>JGI25322J35698_1000033_pt1 | contig 181939 bp, 152 predicted proteins | sample AutmiccBRH37_all_FD_35698 | JGI IMG/M metagenome (IMG submission 35698) | reverse complement strand
AAACCGGCAGCCAAGAAAGCCGCTCCGGCCAAAAAAGCAGTCGCCGCCAAAAAACCGGCAGCCAAGCCCGTAGCCAGAAAGGCCGTTGCCAAACCGGCAGCAAAACCGGCAATCAAGAAGGCCGCTCCGGCCAAACCGGCAGCAAAACCGGCCGCCAAAAAGGCTGCTCCCAAACCCGCTCCGGCCAAGCCGGCTGCACCCGCAGCCGCGCCTTCCCCCGCTCCGGCAGTTTCGGTCATCAAGCCTTTCGGGCTCTAACAGGTCGGGCACTGCCCAATCTGAAACGGGGGCCTAGCCCCCGTTTTTTATTGCCGCAACCGTGAGAAAAGGCCTATGCCGCCGATCTCGAACAGTCTGATTGGCCGATCTCGAACAGTCTGATTGTGCGAGCAATCCTTGCCTGTTTCGAAGTCGGCCCTGGCGAGTGACTTTTGTTTCGTGCCGGAACTGCCAAGGTGCGCGGCTATTTCAAGTAAACGAACAGGAGGGCGAGCAAGGCGCGCACGGCAGATTTCACGCGCCCACCGCCGGCGCCGGGGCAGAATCGCGCTCGCCCATTGGCTCGGTCAGCCCGCTGAGCTGTTCGTCATCCCGGTGGCCTACACTCTGCCGACACGCGACCGCAGTGCCCCCTTCGGCACGACCCAGCCGATCGCGCCCCTCCCCCAGGAATGACGAATTCGCCCACGGCGTTGACGAGGCTTCGTCAACGCCGTGTTGGCGCCGCTTCATCAAGCCGTCAAACCCCGCCTGATTTAATGCGGTTTTCCGCGCCATCGGGCGACCCTGGAGGCTGGCATGAACCCTGCTGAATACCTTGCAAAGACAACGCAAGGAAAAACCGTCATGATGGAACTTGAGCCCGGCAACACCCTGGAAATCAGCCTGAAAGAAGATGCCCAGGGACGCGACCGCGTAGAAGTCGCGCTCCACGCAATCGGGTATTCGCTCAACCTCACCCCGCATCAGGCGCGGGTGCTGGCGACCGAACTCATCATGGCGGTCAACCGCGCCGAAGTGCGCGGCAACCTCAAGCACAGCCAGAATGCCGTGGCGCGCGGCACCCAGCCGATCGCGCAAAGGCGCGGCCTTTTCAGTCAGGCTTTCGCTAAATAAGTTTTAGGCCAGTCGGCTTCGACTGGACCTGGGTAGCGGGCAGCCTGGCTGGACTACCCATAAGAAGCCCCAGATTGTCGGGGGCCCGCCATCCGTGATACGGTGGCACTAGGCGCGATGGATTCGTCCTCGCGCCTTTTTATTTCCACTATTTCGCAGGAACCAGCATGGCCGTCATCGAACTCACCCAGGAAAACTTCGAATCCACCATCAAGGGCAACGACATCGTCGTCGTCGACTTCTGGGCGCCGTGGTGCGGCCCCTGCCGTGGCTTTGCGCCGATTTTCGAAGCGGCATCCGAGAAGCATGCCAACATCGTCTTCGCCAAGGTCAACACCGAAGTCGAGCAGGATCTGGCCGGCTATTTCCAGATCCGTTCCATTCCCACGCTGATGGTGTTCCGCGAACAGGTCATTCTTTTCTCCGAAGCCGGCTCGCTGCCCGCCAACGCGCTCGATTCGCTGATCGACCAAATAATGGGGCTGGACATGGCGCAGGTCCACAAGGACATCGCCGAGCAGCAGGCCCAGGGCCCTCAGGACCAGGCTTGATTGGCCTTGTCAGGCTCGCAATAACTGCCGCAGCAGCGGCAGCGTGATCGGGCGCCGCGTTTCGAGACTAAAGCGGTCCAGCGCCTCCAGCACCCGCAACAGGCTCTGCATGTCGCGCGCGGTGTGATTCAGCAGATAGTCCGCCACCTGGGGCTCCAGCCGAAACCCCAGGGTTTCGGCGTGCTGCGCCAATGCGGCGCGCTTTTCGGCGTCGTCCAGGGCCTGCATCTGGAACACCAGTCCCCAGCCCAGGCGGGTCTGCAATTCCGGCATGAGCGGTAGTTCGGCCGGCGCCACGTTGCCCGCGGCCAGCCACAACCCGCCTGCTTCGCGCACCCGGTTGAACGCGGCAAAACCGGCGTGTTGCTGTGCCGCACTCCATGACTCCACCTGATCGGCGATCACCGCCTGCGCAACCTGCTGTCCGCTGAAATCGACCGTCATCCCGCGCGTCCGGCAGGCATGTGCCCAGGCGGCCAGCAGATAGCTCTTGCCGCTGCCCGGCGCACCCCACAGATAGACCATACGTTCGACCGCGGTGCCGTCGAGCATGGCTGCAAGCTGCGCCATCAGCTCGATATTGCGCCCCGCCACAAAGCGGGCAAGTTCGGGCCGGGCGGGGGGGCGGATATCGAGAAGCAACTGCTGCATGGGGCGCTAGGATAAGGCAAAACCCCCGGCTCACTCCAGAAAACCGGGGCGCTGCCAGGTGAAGACGCCTGCGCTACGCAGCTATACTTGGCGCTTCTGCATTGATGTCCGAACCATCCCGATGAGCCTTGCTTTTCCCGTTCCGGTCAGACCCGTGATCCAGCCGCCGCCGATGGTGGAGGAAGTGCTCGACGACGACGAGCGCGCGACGCTGAAAGCGCGCATCAAGACACTGATGAAACAGCAGGATGCGGTGCTGGTCGCGCATTACTACACCTCGGCCGACCTGCAGGACCTGGCCGAGGAAACCGGCGGCTGCGTGTCGGATTCACTGGAGATGGCGCGTTTCGGCCACGCCCATCCGGCGAAGACGCTGATCGTCGCCGGCGTCAAGTTCATGGGTGAAACCGCCAAGATTCTCAATCCGGAAAAGCGCGTCCTCATGCCCGACCTCGCGGCCGAGTGCTCGCTCGACCTGGCCTGTCCGGCGGACGAATTCGCGGCGTTTTGCGACACCCATCCGGATCGGATCTCGGTCGTCTACGCCAACACCAGCGCAGCGGTCAAGGCGCGTGCCGACTGGGTCGTCACCTCGGGAATCGCCGCCAGGATCGTCAAATACCTGCACCGGCAGGGGCACAAATTGCTGTGGGCGCCGGACCGCCATCTGGGCGATTACGTGCAGCGCATCACCGGCGCCGACATGATCCTGTGGCAGGGTTCCTGCGTGGTGCACGAGGCGTTCAAGGCGGAAGCGCTGAAGAAGCTGCGCGCCGAGCACCCGAACGCTGCCGTACTGGTGCACCCCGAGTCGCCCGAGGCGGTGATCGCGCTGGCCGACGTGGTCGGTTCGACCACGCAGCTGATCGAGGCGGTGCGCACCCTGCCCAATCCAGAATTCATCGTCGCCACCGACAACGGCATCTTCCACAAGATGCACGCCGCCGCGCCCGGCAAGCGCCTGCTGGAAGCGCCAACCGCGGGCGAGGGCGCCACCTGCGTCTCCTGCGCGCACTGCCCGTGGATGGCGATGAACGGCCTCAGAAAACTCGCCGCCGTGCTCGAAAACGGCGGCAACGAGATCCATATCGAGGAATCCATTCGCGTTAAAGCCGCCGTATCGATCCAGCGCATGCTGGATTTTGCAGCGGCCGAAAAAGCCGGGCAGATCCAGCTCGGCGACTGAGCCAAGCGTAACCATGGCCGGAAGCAGCCTGCTCGCCCTGCTCGACGACATCGCGACCATCCTCGACGATGTGTCGGTGATGACCAAGGTCGCCGCCAAGAAAACCACCGGCGTGCTCGGCGACGACCTGGCGCTGAACGCGCAGCAGGTCACCGGGGTGAAAGCCGAGCGCGAGCTGCCGGTGGTGTGGGCCGTGGCGAAAGGCTCGTTCAGGAACAAGCTCATTCTGGTTCCCGCCGCGCTCGCCATCAGCGCGCTGGCGCCCTGGGCGATCACGCCGTTCCTCATGCTGGGCGGCGCATTTCTATGCTTCGAGGGCTTCGAAAAACTGGCGCACAAATTTCTGCATCGCGAGGAAGCCGCGGCGCACCACGCCGAGCTCACCCAGGCGCTGGCCGACCCGGCGGTCGATCTGGTGGCGCTGGAACGCGACAAGATCAAGGGTGCGGTGCGCACCGACTTCATCCTGTCCGCCGAAATCATCGTCATCACCCTGGGCACGGTCGCGGCCGCGTCGTTCGGCATGCAGGTCGCGGTGCTGGCCGGCATCGCCATCCTGATGACCATCGGGGTGTATGGCCTGGTCGCCGGCATCGTCAAGCTCGACGATGCCGGACTCCATCTCAGCCAGCAACCAGGTGACGGCTTTGCCCGTCTGCAGCGCAGCCTCGGACGCGGCATTCTGCGCGCCGCACCATACTTAATGAAAACCCTCTCGGTGGTCGGCACCGCGGCGATGTTCCTGGTCGGCGGCAGCATCCTGATCCACGGCATGCCGGGTTCACACGAGCTTGTCGATGCCGCCACCCATGCCGCGGCAGTCCTGCCGGCCATCGGCGGCATGCTGGCAGCGCTCACCCCGCTGCTCATCGATGCGCTGACGGGTGTTGTCGCAGGCGGGCTGGTTGTGGGCGTTGTAACGGCAACCCGGCGCCTGTTCGGATAATCCGCTCCGGCTGGTTGCGGCTTGCCATGTAGCGGCTCACGGCTTGCGCCCATATCCCGTAAAATACCGGCTTTGAAGCAGATGAATTCGGCATCGCCTCGGCGACGCCCGGACACGACCCAGCATGACCGCACGCCTGCGCGAAATCCCCTACAACTACACCTCGTTTTCCGACCGCGAAATCGTCATTCGCCTGCTCGGCGCAGACGCCTGGGGCGTGCTCAATACCCTGCGCGGCGAGCGCAAGACGGGGCGCTCGGCACGTATGCTGTTCGAGGTGCTTGGCGATATCTGGGTAGTGCGGCGCAACCCCTATCTGGAAGACGACCTGCTCGACAATCCCAAGCGGCGGCAGATGCTGATCGAGGCGCTGCGGCACCGCCTGCACGAGATCGAGATACGGCGGCAGGGCAACGAACTGGTCGGCCAGCTACTGAAAGCGGCCGCGCGCGCGGTGCATGAATTCGAGGCCTGGTTCGCCGACACCGCCAGCCTGCGCGCGCGCATCCTGCGCCGCCTGGCCGGGGTGACCCGCCGCGACAATATTTCGTTCGATGGCCTGGCGCGCGTCTCGCATGTCACCGATGCCACCGACTGGCGGGTGGAATACCCGTTCGTGGTGCTGACCCCGGACAGCGAGGCCGAGATGGCCGGGCTGGTGGCCGGGCTGATCGAACTGGGATTGACCATCATCCCGCGCGGTGGCGGCACCGGCTACACCGGCGGCGCGGTGCCGCTCACCGACCGGGCCGCGGTGATCAACACCGAAAAGCTCGAGATCATGAGCGCGGTGGAGATGACCCACCTGCCCGGCGTCGAATTCGAGGTGCCGACGATCCACTGCGGCGCCGGCGTCGTCACCAAGCGGGTGATGGAAGCGGCCGACGCGGCGGGGCTGGTGTTCGCGGTCGACCCGACCTCGGCGGACGCTTCCACCATCGGCGGCAACGTGTCGATGAATGCGGGCGGCAAAAAGGCCGTGCTGTGGGGCACCGCGCTCGACAACCTGGTGTCGTGGCGCATGGTCACGCCGGATGCCGACTGGATCGAAGTCACCCGGCTCAACCACAACCGCGGCAAGATTCACGACGTGCCCTCGGCCACGTTCGAGATCCGCCGCTTTGCCGCCGACGGCAAGACGCCGAAAGGCTCGCCGGAAATTCTCCTCATCCCCGGCAGCCGCTTCCGCAAGACCGGGCTGGGCAAGGACGTCACCGACAAATTCCTCGCCGGCCTGCCCGGCATCCAGAAGGAAGGCTGCGACGGCCTCATCACCTCGGCACGCTTCATCCTGCACCGGCTGCCCGCGTACACCCGCACCGTGTGCCTGGAATTCTTTGGCCACGCCTCCGAGGCCACTCCGGCGATCGTCGAAATCAAGAATTATTGCGACGCCCACGCCGACGTCCTGCTCGCCGGGCTGGAGCATCTCGACGCGCGCTACGTCAAGGCGGTCGGCTATGCGACCAAGGCGCCGCGTGCCACCCGCCCGAACATGGTGCTGCTGATCGACGTGGCGTCGGACCATGAAGTCGCGGCAGGCGAAGCCGCCTCGCACATCGTGCGCATTGCCAACGCACGCGGCGGCGAAGGCTTCATCGCGGTGTCGGCGGAAGCGCGCAGGAAATTCTGGCTCGACCGCGCCCGCACCGCCGCCATCGCGGCCCACACCAATGCCTTCAAGATCAACGAGGACGTGGTGATTCCGCTGCCGCGGCTGGGCGACTACACCGACGGCATCGACCGCATCAACATCGAACTGTCGATCGCCAACAAGTTGAGGCTGCTCGACGCGCTGGCTGGCTTCTTCGCCGCGCCGCTGCCGCTGCTGGAAGACGACGACACCGTCGCCGACCCGGCACAGGCGGAGGACAAGCGCCAGCGCGCGCGGGCGCTGATCGAAACGGCGCGCACCCGCTGGGCCGAGTACCTGGCCAAGCTCGACGCGCCCCTGCCCACGGACGATCCGCGCCTCCCCCCTCACCCCTCACCCCTCACGGTCTTCACCGCCCTGCGCGACAAGCACATTCGCGTGTCGTGGAAGCGGGAAGTCCGGCGCGAGCTGCACCAGCTGTTCATCGGCCGGGAATACACCCCGGTGCTCGAGGCCTGCGACCGCATCCATAAAGAGGTGTTGAAAAGCCGCGTCTTCGTGGCGCTGCACATGCACGCCGGCGACGGCAACGTGCACACCAACATCCCCGTCAACTCCGACGACTACACCATGCTCGCCGCCGCCAACGCCGCAGTTGCGCGCATCATGAAACTCGCCACCGATCTCGGGGGGGTCATTTCGGGCGAGCACGGCATCGGCCTGACCAAGCTGGAGTTTCTCGACGCCGCGACGATCGCGACCTTCGCCGACTACATGAAGAAGGTCGACCCCGCGCACCATTTCAACAAGGGCAAACTGCAGCCCGGCGCGGATCTGCGTAATGCCTACACGCCGTCGTTCGGCCTGCTGGAAGCCGAGTCGATCATTCTCGAAGCCTCCGAGACCGGCGCCATCGCCGACTCGATCAAGGACTGCCTGCGCTGCGGCAAGTGCAAGCCGGTGTGCAACACCCACATTCCGCGCGCCAACCTGCTGTATTCGCCGCGCAACAAGATCCTCGCCACCTCGCTGCTGATCGAGGCCTTCCTGTACGAGGAGCAGACCCGGCGTGGCGTGTCGCTCAAGCACTTCGACGAGTTCGGCGATGTCGCCGACCACTGCACCATCTGCCACAAGTGCAAGAACCCCTGCCCGGTCGACATCGATTTCGGCGACGTCTCGATCGCCATGCGCAACCTGCTGCGCAAGCAGGGCAAGAAGAAATTCAATCCCGGCACCTGGGCGTCGATGGCTTTTCTGAACGCAACCGACCCCGCCACCATCAAGGCGTTGCGCAAGCCGCTGATCGAATGGGGCTATGCCGCGCAGCGCACGGGGCACACGCTGTTCAAGCGCATGGGACTGATCCAGGCGCAGACGAAAAATCCTCCCGCCTCCCTGGGCCGGCCAAAGCTCGTCGCGCAGGTCATCCACCTGGTCAACAAGCCGATGCCGGGCGGGCTGCCGAAGAAGACCTCGCGCGCGCTGCTGGGGCTGGAAGATGCCTCCATCGTGCCGATTCTGCGCAACCCGGCCAAACTGTCCGACGACGCCGACGCGGTGTTCTACTTCCCCGGCTGCGGCTCGGAGCGGCTGTTCTCCCAGGTGGGGCTCGCCACCCAGGCGATGCTGTTCGAACTCGGCGTGCAGACCGTGCTGCCGCCCGGCTATCTGTGCTGCGGCTATCCGCAGATCGCGGGTGGGCAGGCCGACCGCGGCGAGGCGATCACGGCACAAAACCGCGTGCTGTTCCACCGCGTGGCCAACACGCTCAACTACCTCGACATCAAGACCGTGATCGTGTCGTGCGGCACCTGCATGGACCAGCTGCTGAAATACGAATTCGAGAAGATCTTTCCCGGCTGCCGCCTGCTCGACATTCACGAATACCTCATGGAAAAAGGCGTGAAACTGGAAAACGTCAGCGGCGAGAAATATCTCTACCACGACCCCTGCCACACGCCGATGAAGACCCACGCGCCGATGAAAGTCGCCAACGCGCTGCTGGGCGGCGGAGTCGTCCTGTCAGACCGCTGCTGCGGCGAATCCGGCACGCTCGCCGTCACCCGCCCGGACATTTCCACCCAGATCCGCTTCCGCAAGGAAGAGGAAATCCGAGCCGGCGTCGCCGCGCTCACCACCGGCAAGCAGCCGGTCAAGCTCCTCACCAGTTGCCCCTCCTGCCTGCAGGGGCTGTCGCGCTACAGCGACGACGCCGGCACCGAGCCCGACTACATCGTGATCGAACTGGCGAAGAGTCTTCTGGGCGAGAACTGGATGGCGAGCTATCTCGCGCGGGTCGGCAACGGCGGCATCGAGCGGGTGCTTCTTTGAGCTGTCCGCTTTGCGACACGCCCGGCGGAACGGTGTTGTGGCAGGACGATTTCTGCCGCGTGGTGCTGGCCGACGAACCGGATCACCCCGGCTTCCTGCGCGTCATTCTCAACGCCCACGTCAAGGAAATGACCGACCTGCCGGCCGCCGATCAGCAGTCCTTGATGCGCGCGGTGTTCGCCGCCGAAGCCGCGTTACGCGAGATAATGGCGCCCGACAAGATCAACCTCGCCTCGCTCGGCAACGTGGTGCCCCATCTGCACTGGCACGTGGTCCCGCGCTTTGCGGATGACCCGCATTTCCCCAATCCGGTATGGAGCGCAAAACAACGCGACACGCCGCATGCCCCACCGCCGGATCTGGATGCGCGGCTCGCCGCCTCGCTCCACAACATGCTCCGCGAGAGGTAGGCCGTGGTTCTCCCCGCAAGGGGGAGGCCGTGGTTGTAAAGCCGATGAATCGGCAACAACCACGCACTAAAGACACTGAAGCGTCAAGAACCACGCTCCACCCGCAAGGGGTAGGCCGTGGTTCTAAAGACGCTGAAGCGTCAAGAACCACGCTCCACCCGCAAGGGGTAGGCCGTGGTTCTAAAGACGCTGAAGCGTCAAGAACCACGCTCACCCGGCGGCTTGCTCCTGCGCGGGGAAAGGAATGACGGTGGCGGAAGGCGGGGCATTCATCAGGCGCTGCGCGGGGAATACGGCAGAAAAGGTGCTGCCCTTGCCGGGGATGGACTGGATGTCCAGACGTGCGCCATGGCGGGTGAGGACGTGCTTGACGATGGCGAGCCCGAGCCCGGTGCCGCCGGTTTCGCGCGAGCGGCTGCGGTCGACGCGGTAAAAGCGCTCGGTCAGGCGCGGAATATGTTCGGCGGCGACACCTTCACCGGTATCGGCGACGGAAAAAACGCCCTCATCCTCACGCTCGCGCCAGGTCAGCGTGATTTCGCCGCCGTCGGGGGTGTAGCGCACGGCATTCGATACCAGATTTCCGAGCGCGCTGCGAATCTCCTGCAGATTTCCTTTCAGCCAGGCGCTGCTGTCGAACTGTAGGCTGACCCGATGCCGCCCGTGACTCAGCGACTCGGCCTCGGATTTCAGTGCATGGGCCAGTTCGGCGACATTGACGGGCTCGTCTTTTAGCGTGTGATCGGTGCTTTCCAGGCGCGACAGTGTCAGCAGATCGTCCAGCAGGCACTGCATGCGCCGCGTGTGGTCCAGCATCAGGTCGAAGTAACGACGCGATTCGCTGGCCGGCAGGTCGGGCGCGTCGGCGAGGGTTTCGACGAAGCCGCCAACCACGGTCAGCGGCGTGCGCAATTCATGCGAGACGTTGGCGATGAAGTCGCGCCGCATGGCGTCGACGCGCTCGAGGTCGGTGATGTCGCGCGCGACCAGCAGTTTCTTGCCTTCGCCGAACGGCACCAGTTGCAGCGACAGGGTCAGCTCGCGGTTGATCGGCGACTTGCACACCAGGCGGCGCGAATAATCGGCAGCGTCGAGAAAATCCAGGAAATGCGCCTGCCGCAGCAGGTAACGCACGAACTGGCCGCGATCACGCTCGCAGTCCAGCCCCATGTACTTGCGCGAAGCAGGGTTGCACCAATCAATCTGCTCGTTGCCGTTGAGGATGACCATCCCGTCAGGCACCGCCATCGCGGCATGCTCGAACTGTTCGAGCGCGTTGGAGAGCTCACTGCGGCTGGCGCGCTGGCGGCGCTGGAGTTTTTGCAGGCGGTAGAAAATGTCGCCCCAGGTGCCGGTGGCGTCGGGCGGATCCACTTCATCGGGGCTTTCCAGCCAGCGCGACAGGCGGTATTCCTGCCACAGGCGGCGCAGCATCACGAAGGCCTGGATGCCTGCCAGAAAGCCCAGCGCGGCCACCCAGCCCCATCCAGCCCACAAAAACAGGGCAACCAGCAATACGCTTGCCAGCACGCCGAGCGGACGCCACCAGAAACCCATGTTTAACAGTCCGATGAAACCGAAGGTGGACGGATTATCCCACTTCGGCCGAAAATCGGTAGCCGGATCCGCGAACAGTCTGGATCAGTTCGGCATGACCGGACGGCTCCAGCGCCAGGCGCAGACGGCGGATGTGGACGTCGACCGTGCGCTCCTCCACGAACACATCGTCGCCCCAGACCTGATCGAGCAGCTGGGTGCGTGAATAGACACGCTCGGGGTGCGTCATGAAGAAATGCAGCAGGCGAAATTCGGTCGGCCCCAGTTCCAGCGCCTGGCCGCGGCCCTGCACGCGATGGCTGGCGGGGTCGAGCCGCAAGCCGTTGATTTCCACCAGCTCGTCGGTCATCTGCGGCGCACGGCGGCGCAACACGGCCTTGATGCGCGACACAAGCTCGCGCGGGGAAAAGGGCTTGGTGATGTAATCGTCGGCGCCGCTGTCCAGCCCCAGCACCTTGTCGCGCTCTTCACCACGCGCGGTCAGCATGATGATGGGGATCGGCTGGTAGCGTTCGTCGCTGCGCAGGCGGCGGCACAGGTCGACGCCCGACATGCCGGGCAGCATCCAGTCGAGCAGGATGACGTCGGGCAGCGTGCTCTTGAGGAATCTCATCGCATGCTCGGCATCGCCGGCGGCAGTGACCTGATGGCCGGCCTGCGTCAGGTTAAACCTGAGCAGCTCCTGAATCCCGGGTTCGTCTTCGACCAGCAAAATATTGGCAGCCATGGTGACTCCAGCTCTGTTTTGATGGTGGCCATACTATGACAGCAGTATGACTGATTTATGACACCGGCACGCCCGTGCCAAACCCGCGCCAGCCGTGCACTGGTAGAATTCCCGGCTTATTCGTTTACCCAGACTGCCATGGATAAAACCACCCATTTCGGCTACAAGCAGGTCGCCGAGTCCGAAAAAGCCGCCAAAGTGGCCGAGGTCTTCCATTCCGTCGCCGCACAGTACGACATCATGAACGACCTCATGTCGGCCGGTCTGCACCGGTTGTGGAAGCGTTTTGCGGTGGCGCAGGCAGGCCTGCGGCCGGGCATGAAGGTCCTCGACGTCGCCGGCGGCACCGCCGACCTCACCCGGCTGTTCCTGAAGGAAGTCGGCGAGACCGGCGCCGTGCTGCTCACCGACATCAATTTCTCCATGCTGCGCGAAGGCCGCGACCGCATGCTGAATGAGGGCAGGACACCGCCCACCGTGCAGTGCGACGGCGAGAGGTTGCCGTTTCCCGATAATTATTTCGATTGCGTATCGGTGGCCTTCGGCCTGCGGAACATGACGCACAAGGACCAGGCGCTGGCCGAGATGCACCGCGTGCTCAAACCCGGCGGGCGGTTGCTGGTGCTGGAGTTCTCCAGGGTATGGAAGCCGCTGGAACCGGCCTACGACCTGTATTCGTTCAAGCTGCTTCCACTGATGGGCAAACTGGTCGCCAATGATGCCGGCAGCTACCAGTACCTGGCTGAGTCGATCCGCATGCACCCCGGCCAGGAAGAGCTGAAGACCATGATGGAAAACGCAGGCTTCGCCAAGGTCGGCTACCACAACCTGACGGCCGGCGTGGTGGCCCTGCACAAGGGCTTCAAGGTTTGATCGCTGAAGCCCTGATCGAGCGCAGCCTCAATCATCTTCTGCGGCAGTCGCCCGGCGCGACCGTGGCGCTGCTGCGCCACGCCGGGCGCAGCGTGCGCTTCGATCTGACGCTCGCACAATACGACTTTCGCATCGCCGATGACGGCTGCTTTTCCGAGGCGGGGGTCGACGCTCCCGACGCCGTCATCCGCCCCACCCCTGCGCTCGTCGCCCGCCTGCCGTTTTTCGGCCGTGAAGCGCTGCGCGACGCCGACTACAGCGGCGACCCGGCGCTGCTCGCCACGCTCGACCGCGTGTTCAAACAACTGGACTGGGACGTCGAAGCCGACCTCGCGCCGCTCGTCGGCGACATCGCCGCGCATCGCCTGCATGCGCTCGGGCGCGACGCCCTCGCCGGTCTCGCCCATGCGTTCTCCGCGCTGGGCCACAATGCCAGCGAATACGTGGTCGAGGAAGCCGAAGTGATGGCACGCGCAATCGACGTCGCGCGCTTCAACCGCGCCGTCGACGTGCTGGCCGATGATATGGCACGGCTGGAAGTCCGCCTGCGCTTGCTGGAAGCCGGCCACGCATGAAGCTGCTGCGTCTCGCCCGCATCCTGACCATCGGCCTGCGCTTCGGGCTGGAAGAGTTCTTCCTCGGCCACGAACGGGTGCGGCCGCTACGCTGGCTGGTGCGCGCCACGCTGTTCTGGCGCCCCCTTGCCGAACCGCGCGGGATGCGTCTGCGCCACGCGCTGGAGGCGCTGGGTCCGATTTTTGTCAAATTCGGGCAGATGCTGTCGACCCGGCGCGATCTGGTGCCGCTCGACATCGCCGATGAACTCGCCCTGCTGCAGGACCGGGTGCCGCCCTTCCCGTCCGTCGAGGCCATCGCCACACTGGAAAAGCTGTATCGGAAACCGCTGGCCGAAGTGTTCGCCGAATTCGATCCCACTCCGGTCGCTTCCGCCTCGGTGGCACAGGTGCATTTCGCCCGGCTGCACGACGGCACCGCCGTCGCGGTGAAGGTGCTGCGCCCCGGCATCGCGCCGGTGATCGCGCACGACGTGTCGCTGCTCTATGCCGCCGCAGGTCTGGTCGAGAAACTGTTTGCCGACGGCCGTCGGCTGCGCCCGCAAGAAGTGGTGGCGGAATTCGAAAAGCACCTGGATGACGAGCTGGACCTGATGCGCGAAGCCGCCAACTGCTCGCAGCTGCGGCGCAACTTCAGGGATTCGCCGCTGCTCCTGGTGCCCGGAGTGTACTGGGATTATTGCGGTCACGACGTGATGGTGATGGACCGCATGGAAGGGATCCCGGTGAGCCAGATCGAGCGCCTGCGCGAAGCCGGCGTCGACATTCCGAAACTCGCCGCCTCCGGAGTGGAGATCTTCTTCACCCAGGTGTTCCGCGACGGCTTCTTCCACGCCGACATGCACCCCGGCAACATCCTGGTCAAACCTGACGGTCAGTACATCGCGCTCGACTTCGGCATCATGGGCACGCTCACCGAGGTCGACAAGCAATACCTCGCGCGCAACTTCCTCGCCTTCTTCCGCCGCGACTACAAGGGGGTGGCGCTAGCGCACCTGGAATCTGGCTGGGTGCCGGCCGACACCCGCATCGACGAGCTCGAAGCTGCGGTGCGCGCGGTGTGTGAACCGGTGTTCGACCGCCCGCTCAAGGACATTTCCTTCGGCCGCGTGCTGCTGCAGCTGTTCCAGGCGTCGCGCCGCTTCAACGTCGAAATCCAGCCGCAGCTGGTGCTGCTGCAAAAAACCCTGCTCAACATCGAAGGCCTCGGCCGCCAGCTCGACCCCGAGCTCGACCTGTGGAAAACCGCCAAGCCGTTTCTGGAACGCTGGATGAACGAACAACTCGGCTGGCGCGCGCTGGTGAAGAACCTGCAGACCGAAGCGCCAAAATGGGCCGCCCTGCTGCCGCAGCTGCCGCGCCTGGCACATCAGGCCTTGAACGAAAACCGGCTGGCCCAGGTGGAAGCCGGTCTCACCCTCATGCTGCATCAGCAGCACGCCCGCAACCGCTGGCTCGGCGTCATCGCCGGCCTGCTCGCCATACTGGCGGCCGCCACCCTCTATTTCAACCTGCGATAAGGATTCGCAATGCTGATCGGCTTCGTCGCGCTATATCTGGTGCTATCCATCGGCATCGGCCTGTATGCCGCCACCAAAGTCCACAGCGCGGCCGACTACATCACCGCCGGCCGCTCACTGCCAATGGTCGTCGTCATCGCCATGGTGTTTGCCACCTGGTTCGGCGCCGAAACCGTGCTCGGCATCCCCGCCACCTTCCTCGACGAGAACCTCGGCGGCACGATTTCCGATCCCTTCGGCGCCTCGCTGGCGTTGATCCTGTTCGGCCTGTTTTTTGCCCGCCCGCTGTACCGGATGAAGCTCATCACCTTGGGCGACTTCTTCCGCCAGCGCTACAACCGTGCGATCGAGGTGGTGATCTCAGCCGCGATCGCGCTGTCCTACCTGGGCTGGGTGTCGGCGCAGGTGGTGGCACTGGGACTGGTGTTCAGCGTGCTTTCGGACGGCCTCATCACCCAGCCGCAGGGCATCCTCATCGGCGCGGCGGTAGTGATGCTCTATACCCTGTTCGGCGGCATGTGGTCGGTGGCGCTGACCACCCTGGTGCAGATGACCGTCATCGTCGTCGGCCTGTTGTGGATTTCCAAGCTGGTGGGCGACATGCCCGAGGTCAACGGCATCGCGCCAGTGGTCGAGCACGCTGCCGCGGCCGGCAAGTTCGAATTCTGGCCGCCGCTGGAATGGGCGGCGGTGGTCACCTTCATCGCCGGCCTGTTGACCATGGGGCTGGGCTCGATCCCGCAGCAGGACGTGTTCCAGCGCGCCAACGCCGGCAGATCCGAACGCATCGCGGTGTGGGGCACCGTCATCGGCGGCGCGCTGTACTTCGTCTTCGCCGCGGTGCCGATCTACCTCACCTATTCCGCCACCCTGGTCGACCCCGCCATGACCGCAGCCGTGCTGGCCGACGACGCCCAGCTGGTGCTGCCCACCTTCGTCAAGACCCATCTGCCGCTCTACGCGCAGATCGTTTTTTACGGCGCGCTGCTGTCGGTCATCATGTCGACCGCCTCCGGCACCCTGCTGGCGCCGTCGGTCACCATCTCAGAAAACATCATCAAGGAATTCATGCCGCATCACCGCATGAGCCAGAAAAGGCTGCTGTGGGTCACCCGCAGCGTCGTCGTCGCCTTCGCCGTGCTGGTGGTGTTCTATTCGCTGTGGTCGCTGCAAACCGAAACCAGCATCCACCAGATGGTCACCAATGCCTACAAGGTCACGCTGGCCTGCGCCTTCGTCCCGCTGGTGGCGGGGCTGTACTGGAAGCGCGCCACCAACCTGGGGGCGGGGCTTTCCATCGTGCTGGGGTTCGGCTGCTGGATCGCGATGGAATTCATCGCCCCGGATGCCGCATTGCCGCCGCAGTTCGCCGGCCTCATCGCCAGTACATCAGGAATGGTGGCTGGGAGCGTATTGGCAGCAAAATGACGCGACGGAATGCAGCGTTAAAGTTCCTCCCGGAAGTACCGTAGTACCGTTGAGTTACTTATCCTTATCCTTTATCCTTCGACGATGCAAAATTGAGAACCAGTCGCGCCCTCAGATCAAATCTTTGACGAATCCACTCCGGCCTGAACCCCGGATAACCAAAGAACCAACCCGGCAACACCACGCCAGCTCGAGAAAAATGGGGAATACAACAATGTACAACATGAAAACGATCAAAGGCCTGCTCCTTGCCGGGCTGATTGGAACAAGCGGAATACTGACGGGATGTGGCGGGGGAGGCGGCGCCAGCACGCCCTCGTATTGGACGATCGACGTGCGGGCGGACGCCACGGAGCTGCCGATCAATATCGCGAACGTAGGGCCGAGTATTGGCGGCCGTTACACCACCACGCTGTATGTCGAAGCGAAGGATGCCGCTGACCGGCCAATTTCTGGCGGTGAAGTAGGCTGTTCTTATGCTGGCGGACTCGATACGGGTGCGCTCTACTACCTGGATGGCGATCCAGAACACGAAACGACGGAAACCATCGATGACGTTGAAATCACCACACCCAATGCGTATCGCGCCGTGACGTTGTCGACCAACGCGGGCCTGGCGACCTTCCATTTTCATGCCTCCGATGTGGCGGGCCCGGCTACCGTACGCTGTACCGTGACCGACGATGGCAATGTTGTTCGCTCGGATGAAGTGACGATACAGGTGGGTAGCAATACGCCCAGCGGCAAGGTTTCCCAGGTCGTGTTTGATCGTTCCAGCCCAAACTACCTGTTCGTGCAGGGTTACAACGGCCCGACACAACTTCAGTTACAGGTCAATGTGGTGGATGAGGCTGGGCAGCCGATCGTCAATTTCCCCGCCGGGGTCAACAACCTGCAGCTACGTATCGTTCCCGACCCGGCATCGCTGGCCGATGACGGCGCGACGTTGCGCGGTGTCGACACCTACGGCCAGGCTGTTGCCGGCACGTCGATCCTTGTCAGGAGCACCAATGGTCAAGCCCAGTTCACCCTGGTCAGCGGCAACGCGGCCGGCATGATCCTGATCGAGGCGATGAGCGACCGCGCCGACAATGATGTCGGCAATGGCGTGACAGAAGCCATATACAACCATGTGGCCGTCTCAGCGGTAACGTCGGCGCCGACGCAAGTGCCGACCACGACGCCCCTGGTGATCAGCACCGCCAACCCGCCGGCAGCCGTGGCCAACATCCCTTATGGCGCGCTGCTCGAAGCCACCGGCGGCTCAGCGCCGTACACCTGGTCACTGGTGACTCCGAATACGCTTCCGATAGGACTCTCGTTGAACACAAGCGGGGTAATTTCCGGGACGCCGTATGGAGGCACGGCCGGGACCTATAACTTTGTGGCTCAAGTCAGGGATGCCCAGGGCACGACGGTGCAGAAGCAGATGGCGATTGTCTACACGGCGCCGACTCCGGTTCCCCCGGCGGAAACAGCCCCAACCGTTACGACGACTTCACTTCCAACGGGCAAGGTGGGTGTGTCATACATCACTGTGGTGACCGCTACGGGTGGAACGCCACCTTATTCCTGGAATCAGGTTGGATTGCCTCTCGGATTGTCGATGAACACTAACGGCGTGATCAGCGGCACACCGTCAGCATCTTGTATTCCAGGTGTTCCAGCGGGTACATTGCCCACCTGCCAGGTCGCCCTAACGGTTACAAGTGCAGGTGGTTTGTATTCGACAAGACTGGTTGTGTTGCAAGTCAATCCGTAATCAAAACACGGCATTTAGCCCGCCACATTTGTGGCGGGCTTTTTTTTGTGCGCTCGGCAGGGAACACCCGCTTGGGGGGGGTCAGACACCATTTCATAATATAAGGGTCAACCCAAATGGCGTAGACACCATTTCGATAGGCCATTATATATACCGCGCAGCATTGTTATGGTTTTATACATGGTCTAGTATGAGACCATGATTACGCTGAATCTGAACCAGGCCAAAGCCCACTTGTCCGAATGCATCGCCCAAGCCGAAGCTGGGGAAACGGTGATCATCTGCAAACGGAACAAGCCCGTGGCCGAGCTTCGCGCGATTCCCCAACCGCAAAAGAAGCCACGCCCTATCGGGCTGCTCAAAGGACAGTTTTCTGTGCCGAAGGCATTTTTTGATCCGCTGCCGGATGAGATCATCGCCGCATTCGAGGGGCGCGGGGGTTGAACCGCTACCTCCTGGATACATGCACGTTTCTCTGGCTGGTTGCAGGCAGCGACGCGCTCTCCAAAGCGGCAAGGGAAATCATCCGCAATCCCGATAACGAGGTTTTTCTCTCCGTGGTGAGCGCTTGGGAAATTGTGGTTAAACACGGCATCAACAAGCTACCGTTGCCACAAAAACCTGACCTGTTCGTGCGCCGCCAGCGCGAAGATCACATGCTGGCAAGTTTACCCTTGCTGGAAGCGCATGTGCTGACGCTGATCAAGCTGCCGGGCATTCATCACGACCCGTTTGATCGAATGCTGATATGCCAAGCGGTGGCTGAAGGCCTGACGGTTCTGACACCGGACGAGGCTATCAGCCAATATCCCGTTCGTACGGTGTGGTAAAACTCAGCGCAGACCCAGCTTGAGCAGGACCTGCTGCACCGCTTCGTCGATACCAGGATGGAGGGGGGTCGATCGCCAATTCCTGGAAAATAAATACGGGGGCGGGCGTGTGCTGGCAACCCAACGACGACGCTGAATGTCGGAATAATTTACAGTTTGGTGTTAAAGCCCTGGGCCGGAAGCCAAAAGAAACACACTAACCATATGTAATTAAACATATTTTACATGCCAATAAAATTGTGGCACGCCTGATGCTTTATACCAAAAAAAAGAATGTGGGTTCGCCTTCTCGGGTTGCCCCTCAATGTTGATTAATTTTTTTGGAGCACATCATGAAAAAAACTGCGTTGTTCTTTGCCCTCTCCGCCTTGGCAGCGGGGTCCGTTTTTGCCTCCCCCTTTACCTCGACCACTCCCACCGGTCTTGATGTCACCACGCTCGGCGCCTCCACTGTGGGCGGCATCGTGGTCGATCTGGTCGGCACCAACGGCTCCCACGTGGTCAGCCAACTGTCCGCATCCTCGCTGTTCGTGGGTTTTTACGACGGCGGCACCCCTGCAGCCTTTAACGGAAATCCCGGCACCATCGGTATCCAGACCGGTTTCGACTCTGCAGTGACCAACGCCCTGGGAGGCGGCTTACAGTCCGCCGCGTTCCGCTTCTCCCTGTATGACGGCGACACCGCTGCCGGCAATTTTGACGTAAATGATAACGATCTGCTGATCAACGGCCTCAACCTCGGCGACTGGACGGCAGTCAATGCCCAGAACACCAACAGTACCGGTACCGCCCTCGCTGCTGGCATGAGCGGTGGCGGGTTCCGTAACAACCTCCTGGACACCGGTTGGTTTTTCTCCAACAACGCTGCGCTGATGACCAGCCTATTCGGCACCCTGACCGGGACGCAACAAATGGTGTTCCAGGTTTCTGACATCGATCCGTACGATAACTTTTATGACTTCACCCAAGGCATTGACGCCAACCTGATCAATGTTGGACAAGGACCTGGTGTCGTCCCAGGGAATGGGATTCCCGAGCCTGCCTCCTTGGCACTCATGGGCTTGGGTCTCGCCGGCCTGGCCGCCATGCGTCGCCGCAAAGCAGCCTGATTTTCACTTCACTCCAACGAAAAGCCGACGCAGTGCGTCGGCTTTTTTTACACTTTCTTTTTCAGGTCAGCGCAAATATCCCTCGTGCTCCAGCTTGAGCAGAACCTGCTGCACCGCTTCGTCGATGCCAAGATGGGTAGTGTCGATCGCCAGCTCCGGATTTTCCGGCACCTCGTAGGGATCGGAGACGCCGGTAAATTCCGGGATCAGCCCGGCGCGCGCCTTGGCATAGAGGCCCTTGCGGTCGCGCGACTCGCAGGTTTCGATGGGGGTGGCGACGTGGATTTCGACAAATCCGCCCACCGCTTCGATCATGGCGCGCACGTCGCGGCGCGTCAGGCGGTACGGCGCAATCGGCGCGCAGATGGCGATGCCGCGGTTTTTCGTGATTTCGGCGGCGACAAAACCGATACGCCGCACGTTGATGTCACGGTGCGCTTTGGAGAACCCGAGTTCGGATGACAGGTGGCGGCGCACGATGTCGCCATCGAGCAAGGTCACGGAGCGCCCGCCCATTTCCATCAGCCGTGCGGTTAGCGCGCGCGCCAGGGTGGACTTGCCCGAACCTGACAGGCCGGTAAAAAATACGGTGAAGCCCTGGCGTTCGCGCGGCGGACTCTGTCGGTGCAGTTCACTCAGCACTTCGGGGAAGCTGTACCAGTCGGGAATTTTCAGCCCGGCCCGCATGCGGCGCTGGAATTCTTCGCCGCTCAGGGTAAGCAGACGTGCGTTTGCGGGCGCGTTGGATTCCGGCAGATGTTCGGCGCGATCCTCCACATACACCATGCGCGGGTAGGCAATGAGCTGCACGCCGATTTTGCCGACCAACTCGGCAACGGGCAGGTCGGCGTGGGGTGGGGCGAGGTCTTCGCCACGACGGCAGTTGCCGTCGGCCTGGTGTTCGCCGCCGGCAATCAGCAGGCTGCAACCGTAATTGCGCGCGACGATGGCGCGCAACAGCAGTGCACAGGCGCTAGCTTCGCGCGGTGGCGCCGGCAGCAGCGACAACTGGGTGGTGGCCGCCGGGAAACGCTCGCGGATGGCGAGAAAGCTGCGCACCAGGCCAAAATAACCGGGCGCGTCGGTGATGTCCCCGCCCACTTGCGGATGCAGCAGCAGGTTGGCCTCGTTCTCGATCGCACTTTTCAGGCAGAACTCGAACTGCGCACGGTGCATCGGATGATGTGCCTGCCAGGCAATGACGCGTCGCCAGCCGCGGCGGGCAAGCAGCGCGCGCAACTCGGCCGGGGTGGCGCGCAGGCTGGCAAAGTCCGGATGCGGCGGCAGAGATGCGCCCTCGACACGGCCGCCCAAATGCCAACTGTCGCCGTCCCGCCACGCGTCGCTGACGGTCAGCACCGCGAGCATGAATCCTTCGCCATCGCGCAACGCCACCCGGTCGCCCGGCTTCAGTTCGGCCGCGATCTTTTGACGGCTGCCGAGCGTGACTGGCAGCGGCCAGAAAGTGCCGTCATCGAGCTTCATTTCGGTTGCGACCTGCACGCATTGCGCACGTGTCATGAAGCCGGCAAGCGGCGAGTAGGCACCGCTCATCAGCATTTCAAGCTCGCACTGCTGCCGCCAGTCGAGATCGAGCGAAGGCAGGCCCAATGCTTCCTGTTTGAGCGCCTCGCTCCTGGCAGGGTCGATCAGGTTGACGAGGGTGCCGCCGTAAGGTGCGATCAGTTGATTCATGTCAGCTCGGGGTAAACCGCGTCAGTCAAAAGTTTTGAAAAACATAGCAATAAATCGGCCAAGCTCGGATTCCGGCAAATGGTTGATGCCGGCGGCGCCACGGCGACCGCCGCCGCTGTCGAACTGGCTGCACAGATCGTCCGCGCCCGACCGGGCAACCAGCGGTGCGCGCACACTGACGAGGTAGCCGCCCTCCGGTTTGCCGGTGAGCACGGCATGCGCTTGCGCGGGCGACTCGACTGCCAGCCGGTTGCCGAACACGCCAGAAATCCGCCGCGCCCATTTTTCGGCGGGCAGCATGAAGATGCGGCCGCTGGCGCGTGCTTCCATGGGTTCCACGGCAACGGCGCGTGCCATGTCCTCCCAATAGCCTGTCTTCAGCGTTGCATAGGCCGGCGACTCGGCGATGAAGGCGAAGGGGTCGGCAAATGGGCGCAACTGGCGATATAAATCCGCCGGGTCGAAAAACAGGTCATCAAGCGTTTCGCCGTAGCCGTTGTAATTGAGGCATTCGCCCAGCGACTGCAATTGCGCCAGTTGCCCGGCGGACAGATCGAGCGGCGCGGCGGCCTGCCGTGCGGCATCGGCGAGATTGTCGCCAAACGCGCCGGTCACCGCCCATGCCAGATGCCTGCCCTGCAAATACTGGTTCACCAGCAGGCTGGTGCAGACGTTGGCATCGGTATCGATATGCGATTCGAAGTTCGGGTGCGCCGGAATGTCGCCCGGCTGATGGTGGTCGAAGTAGCGAACCTGCGCGCCCGCTTCGAGCAGCCTGTCCAGCGCGTCGCGGTTTTTCGAAAGCGCGATGTCGAGCACGGTAACGCGGTCTCCCGATTGGGCTTCGACCCGTTTCAGCAGGCTGATGTCGCGCTTGGGGCCGGTGACCAGCCTGGAATCGGCGGGGTCGGCCAGGCGCAACTGATGAAGGGCGCAGATGCCGTCGGCGTCTCCGTTGAAAACGTCAATCAGATTCATGGGCGATTGGGTTATGTTGGCGCTTGGCTCGGAAGTGCGGCCATTGTATGAAGGCAAGCACCACCATGACAAGCACATGCAGGGCAGCGTAGCGCAGCCAGATGACGGGCAGCGTCGCGTAATACTGGCGGTCGGTGCTCAGCAGAAACTGCAAGGCTGAAAATTGCTGTCCGTATTTGTCGATTTCTCCGGCCAGCCCAAGGTGCAGGAACAAGGCCGCCAGCGGAAGCGAAGCAGCCACGCCGGCCATACGTGCGATGCGATGCGCCGCAGGCACAGGCGAAGCGAGCCATGCCGCCGCCAGGAACAGGATATAGAGCCAAGCGCTGAGCGCGGCAAAGGCCAGCGGCTGCGGTGCAGCGATGAGTTCGGTGAGGTTGTCGGTGGCAGCCTGTGCAACCACGCCCCAATAGGCCAGCAGCAGCACCGGCAGTGCTGCCCAGAAATGCAGCGCGCCCAGCCGCCGCCCGCGCCAGCGGCGAACGGTCTGCGCGGCCAGATACAGCAACGCGCCGGGCACCGCGGCCAGCGCGACCCAGCGCAGCCCGGTCTCCCACTGCCCCGGCCAGTGCAGCACCGGGCTGCCGACCAAGTCGTGCAGGCTTTCATCCGGTACGGCCGCATGCAGCAACAGAAAGGCGACCCCGCCATACATGAGCAATCCGAGCGGCAGTTGCCACAACCGGGCCAGGCCGGACACGCTGCGTCGAGCCAGCCACACCGGCCAAACCGCCAGCCATCCAACTGCCAGCGCGAGCAGCAGTGCCGACAGCCAGGCGGCATCCGGCCGGAACAACTCGCGCACGTTGTACGGCATGAAGGCAGCCTGGGAGGCGACCCAGAACAGCAGGGTCATGCCGCCCACCATCAGCGGAAGATGCCAGCGTGTGCCGGGAATGGGGGGCGGCTCGACGGTCTCGACGCGAGTGGGTGCCCGCGCGGCGACATCGCGACGCGGCGCACGCAGCATGTGCCGCGTTACGGCATAGCCCGCCAGGCCGCCCAACCAGGCCAGCAACCAGTCGGTCAGGTCGACAATTTTGTGCGGCAGCATCAATTGCCCCCCTTCGATCACTGGGGGCAGCCCCACCATCACCAGCATAGCCAGCGCAAACAAGGGAGCGCGCCAGCGCCACGACTGGCGCGCAACGCCCCACGCCAGCAGGCCGCCGAGCGGCGCGAAGAACAGCGTTTTGCGCAGCACCTCGGTGATGGCGCGATATTCGGTGCCGAAGTAATAGACTTCGAACGGCACGCGATGCACGAAATCGAGCCGGCTTTTGATGAAGGCACCGTCGGTGCGGAAGTCGAAGGGAAACCAGAACACGAACATCAGCAAGGCCATCCATCCCGCCGCCAGCGCGAACGGCAGCCAGGCCGACCACGCCGGCATCTGGCTGGCGGGCGCCACGCGCGCGGCCAAGCGCCCGCCAAGCCACACCCCGAGTGCCGCGCCGGCGGCGGCCGTGAACAGGTCGGTGACATCGCTGACCCGCGAATACACGAACAGCTGCATGAATTCCAGCAAGACCGCGGTACCGAACGCCATGCCCCACACGCGCCACGCGCTGCGCGTGCCGTCGAGCCGCCACAGCAGCGCCGCCGGCGTCCAGATCAGGGCATCGGTGGCGATTTCATACAGTGCGTAGGCGGCATCATCCGGCAGGCGGCCAAACGGAATCAGGTTAACCTTGCCGTCCCGCCATTGATGGAAAATCTCGACCAGACTGATAGTCAGATCGAGCGGCAGGACGTTGTATACCAGCACCCCCGCCAGATACACCCAGGCCAGCCGCTCGGCCAGCGCGGCGCGGGCATGGGTCTGCTGCCAGGACTGCAGCCAGTCGACGAAGCGGCTGCCCGCCCCCCACCAGACCAGCACGCCGATGACGCCGCCCAGGGTTTCGGCATAGATGTCATTCTGCGACACCGTCCGCTGCGGAAAAAACAGCTGGGTGAATTCGATGCCGGCGCTCAAGGCAATGGCCGCCGGAATCAACGCCAGCGTGGCCAGCATGCGCAACCCAAGACCACGCCCGGCGGCCAGTGCACCCATCCACAGGAAGGTCAGCGGAATGAACAGCAGCAGATTGGCCACCCAGTCGGCGCGCGAACCGATGCCGAGCCTGAGCCACGGGATCGCAGCGAACCGCGCCACTGCCTCGTCCCACGGGATGGCGCGGAATTCCAGCGGCACCAGGCTGCCGTAGAGGACGAACGCGGTATACACCAGTGCGGCCAGCCACAACAGGCTGCGGGGATTGCTCTTGCTGCGGCTCACGGCTGGGCGGTGTCCAGTGTGCGCAACAACGCAGGGGCGACGCGTGCGCCGGGACGCTCCGCGCCCTGCCAGCCGGGATAGGCCGCCAGTTCGCGCGCCAGCCCATCCGGCAGGCGACGCGGCGGCTGGCCCGCTAGCAACCGTGGCGTGAGTTCCGACGCGGCGACCGCCAGCCAATCGGGCCGATAGTCCAGTGTAAGGTTGTGCACCGCCTCGCCCCCCTGCAAGGGGATTGCCGCCGCAACCACATTGGCGATCACGCGCTGGCGATACGCCGCGCCCCCGGCCTGGCGTATCTGGATGCCCGCGCCCGACGCCAGCACGGTGTTGGAGAAAATGTCCATGTCGCGCGGCATGTCATTGTGCGGCTGGATGCGGATCGCATCGCCACCGCCGTTGATGAACACATTGTCGTATACCGCCACCCGCCCCTCGGCCTGCAGCAATGCTTCGCTGGGATTGTGCAGGAACAGGTTGCCGTAGACCAGGTAGCGGTCCTCGCTGCCCGCACCCGCCAGCGGGAAGTGCCCCAGCAGGACATTGGGGCGCGCCTGCGGCCCGGGCAATGCATCCTGTTTGGAAAACACGTTGTAGCGGATCACCGTGTCGTGACGGCCCGCGTGTTCGGGCGGGCGCGTTTTCTGGTGCTTGATCTGCAGGCTGTAGCCCAGGGTCTGGCTGACCCGGTTGCCCTCGATGATGCCGCCGACAAAAGGATCGCCGCCATCCGAATCGCCGAAATACATGCCGGTTCCCACCCGCTCGATGCGGCTGTTGCTGACCACCCAGCCGAATGCCGGACACTTGGTGGAAATGCCCACATTCTGCTGCGACGCGGCGTGGTCGTGGATGAAGAGATGTTCCAGCGTGATGAAATCGGCATAACGGCTGTGGCCCTCGGCCTTGACTGCATCCACCGGCAGGCTGCGGCCATCAAGTTCCAGATGGCGCAAAACCAGGTGACGCACGTTGACCAGGCTAACCGTATTGGCGCCCGGCCGCGCGATGAAGCGCGGCGGCGCAGCCGGGTCGGCGGCTTCGATGATGATGGGCTGACCCGCATGCCCGGACAGATTGTGAAGCGGCAGGCCCTGGCGGTACTCCCCCGGCGCCAGCAGCACGCGGTCGCCCGGCTGCAGGCGGCGCAAATAGTCGCGGTAATTTTGCGCATCCACACGATAGTCCGCGGCTGCGGCCATGTTCGTCAGCAGGCAGAGCAGCCCCATGCAGATGGCTCGCCGCATTTGGGGCGTGTTAAACACTAATTTCGCGTCCTAATCCGCCGGATCGGACAGCGGCAGCCCGCTCTTCAGCAAGTCCAGCTTGCCGCAGAGGATGCGGGCCATCCCCCCCACGCCCTGGCGCCCGGTGTCCACCACGATGTCGGCCACTTCGCGATACAGCGGGTCACGCTGCTGGTATAGCTCGCGCAGTCTGGCTAGCGGATTGTCCGTTTGCAGCAGCGGGCGATTGCGGTCGTGCCGCGTGCGTTCATGCAAGTGCTCGGGCGTGCCGCGCAAATAAATCACCACGCCGTTTTTCTTCAGGTTTTCGCGGTTGGTCGGCGACAGCACCGCGCCGCCGCCGGTGGCCAAAACGATTCCGGACCGGGTCGTCAGCTCGGCGATCACCGCCTCCTCGCGCTTGCGAAACCCCGCCTCGCCCTCGATTTCGAAAATCACCGGAATCTTGACCCCGGTGCGCGCCTCGATCTCGTGGTCGGAGTCGTAGAAGGTGCAGCCGTAATGCCTGGCCAGCAGCCGCCCCACCGTGGTCTTGCCGGCGCCCATCAGCCCGACGAGGAAAAGATTGTCTTGCTTGCTCATGGCGCCATTCTAATTGAGAGTAGCCTGTTGGAAAGCCGCGCACGGGAAGGCACGGGAAGAAAATCGGGACGAAAAAAAGCGCGGGACAAGCCCGCGCTTTTTTGGATTCCGCGATCAGCGGATCGACAGGCGCTCGTCGATGATGCGCGGCGTGATGAAGATGATCAGCTCGGTCTTGCTGTTCTCCTTGGTAGTGGTCTTGAACAGATTGCCGAACACCGGCACATCGCCCAGCAGCGGCACTTTGCTTACGGTCGAGCTTTCGCCGCCGTCAAAAATACCGCCCAGAACCAGGGTTTCTCCATTGTTGACGCGCACCTGGGTCTTGATCCGCTTGGTATCGATTGCAGGATTGTCGCCAATGTTTGCGATATCGCGCACCGCATCTTTCTGCACTTCGACGGTCAGGATGATCGCGTCATTGTTGAGGATCTGCGGATCGACCAGCAGGCACAGGAAGGCATCCTTGAACGTCACCGTCGCGGGGGAGTTGGCCGTCCCGGGAGTGATGTACGGGATCTGCGTGCCATTCAGAATCACCGCCGGCTTCTGGTTGGACGTCATCACACGCGGATTGGAAATCACCTTGCCCTTGTTGTCCGCTTCGAGGGCCCGCAACTCCAGGCTCAAAAGATTGCCATTGGCGAGATTCAGCAGGGACAAGGCCAGGTTGCCCGCACCGACAGCATCCGGCAACGCCTGACCCGAGCCAATCGCTGGTGCGCCGAGCGTCGCCCCGCCAATCTGAACGGGATCGACAAGTCCGTTGTTGATGACTTTGGACGCTGAAAAACCCAGGCGCGCACCCAGATCGCGGCTCCAGCCATCGGTCGCCACCACCACCCGCGCCTCGATCATGACCTGGCGCGCCGGCACGTCCAGCCGTGCGAGCAGTTCGCGCACTTCCTGAATCTTGCGTGCCGTGTCGGTAATGATCAGGGTGTTGGTTTTCAGTTCATAGGTTGCACGGCCCCGCTTGGTGAGGACTTTCTGGTCATTTTCGCCCTTGCCCTGCTGCGAAGCCTGGGCAGCCGCCGCACCGCCCAGCCCCTGCGCCTGCGCCGAACAGTTCACCGCGTTGTTGCCTGCGGAAGCGAGGAAGGCGCCGGATGCGAAGCCATACAGCATGGTTTGCGCCTCATCCGCCCGCATGTAGTTCATCTGGATGTATTCGGTGACTAGGGGCTCCAGGTCGGCCACCGCGGAGCGGGCTTCATACTCAAGCTTCTCCTTGGCCATCAGTTCGTCCTTGGGCGCGACCCAGATGACGTTGCCGTTCTGGCGCTTGTCCAGGCCCTTGGTCTGCATAATGAGGTCGAGCGCCTGATCCCACGGCACGTCTTTCAGGCGCAGGGTGAGATTGCCGGTCACGGAGTCGCTGGCGATGATGTTGAGGCCGGTGAAGTCTGCGATGACCTGCAGCACCGAGCGCACTTCGACGTTCTGGAAATTGAGCGAAAGTTTCTCGCCGGTGTATTTCACCTTGCCGTCAGCGGTTTTCTTCTGCGCATCATCGCTCTGCTTGACTTCGACGATGAAGCTGTTGTCGGTCTGGTAGGCCGAATACTCCCAGCCGCCCTTGGGCTGGATCACCATGCGGGTGTTGTCGCCGAGGGTATAGACTTCAACGATCTGCACCGGTGTGCCGTAATCGGCCACGTCCAGACGACGCTGCAGGGCCTTGGGCAGTTCGGTGCCGATGAAATCGACCACCACGCCGTTGGCCTGCTGACGGATGTTGATGCCCGCCTGCGCGTCGGACAGGGTGGTCACGATGCGTGCCTCGCCCGCGGCACCGCGCCGGAAATCGACATCGCGAATGCTGTGGCGCGCCGAACCGGGCGCGGCTTCGGCAAAGCGCGGGCTGACATTCACCGGCGCGGCCCCGACGCCGACATCGCCCAGCGCGACGAGCAGCGTCTTGCCGTCGATCCGGGCTTCGTATTCGACCGACTTGTTGAGATTCAGCACCAGGCGCGTGCGCGTGCCAGCCTGCACGACGTTCACGCTGGACAGGGGGCCTAGATTGGCTTCAACGGTATTGCGCCCCATGGCGTTGCCGGTGTCAGGCAGGTCGAGCGCGATGCGCGGCGGGTTGCCGACGGTGAAGCCGGCCGGGGTGGCGGTCAGCGCATTCTTCAGGGTGACACGCACCACGACCTTGCCGCCAGGCAGGGTCGTGGTCTCGACGCTTTCCACCGCGTTGCCGGTGGGCGGCGCATCGGCAGCGCGCACCGCGAACGGCAACGCCAAACCGGCGAGCAGGGCAATCCCGAACAGATAACGGGTCATACGATCTATCACGAGCTTCAGCTCGTAGAAAGCCGGAGTCCCCTTGCGGGACATTTTCTGGGCAATGCTACGTCCAATGGTTTTGGGCAATGCGTTCATGTCAGCCTCTTTTAAATTCAGTGCTAAAGGTCATTCTTGCAAAAGCAGGGTGCTGGTGCGCTCGGACCAATCTCCGGCGCTATCCTGGACATTCTCACGCAAGCTCACTTCCCCATCGCCGATCTCCGTGATGCGGCCGAAGTTCTGCCCGACGTAATTGCCCTTTTTGACGTGGTAGATCGCGTTGTCCGGCGTTTTGATCACCGCATGGACCGTTCCCTGCCTGGACAGCATGCCCACCATTTTCAGGGTTTCCAGCGAGTAGGCCTCTAGCGGCTCTTTCGGGCGATTGAGGTCGGGCTGCATGCCGCCTCCGCCGCCGGTCGAGAGTTTTCTCGGCTTGAAGGGGTCGGGCAGGTCGAAGGCGTTGTAGGTGAACGGCTCATACACCTTGACCTGTGGCAGCGGCTCGATTTTTCCCTGCATATCCTTGCCGGTCTCGGCGACAAAGGTTTGCAGGTCGTCCATGCTGCCGCCGCCGCAAGCGGTCAGGCCCAACGCAAGGAAAAGAGTAGCCAGGCGCTTCATTTCTTTTGCTCCTTGGCTTGGGCTTGCTGTTTACGGGCGATCACTTCTTCGTCGTCCAGATAACGATACGTCTTGACGATGGCATCCATGTTCAGCACGCCGTCCTTGGCGGGCTCCATGGCGATGTCCTGCAAGGTGACGATGCGCGACAGCTTGGAAACGTCGCTGACGAACGCCGCCACGTCGTGGTAACCGCCGGTAACCTTCACCCGGATCGGCGTTTCGGCATAGAACTCGGAAATGGTTTCGGCATCGGGCTTGAACAGGTCGAACTGCAGCCCGCGCCCCAGACCCGCCTGGTTGACATCGGTGATCAGCGCATCCATTTCCTGCTTGTTGGGCAATTGCTTCAGCAGCGCGCCGAAGGCCTGCTCGATGTCGGCCAGCTGCTTGGTGTAGGCCTCAAGGTTGATGGCCTGATTTTTCTTGGTGGTGAACACGCTGCGCAGTTCGGTTTCCTTCTGCTTGGCCGCTTCCAGCGTTTCCATCCCGCCACGCCAGTCGAACCACCAGCCTGCCACCACCAAGGCCACGCTGAGCAACGCAAGCGCCGCCAGCTTGGTCGGCAGCGGCCAGTCGGCCAGCGTTTTCAGGTCGAGTTTGTTGAGGTCGTCCAGGGTCATGCTTTACCCCCATTGTCTTTTGAGTCGTCCGCCTGCTGGCGGGTCTGCTTGACCGACAGCACAAATTCGTTGGCACGCAGATTGTTCACGGTGGCCGACTTGATTTCGACCAGGTTGGCCGACTCGAACCAGGGCGAATCATTCAGGTTGCGCATCAGGGTGGAAACGCGCGCGCTCGACTGGGTATAGCCGCTGATGGTCACGACGTCGCCCGCCTGCTTGAAGGACTTGAGGTAAAGACCATCGGGCAGCAGGCGGATCATCTGGTCGAACAGGTGAACGACTTCGGTGCGGTTGGATTGCAGGGTTTCGACGACCTGCTTGCGTTCCAGCAGCGCCTGCGTCTGTTCGCGGATTTTCTTGATTTCGCCGATCTGGACGTCGAGCCTGGCGATTTCCTGTTCGAGGAAGGTATTGCGCGCATCCTGCGCGGACTGGCGCGCGGCGATCACGCTGTGCCCGAGAACAACGGCGATCACGCCCGCCGCCACGGCAATGCCGAGCAGGAGGTTGAACTGGCGGCGCCGCGCGGCCCGCGCCAGTTCGCGATGGGGGAGTAGGTTAATGCGGATCATTGGGGGTCAAACCTCCGCATGGCGAGGCCGCAAGCGACAAAGAGGGAAGGCGCGTCGGCGGTCAGCGCCTGCGGCCGGATTTTAGGACCAACTGCCATGTTGGCAAACGGGTTGACGACCATGGTCGGGGTGCCGGTGCGCTGCCCGACCACCTCATCGATGCCGGGGATCATGGCGCCGCCACCGGCCAGCAGGATCTGATCGACCTTGCGATACTGGGTAGAGGTGGTGAACAGCTGTAGGGCGCGGCCGATTTCCATCGCCAGGGTTTCGCTGTAGGGCTGCAGCACTTCCATGTCGTAGCTTTCGGGCAGAGTGCCTTTGCGCTTGGCGTTTTCGGCCTCTTCGCTGGTCATGCCGTAGCGGCGCGAAATCTCATTGTTGAGCTGGTTGCCGCCAAAGCCGTGTTCGCGCAGGTAAACCGATTCGTTGTCGTGGAGGATATTGATATGCATGTTCTGCGCCCCCACATCGATAATCGCGACGGTCTGCCCGGCGCCGCTTTCGGGCAGCAGGTGGGCGATCTGTTCGTACGCGGTTTGCGTGGCGAAAGACTCGACATCCATGATCAGCGCCTTGAGGCCAGCCGCCTCGACCGCGGCCACGCGGTCTTCGACTTTTTCCTTGCGCGCGGCGGCGAGCAGAACCTGCACGTCGTCCGGGCTGCCGGGCGACTCGCCAAGCACCTGAAAGTCGAGATTCACTTCGTCGAGCGAGAAAGGAATGACCTGATTGGCCTCGGCTTCCACCTGGTTTTCCAGGTCAATGCCGCTCAGGCTGGCCGGCGCCAGGATCTTTTTGGTAATGACGGACGATGACGGCAGGGCGATCGCAACGTTCTTGACCCGCGTGCCCAGATTTTTCCATGCGGTACGCAAGGTATCGGCCACCTGGTCGAGGTTGGCGATATTGCCATCCGTCACCGCATCCTTGGGCAAAGGCTCAACGACATAGCGTTCCACTCGCAGCATGCCCTTGCCGGCATCGGACAGTTCCACCAGCTTGACCGCAGTCGTGCTGATGTCGAGTCCGATGATGGGCAGACCCTTGGCGGACAGCCAGTCCAGATTGATATTAAGGTGCAAGAGTTTTCCTTTACGCTTCTGTGGGTTGGCGCTTTTTCTTGTTATTTTTTTTAGATGCTAGCAACAACACACGGTTTTTAACAGTTTTTTTCTCGCCGCACACCAAGAGTTGAACACCTGTGTCCAATTTCCAACACCACTAACGCCTATAATCGGCGGAAACTTTAGGCATCGCATAGTAAGGAACCGGATGTTTTCAAAATGGTGGCATTACGCACTGGCCCTGATCGTCAGCCTCGGCGTCGTCGGAACGGCGCTGGCCGGATTGGCGGCTGCATTGATTTACCCCAACCTGCCGCCGCTTGAGGCGCTGACCGACTACCAGCCCAAGCTGCCGCTCCGCATCTTCACAGCCGACGGCGCGCTGATCGGCGAATTCGGCGAAGAGCGCCGCGCCTTCATCGCCATCGACAAGGTGCCGGCCTACATGAAGCAGGCGATCATTGCCGCCGAGGACGAACGTTTCTATACCCACGGCGGCGTCGATACCCTCGGCGTGCTGCGCGCGGCGGGCTCGAACCTGCTGTCCGGCGGCGCCAAGGAAGGCGCGTCGACCATCACCATGCAGGTGGCACGCAATTTCTTCCTGTCGAACGAAAAGACCTTCACCCGCAAATTGTCCGAAGCCATGCTGGCAATGAAGATCGAGCACAACCTGTCAAAGGACAAGATCCTCGAGCTGTATATCAACCAGATCTATCTCGGCCAGCGCGCCTATGGCTTCGAGGCCGCGGCGCGCACCTACTTCGGAAAACCCATGAAGGAATTGTCGCTGGCCGAGTTCGCCATGCTGGCGGGGCTGCCGAAAGCGCCGTCGCGCTACAACCCGGTGGTCAATTTCCCGCGCGCCAAGGCACGCCAGGAATACGTGCTGGGGCGGATGCGTACGCTCAAGTTCATCGACCAGCCGACCTGGCAGGCCGCGGTCAAACAGAAACTGGTGATCCGCCAGACGCGCCGGCAGGCCGACGTCAGTGCCGACTACGCCGCCGAAATGGTGCGCCAGACCTTGTTCGAGAAATACGGCGAATCCATCTACAGCTCGGGCTACAAGGTCGTCACCACGCTGCGGCGCACCCAGCAGACCGCCGCCAACCGTGCGGTGTGGGAGGGCATCGCCGATTACGACCAACGCCACGGCTACCGGGGGCCCGAAAACCAGATCGACCTGCCCGCCGGCAAGGCGCAACGCGAAGCGGCGATCTCCGGCGCACTGGAAGACCTCGCCCCGGTGAGCGAAATGCAGCCCGCGGTGGTGTTGAGCACCTCCCCCAAATTGATCCGCGCGCAGTTGCACGACGGCACGGTCGTCGACATTTCGGGCAGTTCGCTCAAGTGGGTGGCGAACTGGGCCGCCGGCAAAAAGGGCCGGCAACTCGCCCCCGGCGCGGTGGTGCGGGTACAGGCGGTCGGCAGCAAGCCGCAATGGCGGCTGGCGCAGCTGCCCGAGGTGGAGGCCGCACTGGTCGCCCTGGATCCCAAGGACGGCGCCATTACCGCGCTGGTCGGCGGATTTGACTTCCACCGCAACAAGTTCAACCGCGTGACGCAAGCCTGGCGCCAGCCGGGATCGAGCTTCAAGCCGTTCATCTATTCCGCTGCGCTGGAAAAGGGCTACACGCCGGCCACCCTTATCGAGGACGCGCCGCTGTCGGTGAGCGCCGAAGAAACCGGCGCCGCCGCATGGGAGCCCAAAAACTATGACGGCAGCACCAGCGGCCCGGTGCGCATGCGCACGGCGCTGACCAAATCGCTCAACCTGGTCTCGGTACGCATTTTGCGAAATATCGGCCCGCATTACGCACGCGACTACATCCGCCGCTTCGGCTTCGATCCGGCACGCCACCCGCCTTATCTCGCCATGGCGCTGGGCGCGGGCAGCGTCACCCCGCTGCAGATGGCGGCGGCCTACAGCGTGTTCGCCAATGGCGGCTTCAGCGTCAATCCTTATCTGATCGACAAGGTATTCGACAAGGACGGGCGCCTGCTGATGCAGGCCAGCCCGCAACAGGTCGGCGGCAAAGCGCCGCGCGTGATCGACCCGCGCAATGCCTGGCTGATGACCAGCATGATGCAGGACGTGGTGCGCTACGGCACCGCCGCGCGCGCCAGCCGGTTGGGACGCAGCGATCTTGCCGGCAAGACCGGCACCACCAACGACGCGCTTGACACCTGGTTCGCCGGTTACAACCCCGACCTGGTGACGATCACCTGGATGGGCTACGACCAGCCGCGCTCGCTCGGGCGGCGCGAGACGGGTTCGCAATCCGCGCTGCCCATCTGGATGAACTTCATGGGCGCGGCGCTCAAAGGCGTGCCGCAAAAAGGCTGGGAGATGCCCGGCGGCATTGTCAGCGTAAAAATCGACCCGGCCACCGGTACCCGCCCGAGCGAAACGGTGTGGGACACTTTGCTGGGCACGGCACTGGGGGTCGAGACACCCAGCATGGTGGAGCATTTTTACCAGGAGTTTCCCCCGCCCGAAGCGCCAGCAGCCGGCGGGGGCGATGCCCCGGGCAACTTCACCGAACCTGCAGCAACGTACGAACGCGCCGAACCCGAAACAACCTTGCCATGAAGAATCAGGACATGCGCCGCCGCATTGCGCATGCGGCGGCGCGCATACTGGCCGAAGACGGCAGCCTCGATTACGGTAGCGCCAAGCGCAAGGCCGCACGCCAGCTGGGGGCGCCCGACAGCGGCAGCCTGCCCGACAACCAGCAGATCGAGGAAGCCCTGCGCAGCTACCAGGCGCTCTACCAGGCGGACGAGACGCGCGCGCAACTGGCGCTGTTGCGACAGGTCGCTATTGAGTACATGGAGCAGCTGGCCGATTTCGACCCCCACCTGACCGGCTCGGTGCTCAATGGCACCGCCGGACGCCACACCAGCATCACCCTGCAACTGTTCACCGACCAGCAGAAGGAAGTCGAATTTCTGCTGATGCGCCTGCCCACGCCATACCAGGCCGCCGAACATCGCGCAGGGGATGCCCCCGGACGGATCTATCCGCGCTTTGTCGTCGACGATCCGCGCGCAACGGTCGAGATCGTCGTCTATCCGGCCGCCGAACTGCGCGGCATGAAACGCCTGCAGGCCGACGGCAGCCCGCGGCGCGTGCGCCTGCCGCAGGCGCGGACCCTGACTTGAGTACTCCACTGCATTCTGCGCTGGCATGGAAGCTGCTGATTGGCCTATTACAGTATTGATAATGAGTAAACGGTCGTGATCCGATTTTTCCGCCACTACGTGCCCCTGAATTTGCTGTTGCTGGTGCTGGTCGAAGCACTCATCCTCGGCGGCGCCATCTATGCGGGGGTCAACGCGCGCTTCCTCGACGGCAATGTAATTCCGGCCGATCTCCAGCCCCTGCTACCCAAGGCGCTGACCTTTACCCTCGTCATGCTGGGATTGATGACGGCCAGCGGCCTCTATGATCTGGAATGGCAGGGCGGCATTCGCGCGCTGCTGCAACGTCTCGGCCTGAGTTTCATGCTCGGCCTGCTGACGATGAGCCTGCTGTTTTATTTTTTTCCCGCCCTGCTGGTCGGGCGTGGCGCCTTTCTATTGTCATTCGGCCTCGCGTTGCTGGGCATTTTGCTCAGCCGCGTGCTGTTCATCCGCTGGGCACGGATGGGGGCGCTCAAAACCCGCGCCCTGGTAATCGGCACTGGCAGCCGCGCCGCCCACATCGAGGCGCTGCTGGCCAAGCGCGTCCATGCCAGCAATACACAAATCATCGGTTATCTGCCGATGGGCGGCAGTCATCATTTCATCGACCATGCCCGCATTCTCGACACTGAGGAACCTCTGCCCGAACTGGTCGCGCGCCTGCAGATCAGTGAATTGATCCTTGCCGTGCGCGACCGTCGGAGCGGCGGCCTGCCGGTTCAGGACCTGCTCAAATGCAAGCTGCGAGGCATTCGCATCCTCGAGCTTTCCAACTTTTTCGAGCGGGAAAACGGCCATTTGCAGCTGGACTCGATGAACGCCAGCTGGATGATCCTGGCCGAGGGCTTTCATCAGGGCATCGTGCGCGACACCGTCAAGCGTCTGTTCGATCTGGTCGCCAGCGCAGCCTTGCTGGCGGTCTGCCTGCCCATCATGGTGCTGACCGCATTGCTGATCAAGCTGGAAAGCTCCGGCCCCGTGCTGTACCGTCAGGAGCGCGTCGGCCAGGGCGATCGCAACTTCACCATCCTCAAGTTCCGCAGCATGTGCGTCGACGCCGAAAAGGACGGCAAGCCGCGCTGGGCCGGACAGAACGACAGCCGCGTTACGCTCACCGGGCGCTTCATCCGGCGCACCCGCATCGACGAGCTGCCGCAGGTCTTCAATGTGTTCTTCGGCGACATGAGCTTCGTCGGCCCACGCCCGGAACGCCCCTATTTCGTGCAGGACCTGACCCAGAAAATCCCCTATTACGGTGTGCGCCACACCGTCAAACCCGGCATCACCGGCTGGGCGCAGGTACGTTACGCATACGGCGCGACCGACGAGGACGCCATGCACAAGCTGCAATACGACCTCTATTACGTCAAGAATCACAGCCTGTTTCTCGATCTCATGATCCTGTTCCAGACCGCGCAAGTGGTGTTGTGGGGAAAGGGCGTGCGCTGAGCGCGCGCGTCTGAAGCCGACCATGCCCGACACCCTGCTTCTGCTCGCCGCCGTCGGTTATGGCCTGGCGACGCTGGCCTATCTGGGGCTGACCGGCCTCATCGTCGCCAGCTGGCGGCAGCGCCCGCAGGGCCGCCTGCTGGTGCTGGCCACCGGACTCAGCGCCGCCTGGGGTGCCCTGTCGACGCTCACCGCGTGGGGGGTGTTGCCGCCGCGGCTGGAACTCGCCGCTGAAGTCGCGCGCAACGGCGCCTGGCTGCTATTGCTGCTCCACATCCTGCGACTGCGGCTGCCGCCTGGCGCCACCCTGCCTGCACCGCTGCGCCTGATCCGCGCGCTCGGCGGCGTGCTTATCGGCGCCCTGCTGCTCGCCAGCGTCATGCCCTTCATCGCCCCCGATCAGCCGGTGCTGGCGCGATGGGCGGGCAACCTGGGGCTGGTGGTGCTGACCGTGATGGGGCTGGTGCTGGTCGAACAGGTCTACCGCAGCACCCGTCTGGAAGACCGCTGGGCAATCAAATTTCTCTGCCTCGGGCTGGGCGGACTGTTCGTCTACGACTTTTACCTCTATGCCAATGCGGCGCTGTTCAGCGCGATGGATGCCCAGGTCTGGGCGGCGCGCGGCTATGTGACGGCACTGGTGACCCCATTGATCGCGATCTCCGCTGCACGCAACCCGGAATGGGCGGCGCCGGTCGGACTGTCGCGCAGCATGGCTTTCCACACCGCCAGTCTGCTGGGGGCGGGCGTCTATCTGCTGTTGATGGCGGGCGCCGGCTATTACCTGCGCCTGTTCGGCGGCGAATGGGGCGACGTGGTGCAGACTGTGTTCCTGTTTGCCGCCATCATGCTGCTGGTGCTGCTGATGTTTTCCGGCACCCTGCGCGCGCGCCTGCGGGTGTTCCTGTCCAAGCACTTCTTCAGTTACCGCTACGACTATCGCGAAGAGTGGCTCAAATTCACCCGCGCCCTCACCGAAGGACGGCCCGGCGAGCAATTGTGCGAGCGCGCCGTCGAAGCGCTGGCTGGCCTGCTCGAAAGCCCCGGCGGCGCGCTATGGATGCATGAAGGCGATAGCGGCTATCAACGCGCCAGCCACTGGAACTGGCGCGACCTCAACGGCACCGAGCCGGCCAACTCCCCCTTCGTGCGGTGGCTCGCCGACAAGCAGTGGGTGGTGGACCTGGACGAAATGAAAACCCGGCGCGACCTCTACGGCGACCTCGACATGCCGGAATGGATCCGGCACGCCGACGATGCCTGGCTGGTGGTGCCGTTGATGCTGCACGACGAACTGCTCGGCTTTGTGGTGCTGAAGCATTCCCTGGGCAAGGTCAGCTTCAACTGGGAGGTCAGCGACCTGCTCAAGGTGGCGGCGCGCCAGGCCGCCGCGCACCTGGCGCAGATGCGTGCGGCCAACCAGCTCATCGTCGCGCGCCAGTTCGAGTCGTTCAACCGCACCACCACCTTCGTCATCCACGACCTGAAAAATCTCGTCGCCCAGTTGTCCCTGCTGCTGGCTAATGCCGAAAAGCACAAGCACAACCCCGAGTTCCAGGCCGACATGCTGGAAACCATCGAGAACGCAGTCGCCCGCATGAATAAGGTACTGGCGCAATTGCGCCGCGGCAGCGACGAGACGCGGGCCCAATCGGTGGCGCTGGCGGATATCCTGAATGAAGCGGCCGCCAGCAAGCAGGCATTCAAGCTGCGTCCTGCCCTCGACCTGCCGCCGCCCGGCCTGCGCGTGCGCGCCGAGCGCGAACGCCTCACCCGCGCCATCGGCCATTTGCTGCAAAATGCGCTGGAGGCCACCCCGCCAAGCGGCCAGGTCACGCTGCGCGGTTTCGAAGAGGCCGGGCAGGCGATTGTTGAAGTCAGCGACAGCGGCAGCGGCATGGACGACACCTTCATTCGCACCCGGCTGTTTCAGCCGTTCGATTCGACCAAGGGCGCGGGCATGGGCATCGGCGCGTATGAATGCCGCGAAACCATCCGCGCGCTGGGCGGACAACTGGAAGTGGACAGCGCACCGGGGCGCGGCACCCGCTTCCGCATCAGCCTGCCGCTGGACAATCACGCATACGTTGGAGGAGACGCCGCATGAGCGACGCCAAACAAAAGATTCTGCTGGTGGAAGACGACCCCGGGCTGCAAAAGCAGCTCAAATGGAGCCTCGCCGATTACGAACTGGCGATCGCCGCCGACCGCGATAGCGCCATCGCCCAGCTGCGCCGCCACGAACCCGCCGTGGTACTACTGGACCTCGGCCTGCCGCCCGATGCCGACGGCGCTACCGAAGGCCTGGCCACGCTGCAGCAAATCCTCTCGCTTGCGCCTGCCACCAAGGTCATCGTCGTCACTGGCAACCTCGACCGCGGCAATGCGGTGAAGGCCATCCAGCTCGGCGCCTACGATTTCTTCCAGAAACCCTTCGACCCCGACGTGCTGGCGCTGATGATCGCCCGCGCACTGCACGTCCATGCGCTGGAAATCGAAAACCGCCTGCTCGCCGCCAGGCAGCACGGCTCCGCCCTGCAGGGGCTGATCACCAGCAGCGAACCCATGCTGAAGGTGTGCCACACCGTGGAAAAAGTCGCCCCGGCCAACGTCACGGTGTTGCTGCTGGGCGAATCCGGCACCGGCAAGGAAGTGCTGGCGCGCGGCGTGCATGAACTGTCACCGCGCGCGGGCAAGCGCTTTGTCGCCATCAACTGCGCAGCGATCCCCGACACCCTGCTGGAATCCGAACTGTTCGGCTATGAGAAAGGCGCGTTCACCGGTGCTGCCAAGCAGACCATCGGCCGCATCGAATACGCCAACGAGGGCACCCTGTTCCTCGATGAAATCGGCGACCTGCCAATGCCACTGCAGGCCAAGCTGCTGCGTTTCCTGCAGGAACGCGTGATCGAACGCCTGGGCGGACGCGGCGAAATTCCGGTCGACGTGCGCGTCGTCTGCGCCACCCACCGCGATCTCGCCGGCATGATCCGCGAAGGCAGCTTCCGCGAAGACCTGTACTACCGGCTGTCCGAAATCACGGTGAAAATTCCTCCGCTACGCGAACGCCCCGGCGACGCCATCCTGCTGGCGCAGGCCTTCCTGGAACGCTATGCACGCGAAATGGGGCGTCCCCTGCGGGGCTTCACCGCCGATGCGCTGGGCGCGCTCGAAACCCACGCCTGGCCCGGCAACGTGCGTGAAATGGAAAACCTGATCAAGCGCGCCACCATCATGGCCGACGGCACCCAGATCACCGCGGCCGACCTCGGGCTCGACCCCGGTACCGCCGAGGCGCAGACCTTCAACCTTCGCCAGGCGCGCGAACATGCCGAACGTCTGGCGGTCAGCCGCGCGCTCGCCCACAGTGAAGGCAACATCGCCCAGGCTGCCGAACTGCTCGGCATTACCCGCCCCACGCTATATGACCTGATGGCAAAAATCGGCATGAAATAAACTAGAATTTTCTAGTGTTCGCGCTTCCACGCATCGACACAAGAACATCGAAGAATTGCTTCGAAATGCGCCGCACGCCCCCGTGTTTGGCTGACCATTCAAGGATACAGACGAGCATGCCCCTATTTCCAGCCCGTCTCTTACTGGCGCTGACCTTCACGATGGGTCTGGCCGCCTGCGGCGGTGAATCGAGCGAAGTGCTCGTGGACAAGGCCCGACAGAGCCTCGACGGAGGCGACCAAAAGGCCGCCATCATCCAGCTGAAAAGCGCCCTCCAGGAAGACGGGAACAACGCCGAGGCACGTTTCCAGCTTGGCAAGCTCTATCTGGAAATCGGTGACTTTGTCGGTGCGGAAAAGGAACTCATACGCGCCCGCGAAGCAGGCTACGACGTCAACACCTTAAATCCGTCCCTGGCGAAAGCCCTCATCGGCCAGGGCGAATACAAGCGTGTGCTGGACGACCTGCCGCAGCCCGTCACAGGCAGCCCGAATGAAGTTCCGATGCTGGTGGCACGCACCCGCGCACAGCTCGGCCTGGGCGACAAAGAGGCCGCACGCAACAGCCTCGAACAGGCCATGGACATCGCGCCAGAAAACGTCGACGTGCGGCTGGCTTTGGCGCAGCTGGCACTCGCCGACGGTGATGCCCTCAAAGCGGGCGAGCAGGTCGATGAAGCCTTGCGCATCGATTCTACCAACCGCGACAGCTGGTTGTTCAAGGGAGACTACCTGCGCACCACAGGCCAGAACGGTGATGCCGCCCGGGCCTACGAGGCTGCGCTCAAGATCGACCCCGACCACGCCGGCGCGCGCCTCGCACTGGCGAGTATCGCCATCCTGGAAAACCGCATGGCGGACGCGCGCCGTGAAGTCGACATCGTGCTCAAGGCCTCGCGCAACAACCTGCAGGCGCGCTACACCCTGGCAATGATCGACTTCCGCGAGAAAAAAAACGAGGCCGCACGTGACCAACTTGCCACCGTGCTCAAATCCGCCCCCGATTACCTGCCAGCCGTTCTCCTGGCCGGATCGGTCGAATATGCACTGGGCAATATGCAGACGGCGGAATCGCACCTCAACAAGGCCGTCATGGCCAACCCGCGAAACCTCTATGCGCTGCGCCTTCTGGCGACAGCACAACTGCGCCAGGGACGCCCCGACGCCGCCGCACGCACCCTGTCCAGCGTTCCTGGCAACCTGAATGATGCAGGTTTTCAAATGGTCGCGGGTGAAATCTCCATGGCCAGGAAGGATTTTTCCAAGGCCGCCGAACACTTCGAAAAGGCCGCCCGGATCAACCCCGACAGTGCCGCGATCCGCACCGAACTCGGCCTCGCCCGCGATGCAATGGGTGACCGGCGCGCCATGGCCGACTTGCAGACCGCCGCCGACATGACCGGGCGTCATGGCCGCGCCGACATGGTGATCATCCTTCACCAGCTCAAGCAGAAAAAATTTGACGCCGCACTCGCCAGCATCGACACGCTCGAAAAGAAGCAGGGCGCAACGCCGCTGAGCTGGAACTATAGGGGCGCCGCGCATCTGGGCAAGCAGGATATGGCCAAGGCCCGCGAAAGCTTCAGCCAGGCACTGAAGCTCGATCCCACATTCTTTCCCGCCGCCGCCAACATGGCGCAGCTCTATCCCAAGGACGAGCAGCCCGCCGCCGCACGCAGGCTTTTTGAAGCCATCCTCAAAGCCGAACCCAAGCATCTCAGCGCCATGCTGGCGCTGGCCGAACTCAGCCTGCTTGAAAAAAACGAAAAGGGCTATGCCAGCTGGCTGGAAAAAGCCTCGAAAGCCCACCCGCAAGCCTTGCCACCCCGTATCACCCTGGCGCGCCACCTGCTCGCCAAGGGCGAGAAGAACAAGGCGCTGGCCGTCGCCCGCGAGGCCGTCAATGCCAGCCCGGACCATCCGGAAGCGCTCAACCTGCTGGGATCGATCCAGATGAACCTGGGCGACCGGGACAGTGCGATACAGACCTTCACCACCATGGCCAAAAAAGCCAATCAATCGGACGCCTACCTACGCCTGGCCATGGCCCAGTTCGCCGACAAGCGGATGGCGGACACGCGGGCCAGCCTGCAGCGAGCCCTGCAACTCGAACCGGGCCATCTGCAGAGCCTGGACGCCCTGCTCCGATTGGAGCTCACAGAAGGCAAGCCGGAAGCCGCCTTGAAACTCGCGCGGCGAATCCAGGCCCAGCAACCTCAATCCCCGCTCGGCTTTGATCGTGAAGGTGACATTCATACAAGCCAGAAACGCTATGGCCAGGCAATCAAAGCCTATGAACAATCCCTGATCAAGGGGAGCGGATCAGCCGGTTTTGTTAAATTATTTCGTACCATGACCTTGGCGGGGGACACCAAGGCTGCCGAACAGAAACTGGCGGCAAAGATCAAGCAGGGCCCGAGGGATCTGGTCTTGCACGGGCTTGCTGCGGATCACTTCATGGCCACGCAGCGCAACAAGGAAGCCATCGCCCAGTATCAGGAGATCGTGCGCATTGCGCCCAACACAGTGGTCGCGCTGAACAACCTCGCCCATCTTTATCATAAGGAAAAGGATGGTCGCGCCCTGGCAATGGCGCAGCAGGCAATCAAACTGGCCCCTGACAACCCGGCCGTCCAGGACACCACTGGCTGGATTCTGGTTGAGAAGGGGCAGGTGGCGCAGGGCTTGGAGCTGCTGCGCAAAGCCATCGCGAAGGCACCCGAATCCCCGACCCTGCGTTACCACTATGCGGTCGCCCTCGCCAGCTCCGGCAACAAAGTCCAGGCCCGGAACGAGCTTGAAAAACTCATGGCATCCGACCAGAAATTCCCTGAGAGCTATGACGCCAAAAAAATGCTCAAGGACCTGTGACAATGCGTCCGCAACGCCTCTGATTTGGTAAACATCGCGTTCTGTCGAAAAACTTTACAGCCCCAGAACCATACTCAAAAAGCCAAAGCGTCAACAAATGAATTGGGCCGGATGCGCAAACCACTTGTACGTCTGCAATTTACGGCTAACGCTGCAAGCTTCCCGTGGCACACCATCCCGGCCGGATGGATTTCACCAACCCCGCAAGCACGCATCGGGTGTCGGGATCCTTTACAGCCACCTCGCCGCCCCGCCCTAGCTGGGCTTCACGCCCAACAAAGAAAATATTAAAAACAATAAATTAAAGCTCCCACACAGAACGTGGCATCAGACTTGCTTGAATATTAAGCAGCAGAGACAAGCCGTTTGCTTTTTTGGAGAACTTCATGGAAAACCCCTTCAGATTAAAAACAAGCATCGCGGCCGCAGCCTTGGCGCTGGGCACAGCTTTCAGCGTACATAACGCTGCCGCGCTCAGTTTGCCCACAGTGAGCGCGTGTTCAGATCAACCCTACAGCTTCGAAATTTTGTGCGTGAACTACACCACAAACGGCACGCCGTACGAGACCTATGTCGCCAGTCAGCACGACGATTTCACTTCCTACTCGATTGCGGCCTTGATCAAAATCCAGAAAACCGACGCCAATATCCTGCCGGAAGCGATCTACGGCGATTGGAGCAAGCTGGTATCGGGTTCGGGACAGCTGGATATCGGTATTTATGTCAAGGCCGGTGGTGGTGGCGTGCTGGACAATCCCGATCCGTTTCCTGATGCGCTTGATTCTCAAGACAACAGCACCACGTTTACAGGCACGTGGGGCGGTGACGAGCCCAACCCTGCCGACGTCTTGACCGTGGGCGAGGTGAATGCCTGGCTTCTCGAACCCCCGGCAGCAGCGTACCCCTACTTTTACATCGATCTGGCCGAACCCGGCAATGAAACGGGCAGCCTGCTGCTCTTTACTGGCCATGTTTACTTGACCGAAGCTGACGGTACTACTCCGGTTGCTGATGGTGACTGGGCCTTCGACAATATTGAGCAGGGTGGTATCGGTGACTACGATAACGGAAATACGGACCCCAATGCGTGGGTGGCAGCGCCCGGCGAGGTCGACATTTTCATTAACGGGGATCTATACACAATCGATAACAACCGCGGCAGCGGCAAGCCGGACTTTATCGCCTACGCTCCGACCATGATCCTGTCGGAGCCGAAGTACGCAAGCGATCTCCTGTTCTGGGCAGAGTTCTCGATTGCCGGAATGGCCGGTGCAGGCGAAGAAATCTATCTTACGAAACTTGGACCGATTGAGCAGCAGGTGCCAGAACCCGGCATCCTGGCCCTGGTGGGAATGGGGCTCATCGGAATGGGACTTGCCCGCCGGCGTGTCGCTCGCTGAACACCAGCACCCCAACCAAACAGCCACCTGCGGGTGGCTGTTTCCATTTACCAGGCGTGCAAACTGAACCCCCGCTTCCCGGCCGGTTCGGCCGGAACGAAACCTGCCCCCTGTTATGATCCAATGATAGAAATCGTGGCCCCCCGTAATTTGCCTACACTTTGACCCAACCATACTGGATATCCTTAATGCCTACCGTCCTCCCCGCGCGCCGGCTGCTGCCGGTTTTGATTCTCGGTGCCATCCTGCTGACCGCCTGCGGCGGACAAGACAGCGCCACCCTGATGGACGAGGCCCGGTCAATGGCTGCGGCGGGAGACTACAAGGCGGCCATCATCCAGCTGAAAAACGCCGTGGCGGAAGACGACAAAAACCCCGAGGCACGCTACGAACTTGGCAAGCTCTATATCGAGCAAAGCGACCTGGCCAGCGCCGAGAAGGAGTTCCGGCACGCACGCGAGGCGGGCTATGAAGAAAACACCGTCAACCCGATGATCGCGCGGACCCTGCTGGGCCAGCGCGAATTCCAGCGCGTGCTGGACGAGCTGCCCGCCCCGGCCGCCAGCAACCCTGACACCGCCACCCTGCAGGCCCTGCGCGCCACCGCCCAACTCGGGCTGGGGCGCAAGGAGGATGCACGCAAAACGCTGCAGCACGCGCAGCAGGTGGCCCCCGGCAATGCCGAGGTTCATCTGGCACTGGCGCAGCTCGCGCTGGCCGACGGCGATTCCGACAAGGCCATGCAGGCGCTCGATCAGGCCTTGCGCATCGACCCCGGGCACCGCGACAGCCTGTTGCTGAAGGCCGACCTGCTGCGCGCCACCGGCAAGCCGGTCGACGCCGCCGCGGTGTATCACGAAGTCCTCAAGGTCGACCCCCGGCATGCCAATGCCCGGCTGGCACTGGCGGGCATCGCCCTCGCCGACGACAAGCCTGGCGACGCGCGCCGCGAAGTCGACGCCGCCCTGAAAGCCAGCCCCAACAACCTGCAGGCGCGCTACACCCAGGCGCTGATCGACTTTCGCGAAAAGAAAACCGAACGTGCGCGCGACCGTCTGGCGACCGTACTGAAGAGCGCGCCCAATTACGTGCCCGCACTGCTGCTGGGCGGCTCGATCGAATACGCACTCGGCAACCTGCAGACCGCCGAGGCGCATCTCAACAAAGTAGCCAAGGCCACGCCGAACAACCTGTATGCGCTGCGCCTGCTGGCGGCCACGCAACTGCGCCTGGGGCGTCCCGACGATGCCGCGAAAACGCTCGCCCCGGCGCTCAAGTCGGCCAGCCAGGATTCCGGCGTACTGATCGTCGCTGGTGAAATTGCGCTGGCCAAAAAAGACTTCGCCCAGGCCTCGGCCTATTTCGAACAGGCCGCCCAGCGCAGTCCCGACAACGCCGCCATCCGCACCGAGCTCGGCATCTCCCGGCTCGCCCAGGGCGACAGCCGTGCCATGGCCGATCTGCAGGCCGCCGCCGACATGGAAGGCAGCAGCAGCCGCGCCGATACCTTCATCATTCTCAGCCAGCTAAGGCAAAAACAGTTCGATGCCGCGCTGACCAGCATCGCCGCCCTGGAAAACAAACAGGCCGCCGATCCGCTCACCTGGAACTATCGGGGCGCGGCCTACCTCGGCAAGCAGGACACCGTGCGCGCACGCGACAGCTTCAGCCAGGCGCTCAAACTCGACCCCGCGTTCTTCCCCGCCGCGGCCAACCTGGCGCAAATCGACATCAAGGACAAGCAGCCCGCTGCCGCACGCCAGCGTTTCGAGGCCATCCTCAAGGCCGACCCCAAACACCTCAATGCCATGCTCGCGCTGGCCGACCTCGCCCTGCGCGACAAGGACGAAAAAGCCTATGTCAGCTGGCAGGAAAAGGCCGCCGCCGCCCACCCGCAGGCGCTGCAGCCGCGAGTGGCGCTGGCGCGCTACCAACTATCCAAGGGGGACAAGAACAAGGCGCTCGCCACCGCACGCGAAGCGGCCAACGCCAATCCCGACAATCCGATTGCACTCGACCTTCTCGGCGGCACCCAACTGGCGCTGGGCGACACCACCAACGCGCTGGCCAGCTACCGCAAGCTGGTCGAAAAACAACCCGGCCAGGCCGCGCCGCTGGTCAAGCTCGCCCGCGCGCAAGTCGCCGCCAAAGACCTGCCCGGCGCGCGCAAGGCCCTGCAGGATGCCCTGCGCATCCAGCCCGATTTTCTCGACGCGCAAATGATGCTGGGCGGCGTCGAGATCCAGGGCGGACGTTTTGACGATGCGCAGAAACTCGCCAAACAGGTGCAGCAGCAAAAACGCGACAAAGCAGCGGGTTTCATCCTCGAAGGCGACACCGCCTTCGCACGCAAGGACTACCCTGCCGCGCTTGCCGCCTTCGAGCGCGCGCACACGCTTGAACCCAGCGGCATGCTGCTCGCCCGCCAATTGCAGGTCTTCAATGCCAGCGAGCGCACCGAAGAAGGCGAAAAACGCCTTGCCGCCTGGCTGGTCGGCCACCCGCAAGACACGGGCACGCGCGCCCTGCTCGCCGAAAGCCTGCTCAAGCGCAAGCAGTACACCGCCGCGAGCGAACATTACCTGGTACTGAACAAGAGCAATCCCGACAATATCGTCGTGCTCAACAATCTCGCCTGGGCACTCAATGAAACGGGCGACAAGCGCGCAGTGTCGTTTGCCGGGCAGGCGCTGAAACTGCAGCCCGAGAATCCCGTGGTCATGGACACCTATGGCTGGATCCTGGCCCATCAAGGGCAAGCGTCCAAAGGCCTGCCCCACCTGCAGAAGGCGCTTTCCAAAGCACCCGACAATGCGGAAATCCAGTATCACCTGGCAGTTGTGCTGGCCAAAACGGGGGATCACGCCCGCGCCCAAGGCGAACTGGAGCGCCTCCTGGCCAGCGGCGCACGCTTTCAGCAGGAACCGGAAGCGCGCGCCCTGCTCAGCCAGCTACAGAACAAGACGCGCTGATTTTTAGGCCTTGTCACTGTTGGTTGTTGAAGTCATGCTTGTCCTTTCTGATGAAGCCCCATCCTTCGGCATTCAACAGATTCCGCCATAGGTAGCGGCTTCCGGGGTGTTCCGTTGCAGGAGGCCCGCCCCGGGCCGATGCCGTGGAGGTTGCGACCGCGCAAAATCGGGGCGAGGCGCCCCTCCCACTGGCCAACACCCATAAATTGCATTGGAAGCGCCCTTTTTAAGCATTGATTGAATGGAGTCCAGACCTTGATGAATCGACGTAACGCCCAGCTGATCACGCTCCTGGTATTGGCCCTGTCCGCCCCGCTTGGCGGCTGTGACGCCACCGCCAAACTCACCGAGCAGGAGCACATCCAGCGCGCCAAGGACTTCGAGGACAAAGGCAACCTCAAGGGCAGCATCATCGAGCTCAAGAACGCCATCCTGAAAAACCCGGACAGCCCGCAGGCCCGGCTACTGCTCGGGCAGGTCTATCTCAAGGCCGGAATGGGCGCCGAAGCCGAAAAGGAACTGAGCCAGGCCGTCAAGCTGGGCGTCAACCTTGAATCAATCAAGCCCCAGCTTGGCGAGGCGCTGATGCTCATGGGGGAATACCAGCGGGTTCTTGATGAAATCCACCCCGCCGACCAAACATCCAAGACCAATCTGGCGCGGATTTACCAGATACGGGCCGACGCCCTGCTCAAAAAAGGCCAGTTAAAAGACGCCTGCAATCTGTTCCAGCAGTCATTCGACATCGACACGACCAACCCGCCCACTTACTGGGGTTTGGCTCAGTGTGCCGTTGCTGAACAAGACCTGGCGAAGGCCAGGGAATGGCTCGACGCCGCACTCAAACTAAATAGCCACCAAGCCAAAACCTGGATCTTTGTCGGCGACCTGGAGCAACTCAACAAAAACTCAGATGGCGCCCTGGCGGCCTATTCCAAAGCCCTGCAGTCCGAGCCGGACAATCAAATTGCGCTCAACAATCGCGCCATCCTCAACGTGGCACTTGGCCAACTCGAACAGGCCCAGGCCGATGTCGATAAAACAGTCAAACTGGCGCCCCAGTCGCTTGCCTCGAACTACCTGCAGGCCCTGCTCAATTTTGAGCGGAAAAAATACCCGGAGGCGCGTGAACGCCTGCAAGCAGTGTTTCAGATCACGAATGACCATATGCCCAGCATCCTGCTTGCGGGTGCAACGGACTATACGCTGGGCTCATACAAGCAGGCCGAATCGCATCTCGTCCGCTATTTGGCACGCCATCCCGGCCATAGCTATGGACGCAGGGTGCTAGCGGCTACACAGCTCAAACAGAAGGAGGCGGACAAAGCCCTGGAAACACTCGCACCGCTTCTGGCAACCGGCACGCTTGATGTCCAGGCACTGGTTTTGGCAGGAGAGGCTTATCGCATCAAGCGCGACCCCTCAAAGGCCGCTGAATATCTGGCACGAGCCTCGGAAATCGATCCCAAGGATGCCGCGATTCAGGCCCAGCTCGGGTTTAGCCATCTGGCCGCAGGCGACAGTCAACGGGCAATCGCCGAGTTGACAGGTGCCGCCTCGCTCGACCCCGATCAACATCGGGCGGACGTCTTGTTGGTGATGGCTCACCTTGATCGCAAGGAATATGACAAGGCGCTCGCCGCGATTGATGCCCTGGAGAAAAAGCTCAAGAACAGTGCAGTGCCCAACACCCTGCGGGGCAAGGTTTTCCTGGGTAAAAATGACGTTGCCAGCGCCCGCAAGCGCTTTGAGTACGCCCTTGCCATCGATCCGGCCTTTTTCCCGGCGGTCGCCAGCCTTGCGCAATTGGATATCCGCGACAACAAGCCGGATGTCGCCCAAAAACGCTTTGAACGGATTCTGGACCAGGACAAGCAGAACCTTCAGGCCACGATGGCTCTGGCCGAATTGGCCGCGTTGCGCAAGCAGGAAAAAGAATACTTCAGCTGGCTGGACAAGGCAGTGAAGGATCACCCGACAGCCATCCCGCCGCGTGCGGCGCTGGTCAGGCATCATCTGGCCCAAAAAGACTTCCAGAAAGCACTGACCATCGCCAACGAGACTGTCAGAGCCGACCCCGACAGCCCGGCCGCGCTCGACCTCCTGGGATCGGTCCAACTCGCCATGAACGACACGCCCAGCGCCATCAGCACTTTTACCAAACTGACGCAGCAAGCCGCTCAGTCGCCCGATGCCCATCTGCGGCTGGCGACCGCCCAGATTGCCGACAACAAAATGGCTGCCGCCCGAGCCACCCTGCATAAGGCCCTGAAACTCAAACCCGATCACGAACCCAGCCTGGACGTGATGATCAGGCTTGAAATGAACGACAACAAACCCGAACAAGCCCTGCAGATTGCGCGCCAGATTCAAGCCGACCGGCCTCAATCCGCGCTCGGTTTCGAGCGCGAAGGCGACATTCAACTGAACCAGAAACGCCCCGCCCTCGCAATCAAGGCCTATGAACAGGCGCTGGCCAAGGGCGCGGGGTCGTCCGTCCTCATCAAGTCCCACCGCGCCCACCTCCTGACAGGCAATCCGGCCGCGGCGCAACAACTCACGAACTGGCTGGTCCGGCACCCTGAGGACAACGCGGTGCGCTTCTACGCAGCCGAATACTATGCCTCCACCGGACGCCACCAGGACGCCGTCGCCGCCTACCAGGCGCTGCTCACCCAGGCCCCCGGCTCTGCCATCGCGCTGAATAACCTGGCAAACAGTTATCAGCAGACGGGGGACAAGCGCGCCCTCGAAACCGCGGAGCAGGCTTACAAGCTCAATCCAGACCACCCCGCCATTCTCGACACCCTGGGCTGGCTGCTGGTTGAAAAGGGACAAGCCGGACGCGGGCTGGAACTGATCGAGAAAGCACTCGCCAAGGTGCCCGGCAACCCCGATATACGCTATCACCGTATCATGGCTTTGCTGGCGCACAAGGGCGACAAGGCCCGCGCGCGCAAGGAGCTTGAGTCGCTGCTCAAGGACGCCCCGGCCTTTTCACAAGCCGAGGCCGCCAAAGCGCAGCTGCAGAAGCTTTGATAAAACAGTCCGGCACGAAACCATTGAGCCCGGCCTGCGCAGCTTGAGCTTGCCAGCGTGCCTGTCAGTGTCAGGTTTCTTTACAAAAAAAGAATCGCCATTCCATTATTCCAGCACCACGTCCGGCCTCATGCCGTGGTGGATTTCATGTGGCACACCCAAAATTCAAGTGCTTGAACGGTTGACCCCTTATCCGGGGAGTCCCAGCCGCGCTGGATATGTCCCTGCAAGCCGGTGCAACCTGTCGGAAAACTTTACATTCAGACCGAACCGGATTTGCCATAAATTCATAATCAATTGATTTTATTTAATTAATTTATTCTGGCACGGCCCATGCTTAATTGATTGCACGGTTAACAGCCAAGCAACACTTGAATTCAAATTTGTTCAACGCTTAACAAGGGGTCATGAAATGAAACTCAACAAACTTACCGCCAGCCTGATCGCAGCATCAGCCATGGCATTTGCATCTGGCGCACAGGCCATCACCGTGGCCGGCGTGACCTGGGATCCAAACAGCATCCTCGACTTTACTTCGCAAACCAATTTGTACGAAACCATCGGTGTCAATGTTAATGACCCTTTCTCCGGCTACGGCCAAATCACCGCAGTCAATGGAATTGGCGCTTTCTGCACCAATTGCGAACTGACCTATGAATTCGGTGGCTTCGCCATTAACAAAGCTGCCGCCCCTGGCGACCTGACCTTTACTGCGGATGGTGGCTGGCTCAAAGTCTACGTCCAGGACACGGGCGCTGGCTTCACGGCCTTTGACTTCATGAACAAGTCCAGCGCTACGGACGGCGATGTGTGGCTCGATTTGCTGGCTTCATCTGCCTACTTTGACTCTCTCGGCACCTTCCTGGCGGGGACAACCATTGTTGGTAGCGTAACCATTCCCAACGACGCCGGCGCGAGCGGCCAGGGCGCGGGTTACTTCGATGTGACAGGCGGTCTTGCCGCTGCCTATCTCGATACCAACGGCGAACCCGGCGGTGCCGACTTCACCTACACCTCGTCCTTCCAACCGATTGGCGGCAACATTGTCAACGGCGGCATCACTGTGGCAACCCACGTAGGCACGAACGAAGTGAAGGGTACCTCCCAAGTCCCCGAGCCCGCCACACTCGCCCTCTTGGGCTTGGGCTTGGTCGGCCTCGGTCTGGCTCGCCGCAACAAAAAAATCGCCTGATTCCAAGGCTGGCTGGCACAAAAAACCGCGCAGCGATGCGCGGTTTTTTTATGCCCGTTTGCGGCACAGGACTTCTGAACCAGGGCAGCGTCAGCTTCGGTCGATCTTGAGCCGGGAAACGACGATGCCCTCGGCCAGCTTCTGCAAAGGGTTGCGGTAGCCGCCCGGCCGCCAGCAGCGATAGAGGCGGCCCAGATAAGCGTCGTACTGCTCGGTGTGCGGCGCGACCTTGACCCCACCGCGCTGCAGCAGCAGTTTCATGGTGGCGGTGACCGCCATGCCTGCGGCGAATTGGCATGCCATCCCCAGCGACGGCACGCGGTGCTTCACGAAGTCGACGATTTCCGGATAAGCCAGGTAATGCCGCTGCGGCAGGCGCGGCGACATGCCGACCATGAAACGCACGGCCATGGTGATGTCGTCGCAGCCGGCGAAGCCGAAGTAATCGTCGAACGTCATGCCGTCGGGGGTAAAGCAGATCAACGAGGCGCCTGCGCCGAGGGGGGCCGAGCAGACGACAGGGATGCCGCGCTCGCGTGCCGCTCGGTAGAGCGCGGGGCGCAGGCCGTTGGCAAAGAAGTCAATGGCGTCGATCAGCAGATCGACCCCGTCCAGATAGTCGGTCAGGTTATGTTCATCGAGGCCGTTTGGAAAAACGCGAACTTTGGTTTCCGGGTTGACGTCGAGCGCAAAGCTGCGCATGACCTCGGCCTTGGACTCGCCGACCGTCGACATCGCGGCACCGGCCTGACGGTTGAAATTGGCCAGTTCGAAGCTGTCGAAATCGGTGAGGTTGAGGGCGCCGATGCCTAGCCGTGCCAGACCCTGCACATGCACCCCCCCGACGCCGCCCATGCCGGCCACGGCCACGCGTGCGCCACGCAGGCGCTGTTGTTCCCGGGGGGTCAACCAACCAAGGTTGCGGGAAAACGCCTCGTCATAATCGAACATGAATCAACCGCCGCTCTTGAGGCGTTCCATCATGCCCTGCTGGTCTTTCGGATGGAAAAAATAGGGGTAGATGCTGCGGTCGCCGCTTCCGGATCCCTTGCCGCCCACCGCTTCGATGCGCTCGCCAATATGCGCGATCTTGATATGCATGAGCACGACATCGGTGTTGGATGCGGCATAAAAGCGTTCGCCGGCGATCTGCCGGAAGTCGAGCATGCGTTGGTAGAACGGCTTGTGACGGGGGGTCACTTCGATCACGGCATCGGTGACGCCGTGGATCAGCCCATATAAATAGGCGATATTGATCATGCCGGCCAGCACCTGCTTGTTGCCGACATTTTCGTCGATGGCGAGTTTGGTAATTTCGCCGATATTCAGGCCCTGGGCGCGCAAGGCGTCAATTTCTTCTCTATACCGCTCATCCGCGCTCAGGCCCTCGGGTGAGTCGTACCCGATATTCAGGCTGCCGACGATTTGATCCGAGAAATACGCCACCAAGGTGATCCGGTTCGGCTGTTTCTTGATTTCACCCGCCTTGTAGCCGCGCCAGGCATAGCGTTGTTGTACCAGCATGGTTGCGGCACTGCGTGATGCATCGGTATGCGCGAGGCGGATTTTGAATTGCTGCTCGCCCATGTTTTCTATATTCGCACCCGGTGCTTCGCGCATAGTGGGGCACAGGTCCTTCATCTGGTAAGGGCTCGGAATATTGACAATGGTTTTGTCGAAATCGTCAGCCGGCAGCCTCTGGCGGTTTGCAAACAGATTTTTGAGGATGCTTACCATATATATTCTCCTGGCCTTCGCTCACGCACCAGATGCAAGAGATGAGAGTATTTTATCGACATCATGCGCGAAAAATTAAGGCGTGCCGGCCTTGAGCCAGCGCGCCGCATCGCGCGCGAAATATGTCAACACGCCATCCGCACCCGCCCGCTTGAACCCCAGCAGCGCTTCCAGCACGCACGCTCGTTCGTCCAGCCAGCCGTTCTGCGCCGCCGCCTTCAGCATGGCGTACTCGCCGCTGACCTGATAGGCATAGGTCGGCACACCATACGTGTCCTTGACCCGCCGGATCACGTCGAGATACGGCATGCCCGGCTTGACCATGACCATGTCGGCGCCTTCCTGCAGATCCATGCCGACTTCCCACAGGGCTTCGTCGCTGTTGGCCGGGTCCATCTGGTACGTAAACTTGTTGCCCTTTCCCAGATTGGCGGCGGAGCCGACGGCGTCGCGGAAGGGGCCATAAAAGCTGGAAGCATATTTGGCAGCATAGGCCAGAATCCGGGTGTGGATGTGGCCCGCACCTTCGAGCGCGGCGCGCAGGGCGGCGACCCGGCCGTCCATCATGTCGGACGGGGCGACCACATCGGCGCCGGCCTGTGCGTGAACCACCGCCTGCCGTGCCAGCACGGCGACGGTCTCGTCGTTCAGCACATAGCCACTGTCGTCGATCAGGCCATCCTGACCATGGCTGGTGTAGGGATCGAGCGCAATGTCGGTGATGATGCCCAGTTCGGGGAAGCGGCTTTTCAGCGCGGCCACGGTGTGCGGCACCAGGCCGTCTGGGTTGAGCGCCTCTTCCGCACCCAGGGTCTTCAGGCCCGCATCGATCACGGGGAACAGCGCCAGTGCGGGTATGCCCAGTTGCACGCATTCCTCGGCCACCGGCAGCAGCAGATCGATCGACACCCGCTCGACTCCGGGCATCGATGCCACCGACTCGCGTCTGTTCCGGCCATCCAGAACAAATACCGGGTAAATCAGGTCACTTGGCGTAAGTGTGTGCTCACGCATCAGACGGCGGGAAAAATCGTCACGGCGCATGCGGCGCATGCGCCGTGCGGGAAATTGGCCGAATGGCAGGTTCACAAACATCTCCAAAGAAGAATATGTACGGCGTTCTGGAACTTTCTTCAAACGGGGCTACTCTGTAGTAGCAGACGGTCCTGCATCGTCTCCCGCTTCTCCTCCCTGAGCGGGATGCCTTAATCCCCTTAAGGCATTTTTATCCCCGGCCCCTCCCTTGGTCGGGGATTTTTTTATGCAGCCCCCCCAATTACTCGGCAACCTGTAGCTGCCCGGCTTCCTGCCGCGGGGCCTGGACGAGCCAGCTTTCGACCACAGCCGCCGCTTCCTCGACGCCCAGGCGCGAGAGGCTGGAAAACAGCTGCACGGTAACCGTGTCCAGCGCGGCAAGCTCATGTTCGACGCGGCGCAGGGTAAGTGTTCTTTCGCTGTTGGACAATTTATCGGCCTTCGACAGCAGAATGTGCATCCGTTTGCCGGTGGGGGCGAACCAGTTGAGCATTTGCCAATCCAGCGGGGTGAGCGGATGGCGCGCATCCATGATCAGCACCATTCCGACCAGCGCCTCGCGCTCCTGCAGATAGCGCGACAGCAGGCCCTCCCATTTCGCCTTCACGGCAGGCGGCACTTTTGCATAGCCGTAGCCCGGCAGGTCGACCAGGTAGGTGTCGGCATCCACTTCGAAAAAATTGATGAGTTGAGTGCGTCCGGGCGTTTTGGAGGTATACGCCAGCCGGTTTTTGCGCGTCAGCAGGTTGAGGGCGCTCGATTTTCCGGCGTTGGAACGCCCGGCAAACGCAACTTCGGCACGGCTATAGGGCAAATCGCGCAGCTGAGCGACCGACGTATGGAATTGGGCGCGATTGAGCACGGGCTTGGCAGTCATATTGGTTACCGCTAAACTACCCGTTTTCCAAAGTTTTGCAAGCCTCAGGAGCCTTTGATGAAACTCGTCGTCTCTCTGGTAGCCACCCTGGCCGCCACATCCGCTTTTGCCGTTACCCCTGCCGCTGGCCCGGCCAGCAAAGGCGATCCCAAGGCGGCGGAAAGCATCGTCAACCAGATTTGTGCCGCCTGCCACGCGGTAGATGGCAACAGTGCCATTGCTGCCAACCCCAAGCTGGCCGGCCTCAATGCGGAATATCTCAACAAACAGCTCACCGAGTTCAAATCGGGGGCGCGTGCCAATGCCGTTATGTCGGGCATGGTCGCCGGCCTCTCGGCGCAGGACATGCTGAATCTGGCCGCGTATTACAGCGCCCAGCAGCCCAAGCCGGACACCGCCAAGGACCGCGAACTGGCGCTACGCGGCGAGAAAATCTATCGCGGCGGGATTCAGGGCTCCGGCGTTCCTGCATGCGCCTCCTGCCACGGCCCGCAGGGCAAGGGGGTTCCCGTCCAGTTCCCGCGTCTGGCCGGTCAGCATGATGAATACACCTATACGCAGCTGAATGCTTTCCGCGTCGAGGCGCGCGCCAACGACACCGCCAAGATGATGCGCAGCATCGCCGCCAAGATGACGGATGCCGACATGAAAGCCGTGTCTGCCTATATCCAGGGCTTGCGTTGAATTAAGCCCAACTTATCCAAGTTGTCGATTGCGGCCCGTAGGGTGCGCCATACTCAAATGGTCTCGCAACCATTCACCCCATCATCACGTACCCGTCACCCCATCATCACGTACCCGATTGGATAATCCGGTTAAACGTTTTGGCCACGCTTGAGCCAATCAGAGGGTGACACGCGTCACCCTTTTTTATTTACTAGTGCCCTCGGGATCCCACGGCCGCCATGAACCCCAGCTCCCAGTCTTTCGGCAAGTCCCTCTTCGAGCTACTGAGCTCGATGCGATTTGCCATCAGCCTGCTGTCCATCCTCGCGGTCGCGTCGGTTATCGGCACGGTGCTGAAGCAGTCCGAACCGTACAGCAGCTACCTCATCCAGCTCGGCCCGTTCTGGTTCCAGGTGTTTGAGAAACTGGGCCTGTACGACGTCTATCACGCTGCCTGGTTTCTGCTCATCCTGACCTTCCTCGTCGCCTCCACCAGCGTCTGCATCGCTCGCAACGCGCCGAATTTCGTGCGCGAAATGAGAAGCTTTCGCGAGCACGTCAGCGAACTGTCGCTGAACGCATTCAAGCACAAGCACGAAGCGGCCACCACGCAGCAGCCCGAGGCGCTGGCCGCCAGCGCGCAGCGTTATCTCGAAGGCCAGGGCTATAAAGTCAGGAACCTGCCGCGCGAGGATGGGGTGCTACTTGCCGCCAAGGCCGGCAGCTGGAACCGGCTCGGCTATTTTCTGGCGCACTCGGCCATCGTGATGATCTGCATCGGCGGCCTGCTGGACGGCAACCTGATATTCAAGGCGCAGCAAGTGCTGGGCGTCAAGAAGATCGAGACGCGCGACATCCCGCAAAGCCAGGTGCCGGCGATTTCGCGCCTGTTGCCGTCCAATCCGTCGTTTCGCGGCAGCGTGCAGATTCCCGAGGGCTCCAGCGCGAGCGTGGCTTTCCTCAACGTGGCCGACGGCTATCTGGTGCAGGAGCTGCCCTTCACCGTGGCGCTGAAGCAGTTCCGCATCGAGCACTACACGACGGGCCAGCCGAAGAGCTTCGAGAGCGACCTCGAGCTGTTCGACCTGTCCGGCAAGAAAATCCGCGAAGCGACGATTGCCGTCAACCACCCGCTGATCCATGACGGCGTCGCCATCTATCAGGCGAGCTTTGCCGACGGCGGCACCCGTCTGACTCTGCGCGGCTGGAATCTGTTCGCCCCTGCGGCATCGTCCTTCCCCGTCGAAGGCGCGGTGCACGGGAGTGCCGCACTGACCAGCGCAGCGGGGGACTTCACTCTCGAATTCATCGACTTCCGCCCGTTCAACATCGAGGACATGGGCGGCGACATCGAAACACCCCGTGACACCATGAGCGTGCTCGGAGGCAGCCCGGTCAGCGACAACCGGCATTTGCGCAACGTCGGCCCGAGCTTCCAGTACAAGCTGCGCGATGCGCGCGGCCAGGCGCACGAGTTTTCCAACTACATGCTGCCGCTGCAACTCGACGGCCGCTGGTACCTGATGTCGGGGGTGCGCGAATCGCCCAACGAGGCCTTCCGCTACCTGCGCATGCCGCTCGACGCTGCGGGCGAGGTCGACAGCTTCATGCGGCTGCGCGGCGCCCTGCTGAATGCGGAATTGCGTCCCGAAATCGCCGCCCGCTTCGCCCGCCAGGCGCTGCCGCAAGAGGCCTGGGGCACGGAGATCGAAGACAAGTTGAAATCCAGCGCCACCCAGATGCTGGGATTGTTTGCGGAAGGCGGTTTCCAGTCGCTGGGCCGCTTCATCGAGGAAAAAATCTCCGAGGCCGAACGCGAAAAGGTAATGGGCACCTACCTGCGCATCCTGGAACTCGCCACGTTCGAGGCGCTACAACTTGCCAACCAGCAGGCCGGACTGCCCGCCCCCCAGACCGACGAAGCGACCGGCTGGCTGGTGCGCGACACCCTCAACAGCATGAGCGACCTTTTCGTCTATGGCGCGCCGATCTATCTGCAACTGATGCAGTACGACGAGGTCAAGGCCACTGGCCTGCAACTCACCCGCTCACCCGGCAAGAACGTGGTCTACTTCGGTTCTCTCTTGCTGACACTCGGCGTATTCTTCATGCTCTATGTGCGCGAACGGCGCATATGGCTGCGCATCAAGCCGGGCCACGCGCTGCTGGCGATGGCATCGACCAAGCACACCATCGATTTCGAGAAGGAATTCGCCCGGCATGCGCAGGCGCTGGATACGCTGGTGAAATAAAAACGTATCCGCGAAGGTCGCGAAGACGCACGAAGAAATTCGCTTCATTGCGCTCTTCTGGTCGACAACCATCGACTCCTGTTTTTACTTCGCGCTTCTTCGCGCCCTTCGCGGATAAAAATGTTTTTTGAACACGCTTGAGCAACAACCCAATAACCCGGAGACACCGCCATGGAACTCGCCCTCAACCAACCCGCCCCGCTGCTGAAGCGCCTGTCGTGGTTCGACTGGCTGTTCGCCGCCATCGTAGCGGCGGGCGGACTGTTCGCCCTGTCGCGCTTCGGCGACTACATGGACATTTATGAGAAGGCCATCCTGCTGGCGGCGATTCCGTCGCTGGTGGTGTCCGGATGGCTGTGGAAGCCGTTTCGGCCGCTGTTCATCGTGGTCGGCGCCGTCAGCCTGTTTGCCATCAGCCAGTACCAGGGCAGCCTTGCGCGCATGGAGGAAGCCTTCTTCCTCAAGTACCTGATCTCCAGCCAGGCCGCCATCATGTGGATGTGCGCCTTGTTCGGGCTCGCCACGCTGACCTACTGGGCGGGCCTGCTGGCGCGCTCGGAATTCATGCTGAAAACCGGCAGCACGCTGACCTGGTCGGCGATTGCCATGGGCTTCATCGGCCTGATGGTGCGCTGGTACGAGTCCTATCTCGTCGGCGCCGACGTCGGTCATATTCCGGTGTCCAACCTGTACGAAGTGTTCGTGCTGTTCTGCCTTATCACCGCGATGATGTATCTGTATTACGAAGCGCGTTACCAGACGCGGCAGATGGGCGCCTTCGTGCTGCTGGTGATTTCGGCGGGCGTCGGCTTCATCCTCTGGTACACCTTCGACCGCGGCGCGCATGAAATCCAGCCGCTGGTGCCCGCGCTCAAATCGTGGTGGATGAAATTGCACGTGCCGGCCAACTTCGTCGGCTACGGCGCGTTTTCCATTGCCGCCATGCTCGGCGTAGCCTATCTGCTTGCCGGGCGCGGCATCCTCGCCAGTCGCCTGCCCAGGCTGGAAGTCATCGACGACATGATGTACAAGGCGATCGCGATCGGTTTCGCCTTCTTCACCATCGCAACCATCCTCGGCGCGATGTGGGCCGCCGAGGCCTGGGGCGGCTACTGGTCGTGGGATCCGAAGGAAACCTGGGCGCTGATCGTGTGGCTGAACTACGCCGCCTGGCTGCACATCCGCCTGGTCAAGGGCTTGCGCGGCCCGATGCTGGCGTGGTGGGCGGTGGTCGGCCTGTTTGTCACCATCTTTGCCTTCATCGGCGTGAACATGTTCCTGTCGGGGCTGCATTCCTACGGCACGCTGTAAACGAATCGCCGACCATCGCCCGTTTGCGGGGCGATGGCACTTGCAGGCGGCAACCCATGCAAAAAAATGGTTTTGTCCCGGATTGTTCATTAGACGATTTATGGCGGGCAGGGTGCACTCTATGCACCGATTGACGCCCGAAGGTGCACGGAGTGCACCCTACGCCACGCGCAATGCCTGAAATCGCACTGCGCAAAATCGGCGCATAGTTGTGATTTAGCGTCAATATCTGGACAATTTACCTTCTTTTACGGCAAACTCGCCGCCATGACGACTAAACGAACCAGCCGCGCAGCGGTCAAATCGGTCCCCAGTCTGCACCCGCACGTGCTGGTTGTGCACGGCCCCAACCTCAATCTGCTGGGCAGCCGCGAGCCCAGGCACTACGGCCTCGCAACGCTCGACGACATCAACCGCGCGCTGGTCAGCCACGGGGAAGCCGCCGGAGCGCAGATCGAAACCTTCCAGAACAACCACGAAGGCGCCCTGATCGACCGCATCCACCAGGCCGCGCACGATCACGTCGACTTTATCGTCATCAACCCGGCGGGCTACACCCACACCAGCATCGCGCTGCGCGATGCGCTGGCGGCCACCGCCATCCCGTTCGTCGAAATTCATCTTTCCAACATTTACGCGCGCGAAGCCTTCCGCCATCACTCGTATTTTTCCGACCTCGCCGTCGGCGTGGTGTCCGGTCTGGGCGCGTATGGTTACGAACTGGCGCTGGAATACGCGCTGCACCACCTCCAAAACAGGACTCCCCATGGATCTCAGAAAACTGAAAAAGCTCATTGACCTGGTCGAAGCCTCCGGCATCGCCGAGCTGGAAATCACCGAGGGCGAGGAAAAAGTCCGCATCGCCAAAAGCATTGCGGGCGCGCCCATGATGATGCACGCGCCCCAGATGATGCACGCGCCCGCCCCGGCGGCGGCGCCTGTCGCGGCCGCCCCGGTGGAAGACGCCGTGCCCGAAGGCCACATCGTTCGCTCGCCCATGGTCGGCACCTTCTACCGGGCGCCGTCTCCCGGCTCCAAGAACTTTTCCGAAGTCGGCCAGAGCGTGAATGCCGGCGATACGCTGTGCATCATCGAAGCGATGAAGCTCCTGAACGAAATCGAATCGGACCAGAGCGGCGTCATCAAGGCCATCCTGGTCGAAAACGGCCAGCCGGTTGAATACGGCGAACCGCTGTTTGTGATTGCTTGAGGAGCCTAGGGGCCAGGAGCCAGGAATCAGGAGCCAGGGAAAGTGGTCGCGCGCAGCACGACCGCCCCTAGCCCATAAATCCCAGCCCCAGCCCCTCAAAAAACATGTTCGAAAAAATACTCATCGCCAACCGCGGCGAAATCGCCCTGCGCATCCAGCGTGCCTGCCGCGAAATGGGCATCAAGACGGTCGCCGTGTATTCCGAGGCCGACCGCGAGGCCAAGTATGTGAAGCTGGCCGACGAATCGGTGTGCATCGGCCCGGCGCCGTCGGCGCAGAGCTATCTGCATGTGCCGTCGATCATCGCCGCGGCCGAAGTCACCGACGCCGAGGCGATTCATCCCGGCTACGGCTTCCTGTCTGAAAACGCCGACTTTGCCGAGCGCGTCGAGTCGTCGGGCTTCGCCTTCATCGGCCCGCGCCCCGACAACATCCGCCTGATGGGCGACAAGGTGGCGGCCAAACAGGCGATGCTGGAAGCCAAGGTGCCCTGCGTGCCAGGCTCCGAGGGCGCCCTGACGGACGACCCCGATGAGATCATCAGGACCGCCGCGCGCGTCGGCTACCCGGTCATCATCAAGGCGGCAGGCGGCGGCGGCGGGCGCGGCATGCGCGTGGTGCATACCGAAGCCGCGCTGCTGAACGCGGTGTCCATGACCAAAACCGAAGCCGGAACCGCCTTCGGCAACCCCATGGTGTACCTGGAAAAATTCCTGCAGACGCCGCGCCATATCGAGATCCAGATCCTCGCCGACGAACACGGCAACGCGGTGCACCTGGGCGAACGCGACTGCTCGATGCAGCGCCGCCACCAGAAAGTTCTGGAAGAAGCGCCCGCGCCCGGACTCGACCCCAAACTGCGCGACAAAATCGGCGAACGCTGCGCCGAGGCCTGTCGCAAAATCGGCTATCGCGGCGCCGGCACCTTTGAATTCCTCTTCGAAAACGACGAGTTCTACTTCATTGAAATGAACACGCGGGTGCAGGTCGAACACCCGGTCACCGAATTCATCACCGGCATCGACATCGTACAGACGCAAATCCGCGTCGCCGCCGGCGAAAAGCTGCCGTGGAAGCAGAAGGACATCGAGTTTCGCGGCCACGCCATCGAGTGCCGCATCAACGCCGAGCACCCCTCCACCTTCGTCCCCAGCCCCGGCAAGCTGACCAACTACCATGCGCCCGGCGGCCCCGGCATCCGCGTCGACTCGCACGTCTACCACGGCTATTACGTGCCGCCGCACTACGACTCGATGATCGGCAAGGTGATCGCCTACGGCGACACCCGCGGCCAGGCCATCGCCCGCATGCGCGGCGCGCTGGTGGAAATGGTGATCGAAGGCATCCAGAGCAACATCCCGCTGCACCAGGACCTGCTGATCGACGCCGCCTTCATCGCCGGCGGCACCAGCATTCATTATCTGGAACACAAGCTGGCGGGGGAAAAGGTTTGAGGGGATAGGATTTAGGAGCTAGGGGTTAGGGGATGAGCGGCCGGTGGCCGCGAAATTTACGAGCCCCTAGCCCCTAGCCCCTAGCCCCTAGCCCCTAGCCCCTAATATGCCCTGGCAATCCGTCCGCCTCCTCGTCGACTCCAAACAGGCCGAACTGCTGTCCGATGCGCTGATGGAAGCTGGCGCACTATCGGTTTCGCTGGAAGACGCCGACGCCGGCACGGCGGATGAAACGCCGCTGTTCGGCGAACCGGATTACCCGACTGCCGAACTGTGGCCGCACAGCATTGCGCTGGTGTTGCTGGAGGAACACGCCGATGTGGCGGCAACACTTGCAGCCGCGGCAAACCAGGCCGGAATTCCCGTCCCCAGCGGATACACCATCGAAACCGTGGCCGAGCAGGACTGGGTGCGCCTCACCCAGTCGCAGTTCGACCCCATTCCGATTTCGCCGCGCTTGTGGATTGTGCCGACCTGGCACGAGGCGCCGGACAGCAGCGCGATCAACCTCAAGCTCGATCCCGGCCTTGCCTTCGGCACCGGCAGCCATCCCACCACGCGGCTGTGCCTGCGCTGGCTCGACGAACATCTCGCCGGTGGCGAAACGCTGCTGGACTACGGTTGCGGCTCCGGCATCCTCGCCATCGCCGCCGCCAGGCTCGGTGCGGCGCAGGTCGACGGCGTCGATATCGACGCGCAGGCGGTCACCGCCTCGTGCGACAATGCCGCGCTGAATGACGTGGCCGCGCACTTCTACCTGCCCGGCGAGCTCGCGCCGGGGCAGTACGATATCGTCGTCGCCAACATCCTCACCAACCCGCTCAAGGGCATGGCGCCGTTGCTCGCGGGTCGGGTCCGCCCGGGCGGGCGGCTGGTGCTGTCCGGCATTCTGGCCGAGCAGGCGGACGAGGTGATGGCGGTTTACCGAGACTGGTTTGTTTTCGATCCGCCCGCAATCGACGACGGCTGGGTGCGCCTGGCCGGCACCAAAAAGTGACGTACCGCACCACCTGCCCGCAATGCGCCAGCGTGTTCCGCCTCGGGGCGGACAAGCTCGATGCCGCGCAGGGCTGGGTGCAGTGCAGCGTGTGCGGCGCCGCCTTCGATGCGCGCCTGAGCCTGCTGATGGAGGACGGCTCGCCGCTGCCCCCGATGGCCGAACCCGAATTCGTAGAAGTGCCCGCGTCACCGGAAGCCGCGCCGCCTGCCGAGCTTGAGGCAGCCGAGCCCGAACCCGCCATGGCTGCGAAGACGCCAGAGGCCGTTCCTGACACGGAAGACGTCGCGGCCACCGACGCCCCGCGCGGGATCGCCCAGCGCGAAGTGTCGCTCGACCTGCCGTCGATCATCCTCATCGATCCCGATGTTCAGGTGTCGGACGATCCCGGACCATTGCCGCAATTCCACCCGGCGCCCGCCTACCCCTCCGCGTCGGAGGCACCTGCGTACCCCTTCATCCCGGTCGCCCCCGAGGCGGCACGCCCGCCTGCGGCACGCGTCGAATATGCAACCCCGCCGCCCGGCGCGGCGCACCTCCCGGCAGCGCCGCGTCGCATCAAGCCCTGGGCGTGGGGCGTGGCCAGCGCGCTGCTACTGGTGCTGCTGCTGGCGCAGTCCGCCTACTTCCTGCGCGATACCCTGGTCAGCCGGCTGCCGCAGACCCGCCCCGCATTCGAGCAGGCCTGCGCCGTGCTGGGCTGCACCCTTTCCCTGCCGAAAAACCTGGCGCTGCTGCAAATCGTCGGCTCCGACCTGAAAACCGAAGCCGGCGGCCGCCTGAGTCTAACCCTCACCCTCGGCAATCGCGCGGGGCATGCTCAGGCCTGGCCGATATTCGAGCTCACGCTCACCGATCTGCGGGATCGCCCCATCGCGCGGCGCAGCTTCGCCCCCAGCGAGTATCTCGACGACGCGCGCCGCATCGAGGCCGGCATCCCGGCACAAAACGAACAGACGCTGAAACTCGAACTCGCCACGCGCGACCTCGCGGCCGCCGGCTTCAAGGTCCGGCCGCACTATTGATCTTGACGAGGGGCTGGCCGCCCCGGGGCTTCTTCGGTATAGTCCGCGTTCCCGTTGCGGGAGAGCGCATGCACCGCATGCCGCCGAAGGCGTAACCCACCCGGAATCGCTCAGGCAAAAAGGACCGCAACGCCGGGGCGCGTTTTAGTCGACACGCCCCAAGAACACTCTGGAGAGCGCGGTTAAAACCGCCACCGAAGGGGCAGCGGCGCACCACCCAGCGCGCCGTAATCTCTCAGGTACCAAGGACAGAGGGGTGAAGCGAATCCGCGCTTCACCCTTTTTATTTTTGGTTGCCCCCATGCTCAAGCAAACTCCGCTCAATGCCACCCACCGCGAACTCGGCGCCAAAATGGTCGACTTCGGCGGCTGGGACATGCCGGTCAACTACGGCTCGCAGATCGAGGAACACCACGCCGTTCGCTCCGGATGCGGCCTGTTCGACGTCTCCCACATGCTGCCGCTCGACATTCGCGGCGCCAACGTGCGCGCCTTCCTGCGCCGGCTGGTGGCGAACAATATCGACAAGCTGCAGGTGTCCGGCAAGGCCTTGTACTCCTGCATGCTGAACGAGGCCGGCGGCGTCATCGACGACCTCATCCTCTATTTCATGGACGAATCCTGGTTCCGCCTGGTGGTAAACGCCGGCACCGCGGAGAAGGATCTCGCCTGGATGGAGAAAATGAACGCCGACTGGGGCATGGGCCTCACGCTCACGCCGCGCCGGGACCTGGCGATGATCGCCATCCAGGGGCCGAACGCGGCGCAGGCGCTCAACGAGGCGCTGCCCGGCGTCGACAGCATCACCGCGAACCTCAAGCCCTTCAACGCCGCCGCCATGGGCGAGATGTTCATCGCCCGCACCGGCTACACCGGCGAGGACGGCTTCGAGGTGATGGTGCCGGCGAAAGCCGCACCCTTCTTCTGGAAGGCTCTGATGGAAGCCGGCGGCAAGCCGATCGGCCTCGGCGCACGCGACACCCTGCGGCTCGAAGCCGGGATGAACCTCTACGGTCAGGACATGGACGAAACCACCAGCCCGCTGGAATCGGGCCTGGCGTGGACGGTAGACCTGAAATCCGGACGCGACTTCATCGGCCGCGCCGCGCTGGAAAAAAGCGAAGTGACGAAGCAGCTTGCCGGCCTGTTGCTGCTCGACCGCGGAGTCTTGCGCAGCCACCAGAAAGTCCACACCCAATACGGCGAGGGCGAAATCACCTCCGGCACGTTTTCACCTACCATGCAGCAATCCATCGCGCTCGCCCGCATCCCGCTCGGCATCGCCCCGGGCGCGGAAGTCGAGGTCGAGATCCGCGACAAGAAACTGCGCGCGAAGGTGGTGAAGTATCCGTTCGTGCGCAACGGCAAGGTATTGATTTGATTTTTTGAGGAGCTAGGAACTAGGGGTTAGGAACGAGGGAATGAGCGGCTTCGCCGCGCCTCCCGAAGGGACTCGCCACCCTAGATCCTAGATCCTAATTCCTAGATAGATCCTGGAGAAACCATGAACATCCCCGCAGACCTCAAATACACCCCCAGCCACGAATGGGTGCGCGTCGAAGCCGACGGCACGCTGACTGTGGGCATCACCCACCACGCGCAGGACCTGCTCGGCGACATGGTGTTCATCGAAACCCCCGCCGCCGGCCGCACGCTGGCCAAGGGCGAGGAATGCGCGGTGGTCGAGTCGGTGAAGGCCGCATCCGACGTCTACGCCCCGGTCGCCGGCGAGGTCATCGCCGCCAACGCCGACGTCGAGGCCAGCCCCGAGTCGGTGAACCAGGACGCCTACAGCGCGTGGATGTTCAAGATGAAGCCCGCCAATCCGGCCGACGTCGCCGGACTGCTGGATGCGGCGGCGTACCGGAAGCTGGTCGAGTCGGAAGCACACTGAGGATCCAGGATCCAGGGGCTGGGATTTAGGGAATGTGCGGCTTGGCCGCGCCCCTTGATTCGGCCCCGCCTCCCCTAACTCCTAACTCATAACTCCTAATTCCCCGCCCCTAGCAAAAATGCCCTTCATTCCCCACACTGAAGAAGACGTCTCCGCCATGCTCGGCGCCATCGGCGCCGCCAGCATCGAGGAGCTGTTCGACGAAATCCCGCCCGCGCTGAAAACCGGCCAGCTCAAGGGTGTGCCCGACGGCATGTCCGAAATGGCGGTGGCGCGACTGATGCAGGAACGCGCATCACAAGACGGCTTCTGGTCCAGCTTCATCGGCGCCGGCGTCTACGAGCATCACATCCCGGCGGCGGTCTGGCAGATCACCACGCGCGGCGAGTTCTACTCCGCCTACACGCCCTACCAGGCCGAGGCGAGCCAGGGCACGCTGCAGCTGATCTACGAATACCAGACCATGATGACCCGGCTGACCGGGCTCGACGTGTCGAATGCATCGCTCTACGACGGCGCCTCCGCCCTGGCCGAGGCGGCGCTGATGGCGGTGCGCACGCACAAGAGCTCGCGCCGCGTGCTGGTGCCGAAGACCGTTCACCCGATCTACCGCAGCGTGGTCGACACCACGGTGAAGAACCAGAACATCGAGCTGGTCGAGCTCGAGTATGACCCCGTGACCGGAAAAACGCTGCTGCCGGCCGACCCCGGCAGCTTCGCCGGACTGGTGATCCCGCAGCCCAACTTCTTCGGCGTGCTGGAAGACGTGCACGCGATGACCGACTGGGCGCACGAACAGGGCGCGCTGGCGATCGCGCTGGTCAATCCCACCACGCTTGCGGTGCTGGAAGCGCCCGGCCAATGGGGGCAGACCGGCGCCGATATCGCGGTCGGCGAAGGCCAGCCGCTGGGGGCGCCGATGGCCTCGGGCGGACCCTACTTCGGCTTCATGTGCTGCCGCCAGGCATTCGTGCGGCAGATGCCGGGACGCATCGTCGGCCGCACGGTCGACCTCGACGGAAAGCCGGGCTTTGCGCTGACGCTGCAGGCGCGCGAGCAGCATATCCGCCGCTCCAAGGCCACCTCGAACATCTGCACCAACCAGGGACTGGTGGTCACCGCGGCGACGCAATACATGGCGCTGCTCGGGCCGCAGGGCCTTGCGAAAGTTGCTTCCGCCAGCCACGCCAACACCGTGTCGCTGGCAGACAAGCTGGCGGCAATACCTGGCGTCACCCGCGCGTTCGCCAGCCCTTTCTTCCACGAAGTCGTGCTGAAGCTCAACGACAGCGCAAAGGACGTGCTGCGCGCGCTGCGGGCGCAGGGCATCCTCGGCGGCCTCGACATTTCCGGCTGGTATCCCGAACTCGGGCAGGCGATCCTGGTGTGCGTCACCGAAACCAAGACCGCCGCTGACCTCGATCACTACGTGCAACACATGGAGCGTATCCTGTCGAAGCGGCGCGAGGCGCCGCCGTGCGCGTACAAGAACTGATTTTTCATCCGCGAAGGACGCGAAGTGACGCGAAGGAAAACTCAAAAGAACGCTTTTGATCTTCTTCACGTCCTTCGCGGACAAATGATTTTTTAAAGGAGAGCAAACATGGCAGTGACTCTAGGCGGCACCCCGATCGAAGTGTCCGGCACTTTCCCCAAGGTCGGCGACACCGCACCCGATTTCAAGCTGGTCAACAAGGACCTGGCCGACGTCTCGCTGGCTGATTTCGCCGGCAAAAAGAAGATCCTCAACATCGTGCCCAGCCTCGACACCCCGGTGTGCGCGATCTCGACCAAAAAGTTCAACGATGCCGCCGTCGGCAATACGGTGGTGCTGATCATCGCCGCCGACCTGCCGTTCGCGATGAGCCGCTTCTGCGGCGCCGAGAGCACCAATAGCGTGGTGACCTTGTCGACCATGCGCGGCGCCGAATTCATGAAAAACTACGGCGTCGCCATCACCAGCGGCCCGCTCGCCGGCATCACCGCGCGCGCCGTGGTCGTTCTGGACGAAGCCAACAAGGTGCTTCACGCCGAACTCGTTCCCGAGATCAAGCAGGAGCCGGATTACGAGGCTGCATTGGCGGTGCTGTGAGGAGCTAGGAATTAGGGGCTAGGAGTTAGGGGATGAGCGGCTACGCCGCGCCTCCTGATCTCCTCCGGCCCCTTTCCAGATCCTAAATCCTAAATCCTATCCCCTATCAAAATGCTGATATTCGACCATTCCCGCCCCGGCCGCACCGCCGCCGCCCAGTTTCCCGCCGCCGGCGGTAGCCTCGACGACCTGCCCGCGAACCTGCGCCGCAAGAACGCGCCGGCGTTGCCCGAAGTCTCCGAGCTCGACGTGGTGCGCCACTACACGAGGCTTTCGCAGAAGAACTTCTCCATCGACACGCAGTTCTACCCGCTCGGTTCGTGCACCATGAAGTACAACCCGCGCGCGTGCAATTCGCTGGCGATGCTGCCGCAATTCCTTGCGCGCCACCCGGCAAGCCCGGATGAGACGGGGCAGGGCTTTCTCGCGACCATGTTCGAACTGCAGGAAATGCTGAAGGACGTCACCGGCATGGCGGGCGTGTCGATGGCGCCGATGGCCGGCGCCCACGGTGAGTTCGCCGGGGTGGCGATGATCCGCGCCTACCACGACGCGCGCGGCGACAGCGCGCGGCGCGAGATCATCGTGCCGGACGCGGCGCACGGCACCAACCCGGCGACCGCGACCATGTGCGGCTACACGGTGAAGGAAATCCCCACCGACGCGACCGGCAGCGTCGACCTCGCTGCCTTGCGCGCCGCGGTCGGCCCGCACACCGCCGGCCTGATGCTGACCAACCCGTCGACGCTGGGCGTGTTCGAAAAGACCATCGCCGACATCCAGAAGATCGTGCACGACGCCGGCGGCCTGCTCTATTACGACGGCGCCAACCTCAACGCCATCCTCGGCAAGGTGCGCCCCGGCGACATGGGCTTCGACGTCATCCACGTGAATTTGCACAAGACCTTTTCCACCCCGCACGGCGGCGGCGGGCCGGGCGCGGGGCCGGTGGGCGTGGCCGAGCGCCTGCTGCCCTTCATGCCGATTCCGCTGGTGCTGAACGAGAACGGTTTTTACCGGCTGGCGACCGAGACCGACCTGCCGCAGTCGATCGGCCGCATGTCGGCCAACATGGGCAACGCCGGCGTGCTGATGCGCGCTTATATTTATGCTCGGATGCTGGGCGGTGAAGGCATGCACCGCGTCGCCGAATACGCCACGCTCAACGCCAACTACCTGATGGCCAGGCTGCGCGAGGCCGGCTTCGATCTCGCCTTCCCCGAGCGCCGCGCCAGCCATGAATTCATCGTCACGCTGAAAAAGCTGAAGGACGCCACCGGGGTTTCCGCAATGGACTTCGCCAAGCGCCTGCTCGACTACGGCTACCACGCGCCGACCACCTACTTCCCGATGCTGGTGCCCGAATGCCTGCTGATCGAGCCGACCGAGACCGAGAGCCGCGAGACGATCGACGGCTTTGTCGAGGCGATGATCAAGATCAAGCACGAAGCCGAAACCCACCCCGAGCTGGTGAAGGGGGCGCCCTACAGCCTGCCGGTGCGGCGGCTGGACGACGTCCGGGCGGCGCGCGAACTCGATCTGGCCTACAAGCCCGCGGCATGAGCGATCCCGTCAGCCCATTCAAGGGCAAGACCGGCCTGCAGCGCGTGCTCAACGCGGCGGGCTATTCATGGGCCGGGCTCACGGCGGCCTTCCGGCACGAGGACGCGTTCCGCCAGGAAGTGTTTCTGGCGCTACTGCTGGTTCCGCTGGCGCTCTATCTGGGGGAAACCGGAATCGAACGTGCGCTGATGATCGGCGCCGTGCTGGGCGTGCTGATTGTCGAATTGCTGAATTCTGCGGTCGAGGCCGCGGTCGACCGCATCTCGCTGGAGCATCACCTGCTCATCAAACGCGCCAAGGACATGGGCAGCGCGGCGGTGATGATCGCGCTCGTCAACGTTGTGGTCGTCTGGACGCTGGTGCTGCTGGGCTGAGTCCAAACAAAAATCGTGCCAAATTTGCGCCGCGCCCTAAAGTTGCAGCGTTCTTGGCCGGAATAGGTGGGGTAACTAATTTAAAACGACCCCCGTGAACCTCAAACCCGCCTTCCTCCTGCTCGGTCTGTGCCATGCCGCTTCTGCCGCAGCCCTCGGGCTGGGCGACATCAGCCTGCAGTCGCACCTGGGTCAGCCGTTGCACGCCACCGTCACGCTCCTGGGCGCCTCGGCGGAAACAACAGCGAACTGCTTCAGCCTTGAAGCAAGCGAGGATGGCATCGCGCCGCCACCACGCGCGCAGCTGAACATTGAGCAGTCCGGCGGTCAGGCCCTGCTGCATATCCGCACCCTCCAGCCGGTCAATGACCCCGTTGCGCAGTTTGTTCTGGTTTCCGACTGCGAGGTGAGCTTGCGGCGCGACTACGTGGTGTTGCTCGATCCGCCTGTGCTGGTCACGGCCGCCGTCAGCCAGGACGTGCCCGCTGCCGTCACGCCGACGACCGCAGCCCCCCTTGCGACGCCTGCACCACGCGCCAGCCGGCCCCAGCGCAAGACCCAGCGCACGGCTGCCGCCTCACGCCCGTCAGCCGCTCGCGCGCCCCGGCCTGCTGCGGCACCGCTCGCCCAGGCCGGCACCGCGCCGCGGCTGGTGCTGTCCGGAAAACGCAGCATCCCCCAACCTGCCGACGCGCCTGCGGCCCAGCACCCCGACACCCATCTGCCGGACCTGGCGCGCCCGCAGCCCGCAAGCCTGACCGCCACCGAACTGTCGGACGAAAACACCGCGCTTTCCCGCAAGCTTGCGCACCTGGAGACGCAGCTGGCCGCGTTGCAGCAGCGCTATGCGGAACTCGAAACCCGACAGGCCGCCACACCCGTGACGGTCGCGCCGCCACCCGAACAGCCCGCGCAATGGCCCCTGTATCTCCTGATCACCGGCTTGCTCACTACAGGGATTGCACTGGTCACCTGGCTGCTGCGCCGCAATCGTCCCCGCCAGCCGTCTATCCTGATGGATGGCATAGCACGGTCCGATGCGATGCCGATGACGCTGTCCGACATCTCGGCCTGGCCCGAGGCCGAGCCGCTTCTTGCGCCCCAGCGGATGCCTGAAATCGCCCCGCCGCCTCCGCATAGCGAAGGCACCGAGGTCAAGGAAGACATCCTCGACCAGGCCGAAGTGTTCATGGCCCATGGCCATGGCGATCTTGCGATTCACCTGCTGCAGGAACACCTGCGCGAAGCGCCGACCGAATCGCCCGTGCCTTGGCTGCTGCTGCTCGACCTGCTGCACCGTGGCGGGGAGACGGAGGGATACGCCACCGCCAGCGCCGAGTGCCGCCGTTATTTCAACATCAACCTCACGGGCCATCCGATCTCCCAGGACAACGAAACCGGCGAGGGGCTGGAAGCCTACCCGCATCTGCTGGAACAACTGGTGAACGTGTGGAACACCCCGGAAATCACCGCTTTCTTCCATGATCTGATCTATGACGATCGCGGGGGCACGCGGGTGGGTTTCGAACCGGGCGCCTACCGCGACATCCTGCTGTTGCGGGAAATCGCGCAGGAGGTCCTGCCACTCGCCGCCTGAGCAGAGGGTTCACCAAACCGTCACCCTGGCTTCATCTTTTTGTCGCGCAGCGGGCACATGCTCCGCGTCATGGATGCTGCCGAATTCACCTGCCAGACCCTGCCATCGATGCGCCCACAGCTGCGCATTGCGGTGGTGACCGAGACCTATCCGCCCGAAGTCAATGGCGTGGCGATGACGCTGGGCCGCCTGGTCAACGGCCTCCAGGTGCGCAATCACCAGGTGCAGCTGATTCGTCCGCGCCAGAATGCCGACGACCAGCCGCAGCCTACCGCCACCCTCAGCGAGCACCTGCAGCGCGGCATCGCCCTGCCGCGCTACGACGGCCTGAAAATGGGGCTTCCTGCAAAAGCCGCGCTGACCCGGCTGTGGACCCGGCAGCGCCCGGATGTGGTGCAGATCGCCACCGAAGGCCCGCTCGGCTGGTCGGCGCTGGCGGCGGCCAACAAGTTGCGCCTGCCGGTGGCGAGCGACTTCCACACCAATTTCCACAGCTACAGCAGCCACTACGGCTTTGGCCTCTTGCGCCGCGCCATCGTCGCCTACCTGCGAAAATTCCATAACAAGGCCGCCGTCACCCTGGTGCCGACCGAGGGCATCCGCCGCGAACTGATCGCATCGGGTTACGAGAACATCGAGATCATCGGGCGCGGGGTGGACACCAAGCAGTTTCATCCTGGCCGCCGCGATTGCGCCCTGCGCGCGCGCTGGGGGGTGGGTGAAAACGAGACCGTGGCGCTGTACGTGGGGCGTCTGGCGGCCGAAAAGAACCTGGCGCTGGTATTCCGCGCCTTCGACGCCATGCGCGAAGCGAGTCCCGCCACGCGCCTGGTACTGGTGGGCGACGGCCCGGAACGCGCCAGCTGGCAGGCGAAGCGCCCCGACGTCATTTTCTGCGGCACCCGGGTCGGCGAGGCGCTGGCGGCGCATTACGCGTCGGGCGATGTATTTCTGTTTCCCAGCCTGACAGAAACCTGGGGCAACGTGACCATCGAGGCCATGGCGTCCGGCCTCGCGGTGGTGGCCTACGACTGTGCCGCCGCCGAGGAAATCATCCGCCATGGCGAAAACGGCCTCAAGGCGCTGCCCGAGGACGAGGCCGCATTCATCGCCGAGGCCGTGTCGCTCGCTCCGGCCGTCGCGCTGCAACGGCGCCTCGGCACCGCAGCCGCCGCGCGCGCGGCGCAGTTGTCGTGGGACGCCATTATCGACAGCTTCGAGCGGGTGCTGCTGCGTCTCGCCCAGCCGGAGCCGGCGGACGACGCCCAGCTGGACTGGTCATCCGCTCCGCGCACCGGTTAACCAGGCGTCATCACGCAGAATCGTCCGAGCCTGGTTGCCCATCATGGTGCTGTGAATTCCAGCTGAACCGGGGCGATTTAACCGCGGAGGGGGCCGCGCAGGCACGCGTCCCGTTCCCGCCCGAGCGTTCGCTGTCGGGCCGTGAATCTTCCGTGAATCGCTGCCGGGGCGGCCTGCGTATAATCCCCGCTGTCGCTTTCAACCCATCCCCATCATGCGCACCCTCATCTGCGGTTCCCTCGCCTTCGACTCCATCATGGTGTTTCAGGACCACTTCAAGCATCACATCCTGCCCGACAAGATTCACATGCTGAACGTGTCCTTCCTGGTGCCGGAGATGCGGCGCGAGTTCGGCGGCTGCGCCGGCAACATCGCCTACAACCTCAAGCTGCTGGGCGGCGAACCGCTGATCATGGCGACCGTCGGCGATGACTTCAGCGCCTACGCCGAACGCCTCGACGATCATGCGATTTCGCGCGACTACATCCGTCATGTTGCCGGCACCTACACCGCGCAGGCCTTCATCACCACCGACCTTGCCGACAACCAGATCACCGCCTTCCACCCCGGCGCGATGAATTACGCGCACGAGAATGACGTGCGCCTGGTGCCGGACGTCAAACTTGGCATCGTCTCGCCGGACGGCCGCGACGGCATGCTGCGCCACGTGCGCGGCTTCCACGAAGCCGCGGTGCCGTGCGTGTTCGACCCCGGCCAGGGCATGCCGCTGTTCACCGGCGAGGAACTGCTGGAGTGCGTACACAAGTCGAGCTACGTCATCCTCAACGACTATGAGGCCGAACTGCTGCAGGCCCGCACCGGAGAAAACCTGACCACACTGGCGCGCCACGTCGAGGCGCTGATCGTGACGCGCGGCGCCGAAGGCTCGGTGATCCACACGGCGGACAACCAGATCGACATCCCGGCGGCGCGCCCCGCCGCGATCCTCGATCCCACCGGCTGCGGCGATGCCTATCGCAGCGGCATCCTGTACGGCATCACCCACGGCCTCGACTGGGAAACCTCCGGGCGTCTGGGCAGTCTCATGGGAGCGATCAAGATCGCCCAGCGCGGCGGGCAGAACCACCGCCCCGGCCGTGACGAGATCGCCAGCGAATTCCATGCCCAGTTTGGCTATCATTACGAATAGATAGAGGAGCCCATCATGAACAAACCGTTCGCAGTCGCACTCATTGCCGCCGGCACCTTGCTGCTGACAGGCTGCCCGGCAGGCCTGGGCGGCAAGGATTACAGCCGCAGCCAGGCGCGCACCGTGCAGGAAGTGCGGATGGGCATCGTGGAGTCGGTACGCGAAGTGAGCATTGAGGGCACCAAGACGCCGATCGGCGCGGGCGCGGGCGCGGTGGTCGGCGGCGTAGCCGGCAGCACGGTCGGCAGTGGCCGCGGCAGCGTGGTCGGCACGGCGGTCGGCGCGGTGCTGGGCGGCCTCGGCGGCGCGGCGGCGGAAGAGTCCGTGACCCGCCAGAAAGGCGTGGAAATCACCGTCAAACTCGATTCGGGGCGGCTGCTCGCCATCACCCAGGCCGCCGACGAGCAGTTCCGGGTGGGCGACCGGGTGCGCGTGCTGTCGGGCAGCGGCGTGACGCGCGTCTCGCATTGAAGTGATGGCCGGCACGAAAAGCTTCCGGTCATCGTTTCGCAACCCGAACGTCACGCCGGGTTAACACCCTCCCTCTAAGCTGGGCGCATTCCATCAATGGGAGTGCACCATGCTCGATGTCCGCAGCCATGTCCAATCCGCCCCCGCCAGCCGCTATCACGTGTCGCTGGCGGTGGACGACAGCGAGATCCGCGAAGCGCAGCGCCTGCGCCACAAGGTGTTTGCCGAGGAAATGGGCGCGCGCCTGTCGTCCGCCCTGCCGGGGCACGATATCGACCTCTACGACCCGTTCTGCGACCACCTGCTGGTGCGCGAACTCGCTGGCGGCGAAGTCGTCGGCACCTATCGCATCCTCCCGCCCGACGCCGCCAGGCGTGTCGGAAGCTATTACTCCGAACAGGAATTCGACCTCACCCGGCTGAATTTCCTGCGCCCGCGCATGGCCGAAATCGGGCGTTCGTGCGTGCACCCGGCGCATCGCAGCGGTGCCGTCATCGCCCGCCTGTGGATCGGGCTGGCCAACTACATGACGCGCTATGGCTACGAGTACATCGTCGGCTGCGCCAGCATCGGCATGGCCGACGGCGGACACATCGCCGCCAGCGTGCATCGTCAGATCGTCGAACGCCACCTCGCGCCGGTCGAATGGCGCGCCTCCCCGCGTACTCGCCTGCCGGTCGAATCGCTCGACGATGGCCGGACCGCCGCGCTGCCGCCGCTGATCAAGGGCTACACCCGGCTGGGCGCGATGGTGTGCGGCGAACCGGCATGGGACCCCGACTTCAACACCGCCGACCTGCTGATGCTGCTGCCGATGGCGCAACTCAACCGCAGCTATGCCCGCCGCTTCATCGGATGAGCGTGGTGGTTGCCGATAAATCGGCAACCACCACGGCCTGCCCCTTGCGGGTAGAACCATACAATAGAGGGATGAATTTTTCCCGCCTGCCCGTTTTTCTTCACCGCATTCTCCGCATCGGCCTGCTGGTGCCGCACCTCGCGTGGGGGGTGGCGCTGGCCGGGCTGGTGTTTCCCCTGCTCAGGCCGGCGCAGCGCGATCGCCTTATCATGGCCTGGGCGCGGCGCCTGCTCGTGGTGCTCGGGGTGCGGGTGCGGACGACGCCTGCGCCCAGCCTGCCGGGCGGCGCGCTGCTGGTGTGCAACCACGTGTCGTGGCTGGACATTTACTTGATCTACGCAGCCCAGCGCGTGCATTTCGTTTCGAAATCCGAAGTGCGCGCGTGGCCGGTGGCGGGCTGGCTGGCGCACAAGACCGGCACCCTGTTTCTCGAACGCGGCCGCCGCGCCGACACCGCGCGCGTCAACGCCGAGATGCGCGCGCTGATGCAGTCCGGCGCCTGGGTGGCGGTGTTCCCCGAAGGCACCACCAGCGACGGGCGTGGGCTGCGGCGCTTTCTTCCGTCGCTGCTGCAGCCAGCGGTCGAACTCAACTGCCCGATCGTGCCGGCCGCCCTGCAGTACCGCTCGCTGGACAACGCCTACAGCGCCGCCCCCGCCTACATCGACGAAATGAGCCTGTGGCAGAGCCTCATGCGGATCGTCAGCGAACCCGGCCTCATCGCCGAACTGCGGTTCGGCGAACCCATCCTGCCGAACGGCCACCGGCGCGATCTCGCCGCGCAAGCCGAACGGGCGGTAACCGTTCTGCTGGGACTCAGGCCTTCGGAGCCCGAGCCTGCGGACACTGCACCGCGAACACCTGCCGGTCCTCCAGCCTGATTGCAGTGAGGCGGCCGCCCCACAAGCAGCCGGTATCCAGCGCGATCAAGTCGCTGCGGTTGATCAGCCCGAGCGTCGACCAGTGGCCGATGACGATCGTCGCATCCACACTCTTGCGCCCCGGCACTGCGAACCAGGGCAGCCAGCCGGCCGGCTGCGTGCCGGGCGCGCCCTTGTGATGGAATTCCATCTCGCCGCCGACCGAGCAATAGCGCAGCCGGGTGAAGGCATTGACGATCACGCGCAGGCGCTCGATGCCCTGCAGACTGTCGTCCCACGCGATCGGCGCGTTGCCGTACATGTGAGCGAAAAAATCGCGGTAATGCGCGCCCTGCAGCATCGCCTCGGCTTCCGCCGCCCGCTGCATGACGTCGTCGGGCGTCCAATCCGGGAGCACGCCCGCGTGCACCATCAGCCAGTCGCCCTCGCGCCAGGCTAGTTTCTGCCGGCGCAGCCAAGCCAGCAGTTCGTCGCGGTCGGGGGCGTTCAGGATGTCATCCAGCGTGTCGCCCTTGTGCACGCGGCCGAACCCCTCGGCCAGCGCCAGCAGGTGCAGATCATGGTTGCCGAGTACGCTGATGGCGGCATTCCCCAGGCTTTTGACAAACCGCAGCACCGCCAGCGAATCCGGCCCGCGGTTGACCAGGTCGCCGACAAGCCACAGCCGATCGGCCGCCGGGTCAAAACGAATCTCATCCAGCAGGCGCAGCAGGGAAATCTGGCACCCCTGAAGATCGCCAATGGCATAGGTAGGCATATAAAATACGAGGCTTCGTGTGCTGTGTTGCCCGCATCATAGCGCTCCCGCCTGAACCCCACGTGACACCTCCTCATGAAACCCGTTATCCGAATGTTTTTCAAAACCCTGCGCGTCATCCTTGGCCCGTTCCTGCTGCTGGGCGACTGGCTCACCCGTCCCAAGGGCATCGTGCGCCCAGAAGCCGAGCAGCAGGCCATCGACGCGCGCACGCAAAATCTCGCGCTGTACCATTTCCCCACCTGCCCGTTCTGCCTGAAAACCCGGCGCACGATCCGACGGCTGTCGCTCAAGATCGAGCTGCGCGACGCCAAGCACAGCGCCGCCCATCGCGATGCCTTGACCATCGGCGGCGGAAAGCCGCAGGTGCCCTGTCTGCAGATCACCGACGCGCAGGGCCAGCAAACCTGGCTCTACGATTCGGACGCCATCATCGCGTATCTCAACCGCGAATTCGGTGACGCCTCCGCCGCATGAGCCTGGTTGCTGCATTGAACCCGCCGCAGCGCGAAGCGGCGAAGTACCTCGACGGGCCATTGCTGGTGCTGGCCGGCGCCGGCTCCGGCAAGACGCGCGTGATCACCCACAAGATCGCCTACCTGATCGGAGAATGCGGCTACCGGCCCAGTTCGATCGCCGCCATCACCTTCACCAACAAGGCGGCGCGCGAAATGCAGAATCGTGCCGCCAAGCTGACGCAGGGGGTGAACACCAAGGGCCTGATCGTCACCACCTTCCATTCGATGGGCTTGCGCATGCTGCGCGAGGACGCGAAGTTCGCCGAACTGAAACCGGCTTTTTCCATCCTCGACTCGGCCGACGCCGCCGGCATCATTTCTGAAATCATCAAGACCACCGACAAGCAGGAAATCCGCCGCGCGGTGAGCCGCATCTCGCTGTGGAAGAACGAGCTGAAATCGCCCGCCGTCGCGCTCGCCACCGCCGAGGACGACAACGCGCGCGCCTACGCCAAGATCTACGACCGCTACGACGCCACCCTGCGCGCGTATCAGGCAGTCGACTTCGACGACCTGATCCGCCTGCCCGCCGAACTGCTGGACACCCACCATGAGTTGCGCGAGAAGTGGCAGAACCGGCTGCGCCACATCCTGGTCGACGAATACCAGGACACCAACATCGCGCAATACCGGCTGCTGCAGAAGCTCACCGGCGTGCGCGCGGCGTTCACCGCGGTGGGCGACGACGACCAGGCAATCTACGGCTGGCGCGGCGCCTCGGCCGACAACCTGCGGCAGCTGCGCGAGGACTATCCGCATCTGCACCTGGTGAAGCTGGAGCAGAATTACCGTTCGACCATCCGCATCCTGAAAGCCGCCAACAGCCTGATCGCCAACAACCCCAAGCTGTTCGAAAAACGCCTGTGGAGCGACCTCGGCTTGGGCGACGCCATCCAGGTGATGCCGACGCGCGACGACGAACACGAGGCCGAATCGGTGGTGATGCGCCTCCTGTCGCACAAATTCCAGCACCGCACCGAGTGGCGCGATTACGCCATCCTGTATCGGGGCAACTATCAGGCGCGCGTGTTCGAGAAGGCGCTGCGCAACGAGAAAGTGCCCTACCAGCTCTCCGGCGGGCAGTCATTTTTCGACCGTGCCGAAATCAAGGACGTGATCGCCTACCTACGCCTGATCGCCAACAGCGACGACGACCCCGCCTTCATCCGCGCGGTCACCACGCCGAAGCGCGGCATCGGCGCCGCCACTTTGGAGAAGCTCGGCCAGGTCGCCGCCACCCTGCATGTGAGCCTGTTTGAAGCCGTCTTTTCAGCCGCCGCCGTGTCGCAAATCGGCGAACGTCATCTGGCGCCGTTGCTTGAGTTCTGCAACTTCATCAACCGCTTCGAAGAACGGGTCGCCCGCGAGCCGGCGGGCGAGGTGCTGAACGACCTGCTGAAATCGATCGACTACGAGATTTATGTGTTCGACCAGGACGACGCGCGCACGGCCCAGAACAAATGGAACAACGTGCTCGAATTTGCCGCCTGGATCGCCAAGAAAGGCGAGGAAGACGACAAGAATCTGCTGCAGCTGACCCAGACCATCGCGCTGATCACCCTGCTCGAAGGCCGTGAGGAAGCCGAGCCCGACGCAGTGCGGCTATCCACCCTGCACGCCGCCAAGGGGCTCGAATTCGGCCATGTGTTCCTGGTCGGCGTCGAGGAAAACATCCTGCCGCACCGCGACGCGGTCGACGAAGGCCGCCTGGAAGAGGAGCGCCGCCTGATGTACGTCGGCGTCACCCGCGCGAAAAAATCGCTCACGCTGTCCTACTGCGCGCGCCGCAAACGCGCGCGCGAATCGGTCGCCTGCGACCCCTCACGCTTCATCGACGAACTCGGCGACGATGTGCGCCAGCCCGAGAAACCCACCGACGCAGCCGCCAAGGCCAACGGCAGTGACCGGCTGGCCGCGCTGAAGGCGATGCTGGGTTGAGGTCGGCCCGTAGAAGGCCTACAACGGCGTCGCTGAGCGACGTCTGACTATAGGGCCATTATCGCCCTGAGCCATTCGGTCTTCGATGACATATGGGTCGGGTTCCGGGGGCATAGCGGTCGTCCCAAGTTACCAGTTGATGCTCCGTCTTAATGCTCTTTATATAAATGCGACGATACAATCTCAAGTAAGTTCGTCAATCTTTATGGGTCACAGTCTGCATGTATCCCAATACCACTCTGAAATTCGCCGATAACATCAGCGTCGTCGTGCCCGACTCGCTGAACCTTATTACGACTTACGTTCTTCGTGAGCAAAGCGACTGGTTTGAAGATGAGATCAAGTTTGTCCGCTTGCTCCTCAAGCCAAACCAGAAGGCTATCGACATCGGAGCAAACTATGGTCTGTTCACCTTGTCAATGGCGAAGATTTTCGGTCCAGGTGGAAGCATTTGGGCCTTCGAACCAGCATCGTCCACGGCTGCTTTTCTTAACGAAAGCCTGGCTATCAATGGATTCAGTAACGTCGTACTCGACCAGCGCGCCCTTTCTGAACACGCAGGAACTGCCCAACTATCGCTCAATGACAACTCCGAATTGAACGAACTCGTACGCGATGGTGCCACAGCGGGAACATCCGAGACTGTTACTCTGATTTCGTTGGACGATGCCATGCAAGAGCATGGCTGGAGCGACATCGATTTTGTGAAGATCGATGCTGAGGGCGAGGAAGCAGCCATCATTCGAGGCGGGCGAAATTTCTTTCAAACACAATCGCCACTCATCCAGTATGAAGTTAAGGCAGGTAACGCCATCCATCTCGAACTGGTACAGGCTTTTGCAGACATCGGCTATGCGTCCTACCGGCTCGTACCCGGACTTGGCACCCTGGTGCCTTTCGCCCCCCAGGAGGCCGTGGACGGATATTTGCTCAACCTGTTCTGCTGCAAGCCTGATCGCGCAGCAAAGCTTGCAGCGGAAGGCCGCCTTGTTTTGGCCGACGACATGCAGGCAGCGGTGCATACCCAGCGTATAGATGACCTGCTGCACGGCCGCGAGGCCGGGTCGGCATATGGCTGGCAGAACAAGTTGGCTCAGCTACCGTATGGCAAGATTCTGGCGAGGATCTGGCAGCAGACGGTCAGTCAAGGGCAAAGCGGTGAGGTTGAAAAAGCACTCGCCCTGCACGCCATAGCACACGACAATGAATTGCTTATCGCCGAGCGCTTTCTCGCCCTCCGAACCAGTTTCGAAATCCTAATGGCCGTCTGTAATACACAACCCAACTTCCTTCGCCTTGCTAGTCTGGCCCGGGTTGCACGGGAATTCGGAGCCCGCGTGGTCGCCGTTTCGGCGCTCGACAATCTGTTCCAACTTGCCGTAAAGTACCAGCAAGTCAATCCGAGCGAACCCTTTTTGGCGAGTAGCGAGCGCTTCGACAGGCTGGACCCCAAAGAAGCTATAGGCAATTGGGTGGTCTGCTCAACATTGGAAGAACTAGAAAGGAATGTTTCCTTCTCATCCTTCTATACTGGCCAAGCAGCAAGGCGTCGCCTAGAAATTATCCACCAACTCGGCTTTGGTAGTCCCGAAATGGCTCGACGTCTGGCCCTTGTCAAGCAACTATTTTTTGGCGAAACAGATTAATTAGGTCTGGCGGTTTCGAAGGAACATCGGACACTCAGAATCACCTTTTCCCAGCCCCGCCAAGGACCGCTTCTGGCCCGACAGCCGCCCTCCACAGATCGCTTTGTTTGATGCAAAAAATGGGACGCCGCAGCGTCCCATTTAATTTCAGCGTTTGATTTCGGCAGGCCGACGATCAGTTGACCTTGGGATCCAGTTCGCCTTTGTCGTAGCGCTTTTGCATGTCTTCCAGGCTGAAGACCTTCCTGATCTTGCTCGCCTGGCCCGCTGCGCCGAAGGCTTCGTAGCGGTTCTTGCAAATGTCGCTCATGCCCTTGGTGGCTTCCTTGAGGAATTTGCGCGGATCGAAGTTGGACTTGTTTTCCGCCAGGTGCTTGCGGATGGCGCCGGTGGAGGCCATGCGCAGGTCGGTGTCGATGTTGACCTTGCGCACGCCGTTCTTGATGCCTTCGACGATTTCGCTGACCGGCACGCCATAGGTCTGGCCCATGTCGCCGCCGTAGCTGTTGATGATTTCGAGCCATTCTTCCGGCACGGAAGAGGAACCGTGCATGACCAGGTGCACGTTGGGGATGCGGGCGTGGATTTCCTTCACGCGGTCGATGCGCAGCACCTGGCCGGTGGGCTTCTGGGTGAACTTGTAGGCACCGTGGGAGGTGCCGATGGCGATGGCCAGCGCGTCCACGCGGGTCTTGGAAACGAAATCGGCGGCCTCGTCGGGGTCGGTCAGCAACTGGTCGTGGGACAGCTTGCCTTCGGCGCCGTGGCCGTCTTCTTCACCGGCCATGCCGGATTCCAGGGAACCGAGACAGCCCAGCTCGCCTTCGACGGATACGCCGCAGGCATGCGCCAGTTCGGCCACCTTGGCCGTGGTTTCCACGTTGTACTCGTAGGTGGAGGGAGTCTTGCCGTCAGTGCCCAGCGAGCCGTCCATCATCACGGACGAAAAGCCGGACTGGATGGAGCGGAAGCAGATGCTGGGGGATGCGCCGTGGTCCTGGTGCATGCAGACGGGAATATGCGGATACATTTCGATCGCGGCCAGGATGAGGTGGCGCAGGAAGGGTTCGCCGGCATAGGAACGGGCGCCAGCGGAACCTTGCAGGATCACCGGGGAATCCACGGCGGCGGCGGCCTGCATGATGGCCTGAACCTGTTCCATGTTGTTGACGTTGAACGCGGGCAAGCCATAGCCGTTTTCGGCGGCATGATCGAGCAGTTGACGAAGGGAAATCAGGGCCATTTACACTCTCCTAGGTTAAGAATTTACAGCACGCTACTTTATGCTAAATCAGGTTTTTTTCGAATCGCCCACACGGACGATCTTCATGGTATTGGTACCGCCCGACTGGCCGATCGGCTCGCCGATGGTCAGCAGGATCAGGTCGCCGTCGCGCACCGCGCCGCGCCGCCGCAGCTCTTCCTCGGCTTCCGCCAGCAGCGTGTCGCGGTCCTTGGTGGCGCTCTTTAAATTGATGGGGTAAACGCCACGGAAAAGTGTGACTTTTCTGCGGGTTTGCACCTGCGGTGTCAAGGCATAAATCGGCACCCGTGTCGACAGGCGGCTCATCCAAAGGCAGGTATTGCCGGATTCTGTCATGGCGGCAATCGCCTTGATGTTGAGGTGCACCGAGGTAAACACCGCCGACATCGCAATCGCTTCATCCGGGCGCAAAAAGCTGTGGTCGAGGCGCGCACCGGAAAAAACGGTTTCGGCTTCCTTCTCGGCTTCCAGACAGACCCGGTGCATCGCCTGCACCGCCTCGACCGGGAACAGGCCCGCCGCCGTTTCGGCCGACAGCATCACCGCGTCGGTGCCGTCGAGTACCGCGTTGGCAACGTCGGAGACTTCGGCGCGGGTGGGAATCGGGCTGGAAATCATCGACTCCATCATCTGGGTGGCCGTGATGACGACCTTGTTGCGCTCGATCGCCATGCGGATCATGCGCTTCTGCAACGCGGGCACCGCGGCGTCGCCAACTTCCACCCCGAGGTCGCCGCGCGCCACCATGATGGCGTCCGACGCTTCGAGGATTTCTTCCAGGTTTTCGATCGCCTCGGTGCGCTCGATCTTGGCCACCAGCTGGCACTTGCCACCGGCCGCGCGCAGCAGTTCGCGTGCCTGGCGCATATCGGCGCCGCAACGCGGAAACGATACCGCCAGGTAATCCGCATTCAGCGCCACGGCGGTCTTGATGTCCTCAATGTCCTTTTCGGTCAGGGCGGCCGCCGACAGCCCGCCGCCCTTGCGGTTGATGCCCTTGTTGTTGGACAGCACCCCGCCCTGCACCACCTTGCAGATGATTTCCGTGCCGCGGACCTCCTCGACCCAGAATTCGATGCGCCCGTCGTCGAGCAGCAGGGTCACGCCGCGCGTCACATCATTCGGCAATTCCTTGTAGTCGAGGCCGACGCGGGTCTGGTCGCCCAGCTTACAGGCGGCGTCGAGAACGAAGATATCACCCTTGGCGAGGGTGATCTTGTCGTCCTTGAACTTGCCGATGCGAATTTTCGGACCCTGCAGGTCAACCAGCACGCCGACCGCGCGGCCGCGTGCACGCGCCAGCGAACGCACCAGCTCGGCGCGGTCGATATGGTCCTGCGCCGCGCCGTGGGAAAAGTTCAGGCGCACCACATCCAGCCCGGCTTCCATCATCCGGTCCAGGGTTTTGGCATCGGAACAGGCGGGGCCGAGGGTGGCGACGATTTTGGTTCTGCGAATCATGTTTTTTTAGTCGAGAGCGGAGAGTGGTGAGTCGAGAGCGGGGGAGCCTTGACTCTCGGCTCTCGGCTCTTGACTCTCTGCTGGCAGCTTAGCCTGCCGCGCGCTCCTCCAGAATCGCCACGGCCGGCAGGACCTTGCCTTCCAGGTATTCGAGGAAGGCGCCACCGGCGGTGGAGATATAGCTCACCTTATCGTAGATGTCGTACTTCTGGATCGCGGCGATGGTATCGCCGCCGCCGGCCAGGGTGAAGGCGTTGGTGTTGGCGATCGCCATCGCGATGGTCTTGGTGCCCTCGCCGAACTGGTCGAACTCGAACACGCCGACCGGGCCGTTCCACACCACGGTGCCAGCCTTCATGATGATGTCGGCGAGTTCCTGCGCGCTCTTCGGGCCGATGTCGTAGATCATGTCGTCGTCGGCGACGTCATCGGCATCCTTCAGCACAGCGGGGGCATTGGGATTGCCATCCGCGCCAAACGGCGACTCACTGCTGACCACCACGTCGACGGCAATCGGAATGGTTGCGCCACGCGCGGTCATTTTCTCGATCAATGACTGCGCGGTGGGGATGAGGTCGTGTTCGCACAGCGACTTGCCGACGTTCTTGCCCATTGCAGCGAGGAAGGTATTGGCGATGCCGCCGCCGACCACCAGTTGCTCGCACTTCTCGGCCAGCGCTTCCAGCACGGTCAGCTTGGTCGACACCTTGGAACCGCCGACGATGGCGACCATCGGCCGCGCCGGGTTGGCCAGCGCTTTCTCCAGCGCTTCGAGTTCTTCGGTCAAAAGGATGCCGGCCGCCGCCACCGGGGCGAACTTGGCGATGCCGTGGGTCGACGCTTCGGCGCGGTGCGCGGTGCCGAAGGCGTCCATCACGAAGACGTCGCACAGCGCGGCGTATTTTTTGGCGGTCTCGTCGACGTTCTTCTTTTCGCCCTTGTTGACGCGGCAGTTTTCCAGCACGACCAGTTCGCCTTCGGCGACGTCAAAGCCGCCATCGGTCCATTCGCGGATCAGGCGGATGTTCTTGCCGAGCTTCTGCGCGATGACGTCGACCACCGGCTTCAGCGAATCCGCTTCCTTGAACTCGCCCTCGGTGGGACGGCCGAGGTGGGAGGTGACCATCACCCTGGCGCCCGCCTTGAGGCAGTGCTCGATGGTGCGCATCGATGCCGTGATGCGCGCGTCCGAGGTGACCTTGCCGTCCTTGACCGGGACGTTCATGTCGGCGCGAATGAAGACGCGCTTGCCTGCCAGATCGAGATCGGTGACGCGGATGAATGCCATGCTTGTTTCTCCTGAGGGTAAGGTTTAAGGGTTGGCGCGGGATTGGCCGCGCCAGGCCTTAAGGCTCACCGTGGTGAAGGGGCTAGGATTTAGGAAATAGGATCTAGGGGCGGTGCGGGCTATGCCCGCGCTTTTTCCCTAAATCCTATCTCCTAGCCCCTAGCTCCTCACTTCGCCACGTGCTCGACCAGACGCAGCATGTTGCAGGTGTAGCCGTACTCGTTGTCGTACCAGGACACGACCTTGACGAAGGTGTCGTCCAGGGCGATGCCGGCGTCGACGTCGAAGGTGGAGGGGGCACTGTTGCCGACGAAGTCGGTGGAGACCACTTTCTCTTCGGTGTAGCCCAGCACGCCCTTCATGGCACCGGTGGAGGCGGCCTTCATGGCGGCACAGATTTCGGCGTAGGTGGCGGGCTTGTTCAGCTCGACGGTCAGGTCGACGACCGACACGTCGGAGGTGGGCACGCGGAAAGCCATACCGGTCAGTTTGCCCTTCAGTTCCGGCAGCACCACGCCGACGGCCTTGGCCGCGCCGGTGGACGACGGGATGATGTTTTCCAGGATGCCGCGGCCGCCGCGCCAGTCTTTGGAAGACGGGCCGTCCACAGTTTTTTGCGTGGCGGTGGCAGCATGGACGGTGGTCATCAGACCGCGCTTGATGCCCCAGTTGTCGTTCAACACCTTGGCCACAGGTGCCAGGCAGTTGGTGGTACAGGACGCGGCAGACACGATGGCCTCACCGGCGTATTTGGTGTGGTTCACGCCATAGACGAACATCGGGGTGGAATCCTTGGCGGGAGCCGACTGAACCACTTTCTTCGCGCCGGCCTTGATGTGCGCTTCGCAGGATTCGGTGGTCAGGAAGAACCCGGTGCAGTCGATGACGATGTCAGCGCCCACTTCGCTCCACTTCAGATTGGAGGGATCGCGCTCGGCGGTCAGGCGGATCATCTTGCCGTTCACAACCATATTGCCGCCGTCCACCGCGATGTCGCCGTTGAAACGACCGTGCACGGAATCGTACTTCAGCATGTAAGCCAGATAGTCGGGGTCGAGCAGGTCGTTAATCGCCACGATCTCGATGCCGGGAAAGTCCTTCGCCACAGCGCGGAACACCATGCGGCCGATGCGGCCAAAACCGTTAATACCAACTTTGATTGCCATTTGCAGTCTCCAGTGAGTGAAAATCTTTTTAGGATTTAGGGGCCAGGATTTAGGGGCTAGGGGCGGGGCGGGCTGCGCTCGCGCTTTTTCCCTAGATCCCAGTTCCTAGTCCCTAGCCCCTGGTTCTTTACAGAACGCCCTTGACCGCGGCCACGACGGCCTCGGTGGTGATGCCGAAGTGTTTGTACAGCGCCGGCGCCGGGGCGGATTCGCCGAAGCTGTCGATGCCGATCACGGCGCCTTCCAGGCCCACGTACTTGCGCCAGAAGTCGGTGACACCGGCTTCCACCGCGACGCGCGGCAGGCCTTTCGGCAGCACACTCGCTTTGTAGGCGGCGTCCTGGCGGTCGAAGGTGTTGGTCGACGGCATCGACACCACGCGCACGGCGATGCCTTCAGCAGCCAGGGCTTCCTGGGCCTTCATCGCCAGTTCGACTTCGGAGCCGGTGGCGATGATGATCGCCTTGGCAGCGGCGGCGTCTTTCAGCACGTAGCCGCCCTTGGCGATGTTGGCCAGGGTCGCGGCGTCGCGCGCCATGAACGGCAGGTTCTGGCGGGAAAGAATGTGGCAGGTGGGACCGGTGGCGCGCTCGACCGAGGCCACCCAGCCGACCAGCGTCTCCACGGTGTCGCACGGACGCCAGACGTCGATGTTGGGGATCATGCGCAGGGTGGCGGTCTGCTCGACCGGCTGGTGGGTCGGGCCGTCCTCGCCGAGGCCGATGGAATCGTGCGTGAACACGTGGATCACGCGCTGCTTCATCAGCGCAGCCATGCGGATGGCGTTGCGCGAGTATTCGGAGAACATCAGGAAGGTGCCGCCGAACGGCAGCAGGCCGCCGTGCAGCGCCATGCCGTTCATGATCGCGGCCATGCCGAACTCGCGCACGCCGTAGCTGATGTAGTTGCCGGGGTTGCCGTGACGCACCGGATGGCAGCCTTCCCAGTTGGTCAGGTTGGAGCCGGTGAGGTCGGCCGAGCCGCCGAGGAACTCGGGAAGCGCGGGGGCCAGCGCGTTGATCGCGATCTGGCTGGCCTTGCGGGTGGCGACGGTTTCGGCCTTGGCGTTGATCGCGGCCAGCTTGTCGGCGACGTGCGCCTTCCAGTTGGCGGGCAATTCGCTCTTCATGCGGCGCTCGAACTCGGCGGCCTCGGCCGGATAGGCCTTCTTGTATTCGGCGAACTTGTTGTTCCACAGGGTTTCCAGCCCCTGGCCCTTGGTCTTGGCGTCCCAACCGGCGTAGATGTCGGCGGGCACTTCGAACGCGGGGTGGTTCCAGCCGATGTGCTTGCGGGTAGCCTCGATTTCGTCGTGACCCAGCGCAGCGCCATGCACGTCGTGGGTGCCTTCCTTGTTCGGCGAACCCTTGCCGATGACGGTCTTGCAACAGATCAGGGTGGGCTTGCCGGTCTCGGCCTTGGCTTTCTGGATCGCCGCCTCGAGCGCGACGACATCGTGGCCGTCGACATTCGGGATGACCTGCCAGCCGTAAGCCTCAAAGCGCTTGGCGGTGTCGTCGGTAAACCAGTTTTCAACGTGGCCGTCGATCGAAATGCCATTGTCGTCCCAGAAGGCGATCAGCTTGCCGAGCTTCCAGGTGCCGGCCAGCGCGCAGGCTTCGTGCGAAATGCCTTCCATCATGCAGCCGTCGCCCATGAACGCGTAAGTGTGGTGGTCGACGATGGTGTGGTCGGGCTTGTTGAATTCAGCGGCGAGAACCTTTTCTGCCATCGCCATGCCGACGGCATTGGTGATGCCCTGGCCGAGCGGGCCGGTGGTGGTCTCGACGCCGGGCGCGTAGCCGTACTCGGGGTGACCCGGGGTCTTGGAGTGCAACTGGCGGAACTGCTTCAAATCGTCCATCGACAGGTCGTAGCCGGTCAGGTGCAGCAGCGCGTAGATCAGCATCGAGCCGTGGCCGTTCGACAGCACGAAACGGTCGCGATCCGCCCACTTGGGATTGGTCGGGTTGTGGCGCAGATGGTGATTCCACAGCGTTTCGGCGATTTCTGCCATGCCCATGGGGGCGCCAGGGTGGCCGGATTTGGCTTTTTCGACTGCATCCATCGCAAGCGCGCGGATGGCATTGGACAGGTCGGTACGGGTTGGCATTGCGTTCCCTTCAGCTAAGTAAAAAAAGCACCGCATTCCCACCCCGAAAAGCCGCACAGCGGCAGCTTGGGCAGAATATGCAAAAACCCTGATTATCCGCCAGCAGGGCAGGCTTCCGCAAGCCGGGGGGGAAAGCCAGGAAAAGAGTCGCCACAACAATGACTTAACGTGCACAACTCGGGCGTCGCACGAGGGTTGCCTTTAAAAATATTTTTATTTGCCCGATGGCGTGGCTTATGCGCCGGCCGCTTTCAGCCAGTTGCGCCAGAGTTCAAACAGCTCGGGGCTGGCCGAGGCCACCACCGATCGCTCCCATATGTTGGCGATGTCGAAATTGCCCGACAGGCTGGCCAGCCGCCCGCCCGCCTCTTCCAGGATCAGTGCGCCGGCGGCGTAGTCCCACAGCTTCTGCCCGCCGTGGACATAGATGTCGAAGCGACCGGCGGCGGTGTAGCACCAGTCCAGCGTGGAGGCGCCGAAATTGCGTTGCGAGGCGTACGGCGGCCACGCTGCCAGCCGGCCGGCAAGTTCGCGATCGATGCGCTTCATCTCGACCCCGGCCAGCGCCCGGCGCAGTTCGGTGGCGGGGGGGCGCAGGGGCAGCGGCGTGCCGTTGAGATGCGCGCCGCGCCCGCGCTCGGCGCTGAACATTTCATCGGCGATGGGATCGTAGACCACGCCAAGCTGGCGCTCGCCCTTGTAGAGATAGGCCACCGACACGGCGAAATAGGGCACGCCGGCAACAAAGTTGGAGGTGCCGTCGATTGGATCGACGCACCACAACCCGTCGCGTCCGGCGTCCCATGCGTCGTGCTGCTGCTGCTCGGTCATTTCCTCGCCAAGCACCGGCATATCCTTGATTTGCGGCAGCGCCACTTCCAGCGCGGCCTGCGTTTCGGCGTCCGCCTCGGTGAACAGGCTGCCGTCCACCTTGTGGCTATGTGCCACCTTGAGGAAACGAGGTGTCACTTCGCGCTGCGCGATCTCGCGCACCACCGCCTTGACCTGTTCAAGCATGATTAGATGCGCCGGCAATAACAATAGACAAATTCCTGCTCCTGGCCCGTCGGGGTGTGGTGGATTTCGGCTTCGTGTCCAAGCAGCCGGAAAGGTGCGCCGAACTCGGCGTGTAGCGAACCGGGGGCATAGCGCATCACGTCGAGCCCCGAGCACTGCAGCGGCCCGCCGGGGCCGAAGGCGGCGACAATGACGTGGCCGCCGGGCTTCACGCTTTTCAGCACCTGCTCGACATAGCGCGTGCGGTCGGCCGGATCGGTCAGGAAATGAAACACCGCGCGGTCGTGCCAGACGTCGTAGCGCGCGGCCGGCAACTCGGCCCGGGTGATGTCTGCGGCGATCCACTGCACCGACCGCGCGCGCGCGCCGAGCCGCGCGCGGCTGACCGCCAGCGCCGACTCGGCAAGATCGAGCACGGTCAGATTGCGGTAGCCGGCGTCGAGCAGGTCGTCCACCAGCACCGAGGCGCCGCCGCCGACGTCGATGATGTGCGCATTTTTGTCCGTGCAGCCCTCGATCAGGCGCAACGACGAGGCGGCATGCGGCTGGAACCAGCTGACCTCATCGACCGCCTTGTTGCCGTATACCGTTTCCCAATGCTGCCGGCGATCAACCATGTCACGCTTCCTTCCATTTGATCGAGCAGCCCATGCTGGGAATCTGTTCGGCCGGGCCGCGCTGGCTGACGGCGATTTCCTTCATCGCCACGAACAGGTCGCGGCGCACGCCCTCGGGCGCGGTGTCCTTGCGCGATTCGTCGAAGCGGCCGCGGTACTGCAGTTCGAAATTCCGGTTGAAGCCGAAAAAGTCCGGCGTGCACACCGCGCCGTAGGCCTTCGCCACCTCCTGCGTTGCGTCGATCACGTAGGGAAAGGGGAAGCCAAACTCCGCCGCCGCCTTTTTCATGTTGTCGAACGAGTCCTCCTCATAATCGGTCGGGTCGTTCGACATGATGGCGATGGCGTGGATGCCATGCTGCCTGAGTTCGGCCAGGTCGCGCACCAGCCGCGGGCGGATCGCCTTCACATACGGGCAATGGTTGCAGATGAACATTACCAGCAGGCCATTCGGCCCCATCGCGTCGGACAACGTCCACATTTTTCCGTCGACGCCGGGCAGGCTGAATTCGGGGGCTTTCCAGCCAAAATCACATACAGGGGTGGTGAGGGAAACCATGGCGCGCTCCACAGAATTTCTTTTCAATCCCGGCATAATAGCAAGATCCTAAAAACCGCAGTTGACCGCTCACAACCCTATGGAATCCTGCATGAATGCCGGTTTCTCTGCCTTCGTCCTGGTTCGCCGCCAGGCTGAGGCCGCTACGCACCCGCTGGCACGCCCGTACGCGCGCCTGCCTTTGTACCCGCAAGGGGTAGGCCGGATTCGTAAAGCCGCTAAAGCGGCAACGACTCCGCTCTCGCTCGTCGTTGCGGGCAACAGCCTGCCGCCTTCTCGCTTCGCGGCAGCCACACGTCCGGACGCACCATCGAGCGCGCCCAACTACAGTTTCTAGGATCATGTCCGCGCCGCGTTTTTATCTCGATCAGCCGCTTGCCCCGGGCGCCCGTTTCAGCCTGCCGCCGGGGCCGGCGCGCCATGCCGCGCGCGCGCTGCGGCTGGCAGCGGACGATGCCGTCATCCTGTTCAACGGGCTGGGCGGCGAATACAGCGCGCGCATCGAGCGCATCAACAAGGACGAAGTGACCGTCAGCGTCACCGGCTTTGCCGCCATCGAGCGCGAATCGCGGCTGCGCGTGATGCTGGCGCAGGGGATTTCCAGCGGCGAGCGCATGGACTACACGCTGCAGAAGGCGGTCGAACTCGGGGTGGCGACGATCCAGCCGATCGCCGCCAGGCGCAGCGTGGTCAAGCTGGCGGGCGAGCGCGCCGACAAACGCGTCGCGCACTGGCAGGGCGTGGTGGCAAGCGCCTGCGAGCAATGCGGGCGCAACCAGGTGCCTGTGGTGGCGCCGCCGCTGACGCTGGCCCACTGGCTCGGACAAAGACAAGACGGGCGGCTGCTTTTCCTGTCGCCGCTGGCCGAGGTGCGGCTGGCCGACCTGCCGCAGCCGGGCGCAACGGATTGCCTGGTCGCCGGCCCCGAAGGCGGGTTCGATGCCGATGAGATCGCCGCGCTGCATGCGGCGGAGGCCATCCCGGTACGGCTGGGACCGCGCGTGCTGCGCACCGAGACGGCCGCGCTGGCGGCGCTGGCGGCGATGCAGACGCTATGGGGCGATTTTTGAGCGGGATCAAGCCCGGCCGCTTTGTTCCGTTTATTCTGTTGGCCGTTGCCCGCGCATGGCACCGGGAATTTTTCTGTATCCTTCGCTAACCCAATTCCGTTCAGGCAAATCCGTTGAAAGACACTACCGATTTCGTCCACTGGTTCCGCTCTGCCGCGCCGTATATCCATGGCTTTCGCGGCAAGACCTTCGTCATCGCCTTTGGCGGCGAGCTGGTGGCGGATGGCGGCTTCGTGCAGCTGGCGCACGACGTCAACCTGCTGAACAGCCTGGGCGTGCGGCTGGTGCTGATCCATGGCGTGCGGCCGCAGGTGGAGGCGCGGCTGACCGAAAGCGGCACCGCGATCCGCTATGTGAACGGCCTGCGCGTCACCGACGACCGGGCGCTCGCGTGCGTCAAGGAAGCCGCCGGCACGGTGCGGGTGGAAATCGAGGCGCTGTTGTCGCTGGGGCTGGCCAACACGCCGATGGCCGGAGCGGGCATCCGGGTCGCCTCGGGCAATTTTGTCACCGCGCAGCCGCTGGGGGTGCGCGACGGCGTCGACCTGCTGCACACCGGCGAAGTGCGCAAAATCGACGCCGCCGCGATCCGCCGGCGGTTGGACCAGCACGACATCGTGCTGCTCTCCCCCATCGGCTATTCGCCGACCGGCGAGATCTTCAACCTCAGCCTGGAGGACGTGGCGACCCAGGCTGCGGTCGAACTCGCGGCCGACAAGCTGATCTTCCTGATGGACACCGAGGGCGTTCCGGACAAGGGACGCACCATCCACAACGCCCTTACCGTCAACGAGGCGCGACAGGTGCTGGAAAAAGCGGGTCAGGGCAAGACGAAGAAGCTGCCCGAGGACGTGGCCTACTACCTGCCGTGCGCGATCACCGCCTGCACCGGCGGGGTCAAGCGCGCCCATCTCATCAGTCGCCACCGGGACGGTGCGCTGCTGTCCGAGCTGTTCACCCGCGAAGGCGTCGGCACCCTTGTCACCCCGGCGCCGCTGGAAACCCTGCGCCCCGCCACCATCGATGACGTCGGCGGCATCCTTGGCCTGATCGAGCCGCTGGAGCGCGACGGCATCCTGGTGTGGCGCTCACGCGAGTTGCTGGAAATGGAAATCGACCGCTTTTTGGTGCTCGAATCCGACGGCGTCATCGCCGGTTGTGTCGCGCTCTACCCCTTCCCCGAAGAACAGGCGGCCGAGCTCGCCTGCCTGGCGGTGGCGCAAGACTTCCGCGGACGCGGTTTCGGCAACCTGCTGCTGGCGGAGGCCGAGAAACAAGGCAAAAAGGCAGGCTTCAAACAATTGTTTGTGCTGACCACCCGCACTGAGCACTGGTTCGAGGAACGCGGCTTCGTCGACAGCAGCCCCGGCCATCTGCCGAAGAGCAAACAGGCGCTCTACAACTACAAGCGGAAATCCAAGGTTCTGCAAAAATCGCTGTAAACAAGGGATAAAAACATTGCGTTCACTTGCCTGGTGGCGGGGCCTTCCCCGCCGCATCCTTCACGCGCTCGCCCATGCCACCGGCAATCACGGCCTGCACTCGCCGCGCACGATCCCGTTACGCCGCACGCCGGCATTCAGGCTCGTCACCCTCCCCGGCGTATTGCTGCTGACCATGGGCGTCCAGCCCGCTTTCGGTGCGGACAAGCCGCTGGTATTCGGTGTTTTCCCCAACATGACGGCGCGGCAGATCGTCGAGATTTATCACCCGCTTGCCGATGCGCTGGAAAAGCGCTTGCAGCGTCGTGTCGTCATCTACAGCGCACGCGACTTCAAAACCTTTATCGAGCGCACCCGCGAGGGCGAATACGACATTCTGCTGACCGCACCGCACCTGGCCTGGCTGGCGCGGCAGGAAGCCGGCTACCGGCCGCTGCTGAAATATTCCCAGCCGGTGCGCGGTCTGCTGGTGGTCAAATCCGATTCGCTGCTTGATGCCCCGGAAGCGCTGCGCGGCCGCACCATCGCCACCGCCGACGCCATCGCCCTTGCGGTCCTGGCCCTCCACGCCAAGCTGGCCGAGCACGGACTCAGACGCGACATCGATTACCAGACCACGGATTCCGGCACCCACACCAACGCCATGATGCAGGTCGTCAATGGGCGCGCGGACGCTGCCATGTTGGGACTTCACCCCTACAATCTGCTGCCCCCCGAGTTGCGCCGGCAGTTGCGCGTGCTCGCCGAGACGCCGCCCCTGTCGAGTGTGATGTATCTCACCCACCCGCGCCTGCGTGACGCCGAGGCCCATGCCGTGCGCCGCGCGCTGCTGGAGTTCGCCGCCACCCCCGTGGGGCAGGCCTTCATGCAACGCGGCGGCTACGGCGGATTCACCGACACGGATGGCCGCGAGTTGCAGGCCTTCCGCCCCTACGCATTACAGGCGCAGGACATATTGCGGACGACCCGATGACGGCCTGGCTGGCGAGACTCTCGCTGCGCTACAGGCTCACCCTCGCTGCATTGTCGGTAGAAGCCGTGATGCTGGTTTTTCTGATCGGCAACGGGGTGCAGCTCACCACCCAGGCCCTGCAAAAACAGGCCGAGTATCGCGTGGCGGAAACTGCGAAAACCCTGGAAGCGGCCCTGCTGGCGCCCCTGGCGCAACAGGATGACGCCGACGTACGCGACATCATCGAGTCCCTGCGGAGCGATGACGGACTGAAAATGATCGAGGTCCGCGACAACAGCAACCGTGTCGTTCACCAAACCGGCAACAGCAGCGCCACAACCGATTTCCGCCGGGTGCAGCCGATTGAACTGGCCGGACAGCGCTATGGCGAGGTTGTCCTGGTGCTTTCAGGCACCTTCATTCAGGAAGCGCGCAGCCGCTACATCCAGCAAAGCCTGTTCATTGCCGCTGCCGCCCTGCTGCTGACCGGCCTCCTGCTGGCGTTGTCGGCCGGCGCGGTGACTCGCCGCTTTGAAGCGCTCACCCGCGCCAGCAAGCGCATGGCGCAGGGCGACCTGGACGTCAAGTTGGCGGGCGCAGGGGAAGACGAGATCGGGCAGTTGATCGACACCTTCAATCGCATGGCCGAATCCGTCCGCTTCAACGTCGAGCGGGCACGCGAAAACGAAGCGCGTTTTCATGCCATTGCCGATTACACCCACGATCTCGAATTCTGGCTATCGCCCGAGGGCAAGCTGCTGTGGGTCAACCCCTCGGTCGAGCGCATGCTGGGCTATACCGTCAGTGAATGCATGGGGCCGATGAGTTTTCCAGCCGACATCATCCATCCTGAAGACCGCGTGGCAGGCGATTTCCAGCTGCGTCAGGCCCTGCGCGGCACTTCCGGCCAGGGCTACTCCTTCCGCATCTGCCGCAAGGACGGCGGCCATTTCTGGGCGCTGGTGAACTGGCAGCCGATTCACGATTACAGCGGAATCTACCAGGGCATCCGCGCCAGCATCCACAGCATCGACGACCTCAAGGCGACCGAGGCCAACCTGCGCCAGGCCATCAGCGAGCTGCGCACGGCGGAAAGCCTGCAGGGGAAATATCTGGAGGAAACCGAGCAGGAGCGCGCGCGCCTGGTTTCGCTGCTGTCGGCGATGAATCTGGGCATCCTGTTCGTCGCCGCCGACGGCCACGTGATCTACCACAACCCCGCCTTCAGCCGCATGTGGATGATCGACGAAGGAATGGGACTGATCGGTCTGCCGGTCAACGAGGTGCTGGCCAAATCCGCCTCGACGCTGGCGCGCCCCGATCATTTTTCCAGGCATTTGCTGTCGGTGCTGGAAACGCACGAATTGTCCGATAACTACGAAATCCAGATGACCGACGGCCGCCTCATCACCGAACTCGATTACCCGGTGCGTGATCGCGAAGGCCGCTTCATCGGCCACTTGTGGATCTATGAAGACGTGACCCGTGAACGCCAGACCGCCGAACAGCTGGTATACCTGGCCGAACGCGACCCACTCACCGGGCTGTACAACCGCCACCGCTTCCAGCAGGAACTGGCGCGCACCATGCAGGATACCGACCGCCACCGATCGCAGTGCGCTGTGATGTTTTTCGACCTCGACGAGTTCAAGACCATCAACGACAGCTACGGCCACCGCACGGGCGATGCACTGCTGATCCGGGTGGCCGGCGAAATCGGTGCGCTGGTGCGGCGCAACGAAGTGCTGGCGCGGCTTGGCGGCGACGAATTCGCCATCCTGCTGCCGGGCGTACAGGACAAAGAGGCCGAGGCGCTGGCCGAGCGCATCGTGCGCGCGATCGCGCAGATCCCCTTCCGCTTCGAGGGACATAACCTGCGGCTCACCACCAGCCTTGGCATCGCCTACTATCCGGAACATGCTGCGGACGCCGACGATCTGGTGGCGCGTGCCGATATCGCCATGTACCAGGCCAAGGGGGCCGGCAAGAACACCTGGCGTGTCTATCGGGCGGACAGCGCGGCCGACAGCGAGATGCGCAGCCGCCTTTCGTGGGGCGAGCGCATCAGCAACGCGCTCGACAAAAAATTGTTCCGGCTGCACTTCCAGGGCATTTACCAGGCGGAAGACGGCGCCCTGTCGCATCTGGAAGCGCTTATCCGCATGACCGACGAGTGCAATCCCGATCAGCTCATCATGCCTGCGCACTTCATCCAGCTGGCCGAAAAAAGTGGTCGCATTCTCGATATCGACCGCTGGGTGATCCGGGAAGTGCTGCAGCGGCTGGCCGGAAATGCGGCCATCCCATCGATCGCGGTCAACCTGTCGGGGCGCTCGCTGTCCGAGCCCAGCCTACCGCAATACATCAGCGACGAGCTGCGGCAGGCCGGCGTCGACCCACGCCGGCTGATTGTCGAAATCACCGAAACGGCCGCGGTATCCGACCTGCACGACGCCCAGCGCATGATCGAAGCGCTGCGCCAGCTCGGCTGCGGCGTCTATCTCGACGACTTCGGTGTCGGCTTCTCCTCCTTCGCCTACCTCAAGCATCTGCAGGTCGACACCATCAAGATCGACGGCCTGTTCATCCGCGACCTGTCCAACGACCCCGACAACCAGGTTTTCGTGCAGGCCATGGTCAGCGTCGCGCTCGGCCTTGGCAAGTCCGTGGTGGCGGAATTCGTCGAGGATGGCTCGACGCTTGCCCTGCTGCGCCGGTTCGGGGTCGATCTGGTGCAGGGCTACCACCTCGACCGGCCGATCGCCGACCATCCGGCACTACGGGGCAAGGACTAGCACAACGCTTCAAGGCTCAAGTCGCCAGGCGGAGGCGGCTCAATGACTGACCAAGCCGCAATGTTAGAATATCGGGTTTTTACAGTATTCAGGACGCCCCGTGCTTACCGCTTCCAGCATCACCCTGCAATTTGCCGCCAAACCCCTGTTCGAGAACGTCAACGTCAAGTTCGGCGACGGCAACCGCTATGGCCTGATCGGAGCCAACGGCTGCGGCAAGTCCACCTTCATGAAAATCCTCGCCGGTGAGCTGGAGCCCTCCGCCGGCAATGTCTCGCTCGACCCCGGCGAGCGCATGGCGTGGCTGCGCCAGGACCAGTTCGGCTACGAGGAGCAACGCGTGCTCGACGTGGTGCTGCAGGGCCACGCCGAAATGTGGCGGGTGATGCAGGAAAAGGACGCCATCTACATGAACCCGGAGGCGACCGAGGAGGACTACCTGCACGCCGCCGAGCTCGAAGCGAAATTCGGCGAAATGGGCGGCTACGACGCCGAGGCGCGCGCCGGTCAATTATTGCTCGGCGTCGGCATCCCGACCGAGCAGCACAACGGCCCGATGAGCCAGATCGCGCCGGGCTTCAAGCTGCGCGTGCTGCTGACGCAGGCACTGTTTTCCAATCCAGACATCCTGCTGCTCGACGAGCCGACCAACAACCTCGACATCAACACCATCCGCTGGCTGGAAAACGTGCTGAACGAGAGCAACGCCACCATCATCGTCATCTCGCACGATCGCCACTTCCTGAACCAGGTCTGTACCCACATGGCCGACCTCGATTTCGGCACCATCAAGGTCTATCCGGGCAACTACGACGACTACATGCTGGCCTCGGCGCAGGTCAAGGAGCGCCAGGCGTCGTCCAACGCCAAAGCCAAGGACAAGGTAGCCGAACTGCAGGAATTCGTGCGCCGCTTCTCGGCCAACAAGTCGAAAGCGCGCCAGGCCACCAGCCGCATGAAGATGATCGACAAGATCAAGATCGAGGACTTCAAGCCAAGCTCGCGGCAGAACCCCTACATCCGCTTCGAGCCGGAAAAGCTGCTGCACCGCCGCGCGCTCGAAGTGGAGAGTCTCAAATTCGGCTATGACGGCACGCCGCTGTTCACCAACCTTGGCTTCTCGCTGGAAGCCGGCGAAAAAATGGCCGTCATCGGCGGCAACGGCGTCGGCAAATCGACGCTGATGAAGCTCTTGATGGGTGAGCTGACGCCGCAATTCGGCGAATTGCGCTGGAGCGAGAACGCCAGCGTCGGCTACTTCTCGCAGGACCACATCAGCGATTTCGACAGCGACCTCAACCTCACCGACTGGATGCACCAGTGGACCCAGCCGGGCGACGACGAGCAGGTGCTGCGCGGCATCCTCGGGCGCCTCCTGTTCTCCGGCGACGACGTCAAGAAATCGGTGCGCGTGCTGTCCGGTGGCGAGAAAGGCCGCATGCTCTACGGCAAGCTGATGCTCGGCCGCCATAACGTGCTGGTGATGGACGAACCGACCAACCACATGGACATGGAGTCGATCGAGTCGCTGAACCTCGCGCTCGACCTGTTCAAGGGCACGCTGATCTTCGTCTCGCACGACCGCCAGTTCGTGTCCAGCCTCGCCACTCGCGTTCTCGAAATCACCCCGCAGGGTGTCGAGTTCTACATGGGCACGTACGACGAGTATCTGCACTCGAAGGGGCTGGAATAAATCCTTTGTCCGCGAAGGACACGAAGAAAAATCTCGGGATTTTCAAGGCTTCCCAAAATGTCTTCTGCGCCTTCGTGCCGGATGCGCGGAACATATACCCACGGAGACAAGCGATTTGTAGTTAAGTAGGGTGCACTCTGTGCACCGATTGGCGCCCGAAGGTGCACCAAGTGCACCCTACTCCAAGCATCTCGCGCCAAAAGAGCAAATCCCGGATCAGCGAAGCTGTGCCAGCAGCTGTGACAGCATGCGCTGCGCCTGCGCCGCGTAGCCACCGCCGAACAGGTTGGCGTGGTTGAGGATGTGAAACAGGTTGTAGAGCGTTTTGCGCACCGCATAGCCGGGATCAAGCGGCCAGGCCTCGCGGTAGGCCGCATGAAACGCCGGGGCAAAACCGCCGAACAGTTCGCTCATGGCCAGATCGCATTCGCGATCGCCGACGTAGATCGCCGGATCGAAAATCACCGGTGTCCCACAAGGGGACTCCGGCTTGCCATGCCCTGAAGGACATGCAAGATCGTATGTGCGGTCAGCAAGGTAGCCGTGGTTGCCGCCCCACAAATCGCCATGCAGCAGCGAGGGGGCGGGACGGTACGCGACGAAGAGGCCATCCAGCCGCGCCATCAGCGCTTCGCCGTCCCGTTGCAGCGCCCCGCCATAACCGTTTTGCGCGGCCAGTTTCAGCTGATGTCCGAGCCGCTGCTCGCGCCAGAAGGCAATCCAGTCATGCCACCATCCGTTGGGCTGCGGCGTGCTGCCGATCCAGTTGTCGTGCGCCCAGCCGAATTGCACTCCATCCGGCCGGGCCTGCGGCGCACGGTGCAGCCGCGCCAACTGCTCGCCCAGCTGCGCCGCATCACCATGGCCGCGCAGATCCAGATACTCCAGCACCAGAAACGCCTGCCCCGCTGCAACGCCCGAACACAGCGGCCGCGGCACGCGCACACTGTCCGTGGCGGACAGCGCATGCAGCGCGGCCGCCTCGGCCTCGAACATCGGCAGATGCTCGGCGCGATTCGCCTTGACGAACCAAGCGTGCGGCCCCCCGCTAGCACGGAAGGCCTGATTGATATCGCCGCCGCCAATCGGGCGTAGTGTAAGGGTGGGACAAGGGGTGCCCGTGGCCACGCCGATCGCTTCGGCAAGGGCGGCGGCGAGCATCATGCGCGCGGAACGGTGACAACCGCACAAGCAAAACGCGCCCCGAAGGGCGCGTTCTGCTTACCAGAACATGCATCCATCTCAGACTTTATTTTACCTTGGGGCGATGCTCGAACATCTTGGCAATGCCGGGATCGCGCGAGGCGCCTGCGGCTTCCATGCGCTGGAGATATTCGTCCCACAGCGCGGCCTGATTGACGCCGAGCTCGTGCAGGTATTCCCAGGAATAGATGCCGGTATTGTGACCGTCGGAAAAGGTGAAGTTGATGCCGTACAGACCGACCGGCTCGGCGGCATTGATCAACACGTCGCTCTTGCCGACCTGCAGCACTTCCTGGCCGGGGCCGTGGCCGCGCACTTCGGCGGACGGCGAATAGACGCGCAGGAATTCGAACGGCAGCTCGAAACGCGCGCCGTCGGAAAATGCGATTTCCAGCTTGCGCGAAACCTGATGCAACTTGATGTCGGTAGGGGTGGGAGTGGCCATGATTGAAACGCTCGTAATAATTCCAACCCAAAGTTTAAACCCGCAGCGCGGAGATTAAACCCTTGCACGACAAGGGGATGCGGCCGATTGTGGCCTGAAAACTGGTGCGTCCGGCGCGATTCGAACGCGCGACCCCTGCCTTCGGAGGGCAGTACTCTATCCAGCTGAGCTACGGGCGCAAGGACAATGAAGCATAGCCGGTTTGCCATGCGCCGTCTATCCGTCGGGCATGCAGCCCTTTCCTGCCGGAGTGGCTTTCCCTATAATCCCGGTTTTTGCTGCCACCTCCCAAAGGATAATTTCATGGCCGATTCGAACGTAAAGATGACCCCAACCAAACCACGGGAAGTCATCGTTTCCGTTGTCGCTGGACTGTTGGCCCCCCTGCTGGCAATATTTCTGATCGTCCAACTGGTTCTCGGCATCCAGGCAAACCAAAAAACCGACACGTCCAGCGAAGCCGCCCAAAAAGCGATCCTCGAACGCATCAAGCCGTTTGCGGAGCTGGCGGCACTCGACGCCAGTGCACCCGTAGTCGAAAAATCCGGCCAGGAAGTCTATGAAGCGGCTTGCGTGGCGTGCCACGGCAGCGGCGCGCTCGGCGCACCCCGCTTCGAAAACAAAGGCGACTGGAACGCGCGCATCGGCCAGGGCTACGACACCCTGGTCAAAAACGCGATCGAGGGCATACGCCAGATGCCGCCACGCGGCGGCAACGCCGGCCTGACCGACGCCGAAGTCGCACGCGCGGTCGTCTACATGGCCAACGCAGCCGGCGCCAGTTTCAAGGCGCCGGAAGCAGCAGCGGCCGTAGCGGCAGCGCCGGTTGAAGCGGTGGCGGCAACGCCGGAAGCGGCGCCAGCGGAGCCAACCGCCGTGGCGGCCGCGCCCAAGCCCGACCTGGCCAAGGGCAAGAAGGTCTATCAGTCCACTTGCGCGCTCTGCCACGCTGCCAGCATCGCCGGTGCGCCCAAGCCGGGCGACATGGCGGCCTGGGAGCCCCGTGTGGCACAGGGCTACGCGACGCTTTACAACCACGCGATCACCGGCATTCGCGGCATGCCGCCCAAGGGAGGCAACCCCAGTCTGTCCGAGGCCGATATCGCCAACGCGGTCGGCTACATGTTCAGCGAATCCGGCGGCAAGCTGTAAGCGGAACGCATGCGCCGTCCGGCATTCCCGATCTCTCCGGCCGACCGGTCGCCGGCGCGCTGAACGTCCCATGCCGCGCACCTGTCCGCAATGCGGCAGCGGCAAGATCCGGGGGGCGTCCCTGCACGCCCACGACGGTCTGCGCCGCATGCTGCTGTACACCCCCCTGCGCTGCCGCGATTGCCGGCACCGCTTCTGGGTCTTCAACCCCCTGAAACCACTGCTTCTGCTGGTTGCCGTCAGCGCGCTGGTCGGCCTCACTACGTGGCTTGCGCTCGACCCGCCGGGGCCCGCGGCCAATTTGCCCGCCAATCCCGCCCTGCCGCATGCGCGCGCAGAACAGGGCGACGCCAAAGCGCAATTGCAAATGGGGATGCGCTACGCCGAGGGCGATGGCGTGATCCAGAATGACAAGGAAGCCGCCAGGTGGTTTGCGCTGGCTGCCAAACAGGGACTGGCCGAGGCGCAATATCAATACGGCCTCGTCCTGCTGCAGGGACGCGGGGTGGTGCAGGACTACAAGTCCGGCTTCAGCTGGGTCGAAAAACCCGCCCAGCGCGGCCATGCGCAGGCGCAATACAGCCTGGGCGAACTCTACCGCTACGGCACGGGCACCGCGACCGACAAGTCGCGCGCCTACCTGTGGTTCAACCTCGCGGCGGCGCAGGGCATGGACGCTGCGGCCAAGGCGCGCGACAGTCTGGTGTGGCAACTGAAACCCGAGCAGCTCGCAGCGATGCAGGAGGAGGCGCGGCGCATCAGCCATTCCGCCTCCTCGCCGCCCCCGGCACCCGCACAGGCGGCACCTGCCGCCGCTCCGGCCACCCCCTGATTTTCCCCGGCTTTATTCCAGCCGCAGGCAGGTATAGATTCTTTGGCAGGGTGCACTCTATGCACCGATTGACGTCCGAAGGTGCACGGAGTGCACCCTACGTGCCATAAATCGTCTAATGAACAATCCGGGTTAAATCAACCCAAAACGGCGAGTTCTTTGCCGCCCCGACGCGCTTGGCTTTGCATAGCCAATCGACTAAGCCGATAAAGTGGCAAGTTGCTGGCCAAACTTCGGGAATTCTGGGATGTCGGGGGGACCTTTTCTTTGACTACTTTCGATGAACATGCCTTGGCATGTTCATCCCTTCATCGAAAGTCATCCAGCGCAAAACGCCCATTGAGCACTTCAGAGAACATCCGCAAATCCTTTTCTCGTTTTTTGGAACCAAAAAAAGCCCAGCCAGGCGAAAGCACTCGCCCCAACAAGGTAAAACATCAATCCTTTCCAGTCAGGCAAACGACCCCAGATCAATACTTCGCGGGTTTGTTCGATAATGAATGTCAACGGGTTCAAATGCAGCCACGGCTGGAATGACTCGGGCAACGCGCTAACTGGGAAAAAAACCGGGGAAAGGAACAGCAGCGCGGTAGTGAACACACCGATGAGCTGCCCGATATCCCGGACAAACACCCCCAGAGATGACAATATCCAGCCAAAGCCAAGGCTCAGAAACATGAGCGGCAGCAGAACCAATGGCGCGAAAATGACGGTCCAGTGAACAAACCCGTTCAGCATGGCAAATGCCACAAGCAAGACCAGCAAGCTGACCAGCGCATGAAACAAAGCTGCGCCCAAGCTGACCACAGCAAGAATTTCCAGCGGAAAAACCACCTTCTTGACGTAATTGACGTTGCCAAGAATGATGCCAGGCGCACGGTTGAGCACCTCGGCAAACAATGCGTGAACGGTCATCCCCGCAAACAATATCACCGCGAACTGGGTTTGAGATTCGCCACCGCCTGACCAGCGTGCCTTGAAAACAACGGAAAACACAAAGGAATACACCACCAGCATGAATAGGGGGTTCAGAAAAGACCACAACAGCCCCATGGCCGAACCCTTGTAGCGCCCAACAACTTCTCGTCGGGTCATCTGGGCAATCAGTTCACGATTGCCCCAAAGGCTATTCAACATCGCAACCAGGGATGAGGGTTGAGCTGCGTGAGGATTCATTCAGAAATCTCGGTTGACTTCAGTAGATAGGCTGAGAACAGTGGCGATTCGGACTCGTGGATTGCTTTACCCACCGGAATCAAGACGTGAATTTATTGATCAGCCTCCGTTTGTACTTGTGCCCAAGCAAAAGCAGCCGTAACACCGCGCGTAAATGCCAAGGCACATCCGGGCATCTCACCAGACCCGGCGTCCAGCCGGAACCTGACAGGTAGCCTTGCAGCCTGATCCGGCTTTCTCTCGAAACAAAGGCCAGCAATACATCCCCGATTCCTATCATCCGGCGCTTGTCCATGAAGCCACCAACACCAAAAACCTCGTTGTGGTTCAACTGAAAGAATGCGCCGGTGAGTAAAGGAGACGGGTGATAAACAATCCGATTCCAGATTTCCATGGCCATGGGCCGCAGTTCGGCGCTGGAATACGCATGGGTACGCAGGAAGTCAACCCAGTACGGCACCGAGTCCAGAACCCCGGCCTGGAAATGCCGGACATATTCCGCGTGGACCCGATTTTCCTCCTCATCGACGTGGCGTATCACTTTCATGCCGTGATTTGTCGATTCATATCCATTGACACTGCCATTGGGAGAATTGCACAGCATCTCGATCGGGGCCACGTAGTCCAGAAGCGCACCCAAGGCATCCGACTCGTTCAGATCCGGGCCGTAGGCATTTTTGCTAACGTTTCCCGGCTGGGCATTCAGGAAACGGTTCAACCCCAGATAACAACCAAGCACCTTCAGCTTAGGCAGGGCATAGGCCAGATTATCCTGGATCGTGCCACGCCAACCGATATCCACAATACCGATTCGCCCGCTTCCTTCATCGATGCCGGCAGAAGCAAGATAAGCCCGCAAGTCCTCCCGTTTCGCTACGAGATGGCGCTCGATACGAATTCGTACATCGGGGTCGTCGAAGAAAGCATTGACTCTTGGGTCTTGCCAGGGGTAGCGGATGGGGCTGACCATATCAAGGCCGTGCCTCTCGGCACTTGCCGCCAACTCGGCCGGGTCCATCGCCAATGACTTGAACAAGGCCTGCAGGGACTGCACGCTGTACTGGTTCCATAGGCGCATCAGCTCGGTCGTCGAGAACGCTCTCAAGGAGCCCGCGAAGGTCGCCAAGCGGCTCACCATGAGCAACTCCGCCCGAGGCGGCGTGAAACCGAGCACGTTTCCATCAGCCAGTCGGCGGTAGATTTCCAGGAAAAACTCGCCCTCGCGGGTAAAGAAATAGAGCGCCTCGACCTTATCGGATACCGCACGCTCCATGGCCATGAGCACAAACCCGAGCAGCAACGGGGAGCATTGACGACCCAGCTGATAATAATCGTGTCGTTCAACATTGGCTGGAAGCGCCTGGCGGGACAGTGCTTCTACCGCATTCCTCAAAGTTTCCTGGCGGTCATGGAAATCGGCCTCCCGTGCCAAACGCCGGTGGTGTTCTCCATCGGGCTGAAAATGCATGGCATGGACGCCGGACTTCTGCGCAGCCTTGATATCCGACCACGGGTTATCGCCGATGTGCAAATGCCCATCGGCTGAAGCGCCAAAGTATTCCCTCAAGTGCTGATAGAGCCGCCCGGAACGCTTGTTGTATCCGACATCGCACGACACCAGGCCTTCACTGACGATCTCATCGAGACCATGGTGGCTCAACAACTCCGTGATGGCGGTCGCGGGCAAGTAAAAATCGGACAGGAACCGGGTACGGTTGGCGGACAACTGGCGTAATGTTTCGCCAATGTTCGGGTCGACATAGGAAACCTGTTTCTCCTGGCCTATTTCTGCTCGATCCAGTTCAAGCAAAAGGTTCTCCAACAGGACCGGCACTTGCCCGCCAAACTCAAAACCAGCCAGGTCAAGCCAGCGGCGATAGACATCCAGATGGCCATATTCGTCATCGAATCCCTGCGACCGCTTCTCGTCGCCAAGCTCCTTTTCCGCCTGCTGTCGCAAGCGAAGCAGTATCCATGGATCGCGGCACACCGGATCCAGCCGGTCGCCCCATTTCAACAACAGATAACGACAGACGTGCAGCTTCACCCCGTCGGGGTGACATCGACGTCGCAGCAGCGTATCCCAGACATCGACTGTAAGCAGTTCATATTTCACCTGGCGCCCGGCTTCTTCATGGCAGGGGACAAGGGATCCCGCAGCGCAACACGGGGAAGAGCAGGTCCCGGTCATCACAGAAGCCGTCTCAGGCCGTAATACAATAACCGGATCATTCGGCGCGGAACCGGGGGCAGGAAAGAAAGGCGGCCGTAATCTGGTAACGGCATTCTGTTCGCTGCCCCGCCACCCGCCCATTGGGGGCTCGCCTCAGCGACCAGGCAAGGCTGCCTGTACATTGGCTCGACGACTCGTTTAGGGGGCTTGCCGCCTGCCAGCAGCATTTCAACCTCGGAATAAAACTGCTCGAGACCGTGCTCAATGGGCCGCGCCTGCATAAAACGGGCCCCCGCCTGCCCACCCACCTCGGAACCCTTCTGGCTGGATAACCGTTCCATCAACCCCTTCGCCAAGGACTCCGGGGTCGGCTCGCACAGCAGAACGGCCTCTTCGGGAAAATCGTAGAGGGTGTTCTCGCGATAAACCTCCACCACCGGCAACCCCGCGGCCATCATCTCAAAAGGAATTCTGGATGGGTTGGTGGCACTGATGCATAGCCCAACCGTGCATCGGTTATACAGCCGATTGCACTCCTCCAAACTCAACAAGCCGAGATTTTCATGCTCGAACCAAACCCGGCCGGCCGAACGGGAGCCGTAGAGGTATATCTTCACTTCAGGCATGAAATGTTTGACGATACCAAGAGCTTCGATGCCCAATTCCGGACAGCGTCTAAACTTTTCCGGTTGGTAGATGAAGCAAATGGCCTTCTCGCGCTGCACATCCGGTAGCCGGCGATACACCCCCAAGTCCGCGCAAAAATCAAAATAAGCAGATTCGACCTTGAATTGACTCCCAAGCATGGCCGTCATCCAACGGCCAATGGTGATGGGATACAAACCATAGCGGTATGAATTTTCCGCCATCAGATAGGAATCGCCCATCGGATTGAACTGCGCTTCGAAATCCTGCACGAAATAGCACCGGATGGTTTCGAACGGCAGATCACGCACAAAACGCGCCGAATACCAGATCGTGGCGAATACCATTTCAGCCGGTTCAACGTGCGTCCAGCCGAGGCGCACGTCATCGAAATCGAAACCGAACATCTGCCGAATCGTTTTCCTCAAGGACGATCCGGACATTGCGCCAGTGTCCTCGACGTACAGCACGCACCGATGGCCACGCTGCCGCAGATCGTCCGCATGCTGGAGTATGGTCCGGTGTCCCCCCGAACCTTCGAGAAGGCTGGGAATCAGCCAGGCGATGGTTGTCATCACGAATCCATCGCCTTACAGATTCTTTTGGATGATCGTAAGGCCGCACCCGTCCAGATAGGGGTAATCGCCTGGTGACCCACCGGCAACAAAGGAGTTCAGCATCAGGCTGGACACGCCCCGGACCGCGCACCACTCGCTGACCGCGCGGAATACTCCGCCCCGGCCGGTCGAATCAAAGACCGCGGCGAAGCGACTGGTATCGTGCAGGACGATCAGGCCACCCTGAGGCAACTGCCCGTACCAGAGGTCCAGTTCCTTGAGCGTGTGCTCGTACTGATGGCTGGAGTCGATGAACACCAGTTGGGGTGGCTGGTTGCCGAAATGGGCCAGCACCCTGCCAGGCCCCTCCGGGTCGGCGGAATCCGCCACATCGAGCCTGACGTAGTCATCGAGCCCCGCCTTCTTGACCCATTCTGCGGTGTAGTCGGTCACGGAAGCGTCAATATCCACCGAATAGAGACCGCCCCTCTTGCCCATCTTGCGCATCAGGAAACCGAGCAGCAGGGTAGAGTAGCCGACATAATGGCCGCACTGCACGACCCGGCTGATCGCGCTGCCGGAGATCAAGCCAATCAGCAGAGACAAGGGCGGCACATTTGCCTCCCCCGTGCTTTCGAATTTTTTTTCTGTCTCATCGAACCAGGACTCCATGATCGCCCACTCCGCATCGTCCAGGAAGCTGTAGGGAATCGGGACATAATCGGCCGCGGGCGCACGGTGCCACCAATAACGGTTATGCGTGTATTGCCTGAACTTCAGGGATCTAGGTGTCATGCTGTGTGTGTTTTCCTTCACGATCAAGTTCGTCCCGGGAACGCCGGGAACCCGCCGCAGGACGGGGCACCAGTAAGCCGGGCATTATCGTATAAGCCAGCTTCGCAATCCAATCCACCTGCGGCGAACGAACAGCGCCATTCGCACGAAACGATCGGCGTACAGGCCGGCAAGCTCGCCCTCCCGGGTAACCATCATCCGCTCCGATTCACCCAGCCTGGCCTGCAGGTCGGCAATCCATTCATCACGATTTGCGATCTCTTGCGTCATGTGCGTCATGACACGCCAGCGTTCCTCGATCAGCTCGATCTGACCGGCGATGATCTGGTCCCGATTGGCGACCTCGCTGCGCATCCGTTGAATGATCTCGAAGCGTTCCTCGATCAGCCGGTCTTGCGCCACGATGGTTTGCTCCCGCTCGACCAGTTGACGAACCGAGTGGAAAATCCCCTCCGGGGACGCCGACCGCTCGGCGATTTTCTGCATCAACCAGGTTCCACCCTGCCCCGATGACAGCGCCTCCATCCGGCTGTTCGGCACGCCGGAAAGTCTGTGGATGAGATAAAGAAGCAGCGGAAGCGGATGAAAACTCTCGTTTTTCAGCAGTGCCTGGCAGGTTTGGAATGCCGCGTTTTCGGCATCCGATTCAATCGGCAGTGATGACAGCGCCCTGGACTGCACATGGGAATTTTCATGGATGTGCCGCCAGGCATCGTCCTCGGACAAGGTGTTGGCCGCATGGACCCGATACCCTAACAAGCTTTCCCTGATCCAGATCGGCGGGGTACGTTCTTGTGCTCGCAACGCCCAGTCCCAGTCATGGGTATAACGTAAGGGTGCGAATGTGCCCACCTCATTCGCCAGCGCCCTGGAAAAGAAGAAATTGGAGGTGGTGATGGCTGGATTGCCGGCCAGAAACCACGCGTCCCGCGGAAGCGCATCACATGCCGCCAGCAAGTCCCGATAGGCAATCGCACGTGGGTGTTCATTGGCCGGCTCACCCGCTGGCCCAATGAAATCGATATCGGTGAAGGCAAATACTTCTTTCTCACCCGACGCGCGTACCTCCGCCAACATCCGATCAATCCGGTTCGTGGCGAAAACATCGTCCGAATTGATAATGGCGATGTATTCACCCCTGGCCATTTCCAGCGCCTCATTCAACGTCGCGTGGGCGCCCTGGTTCACTTCATGGCGTTTGAGACGTAGCCTCATGTCCTTGAATGACTGCAATACCTCCCACGTGCCATCTTGCGAAGCATCGTCAATAACGATCAGTTCCCACTCCGGATAAGTCTGGCTCAGCACGCTTTCAACCGCAGCCGCCACGTAACGCTCATGGTTATAGGCGGGCATCAACACGCTAACAAGGGGCCGGGGCATCATGCCGCTTCTGCCGCTCTGCCACGCCGCAGAGTGGTCTCAACGAGATACCGCACCAGCAGAATGTTGCCGCCCAACAAGAGCAGACATGCCGTCAGGATGGACAGCGCCAGCACTTTCACTGATATCCTCACCTCCCCACCGGTCAGGCTTTCCGCGCTGATTTGGGTGCCGTTCAAGTACACATCGCCATTCAGGTAGATCCCGCCCTGGTTGTCGATCGCCATCAACTCGCGCATGTTGTCGTTCGACACCACCCTATAACCGCCATTACCCAGACGCATGGACAGCCACTGGCGCGGATCGGCGAAGCCGGGCGAGCGCAGGCCGCCGTACACCTCTCCGGAACGGCCACTGTTAAGCAGTATTCCGCTACCCGGTCCCTCAGTACGGTAATCCATAGCGCCGCCGGAGAACAACGGCCTGCGCATGTCGAGCCCGATGTGAGCCTTCTCGAAATCCATCACGATGAAACGGCCGTAACTGGGCTGGATGCTGTTCTGTGCATATAAAATGGACTCGAACTGTCCGCGCCTGAATTGTGGTTCGCGGTCGAAATTCTCCGCAATGACAGAGATGGCTTGGCCGTTTGGATTGCCAAAACCCACGATCTGCACCCCATGCTTGGCCTTGTTCGGATACACCCCTGGTTTGCCGGCGTTGAGCACATCGACTTCCAATCCAGTCAACTGTGCATCAAAATCCAGGCCGCAGCCGCGATCCAGGTTCTTGGGCAGGTATTTTCCGATCAGATCGCCTTGGTCGCATGTCGATCGCGCGGAAAAAAACCCGCCCCAAACATTCGCACCGTTGACTGCAGCAACGCTGTCGCCCCAGACTGGGATACCGTTCGCCCCGGCGGTCGCATTGATCACCTCGCTGAGAAGGCTTTGATGATGATTGTGCGACTCGTGGTAGTTTTCCGGGGTCTGCTTGTCGATATCGAAACGTTGCGTCGGCTGGCCGTTCCATAAATACCAGCGATCCGAAGGCAGCAGCACGTCCGATAGAATCAGATTGCCCCGCAATGGCGTCTTCATGTTCTGATATTGGTACGACAACCCGTCGCTGCGCGGTGACTTGCCACGAAAGACAGTCGTCTCCTCATTGGCCGTACGAACCTCGCGCCCCGCAAAGGGATCGGCCCCGTCCTTGCCCGTAGACCAAGCACATGAAATCGAAAACGACATGCCGGCGGCGGCAAGGATTCTTTTCATATCGCTTTTCTCTAAAGGGGCGGCGGCGCAGTGTTGGATGATACGGTAATTCCAATTCGCAATAGAAACGGCAACAACCAATAGATATCGATAGAGGTCGCCATGCACACCAACAATAACGGTGCGTATAACGCACCCTACGAATACAGCCGCTTCCAACGAGAAATGGAATAAGCGGCATGCCGGCGACACAAACGAGCGACCGCCGGCATACCGAAATCAAGTAGCCGCGCTTTTGTCGTGAGAACGCCGATGGATATCCAGCCTGAACTCCAGGGGTTGCCGCACCTGCCAGTTCGGCCTATGCGGAGACAGACTTGAGTTGAATAGAGGCCACATTTTTCGACCAGACATCCCTGCTACCGTGGCTGCCGTGTCAGAAACCCTTGCTGCGCGCTTCACCATCTCGATCAGCGAGCCAAGATCGCTGCTGCCGGCTGTCATCCCCTCGAAATGACTGCCATGTCTATATGGCTGCCTATCTTTACCCGTTTGCCCGCATCAAGTCATACTTGGCATAGAGGGGGAATGCTCACTACACCTCGACTTCCTGACAGCACTCATTTTTTACGCTAATGAAAATCGAAAGCTTTCGTCGTCCTCCCGTCGCAACATCATGGCTGCCGCGCGTGCTGGCGGCAGGTTCTATCTGTGTCCTGTTCGGAGCTGCGGCCTGCTCATCATCCCCCGCCGCTTTACCAGCAACATCCAGGATCCTGATTGAATTCAAGAAACCCGTCGATGGTGCCGCAACTGGTCTGATATCGAGGCTGGAAACACTATCTGATGTCTCAATCCGTTATGTGGCACCTGTATCCCCGACACTCCACGCGTATGTACTTGTCTGCCCGGTGGGTGATCCGCCCTGCGATGCGGCGATACGCGCGCTGCGCAAGGATCCCGCCGTGCTGAGTATCTCCCCTGATCCATTGCGCAAGCCGCTTCCAACGCAACCATGATGCTAAAACGCCTGCTCCCCATCCTTGCCTTGTTCCTTGCGTCCGGCGTTCATGCAGACAGCAGCCCAGCCGAGGAAGGGCGCGTCATCGTGAAATACCGGCAGACGCCTGACGCACTCCGGCATGCGCTGTCGCTCGACCAGACATCGAGGCTATCCGCGCGCCTCGGTCTGGCCTTGCGTTCCGGCCGGCACATCAACGCACTGGCCCACGTGATCCGCGCTGCCGATATTTCCTCCGAAGCACTGGCATCGCGTCTCAGCCAGGAAGCCGACGTGGAGTACGCCATTCCAGACCGCCTCCGCACGATCCGCTCGCTGCCCAATGATCCCCTGTTTTCGGGTCAATGGTATCTGCAGGCAACCGAGGCGGCGTCGATCCGGGCCACCGAGGCATGGGATCGGACCACCGGCTCGTCGAATGTGGTGGTAGCGGTGCTCGACACAGGCGTGCGTTTCGATCATCCAGACTTGTTCGCCAAGCTTTTGCCCGGATATGACTTCATATCCGACGCGCCGAACGCAGGGGACGGCGATGGCCGCGACGCCGATGCAAGCGACCCTGGAGACTTCATTTCGGCCGCGGACACCGATAATCCAAACCTGCAGGCAGTATGCGGCAGCGATCTCGCTGCGTATAACAGCAGCTGGCATGGCACCCGGGTTGCGGGCATTGTCGGCGCGGCAGGCAACAACTCAACCGGCATCGCCGGGACGAGTTGGGGCGCAAGGATTCTGCCGGTACGCGTGCTCGGGAAATGCGGCGGGTTCGACTCGGACATTATGGCAGGCATGCGCTGGGCAGCGGGGCTGTCGGTGCCCGGTGTCCCAAACAACCCCAACCCGGCCAGGATCATCAACCTGAGTTTGGGTAGCAGCGGCAGTTGCACGTCGGCCTATGCGGACACCATCGCAGAACTGGCAGGTCAGGGTGCGCTCGTGGTGGCGGCGGCCGGCAACGAAACCGGGCCAGTGGGCGCCCCCGGAAACTGTGCCGGCGTACTGGCGGTCGCCGGTGTGCGCCATGCGGGCACCAAAGTCGGCTACAGCAGCTTCGGGCCTGAGGTTTCGGTCAGTGCCCCGGCAGGTAACTGTGTGAATGCCTACGGCTCCTGTCTTTACAGCATCGACACGGCAACCAACCTGGGCACGACCAGCCCGGCAGCGAACGGTTACACCGATGGATACAACTACAACGTCGGGACCAGCTTTTCTACGCCCCAGGCAGCTGGCGTGGCCGCGCTGATGCTCTCGCTGAACCAGGCACTGACCCCGGCGGACATCATCGCGCGCATCAAGCAGTCTGCCCGCGCCTTTCCAACCGAGAACACCTTGCCAACCTGCCCGAACGTCGCAACATCGGGCGACACCGCAGGCCAGTGCAACTGCACCACGGCCACCTGCGGCGCGGGAATTCTGGATGCGGCGGCTGCAGTCGCAGCCGTCTTACCCACGACGACCGCGACCCAGCCGAGCGCCATGAGCCTGCGCGATGCGATTTACCTTTATAACCAACCCCTTGATGGCAGAGGCGACAAGACTCTCGCGGGTGTGGATTGTGATGTCTTCCAACTGGTCATGGATGTCACCTCGGGCTACACCAACCTTGCCATGGGTCAGGGCAATACACTGGCCAACGCCATCAGCACGCAGACCGCCTACGTGGACACCATCCACAACACTGACGCCATGTTCGCCTACGCGCTGTATCAGGATCATCCGGTGAAGACCTTCGTGTTCAACGACAAGAATAATCCATCCTCATCGGCCCAGATCGGCAGCGCGACCGTCTTCGGCTACTGCTACTCGACCAAGCCCACGGCCCACATCTATTTCCAGCAAAAGGACCGTTGCACCAACACGTATTCGGACGGGCACATGACCTCGTGCACGGTCGCGGACAATGGCAGTGGCGGAGGATCAGGCAGTGAAGGCAGCCTGCGCTTGCGGGATGCCATCTATCTGTATGGCCAGCCACTTAACGGCAAAGGCGACAAGATTCTGGCAGGGGAAAATTGTGATGTCTTCCAGCTGATCCTGGATGTGAATTCGGGCTACACCGACCTGGCCATGGCCCAGTCCGGCAGCCTCGATAACGCAATCGCCACCGGGCTTGCCTACCCGGATCGGATCCAGGACTCGGCGACGATGTTTTCCTATGCCTTATACGAGAATCAACCCGTCAAGGTGTTCGTGTTCAACGACAAGAACAACCCGGCGGCGTCGGCGCTAACAGGTACCGCCACAACCTTTGGTTATTGCTACTCGACCAACCCGAATGCCCGTGTATATATCCGGGAAAAGGATATCTGCACGGACACCTATTCAAACGGACAGACCAGCGCAATTCCGGGATGTTGATGGAATAGCCCGGCATCCGCATCGCTACAAGGGTATTCAAGCATTAAATCCAGGCGCAGCACCCGGCATGGCCAGACCATTGCCACAAACGGTTCACTGCAAGGTCATCGTCTGCGTGCAGCCAGAAAATGACGCGGTGACTGTGCCGACCAGCTTGCGCCCATTTTCTTAAGTCCGCTGACGGACACGCCGGGGTTGAATCCCGATTAACGAACAGCCGTACGCCCAAGTTGTAGCCAGCCACGCTGTCGCCGGAAATCTTGTTCGGGGTGTAGTACTGGCAGGGATCGACGCTTGCGTACCCAAGAGCGGCAAGCGTGTTGCCGCTTTTCGTCACGTTGAACGTTAAGGCATACGTGCCTTGGATCGCATCCACAGCGGCGCACTGACTACCGGGTACGCTAAAGGCATTCTGGTAATCACTGCCAGCCAGATCCTACATGTCGTTGAGTGCGGGCGTCGAGCTGGAACTCGCACTCGGTACGCAGTTGGGGATCGTTCCAACATAGCCATCCGAGTATTTCACCGTGCACTTGTCTTCTTCATAGAAGTAGACATAGGCGTCGGGCTTGGTCGAGTAGCAGTAGCCAAATATCGTTCCCTCGCCGACCTCGGCAAATGACGTGGGGTTGTTCTTGTCGCCGAACCGGAAAAACTTGTCCGATTTATTCTGATACAGCGCGTAGGAAAACATCGCTGCATTATCGTAAATCCGATCCGGGTAAACCAGGGTCGATGCAGCCAACTCGGTGTCGTTATTACCCTGGAACATGGCCAGATCGGTAAAGCCCGATGTGACATCCAGCACCAGCTGGAACACATCGCAGTTATGGCCGCCGAGTACCTTGCTAGCCCGCGCGTCGACGTCCTGGTCATACAAGTAGATGGCATCGCGCAGCGTCATGTCTCCGCTGATGAAATCCGCCGAAACATTCGCCGTGGCCAGCATGGCCGACAATCCAATACCGAAAATACCCTTTTTCATGCTCATCCCCTTGCCAAGTTGATTGGATTACTGCCTGCGGCGAATTCGATTCAATACGTGCTGCAGACTCCCTACATGATAGACAAGCCGCTCGCGCTCGTATATCCAATGCCACAGGCGCCTGAGTTCATAGACAACAAGATCCCTCGCCCCCGGAGAAAATCCGGGCGTGCGGCTGCGGCAGCCCAGCCGGAACGGCCGGCTCATCGCCCAGAGCCGGCCTACGGACAGCATCAACCCAATCCGCTTCCTGCTCATGACCTTCTCCGCACGTCCAGCAAGTGCATCAGGCGAAACAACCAGGCCGGAAGCGTCCAGCCGAAGTGCGCGAAGGCGGAGAATTTCCAGGGCTTGTTTTTGAGTTTACGATACAGCCGGCGTGGTCGCAGCAGATCGAAGTATCGAATGGGGAGTACGCCGATATCCAGCGTGTGGTCGTGACCGAAGTCTTCGGTATGGACCAGCCGGCTGATTTCCCTGACTTCCTCGCGATTCGGATAGACTACCGCGCGTTCCAGCAACCCCAGCACATAGGGTTTGATCTCCGTGGCGTGATGGCCGGTTAGCCGCCAGGCGGCATGGAAGTGCTCCAGATGATCGAGCACCCCGGCCTGAAAACGCTCGATCAGGGGGTTGCAGGCGATCTCTCCCTGGCGGTCGGGCGCTCCGTCATCCTTGAGCACGGGGATCACCTGGCCATCCTGTTCGGCATAGCCAAGGGTTGTACCCTCGCCCGAGCGTGCGCCCTGCTCGAAGATTTCTTCGAAATCCATGGGCGCGCGCTCGTAGGAATCGTCACGGCGGGCATCCAGGATGAGTCCTTCGATGCGGTCGCCCATCCCGAAATCGCCATGCATGGCGGCGACGAAGGCGAAATACCAGCCGTGCACATCCGGGTAATCCGGCCGCTTGCCAAAGCTGTCGCGCAGGAATTTCTGGATGGTTCCGTTCCAGCCGATGTCCACCAGCGCGACACGCTCGCTGGCGAAGAATCCCTGCTGTTCGAAATAGCGCCGCAGCCGCTCGCGTGCGATTTCGCCAATGGAGCGGATGCGCGTCTGCACGCGTTCGTCGGCGAGAAAAGCGAGAAGACGGGGGTCGCCCCAGTCGTGCAGGGGTTCGGCAAGATCGGCGAAGCCCTGCTCGCGTGCAAGATCGGCGAAATCCTCCGCCGGCAGCCCGAAGGTTTTCAGAACCGAGAGCAGACCTTGCTGCTTGGGGTTGTAGAAGGCCACCACGGCCTGTTCCGGGCGGAGGCCTTCCGCCACCGAGGCCATCGCGACGACACGGCGCGATGCGTAGACGTACACCGGCTCCGGCCAGTGCTTGCCCGGCTCCAGTTCGCGCCAGCGGGCATACATCTTTTCAAACAGATAACCATCACGGGCAAGAAAGAACAGCTTGTCGGGTTTGGCCGTCTCGATTTTTTCGATCAATCCGAGCAGAAAGGTGCTGAAGGCCGGGCCAAGCACATGCGCGCCATAGTGATGGAAGAAGTCGGCGCAGGCGGCCTGGCACGCGGCATCCTGCTCCATGCGGTAGTCAACGACCTCGAAGAAGCGGCGGCCGGGCCAGACACCGCCGAGCGCCGCCATCTCGGCAGACAGGGTTTGCCGACGGCGGCGCAGGCGCTCCACCCGTTCGTCGAGATAGATGCCGCGTATGCCGAGCTGCATGGGGGCGCGCATGTCGGAGGCCAGATTGTCGCCGACATGAACCACGTGAGCGGGCGTCAGCCCTTCCAGCGTTTGTCCTTCCAACTCCAGCACCCGGACATGCAAACGGCCGGAATATTTGCCCAGCCCAAACTCGGACGAGACATACAGACGGTCCAGCAACCCGCCCAATCCGCAATCCGCCAGCAAGGCGGCGAGGTGGTCGTGGCTCAAATACATGTCGGAGACGGCAATCACACGCACACCACGCGCGCGCAGCCACTCCAGCAAAGCCAGCGCACCCGGCTTGGCGGTGAGCGCCAGGGATTCCAGTTCGCGCTCGGTGCGATGGACAAACCCGACCAGCGCCGGGTCGGGATGGCCAGCCAGGCGCGCCACCCAACTTTCCACCAGCGGATCGAAATGGCATTCGTGATCCAGGCCATCGCTCAGGGCGGCGCGGCGCAATTCCCACTCCGCAGCACGACGCGCTTCGAACGCGGCATCGGGCGTAATGCCGCCGATTTTCTCCGCCAACAGCGCGGCAACCCGGCGCTGGATATCGTCGGGGGGCTCGATGCACCGGGCAAGCAGGGTGTCGAAGACATCGAAGGACACGCAGCGAATTGCGTCCAGGCGGGTTTCCAGCCAAGCTTGCAAGGCTGCGAAATCCTTGACTCGCATCGGTTTTTTCATTTCGGCTGGCGTGTGCTCATTGCCAACGCGCAAGCCAGCCACGCAACCAGCGTACCGGTGCGGTCAGCTTTCTACCCAGGCGATAACTCGTGCTGGCTTCCAGCAGGGCGTTCTCTTCCTGGCAAAGCGCCAGAGCCGCCTGATCCGCGGCAATGCGGGCATCACGCTCCAATACCCAGCGGTCGCGATCCGCGATCCATTCCGCCTGCCTGGCGATGAGCTGCTCACGCTCGGCAATCCAGGCATCGCGCTCGGCGACCCAAGCATCCCGATCTGCGATGAGCGGAAACAGTTCTGCCTCCTTCGCCGCCAGCGCCTCATGCCGCAGCGTCGCCCAGATTTCTCCCTGGTATTGCTCGATGCGCGCCCACTGCGCAGCCAGATGTTCCAGTCGCATGCGTCCCAACGCGTTCCCGCCCAGCAATTGCGGGACAAGGGCGCGCAACATGGCCGCGCATTCCAGATTGGCTGCCAGCGGCCGTTCGCTGATGGTGTTGCTCTCATGCAGACGGTACTGCAGAAGCGGCGCGTCGAGCCAGGCCAAACGCCGATCCTTGATCAGGCCGCGCAACAGCCATTCATAGTCGAGCACATAGCGGAGATCCCGAAAATCGCCCACCGCCTCCAGCCAGGAGCGGCGAAATACGCAATTGGAAGTCGTCATGAAGACATTGCCATGCAACATGGTGGCGTGCCAGTCGCCGGTCTCTATCCAGACCCGCTTGAGGTCGGAAAAAGCCCGAACCCACCAATGCTCGGGCACCGGCTTGCCGGCGGCATCGATCAGGACGATGTCGCTGCCCACCAGATCGGCACCTGTGTCGTGCAAGGTTTCCAGACAGGCTGCAATACGGTCGGGCGCAAAAACATCGTCCGAATTGATGATCGCGACAAACTCCCCGCGTGCCAGACCAAGGGCTTCATTGAGCGTGGCATGCGCGCCCTGATTGGCGTCATGTCGGTAGCGGCGCAAACGCGCATCCTCGAACGACTGCAACACCGTCCAGGTTGCGTCAGGCGAAGCATCGTCGATGGCGATAAGTTCAAGATTGCCATACGTCTGCCCCAGCACGCTCTCCACCGCCGCCCGGACATAGGGCGCGTGGTTGTAGGCGGGCATCAGCACACTAACGAGAGGGGCGGTGTGGGTATTGGGCATGGGGTCGCGTATTTTACCCGTTGGAGCATGTCGGGCTAACCCAACCTGGGGAAACCCCGATCTCTTCCATCGATCTCAAAAGCTATCGTTTAAAGATCCTTCTACGGAGATCCAGTCCGAACACCAGCGGGTCCGCGACCTGCCAGTTGGGGCTATGCGTTGAAAGATTTGGGTTGAAATAGGGATCGCCTGTCTCGAACAACACTCGCCACTTCGCGAGGAAGCGTTCGGTATCTTCGGGATGCGGATCTTCATTGCTGCGGCCACGGGTATACGATTCATGGTGCAGCAGTTCGGCGTGTGCACAGAACAGGGTACGGTAGCCCTGCTTGCCGGTCCGCAGGCACAGGTCCACATCCCCGTACCCCACGGCGATGGTTTCGTCGAAGCCACCGATGCTCTCGAACATGCCTCGGCGGATCAGCATGCAGGCGGCCGTCACCGCCGACACCTCGCGGTTGCAGATGAGCGATCCGATATAGCCCAGATCGAGGGGGCTTTCGGACGTTACCCGGAAGCGTCCCAGATTTTCCGCCACGCCGCAGCAGGCCACCACCACCCCGGCATGCTGGATGGTCTTGCGATCCGGGTAATACAGCTTCGCGCCGACGATGCCGACATCCGGCCTCTGGCCCAGCTCCAGCATGCGTTCCAGCCAACCCGGCGCGATGGCCTCGATATCGTTGTTGCAAAAAAGATAGTGGGTATGGCTGCCATCCAGCTGCGCCACCGCCCAGTTGTTGAGCGCCGCGAAATTGAACGGTCCGCTGTAGCGCAGCAACGTCACCCGCGAGCCGAGGTGATCGAAGTAGGCGAGCGAGACCGGATCATCGGATTCATGGTCGATCAACACGATCTCATAGACGGCATCGCCGGCCGTGCGCTCGATGCTTTCGATGCAGGCCCGCACCAGGTCGCCATGGTTTTTCGTCGGGATGACGATGGCCACCTTCAAGCCCGGCGCCAGCGGATAGCGAACATCGAAATAGTTGAAGCTCGGCCCGTCATGCACCTCGCCTGCTTCGCCGCAGCGTTGCAAATGCCGCTGCAAGATCGCGCGCGAAGTCTCCATGACCTGCCCGATCATCTGGTGACCGGCCGAATTGCCGTGAATGCGCCAGCGATAGAGCATTTCCGGGATGTGCGTAATTGTCTTCGCCTGCTCGCTGGCACGCAGGATCAGATCGTAGTCCTGGGAAATGCGCAGATTCTCGTCGAACCCCCCGATCCGCCTCAGCAAGCCGGGTTTGAAACCGACCAGGTGGACGATGTAGGGATGCGAACGCAGGTACTCGGGCGAAAAGGCGGGGCGGAAGATGAAATGCTGAACCGTCTCGCCATCCTCGCCGACCAGCACCTCGTCCGAATACAGCATGTCTGGATCGTCCTCCAGCACGGCCTCGGCCACCCGGAACAGCGCCTGTTCTTCCAGCATGTCGTCGTGGTCCAGCAGCACGACGAAGTTACCTGAAGCCAGCGCCAGCGCACGATTGCTGGCATGCGAGACCCCGTGATTGCCGATCCCGAAAGACAGCCTGACGCGCGCATCGCGGGCCGCATATTCCTCCAGGACAGCGCGTACCTGCGGCGAATCCGATCCATCGTCGGCGATGCACAACTCCCAGTGCGGATACCACTGCCGCAAAACCGAATCGAGCATCTCCCGCAGCATGGGCAGCACGGAGTTGTACGTCGGCACCAGCACGGAAATCAAGGGTGGCGCGGACATCACGTCGATGCGCGCGTGGATCGCATCCCGCACGCCCTGGGTCATTGACTGGCGATAATGCCGGAAGGCCGCCTGACGCCAATCGATCGGCACTAGCACCGTGGCCGGGAGCGGCGAATCCGGCGGGGGAATAACGGCCGCGCCTGAATCCGACGAAGAAGCCGGCGACTGCAACAGCACTTGAATCAACGCCCGCTTCACCCCTTCGATCCCACCCTGTTTCCAGGCGCGATACAGGTCGGCCGCGACCGACGGCAGGGCGGTCGGCCGGCGCAGCAGGGGCATCAACAGCCCGGCCCTGCGCAGGCCGTTTCCTGCCCAGCGCACGGGGCGGGAAACCGCCCAGCTCGTTGACGCAAAAACCGCCGCGAGTTGCGCGTCTCGCGCCGCGATGACGCTGGCATGGGCGCACGTTTCCTGCTCCAGCTGCCGGATGGCCTGTTCGCGTTCCCGCAGCGCATCCTGCAGGCCGGCGATTCGGCGATTCTGTTCGCGTAGGCGCTCCGCTTTCATGTCCAGGCTCAGACGCAGGCTGTTGATCTCCTTCCACTGGCGGGAAAGCGCCAAGGTTTGCGTCATCACCTGTTCCAGGTCCGGGTCTCGCGTGCCTTGCGGCGCGCACTCGCCCGCAGTCTTGACACCGGACAACAGGCGGCGATAGTCCGCCACCATGTCTGCCGCCGTTCGCACCGGCAAAGTCGGCAATCTGGCCCGGATGGCCCGCAGCGCGTCCCGATCCGCGTGAATTTCACGCAGACACGCCAACATCGCCTCCACGTCGGGCTCGAACAGATAGCCAGTCTCGCCGGCGAGGATTCGCTCGGCGAATCCTCCAAGACGCGTTGCCGCAGGCGGGATGCCCAGCAGGAATAGCTCGCTCAGGGTGTAGCTGAACGTCTCCGGGACGATGCTCAGCAACAACCCGACGTCGGGCTGGATGGACGCCACGATGACCGGGAGCTCTTCGCTGGCATATTGCTCGACGACATGCACGCCAGGAATATCCCGGAACAGTTCGCCGGCTTCTTTCGCCCCCACCAGGTGGACCTCGGCGAATTCCAACAGTTGAGGCAACGCCTCGGACAACAGGCGCATGCCCTTGCTGACCGACAACATGCCGAGGACCACGATCCTGAGTTTTCCGCCCGGCGCGGGGCCGTGATGGAGCATCGGCGACACCCCCGCAGGATAGCCGTGCGAAATCGTCACGAAGGCCGCCTTTCCGAGGCGCGGCGCCAGTCGTTCGAGGTGCTCGCGTGCCGAGCGGCTGGGCACGACCAGGGCGATGGCGTTGCTTTCCACCAGTTCGAGGTAGCGTTCGCGCACGCGGATGCGCTCGGCGACGGGAAAGACCCGGTGCGGCGGATTGAAGTCCGGGTTGTTCGCCGCGCACTCGGCCAATCGGTTGCTGTCGCAATGCTGGCAGACGCCCCCGAAATAGATCTGGATCGCCGGGCAGAACGGATAATAGTCATGGTTGACGATCACCGTGGGCAGGCTGGTATCGAGGCTATCCAGGGCATGACCGATCAGCGAGGAGACCAGCACCGCGCCGACCCCGTAGTCCCGCACGATTGCCTCGATCACGCGCCGATACTCGGGATGCGTCACTGCCGTCGCCTGGATCGGCGTCGAGAATCGCCAGAAAGCCAGCGGCTCCATGGTCTTGCCGACGTGCAACACCAGGCCTTCGCCCATGGCATGGCTGCTGGAATACGGCATCAGGACCAGATTGACGCCCGCCTCGTCAGCCTGGCAATAATCCCGAACCCAGCGCGCGAGTCCACCACCGAGATCATGAACCACATGCAGCCGGGCAGGCGCGCTTGCGCGACCCGCCTCCGCTAACGGGTTGAGGTCCATGCGCATCCTGGCCCGCGCGATATCGACCGCCTGGCGATACTTCGCCGGCGTATCCGCGGCGACGAAATGCCCGACCAGCGCATCGTAGTCCGGATGCAAACCGCGCAGCACCTCGGCCGCGTTCGCCATCAGGCGCTCGCGTTCGGACTGGAAACTGACGCCGCCGGCGTGGAACACGAAGGTGTCGGCGCATAGCACATTGCGCCAACCGGCCTTGGCCGCGCGCCGGCTGAAATCGTTCTCTTCACCATAACCGCGTTCGAAATGCCCGGCATCGAACACCCCGACCTGATTCAGGCAGGCCCGCCTGATATACACGCAAAAACCAATCGCGGTCGGAATCTCCACGTGCTCGCCCGAATTGACCCGCGCGAACAGATTGTCCAGTTCGGCCAGGCCGATCCCCGCCGGCATTGCGTTGTCCGCGCAAAAAAACGGATAGCTGCAAATCGTCGCGTTATTGGAAAACGGCGTCGCCGTGCCAATGTCCGCCTGGCTGTACGCACAGCGCCGCAACCGATCCAGCCAGTCATTGGCCACCTCGGTGTCGCTGTTCAGCAGCACCACGTCGCGATCCGGGTGCAGGGACATGCCCCGATTCACCGAGCCGACAAAGCCGAGGTTCCGCGCATTGGCCAACACCGTCACGCCCGGCCGATTCCCCAACGAAGCGCAGTACGATGCCAACTCGGGTTCCGGGCTGGCATCGTCGATCAGCACCAGTTCGAAGGGGGTCGCGCACTGCGCCTTCAGGACCGATTCGATGCAACGTCGGGTTTCCTCGAGTCCCCTGTACACGGGGACGATCACGTCCACCACCCGAGCCGGGTCCGGGAGGGCACGGTCATTGCGGCCGGACATGGTTCCTCCCCCGACGGAAACGCATTCCCGGAACTTCGACCAGAACATAGGAAAGTGTTGAGACCACGAATATCAGTGGCGCACTGACCAGCAGCAAGGTCAGGAAACGCATGCTTTCAAGCGCCTGGAACCATTCCGTCGCGACAATCCAGTTGAGCACCGGAAAATGCCAGATGTAGTAGCTATAGCTGACCAAACCTGCATACACCATGAAACGGTTGGCGAACAGTCGATTGATCATGCGCCCGCCCCCCACGCCGGCGAGAATGATCGCGGCGACGCCCAATACCAGCATCGGCGTCCACAGATAGAAAATTGGATTGTCCGCCCAGTATTCGTGGCGTTTTCCGGGCAACCAGTAGGTCGCGACGAGCACCAGGGCCAGACCGGGCAGACCGAGCCGGCCCAGATTCAGACGCGGCAGCACCCAGCCAGGCAAGCGCAACCGGTTCACATAGAGATACGCCGCCAACATGCCCAGACCGAAGGCGTCCATGGAACCCGGCAACTGATAGGTGGCCACGACGCGCTGCGGAATCGAGGCATCGGGCATGCGGGTGACCACGCCATGCCGCCAGAGATACATGGCCGCCAGGCCGCCCACGAGCAACAGCCACCAACGTCCCGGCCGCAGCAACAACGCCAGCAGCGGCAGAACCAGGTAGAAAGAGAATTCAATCGGCAACGTCCACCAGACGCCATTGACTGGCACGGTGCCGAGTGGCGGCGGCGTGAACAACATGAGCAAATGCCGGAACAGGCTGCCCCAATCATCGATCCCGGTCTGCCCGGGTACCCAGGCGGCTATCAACAGCAGGATCGCCAGCTGAGCGTAGTACGCCGGAAATACCCGCATCACCCGGCGCAGAAAATAACGGTCAAGCGCGGGGCGCGGACGCAGACCGGACTGCCACTCCGCGAACGGGATCGCCAGCAAAAACCCCGAGAGCACGAAAAAGATCGTCACCCCGGCAAAACCGATGCTGACCAATGGGGTGAAGTCCACAGGAACACCAGCCAAAACCAGGGTGAAATCGGGGTGTCCAGACAGGCTCCAGACATGGTACAGAAACACCCATAATGCAGCCCAGCCGCGAATGCCGGTCAGCACATCCAGATGGCTTTTGTCCGGCTGGAATGGCTCGACGAACCTGAAATGAAGCCAGTGCGCGAGGGGTTTCATCGCACCCTCGCCCACCCGGGGCCCAACGCACGGTAATCAGATGGGCGCATCGGACAACCCTGCCAGTTCGAGCAAACGCGAGAGGGAGCCGGAAGCCTGCCGCAAGGGTTCGACATCGACGCCATACGCCGCCAGATGCCGGAGAGCGATTTCGTACTCCGAAGGCTGCCCGAGACGGAAACGCAGATAACTTGAATCGTAGATCAGGTCCATCGGAACGAGATAGGCGAACAGGTAGAACGCCAGGCGCGCCACGCGCTCCGGCTCGTCGCCAGCCTCCGCGATGAAGCGGTGCGCGCAGTCGCCCAGCACCTCGACGGGCTTCCCCATCAGCATCGCTTCCAGCCCGACGCTGGAATTGATGGTCAGTATCCTTTCGCAGCGGCGGAGGAATGCCACGCTGTCCGGCGAGTCGTCCACTTGATACCAGTCTGGCTTGAGCGCGAACAGGCTGCCCGGATGGCCACGCACCAGCACACCGCCGCCGGGGTGGCGCAAATGGGCATAAACCAGCAGGGACTGGTTATCGAAGCCATGACCGAAGGCCAGCAAATTGGAATCGTCCTCAACCTGGAGCGCCACGCCGAGATCGAATCGCGCCGTTGGCGTCTCGCCGTCCCCGGCCTGATAAAAAAAGTGGCGGAGCACCTCGATGTCCAACCCGGCCCCGGGCCGGAAACCGCTTTCCAGATAGCGCCGTTCGACCTCGGTATTGCCGTTTACGCCGCTGAAATCGAGATAGGCTGTGGGCCGCCGGTATTGCGGCCAGCGCAGTGGCCCCAACTCCAGATGCACCAACGGGATGCCTTTTTCCTCTGCCGCCGCGCTCAGCGATGGGCAGTTGCACCAGGTCAGGATGGCCTCGATCCCTTCCGCGGATGGCTGCGACAGGATTTCCGCGAAGGCTGCGTCGAGGCAGGGCACACGCTCGCTCAACAGGCGTCTGAAAGCAGCGATGGGGTTTCCGCCGCTGTCCGCCAGCAATGCCTCGTACACCGCCTCGGACAAAAATCCGTATTCATGCGCGGCCATGTCCTCGCGGGTCGGCACCTGGTAGTGGAGCCGCTGCGCGTTGCCCGGTTGCATTTCCCAGCGGTTTTGCGCCTGCCAATATTCCGGGTCCCGGGTGTAGTCCTCGCTCGCGACGAACAGCATGCGTTCGCCGAACGACGACAGCAGACGGTAATACACCCACAGATAAGGCGCCCGGTAGCCGCGCAGCGGAAACGGCAGCAGGAATGCAGCGATCATTCCTCTGTGGCCCCCGGCTGGGAAATCCGGATCGGCGCATGCACCACCCCGACCTGATCGCGCGGTGACCAGAAGCGCAAATGGCTCACCGGGCGACGCTGATCCAGCTCTTCCCGATCCTCTCCGTTAAAGCAGGCCAGACCGCAATGCACCAGATATTCCCCGGAGCTGAGGGGCAGGCGCACCCGGTATTCCACTTCATGCCTTCCGGGCTCCAGACTCAAAGGCTGGTTGGCGTTGAAATTGTTATCGCCCCAGATATCGCCGCCCCGCACCCCCGAAATCGAAATGCCCAAGGCCACATTCGGAATGGTCTCAGCCGCCAGAAGGCTGAACCGAAATACGACTTCCTCGTTCGGCTTGAGCAAGGGGTTTTTCTCCAGCGAGGCCCCGTCGCCCTTGTACAAGTCAATCCGTTCAATGATCGCGCGGGCGCTGCCGAAACGCTTTTCTCCCAGTTCCCGATTCCATTCCCGTTCCTGGATCGCCTTGAGTTCGCTCACCGTCATCCGGCGCGCATCGCGGCCGGAGTCCGGAAGCGGTTCCACCTCCCGGGTCTGCACCTGGCTCATCATTCCCTTCTCGTAGGCCAGCACAGCGGCCAGCACATCGGGGGTGTCATGAATCACCCGGCCACCGTCCAGCACGATGCAGCGGTCGGCATACTCCAGAATGCTGCCCGTGGAATGCGTCACCATCAGGATGGTGACGCCCTTCTCCCGCAGTGCCTCCATGCGCTTGAAGCACTTGTACTGAAAGCCGATGTCGCCCACCGAAAGCGCCTCGTCGACGATGAGGATTTCCGGATCGACGCAGGCCTGCACGGCGAATGCCAGGCGCACATACATGCCGCTGGAGTAGGTCTTGACCGGACGGTCGATGAACTCGCCGATATCCGCAAAAGCCGCGATTTCATCGAAACGTCGTGCCACCTCTTCGTGGGGCAGACCCAGAATCGAACCATTCATGAACACGTTTTCGCGGCCGGTAAATTCCGGGTTGAAGCCCGCACCCAGTTCCAGCAGCGCAGCGATGCGGCCGCGCGTTTCCACCGTCCCGGCGCTGGGGGTAAGCGTGCCGCTGATGATCTGCAGCAGCGTGGATTTGCCCGCGCCGTTGCGGCCGATGATCCCGACCGTTTCCCCGCGCCGGATTTCGAAGCTCACCTCGTTCAGCGCCCAGAATTCCCGGTGATAGCGCCGGGGGATCCGCCCAAACAGGCGATGCAGCCTGGGCATCAGCATCTGCTTCAGACGATCGCGCGGCGTGTCGTAAATGGGGAAGTATTTGGATACCCCCTTTATCCGGATTGCATACCCGGAAGCACGCCCAGCCTCGATCTCGCTGGTTGGGGCATTCGTGCCCAGGGTTGAATTCATTGCGTCATGCATGGCCGGTCCGCACAGTAGCACGAACGCCCGGCACCGTAGCGGGAAAATACCGGTCGCGCAGGGCATTGAAGCGCTTCTCATACGCTTCATACACCCCATGTGAAATCGCCAGGGTCAGCACCATGAACGCCAGCCACATCCCCCACGCCCCCAACCGGGAATCCTCGCAGCAACCGAACAGATGAATCAATATCAGCATCACGGGGATGTTGACCAGATATACGGAATAGGAAATCCGGGCCAAAAACCCGCTCGCCGTTGCCAGCCAGCCAGGCAAGCGGCGCTCGATTCCGATCAGCAGCAGACCCGCGCAACCGACGGGAACAAGGCTCAGATAAAGCGTCTTGGCAAAGAACGACTCGTTCAGCTCCGCATCCGTAGCCAAGCCGTAATACATCACGCAGGCCACGAAAATCATCGTCATCCCGGTCGCCAGTCCGGGTTTTCTCAGCCAGCGGGGATGCCGGTCGGCCACCCAGGCCAGCAGCACGCCGAACATCAGGGTATCGAAACGCAGAAAAACAACTTTCCTCAGCCCCGTATCCCACATCTCGATCGAGTTCGCGACCATCAGACGCGCCACCAAGGACAGCACGATCACCGTCACGGCCACAATCAGGATCGAGCGGGCAGGCTGCAGGCCCAGCACCCGGCCCAGCAGCAGAAACAGGAGTGGAAACAGCAGATAAAACACCTCTTCCAGCGCCAGGCTCCAGGCTTCGGAGAAGAAAAGCGGATGGGGACCGAACAGGTTCTGAATAAAAAACAGATATTTCCAGACCGTTTTCAGTTCAGCGGAATAAACCCCAAACAAGACCAGCAGCACATTGACCAGCAAAAACAGATAGTAGTTGGGCAGCGTACGGAACCAGCGGCGGGCATAAAATCCGCGCAACCAGTGCGTGCCGCCCCCCCTGGAAAGACGGATGAGGATGCCCCCGATCAGAAACCCACTCAGTGCGAAGAACAGCTCCACCCCCATGAAACCGCCAAAACGCAGAGATTCCGCCCAGGGCATGGCAGACCGCAGGAAAAAACGGCCATGGCTCAGCAGCACGAGCAGGATTGCCAGCGCCCGGCAAAGATCAAGCCAGTCGTTCCTGCGCGCGACCGTCATTTACGTCCGGCACAGCGGCGCCCTTGCCTGCGGATCGATACGCACAGGAATGCAGTTCTCCCCATTGCAGTCATCACACCGGGACGAATTTAGACCTGTTCATCCAAATGAACAGGGTATGGATACCTCGACAGTAACGATCCATATTGTTATACGCGATGGGATTGGCCGGAAAGGCTCAGTCTCGCATAGACGGGGCCGACGCGCCACGACACGCCGCCAGCGGATTGATTCGTCTTTGCGAGGCGCACAGCGACGTAGCATACGACTCCATATGGGCTTCATCCCATCGTGGATCGGAGTCCTTCAGTGCAATCCAGAAATGCCTGATTAATCGATACGCTGGATTGCCGCGCTGCGCTCGCAATGACAGAAAGCGTGAATGATTCCGTGCTTCCCTACGGCTTTCTCAGCGCTTCCAGCGTGGCATCGTCCAGCACGATCGGCTTGCTGCCCTGGAAAGCCTTGCTCCACTCCGCACGCTTGCTGCCCAGAACCTCATTGCGCAGTGCCGACACGATGGGTTCTTTTACTTCTTCGAAGGTTTGCTGCCTGGCATCGCGCTTCTCCAGCAATGTAATGATGTGATAGCCAAATCTGGTGCGCACCAAGCCGCTCACCTCGCCCGGTTTCAAGGCATAGGCGGCTTCCTCGAATGGCGGCACAAGTTTGCCTTTTTCAGCCCATCCCGGCAATTCACCCTTGTTCCTGGCGCTTCCAGGATCCTCGGAATGCGTCTTCGCCAACTCGCCAAAATCCGCTCCATTTCGAAGCTCGGCCAACAGACTTTCTGCCTTGGCGCGCACCACATCATTGGTGGATTCCGGATCCTCAACATTGACCTGTAGCAAAATATGCGCGACGCGGATCGCTTCCGGGATGACATAAGACGCTTTGTTCACTTCGTAGCGTTCTTTGGCCAGGCCGTCCAGATCCGGAAGCGTCTGGGCCAGTTTTTTTGCCTCGGCATCAACGAAAGCGCGCACCACCACATTCCGGGTGGCTCTGGCGATGCCTGCTCGCACCTCGGGCAAATCGGCCGTGCCAGCGGCCAGAGCCGCTTTTTCCATCCGCCGGTCAATCAGCATATTGGAAATAAATCGGCTTAACTGCTCGCGGCTCATAGTGGCACGTATATCCGGAGGCACACTCTTCAGTTCTTCATGGATTTCAGCAATGGGTGCTCCATCCAGGCCATCGGATATCTCGCCGGCATGCGAACCCGCAGCAAGACTCAACAACGCCACGGCGCCCAGCATATTCCAGGGCTTTATCCAAACGGTTTGTGATTTCTTCATATCCTCTCCACACAACGTAAATAAAAAATGTTTGCGTTCAGCTGGCTTGTCTGCAAAGGCCACGCTCCGTATTATTTTGGCGCGGCGAAGCACTCGGCTCCTTGCCCCTGGTTTGCCGCGCAATCCCGGAGTGCCGCGCCGCACCTCGCGTTGACATCCGCTACCGATGCGCCCTCGCGCACTGTAAACCGACAACAGAACCAAAAAAAAGTGCCCGGCAGAACCGGGCACTCAGGATCCCTATGAATTCGGATCAATCAAAGTCCGCGGAACCTTCATTTACCAGATAGCGGGGGTTTGCATCCGTCCTGGCCGTGCTCATGAACAGGTAATACCGCTTGTTGGCCACGATCGGACAATAACCAGGCCCGGTAATGACGTATGGCTGCGTTGTCGAGGTGCTCTTGCAGAGGCTTGAAGTTTCGGCATAGGTCGCCGTCGGGCTGTCGCTCAACCACACGCTCATCGAGCCGGCGTTGCCGCCATCCGCACTGGCAAAGGTGAAATACCTCAACGTAGTGCCAGCGGTCGATTTCGACATATAGCGCAGACCCAGAACCCTATCAGCCCCGAAGGAGAATGTGGTTGTCGTGCTTGTGCCGGATACCGTGCCGGTAAACGAGCTGTTTGCACCACAGCCGGTATTCCATGACGAGGTGATATAACTGCCATTCAGGCAGCCCGGAACATAGCTCGACAGATAGGCCGCAGTCGGGCCGCTCTGGTCCGCAATCAAGCGGTTGGTTGTGTTGGGCGGGACCCACAGGCCGGAACCCGGATCGGTGAGGGATACCGTCTGCTGCGCGAAGGTCGCGGACACGGAACAGGCAGTTGTAATCGCACCCGTTGTATAGGTCGTGCCAGACAACGTTCCGCCGCAACCGCTTACCGAGGCAGCATAACCCGTCGCGGGGGCCACGGTGAAGGTGGTGGAGGTGTTGCCAACCACGTCCTTGCTCGCGGGGCTAATGCTCCCGTTGGCGCCGGCAGTGGCGCTGACCGTGAAGGCACGCGGTGCCGTGCAGCTCACCGTCGCACCGCCGTTCGCTCCCGCGCAGCTCCAGCTGTACGCCGCCGTCGCTGTCGAAACGACCGACGCGGAGCCGGTGCTGCACAGATTGGCACTCGGCGCAGAGGTGGTCGTCACCCCCGCTGCGGAGCCGCATGTACCCGTCACCGGCGCATTGGTAAAGCTCGCTGTCACGGTGCAGTTCGCCGTGACCGGGCCGGTGGTGAAATTGTTGCCGGATTGAGTTCCGCCACAACCGCTAATCACAGCACTATAACCAGTGTCAGGCGCTGCAGAGACGCTCGCTGTTCCGCCGGCAGTCACACCCTGAGTGGTGGGGCTGATGCTGCCATTGAGGCTACCATTGTCTGTGGCGGTGACCGTAAAGCCACGCATCGCATAGCAGCTGGCTTCGGCTCCGCCGGTCAGGCTGAGGCAGGACCAGGTAAAGGACTGCGGCCCGGAGATGGGCAACGCCGCAGCGCTACCAATGGCGCACTGCGCCGTGCCCGTGGGCATGGCGGTGACGGCGCTGCCATCTGCGGTTCCACATGCCCCAGGTGTTTTGCTTGTGTTGGCAGAGGACCCATATTTTGCCACGGCAAGCACGGCACTCGAAGGCTTGACCACGACCCTGGCACTGGTGGTCGTAACGGTTGCCGGCGCGCCCCCCACAGTGAACACAAACTCCTGGGTTTCTTTTGCGTCGCCCAGTCCGACCGGGGTTGTATAGTTGATAGGTTTACCGGCAACATACTCGGGCAGGGAAACGGACCCCGTAACGGAGGTAACGACCTCCGGTACGACGGCGGTATCGCTCATCTTCCACTCGATGCTGGTAAGTGTGGTGCCTGAGCACACGGCGGTCAGTTGAAGCGTTTGTCCCTCGGTGATGATCGAGTGGGCAGGCGTGACCACGCAAGCCGTGTCCGCCAGCGCGGGGCCACTCAGGAGTCCGATGGCAATCGCCATCCAGTGCTTGCTTTTGAATAGATTCATTTCGCTTCCTTTCAAGACTGGCGTCTCATTTGACCGGGGCACTAGAGAGTAACGCTGTCCGCGTTTCAAACATGCAGACCGTAGAGTATGCGCATGGCATCAAGTTCAAATTATATAGCGATTGACTTATATATACGATCACAACTTGCCTGCTGCCTGCGGATTTTTCGACGGATGTGTCAGGAATCGAACTTTTGATCCCGTGCAGGGTATAGCGGCAACCTCACGCGTAACTTGAGGTGTTTTTTTGGCTATGTCACCGAAATTGCCGAAGTCATGTCTTACCCCCTTCAGTGATGAAGCCCTACCCTCGGCATCCCACAAGGCTGGCCGACACCACTTTTTTGGCTTCTACAGGATATGCATTGCCTTCGTCAGCGGTCCAAAAACATGGATTCACCGGATCTACGCTGCTCGCTTTGATCACGAGAGCTTCGCCGAATCTTGCCCGCTCGCCTTGCTCGGCAACGCCTTCTATCCGGTTCTTGTTCATCGGCTCGCAGTTTCGCTCCACGCTTCCTCCCCACAATCAGTCACCCTCATGCAGTTGCGCTTCGCTTCGTTCGCTGTGATCAACTCACGGAAGGACTTTCACCTCCAAGAGTGCGCCCGTGCCGGGCGCACCAAAAAAAAGAGCCTGCTTGCGCAGGCTCTTTCAAACTACAGGTGCTACCAACCAGCTTTACTTAACGCCGATAGCTATGCACGGTGCTGGAACCGTAGTTCACAGTAGCGCCACCTGCATCACGAACGGTGGCGGCGAAGCCGATCACAGGCAGGCCCCCAGCGGTCACTGCGGACGCTTCACTAAACATCATCTCGGCCCAGCCAGCCGTACCCACAGCGCTCGTGCTCACGCCCAAGCGGTTGGTCCCGGTGCCGAACACGCTGGAACCGTTGAAGTTAACCACGTTGGCCTCGTAGCACAGCTCGACAAACTCAGTGGTCGGCGCCGGCGAGAAGTTGGTGTTGCCCAGGTTCTGGACCGTACCTTCTTCGCGGTTATAGATGTTCAGGCCGATGTTGTCACACGACATGCCGTTCTTGGCCGTGGTGTAGAACCACTCGGAGAAGCCGCCGCTAGGAGCTTGATCTTTCGCGGTGGGACCCGTTCCCGAAGTATACGAGTCGGTGTAGTGGTGCTTGGTCGGGAAGGTCATCACCCAGCTCGTAGTTGCGCCGGTACCGGTTGCGTACTCGTTGATCACCGACTGTGCGCGCAGGATTTCCGACACGCCATTTACCGAACCGACATACGCCGGGCCAACAAACACACCATTTACCAGGGCGTTGGCGTTCCCAGAAATGTCACCGTTCGCGAGCGAAGGAGACTGACCGCCCGGCTCGGCGTTGATGGCGGGTAAGGCGGTCCGGAAATTCTCGATCGCGGTCGGCTCGGCGTCGATTGCCGTGCCGTTGGTCACATTGATATAAGTGGCATGACCCTTCAGGATGTTCTCAGGCGGCAGCATGTAGCCGTTGAGCGTGGCAACACCGGCCGGCAGGAACATGTTGTCCACCGCGGCGCAGTTGCGCGGCACGCCGCTCACGTGCTTGGCGTTGTACTCGAGGGTGTTGGTCGAGACAGTGGTGTCGCGAGTGCTAACGCCCATCTGGATGACTTCGAAATAGCCTTCCTGAACGCGGCCCATATCCTGAGAAGCACCATCGGTCAGAGCGCCCAAGAACTCCGAATTCGTAAAGCCAATTTCCGTTGCGCCGGCATGGGTGGCGCTTGCGGGCAGCTGCGGCGAGGTACAGGTCTTGTCCCAGGTGCGGAGCAGCGCGCCGCCAGCAGTGGTGGAAGTCACCACCGCGCCCCAATGGTCGAACGGCGAAAGAACGACGTTGAAGTCACGCACTTCGCGGCTGTTCAGCGCTTCGCGGAAACGAACCTTGAAAGTCACCGTTTTGTTGGTCGTGTTGGTCACGGTAAAGAGGGTGTCAAGACCATTCTTGACCGTGTAGTAGGGGAACAGCAAAACCTGGCCAACACCATCCTGGGAAACGTTCATGGCATGGGCCGGCGCCGTCATCGCCAGCATGGCGCCGCCGCCAAAGGCGGAAGCCACAGCCAGGGAGACGAGTTTTTTGCGGATATTCATCGTTTTCATCTGTAATACTCCTTGCAAGGAAAAAAAAACAAACCAAAGTTAAGCCAAGCGCTTGGCACCAGCTACAACACTTGTCACCAACGTCCCGAGGGCGGAACCCTAGCATGCCCGCGCTGTTAGTTGGAGGTGTACCACCACTCCCGATTCTTGTACATCCACTTCTCGGAGATGGTCTTTTGCGTTTCGATCAACTCCCCACCTGCTCCAGGGAGATCGACCCGGTAAGTCACTTCCACCGAAACAGTCGCAACGGTAGGCACATCATAGCTGATGTCAACAACACGAGCGCCGCGCCAATCCAGAACGCGCCCATACTTGCCCTTGTATTGTTGCAGATTTACAACAGCCCGATATTCAGGCGTTGTGTACATATAGGCATTTTCAATATCCCCCTTGATCAGGGCGCCCCATCGAGCCTCGGCACGCGCTGCCAATACGGGGCGCTGGGATTCCTGCCACTGTTCGCCGTCATTCGGCTGCAGGGCAGCACAACCGGACAAAGCCCACAGCGCCACGCATGCCAACCCGGCCCGCGTGAACACACTGCGACTTTTGCTAAACATTGTGCGGCACCTCCTTTTTTATCTTCAGTCTCCAGTCCATTCACGTACCTCCATTTGCCTGCTCCTCCGTTAAAAAACCCACTCAGACATAAAGCCGATTCGAGGGATCCGTACCGGCTCAAAATTCTTGTTGCGGTTCCGCCAGCCTGCTGCCGATGAGCAACGCGCGTGACCGCCCCTTATTCCATCATCCAGGGCATTAACGTATTGGCCGGGAAAAACTTTAGCCGCACACGCGCCTGTTCCAGTTTGACCCTTCACGGACATGCCGCCCCCCCGAGAGAGACGCCCTGTCCACCGCATTAGCGGAGCTTCCCCGATCCACCAGACGGGCGCGCACCTGACCCTATGTTCATGACGTTCATGGTTGATGAATGTCCACACTACTCGAACATCCACATTCACACAGGATTCCTGCCGTGTTTCCCATGACGAATATCGGGCCACACCCTATCAAGCGCCAACCACCCCGTCAAGCAGCCCCCATGAATCAGTCTTCAGCCCGGATTGGCTGCCCCGATCGCGGGCCAGCCAATCCGCTCCCGCAAATTGCACCGCCGCCTGCGGGAAGATTTTCAGCGCACGGATCGATGGATGCAGCACACCAAACTGCATCGCCCCGGATTGCGCCACCATCGTGTGCCCGATGGGGCATCCGGGTCTGACAGCCTGTCGGAACTGCTAACCGCGATCGAATAAAATAACGGAGTTGCCAGCCCCGTACCGATTGCCCATGCTCCCCTCTCCCGAACACATCGCCGCCGCGCAGCGCGCTTTCGTCCTTTACCAGCAGGGCCAGTTCCAGCAGGCGCTCGAACTGGCCGAGACCTTGCTGACGCTTTCGCCGCCGCAGCCCAGCCTGCTGAATCTTGCCGCAGTCTGCGCTCGCCCGCTTGGCCTGACGGACAAGGCCGAGGCTTATTTGCGATCGGCCATCGGGGGCGATCCCGGCCACGCCAATGCGCATGGCAACCTCGGTCTGGTCCTGCAGGATACCGGCCGGCTCGGCGAGGCGGAGTCAGCTTTCCACCGGGCGCTCGAATTGAGTCCGGACGACATGGCCGGCATGATCAATCTGGGCAACCTGTACCGCGCCACGCAGCGGCCCGCGCAAGCGGAAGCCGCTTTCAGGAAAGTCCTGGCCAGGGCGCCTGAAAATATCAACGCGCTCTACAACCTGGGCCTGCTGCTGTCGGAGTCGGGCCGCGCCGACGAAGCCGAGGCAGTTTTCCGCAAATCCCTGAAAATCCGGCCGGATCAGGCCGACGTCTACAATGATCTGGGCAACGTGCTGATGGACCGGCTTCGCCTCGACGAGGCCGAGCAGGCTTACCGCAAGGCCATCGCGCTGTGGCCGGGTTATGTCGACGCCCACTTCAACCTGGCAACCCTGCTGATGGATTGTCGGCGGATGGAGGAAGCGTGGAGCCTCTTGCAGCGCTGCCTGCATCTCCAGCCAGATCATGCAAACGCGCTTAATGCGATGGGCAATCTGCTGAGCCAGGCCGGAAGGCGGGAAGAAGCTGAAAAAGCGTATCGTCATTCCCTGAAAATCCGGCCCGACTCCGCCAATATCCATGGCAATCTTGGCAACCTGCTGATGGAGTCCAACCGCTTTTCGGAGGCGGAAGCCGAGTTTCGACAAGCGGTCGCCCTCGAACCAACTTATGCATATGCCCTTGGGCAGGCCGCAAGTTGCGCCCGCCAGTTGCTGGCCTGGTCGCATGCCGAATCGGACGAGGCGAGCATCATTTCCAGTATCGAACGAGGCGTTTCAGGCATTCCCTCCCGAATCGTCATGTCCTTGCCTTCGGCAAGCGCGCAACTTCAACTGCAGGCCGCCCTGCTCGCATCCCAGGACAAAATACGGCCTTTTCTCGACAAGCCTCCCATGTCCAGCCCGGCCAGTCACCCGCGTAGCCAGCGCTTGCGGATTGGCTACCTTTCCGCTGATTTTCGAGAACATGCCGTGATGCATTTATTGGGCGGGGTCTTCGAGCTTCATGACCGCACACGGTTCAAAATTCATGCCTACTCCATGGGGCCAAACGCCAGGGATCGCTACCGCGAAAGAGTCGAGGAAAACGTCGAGGTTTTTCGCGATGTCCAGATGATGTCGGACGGAGATGCCGCAAGCCTTATTGCGGGGGACGGCATCGACATTCTGGTCGATCTGACTGGAAACACGAAGGATTCCCGCACAGGCATCGCTGCCTCTCGTCCCGCGCCCATCATCGTCAACTGGCTGGGCTATCCCGGCACCCTGGGCCATGCAAGGCTGGCTGACTACATCATTGGCGATCCCGTTGCAACACCTGCCAACCAGGCTGAATTCTTCAGTGAAACCTTGGCTCAGATGCCCAATTGCTGCCTGCCCAACGACAGAAAGCGGCCTATTGGCCGTGTGCCCACACGCGATGAAGAAGGATTACCCGCTGGCGCACTGGTTTTCTCAAGCTTCAATCAGAGCTTCAAACTCATTCCGGAAACCTTTGATGTTTGGTGCAGATTGCTGCGCGACATTCCAGGAAGCATCCTCTGGATGGCGGCTCTTCCGGCCTCGGCCACCGACAACCTGAGAAGGGAAGCCGATGCGCGAGGCGTTGAACCAGATCGAATTATCTTCGCTCACAAAAAGCGGGACATTGCCGACCATCTCGGACGCTTGAGCCTGGCCGATTTGGCTTTGGACAGCTTCCCATACACGTCCCACTCCACGGGATGCGATGCACTCTGGGCTGGTGTGCCGCTCATCACAAAAATGGGCGAAACTTTCGCCAGTCGAATCGCCGCCAGCCTGTTGCACACTGTTGGCCTGCCAGAATTGATTGCCGAGACTTGGGAAGAATACTTCGATCTTGCGTACGCCTTGGCAACCCAGCCGGAAAAGTTGAAGGCCGTACGCGAAAAACTGGCGCATGGCCGGCTTTCGTCACCCTTGTTCGACACCGTTCAATTCACCCATGACCTTGAGGCCTTATATTTAAGGATATGGGAGCAATACCGAAGTGGGAGTCGAGCGCCCATACTTGCTTAACGGCCGGGCGAGACCGGGGCGCCGATTACTGGATGGTAATCGCAGGGTTGGGGGGCGGACGCGATGTGGCGCAGGCTGCTAGAGCAATGCCCTGTATTTGTCGTATAGGCGCATGACCTTCGGCACATAAGCCTGTGTTTCACGATAGGGCGGAATCTTTCTGCCATGCCGGATCACGGCATTTTCACCGGCATTGTAGGCCGCGACAGCAAGCTCGACGTTGTTGTCGAACATGTCCAGCAAGTCGCGCAGGTAGCGAGTGCCGCCGCGAATGTTCTGTTTGGGGTCGAAGGCGTCCTTGACCGCATAGCGTTTGGCTGTTCCGGGCATGAGCTGCATCAGACCCTGGGCACCGGTCCGCGATACGGCCGCCGGGTTGTAGCCCGACTCGGCGGTGATGACGGCATGAACCAGGGCAGCATCGATACCGGCCTCGCCCGCGGCTTGTTCGATGTGCGGGGCGAAGGCGGCGACGTTGCCTCTGACCGCCGGCGCGCGCGCGCGATTGTTTTTCCCGGATTCCTCCAACAGGCTGGATATGCGCTGGTAAAGGCCGCCTCCCGGGGCGCTGGTGTCCGGGGCGTTGGTGTAATGCGCGACGCCATCAGCATCGGCATAGGCATACACGTCGGCCTGCGCCGGGGCAGCCAGAGCGACCAGGAGGATGAAAAAAATTCGCGGCACGGATTCACAAGGCATGGGGTAGACAGATGCATCTTAACCCAGATCGCTTATTGGAATGCCCGTACTCGCCGAGCAGGCGGCCTGCCCTCAGGGCAAAGGGTTGGCGGCGCCAGCATCGCGGCTGAAGCCGCTCCTACAGGGGCGATGGCGATGCTTTTGTGGGAGCGGGTTTACCCGCGATTCCCGGCGGCTAGCTTCGCGGATAAAGCCGCTCCCACAATGGGAACGGTTTTTTATGGGGGGGGGTTATCCCTTCACAACCAAACCGCGTCCCAATGGGGGTATTGCCGAACGGAGTTAACCAACCCCGCACGCACGGGATTGGCAACGATGTAGCGGGCGATGTGCTGCAAATCCACCCCGTCGCGCATGCCCTGGTCATGGAATCCGCCCTGCCAGACCGCACTGCCGGGTGTGCCGCGACTGCGGTTGATGGCGCCGCCACTCAGGGATTTGAGCCGCCTCAGCAGGTCAGGGAGCGCTGCACCGGTCAACTGCAGCAGCCAATGCAGGTGATCTGGCATCAGCACGAAGGCGAGCGTGCTGCACAGTTCCGCTTCGTCGCAAGCGCGCAATTCCCGTATCGCCAATCGGGCCAGACATAAGTCGTCGAACAGGGGGAGGCGGCCTTGCGTCACCGTGGTGATGAGATAGCCCCGCCCGATTTCCGAGACACGGCCAATGCGCAGGTTGCGGCTATGAGGCGGGAACGTCATGGCGATAATCATGCCGGAAGTGCTGGCATTGAGAGAAGCGGGTTGCCGGCGTTTGGTGCTATCGCGGGTAAACCCGCTCCCACAAAAACATCACCGTCGTCCCCTGTAGGAGCGGGTTTACCCGCGATTGATCCCCACAAAAACATCGCCGTCGCCCCTGTGGGAGCGGGTTTACCCGCGATTGACGTGCGTATCGCGGGTAAACCCGCTCCTACAAGGTGTCAGCCGCCGCGATTTTCACACTGCAGGTATGCGCTTATTTGGCACCCTCGACGGCGGGCTTGGGCGGCAGCGCTACCGATTTGAGCATGCGTTCGAGGCCTTTGATGCGGCTGCGGTATTCCTCGGTGATGGCGGCTGCGTCTTGCGTGTCGGTGAGCACGCGCGGGGTGATGAGGAGAATCAGCTCGGTGCGGTTGTCGACCCAGTTCTGGACGCCGAACAGCCCGCCAATGAGAGGAATCTGCGCGAGAAACGGCAAGCCTTCGGTGGACTTGGTTTTTTCTTCCTTGATCAGGCCGGCGAGGATGATGGTTTCGCCGGATTTGACGGTGACGGTACTCTCGGCAGTACGTTTCTGAATGATAGGGGAGTCAATGCCGGAGATTTCGTTTTTTGTGGCGTTGCTGACCTCCTGATTGATCTCCATGGTGACCTGTCCGCCCGCATTGACGCGCGGGGTCACCGAGAGCATGACGCCGGTTTCGGTATATTGGATGCTGCTGATAACGCCGGTGGCCGTTGTGGTGGTGCCGACAGTCTGGGTCTGGCTGAGGGTTGGCACACGGTCGCCCACCTGAATCTTGGCCGTCTGGTTGTCTGCCACGGTGATATGCGGCGAGGAAATGATCTTGAGCTTGGAATCGGTCGCAAGGGCATTCAGGACGGCACCGACGTCGGCCGCCTTGCTCACCCAGGAATAGGAAAAACCGGGCACAAGCGCAGCGATCCCACCCAGGCCGGTGTCGAGCTTGCCGTTGATGCGTGCACCATTGTTGAAATACCACTCCAGCCCGTATTTGAGTTCGTCCTTAAGGGTGATTTCGGCGATGGTGACCTCGATCAAAACCTGTCGCACCGCGACATCGAGCTTGCGGATGGCGGATTCGATGCTCTCATAGTCGGCGGGGCTGGCCAGAATCAACAGGGCGTTGTTGTCCTTGTCGGCGATGACGCGCACATCCTGTGGCAAACCTACACTATCTCCGGACCCGGTGGTCACGCTTGTCACGGATGTCACGGATGTAGCCGGTCGGACTTCCTTGCCGTTGGCCTGGAACGGATCCGCTGATTTGATCTCGGCAGGCGTGGCACCGGGCGCAAGTTCGGGGGAAGACACCGCCTTGGCTTGCGTACCCTTCCCCGAAAAAGCATCGTTAAGCAGGATGGCCAGATTTTCGGCCTTGCCGTTCTGGACCGGATACACGTAAAGCCGCTGACCGCCCCCACCCGCGCCCGGACGATCAAGGCGTTCGACCCAGGTACGGGCCTGCTCCAGATACTTCGCCTGCGGGGTGACCACCAGCAGGGCATTGAGTCGTTCGATGGGAACGACCCGGATGGCGCCGGCGAGCGGGCCAAGATTCTTGTCGCCAAACAGCTTTTCCAGTTCGCCGGTGACCGTTTTCACGTCCACGCTTTGCAGGGTGAACAGGCCCACCGACATGCCGGAAATCCAGTCCACGTCGAACATGTCGACGGTCTCGAGCATGTGCTTCAATTGCAGCTGGGTGCCGGACAGGATGAGCAGGTTGCGCAGCGGATCGATACGCACGCTGGAAGGCTCGCCGGCGAGGGGCTCAAGGATTTTGGCCATGTCGGCCACCCCGATGTGCTTGAGCGGGACAATCTGGATGCTGTAGCCGCCGGGCAGCGGCTTGCCGGTTTGAACCAGTTGCGGCGTGGCATTGCCCTTGCCCGCAACAGCCGAGGGCACGATGCGAAACACGCCATCGCCCTCGCGGATCATGACCGCTCCGTTCATGCGCAAGACCTCCTCGAGCGTGTGCATGGCCGCGCTTTTCGGGATGGGCTTGGCGGTGCGCAAGGTGATGGTTCCTCCTACGCGCGGATCGACGATGTAATTTTCCTTGAGAATGTCGCCAAGGATGGTGCGTACCACCTCGCGCAAATCGGCCCCTTCAAAATTCAGGGTCAGATTGCCGCCAGCGTCCGTGATCAAGGGCTGCGCTTCAGGTGGCTTGACCACCACGCCGCTGCCATAAAAAAGCTTGTGCCGTTCTTCGACATTGGCTATCGCCTTGATATCGCCGGTCGCATTGGCCTCGGACGATGACATGGCGAGTTGGGTTGCCGTTTCGGACTGCTCAACCTTGGGCGTAGCCGCGCACCCTGCGATGAGGGTGGCCAGCAGAACGGGGACGGCAACTCGATTCGCTCGACTTGTCTTCGGGTTATTGGTTTCCATGCTTAACTATCCCAGGGTTGGTTACAGTAGCTGTGGCGTCCAGGACTTCTGGTTTCACGTAATACAGACTGCCTTTTCATTACTTGTAAAAATCTTTCAGCAGCGGATCGCGCTTACGATCTTCCACCGTCTGCGGCGGGAGAGTGATGGCTGCGGGTCGCTCGATCTGCCCGGCTGAAACACCCGTGCCTTGCACAGTACCTGCCGGCTGGGTTGGGATCGCCGGGGCGGCCCGGGGCCTGGCGGGTTGCCCACCCTGAGGCGCGGAAACAGGCTTGGAACTTCGCTGAATCTTGAGCCGTATCTCTTCCTGGTCTTCGTACTGGGTGAAAACGATGCGATCGGCCTCGACCATCTCGAGCTGGAGGCCATTGATGGTATATCCCTGAACGATCTGGCGTTCCTTGCCGCTGGAGATTTCCTTGACGACAGCAATCCTCATCTCGTCCGTGATGATCGTCCCCAGCAATTGGAATTGACCCTTTTGCATGGTCGGGGGGGGCGCGGGCGGCGGGGGCGGCGCTGGCGGCGCCTCACGGCGACTGGGCACGAAGAGCGGCCGCTCCAGCGTCGCCGCATAGGTTTTTTCCCGCGCCGGCAGACGAAAATCCGGATCAAGCGTTACCTCGACCGGCGCGGACGGATGCACCACAGGCACGGGCATGGACTGGTGCAGCTTCTCGCCCCAGCCCAACTCTCTGCCAATTGCCAGCGCCAACAAGGCATTGACGAGTACCCAGGCCAGCAGCGCCAGACTCTTGATGTTGGTAAGGGCCATCATGGCTTCTTCAGCGCCGGTTTGGCGAGCCGGGTGAAGGCATACAGTTCGAACTGCACCAGGACGTCAGGCTCGACGCCCGGAACAGGCTTGAACACTCTCGCCACGCTTGAGCGGACGACCAGATTGTCCACGTACAGATAAGGCAAGGCGGTTTCCAGCTCGTACAGGGCTTTCTGCAGAGCGGGCAATTGCCCGCGCAGCTGGAAATCGACTGCGACCTTGCGGCGCGGGCCGTCATCCTTGTGCGTGGCGATCTGGGTACTCTCCACCTTGAGTTCATTGGCTTCGATGATGGCCTGCGCCATTTGCTGCACCTCGGCCGCGGCAAGGGCCGGAGAGCTGGCCTTGAGGTAGTAGCGGCCGGCATCCCGTTTTGCGATGAATGCGATGTTCGCCTCGACGTTTTTGCGCTGGCCGGCGACGCGCAGATAACGGCTGGTCCGATCCAGCCGGTCTTCGATCGCGGTGTCGTAATGGAGATGGGCGCGCTGCCAGGGCACGTAGACCAGCACGGCAAGCAGCGCAAGCAGGGCGAGCAGCAGCGCAACGGCAAGCGCGCGGCTTTGCATAGGGGTGAGCGTCAGTTTCATGGCTTTGCGGGCTGCTTGCCGGCCTTGGCCGGTAGTTTATTTTCATGCAACCCCCGCAGGGTTGCGAGCGCCCCGGCCGGATCGATGGCCTTGATCCCGGCAGCGAGCTGGAAACGCTCCTCGCCAGCTTGCACCTGGCCAGCTTGGGCTCTGCCTCTGTCTACTTGCACCTTGACCAGCGGCGATTTGAAATGGGCGTTTTCCAGCAAGGTGGATTGCTCGAACAGGCCAATCAGGCTGGCCGAGGAACCGGTGTTGCCCTGCATGGAGATGTCCGCGCCGCGGATCTCCAGTTGCTGCAGCCAGGTGTTGTCGGGAAGGATGCGCGTCACTTCTTCGAGCAGGGCCACCTTGGCCGGCGTAGCCAGCTTGTGCTCGGTGGGGAAGTTGTATTCGGCAAGCAGCCGCTCCTGTTCCCGCTTGAGCGCATCCACGGCATCGGCTTGTTGCTGGGCCTGGGCCAGAAGCGGTTGCAGCGCGATCACGACCTCGCGCTTTTTCCAGAGCGGCGTCGCCAGCAGCACGGCAAACAGGACCAGTGTCACACCCGCCATGGCCCCATAAAGCCAATACCCGGCGTGGCCCGGTTTGGGGCGCAGCCTTGCCGGAAGCAGATTCAGGCAGCTACCGGTACTTTCAAGTTCGTCGCTTACCACGACAGCCTGGGCTGTTACGCCCCAGGCTGTGAGATAGGCCAGGATTTCGTCGATGACGGTTTTGGGCGCAACGCCCAACAGGACATGCAGGCGATTGTCGCTGCGATCCTCACGCAGCACCCGCTGGTCATAATAGGCCTGATCGGCGGTATAGGGTGTCTGCCGCCCCAGCTCGAAGCCAAGCACCTGGGTCAGATTTTCTGCTGCGGCAAGGGGCAGGATGACTTGCTTGCGCAGCACCTGCGCAGCGGGCAGGCAGATGCCAACCGAACGGGTGCCGGCTTTGTTGAGCAGGGCATCGAAGGCGATCTTGTGCGCGGCCGCATCCCCCGCGGGGAGGTTAACGCGCCCGATCTCGCTCCGCTTCTGCCCGGCCAGGCGCCAGAGGACGAGCGCGCCCTGTTCCATCCCGGCCCACAGCATGCCGGGCGAGGGGCGGTTTTTGGGGCGCAAGGCGGGGGGCACCAGGGCCGCCAGTTCACGGCCCCACCAGCGCAAAAAACGCACCAGGACTGCACTGCGACTCTTTCGCTGCCTGCGTCGGGAGGATGTCATGCTCGCCATTGATCCAAGTCTGAGCGGATTAAGGCCGCCCCTCCTGCCAGAGCAAGAAGATAAACGGTTGTTTTGGGTCTGGTGCCAATTTTGCTACCGCATCCCGGACGAACTGCGTACCGTCCGACGCTTTCGCAATCGACCGAAGATTATACACTTGGCTTGCAGCGCCGGATTCGAATCCGACGGCCTGCGGGAAAGGCAGTGGCACCTGCTCTGCGGCCAGCATTTCCTCGCGCTGGGCGAGATAGGCATCCACGTCCGCTTCAGTCACGTTGGGAAGGGCCAACAGGACCTGGCGCGGCGCCAGCGTACTGTTGATGCCGGGCGATCGGGAAAATACGGTGAGCGCACCCGCCAGCTTTCGATACAAGTCGGGGGTGACGCCGATGACCCGCTGGAGTTCGTCGACGGTCTGGAACGGGGCGTTGGTCGGAACATAGGGCAATCCCATGGCCTCGTAACGATCCCGCTCCGCCCCCTGGGGGCGCGTGAGCTCGTCGACGTCCCTCCAGTCCAGGATGGCATCGAGCAGTTGATTGGTCTGTTCTTCATCCAGCCCGGCGGACAGCAGCAGCCCCTTGAGCAAGGCGTCGCTGGCGGTATTGAGGTCGATTTTGGCGGATTCGTCGCGCATGACGAGACGAATCTCGGCCGCATCCAGGCTGAATGCGTGCGTCCTGCTGTCGGCCTTCCATCTCTCCGCATCGGTCGCCGGCTTGGCCAGTTCGTAGAGGCCGCGATGGACGCCGGCATCGGCCAGGGCGCGCGCCTTGGCGAGGGAAACCAGATTGCCGGCGACCAGGGCGGTGCTGCGCGCGCCATAGACAAAGCTGCCCGCAATGACGGCCAGCAGGGCAACGACCCAGAGCACGAGGATCAGCGCGATACCGCGCTCGAACCGGTTTGGGCGGACCGCCCGGGAGGATGCGTTGCGCATGCTCATTGCGTCCTGGTCCGAGGTGCGGCGACGATATCCGGCCAGGTTTCGCCGTTTTCCATGGTCAGTTGCAGGCGGATCAACGCGGGGGGCGTTTTTTGATCCAGCCATTGATCGTGCCAGGCGGGGTCTTCCGTTTCCGACTGGGCTCCGAAGTAGGCCAATGCGATCTCCTTGACGGCTTTTATCAGCACCTTGGGTTCGGCTTGTTCAATGGGCTCGAAACCCGGCGCGCCTGGGTCGGGCAATTGCCAGCGCATCACCAGGTCGCGCCCGGTCTCGCCGTCGACCAGGTCGAGGGCGATGAGGTGGTTGCCGGATGCGCCGTCGTGCATCGCCACTGTCCCGACGAAGCGCAGGGACTCGGCTTCGCCGGCAAAGGCAAGCCGGTCCTCTTCGCCCACCCGCCAGCGCAAGGGGTAGGTTTGCTCGATGCCGCGCCGGATGAAATCGACGACGACCGCCTGCCGCGAGGAGGTCACCATGCGCTGTTCGCCCGCCTCCCAGCTCCGCGTTCCGAGATTCAGTCCCGCGAACAGCAGGCTCAGGATGAAGCCCACCAAGGTCATGCCGATGAGCAATTCCAGGAGGGTGAAGCCTTGCGAGCGGCGCATGGAGTTCACGGCCGGAGCGCCGCGCGCAGGGTGACGAAACGAAGGACGCGCGGTTTCGTGGCGGTGTGGTCCCAGTTCACGGCGACTTCCACCTGGTACAGGTCGACCGGAGCGCCCGCGTCCTCCAGGGGAGAGATGCCCGCGTCGTAACGCTGCACCGAGGTGCGCCACGTGTAGCCAGGTTCCGCCCCGCCCGTGCTCTCGCCCTCGACCAGGGGCGATTCGACGCCGGCGGCCGCCAGTTGCGATTCGGCGATGGCCACGGCCCGGCTGTAGTGCTCCGCCGTGCCGATATTGCCGAGCCCTCCGGAGAAGATGCGCATGAGCACCCCCAGCGCCAGGGCGAGGACGATGAAGGCGACCAGCACCTCCAGCAGGGAAAAGCCCCGGCAGGACCGCTTCACGGCGTATCCAGAATCTCGACCTGGCCGGTGAGCCAGTCGACATCGATGAGGTATTTGCGTTCGCCCATGGCCAGGCTCACCCGGCCTCCGGTCGAACTGCCGTCGGGATAGAAGCGGATGGCGGCGGTGCTGGCGTCGGTAACCTCGCCCTGGGCGGTGTAGACCCCGATTTCCGCCTGTTGTGGCAGCTTGCGGGACTTGCTGTCTCCGCTCAACAGGAAACTGCGCGTCTCGACATCCAGGGTCAGGGTCGCCTCGCCCCGGCTGACGATTGCCTGGGAACGCGCTTTGCGCAGGCCGGCCGCCACCTGACGGGCACCCGCCTTGAGCTCGGCGGTTGAACCGCCGACGCCGAACATCGGGGGAATCAGGGCGTAGGTCATTGCCAGCAGCGCCAGCACGACCAGCAGTTCCAGCAGGGTGAAGCCGGCTTGACGGGCTATCACCAACTCACGATGTCCCGATCCTCGCCCTCGCCACCCTCGCGCCCGTCGGCGCCGAGGCTGGAGAGATCGAAAGCGCCGTGCTGGCCCGGGGATGCATAGATATAGTCAGTGCCCCACGGATCCTTGGGAACGGTCTTTTTCTTCAGGTACGGGCCGTTCCAGTTGGTCGCCCCCCCCGGCGCCTCGACCAGTGCCTGCAGGCCTTCCTGGGTGTTGGGGTGGCGCCCGACCTCAAGCTTGTACATGTCGAGCGCCGCCCCGAACTCCTCGACCTGGAGCTGGGCCGTGTCGGACTTGGCGCTGGAGACGTATTTCATTACGCGCGGCCCTGCCAGTGCCGCGAGCATGCCGAGGATAACCAGAACCACCAGCAGTTCGAGCAGGGTGAAGCCGCGCTGCGCCCTCGCCAACTTTGATTGGAACACCATAGATCACTCCTGTTTACAAAAATTCATCTTCATGTGGGGCTGAAGCCCGACCCGAACGTTCGGTCAAGAAACACCAGGCAACCCATCGATTTCGTAGGGTGCGCCGTGCGCACCCTTGAACGTCCCCAAAGGGGACCCGTCCCTGCCGGGGCGCAAATCGGTGCGCACGGCGCACCCTACGGGGTTTCTTCGGCGCGAGAACCTGTCCACCGGTCATACCGCCAGTTCGTTGACGCTCAGAATAGCCACCAGAATAGACATGATTATGGCGCCGATGAGCAGCCCCAGGCCCAGGATCAACGCGGGTTCGAGCAGACCGAGGGTTCGTTTGACCGCGGTCTTCACTTCCCGGTCGAAAACGTCGGCGACCTGGATGAGCATTTCGGACAGCCGCCCGGTTTCCTCGCCGACCATGACCATGTGCACGCCCAGCCTTGGAAAAACCTCGGCTTCCATGAGCGGCACGCCAAGGCCCTTGCCTTCGCGCAGCTTGGTCGCCACTTCGTCGATACGCTCGGCCATGACGCTGTTGGTCAGGGTTTCCTTGACGATGGACAGCGCAGACAACAAAGACACCCCATTGTCGAGCAAGGTTCCCAGGGTGCGGGAAAAACGGGCCATTTCGATCTTGGCCACCAGGTCGCCGATCAGCGGCAGGGCGAGAAAACGCTCGTCCCAGCGATAGCGGCTGTCCGGGTCGGCCATCTGGCGCTTGAACAGGGCAGACAAGACCAGGCTGCCGCCAATCAGCGCCCACCACCAGGCCTGGAAGAACTCGCCAGCGCCGACGACGATCTGCGTCGCCAGGGGCAGGGCCTTGCCGGATTCCTCGAACATCTGGGTGAACTGCGGCACGACGAAAATCAGCAGCACGACGACCGAAACCACCGCCACCATGACCAGGATGGCCGGGTAGATCAGCGCGGATTTGACGGTTTCCCTGAGATCCTTGGCGCGCTCCATGAACTCGGTCAGGCGGAGCATGACGACTTCCAGCGCGCCGCCCGCCTCGCCCGCGCGGATCATGTTGAGATAAAAACGGGAGAAGACACCCTGCTGGGCGTCCAGCGCGGCATACAGGGATGAGCCGCCGCGCACGTCCTGACGAACCTCACCGAGGATTTCGGCGACCTCATCGTTGGCCGAAAGATTGACCACGATTTCCAGGGCACGATCGAGCGGCAGGCCGGCACGCAGCAACGTGGATATCTCGCGCGTCATCATGGCGATTTCGTCCTGGCTCACCCGCGCGCGTCCGAATCCGCCCAGCCAGCCCCCGCCACTGCCCGCAGTCGCCTCTTCAATCTGGATCGGCATGAAGCCCTGCGCCTGAAGGTGTTCGGCCACCGAATCCGGCCCGCGCGCCTCCATTTCACCTTCGAGGATGCTCCCCTGCGCGTCTGCCGCCTTGTACTGAAACAGTGGCATTCTCAGTCTTCCCGGGTCACGCGCAGCACTTCGTCGAGGGTGATCACCCCGGCAATGACTTTGCGCAGGCCATCCTCATACAGGGTCTGCATGCCCTCTTCGATGGCCTGTCGGCGGATCTCCCCGGATACGGCATGACGCATGATCAGACTGCGAATCGTATCGGTCATCGGCAGCATTTCCATGATGCCCAGTCGACCGGTGTATCCGGTACCGCCACAGGACTCGCAGCCTACGGGCCGGTATAAAACGATAGGCGAATCGCCAGCGAACCGTTTGAGGTCGAACTCCTGCACGACTTCGGGCAGGGGTTCATACGGTTCGCGGCAGGCCTTGCAAAGCGAACGCACCAGGCGCTGGGCCAGGATGCCGTTCACGGTGGAAGTCAGCAGGTAGTCCTCTACCCCCATATCGAGCAAGCGGTTAACCGTGCTGGAGGCATCGTTGGTGTGAAGCGTGGAGATCACCATGTGTCCGGTGAGCGCCGACTGCACCGCGATCTGGGCTGTCTCCAGATCGCGGATCTCGCCGATCATGATGACGTCGGGGTCCTGGCGCACGATGGAGCGCAGTGCATTGGCAAAGGTCAGGCCGATCTGCGGCTTGACCTGAATCTGGTTGATGCCATCCATCTGGTATTCCACCGGGTCTTCCACGGTGAGGATCTTGACGTCCGGCTTGTTCAGCAGTTGAAGTGCCGTGTAGAGCGTGGTGGTCTTGCCGCTGCCGGTGGGGCCGGTGACCAGCACAATGCCATGCGGCTGGGTGAGCGCGTCGAGAAACAGCTTGAGCGTCGCCGGATCGAAACCCAGGGTATCGAAATTGAGCGGCACGCCGCCCTTGTCCAGCACCCGCATGACCACGCTTTCGCCGTGCATGGTCGGCACGGTGGACACGCGCAGGTCGATTTCCTTGTTCTTTGCCTTCAGCTTGATGCGGCCATCCTGAGGCAAGCGGCGCTCGGCGATGTCCAGATTGGCCATGATCTTGATGCGCGAGATCACCGCCGCCGACAGCCGACGCGGCGGCGATTCCACCTCCTGCATCACGCCATCCACCCGGAAGCGCACGATCAGGCGGCTCTCGAACGGCTCGACATGGATGTCCGAGGCACGCGCTTCGAGGGCACGTTCCATGATCAAACTAACCACGCGGATAACCGGCGCTTCGCTGGCCAGATCTTTCAGATGCTGGACGTCGCTGCTCTCTTCCAGTTCGACCGGCCCTTCGGCCTCGCCGACAATCTGTCCGATACTGCTACGGCCCGCAACATAAAGCCGCTCAAAGGCAGCGTCGATCTCACCAGGCAAGCCGAGCAGAACGGTGATCTCCCGCCCGGTTGCCAAATGGAATGCATGGATGACATAGCGGTCGAGCGGGTCGGCCATCACCAGCACCAGGCGATCGGCACCCTCGTGCACGGGCAGGGCACGGGCTTCCTGGAGAAACCGGGTTGATACCCGCTCCTCGAAGACCGGCAAGGCGGGGTAGTCCTCGGCGGTGGCCAGGGGGATGCCAAGCTGCTCCGACAACGCCTGGTACAAAACCTTCTCGGCGACCCAGCCCTGCCTGGTCAGAATTGCGCCAAGCCGCTCCGAGCCACCCGCATCTTTCTGTAGCTTGAGCGCGGCCAGCAAGTTTGTCCGCTCCAGCGCCCCCCGCCCGATCAGGATTTCACCGATGAGTTTTTTTGACAAAACAGGTCGTCTCACAACTAAAGGACATCATTGTATTTCATCCGCCCAAAAATACGGCGGGCACCGAGCGGGGCGTCTTTGACCGCTTGCCCCGCATGCCGGCTGGCATTTACCCTTTGCGCCTTGCGGCGCATCGCGGCTGAAGCCGCTCCTACAGCGGCGCCTGCGGGGTCTCCGGAAAAATCCGTGCTGGGCGACGTCCAGAAAGCCTGTCGGACTTGAAAAATCGAAGCGATTATTGTTGGGTAAGTGAATAGCAGCCGCTTCCCTTCTACGCCGACAGGCTCGTGGCAAGCGCCGATCATTGTTTCCTTTGCAGACCCGCCGAAAGAGGCTTCCGTTCGATCGGGATATGGTTCAGCGCCCGAATGGAATCAATCGCAACAGCCAAATTTCTGGAATCCCCCCCTCCCCCGGTAAAATTCCGGGATGATTGTCTATCTCCACGGCTTCAATTCCTCTCCCGCGTCCGGCAAGGCCCGCCAGTTCGGCGAGCATATGGCCCGCATCGGCCGGCTGGCGGACTACTATTGCCCGGCGCTCCCCAACAGCCCGCGCGAGGCCGTCGCACTTGTTGAGGCCGAACTGGAACGACGACGCCCCGAATCGGTCACCCTGGTCGGCAGTTCGCTGGGGGGTTTCTACGCCACCGATCTGGCGGAAAAACACGGTTGGAAGGCGGTTCTGGTGAACCCGGCGGTGCACGCCCATAAACTGCTGCGCGCCGCGCTCGGTCCGCAGACCAACTGGCACACCGGCGAGTCGTGGGTGCTCACCGAGGCGCATCTGAACGAACTCACGGCGCTGGATGTCGAAGCCATCACCCGCCCCGAACGCTATCTTCTACTGGCGCAGAGCGGCGACGAGGTGCTCGATTACCGCGACGCGGTGGCCTACTACGCGGGGGCCACGCAGATCATCGAAGAAGGCGGCGACCACGGCTTTGCCGGGTTCGAGCGCCACTACCAAACCATTCTGGATTTCTGATGCACCTTATTTTTGAAGAAGACGGCCATTTCAAGGCCGGTTCCATCCTGTCCGAAACCGATGCCACGGCGCAGGTGGAAACCGCCTCGGGCAAGCGCAGCAAGATCAAGGCGGCCAATATCCTGCTGCGTTTCGCCGCGCCGGCGCCGACCGAGGTGATGGCCGACGCGGAAACGCTGGCGGCGGAGCTCGATGCTGATTTTCTGTGGGAGGCGGCAGGCGCCGACGAATTCGGATTCGAGCAGCTGGCGCAGGAATATTACGGCCACGCGCCGACACCGCCGGAATCGTTGGCGCTGCTGCTGAAACTGCACGGCTCGCCGATCCATTTCCACAAAAGAGGCAAGGGTCGCTACCGTCCGGCGCCGGCCGAGACGCTGGCGGCGGCCAAGGCCGGCCTGGAGAAAAAGCGGCTGGCGGCGGAGCGGCAGGCGCATCTGGCGACGGAACTGGCGGCCTTTCGGCTGCCCGAGGAATATGCCTCGCTGGTCCCGCGCATCCTCATCGCGCCGGACAAGAACACGCTCGAATACAAGGCGCTGGAAGACGCGGCGGCTGCCACCGGGCTGTCGCCGTTGCGGCTGATCGAACGCTGCGGCGCGATCCCGTCGACGCTCGACTTCCACCTGGCGAGCTTCCTGCTGGAATACTTTCCGCGCGGCACCGGCTTCGCGCCGGTCACCGAGCCGGCCGACCCGCCCGAACTGCCGAGAAGCGCGGTGCGCGCCTTCTCGATGGACGACGAGGCCACAACCGAGATCGACGATGCGCTGTCGGTCGAGTGGCGCGACGACGGCAGCATCCGCGTCGGCATCCACATCGCTGCGCCGGCGCTCGGCATCGCGCCGGGCTCCGAACTCGACAAGGTGGCGCGCGAACGGCTATCGACCGTGTACTACCCGGGCAACAAGATCACCATGCTGCCGGAAGCGCTGATCCACCACTACACGCTGGGTGAAACCCACGACTGTCCGGCGTTGTCGCTGTACGTCGACGTGACGCCCGACCTGCGCGTGCTCGGCACCGAGTCCAGGCTCGAAATGGTGCACATCGCCGACAACCTGCGCCACGAGACGCTGGAGGTGCTGTTCAACGACGAGACCCTGCGCAACCCGGCGGTGCCCGATTACCCCTACCGCCGCGAACTGGAATGGCTCAGGGATTTCGCCGCGGTGCTCGAAACCGGGCGCGGCAAGGCCGACACGGTCGACCGCGTCGACTACAACTTCAAGCTCGACGGCGAGCGGATCAGCATCGTGCCGCGCAAGCGCGGCAGCCCGATCGACAAGGTGGTTTCCGAATTAATGATCTTCGCCAATGCCCACTGGGGCGGCTGGCTGGCGGAGAACCGCGTTCCGGGCATTTATCGCGCGCAGTCCAACGGCAAGACGCGCATGACCACCGCGCCCGACCCGCACGTCGGCCTCGGCGTCGATCAATATGCGTGGTCGTCGTCGCCCCTGCGGCGCTACGTCGACCTGGTCAACCAGCGCCAGCTGATTTCATTGGTGCAGGGCAGCGACCCGGCGTACCCGCCGCGCAGCGAGCAGCTGTTTTCGGTGGTGCGCGAATTCGAGCTGGCGTACGACGCCTACAACGAGTTCCAGCGGCGACTGGAGCGCTACTGGATGCTGCGCTGGATGCAACAGGAAAACATTCAGGAGGTCACCGCCAGTGTCATCCGCGAAGACCTGGTGCGCTTCGACAGCCTGCCGCTGGTGACGCGCGCGCCGTCGGTATTGGGTGCCGCGCCGGGCGCCAGGGTGCGGCTGGCGATTTCCAGCATCGATCTGCTCGACATCAACTTTCACGCCGAGCTCATGGAAACGCTGACGCCGCCTGACAGCAGCGCCACCCTTCCGTAAAATCAGTCCTGCCCAACTCCCGGTTTCCATGGTGTCTACCCAGCCCCTTCCCCTCACCGCGCCGTCCAAGCAAGGCACCCGCATGGCGCTGGCCCTGCTGGCGTCGGCGGCGGTGCACGGCATGATGCTGTCGACCCAGTTCGTGCAGGTCAACCCGCGCCTGTTCGAGGATCCCAACCTGCCGATGGAAGTGGTGCTGGTCAACGCCAAAACCGCGGAGGCGCCGCTCAATCCCGACGCACTGGCGCAGGTAAGTCTGGCCGGCGGCGGTAATACCGATGAAGACCGGCGGCTGAAGAGCCCGCTGCCCGCCAGCAGCGAAACCCGGAGCGGCAGCGAGGAAACCGCCCTGCAGACGCGGGTGGCCGAACTGGAGCAGCAGGCCAAAATCCTATTGACCCAGTTGCAGCCAAACGGCCAGCTACAGGAGCGCCCGCAGGCTGCGCCGCCCGCGCCGATCAAGCCCGCCATCGACGCCAGCCAGCTCAACCTGCAGGCGCGCGAAATGGCGCAGTTGCAGGCGCGCATCTCGCAGCAGTGGGACGCATACCAGAAGCGCCCCAAGCGCGCCTTTGTCGGGGCCAACGTCAAGGAATACGCGTTTGCGCGCTACGTCGAGGACTGGGTCACCAAGGTCGAACGCGTCGGCAACGTCAACTACCCCGAAGCCGCGCGCCGCCAGGGCCTGTACGGCAGCCTCAGGCTGACCGTGTCGATCCACGCCGATGGCCGCATCGAAAAGGTCGATATCGATCGCTCGTCCGGCTCCAAGATCCTCGACACTGCCGCGATCCGCATCGTCGAACTCGCCGCGCCCTACGCGCGCTTCCCCGACGACATGCGGGAAAAGGCCGATATCTTGTCGATCACCCGCACCTGGACCTTCACCCGCTCGGATCAGCTCGTCGGCACGGACTGAATCCCGCCAGCCAGCGCCGTGGGATTTATGCCCCGCACGCTTGCGGGCCTCGCTGCTCCCGCCACCGGTGGGGGGTTTTTTTTGCCACCCTCTCATTGCCTGCCCGGTTCCGCGGAAAAATATTGTTTCTTGCATGATAAAATATTTTGTTAATGCTATATATTTTTTTAATCAGGCTTCTGGAGATTTGTCATGCACACCGGCACCACCCTTACCCAGTTCATCATTGAAGAGCAACGCCGCACCGCCGGCGCCACCGGCGATTTCACCTCGCTCCTGAACGACGTCGTCATCGCCTGCAAGGCGATTTCCAATGTTGTCAACAAGGGCGCGCTGCTAGGCGTGATGGGCTCGCTGGATTCCGAGAACGTGCAGGGCGAAACGCAGAAGAAGCTCGACGTCATCACCAACGACATCATGATCCGCTCCAATGAATGGGCGGGCCACCTGGCCGGCATGGCGTCCGAGGAAATGGATGAGGTGTATTCGATCCCCGGCCAGTATCCGCTGGGCAAGTACCTGCTGGTGTTCGATCCGCTCGACGGCTCGTCCAACGTCGATGTCAACATTTCGGTCGGCACCATTTTCTCGATCCTGAAGGCCCCGGTTGCCGGTCGCGCTGCCAAAACCGAGGACTTCCTGCAGCCCGGCACCAAGCAGGTGTGCGCCGGCTACGCGATCTACGGTTCCTCGACCATGCTGGTGCTGACCTTCGGCCACGGCACCAATGGCTTCACGCTCGACCGCGACGTCGGCGAATTCGTGCTGACCCACCCGAACATGACCATCCCCACTGAAACCCGCGAGTTCGCGATCAATGCATCCAACATGCGTTTCTGGGAAAAACCGGTGCAGCGCTACGTCGATGAATGCCTGGCCGGCAAGACCGGCCCGCGCGGCAAGGACTTCAACATGCGCTGGGTCGCCTCGATGGTGGCCGAAGTGCACCGCATCCTCACCCGCGGCGGCATCTTCATGTACCCCAAGGACACCAAGGATCCCACCAAGGCCGGCAAGCTGCGTCTGCTGTATGAAGCCAATCCGATGGCCTTCATCGTCGAACAAGCCGGCGGCGGCGCCACAACCGGGCGCGAGCGCATCCTCGACCTGGCCCCGGAAGGCCTGCACCAGCGCGTGCCGGTGATCCTCGGCTCCAAGTCCGAAGTGGACACCGTGACCGGCTATCACCACGAAAAGGTGGCCTGAGCAATTGCGGGTTGAAATGCTGGGTTAAAAAAGCCGGGCATCGCCCGGCTTTTTTATTGGACGGGCCTCACGCTAAGCTGCCGCCTTACCAATGCCCCTGTCACCCGCCCGAAAAGAGGGCGAACAGCGAAACGCCCATGGCGAGAAGCGCCAGCGCAACGGCTACGGCGCACAGCACGGCCATGCGCCTGAAGCGCGACTCTGCGATTGCCGCGCCCTGCTCGAGCGCGGTCACCGTCTTCCGCAGCTGTTCGGCCAGTTCCTTGACGTGCAGCGCATTCTGCGAGGCCGCCGACTGCAGCTCGGTGATCTGCTGCTGCAGGACGCTGTTCTGGGCTGCAGCCGCCTCGTCGCTTTTGCGCGTGGTGAACACGGGCAGCGCCGATGAAACGATCGGGCTGATGAAAGGCAGGATTGCCTTGACTGCGGGAATCAACCATGCCGCCATGAAACCTCCTTGTCTGGGTGCGGCATCACGCCGCAAGCACTACTTTAGCGCAGGCGGCGCCGCCTGCCTGAATAGCGCCAGCGCCAGCGCCCTTTGCACGGCGTGATCGACAATCGGCGCGGGGTAATCGCGCCCGATGACGCAGCCCGCGCGCTGCTGCCCCGCGGCGGCAGGCATCGTCCATGGGGCATGAATGAATTTTTCCGGCACGCGGGCAAGTTCCGGCAGATAGCGGCGGATGAATGTTCCCTGCGCGTCGAAACGCTTGGATTGCATCAACGGATTGAAGATGCGGAACCAGGGCTGGGCGTCGCAGCCAACCGAGGCGGCCCACTGCCAGCCGCCGCTGTTGGCGGCGAGGTCGAAGTCGATCAGCTTGTCGGCGAAATACTTTTCCCCCAGCCGCCAGTCGACCAGCAGGTCCTTGGTGAGAAACGAGGCGGCAACCATGCGCAGACGATTGTGCAGGTAACCGGTCTGGTTCAACTGACGCATCGCGGCGTCGACCAGCGGATAGCCGGTGCGCGCCTCGCACCAGGCTTCGAAATGGCCGCGTGGATTCGGCCACGGCAGCGTATCGTACTGGCGCTTGAAAGCATGGCCGCTGGCGACGTCGGGGCGATGCCAGAGAATCTGATGATAGAAATCGCGCCAGATCAGTTCGGACAGCCAGGCCTGCGCGCCGCGCCCGCCCTGCTGCCAGGCCGCGGCGGCGAGCTGACGAATGGAAACGGTGCCGAAGCGCAGGTGCGTCGACAGGCGCGACGGCCCCTCGCTGGCAGGGAAGTCGCGCGTTTCCTGATAGCGGTCGATGCGACCCAGAAAATCCTCGAACCGCTGCGCACCGCCCGCCATGCCGGTGGACAGCGTACGTTCGGCGGGGGCAAAGCCCATGTCCTGCAGGCTCGGGATGGCGCTCGACTGCGATGCCAGCCGGTCTGCGTAGGCGTCGACCGGATAAGCCTGCAGGTCAAACGGCGTCAGCCTTTTCAGCCAGGCATTCCTGTAGGGGGTGAATACGCTGTATGGCGTGCCGCCGGTGGTCAGCACTTCGTCACGCTCAAAGAGTACCGTGTCCTTGCTGTGATGGACGGCGATATCGCGGGCGCGCAGCGCGGCCTCGACGGCGGCGTCGCGCGCCAGCGCGGCAGGTTCGTCGTCGTGATTGAAAAATACAGCGTCGATCTGCAGGCCGGCGGCCAGCCGCACGACCTCGTCGCGCGCGACGCCGTGCCTGACCACGAGGCCGCCCCCCCGGGCCGCGAGGGCCTGCTGCAATTCAGTGACGCTGGCGTGGATGAACGCGACGCGACGGTCAGCCGGGTCGGGGAGCATGTCGAGGATATCGCGATCGAAAATGAAGGCGCAGACGACCTGCCGCGACCGTTTGAGCGCGTGGTAGAGCGCGGCATGGTCGAAGTCGCGCAGATCGCGGCGGAACCAGACCAGGGTGCGGGTGTATTCAGGCATCGGAGGTTGTGGTCGCTATAGTGTTAGGGACAGGTGCAAAAAGGAATGCTTGCTTGAATTGAGCAGATTACAATGGGAGGGCAACCATGGATACCGTCAATCTCACCCACAATTTCCTGATCGCCATGCCGGGCATGGTCGATCCCAATTTCAATGGCACGCTGACCTATATCTGCGACCACAGCGAGCAGGGCGCGCTGGGGGTGGTGGTCAACCGGCCGATCGATCTGGACTTGTCGACGCTGTTCGAGCAGATCGGCCTGTCCCTGCCCGAGCGCCTGCACAAGAACATGGTTTATTTTGGCGGCCCGGTGCAAACCGAACGCGGTTTTGTGCTGCACACGCCGCCGCAGACCTTCAGTTCCACCCTTACCGTCAACGACGTGATCAGCCTCACCACCTCGAAGGACGTGCTCGAAGCCGTGAGCCAGGGCGCCGGACCGCAAAAATTCATGGTGTCGCTGGGCTACGCGGGCTGGGGCGCCGGCCAGCTGGAAGAGGAAATCAAACAGAACGCCTGGCTGTCGGTGGCCGCCGACCCGCTGGTGATTTTCGACCTGGCGCCCGAAGAACGCCTGCCTGCCGCGATGAAGCGCCTCGGCATCGACTTTGCCAGCCTGTCCGAAGAAGCCGGGCACGCTTGACTTGAGCCATGCAGACACTCACGGCACGGTGCTGGCCTTCGACCTCGGCCTCAAACGCACCGGTGTCGCCTCGGGCGATCTGTCGATCGGCGTCGCGCACCCGCTCAGCGTCATCCAGGCCGAGTCCACCGATGCACGGCTCGCCGCCATCGCCGGGCTGATCGCCGAATGGCAGCCAGTGCTGCTGGTGCTGGGTCTGCCCACCCACGCCGACGGCGGCGAGCACGAAATGACACGGGTGGCCAAAAACTTCGCGCGCAAACTAGAATCGCGTTTCAATTTGCCGGTATTTCTGGTGGACGAGCGCCACACCAGCACGGCGGCCGAATCCGAATTGCACGCGCGCGGCATCCACGGCAAGAAGAACAAGGCGCTGGCGGACGCCGTCGCCGCCCAACTGATACTGCAAGGATTTTTTGATGCACGCCTCATTGCCTGACGTCGACCCCCTGATTGCACAACTTGCCGCCGCCATCGCGCCCATCCTCACGCCGGACACCGTCATCGTCGGCATCCACACCGGCGGGGTTTGGGTGGCCGGGCGGCTGCACGCACTGCTCGGCTGCAAGCTGCCGCTCGGCACGCTCGACATCTCGTTCTACCGCGACGACTTTTCACGCATCGGCCTGCACCCGCAGGTGAAGCCGTCCAACCTGCCGTTCGACCTCGAAGGCCGCGACATCCTGCTGGTCGACGACGTGCTGCACAGCGGGCGCACGGTGCGCGCGGCGATGAACGAGCTGTTCGATTACGGCCGTCCGGCCTCGATCCGGCTGGCGGTACTGGTCGACCGCGGCGGCCGCGAGTTGCCGATCCGCCCAGACTTTGCCGGCCTGACGCTTGCCGTGCCGGCCCACCAGAACGTCAATCTTTCGCGGCTGGACGACGGCCACCTGACCCTTTCCCTCGCATGAATCTACAACTCACCGAAGACGGCAGGCTGCGCCACCTGCTCACCCTCGACGGCCTGCCGCGCGCGATCCTGACGCAGATCCTCGACACCGCCGAATCCTTCATGGACGTCGGCGAGCGCGAGGTGAAAAAAGTCCCGCTGCTGCGCGGCAAGTCGATCTTCAACCTGTTCTTCGAGCCGTCGACGCGCACCCGCACCACCTTCGAGATCGCCGCCAAGCGGCTGTCCGCCGACGTCGTCAACCTCAACATCGCCACCTCCAGCCAGACCAAGGGCGAGGCCATCCTCGACACCGTCGACAACCTCGCCGCGATGCACGCCGACATGTTCATCGTGCGCCACGGACAGTCGGGGGCGGCGCACTTCATCGCGCGCCACGTGGCGCCCCACATCTCGGTGATCAACGCCGGCGACGGCCGCCACGCGCATCCGACGCAGGGCCTGCTCGACATGTTCACCATCCGCCGCTTCAAGGGCGAGTTCCACAATCTCACCGTGGCCATCGTCGGCGACGTGCTGCATTCACGGGTGGCACGCTCGCAGATCCACGCGCTGACCACGCTCGGGGTGCCGGAAGTGCGCGTGGTCGGCCCGAAGACCCTGCTCCCTACCGGGGTCGAGCAGATGGGCGTCAGGGTGTTCCACGACATGGAAGCGGGGCTAGCCGGCTGCGACGTGGTCATCATGCTGCGCCTGCAGAGCGAGCGCATGAAGGGCGCGCGGCTGCCTTCCGCGCAGGAATACTTCAAGTTCTTCGGCCTGACGCCGGAAAAGCTCGCGCTCGCCAAACCGGACGCCATCGTCATGCACCCCGGCCCGATGAACCGCGGCGTGGAAATCGCATCCGAAGTGGCCGACGGCCCGCAGTCAGTGATCCTGCCGCAGGTGACCTACGGCATTGCGGTGCGGATGGCGGTGATGGCCTTGCTGGCGGGGACGGGGAACGCATGAAAATCCATATCAAGAACGGCCGCGTGATCGACCCGATGAACGCGCGCGACGAAGTCGCCGACGTATTCGTGGCGGCGGGCAAGATCGTCGGCAACGGCCTCGCGCCCGCCGATTTCCACGCCAACCGCACCCTCGACGCAACCGGCCTCGTCGTCTGTCCCGGCCTGGTCGACCTGTCGGTGCGGCTGCGCGAACCCGGCTTCGAGTACCGCGCCACGCTGGAATCCGAAATGCTCGCCGCCGCTGCCGGCGGTATCACCTCGCTGGCCTGCCCGCCCGACACCGACCCGCCACTGGACGAGCCGGGGCTGGTGGAAATGCTGAAATTCCGTGCCAAAAACCTGCCCGGCCCGCGCGTCTACCCGATCGGCGCGATGACGCAGAAGCTCGAAGGCAAAATGCTGACCGAAATGGCCGAACTGACCGAGGCGGGCTGCCGCGCCTTCACCCAGGCCGATGCCCTGCCGACCGACACCCAGGTGTTGCTGCGTGCGATGGAATACGCCTCCACCTTCGGCTTCAGCCTGTGGCTGCGGCCGCAGGATGCATCGCTGGCGCGCGGCGGCGTGGCGCACGACGGCGCCGTCGCCTCGCGCCTCGGTCTGCCCGGCATCCCGGCGCTGGCCGAGACGGTGGCGCTGGCGACCATCCTGCAACTGGCGCGCGAGACCGGCGCCCGCGTGCATGTGGCGCGCCTGTCGACCTACGAAGGCATTGCGATGGTGCGCGCCGCCAAGGCACAGGGGCTGGCGGTCACCTGCGACGTCGCCGCTACCCACGTTCACCTGTCGGAAAACGACCTCATCAGCTTCGACTCGCATCTCCATCTGGTGCCGCCGCTGAGAAGCCTGCGCGACCGCGATGCCATCCGCGAGGCGCTGCGCGACGGTTCCATCGACGCGCTGTGCTCCGACCACACCCCGGTCGACGATGACGTGAAACAAGTCCCGTTCGGCGAATCGGCGCCCGGCGCCTCCGGGGTCGAACTGCTGCTGCCGCTGACCCTGAAATGGGCGCGCGAGATGGGCGTGCCGTTGCTGCAGGCGATCGACCTGATTTCGTGGAAGCCGTCGCAGATCCTGGGCGTGCCGGGCGGCAATCTGTCGGTCGGCAGCTGCGCCGACCTATGCATTTTCGATGAAAATGCCGAATGGGTCGTCACCTCCAAAACGCTGACCAGCCAGGGCAACAACACGCCCTTCCTCAACCTGCCGATGCAGGGCCGGGTGCGCTACACGCTGATCGACGGCCACATCGACTTCGAAGCCCCGCATTGAGCCCCGCATTGCCATCCATGGCGGGCAAGCTGCCTGCCATGCGTTATCTGCCCGTTTCAATGCTGCCGATCAGCCTGGGCGCCGGCGCGCTGGCGGTCGCCGGCTTCGCCCCGTTCGATTTCTGGCCCTTGCCGATATTGAGCCTGGCGGTGCTGTTCACGCTGCTGGCGCGCACCGCCTCGATGCGCGCCAGCTTTCTCGTCGGCCTGACCTGGGGACTCGGCTTCTTCATTACCGGGGTGAGCTGGGTGTATGTCAGCCTGTCGGTGCACGGCGGCATGGCGGCGTGGCTGGCGGCACTCGCGACCTTCCTGTTCTGCGCCGTGCTGGCGCTGTTTCCGGGCGCGGTCGGTGCGCTGCAGGCGCGCTGGCCAGTCTCGCCTGCATTGCGTCTGCTGCTGTTGATGCCGCTTGCGTGGGGGGTGACGGAGTGGGTGCGCGGCTGGCTTTTTACTGGCTTCCCGTGGCTGGTGGCGGGCTATTCTCAGGTGCCCGACAGCCCGCTGGCCGGTTATGCGCCGCTGGTTGGCGTGTATGGCGTGTCATTCCTGCTGGCGCTGATCGCAGCCCTGCTGGCATGGAGCGTGACGACGCGCGGCCGACATGCGCAGCGCGCGTGGGCCGTGGTGGCGATCGTGGCACTGGGGGTCGGCGGCCAGGCCCTGCGCGGCGTCGCCTGGACGACGCCGGACGGCGCACCGACAACGGTCGCGCTGCTGCAGGGCAACATCCCGCAAGACCTGAAGTGGCAGCCGGAAAAGGCCCAGGCCACGCTGGAAAGCTACGCACGGATGGCCACGGCCTCGCCCGCGCAACTGATCGTGCTGCCGGAAACCGCGCTGCCGCTGTTCGAGTCCGATCTCCCCGATTCCTATCGCGCCGGCCTGGCGTCGCTCGGCCGGAAAAACGGCGGCGATGTGTTGACCGGGGTACCGACCGGGTCGCTCGCGGGCGCTTACTACAACAGCGTCATCAGCCTCGGGGCTGCGCCCAGCCAGCGTTACCACAAGGTGCACCTGGTGCCGTTCGGCGAATACATTCCGCTAAAGGCGGTGTGGGGCTGGGTGATCAAAGTGTTGCACATCCCGCTGTCGGATTTTGCGCGCGGCGCCGTCGACCAGCGCCCGCTCGCCATCGGCGGCCAGCGGGTGGCGGCCAACATCTGTTACGAGGATGCCTTCGGCGAGGAAATCATCCGCCAGCTGCCCGAGGCGAGCGTGCTGGTAAACGTCAGCAATCTGGCGTGGTTCGGCGATTCGTTCGCGCCCTGGCAGCACGCGCAGATGTCGCAGATGCGCGCGCTGGAAACCGGGCGCATGATGCTGCGCGCCACCAACACCGGCGTCACCGCGATCATCGACGCGCGAGGCCATGTGCTGGCCAGCCTGCCGCCTTTCACCACCGGCAGCCTGTCCGGAAAAATCCAGGGCCATGCCGGCAGCACGCCCTATGTGCGCTGGGGCAATGCGCCCGTGCTGGTGCTATGGGGACTATTGGGGATCGGGCTGCTGGGCGCCGGTTTCAGGCAGCGGCCCTGACCCGCGTGGCGTTGCGGCCGCTGCGTTTGGCTTCCAGCAAGGCAGCATCGGCGCGCGCCAGCGCCTCGTTTTCTCCCTTGTCGTCGCGACTGTATTCGGACAGCCCGCCGCTCCACGACAGCTTCTGCGTCACGCCGGGAATCAGCTCCACGCTTTCCGGCATCTTGGCGCGCAGGCGCTCGGCGAGTTCCCGCGCACGTTCCAGCGGGGTAAAGGGGAACAGCACGCAGAATTCGTCGCCGCCCAGGCGGGCAATGAAGTCGCTGTTGCGCAGGCAGGCCTTCAGCGCCTCGCCGAACTTGATGATGAGCTGGTCGCCGGCTTCGTGGCCGAAGGTATCGTTGACCTGCTTGAAGTTGTCGATGTCGAGAATCAGCAAACTGTGCGACCAGCCGTCTTTCAGGCTGGCGAACAGTTCCTTCTGCTTTTCGTCGAAACTTCGCCGGTTGTTGACCTTCGACAAATGATCCATCCGCGCCTGGGTAGTGACTTCCTTCTGCCGCCCCATCATCACCCGGCCGAGTTTCAGCATGGTCTCAAGCGGCGGCCTGAACTCGTCCAGGCTGACCGGATAATCTGCGCGCAATCGCTGCTGGCGCAGGTCGTTGGTGAGTTTCACCAGCATGCGCAGACTGTCGGTCACCCGGTTGCGCACCGACAGCATGATCGCCATCACCAGAATCGCGATCACCAGGCTCGCCACCAGCCAGCCCATTGCGTAAGGTGCGAGTTTCTCGATCGCGGGCTTGTCGTGGCGCCACACCGCGATCGTCCACGGCGTGCCCGCCAGCGCAATCAGGGTGGGATGGGTATTGCGCTTGATGGCCTGGTTGCCACGCCGCATCAACACGCTGACCGCGCTTTCGCCCTGGCTTTGCTGGAGCTCGGCATAGGCGGCGGCATCCGGCAGCGGCAGCGTGTCGAACAGCGCCTGCAGCTGCGGCACGCTCTGCTCGACGATGACAAATCCCAGCCGCTTGCCTTCAGCATTCACCACCGGATGCGACAGCGACAAGCTGAAGGTGGCGGCCGCGCCTGCGCCATTCTGGCCGGTCCCGGCAATCAAGCGCCGCGTTTCCCCCGGCAGGAAGCCGGGCAGCAACTGATTCTGCCCATCGGCGACGAACAGCACGGTCGCATCCTGATTCAAGGCGTGCAGATTGGCAGCCTGCGCCTGGCACACCTCCGGCACTACGCTGACGAAACATGCCAGCGTCTGGGGGTGGGCGGCAATCTGCGCCGCGCTGCGCTGCATGGCCTCGGCAAGGAATTCGATCTGCGTGGCCATCACCGGCTTGTCGAGCTCTTCCGTCACAGGCTGCACCTGCGGCCGCGACAGATAAAAAGCGGACGTGACGAGTCCGGCCAGCAGCACCAGGGCTGCGGCCAGGATCAGGCCAAACCGCAAAATCGATGTATGGGGCATGACGTATACGCCAGAAAGCCTCTTATGTTTATTGTCTCCGCAATGGCCGGCTCCCGATTCCACCCCGGAAAGCCTGCCGGCATGGCGCTGTACTCAGCAAATTCCATGCCCCAATGTGGCCGCACCCGGCAGATTAATCTGCCGGGTGCGGCGCTCATCCCTGTGTAAAGAAATCCGGTACTACTGGCGGCCGGTGCTGCCGAAACCGCCCTCGCCGCGCCGGCTTGCTTCAAAATCATCCACCACATTGAATTCGGCCTGCACCACTGGCACGATGACGAGCTGCGCCAGACGCTCCATCGGCGCGAGCTCGAACGCCTGCTGGCCGCGGTTCCAGGCGGAAACCATGAGCTGGCCCTGGTAATCCGAATCGATCAGCCCGACCAGATTGCCCAGCACGATACCGTGCTTGTGGCCGAGACCGGAGCGCGGCAGGATCAGCGCGGCGTAGCCGGGGTCGGCCAGATGGATGGCCAGCCCGGTCGGAATCAGCCGGGTTTCGCCCGGCTCTAGCAGGATCGGACCATCAATGCAGGCGCGCAAATCGAGTCCGGCGGAGCCCGTTGTGGCGTAATGCGGCAGCTGATCGCGCAGGCGGGCGTCGAGAATCTTCACATCCATCTTCATTTTCGTCGGGATCTCGTCAATTCAACAGACTTGCAAGGTGGTTGATCAAATGGCGTGCCTGGGCGAGTTTATCGGCGCGCGGCAGCCGGTGCTGGCCCCGATCGTCGAACAGCACCAGCTCGGCCGTGTCTCGCCCCAGCGTGTCCTGCGCCAGGTTGCCGACCAGGAGCGGCAGCTTTTTGCGCAGGCGCTTGGTTTCGGCATGCTCGGCGAGTTGCTCGGTTTCCGCGGCAAAGCCCACGCAAAACGGCGCATCGGGCAAGGCCGCGACCTCGGCCAGGATGTCGGGGTTGGCAACCAGGTGCAGCGTCATGCCGTCGGTGCTTTTCTTGAGCTTCTGCAGCGCCGCGGCATCCACCCGGTAATCGGCCACCGCCGCCACCGCGATGAACACGTCGGCGGGCAACGCCGCCAGCACCGCGCGGCGCATGTCGGCCGCGCTTTGCACGTCAATGCGGGTCACGCCCGCAGGGGGTGCGAGACAGGTCGGCCCCGACACCAGGCACACTGCTGCGCCTGCCTCGGCCGCCGCCTGCGCCACTGAATAGCCCATCTTTCCGGAACTCAGATTGGTCAGGCCGCGCACCGGATCGATCGGCTCGAAGGTGGGACCGGCGGTGATCAGCACCCGCTTGCCCGCGAGCGGACCGGCACCCAGCAGGCCCGGCAGCGCCGCCAGAATATCGGCCGGCTCCTGCATCCGCCCGAGGCCGGTTTCGCCGCACGCCTGCTCACCCGCGGCGGGCCCCAGCAGGCTCACGCCGTCGACACGCAGTTGTTCGAGATTGCGCCGGGTCGGCGCGGCCGCCCACATTTCACGGTTCATCGCGGGCGCGACGGCGAGTTTGCAGGTGCGCGCGAGACACAGGGTCGACAGCAGGTCGTCGGCCCGGCCGTTGATGAGCTTGGCCAGAAAGTCTGCCGAAGCCGGCGCCACCAGCAGCAGGTCGGCATCGCGCGAAAGATGGATATGTTCCATGCCGTCGCCGCTGGCGGCCTCCCATAAGGAGGTCAGCACCGGTTTGCCGGACAGGGCCTGAAACGTCAGCGGGGTGACGAACTGCTGCGCCGCAGCGGTCATCACCACCCGCACGTCGGCTCCGGCCTTGGTCAAGAGGCGACACAGTTCCGCCGCTTTGTAGGCGGCAATTCCGCCGGTCACGCCCAGGATGATTTTTTTGTTTGCAAGCGACACGGCTTCGGTTCCCGGCGCATTTCCATGAATAATGGCCCCATTCTACAGGGAGACAGGCATGGCGATTTGCGACTGGCCGGAGGACGCGCGTCCGCGCGAGAAGCTGCTGAAACAGGGCGCCGCCGTGCTGAGCGACGCCGAACTGGTCGCCGTCTTCCTGCGCACCGGCATGGTCGGCAAAAGTGCGGTCGACCTGGGGCGCGAACTGATCGAGCGCTTCGGCGGCCTGGGTGGCCTGTGCCGGGCCGACAAAAAATCCGCCTGCGCGGCGCCCGGCGTCGGCGAGGCCAAATACGCGCTACTGCAGGCGGTGATGGAAATGGCGCGGCGCACGCTGGCCGAGGACATGCAGACGGGCGACGCGCTGACTTCCCCCACCGCCGTGCGCGACTACCTGCGACTGATTCTGCGCGGCAAGGAATATGAAGTGTTCTGTTGCGTGTTTCTTGACGCGCAAAACCGGGTGATCGCGGTGGAGGAGCTGTTCCGCGGCACGCTGACGCAAACCAGCGTCTACCCGCGCGAGATCATCAAGCGCGCGCTGGCACACAACGCCGCCGCGCTGATTCTGGCGCACAACCATCCGAGCGGGGTGGCCGAACCCAGCCAGGCCGACCGCACCCTCACCCGCCGATTGGCGGATGCGCTGGCACTGGTGGACGTGCGCGTGCTTGACCATTTCATCGTCGCGGGCGCGTCCTCACTATCGTTCATGGAGTCCGGCCAACTCTGAATTGCCGCCAGACTTGCCTCGCGCTTGCAGCCTGTGGTATAAATCGCGGTTCTCGGGTTGGGCCTCATTGTTCACCCGGCAAGATAACCCGCATTGTTAACCCTCAATTTTGGAGCAGCGTCATGGCTCGCGTATGTGTCGTTACGGGCAAGAAGCCCATGGTCGGAAACAACGTTTCCCACGCCAACAATAGAACCAAGCGGCGTTTTCTGCCGAACCTGCAATATCGCCGGTTCTGGGTCGAGAGCGAGAACCGCTGGATCCGTCTGCGTTTGTCCACGGCTGCCCTGCGCACCATCGACAAGAACGGCATCGACGCCATTCTGGTTGACCTGCGCGCCCGCGGCGTCGCCGTTTAAGGAGAACTCTCATGGCTAAAGGCGGACGCGAAAAGATCAAGCTGGAGTCCACTGCGGGCACCGGCCACTTCTACACCACCACCAAGAACAAGAAGACCATGCCCGAGAAGATGGAGATCAGCAAGTTCGATCCCAAGGCTCGCAAGCATGTGATGTACAAGGAAACCAAGCTGAAATAATTCAGCCGGTTGCCCAACAAAAACCCGCCAACTGGCGGGTTTTCTTTTATCAGCCCCCGCCGAATGGCGGGTTTTTTGTTGGGGTTTCGACTGCGGTTGGGGCAAGGAAAGACCAGGCAACCGGGCGGCCACAAGCCCCCCGGTCTACTCAAGCATAGCGACGCAGGCGCACCGAAAACTCCTTCAGCGACTGGATGCCGCTGTCTTCGGCGCGGCGGCACCAGGCCTGCAACTGCTCCAGCAGCTGCTCGCGGCTGGCGGTGGAGCGGCCCCAGATGGCGGCGAGTTCCTGGCGCATCCGGTAGACGGTTTGCAGGCGCTCGCTCTTGCCCAGCAGGGTGTCGAGTTCGGCGCGGTCGGCGGCGGCAAGCTGGGCGGGCTCCTTGTACAGCCAGCGGCGGAAACTGTCGAAGGTCCAGTTCTGCGGCAGGTTCGCACCCGCCTTCAGCCTGGCGATCTCGGCCATGCTGTCCGCGCGCACGCTCTTGACGAAGCGCGCCATCACGTCATAGCGATGGGTGATGACGGCCTGCAGCGTGTCCAGGTCGCACAGCGGCTTGGCGGGCTGCCATTTCACCGTCGGCGCCAGCTTGCGCACGGTGGCCAGGCCGACATAGGACATCAGCTTGATGTAGAGCCAGCCGATGTCGAACTCGTACCACTTGTTCGACAGCCGCGCCGAGGTGCCGTAGGCGTGGTGGTTGTTGTGCAGCTCTTCGCCGCCGATCAGGATGCCCCACGGCAGGATGTTGGTGCTGGCATCCTCGCTGGCGAAGTTGCGATAGCCCCAGTAATGGCCGATGCCGTTGATGATGCCGGCGGCGGTAATCGGGATCCAGGCCATTTGCACCGCCCAGATGGTCAGGCCGAGAGGGCCGAACAGGGCGAGGTTGATTGCCATCATCAGCCAGATGCCGGCGGCCGAATGACGGCTGTAGATGTTGCGCTCGATCCAGTCGTCGGGCGTGCCATGGCCGTATTTTTCCAGCGTCTCGACCACCTTGGCCTCGGCGCGATACAGCTCGGAGCCCTCCCAGAAGACTTTTTTGATCCCGCGCGTCTGCGGGCTGTGCGGGTCTTCGGGGGTTTCGCATTTGGCGTGGTGCTTGCGGTGGATGGCGACCCACTCCTTGGTGACCATGCCAGAGGTGAGCCATAGCCAGAAACGGAAAAAGTGGCTGACGACGGGGTGCAGGTCGACGGCGCGGTGCGCCTGCGAACGGTGCAGGAAAAGGGTGACGGCGGCGATGGTGATGTGGGTCAGGCCGAGGGCCACCAGCACATACCCCCACCAGGGAAGATCGATCAAGCCAGGTTGCATTATTCAGGTTCCATCATTAAGGGCGAACGCGTTCCCCAATGTACAAACAAAGCCGTTAAAAACCAAGGATTGTTCGCACGGGGGTGGGCGGGCGGAGCGACGCGGCGCGCCGGCTCAAAAATCCAGGGTCAGCTGGGCGGAAAGAATGTCGACCGAAGCCTCATAGCTGCCGGCCAGCGTGACCCCGTTCTCCGCCTTGTCGACGGCGGCATCCCGGATGAAGAGATGCGCATACCCGACATCGATCGCGCTTTTCCGGGACAGCCGGTACTGCGCACCGAACGCGATCCAGGTGCGGTCTTCGTCCGGAATGCGCGCGGTGCGAAAGGCATCGGAAACCGGGGTTTCGTCGAACGCAACGCCGCCGCGCAGGGTCAGCTTGTCGTTGAGGTGATAATTGACGCCCAACGAATAGCGATAGTTGTCGCTCCAGTTTTCCTCGGTGGGCGTCCCCAGCAAAACGCCGTTGGTGCGCACGATGCGCAGTTCCCTGAAGTCGCTCCAGCCGGTCCAGGTGATGTCGGCAAGCAGATCCCAGCGCGAGTCGAGCTTGTGGAACAGCGAAAGCGAAGCCGAATCCGGCAGGGTGACGGCAGCGGTCACTGGGCCGTTGAGCGTGGCCGCCGTGCTGAAGCCGACATCGCCGGCCAGCGTCTGCTCGACCTCGGAACGGTAGGCGAGGCCAATGCGGGTGGCCTCGCCCGCCTGCCACAACGCGCCCAGATTGAAGCCCCAGCCATAATCGTCGCCCTTGACGGTAGCCACGCCCGCGCCGCCGGCCGAGCTGGTGAGCGTCGCCTCGGCATACTGGATGCTCACCCCCGCGCCGAGCGAGAGCGACTCGCCGGCCTTCCAGGCAATCGAGGGATTGAGGTTGATCGTCTTCACCTCGGACTTGATCGCCTGGGTACGGCCTTTCCAGTCGAGGTCGTATTCGGTCTTGAGGCCGAATGGCGCGTTGAGGCCCACGCCCAGATAAACGTCCGGCGTCAGGCGATGCACAAGATAGGCGTTCGGGACCAGGGCGAGATCGCCCGCGTCACCGCCATTGCCGCCCGCGAGCGGAGATGTCCCGGTAAATTCGGCTTGCGGCCGGATCAGGTGGCCGGCCACCACGACCTGACGGTCGGGCAGGTAGGTCATCCCGGCGGGATTGAAGAAAATCGTGCTGGCGTCTGTCGCAGCCGCCGCCTGGCCGGCATAGGCGTTGCCCAGGCCACTGACGTTCTGCTCGACCAGCGCGAAGCCGGCGGCGTGCGCGAGATTGGCACAAGCGGCCAGAACCAGGCTCGCGGCCAGGCGGTTGAATCGGTACGACATGAAGGCTACTCCCTTGTTGAATTATGAGCGCACGAAATCCGCATACATCGCCTCGACCGCCGCGTGGTAGCGGTCGGACACCTGATTGCGTTTGACCTTGAGCGTGGGCGTCAGCAGGCCGTCGTCCACCGTCCACGGCTTGAGTTCGGGATGCAGGCGGCGGACCTGGGCATAGCCCGGAAAGTGCTTGAGATGATCGGCCACGCGCCGGGTCAGCGCCTTCACCACCCTGGGGTCGCGCAATACCGCGGAATGCCCGGGGTCGACATCGATGCTGGCGGCAAAGGCCGGCCAGTGTTCCTCGTTCAACACGGCCAGCGCGGCCAGGTAGGGCCTGCCTTCGCCGACGACCATCACCTGCTCGAACAGGGGGTCGAGCAGGATGACGGATTCCATGTCGGTGGGCGACACTTTCTCGCCGTTGTTCAGCACGATGATGTCCTTGATGCGGCCGACGATCGCGTAATGGCCGCTGGCGTCCCGGCTTGCCTTGTCACCGCTGTGCAGCCATCCCTCGGCATCGATCATGGCGCGGGTGGCCGCCTCGTCTTTCCAGTAGCCGCGCATCACGCAGCGGCTGCGCGTGAGCAGTTCGTCGTGGTCGCCGATCTTCACCTCGACGCCGGGCAGCGGCAGGCCGATGCCGGCGGGCACGTTGGAATCCGGACGGTTGACGCAAACCACCGGGCTGGTTTCGGTAAGTCCGTAGCCCTGATAGATCGGCACGCCGAGGCCGATGAACACGCGCGCGACCTCGGGCGACAGCGCGGCGCCGCCGGAAATCGCCAGGCGCAGCCGGCCGCCCAGCTTTTCCGTGACCTTGCCCGCCACCAGCCTGTCGAGCAGCGGCCACAGCAGCAGTTCGGGGTGCCAGCTCGCCCGCCCCTGGCTACGCTCGAAGCGCCGCCAGCCGACCTGCACCGCCAGCTTGAACAGCCGTCCGGCGAGCGGGCTTTTTTTTGCCAGGCCGTCCTGGATGCGGCCGTACACCCGCTCGTAGATGCGCGGCACCGAGATCATCACGGTGGGGCGGATGGCCTGCAGATCCTGCGCCAGCTGGGCGATCGAGCGCGCATAGGCGACCTCGGCGCCGAGCAGCATCGGCAGGTAATAGCCGGCGGTGCGCTCCAGCGTGTGCGACAGCGGCAGAAAGGACAGGAACACCGCATGCGGTCCGAAGTCGGCACATTGCGACGCATAGAATGCGTTCCACAGCAGGTTCTCGTGGGTCAGCATCACGCCCTTGGGCCGTCCGGTGGTGCCCGAGGTGTAGACGATGCTGGCCAGCAGGTCGGCCGAGAGGTGGCGCTCCGGGATCGGCGCATCGGCCGCGGCCGCCAGCCAGTCGGCCGCCACCGCGAAACGCGGGCTCCAGTCCGCCAGTCCGTTTTCCGGCGCGACCAGGCTGACGATGCGCTGCAGGCCGGGGGCCGAGCCGGCGATTTCGGCCAGGTTCCGGTGCTGGAAACGGCCTTCAACCAGCAGCAATTTGGCATCCGCGTGATCGAGGATGTAGGCCGCGCTGTCCGGGCGGTCGTCGAGATACAGCGGAACCGTGACCAGCCCCAGCGCCAGTGCGGCCTGGTCGAAGATCACCCACTCGACGCAGTTCTTCAGCATCACCGCCACGCGGTCGCCGGGAACCAGTCCCTCCTTCGCCAGCGCCGCCTGCCAGCGCGCCACCTGGGCCGCCACCTCGGCCCAGGTGAAACCCACCCAGGCGTCGCGCGCCTCGTCGAACAGGCGGTAAGCAAGCTGCTCCGGCGTCGACGCGACGCGCGCGCGGAACAGGCCGCACAGCGTGCCCAGAGCATCGGGATGGAACGGCGCAGCCGTCATGTCAGGTCATCGAGGGGCCGGGAAAACACCACGTGGGGAAGTTGCACATCTACTCAAGCGGCGCCAGCGCCAGCTTGACCAGGACCGCAGCGAAAAAACCGTCGGTGCCGTGCACGGCGGGCGACAGCCTGAGCATGGCGCCGGTATCGAGATCGATCTTGCTCTGCGCCAGCAATTCGTTCACCGGCAGCAGGGTGAAGCCGCCTTCGGCCAGCAGCGCCTCGACGATGGCTTCGTTCTCCTCCGGCAGCAGGCTGCAGGTGGCATACACCAGCCGGCCGCCTGGCTTCAGCAGTTTCGCGGCGGCGCGCAGGATCGATGCCTGTTTCTGCGTCAACGCCGCCACGCTCTCCGGCGACTGGCGGAATTTCAGGTCGGGGTTGCGGCGCAATGTGCCCAGCCCCGAGCACGGCGCATCGACCAGCACACGGTCGAGCTTGCCCGCGAGCCGCTTCACCCGGGTGTCGTTCTCGGAGGCGATCAGTTGCGGCATCACGTTGGACAGGCCCGAGCGCGCCAGCCGCGGCTTCAGCTTGGTGAGCCGCTTTTCCGCGACGTCGAATGCGTACAGCCGCCCGCTCGACGCCATCATCGCGCCGATGGCGAGGGTCTTGCCGCCCGCGCCGGCGCAGAAGTCGCACACCATTTCGCCGCGCCGCGCACCCAGCAGCAGCGCCAGCAGCTGGCTGCCATCGTCCTGCACTTCCAGGCTGCCATCGAGAAACAGCGGATGGCGGTTGATCGCCGGATGCTCCTTGAAGCGGATGCCCCAGGGCGAGTACGGCGTCGGCTCGACCGCAAGCCCTTCCTCGCGCAACCGCGCCAGCACGGTGTCGCGGTCCGCCTTGTACGCGTTCACCCGCACGTCCATCGGCGCGGGGAGCTGAAGGGCACGGCCGAGCACGAGAATGTCGGCGTCGCTCATCACTGGCTGCAGTTTCTCGATCACCCATTCTGGCAGCTCGGCCGCCACGGCGAGCGGCAGGTCATCCGTCCTGGCGTCGCGGATATGCTGCACCAGTTCGGGCTTGGCGAATTGCTCCAGCGTCGCGCCGCTCATGCCGCGCGCCTTGATCAGCCAGGCGATGATCAGGGTGCGCGGATTGGCCGCCGGCACCACCACCGACAGATAGCGATAGCGGCGCAGCACGCCGAACACGGCCTCGGCCACGAACGCGCGCTCGCGCGGGCCGAGCTTTTTATGGTCGCGGAAAAACGCCGACAGTTCGGAGTCGGCCGGACGCTTGAAGTCCAGCACCCGGTCGAGCGCCTGGGTGGCAAGTTGCAATAGGGGCGGGGTCAGTTCCATCGGCGGGGGGCTGGCAGGTTGGCAGGCGGCAGGAATCGTCCTGCCGGAAAGGTCATTCGTCTTCGCCGAGTTCGGGATCCCAGCCCTTTTCGCGCGCGCGGTCCACCGCCATCTTGTACAGAGCGGTGTGGCGCTCGCGCAGCTCGGGCGGCAGGCGGCTAGGCAGGTTGCCGTATTTGTCCCACTCGGCTTCGATCTTGTCCGTCAGCGCCTGCATCTGTCCCAGCTGCCAGCCGGCGCAATCCTCGGACTCGGGGATGAAGCCGAACAGCCAGCCGTCGAGAACGACGCGCGCCAGCATGGTGACGCCGTGCTTGTCTTGATAAAAACCGGGATAGGTCATTGTGTTTTTCATGGCAGCGAGTCTCGGTCTTGCGGGGTTTCGTTGTAGGGAAATCGTGTGTGGCCATAGCGGATCACCAGCACTGCGACGGCCAGCAACAGCATCGAGGCGGTAACGCCCACCATGCGCCAGTCGTCCAGGCTTTTCATGTCGAGTACCAGATAGCGGGCCAGCGCCACAATGGCGATGTAGATGGGGAAACGCACCGGCAACTGCCCCGAGCGGAAATACACGCCCACCATGGCGAGGATTTCAAGGTAGAGGAACAGCAGCAACAGGTCAGCCAGCGTCACCGTCCTGGCGTCGACCATGGTCTTCACCTCGAGCGCGCCTGCCACCAGGGTGGCCAGCGTGATAATAACGAGGCCGACGGCTTCGAATACGCCCAGCACATTGAGTGCCAGACGCGAGAGTTTGCGGTCTTTGGCGGGGTTCATGGCGGCGTCGAGCGAGTGAGGCGCAAGGATACCATCAAGCGCTGATGACGAGCGGGCGAATCAGGGTATCCCCCCGCCAGCGCAAACGGGTCTGGTCTGCCTCTTTTGCCATGTCCACCGCTCCGCGACAGCCCGGTCCACGCCACCGGACCGGCGAAAGAACCAGCGACACGAATGCATGCGGCACGTTTAGCGGGTACGCGTCCGCTTCTCGAATCAGCCTCCGCGCACCATTGCCATGATCTTGGTGACGTCGAGGGTGCTCGCCTGCTGCTGGATCTGCGGCAAATATTGCGTTTGCATCTGCTTGGCCGGGCCGAGCAGGTTCTGAAACGTGTCTTTAAGCACCACCGTATTCATCACGCGACCGCCGGCATAATAGCGTTTGGCCAACTGCCCGAGCGCGTAGGTGGTGGCGAAGGAGAACGCCATGCCAGTGGCTGCGCCGCCGATATTGCCGAAGGTCTTGCCGGCGGCCTTGCCGAGCAGCCCGCCCAAGAGCTTGCGGCCGAACTGTTCGAGATATTGCGAGGTGAGCCCCACCCCGGCGGCGGCGATGAATTCCTTGATGTGGCCCTGGTCGAGCGTAACCCCGTGAGCCTTGCCGATGCCATACACCATCTTGATCTGCAGCGGAATGATGGCCAGGGACGCCCACGACTGCGGCAGCAGTTCCAGCGCGCCGTTCATCACCGCGTAGTTGAGGATGGACTTGTCCAGCTCCGCCTCGGACACGTTCGGCTGCGCCGCCACCACCGGGCCGGGCGCGGCAACAGCGGCGGGCGCGGCGGCCTCGCTCAGATCGACGATGGCGTCGGCGTCACGTTCGAAGGCGGCGGCCTGCCCGGCATCCAGCTTGAGTAGCGCTTTCAATTCGTTCAGAAAGCGCTGCTCGGCCGCGCTCTGACGGCCGTCCGCGTCGCACACGCAGACCGCCATTTCATACGCCAACTGGCGCTCGCCGGGGTCTTGCAAGGCGGCGGTGGCGGCCTCCAGGCTGATGCGCTTGAGCAGTACGTCCTGATAGAGACGCGCGAGATCGGGCACACCCGCTTCGCCCCCGAGGGACTCGGCGATGCGACGGATTTCCTCGCGCTCGCGGTCATGCTTGGCGCCGTCGGCGAAGGCGGCAAACAGGGCGACGGCAAGGATGGATTTCTGCTGTTCGGGGTTCATTGCGGGTTCTCCCATTTAATCTGGAACTCAATTTCTTCCGACTCGCCTTCGCGTTCGTGCTCGATATTGCAGATCGCCCGCGCCGGCAGCGAGATTCTTTCGCCAGCGATCTGGATTTCAAAGCCTTCGCCCTGTTCGAGTGCATCGGCCAGGCGCCGCAACTTCGCAATGAAATCAGGCATGGGGTAGGTTTTTTCCGCATCGCGTTCAGGTTTGCTGTTCATGCTTGCTCCTTTCATTCGGTTAAACGAGGACACGGCAAGGCCCCAAACAGGCGGCGCAGCATCATTATTTCGCCACCTTGCGCGTGGCAATCAGACTGGCGACCACGCTCGACCCGATCAACACCGCGACGATGGCCAGCGAAGCGCCCACCGGCACGTGATACCACGGCATGATGAGCATCTTGGTGCCGATGAAGGTGAGCACCATGGCCAGGCCGTATTTCAGCAGATGGAAACGGTCCGCCACGTCGGCCAGCAGGAAATACAGCGCGCGCAGGCCCATGATGGCGAAGATGTTTGAGGTGAAAACGATGAAAGGGTCGGTGGTGATGGCGAAGATGGCCGGGATCGAATCCACCGCAAACACCAGATCGGTGACCTCGATCAGGATCAGCACCAGGAACAGCGGCGTGAAATAGCGCACGCCGCCCTTCATCACGCTGAATTTATCGCCGTGATCGCCCTCGGCGATGCGCAGATGCCGGCGCGCGAATTTCAGCATCGGGTTCTTCTCCAGGTCGGGCGTCTTCTCCGCCATCACCAGCATGCGCATGCCAGTGACCACCAGGAAGGCGCCGAAGAGATAGAGCACCCAGGAATACTCCCGCACCACCCAGGCGCCGGCCAGGATCATGATAGCGCGCATGACGATGGCGCCCAGCACGCCGTAGATCAGCACCCGGCGCTGGAATTCTGGGGCAACGTGGAAGGCAGTGAAGATCAGCAGGAAAACAAACACGTTGTCCACCGACAGCGACTTCTCGATGAGATAGCCGGTGAGGAATTCCAACGCCTTGCGATCGGCGATCTCCGACCCCACCGTGCCACTCAAGTACCACCACATACCGGCGTTGAATGCGAGCGCCAGGCTCACCCACACCAGCGACCAGGCGGCCGCCTCCTTGACGCTTACTTTGTGCGCTTTGTTGCCGCCGAATACGAACAGGTCCAGCACCAGCATAACCAGAACGAAGGCGATGAACGCTGCCCACATCCATGGTTCGCCGATCGAGATTGCGCTGTTCATGAGGCACTCCAACAGTTAACGGCGTGGAACAGGAACATTCCCGCCAGGCACGGCCCACCACCACGATCAAATCGTGCGGCAGGCCGAAATCGAGAAGGTAGGCGGGTTACTGCCGCGCGCGCAGCGCCGCAATGCGCTCTTCCAGCGGCGGGTGCGTCATGAACAGGCGCTTCAGGCCATGAGCGCCGCCACCGGCGATGCCGAACGCCGCCATCTTGTCGGGCAAGGGCTGCGGATGCAGGCTGCCCAGGCGCTCCAGCGCGGCGATCATGTTGGGGCCGCCGGCCAGGCTGGCGCCGCCGCGGTCGGCGCGGAATTCGCGCTGGCGCGAAAACCACATGACGATAATCGAGGCCAGAATGCCCAGCACCATCTGGGCGACGATGGTGGTCACCCAGAACGCCGGGCCGTGGCCGCGTTCGTTCTTGAACACGACGCGGTCGACGGTGTGGCCGATGACGCGCGACAGGAAGATCACGAAGGTGTTAACCACGCCCTGGATCAGGGTGAGCGTGACCATGTCGCCGTTGGCGATGTGGGCGATTTCATGCCCCAGCACCGCCTCGGCCTCGTTGCGCTTCATCTGCTGCAGCAGGCCAGAGGACACGGCGACCAGCGAGTTGTTGCGCGTCATGCCGGTGGCGAACGCATTGACGTCGGGCGCGTCGTAGACGCCGACTTCCGGCATCCCGATGCCCGCGTCCGCCGCGTATTTGCGGATGGTGTCGACCAGCCACAGTTCGGTCGAGTTCGACGGCGTCTCGATCACCCGCACGCCCATCGATTTCTTCGCCATCCACTTCGAGATGGCGAGCGAGATGAACGAGCCGCCAAAGCCCATCACCGCAGCCATGACCAGCAGCGAAGTCAGATTCAGCCCGGTCTCGGTGAGATAGGGCTCAAGGCCCAGCACGCGCATGGCGATCGACAGCACCAGCAAAATGGCCACGTTGGTGGCGAGGAACAAGACAATCCGTTTCATGATTTCTCCTTCAAAGCGCGGGTCGTGTGCGGGCCTGCGGCCCTTTCACGAATAGACAACAGAATACAGACCGCTCACACACAATAAAATTCGATTTTCATACTGCTATTGTTCGGTTTTATCGAATCGATTCCACATCATGCTCAATTACAAGCACCTGCACTACTTCCGTACCGTCGCCAAGGCCGGCGCCATCAACAAGGCGGCCGAAAAGCTGCATCTGACACCGCAGACGCTGTCCGGGCAGATCAGCATACTGGAAGACCGCCTGGGGGTCGCGCTGTTCCGCCGCAGCGGACGCCGGCTGGAACTGACCGATGCCGGGCATACCGCGCTGACCTACGCCGACGAGATTTTTGCCGTTGGCGCCGAACTCGAGGAGGCCTTGCTGAACCGGCCCGGCGCGCGCGTGCATCCGTTCCGCGTCGGCATTGCCGATGTGGTTCCGAAGACGATCGCCTACCAGTTGCTGGCGCCCGCACTCACCTTGGCCGAGCCGGTCAAGCTGGTCTGCCGGGAAGACCGGCTGGAGCAGCTGGCCGCCGATCTCGCCATCCATCGGCTCGACATGGTGCTGGCTGACCGGCCGCTACCTTCCAGCATGGACATCAAGGGCTACAGCCATCCGCTGGGCGAATGCGGCATCGCCTTTTTGGCCACGCGCGCCCTTGCTGGCGAACTGACACCGGATTTTCCTGCCTGCCTGCACGGCGCGCATCTGCTGATTCCGGGCGAAGACAGTGCCCTGCGCGCGCCGCTGTTGCGCTGGCTCGAACGCCGTGGCATACAGCCCACCATCGTCGGCGAATTCAACGATAGCGCGCTGATGAGCGCCTTCGGCCAGGCGGGCGCGGGAGTGTTCCCGGTGCCGCTGACCACTGCGCAGGAGGCGATGCGGCAGCACGAGGTGGTCGAAGTGGGGCAGACGCTTGAGGTGCGTGAGCGTTTTTTTGCCATTTCGGTCGAGCGGCGGCTGAGCCACCCGGCGGTGCTGGCGGTCAGCGAAGCGGCGCAGCGACGATATCAGCCGCAGGATCCGGGCTAATGCGCCGATGTATTCAGGCGGGCATCCCGTCCAGCCAACGCACCGCCTCATCCGGGCGCATGATGAGGAACTGCGCCGCGCAGCGGCGGCGCAGCTTGAGCACCGCGCGGTCCTTGCTGACCAGGCCCTGCGCGCCGACGGCGGCGGCCAGTTCGATGAATTTCTGGTCGTCGGGGTCGCTGCAGCGTGGCATGCGATTCCACACGGGCGTGAGCCCGTAGTGGATCGGCGCCCCCTTGTGGGGCAGGTTGGCGCACCCTTCGACCGTCTGGGCCGCTTCCGACAAGGCACGATAGCGCGCGAAGAGCACCGCCTGCCGTACCGCGTCCAGATCAAATTCCGGATATGCCAGCACGCGCTGCAACTCGTCCAGCGTGGGGGCCGACGCCACGCAGCGCACGCGCCCGGCTTCCAGCGCGAGCCGCAGGGGGCGCGCAACCACATCGTCGAAATGCAGCAGATCGAGCACCACGTTGGTGTCGATCACCAATAATGGCCTATTCAATACCGGCGTGCTCGGCAATGAACTCGCGCACCCAGTGCTCTGGTCTGGCGCTGGAAAAACGCCCGACGATTTCGCCCTTGACGAACAGCAGCACGGTGGGAAAACCACGCAGGCCGTAGCGCCCAGCCAATTTCATGTTGGCGCCCTCGTCGACCTCGACTTTGGCCATATGGAGCTTGCCGGCATGATGATTAATCACGCGCTCCAGCACCGGCGTCAGCGCCCGGCAGGGTGGACACCAGTCGGCCCAGAAATCGACCAGGATGGGCAGTGTGTGCGAGGCCTCGATCACATCGCGGTCGAAATGTTCCAGGTGGGTGTCAAAAATCAGGCCCGTGGCGGGGATGGCATGTGGTGGTGTCATGGCGTGGAATCGGTCGGGGAGCGTCGCAGCGAAATCAATACGCACCTATTTTGCCTCAAGGGCCGGTCTTTTCTGCCTGCGTCGACCGCGCCAACCCAAACCTCCGCGTAAAAAACTGCTTCACCCAGGAGGCGAAGGGCTGCTATTTTTACGCCATGGAAGAGCGTTTCTATCGCGAACAGGAAATCACCCGGCTGCCGGCCTTTCTTCCGGGCGCCACCTACAACCTTGCCCACACCCTGCTGGCGCGTGCCGGTACATGCCTGTTCGTGCCGATCCGCAGCCTGCAGTACATGGCGGTGCTGGATGCCGAAGAATTCATTTTCATCGACAGCCAGAACAAGGCCTGGGTCGAACTGGCCTGGCAGCATTTCCGCCCGCAAGCGCGCAGCGCGCTCAACGAACGCGTGCCGTTCGAGGTGGTGCATTACGCGCTACAGGCGACCGAGACCATGAAGCGGCTGCCGCATGAATTCCTTCAGGCCCTGCAGATGCTCGCCGGGCGCGACCTGCCACAGCAGGATGCGCGCGTGCTGCCGCTGGTGCGCCGTCCCCGCGCGGAATGAGGGCAGGGCGCCGGGCGGAGGAAACGCTCGCGACCCCGGCAGACTGGACGTCGACGGCAGCGTGGTGTTAAAAGAACTGCATGCGCTTTCCACATCCCCCCAGCCCGTCATGAGCGACCGCACCATTTTTTCGATCCTGGTCGTGGAAGACAGCGCAGACCTGGCGGCAAACATCGCCGACTATCTGGAAAGCCATGGCCATTTGGTGGACGTGGCGATGGACGGCATCACCGGCCTGCATCTGGCGGTGACCCAGCCGCATGACGTCATCGTGCTCGACTTGATGCTGCCAGGCATCGACGGCCTCACCCTGTGCCGCCGCCTGCGCCAGGACGCGCAATCGCAGACACCGGTGCTGATGCTGACCGCGCGCGCCACGCTGGACGACAAAGTCGCCGGTTTCGGCGAAGGTGCCGATGACTATCTGACCAAACCGTTTGAACTGCGTGAACTGGAACTGCGCCTCGCCGCCCTGGTGCGGCGTGCCAAAAGCGGCGAGCGCCTGAACCGGCTGCAGGTGGCCGACCTGGCGTTCGACCTCGGCACCCGCGTCGTGCAGCGCGCAGGCCGCACCCTCACCCTGCCCATGCTGCCGATGCGCATCCTGGAGCTGCTGATGAAGCGCTCGCCCAACGTAGTGTGGCGGCGCGAAATCGAACAGGCCGCCTGGGGCGATTCGCCACCCGATTCCGATTCACTGCGCGTGCACATGCACACCCTGCGCGCAGCCATCGACCCGCCCGACCTGCCGCCGCTGCTGCATACCGTGCGGGGCGTGGGCTATCAACTGAAGGCACCGGATGTTCCGCCTGCATAGCCTGCGCGCGCGCATCGCGCTCTACTTCGCCGGCTTCGGCGCGCTGCTCAGCCTGGTCATGGCGGTGATGGTGTACCAGTCCGCCCACGACCTGAGCGTGCGTTTGATCGACGAAACCCTGACCGCGGAGCTCGACGACTACATCGCCCGCCGGGAGCGCAACCCCCTCTCCCTGCCGCCGTCCACTGTCACCCTGCAGGGTTTTGTGCGGGAAGTGAGTGAAACGGATGGCGTGCCGGACTATCTCACCACGCTGCCGCCCGGCCGCCACGAAATCCGTGTCGGCACCCTGTCCTACCGCGCAGCCGTGCTCGACCGCGACAACGCGCGCTACTACCTGCTCTACGACATCTCCCTCAAGCTCAAGCGCGAGCAGCGCTTCGCCCAGCAGCTCAGCATCGTTGCCGTCGCCATGACTTTGCTCTCTGCCTTGCTCGGCGTTTTCCTTTCCGGGGCGGCCGTCGCACCGGTGCGCGACTTGGCTGCGCGGGTACGGCACCGCCGCCCGGAAGACTGGGACCGACCGCTGGCCGAGCATTTCCATGACCGCGAAATCGAGGAACTGGCCGGCGTGTTCGACCGCCAACTCAGCCGCATGCGCGCCTTCATGGAACGCGAGCGGGCCTTCGGCGCCGACATGAGTCATGAATTACGCACTGCGCTCGCCGTCATCCTCAGCGCCACCGAAGTACTGCTGGACGACGACCAACTGAACGACAAGCAGAAGGCGCGCGTGCAGCGCATCGAGCGCGCCGCGCGCGACATGGCCGAACTCGGCACCGCCCTGTTGCTCATGGCGCGCGAAGATCACGCCCAACCCGGCGGCGGCTGCCAGGTCGCTGCGGTGATCGAAGAGTCGGTTGAAAGACAGCACCACGTGCTCGGCAGCAAACCGGTTGCCGTGGACGTGCAGACCGATCCCGCCCTCGTCGTCGCCGCCGATTGCGGGCTGGTCGACATCCTGGTCAGCAACCTGGTGCGCAACGCCTTTTCCTACACCGATGCCGGCAGCGTCACCATCCACCAGGACAGCCGCAGCCTCGTCATCTCCGACACCGGCCGCGGCATCCCCGCCGATGCCGTCGACCAGGCCTTCCTGCGTCACTTCCGTGATATGGCCAGCACCGGCGCCGGTATCGGCCTGTCCCTGGTCAAGCAGATTTGCGACCGCTACGGCTGGCAGGTTCGGCTGGAGAGCGGGGAACAGCAGGGCACTACGGTGACGGTGGTGTTCGCGCGCTAAGCAGGCAGGCGGCTTGACCAATATGGGTCCGTGGTCGACTGGGCTGATTCTGACCTTCACCTTATAATATATCCCGCATGAAATTTCTCTCGTCCCGTTTCACCCCCCTGCCTTTTCTGCCTTACGCCTTATTGTTTCTGGCCATCGCCACCTTGACGCGTCTGGCCCTGGCGCTGCACACCGGCCTCGACAAGACCCCGCTTGCGCTCTGGCCCGGCCTGTTGCTGCGCGGCATCGGGTTCGACCTCGCGGTGCTGGCCTGGCTGCTTGCGCCCATGCTGCTGTGGGCCGCGCTGTGGCCGGCGCGCTGGCGCAACACGCGCTGGCGGGGTGGGTTGCGGCTGGCGTTCTTCTTCCTGATGGCGGCGCTCCTGCTGTTCGGTGCGCTGGCGGAATGGGTTTTCTGGGAAGAGTTCGCCACCCGCTTCAACTTCATCGCCGTCGATTACCTGGTCTACACGCATGAAGTGATCGGCAACATCGTCGAGTCGTATCCGGTGGCGCCCCTGCTCGCCGGCGTGGCGGCGCTGGCGGCCTTGCCGACCTGGCTGTTCCGCTCGCGCATCCGCGCCGCGGGCGTTCCCGCGACGCGGGCAGGCTGGCGCGTAGCGTACGCTGCGCTGGCGTTCGCGCTACCCTGGGGCGCCATGCATCTGGCCGATGTCGACCAGATGCAGTTTTCCGGCAACGCCTACGCCAACGAGCTGGCCGGCAACGGCCTGATGACTTTCTTCGCCGCCTTCCGGCGCAACGAACTGGATTACGAACGCTTCTACGCGACCTTGCCTGCAGCGCAGGCGGATCGCATCCTCGCCGAACTCGGCGTCGAGCGGAAGCCGCTTACCCAGGCGCTGCACCCCAGAGCGGACGAGGGCGAGGCCTTCGATCCGCAGCGCGTGCCGTTCAAGCGCCCGCCACGCAACATCGTGCTGATTTCGGTGGAAAGCCTGTCCGCCAAATTTCTCGGCAGCTTCGGCAATCCGGCTGGTCTGACGCCGCAGCTGGATGCGCTGGCCCGGGACGGCCTGCTGTTCACCCGTCTGTACGCCACCGGCACGCGCACGGTGCGCGGGCTGGAGGCCCTGTCGCTCGGTACGCCGCCGATCCCCGGGCAAGCGATCGTGCGCCGGCCCGGCAACGAACATCTGGCAACGGTCGGCGAGATTCTGCGTCGTCAGGGCTACGAGACGCTGTTCCTGTACGGCGGCTACGGCTATTTCGACAACATGAACGGCTATTTCGCCGGCAACGACTATCGCGTCGTCGACCGCACCGATTTCCCGAAGGCCTCCGTCGGCTTCGCGAACGTCTGGGGCGTGGCCGACGAGTTTCTCTACGACAACAGCCTGGTGCAGTTCGACCGCGCCCATGCCGCCGGCAAGCCCTTCCTGGCGCAGATCATGACCACCTCCAACCACCGGCCCTTTACCTACCCGGATGGACGCATTGACATCCCCTCACCGGGCAAACGCGAGGGCGCGGTGAAATACACCGATTACGCGATCGGCCACTTCATCGACCAGGCGCGCAGCAAGCCCTGGTTCGACGAAACCCTGTTCGTCATCGTCGCCGACCATTGCGCCTCCGCCGCCGGCAGGACCAAGCTGCCGGTGGCGGGCTATCACATTCCGATGATTTTCTACGCGCCGGCATTGCTAAAGTCCGGGCGAGACGACCGCCTGACCAGCCAGATCGATATTCCGCCGACCCTGCTGGATGCGATGGGCCTGCCCGGCGACGATCATTTCTTCGGCCAGTCGCTGTTCGAACAGCGCGAGGAAAACCGCCACGCCTTCATCAGCAATTACCAGGAACTCGGTTACCTGAAGGCGGACACGCTGGTCGTGCTCGGCCCCAAGCAGCGGATCGACACCTTCCGCATCGACGCCAACGGCGACGCAACCCCGACAACGCCGGATCCGCGCCTGCGCGACGAGGCCGTGGCCTACTACCAGACTGCATTCAAGGCGTTCAAAGAAGGCGCTCTGAAAATGGGGGCGGTGGACAAGGCACGATAAACTTTTGCCATCCTCGCCCAACCATTCGTAAATGGTATCAGCGCGGCGGCAAACATCTACATAAAGGCGGCGAGTGACCGCGCAGGGATGCGGAAGGGCAATCCTGCCGAAATGTTGCGCGACCGCCTGTGGCGTTCGAATGTATAATATTTTTGATGCAGCCATAAAAAATATCGAGACAGATCATGATCCGCCGCAACCCCAACGGAGATACTCCCCAAGTGCACGAGACCGCTTTCGTCGATCCCACCGCCATCCTTTGCGGCAAGATCATTATCAAAGCCAATGTGTTCATCGGGCCGTATGCCGTGGTCCGTGCCGACGAGGTCAACGGCGACGGCGGCATGGAGCCCATCGTCATCGGTGCCGATTCCAACATCCAGGATGGGGTGGTGATTCACTGCAAGGCTGGCGGCGGCGTCACCATCGGGCGTGGCAGCTCGATCGCGCACCGCTCCATCGTGCATGGCCCCTGCGTGGTCGGGGACCATGTCTTCGTCGGCTTCAATTCAGTGCTGTTCAACTGCTCGGTCGGCGACGGCTCGGTGATACGCCATAACTCGGTGGTCGAAGGCTGCGACGTGCCCCCGGGTTTCTACATCCCCTCCACCGCCAACATCCGGTCCAACCAGGACCTGGAGACCATCGAGCGCGTGACGCCCGACGTCAGCAGCTTCTCGGAAAGCGTGGCGCAGGCCAACCACGAACTGGTGAAGGGCTACAAGCGCATCCGCAACGAGTTTTGACGG
>JGI25322J35698_1000023_pt1 | contig 202828 bp, 193 predicted proteins | sample AutmiccBRH37_all_FD_35698 | JGI IMG/M metagenome (IMG submission 35698) | reverse complement strand
GCCGTCTTCTTCAAAAATCCCAGGAACGGCTTGAGCCCCTCGACGGCATCCCCGCCATCGTCTCGGAGGAAGCTGGGCGTCAGATCATCGGTCATCATGTCGTCCTTGGGCTGGCGGCGGGGCGTGTGGACAAAAATCCCCCCTATCTCGGGGAGCTAATAGTACTCTATTAGAGGACCGAGATAGGGGGGATTTTCCACTATTCACCCTCACATGGACCTCGTCGCAGACGAGGACGCACCCGCCCGCGACAAGACGGAGTGTCGCAGCCCTGTTTCGGGAGTCGCAATATTTGTGATCCGGCCCTGTTCGAAAAACCCCGCCAAAACCGGTCACCTGGAACCCGCAGAACTGCGTGAGCCGGAGACGCCGATTTCGGAGTTCTCAGGACATCCGTTTCTGGGACACATGATCGTTCTGTGAGAGACTTTGGTCATGAAGATCAACCTGACCATCACGGACATGCAGCGTCTCGCCGAGGAAGCCTACTCTGGTTCGAGTGACGTGCTCACCGTCTCGCGGAAGACGAATGAAGACGTTCGAGACCTTAATTGGTGGACGGCAGACAGAGGCAAAAAGCAAGACCGAGGGTGGCGAGGCACGCGTGATTGGGCCGGTCTCCGGACCTACTTGGAGGCCGGGCGGCGTGCCGTTGACGATGTTCCGGAAAATTATTTTCCGAGAGATTTCGACACCAGTGATGGACGGTGGTGTAGGCCGGACAAGGACATCATCAAGCAAGGGATTCGGGTTAGATATCTGGAGCCATGGACGGCTGGTGGTCAGCTAATGGGCTTTCGCGTGACGGCTGAAGCTCTCTGCCTTCTTGATCGGATTTTTCCCGTTCCGTTGGACGAGAAATGACGTGGCGAAGGTAACGGCTGAAATCTCACGCCGGTCACTGGAGGACGAAGAGGCTTAATCGTCCTCCAGTGACCGGCATAGCTGGAGGTAGCTGATCGACGCCGATCCCCGGTAGAGCTTCTCGCCGTGGAGGTGGACGAACTTCAGCCGCCCGCTCTCCAGGCTGGGAAGGAGGCCGAAGATCGCTGAGGTCGGGAGCGAGCCCAGGAAGTCCCGCTGTCGCGTCCCTCGGATGGTTAGGGTGCCGACGCCATGCGGCGGGCTTCCCGATGGCCTGGAACTGGCCATCTCGCGGTCCATCTCCCGGTTCCCCAAGAGCCGCATCTCGATCTCGGTGCCCGCGTGCTTCTCTGGCCGAAGGAGACGGACCTTCAGCGTGAGGTCCGAGTACTCCTGAAAAGGGCGTCTGGTATCGAAGGGGTCGTCCCCGGAGATCGAGTAGCCAGCCTCCCAGTCGATGATCTCGCCGTAGTAGCTTTACCAGTCATCCGCAGGCCGCCGACGGCCACGTGGTTTCTTCGCCATCCTGACCCTCCAGGACGTTCGAAATTTCAACGTCTGGGGATTGGTGACTTCAAGGTCCAGGAAGCATCCTTGGGCCATGACAAAACGCGTTGCCATCTACGCCAGGGTCTCGACGGATCAGCAAACGGTCCAAAACCAGCTTGCCGACCTTCAGGCTGTCGCTGAGCGATCCGGTTGGACCATCGTGAAGGTGTTCCAGGACGAGGGTATCAGTGGTGCCAAGGGACGCGATCAACGCCCAGCCTTCGACAGCCTCCTCAAGGCTGCGACAAGACGTGAGTTCGATCTCATCGCAGCATGGGCGGTTGACCGTCTGGGCCGGTCCCTCCAAGACCTCGTAGGCTTCCTCTCTGAGGTCCAAGCCGCAGGCGTGGACCTGTACCTGCACCAACAGTCCCTGGACACATCCACCCCGGCTGGACGTGCCCTCTTCCAGATATTGGGCGTCTTCAGCGAGTTCGAACGGTCCATGATCAGGGCCAGGGTAATCGCAGGTCTCGAACGCCGGAAAGCCCAGGGCCACAAACTCGGAAGACCGAACCTGGATCAAGCCTTGGCCGACAAGGTCGCCAAAGCCCTGCTGGCCGGTCATGGTGTCCGAGCCTCAGCAAGGCTGGCAAAGGTGTCCCCAGCGACTGCACACCGGATCAAGAATGACCTTGTCACTCAGGGTCTTCTGCCTGCGGCCAACGCAGCAGAGTAGCCACCCCCACACCGGAACCATGGTCTCCAAATGGTTCAGCAGAACGCCGCACCATCATCAAAGGGACGGGATTGACCCGGCCTTCCCAGAGGTCCGATGGTCGCTGCAATTCCGCCACATCGCGGCGGGGAAACCTGCGGAAAATCGTGTCAAGCGGCTTCGGTAAGTGGTTGATTTCTCACGAGACGGGGCAGGTCGGATGGTCTGGGCGGAGCTTCCCAAGCTTAAGACGAGGGTTCGATTCCCTTCACCCGCTCCAATCTTTCCAAGCACTTAGAACACAAAGCTCAGCCAATCTTATCTTTCTGGGACAATTTTGGGACACTGCCCCGTAGGAAGCGGTGGCAAATGGTGTCCCATCATGGCAACCCTCACCAAGCGCGGCGACCGCCAGTGGCAGGCCAAGGTCCGCCGCAAGGGCCTGTCGGTCAGCGAAACCTTCGAGACGAAGGCGCGGGCGGAAGCGTAGGCGCGGCACATGGAAAATGAGATCGAAGCCGGCCGCTTCCATGCCGGCCAGCGGGAGGCGGAGCGCACCACGCTGCACGCCGCCCTGGACCGCTACCTGGCCCAAAACGTGCCGCTCAAGAAGGGCATCTTGCAAAACACCGGCATCGTGCGGGCGTGGCAGCGCTGGCCGCTGGCCAAACGCGCCCTGGCGGCTGTTCGGGCCTCGGACGTCGCGGCCTCGGACTGGGGCATGGAAAGCCTTGCCAACCCGGTCAGCCTGTTGAAGAAGCCGGCTCTCCCCACAGGGCGGGAACGACGGTTGGTAGCCGATGAAGAAGACCGGTTGCTGGCCGCCTGCGCGGCGTCCAAAAGCCGCTGGCTGCTGCCCATGGTGCGCCTGGCGCTGGGCAACTGCCATGCGGCAGGTACGAACTCACCGACCACGAATGGTCAATCCTTGCGCCGCTATTGCCCAACAAGCCGCGCGGGGTTCCTCGCGTCGAGGATCGCCTGGTGCTGAACAGCATTCTTTAGCGCTTCCGGACAGGCTCGCCCTGGGCTGAAATCCCTGACCGCTACGGCCCCTCGACCACCTGCTACAACCGCTTCGTCCGTTGGCGGAAAGCCGGTGTGTGGGACCGGCTTCTTGAAGCGGTTTCAGAGGCTTACGACGGCGACACCGTTATGATCGACTCCNCCTGTGGCCGCGTCCACCAGCACGCGGCCACGGGAAAAAGGGGGCTGGAGACAATGGCGGCATGGGACGTTCCCGCGGCGGACTTACGAGCAAGATCCACGCCCTCGTTGACGCCGAAGGGCGGCCCGTCNCCCTCCGCCTGACCGGCGGTCAGGTCGCCGACTGCACCGAGGCCGACGCATTGATCGACGGCCTCGGTGAAGGCGACATTCTGCTGGCCGACAAAGGCTATGACAAGCGCCCAGAGAACTATCTCGCTGCCGTAAAGCTCGTGGCAGCGCGGATCTGGTGTCAGAGCTTATGAGTCTACGCCCTAGCAGGACGCGCCCATCGCCCTGCGCTGGACCAGTGCCGCCCTCCTGGTCCGCGAGCGCAAGCACGCAATCATCCCCACTTATGGTCAGCAGGCCGCCGCCGCATAGCCTGCTCAACCAGCCATGGCTGCCGAACGTATTTTAACACTCGAGACATCCTCTAGGGGTCTATGGTGGGTCTGAAGGCGGTTCCTTATCCAAAGGCGCACGATGAAAGCCCTACTTGCGATCAATCATAGATTGTTGCGTGACAGCATACGCCCTTTGTTGCTCAAGCTGACGCCAAAACCCCGCATTCTAGAGGCAGGTACCCTCAACACCTCTCTGGCGATGGCGGCCAATGACGTCACCCTGGTCATTTTAAGGCATTGCTTGCCGGGAACGACGGGTGCTGCCGGGATCGAGATGTTTCGAAGCCATTTTCCGGCTGCGAAACTGGTATTTCTCACGGTCTGTACTGATCCCGCATTGATGCTGGCGGCCGTCTCTGCCGGCGCCAATGGCATCATAATGGAAACCATCTCAGGTCAAGGCATGCTCAATGCGCTGCGCTTGGTGATGGCGGGAGAGACCTACTTGCCATCCGATGCGGTTATCGAGCTTGCAAAGCTTTGCCTCGGGCGGACGGTTGATCCGCTTGATCGGGGCAGCGGCAGCGCCATGTCACACCTTTCTCCTGCCGAAATGGACGTGGTTCCATTGTTGTTGGATGGCCTGTCCAACAAGGTGATCGCCCTGCGCCTGGGCCTGAAAGAGGCCGCAATCAAGGCCAGGATGCGCGGTCTATATAAAAAAATCGGTGCTACGAACCGCGCACAGGCTATCTGGGCACTCATGCACGGCGGTTATATTCGCTCCAGCTAATCTATCTTTCGTGAGCGGTGGCAATTTTGATCGGCTGGCCTTTTTCGACCCTACCCATATGGTGTAGTCCAAACGGATAGATCGAAAGTTCACAAGGGGTGTTGGGCATGGCTCTCGTCAAGAAAAATCAGGTCGGCGGACATGGCGCGAGTCGGCTTACAACACCCGATGACGGTGGCGCGGGAAGCGGCAGCAAGCTCCTTGCCGAGGCGCAGAAGCGCAAAGCCAGAACCTTCGCCCGTCAGCAGAAGGCCGCCGAACGCATCGCTGCCGCCACATCTCAATTGGCCAGCGGCATTGCCGAAGGATCGGCCGCGGCCGAGGAGATGCGCAAAGCGTCCGAGCAGATCGCTTCGGGCGCCGAGGAAGCAGCCGGCGCATCGCAGCAATCCATGAAGGCGATCGTCAGCGGCGCGAAGCTCATTTCCAAAGGGGCGGAAAATGCCAGCGTCGCCGTGACCAAGGCCGAAGCTTTACAGGTTATGGTTCAGAACGTCGCCGCCCAGGTCACCACCTCCATCCTGTCCATCGGCCGTGCCGCCGTGCGCCAGGAAGCCGCCGTCAAGATGGTTGGGGAACTGGATGGCCAAGCCACGGCCATCAGCGAGGTTGTCAAGGCGGTGGCCCGCATCGCCGATCAGACCAATCTGCTGGCCCTCAACGCCGCCATCGAGGCTGCCCGCGCCGGCCAGCACGGCAAGGGCTTCGCCGTGGTCGCCGACGAGGTTCGCACTCTCGCCGAAACCTCGGAAAAAAGCGCCCGCGATATCCAGGATCTGATCGCCCAAATTCAGAACGACGTGAAGGTCATTTCTGAAGGGATCAATCTGTCTGCCAGCAACGCCCGCCAGGAAGTGGAGAAGGGCAAGCAGGTGACCGCCCAACTGGAGCAGGTGCGGGGCGACATGATCGAGATCGCCGCTGGCGGCCGTGAAGTGGCCAAGGCCTATGCTGAATCGGACACCGCCGCCAAGGAAGTGCAAAAGGGGTCCGAACTGATCGCCGCCGCCGCCGAGGAACAAAGCGCCGCCTGCGAGGAATCGTTGAAGACCATCGACCAGCAAAGTCAGGCGCTGGCTCAGTCGGAGCAGGCGGCGCAGGAATTGTCGGAACTGGCCGAGGAACTCAAGAACTCCACCGACATCGCCAAAACCAGCGAGGAAGTCGCCTCGGCCGCCGAGGAACTGTCCTCGGCCGTGGAGGAGATCAATCGCGCCGCCGCCCAGATTACGACGGCGCTGGAGCAGATCCAGCGCGGCGCCCAGCAGCAGGGGGCAGCCACCCAGCAAGCTTCGGCAGCCATCGCCCAGATCGAGCAAGGCGCACAAATCGCTGCCCGTCTCGCCTCGGGGGCCGCGACGAAGGCCGAGGCCATGACCGAATTGCTCGGAACGAACAAAATGGCCGTGGACGAATTGGTGACGGGAGTCATCAAGTCGGTCGAGGCAGGCAAGCAGTGCGGCGAACAAATGACCGCCCTGGAACAGATCAGCCGCCGCATCGACAAGATCGTTGACGCCATCACCACGGTGTCGATCCAAACCAGCATGCTGGCTGTCAACGGCTCGGTCGAAGCCGCCCGCGCCGGGGAATTCGGCAAGGGCTTCGCCGTGGTCTCCACCGACATCCGTAATCTGGCCCGCGATTCGGCCGAGAACGCCGACCGTATCAAAGACACCGTAAAATCCATTCAAGACCAAATCGGCGCCGTCCGCAGCGATATGGCGGAAATCGCCACTGCCGCCGCGGCCGAAGTCGAAAAAAGTCAACTCATCATCAAGGACCTGGAAACTGTGGTCACCGAACTGGCTGTGGTGACGGAAGGGAACACTGCAATCCTGACCGGGACCGAGCAGATCGTGCGCGTCGTCAAGGAGGTTCAAACCGGCGTCGAGCAGATCGCCGCCGCAGCCCAGCAGACGACCCGCTCCACCGCCGAAGCCAACATCGCCGCCAAGGAGCAGGCCAAGGGGGCCGAGGAGTTGGCCGCCGCCATCGAAGAAATCGCGTCCCTGGCCGACGAGTTGCAGGCCGGCGCCTGACGTCAGCTTGCACACCCCAGCCGTCAGGAGGACGAGTCATGTCTGAAGTAACGGAAGCGGTGCGGGATGCTGTCGATACGCGGGCGCCCAGCGTCGGCGATATGGCCACTGATGCCCGCCAGTTCGTCATTTTCCACGTGGCCGACGAAATGTTCGCCGTGCCGCTGTCCACGGTGCAGGAAATCATCCGGATGCCCGACATCGTCCACGTCCCATTGAGCCCTGGGGCGCTGGAAGGACTGGCCAATCTGCGCGGAACGGTGTTGCCCATCATTCGCCTGCGCCAAATTTTTGGCATGGAAAATGTGGACTACAACGATTCCACCCGCGTTGTGGTGCTCGATCAGGGCCGTCCGGTGGGGCTGGTGGTCGATCGCATGGCCAATGTGGTCACTGTCGAGGGCAGCCGCATCGAGCCCGTGGGCTCGATCCAGGGCACCGTCGATACCGATCTTATGACCGGCATGATCAAGGACCGTGACGGAAAATCCATGGTGATGATCCTGGATGCCGCCAAAGTGGTGTCGCGCGAGTTCCAGGCGGTGGGGACGGCACTCGACCGCACTCTTGGGGGTGACGCCGGCATTCCCCATCCCGACCACGGGGACCGGAACGAAACTGGTGAAGCCAACGACGAAAGCCAGTTGGTCAGTTTTGAAGTGGCGGGACAAGAATACGCGTTACCCATCGAAGACGTGCAGGAGATCGTGCAGATCCCCGACCAGATCACGGCGGTTCCCAACGCGCCGTCGCACGTTCTGGGCGTCGTGACCTTACGCAACCGCTTGCTTCCCCTGGTAAGCCTGCGCGCCATGTTCGGGCTGCCGCCGCAGGATGTCACCGACACCAGCAAGATCGTGGTGGTATCGCTCGGCGCTTCCATGTCGGTCGGCGTGATGATGGACAGTGTGAAGGAAGTGCTGCGGGTTGGCCGTTCGGTCATCGACCCCATGCCCGCCTTGCTGACGCGAAGCGGCACCCTGGGCGAGGTTCAGGCCATTTGCCGCCTGCAAGAGGGCAAGCGGCTGGTGTCCATTCTGTCTGCCGAAAAAATGTTCAACGAAGGCGAAATGCGCAGCGTCATGAACGGTGCCGCAGGAGAGAAGGCTGAGATGGCCGACGAAGGCACGCGCCGCGGGGGCGTCACCGACGATGAGGAGCAATTCGTCGTCTTCCGCCTGATGAACGAAGAATACGGCGTCCCCATCGAGTCCGTGCACGAGATCGTGCGCGTCCCCGAAGAACTCACCCGCGTGCCCAAGACGCCCGATTTCATCGAAGGGGTCGTCAATTTGCGGGGCGTCGTCCTGCCGGTGGTCGATCAGCGCCGCCGCTTTGGGCTGCCACCGCTGGAGCGCAACGATCGTCAGCGGATCATGGTCTATACCATTCGCGGCGTTCGCACCGGGTTCATCGTGGATTCCGTTTTGGAAGTCATGCGTATTCCGGCATCGGTCATTGGCCCGTCGCCCTCGCTGTCCGAGGAACAGCAACGCTTGATCCGCCGGGTGGCCAATATCGAGAAGCAAAAACGCATGGTTCTACTTCTGGATGTGGACCAGCTATTAGACGTCAAGGAATTGGACTCCATTGGCATTTCAGCGCACTAGAGCGATGAAAGACACTCAGCTATGGTTAAGGCATTAATCGTCGACGATTCAGCCCTGATGCGGCGCCATCTGAAGGAAATCCTGGAATCCAAGGGCAGGTTCCAGGTCATGGCCGTCCGCAATGGTGTCGAGGCCTTGGCCGCGCTGGAGACATTCGAGCCCGACGTCATCACGCTCGACATCAATATGCCCGAGATGGACGGCTTGACGTGCCTGTCCCACATCATGGCGCGACGCCCCACGCCGGTGGTCATGGTGTCATCGCTGACCGAACGCGGGGCGGAGGTCACCTTCGAGGCGCTGGCCCTGGGCGCGGTGGATTTCATTCACAAGCCCGACGGAACCATTTCGCTGAATGTGGACCGGATAGAACGCGAACTCCTCGACAAGGTCATCGCGGCCAGCCGCGCCCGCCTGCGCCGGTCGGTGGGGCTGAAGCAAAGACTGCGTAATCAGAACGTCGAGGCCAACGATCGGAAAGCCTCGACGGGCAAACCCTTGGCGAGCCTTTCAGCGGCCGGCATGGGGGTGGTCGTCATCGGCGTATCCACCGGCGGGCCGGGGACGCTGGAGGAGGTCCTGCCGTTTTTTCCGGCCGACTTCCCGTGGCCGGTGGTGGTGGCCCAGCACATGCCGGGCAGCTTTACCGCAGTATTCGCCCGGCGTCTGAACGAGATGTGCAATTTGACTGTCATCGAAGCCAGCCAGATGATGCCGCTTCAACCCGGCGTGATCTACATCGGCAAGGGTGATGCCGATATCGTCATAGGCAAGCGGCCCAGCAACTGGATTGTCAATCCCATGCCGGCGGGCTCGCAATTCCTGTGGCATCCCAGCGTCGCCCGCCTGGTTGACAGCGCCCTGCACGCCATGCCGCCCGACCGCATTTTCGGGGTGATGCTGACTGGCATGGGAGATGACGGCGCCGATGCCATGGCCGAGTTGAAACGCCGAGGCGGCCGTACCATCGCCCAGGACGAGGCGACCTCCGTCATCTGGGGCATGCCCGGCGAACTGGTGAAACGGGGGGGCGCCAATCTGGTGCTGCCGGCCAACAAGATCGCTCAACAACTCACCGCTTGGCTGAGCCCGGTCAGGGTAACGGAGGAAGGCCATGGCGCTCGTCAAAGGTAAACTGCCAGAGTGTGATGGAGCGCCGCGGGATCTGAGTACGCTGCTTGGCGCCCTTGCCTCTCCGGAGTCGGCGGTGCGCCGTAACGCGGTGCGCGACCTGAAGCTCTATCCTGACTCCGCTGAGGCCTTGTGCGCGCAGTTGCAGGACGAGACGAGCCCCAGTGTGCGCGCTGCCCTGTTCTCCACCCTTATTCATCTCCAATCGCCGCACGTGGCTGTTCGGTTGGCGGAATTCCTGCGCAGCGACGACGTTCAACTGCGCAATGGCGCCATCGAAGCCTTGCAGGAAATGCCCGACGCCATCGCCCCCCACCTTCAGGTGCTGCTGGGCGACGCCGATAGCGATGTCCGCATCTTCGCCGTCAACATCCTGGCCTCCCTGCGCCACGATCAGGTGCCGGAATGGCTGGCCGAAGTCATCCGCACCGATGCCCACGTCAATGTATGCGCCGCCGCCATTGATGGTCTGGCCGAGGTTGGCGGGCCGGAGGTCGTGAAGGATTTGGAGGCCCTGCGTCTGCGCTTTGCCGGTGACGCCTTCATGGACTTCGCCATCACAACCGCCATCCGCAGAATCGGATCGGAGTGATGAACGCCGTGTCATCCATGATCGACACTGAAGGCCTTCCTGCAATTACGGCTGCGGAATACGCCAAATTCTGTGAGTTTTTCTACCGGAAAACAGGCATCCAGTACCAAGTCAACAAAAAATACTACGTGGATCGGCGTATTGCTGAGCGCATTCAGCAGACAAAATCAGAGTCATTTCGTGATTATTTCACGATGCTCCGGTTTGAGGCCTCTGGCGAGGAACTGCAAGTTCTCATCAACTCCCTGACCGTGAATGAGACCTACTTTTTTCGGGAGGATTACCAGTTTGATGCGTTGGTGACTGGAATTCTGCCGGCTCTCGCCAAGCAAAAGCGCCGTGGAGACCCCATCCGCATCTGGTCCGTGCCGTGTTCCTCGGGCGAGGAGCCCTATTCCATCGCCATCAATATCCTGGAGCGTTGGGACCAGTCGGATTCCTGGAATATCGAAATCCACGCCTCCGATATCGATTCAAAAATCCTGGCCCAGGCCCGCGCGGGACGATTCTGCGAACGGTCGGTCGGAAGGGTGTCGCCTCAGTTACTGTCCAAATATTTCAAACCAAAGATCGCAGGCGAATATCAGATTTGCGACGAGTTACGCAGTTCAATTGAGTTTTCTCTCGTGAACGTCGTCGATCCCGTGCAGACACGCCGCTACCGGGACATCGATATCGTCTTTTGCCGAAACATGCTGATCTATTTTGATGACGCTGGCCGCCGAGAAACCATGGAGATGTTTTACGAGTGCTTGGCCCCCGGCGGTTTTATTTGCCTTGGCCATTCCGAGAGCATGAGCCGCATGTCCTCGACCTTCCTGCCCCGCAAATTCAAAGATGTGATCGTCTACCAGAAGCCGGGGGAGCAGGAGTGATGACCGAAGAAAGCGACGCCAAGACGCGGATACTGGTGATTGATGACGGCATCACCATGCGCCTTTATTACAGATCCGTGCTGGAAGCGGCGGGCTTTGAGGTAGAAGAGGCCGCCAATGGTGTGGAAGGGCACGAAAAGGCCCTGTCCCAGCATTTCGACATGATGATCGTCGATATCAACATGCCGAAGATGGACGGTTATTCCCTGTTGCGGGCAATCCGCAAAAATCCCGCGATCCATGGGGTCCCGGCAGTAACGATCAGCACCGAAGCCCGCCCGGATGACGCCATCAAGGCGTTCGAGGCCGGGGCGAATTTCTATCTGACCAAGCCCGTGGCGCCCGAGGACTTGACCGAAGTGGCCCGCCTGATGACGGGGGGATCGCCGCGATGACCAGCCCGCTTCTCGAACGGTTCGTTGCCGAGGCGCGCGACTTGTTGCAAGGCGCCGCCTCCGGCCTGTTGACGCTGGAAAAGGAGCCCGGCAACGAGGCCGCGATCAACGAGGTCTTCCGCTCGGTTCACACCCTCAAGGGCTCGGTCGGGCTGTTCGACTTCCCCGCGTTCACCAAGCTGGTCCATGCGGGCGAAGATGTCTTGAGCGCTGTCCGCGCTGGCCAGTTGGCCCTGAATTCCGAGTTGGTCGATATTCTGCTGGATNCCCTCGACCTTGTCGGCAGTTGGATCGACCACATCAATGCCGCCGGCATCATGCCCGATGGGGCCGATGGGATGTCGCGCGATCTCACGTCATCCCTGCGAGCGGTTTTGCCCATCGAGTCCCCCGGAACCGCCGATCAGGCCGTGGACCCTGGGGCCGGAGCCTTGACCGACCTGGACTGGATCGCGGACGTGCCCGAGCCGGACCGCTTGGCCGCCTTTGCCGCAGCCGTCGGCGGCACCCCGATCCTGGCGGTGGAATACACTCCTGCCGAGGATTGCTTCTTCAGTGGTGAAGATCCGCTGACCCTGTTCCGGCAAATTCCTGATCTTTTTGCCCTGACCATTGCCCCCGTTACGGAGTGGCCGGCAACGGATGCGCTCGACCCGTATCGGTGCGTCCTGCGCTTCCAGGCCGTGACCGCGGCGCCACGGGCGGACATGGAGCACCTGTTCCGCTATGTGGTCGAGCAGGTCAAGCTGGCGGACATCGCGCCGCACGCTCTGGTCACCGTGACCGGCGATGTCAACGGCGGGCCGGTCTATCAGGATTTTGTTGATGAGGCGCGGCATCTGGCCGACACCGCCAATTGGCCCGCACTTGGCCGTTCGGTTTCCGCGCTTTTGGAACTCTCGGCCCCTACGCTGCTGGTGGCCTCGGCATTGCGCTGGTTGCAGGCGGCGCTGGCAGCGCCGCAGCCCAGCCCGGCCTGGGCTTCAGCACTGATCGAAAGCATCGCCAAAGCCGAACCCGACCACCACCCCATACCCGCCGAAATCACGCCAGAAGCCACGATTGGAACCGCAGCCCCATCGGCCCTGGCGGCCCGCATCCTCGACAGCCAGCGGGTTTTGCTGGAGTTGATCGGCACGAAGGGGACCATGGCCGAACGGCTGGCCTCGGTCGAACGGACCGTTGCCAATGTGCTGAAGGCCGAGGGCCGCCAAGCGGACTGCGCCGCGTGGTCCGATGCCATCGCCTCGGTCGGACGGAGCGGAAGCCTGCGCCCGGCCATCGACCTGTTGGATACTTGGCTGAGCAAGGCCGAGGTACCCGCCGCAGCCCCCTCCCCCGCCCCCACCTCCGCCAATGACACCGCGGTCCTTGAAGGCGTCCAGCGTCGGCGCACCGATGTCCCGGACCACGACGGCAAGCCGGCCAACCGCATTTTGAAAGTGGAGCAGGCCAAGGTCGATTCACTGATGAATCTCATCGGCGAACTGGTGGTGTCGAAAAACAGCCTGCCCTTCCTGGCCAAGCGGGCCGAAGACGTCTACGGCTCGCGCGATATGTCGCGCGAGATCAAGCAAGCCTATGCCGTTATCGACCGTCTGGCGCAGGAGATGCAAAGCTCCATCATGGCGGTTCGCATGTTGCCAGTCTCGGAAGTGTTCGAACGCTTTCCGCGCCTGGTCCGTGACGTCGCCCGCAAGCTGGGCAAACGGATCGCGCTGGTGATCGAAGGCGAGGATGCCGCCGCCGACAAGAACATCATCGAGGTGTTGGGCGATCCCCTGCTCCACATCATCCGCAATTCCATCGACCACGGCATCGAACTGCCCGATGACCGCGAAGCGGTCGGCAAGGCGCCCGAAGCGACAATCTCGCTCAGGGCGTTTCAGGAAGGCGATCAGGTGGTCATCGAAGTCGCCGATGACGGCCGGGGCATCGACCCCGAGAAAATCAAGGCTTCCGCCCTGTCGAAAGGCATCATTGATGCCGAACGGGCCGCCCGCCTGTCCGATCAGGATGCCGTCAATCTGGTGTTCTTTCCGGGATTCTCGACGGCTGCCAAGGTCTCGGACCTGTCCGGGCGCGGCGTCGGCATGGATGTGGTGGTTACCGCCGTCGAAAAGGCTGGCGGCACCGTAACCATTACCTCGTGCAAAGGCGAGGGTACCGTGGTCCGCCTGTCGCTGCCGCTCAGTATGGCGGTCACACGAGTGATGATGGTTGAGGCTGGCGGCGGCATGCTGTTTGGCATCCCCATGGATCAGATCGCCGAAACCGTGCGGGTACGCCGCGACGCGGTGAAACGGATCAAGACGTCCGAGGCCTTCGTGCTGCGCGAAACCATAGTTCCGCTTATCCGGTTGGACAGTTTGCTGGGCGTCGATCCACCACTCTGGTTCGGTGACGGCGAGGAGGAGGATGCGGTTCTCGTGGTGCGGGTTGGCGGCAATCTCATTGGCCTCGTCATCGAGCATTTCCGCGAGGGAATGGACATCATCCTCAAGCCTTTCGAAGGCATCCTGTCTGCGATGAAGGGGTATTCCGGCACGGCCCTGCTGGGTGACGGGCGGGTTTTGCTGGTCCTCAACCTCAAGGAGTTGCTGTGACATGCCCCTACGCTTCGGCAAGAACATCGTGGTGTTTGAGGAGGGGGGCGCCGTTGAAGAGGCTCTGCCGCTGCTGGAATACCTTCAAACTCATCCAGGAGCGCGCGTCGACCTGCGCGCCTGTACCCACATGCATACCGCCATAGTGCAGGTCCTGATGGCTCTGGGACCGAAGATCGCGGCAGTGCCGACAGAGCCGTTCCTTCACCGTTGGCTGACACCGCTCCTGACGCCGTTTTTGCCAAAGGTCGGGAAATGAACACTCCCTTCGTCCTCGCCGTGTCCAACCGCAAAGGCGGCAGCGGCAAGAGCACCAGTGCCGTCAACCTGGCGGCCGAGTGGGCCAACCGGGGATCCCGCGTCCTGGTGGTGGATTTGGACACGCAAGGCCACGCCGGCTTCGGCCTTGGCATTACCCCGGACAAAGGGGCGCCGACCGCACACGACATTTTTCGCGACCCTACTTTGGACATCAGCGATGCCATCGTGCCCTGCACCTGGGCCAATCTGTGGTGCGCCCCGGCCGACTTCCTGTTCGAGGGTACCGATGAAAGGCGCGATCCCGGCCTGCTGGCCAGTCAACTGCGCCGCCCCGAACTGGCTGCAAAATTCGACATCGTCATTCTGGATACGCCGCCGTCGCTCGACCAATTGCTGGTCAATGCGATGAGTGCCGCCGACGGCGTGCTGATCCCCATGCTCCCCCATGCCCTGTCGGCGGAAGGGGTCAAACAATTGTCGCGGCTTTTCTATCGGATCGCCACGACGTCCAATCCCGGCTTGAAACTGATTGGCCTGCTGCCGATCATGTACAATCCCCGGCTGAAACACCACCAAAGCGTCGTCGGCGATATCGTCCGCCAGTTCGGCGCCGAGCGGGTCATGCGCGGCATCCGCGTCGATACCAAACTGGCAGAAGCCTTCGCCGCCCGTAAGCCCATCCGGTATTTCGCCCCCCGAAGTCACGGCGCCCTCGACTATTTCCTCCTTGCCGACGAACTTGCCCAAATGTGGGGCTGGCGCAAGGGCGGAGCGAAAGACACCGGAGCGCAAGTACAGCAAAAGGTCTCATGATGCCGGCAACAATTTTTATCGTCGATGATTCGGCGACCATCCTGATGAGCATGGAAGCCATCCTCACTAAAGCCGGTTTTGCCGTGTCCAAAGCGGCAAGTGGCGAGGAAGCGATGTCCAAGTTGCAAGGCGGGTTAAAACCGAGCCTGATCATCACCGATATCCATATGGGCGCCATGAACGGGATCGAGTTGATCAAGAAGGTCCGCGTCATGCCCGGATTTCAATTCATTCCGATCCTGGTTGTCACCACCGAATCCCAACAGTCGAAGCGGGATGAGGCGCGCGCCGCCAAGGCTACCGGCTGGCTCGTCAAGCCGGTTCAGCCCGATGATTTGGTGCGTGTCGTGAAGCAGATACTGCCCAACGGATGATGGATACAGACAAAAGCGCGATACTTCCCCTGGTCCTCGCGACCGTTCTGGCGGCGTTGTCGTCCGCCGCTGCCGGCTGGCTCGCGGGCGCAATCGGGGCTGCACTGGCCGCACCCTTCGGGGTGCTGCTGGGGTACGCGATTGGCCGCCATTGGGGGGCATTTCCCTCCCGCGTCCGGCTGTCTCTGTTCCGCGTCGCGGATGAACTTGCGCAGTACCGCGCCTTTACCCGCCTGATGCGCGATCAGGGCGACCGGATCACGGAAACCACCGACGATGCCGCACAGATCATCGCGTCCGGACTGCACGAAATAGATGCCAAAGTGGCGTCCCTGATCGAACGCATCGATACGGAAATGCCGGGACCGGATGGTGAGGTTTTCAAGCACATGGCCGTGTCGATCGGCGACCCGATTGTCGGCATGTTTGGAAAACTGCAATTCCAGGACGTCACCCGCCAGCAACTGGCTTTTCTGGCGCGCCTGTCGCATGTACTCGACGAGCACATGGTCGCCCTGGCTCAGCAAATGGGCGACCGTCGCGCGCTTGATCGGGTCGGCCAGTTCAAGCAAATGTTTGATCAGGCGCTGAATGATTGCGTCATGAGCAGCCAGCGCGACGATCATCATGCAGCATCCGGAACGGATTTTAAGGAAGCAGTTGGGCCGAAGGTCGAGCTATTTTGACGGGAAGGTCAGCCATGCTCATTTTGGCAATATTCGCGGGGTCTTTGATTTCCGCAGAAGTGATAAGCGCCCTGTTACCGGCCATGCCAGATCTGGTTGCACTCCTGGTGCGTCTGAGTCTGGCGCTCGGCATTGCCGCACCGTTGACGATGGTCGTCTTGAAAAGGCCCGCCCGACCCTTCGTGCCCACCCCAGCCCCAGACCTTTCGCAGCCTGCGCCGGCCGCCCGACAGGCTCCATCGTGCGACACCTTCCGATGCGCGGTCTGCATCTCCGAAAAGCTGTCATATTTCCGCACTTTTTCAAGCGCCCTTAAAGAGGACACAAGTGGAATCATTGCTGACGGCGAGGAGAACGCCGTCAGCTTGATGAACCAGTTGCGCATCGTCGAGGACAGCATGGAGGGATTGCTCGCCTTCATCACCGAGTCAAATCACAGTGTTGTTCAGATTGTCGCAAGCACGGAATCACAGTTGACGCGATCGCGCTCCTTAATAGACGAGTTCTCGGAGCGGCGCGTTCGCGATGCCGCCAATGTCCAGCAGGCCATGGACGATATCGGCACGGTGGTGGGGGACCTGGGGCAGATGGTCCAGATCGTGCGCGGCATCGCGCATCAAACCCGCCTGCTGGCCTTGAACGCGACGATTGAAGCCGTCCGGGCGGGCGAAAGCGGCAAGGGCTTCGCCGTCGTCGCCTCCGAAGTCAAGGCGCTGTCTTTGCAATCGGACGAGGCCGCCATCAAGATCGGTGAGGGCATTAAGGATTTGGAGATTGCGGTTCAGAACAGCTTGGAAACCATTGTCGGAGACCGGGTCGCAAAAGAAGCAAGCGGTTTCGCCGTCATTTCCGAAGCCGTCGGAGATTTGACTGCCAAGTTGCAACAGCTCATCGGTTGCCAACGGGACACTCTGACCAAGGTCCAGCAAGACAATGAGTTTATGGCAGAGCCCATTATGCAGATGATTGGTGCAATCCAGTACCAGGATGTTGTTAAAAGACGATTGCACGACTTGGTGGAGGCCTTCGATAAATTAAGCAATACCATCGACTCGTCGGTGAAAGAGGTCTCCCAAACGCCCGGTATCTCGCTCGAAGAAATGAACTCGGTCATTCGGACAAACTTGGATCAGATGGTCAATACCCTGACCAATGAACTGAAATCACACCGATCCGTCACCGCAAAAAGCAAAACCGAGTCACGACCCAAGGCCGCGGCAATTGAGCTTTTTTGAAAGGGGTATAAGCATGACCGCCAAGCCGGAACGATGGATGGATTCGGAGATGATCGACGCGCAGCATAGTCGGATCATTGAGAGTGTGAACACCCTGTTACAAGTCGCCGATAGCGATTCTCCCAGCCTCATGGCATCGAAATTCCGGGATTTCTCGGCCCTCGTCACAGCGCATTTCAGCGATGAGGAGGAATTACTGGCCCGTCAGGGGTCCGACATGCTGGCAACCCAGCAGAAGGAACACGGTGTACTGTCCCGCATGCTGGCGAGCATGCTCGGCCTGATGGAAACCTCGGAATTGACAGGCTGGCGATCAGCCGTAATTGGCGAGGCAATAGACGCCCTAGCGGTCCATTTCGCCAAGGAAGAGGCTTGTTTCTCACCTCTGCTTGGCCGACAGCGCGCAACAGTGGTCTGCGGTCCTTCCGATCCAGGTATCGCTTAATAAGGCCGTTTGGGACAGAGGCTCGGACGCATCCATGGGGCGCCAAGCCACAATGCACGCCGCCCTGCCCACCGCCGCCTGTTCCAGCCGATTGCGCAGCCCGCAAACTCGTATTACATTGGCAGTGAAAACGTAATACGAGGGGTCACCCCATGGCTTTGCCTGTTCAGTCCATTCGTGCGGCGTCGGAGCATCGTGACGTGCTTCAGGCGGTGGCCGATCTCCTCCGCCAGGGGCGGGAGCAGGATGTAAGGCACTTGCTCGACGACGTGTCGGCCCGCTCCGTCGGCCCGTTTCGGAGCGAAGCGGCGGCCATCGCCTTCCTGCGGGATCGGCTGGTGGCCAGCCTGCGGCCGAGGATGGTGTGGCTGTTCGGCAGCCGCGCCCGTGGGGACGCCCGGCCCGACAGCGATTTCGACCTGCTGGTGGTGCTGCCCGACGCCCTGCCGGAGACCGCCTACACGCCCAAAGCCGTTGCCGCACCGCTGGTCGCCTGCGGCCTGCCGTTCGACGTCGTGCCCTGCCCCTGGGCCGCGTTCATGGCCGACCGGACGCTGGACGGAACCCTGGTCAACCGGGTCGTGACCGAGGGGCGATTGCTGTACCAGGACCGAACACTGCGCCGGGACGGTGCGGCATGAGCGGCCATGTCAGCAGCACCATTGCGCTCGCCAAGGAAGACCTGGCGGTGGCCAAAAAACTGATTGCCGGGCACCCGCGACACGCCGCGTTCAACATCGAGCAGGCGGCCGAGAAGCTGCTGAAAGCCGTGCTGACCGCCGAGGGGATCCGCTTTCCGACCAGCCACCACCAACTGGGAGCCCTTGCCGCGCTGCTGCCCGAGGAGCACCTGTGGCGGGCCGACCTGATGGCCTTCGACGACTTCACGTCCTACGCCACCGCCGTGCGCTATCCCAGACCGGGCGGCGGCATGCCCCATGAGCCGGAGGACGCCGATCTGCGCGCTGGCTTGGCGGAGGTTTCCGCCCTGGTCGACGAGATCGAGGATTGGTGCAAGGACAGGCTGTGACCGGCCCAGGGACGGCGTCATCGGCGTTTTTCTTGGGACAAATTTGGGACACTGCGCCGTGAGAAGCGGTGGCACCGTTTTGATGCCTTCCTTGTTGGCTATGGCATGTGGAGCGCTTACGGCATCCGCGCCGCCTGCACCACTCGGGGGGACGTGACCGAGCGGGTAATTTTAATGGCGCCGCTGGAGATCAGGAAGGCTTCCATACAGTTTCTTTTTCCCGAAGCGATAATTGCTCCGCAAGGCGGTGGACGCGGCTGTAAAGGGTGGCCGCGCGGGTTCTCAAGGCCTCGCCACGCGAGCCCAGGACCTCACCGTTACGCGGGGGTGGAAGTACCGACACCGATATGAGCACAGGCGCCGAGGGGGACGGAACCGCCGGGTCTTCGACTTGCCCTTCTGCCCGCGCGCGATGCGTCAGCAGCCAGCCCATGACGGCGGTCAGGTGCGCCGTCATGGTGCTGCACTCCCGGACCACCGCCAGCCGGTCGCGACGGTCGATGGGACACTCTACCGGACGCGCCGAAGCCTCGATCCGGGCGATATAGTCCTGGGTCTGCCGCATGAGATCGACGGTTTCGTCGAGCAGCTTCTGAAACAGGACACCCTCGGTCCAGCTGTCGGCACATTCGGTCATGATGCCATGCACAGCGGCAGGCCCTGACGGCGTGCCCAGGCCTCCAGTTGATGCTGCATTTCTTCGCGCAGGCCAAAGGCAAGGTGGACGACCCCGTGCGCCGCCTCGGTCACCAGGGCATCAAAACGTCCAAGTTCCGGCAGTTCCACCAACATGGCCGCCCCGGCAGCGATTTGGCGGCCGGTCTTGAGGACGGCCCCCTGGCCGGTGAGCGCCATGATGTCGGCCGGCACCCGTTCATTCTCGTGGATGAAGTCGATGCCGTGCGAGGCCTTCACCTTGGCTGCCTCGTCGGCAACCCGCAGCCCGCGTTTGATGGTCAGGCCGATGATTTTCTCAAACCCTTTCACCATGCTTGCAACCTGCTTTGCGGCACCATCGGCCGCCGCCGCCAGTTCGGCGCTTGCCACCGTCCCCGCCGTGGCGCGCTCCAGCGTCTTGGCGGCCCGAGCCGCCTGAGTGCCGGCCAGCCGAACCCGCTGGTCAATCTCAACCACCTTTGTCTTCTGGGAACTGACCGCCACGGCAACCTCGCCGGCAATGCCGTTGACGTCCGCGATGGCAGTGGTGATGTCGCCGATGGCCGCGACGGCGGCCTCTACCGACCGCCGCACGCTCTGGATCTGGTCGCCGATTTCAGCAGTGGCGCGGGTGGTGCGCACCGCCAGGGTCTTGACCTCGCCAGCGACGACGGCAAACCCCTTCCCGGCGTCTCCGGCGCGGGCCGCCTCAATGGTGGCGTTCAGGGCCAGCAGGTTGGTCTGGCGGGCGATTTGATGGATGAGATCGACCACTTCGCCAATATGATGCGCTGCCTGCTCCAGTTTTTCGACCACCTGGGTCGCTTGGGCGGCCTCGGACACGGCGACGCCGCACCGTTCCGCAGACCGGCCCGCCAGGGCGTCCACGTCATTGATCGACTGGGCCAGATCTCCGGCCTCCTTGACTGCGGCATCCACGCTGGCGCCAGCGTCGCGCACGGCTTCGGCGATCACTCCCGCGTCCTGTTGCAGGGCGCTGGCGGTTTCCGTCATGTCGCCCGAGGATTTCACAAGCTGACCCGCCTGCTCGGCAATGGCGCCGATGGCTTGGCGTACCTCGCGGTCAAGCAATGTCGCCATTTGCCGTATTTCCTTCGACAGACGCTGGGCCATGTCGTCCTGCGGAAGCGGAGGAGGTGGAACAAAATCCTCCTCCACAAGAGCTGCGAACTCCGCTGCTGTGAAGTCGGTGTCTGCCGCCCGCTGCCGGAGGACGTGAGGCAAGGCCAATGAGGCAAGGCCCAGCACGGCCGCCAGCACGATGGCCGTCGCGCCCATGCCCGTGGCGGCGGCAACCGCCAGCACGACGGACAGGGCGAGCAAGGCAACGTTGACTTCAATCGTCTGCATGAGGCGGGGCATGGTCATCCTCAGTCCTTTTCAACGGTCGCCCAGTCATCCCGGCACCGCAACAGGTAGGGCCCACCGGTCTCATGGCAGGCACAGTCAAAGAGTTGCAAGATCGGCGCGGGAAGCTTTGCGGAGAGGGGGGTGAAGTCTCGATCGGCAATGGTGCACAGCCCAATCACCCGATCCACAAGAAGGCCACGAGGCGCAGCATTGGGACCATGCACGATCAGGATGCCTTCGTCGCCGCTGTCCAGGTCCAAAAGCCGCCGTGCGGTGTCTACCGGCAAGGGGTTGCCGCGCCACAGGACATGCTGGCCGCCCGTGTGGCCCGCTTCGACAGGGGTCACTTCACACACCGCGCCAACACGCATCAGCATGCGGTGTGGGCCGCTCATGAAATGCAGGTATTCGTCCATGGATGCCTCCCTCACTCAGCGGCGACGGCGGTCAAAGGGGCATCTTGCACCGCAAGCTGGTTTGGATCGGTCGAAAAGTCGTCTGTGGTGGCGAGGCGGAACAAATCGTCAATGTCGAGAATGAGGACCACCCGTCCATCCCCCAGGACCGACGCCCCGCCGACACCAGGAATGGCTGCCAGCCGGGGGTGGATGTCCTTCACATAGAGTTCCTGCCGCCGGAACAGGCGATCAACCTCCAGACCCATGCGCAGACGGCCATTGCTGACCACCAGGACCGGCGCGCNCTCCTGCCCCTCAGGCGGGACGCCACCTTCGCCACCGAGCAGTTCGGTCAGGCGGAAGACCGGCAGGAACGAGTTGCGCAGCAGCAGCGCCCTTTGGCCCCGCACCGTCTGGATCTCGGAAAGCCGCACATCCTGGACCTCGACCAGATAGCGGTCTGGTACGGCCAGGACTTGCCGCCCCGCCTTCACCAACAGGGCGTCCTGGATGGCCGCCGACAGAGGCAGGGTCAAGGTGAACGTGGAGCCCCGGCCGAGCTGCGACGTGATATCGATCCGCCCGCCCAGGCGGCCCACGACATTGGTGTGGACCACGTCCATGCCAACCCCCCGGCCAGAGGTTTCGGTGACCTTGGCAGCCATCGAAAATCCAGGGCGGAAGATCAGGTGATAGGCATCGGCATCGCTCATCTGGGCGGCCTGGCTCTCGCTCAGCAATCCACGCTCAACCGCCTTGGCGCGCAGCCGGTTCGGGTCGAGCCCGCGCCCGTCGTCAGTAATCTCGATCACCACATGGTTGCCGCGCTGCTGACCCTCCAGGCGGATGACGCCGGTTTCCGGCTTGCCGACGGCATGGCGCTCCTCCGGCGCTTCGATGCCATGGTCAACCGCGTTGCGGACCATGTGCATCAGGGGATCGACCAACAGTTCAACCATGCCCTTGTCGATGCGCGCCTCGCGCTTGGACAGGTCCAGGCGGACGGTCTTTCCGGTCTGCTTGGCGATGTCGCGCACCACGCGGGGGAAACGGTTGAAGACGGTGTCGATCGGAAGAACCCGGAGGTCCAGAGCGCGCTCCTGAAGGCGCTGCAAGCCACCATGCAATTGCTGCTCGGCCTCTGCCAACCGGTCAGCCTGTTCGTCCAGGGCCTCCAGCAGTTGGGCAACCTGGGTAAGGGCCGTGGCGTCCAGGCCATCGCCCCGGCGGGTCAGATCAATCAGCCGGCGCATCTCGGCCCGTGCCGTCTTGGCCCGTTCGTTCTCCAGCGCCAGCGTCAGGGCGCTGTGGGTCAAGACCATTTCCCCAATCTGGGACAGAAACAGGTCGATCGTCTCGCCGGGAACGCGGACGACGGTGACACGTTTGGACTCGTCCCGGCTGGCACTGTCCGGCCGCTCGGCCGTTCCGGCACTGCCGGACGCGCCGGGCGGTTCGACCAAGCGTAACGCGCTCCCGCCGCGATCCAATTCCAAAAGGCCGTCAATGATGTCCTGGCGGTCGCGGTTCGACAGGACGACAAATTGGAACATGGTCTGACCATCGCGAAATAGCGTGCGATTGGTAATTGGATGCCCTACCCCGCGCAGCCACTCGACGAAAGCGCGGGCAAGGTCGGGCCGGCTGTTGATGTCGGCCTCAATCACCACCGCGCGGCCGGCGCCGGCGGAGAAGGCCTCGGCCGCGTCGCGCAAATTCTCTGGCGTGAGGGCGGCAAGGAGTTCTTCAGGGACTCCGTCCTTGCGCAACTGGCCCAGGACCAGATCGCGGGTTGCGGCGGTTTCGGTGCCGCCCAGGGCATGAACGAGCGCTTGGCGAACCCCTTCGGCGGCGGCCGACACCACGCTGCTGGCGTGGCCGCCCTGCAAAACCTGGACAGCCTGGAAAACCACGCCGTCAAGCGGGGCCTCGTATCGCAGTCCGCCGTGGGCATAGCGGACCAGGACATCGGCGATGAGCAGGGCGAGGTCCGCTTCGTGTGGCGCGGTCGTAAAGAACGTGGAGGCTGCCGCAAAGGCCGTGGCCACCCCCCCGACGCGGGCGGCGCCAGCCTCATCTGCGGCATGTGCAAACACGGCAAATGCCTGGGCAAGATCGTTCCGCAGACTGCCCAGCGCCACATCCGCCGCCGGACGCAGGGCCTCGCGGAAGGCAACAGACCCTGGATCGTAGCCAGTTTCCCGGTCGATCAGCAGCAGATCTTCCCCCAACTCGCAGGCGATGCGCGCCACCGCCGACACGGCGCCGGGTTCCCGCAGGCTGCCTTCCAGACGCCGCCGCAGGGCCTGCAACAGCATGGCGACGTTATAAAATCCCATTACGGTCGCCGCATGGTCCAGGCTGCCAAGCAGCTTGACGGCGTCCTTTTCGGCCGCCGGGGGTTCATCGTGCGCCAAAATCCGGCGGCTGAGGACACCGCCCAGGTCGGCCAGCAGCGGACTGACCAATTCGGCGAAATAAGCCGCCATGTCGGCGTCCGCGACCAAGGGCGGAGGTCCTGCCGGAGAGGCCGCAACCGAAGCCTTGGGCACGTCGGCCGTCTGGGGTCCCACCGGCGCCCCACCCGCCGCCGCCAAATCCTCAAGGCGGGCCACCAGCCCTTCCGGGCGCGCGCCATCCTTGCGGTGGTGCACCGCCTGATCGCGCAGGGAGCCAAGAACGTCCACCGCCTCCAGCAAGGCCGAAACCGTATCGTCATCAAACGCCCGCCCCTGGTCGCGGACTTGCCCCAACAGGGTTTCGCAGCGGTGGGCGACCACCTCCATGGCGGTCAACGCCATGGCCCGTGCCAGCCCCTTGAGGGAGTGAAAGGAGCGGAACAGGGTGGCGATCTCTTCGGACGGCAGCGTCGGCCCCGAGATGCTCGCCAGCAGAGGTTCAATGACCTGAATATGCTCGTCGGTCTCTATGGCGAATTCCTGCCACAGTGTCTCGACTGTTTCATTGTCCATGACAGACTCCCATCGGAGGGGCTCCGGCGATCAGGCCGTGGCGCGTTTTATGGCCGCCACGATCTCGTGGCCGCGTTTGGCCTCCAGATCCAGGCTGAGCGCCCCGGAGGGCTTGGCGATCACGTCAAAGGCGCCGAGGCTGCGCGCCTCGCTGGCTTGTGGCGACCCCACCTGGGCCACCGACGACACGATGATCACCTTGGTGCGGCTGATCAGCTTCAGGCGCTTCAGGGCCTCGATACCGCTCATCTCGGGCATTTCGATATCGAGCAGGGTCACGGCCGGAGACAGGTCCTGGGCCTTCTCAAGCGCCTCGCGCCCATTTTCAGCCTCGCCTACGACGGTAAAGCCGGGCTCGCTTTCGACGATGTCGCGCATCAATTCGCGCATCATTAAGGAGTCGTCGACGATAAGTATGCTGTGGGGCATAGCAGACCTCCTAGTTAACGGTTGCAAGACGGACACCCGCCCATTGCTTCAATCGGCGGCCGAGACCCTCGATGGTCAGAAGTTCTGATACGGCGCCCGCATTGGCCGCTGCGCCAGGCATTCCCCCGACGACGCAGCAGGACGGCTCTTGGGCGAGCACCGGCATCCGGCGGCGGCGGAAGTCCTTGGCGCCTTCGGTCCCGTCATCGCCCATCCCGGTCAGAATGACCGCGACGGGGCTGCCGGCGCAGGCCGCAGCCGACGTGAACAGACGGTTCACCGATGGATGGACGACGGCGTCGAGGACCGGAGACAGGTCCAGCCTGAATCCGCCATCCAATCCCCGACGGATGGCAAAGTCGCAACCACCCCGCAGAACGGTCACCACCCCCGTCTTCAAGGAATCCCCATCGCAGCCCTCGACCACGGGCAGGCCGGTATCCTGCGCCATCTGCTTGGCGAAGCTCGCGGTAAAGACTTCGGGCATGTGCTGGGCGACGACGACCGGACAGCGCATGCGGCCCATGGCACGCAACAGGTCGGGCAGCGTCCGGGGGCCGCCGGTGGAAACGCCCACCACGATCAGATCCACGTTGGCGGGCTGACGGGCCGGCTCCATGGCAGCAGGCAGCGCCGCAGCGGCCTGCCCCGTTTTTACGGTACGCCCCCCCAGGGGATGGCGGGCCCAAAACTGGATTTTGCTGCGCAGTTCGTGCTCGATATGGACGATGTCCAGATCGACAAACGAGCTTCCCTTCGACACGAAATCAACCGCCCCTTCGCGCAGGGCTTTAATGGTGGCCTCGGCATTGGGGGTGGTGATGCTGCTGACCATGATAACCGGCGTGGGCTGATGGGCCATAATCTGCCGGGTAGCCTGGATGCCATCCATGACCGGCATTTCCACGTCCATGGTCACCACGTCCGGGCGCAATGTGGCGACCATTTCCGCCCCGGCCCGGCCATCCCGCGCCTCGCCGACGACTTCGACGGTGCCGTCCCGTTCGACCATCTTGCGGATGGCCACCCGCATGAAGGCGGAATCATCAATTATAACCAACCGAGTACGTCGTGGGGCATTCGCCCCTGGTGCGATAACGTTCATACAAACCTCATCCACAGACTAGGCGATTGAGCGCCAGAATGCTGATCAGGGAGCCATTCAGCTGCCCGATCTCGACGGCATAGCGCTTGCCACCGCCGGTCGGCCGGATAGTGTCGATTGGAAGGCGGACGATCCGGTTGACCCGGTCAACCACCAGCGCCCAACCCGCATTTTCGGCCCGCGCCACCACGTAGGCGGTGGACGGCAACGCAGCCGTCTCGCGCCCGAAACGGGATCGCAAATCGACGACAGGCAGGACGTCCCCGGCGACTTCCACCATCCCGGCCAGATCGTTGGGGGCCTTTTCATCCTTGGGCAGGGATGTCGGCGGGCAGTATTCAACCACCCGCGAAACGGCCTGCAAGTCGAGGCCGCATAACTCCTCGCCAACCCAGAAGGTCAGGAGAGGGCGTTCCTCCACCGGGCGGGCGGCGGTCACGGTTTCGGCTGAATGCCCACGGGGAAGGACCGCCGCCAGAGCCCTTGTACGTCCGCTGTCGAACAGATGCTCGACATCGAGCCGCCCGATCAACCGCCCCTCCGGGTCAACCAGGCACTCTTTGACGATACCCCGGCCATCGCCAAACTCTTCGTGCGCCTGAGGGGGCAGCTTTTGCAAGCCGACCACGCGTTCGACTCCCAGAGCAAATCGCCCGCCCTCGCACTGGATGACCACGGCATAGCGCGACGGCGGACTGGGCCGCCCGAGAAGCCGGGCCAGCGAGACAATGAGCAGCGGGTGGCCCCGCAACGACACCAGTCCCTCGACTTCGGCAGGCGCTTTGGGGACCGGAGTCAACTCGCCGATCGCGATGCTCTCCAGCACCTTTTCCAAGGACATGGCGTAACGTTCCTGGCTCGTCTCGACGATGAGCAGGGGCGGCTGGGCCGCCGCTTCCGGTGTGCCGCCGGCGGTTCTGCCGTCGCCGTCGGCGGTTTCGGTTCCCAGAAGGGCTCCCGGCATGCCTCGGACTGCCTGGGCATCGGGAACATCGAAACCCAGGTGCTCGGGGGCCAGAAGCAGGACCATCCGGCCCTGCCAGGAAAACTCTCCAGAAACGGCCTCCGGCGGAACATTTGCTGGGTTAACGGACAGGTCAGCGTCACCGAACAGGGTGCAGTCCTCCTCGGGAACCTGGACCATCATCTGCACCCGGTTGACCCGCAGGCCGAAGTGGTTGTCTTCGGTCAGAACCGAGAGGATCACACCGGACTGGCGGTCGCCTGGGCGGTCCCACAGCCGTTGGGCCAGATCGATCACCGGCATGACGGCAGCACCTACATTGGCCAGCCCCTCCACATGTGCCGGCACGAAGGGCAAAGGAGTCACCTGCACCGACTCCACGACCTGCAACACCGCCTCTGCCGGAAGGCCAAACAGGGCGTCCTGAAGCTGTACGAGGATGATGTTCATTGTGACCCTCCCTTGCGCCCCGATCCCTTGCGCCCCGCTCTTGGGGTCATGCGCCACGGCCCTTCTGAAGGACCGGCGACGTGCGGGAGGTGATCAAGCGGTAACCGGCGTCCGGCGGGGCATCCGTCGATCCCAGCGTCAGGTAGCCGCCCGGCCGCAAGGCACGGTCGAGCTGACACCCGGCGCGTTCCTTTCCGACATCGTCGAAATAAATCATCACGTTGCGGCAACTGACGATGTCGCACCCGGCAATCGGGGGCATCGCATCCTGTAGGTTGCGGACCTCGAAACGGACTTGGCGGCGGATTTCCGGGCGGATCTGGTGGACCTGCCCTGGCGATTCGAACCCTGGATGCCCTGACACGGGAGTGAAGAAGCGTTGCAGGTGCGGCGGAAGTTCACGAAACGCACTCAGGCCGAAGTCCGCGTAGTAGCCCGCCTGAGCGTGGCGGATGGCGTTGTTGGACATGTCCGTGCCAAGGATGTTCAGGCGCCACTCGGGCAGCGGGACGATCACGCCTGGCGACACCTCATGCGCCTCGCCCATTTCCAGCAGGTGTTCAAGCAGGATGAAGGCCAGGGTGTAGACCTCCTCCCCGGTCGAACACCCTGCGGACCAGATGTTGTATTGAAAGTCGTGCTGGGCCCGCTTGCGGTGCGTGATTTCAGGCAACACCTGCTCCCGCAGCAGGGTGAGTTGCGGGGCATCCCGGTAAAAAAAGGTTTCGTGCACCGCGATGCGCCGGACCACCTCCTGAAAAGCCGGAACCGTCACGCATCCCCCTGCCAGCCGGAGCCGCCACTCGTGGCGTTCGATGGGCTCAAGCTCAGCCAACAGGGCAGCGATCTTGGAGCGCAAGTGGGGGCCATCCCGGAAGCCCACCATGCGATTTACCAGACCGATGAATTCATCCAGAAAGGCGTGGGATTCCAGAGCGATGGCTCCCTGTTCACAAACAAAATCTTGGCAACTCATGGTTCGGCACTCCAGAAGGGCGGGACGGCTTAGATCCGGAACTGCTCGGTTTGAGTCCTGGTCTGGTCGGCAAGCCGGGCGAGTTCGACCATGGTCGCGGTGATTTCCTCGGCAGCCGTCGCGTTGGACTCGCCGATTTTGCTGAGATTGCGGATGTTGGCGTTGATTTCCTCGACGGAACTGGACTGTTCAGTGATGGCTGCGGCGATGCTCTGAACCATCGAGTCGGAGCGGCGCACGCTGTCGGCAATCGACTCCATGTCGCCGTTGACGTCCTTGACCATCTGCAACGACTTCTGCGCCTCCCGGTCGGCGTGCCCAACCAGGCCCGAGATCTGCTCGACCGAGGCCGCCGAATGCTCGGCCAGTTTACGAACCTCCTCGGCGACCACGGCAAAGCCCTTGCCATGTTCACCGGCCCGTGCCGCCTCGATCGCCGCGTTGAGCGACAGCATGTTGGTTTGATTGGCAATGCGCGAGATCACGTCGGTGATCTGGTTGATCTTCTTGCTGTTGTCGGTAATCACGTTGGCGACATCGACCATCATCTGGATCTTTTCCTTGCCGTGCTCGACCAGATCAGCGGCCTTGCGGGCATGATCGGTCGCGGCGCCGGAATTCTGGGCAACATCGGTGATCGCCTTGCTGGTCTGCTCCATCGCGGTCGAGATCTGGCTGATCGCATTGAGCTGGTTCTGCGACCCGTCCGAGACCTGGCCCACGGCACTGGACGCCTGCCCGGCCGCCGCCGCCACCTGGCGGGTGTTCTGGGAAACGCCACCCAGGGCACTCCGCAGCTCGTGCATGAGGCTGTCAAAGCTGCTGGTGATCTGGCCGATCTCGTTGCGGGCGGTGTAGTTGATGGTCTGGCTGAGGTTCTTGGTCTGAGCAATGTTCTGGATGGTTGCAGCGACATTGGCCAGCGGCACCGAGATGTTGCGGCCAATCACGATGGCGGCAAGCGAGCCGACCAGCAGGGCAATGCCTGAAATCACGATCATCAGCACGCGGCTGGACGTGATGGTCTGCTCGACGCCGTTCTGCAACGTGTGCTGTTGGCCCATTAAGGAGTTCAGGTTGTTGTCAGCCTGGGTCCTGGTGGCTTCCAGAAACTCTGCTTGTTGAGCTTGGTTCTTGTGGATTTCCAAGGTAGACGCGCGAATATCGGTAAATGCGGACGTGTATCCAGTGATCGGTATCTTGGCCTGAGCCAGAAGGTTCTGAGCTGTGGTGGTCAGCGGCATCTTTTCGACGTTGCTCACGACCTGGGCCAACTCCACAAGCTGCTCCATGGCACTATTGGTAAGATCGTTCGTCCATATGCCGATACCGTGCGCCACGGCGCGGCGGGCATGCATGGCTTCGAGGACCAAGCGACGCCCTGCGGCTTGCATTTGCGGGTCTCCGGACGCCTGGAGAATGTCGTCCAGCGCCAGAATGTTGTCTTCCAGCACTGGTCCGAGGCGCAGAACGGTCTCGTCAAGCTCCTTAAGGCGCTCGCGGAGCGCAAAGGAAGCGCTCATGGATGTGCCGTAACCATCGACGTTCTGAAGCATGGCCTTGGCGTCGGCGATGTTTTCGGCCGAACGCAAGGTGCTGATGAAGGCATTAAGGTCATCAAGCAATGCCGCATATTCCGCCTCCGTCCGCTTACGAACGGCAGGATCGACGCTGCTGTTGAACTCTGACGCGTTCAGGGACACTGAACCGAACTGCTGGCGGATGTTGGAGATATCCTGCACCTGCCCGGTAAGACGGGCGTTTTCGGCAAACGCGTCGCCGACTTGGCTGAAGGATGTCCAGGCGATCCCCGCCATTACAAGGAGGGCGACAAGCACCAGCGCGTAGCCCATGTAGACCTGCGTCGAAATACGAATGTTGTTGAGGGTCATGGTTCTTCCTTCGTGTACCTGTTGCAGGTCGGGCTCAAACACCCTGGAGCCAATCGTCGACTTCAAGTTCCGGCAAAGGCACTTGCGTGGTGACATCGTCGAGCAGTCGTTCGGCGACAAACACCTGCTCCGCCACGCGATTCATGATTTCGGCCACCGAGGCCACGGACTCGACGACGGGCATGGCCGCGCCAGGGGCCTTGGTGGCGGCCTGTAGCCCTACTTGCAGCGCCAGGTGGCAGAGGCTTGATATCAGGGGCACGGACGTGTCGATGCAGCAGTCAGAGTGGGACATGGTGGCGGCTCCGATTGGTTTCGCGCTGCACAAAGCATCCGCTATCACCAGGGCGGTGCACCATTCGTCCAGGGGGCGGCAGGGCGGCCGTGGGGCCTTCCTTTCGGGGCTGAAGGGCCGTTCATAGGAGTTACGCCCTATGGGCCCGGCGCCCGTCAGCAGAGGCCGGCGGCGGAGGGAAACCCACAAAAAAGGTCGGGATGAAGGGCGCGGAGACAGGCACTGCAAGCGCGCAAAATGAGTAGAGACTACTTCTTTGGACCTAAAGGACCGCCACAACAGTCTGGGGATCGTTCGTCTGCGCATCTGACAGAGCGGAACTATCCAAAGTAGCGTTTCCGGGTCATCGCGGCAGGTGCCGCATATGCCTTGGGAGGGAACGCAATGACCCCAGACTTACTCAATGAACCCCGGCTGGAGGATATCTATCGCGATGACGCCTTCCATCTTCTGCTCGCCCGCGACCGACTGACCCTCGCCCACGTCCAGAAGACCGTCGAAGACGCAAGAAAGCGCCTGCGGCTGGTCACCCGTGAAGCCCTGCAAGCGGCCGAATAGGAGGCGATGTCATGGGCGCAGTACAAGCGGCAACACCGTCCCATTTCCAGGCTGTACTCTCCCGTGCGGCGGATCTGCTAACCCAGGCCCGCTCCGTCGAGGAACTGGCCTGGGCCATCAGCGACAATCTGGCGGTCTGGCTGAGCCTGTCAGCGGCTGCGGCCACACCGGGGTGCATCCCGGCAGAGGTGGCGGTCAGCGCCACGACCCGCGCCCGCCACATCATTGAAACCACATTGGGCAGCGGCCGTCTGGCGCCACCGGATCAGGCAATTGAGGAATTCATCCGCCTGAACCACCAGATGGCCAACGCCCTTGCGGCATCCCGCAGGACCCATCGCCCCCCTCCCCTTTGAGGGGTTCTGCGGGCTTCCCGGCTGTTCAGTTCCAGGCGCTGTGCCTCCCGGCGCCATCCCCCCCTACGGACAGTCGGGTGACCGGCCCGCCAAGTATACCGCACTTGGCGGGCCGCACTTTTTCCGCCTGCTGATGGATTGGCGCACAGCCCGAGGAGCCGTTCATGGTCAAGTCCCTCTCCATCGCCCAACGCATTGGTGTGGCTGCCGCAGCGTTGGTTTTCGCGGTCGTCGCCACCGTGCTGCCCGTCGCCTTGTCACATTTGGCGGCCACCATCGAGGCTGCTGAACGGCGGGAACTGGAAGGCCGCTACGCCGCATTCTTGTCCCTGACCGACCGCAGCGCGCATGAAGCCGTGTCCTTGTCGCGGCTGGTGGCGGGAATGCCTGTGGTGCAGGAGCGACTTGCCGCTGGCGATCGGGCCACACTGGCCGGGTTGTTCCAGCCTGGCTTTGCTGCCATGAAGCAGGCCAGCGGCATCGCTCAGTTCCAATTCCATCTGCCGCCCGCCACGTCGTTCCTGCGTGTCCACATGCCCGACAAATTCGGGGACGACCTGTCATCGTTCCGCCAAACCGTGCTGGAGGCCAACGCCTCCAAGCAGCCGGTGCAGGGCCTGGAGCGTGGCGTCGGAGGGCTTGGCGTCCGCGGCGTCGTGCCGGTAACCCACGCGGGCGCCCATGTCGGCAGTGTCGAGTTCGGCCCCGGCTTTGGTCAGGACTTCGTCGATGACTTCAAGGCCCGTTTTGCCGTTGAGACGACCGTGGTGACGGCCAACAAGGATACCGGCGCCCTGGCAACCCTGGGCTCGACCACTCAGGGCACCACGTTGAGTGACGCCGACGTGCGGGTCGCTTTTAAGCAGCCCGTGTTCCGGTCATTGGAGGGCCGGGCCCTGCTGGCCGCACCGCTGTATGATTATACCGGCCAACCGGCGGCCATCGTCGAGCTGATCATGGACAGTTCGGCCTACATCGCCCAGCATGACGCAACCCGCAGGTTGTTTCTTGGGGTGGGCACTGCCGTTTTGGTGGCTGGATTGGTCATTGCTTGGTTGGTGGGCCGCTCCCTGTCGCGGCCGATCGAGGCCATGACCCGCGCGATGCACGCACTGGCCGATGGCGACCTTGCCATTGCCGTGCCGTCACGCGGTCGCGGCGACGAATTGGGCGCCATGGCGGAAGCCCTGCAAGTCTTCAAGGACCAAGCTCAGGAGGTGCAGGATCTGCACACTCAAGAGGAGGAGCAGAAGAGCAAGGCCGAAGCGGAACGCCACGCCCTGATGGCTCAGGTGGCCGATGGATTTGAGCAATCCGTGGCCGCCGTGGTGGAAGCACTGTCATCGGCCGCCGCCGAACTACAGGCGACGGCCGAAACGATGGCCTCCGGCGCCGAGGAAACGGCCTGTCAGGCCGAGGCGGTCCGCACTGCCGCCGTTGCCGCCGGCGGCAACGTGGAAATGGTGGCAACCGCAGCCGAACAACTCTCCGCCTCTGAGCTGGAAATCAGCCGCCAAGTGGCACGTTCGGCAGAAGTCACCCGTGCGGCCGTCGATGAGGCTCGCCACAGCTTGGACTTGGTGCGTGGCTTGGCGCGGGCAACCCAGGAGATTGGGGAGGTCACGAGCATGATCACCGACATTGCCAGTCAGACCAACCTGCTGGCGTTAAACGCCACTATTGAAGCGGCCCGCGCCGGAGATGCCGGCAAGGGCTTTGCCGTAGTGGCCGGTGAAGTGAAAACCCTGGCCGGTCAAACGGCGCACGCCACCGAACGCATCAGCCAACAAATCTCGACCGTTCAACGGGCGACACAGGACGCTGTCACGGCCATCGAACAGATCGCCAGCACGGTGGGGCGCATTGATGGCATCTCAACCGCCATCTCGGCCGCCGTCGAACAGCAGAGCGCGGCAACGGCCGACATTGCCCGCAACATCCACGCCGCGTCCAATGGCACGCAGGACGTTTCAAGCACCATCACCGGTGTGTCGCAGGCGGCGGGGGAAACCGGCGCCGCCTCCCATCAAGTGCTGGAGACCGCCGGCCAATTGGCCCGTGAGGCCGAGCACCTGAAAGCCGTGGTCGGGGGCTTTATTGACCGTGTACGCACGAAATAGTCTAAATGCGCAGACACTTCGCCCAGGAGAAGCGCGGGAACGATCTTTCCTCTTACGACCTAGGATGTATAATATCCTGTCTAAAGATAGGGGTGATGTGATTGCGCTGCCGCAGAATGATTTGGGTGGTTAGAATACATGCATGGTTTAATTCTGTCTAATTCTGCCGCGCCTTTTCCTCTGACTGGATAAATCCGCATACGGGAAAGGCAAAGGAGGAGCAGTGAACCCTGAGAACACTTCATCTGCATGTTTGATGCCCTGTTCCAAAGAACGGAGGCTGCTCCACCAATTGTTCCATGAGAGCCCCTTGATGCTGCTCATTGTTGATGGTGCTGAGCATCCAGTACTGCTCAATGAAGTCTTCCGCCGGACCCTTGGATGGGATCTCGACACCCTCTCGCGGGAGGGATGGCGTTCACTCCTTGCCGCACCCCACACTAAGGTCTCCCTTCCCGCTCTGGCGAAAGTGCCGGGTTGGATGGACTCCTTCTTCCGCATACGGGATCTCTCCGGCAGGCCGATCACCGCGCACCTGGCAGTGCGGAATATCGGCACCGAGACAGAACCGGAATGGCTGCTCCTCTTCGGTGAGCCGTCGAAGGCGGAGGGCGGGATGGACTATCATCCTGCCGAAGACCTGCTTGAGCATTTTCCAGGCGGCATTCTGACTCTGGATGAACAGAATGTCGTGATCTCAGCCAATCAGTGGGCGCTCGAAACGCTGGAACTCTTGCCAGATAATTCTCTTGGCCTGCCCCTGTCTGCCTACCTGAAGCCTCTCAATGGCGATCTTGAACCAGGAAAATGGCTGCGGGCCAGGGCTGCCGGGGTTACGGCTGCACGGCTGCAAGCCATGGTGGTCATCCCCCCCGCCAACCAGACCCGGCTGCCGTACCGGTACGTCGTTTTCCGCAAGGAGCCTGCTGAAGCTGGTCTTCCGCCGCAGATTTGGGACGTGCTTGGCCCTGCCCTCGATTTAGAGGTGGCCTCGGCCGTTTTGCATCACGTCCGGCAACCGATCCATGCCGCCTCCCTGATTATCGAGAGCGTAATGACGGCCGGAGATGTCCCGCAGACCCACCGTTTGAAGCTGGAAAAAGGGCTGGAACAATGTGATCTGGCTGCCCAAGCGCTGAATGACTGGGCAGGCCTTTTACAACCGGCATCGGGGTCCGCCGTCCTGGCGTCCTGCCTTGAGGCTGCTTTCGACCTCGCTGCCCCGGCATTCCAGGCGGCCGGCGTCCTGACGCAGGTGCAATGCCATATTGGTCCAACCGCCAAGGTGGCCATCGATCCGCTGCGCCTGACCCATGCCATACGTCACATCATCGACAACGCCTTGCACGCCGTGCGCTTGGCCGCTGACCAGCCCGATGGGGAGAGCGGCGTGGTCAGTATTTCGGCATCAGCCAGCGGCGGGGAAGCGAAGATCGTGGTGCGTGATAGCGGGATTGGCTTCGCCCAAACATGGATGTCCCCCGCCCCCCCCATGCTCCAGTCCGATTGGCCGGACGGTCCGCACCGGGGAGTGGGCCTTCTGTTCTGCCGCCAGACGGTACAGAGGGCCGGGGGCACGATCTCCTGGATGTCCACGCGCAGTGGCAGCGAGGTGGCTCTGACGATTCCTTTGGCATCACAACCCTTCGCCGCACGAGAAGCATCGCCCTTCGTTCCACCGCCAGTGCACGCCATGCCCGAAACGCCCCCTCGCATCCTTTTGGTTGACGACGAAGCCATCCCTCTTCTGATGGCTGATGAATATCTAAAGGACCATGGATACGAAGTCATAACGGCACAGGACGGATTTGAAGCCCTGAATTTGCTTCAAGAAAGTACATTTGACGTCCTAGCCACAGATCTCCGCATGCCAATTCTAGACGGTTATTCATTAATTGAAAAAATGAAAACGGTACACTCTGACATTCCCGTTATAATTCTGACAGCTCACGATGAACATGATAGGAATACAGACGAAAAAATTTCATCTGTACTTTATAAGCCATTCAGACTGGAGGAATTGTTACTGGCTGTCCAGAAGGCAGTTTTCCGTGATGAACAGGGGGGGTAGGAATATGGATATCTTATTTGCTGATGATCATGCCGTCGTGCGGGAAGGACTGATCCCCTTTCTTGAAAAGCTAGACGACGGCATTCAGGTTCTGGAGGCTGCGGACTACGAAGGTGCCCTTGCGGAGGCCCGGCGATCAACGGATCTCAGGCTGCTCGTGCTGGACCTGTACATGCCTGGAATGAACGGCCCAACCGGCATTGCAACCTTCCGCGCCCAATTTCCCCGCGTGCCTCTGGCGGTCCTTTCGGGATCGACCGAGACGAACGACGCTCTGCGCGCGCTACAGATGGGGGCTGCGGCCTACATTCCCAAAACAATGCGCGGCAGCGCCATTCAGCGTGTCCTGCGCCTCGTTATGGACGGCGAGACATACATCCCGCCGTTCATTCTCCAAACGGTCCGCTCTGGCAACCCTATCAGTGCCATCATGCAGGCAAGCCGTCTGGCGCCGCTGTCTCCGCGTGAACTCGACATCCTGCGCGGCCTTGTGGATGGAGCACCCAACAAGCAGATCGCGCGGGATCTTGGATTGCAAGAAGTCACCATAAAGGCCCACCTCCGTAACATTTTCCGCAAACTCAGCGTGAAGAACCGCACCGAGGCCGCCATGATCGGCGGATCGGAAGGGCTCTCCGGCCGCCACAGCAGCAGTTACCCTCAATCGTGTGGCTGAGCGATGGCAGGAGGCGACGCTTCGACATCCGCGTCGCCTCCTGCTTGTGGAGAGTCCGCCGCCAGCGGCCCTATGGGGAAATAAACCATGAATTCCGTTCCGTTGCCGTGGCGCTGTTGCAAGTCTCCACGGAGCTGGCGGACCAGCATGGCGATCATCTTGAGGCCGAGAGTGCCGCTCCTTTGGCTCAAAGCCGCTTCACTCAGCCCAACCCCATCATCGGCCACGGACAGCAATCCCCGGCCATCCCAATCCCGCCGGAAGTTGATGCGGATGGTTCCGCCATTCTTGTTAAAGGCATGCTTGATACAGTTGGTGATAAGCTCATGGACGATTAAGGCCATTGGAACAGCTTTGTCGATTTGCAGACTAACCGGTTCGCAGTTCGTGATGAGCCTGATGCAGTCAGGCCGAACGCCATAAAGAGAGAACAGTTCTCGGCACAGGTTTTTCAAATAGACTCCAAACTCAAGGTGCGAGAAGTTTCCACTCTTGTACAAAAGCTCGTGCAACTTGGCCAGAGACAGAATACGCCCTCCGGCCTCTTCAAACAGCACTCGATTAGCCGCATCAGGTGACCGCCAAGCTTGCATTTGCAGGATGCTGCTGATGATCTGGAGGTTGTTCTTGACGCGGTGGTGCACTTCCATGAGAAGAAGCCGGTTGTCTTCCAGAAGCGCCCGCAACTCTTCTTCCATTTCCTTGCGCGCGGTAATATCCCGGCATACCGTCACCACGGCCATCGGTGCACTGGCGCCGCTGATGCCCAGCACCGGCGCCACCTCGTATTCAAAGCAGGTGTGCTCCTTGAAGTCACAGTTGGTAACCTCCTGGCGCACGGGCAAACCCGTCTCGAACACCCGCTGGGCCGTCGCCTCCCAAACACTGTAGATTTGTGGATCCAACCCCAATTCCCGCCATGTCTTTCCGACGATGTTGTCGCTGCTGGTTCCAATCAGGTGTTCATGCGACCGACTCACGAACAGAAATCGCCCATCCCGGTCCGTCATGGAGACATAATCCAAGGCAGCCCCAAGAACCGCCTCAAGAGTCGCGGAATGGCGTACAATTTCCTCCACAAGATCACGTTGCTGAAGGCGGACCTGTGCTGCCTGGGCCTGGGGCTCAAGAATTCCCGTCATCACGACAGGGACGGCAATCAAAACAAGGCCCACTGCTTTCAATGTGATCGCAAGGAAATCATGGAATGAGCTGTAGTCGGAAACTATTAAACAAATCTCAGCCGCGAAATTTGCCGTCACTGCAAGGACCAGAAACTGAACAGTTCTCCGTGACAATGTTTCTTTAATAAACTCCTTATAGATAAGAAAAAGTGCAATTAAAATACAGCAACCATATACAGCATGTATTGCATATCCAAAGGATGTATGCCCCGTACCCGTCTCGTAGATTACCGGAAGAATTTCAGAAGCCAGACTGGTGGCAAGCAAACCAGTTGCGACAAAAAGGCTGGCCACCGTGATCGCCAACGGCGGAAAGCGTTTGGCCGCCGGCAACACCCCAAAAACGAGAACCGCCGCCTCCAGCATGGAATAGGCGGCTCTTAATTCGAAACCGGTTCTCGTGGGGTTTTCGATGTCGCTGTGGACTCCCGCGAAATATGCCATGTGGGCAAAAGAAAGCAGCGCGAGCCCGCCACACCCGGCTGCAATGCGGAACAAGGGGTCATCGTTTCGACTGGCAATTATAATGGCCAGGATGGAGGTGAAAGACGCCAGGACGACTATCAACGTTTCCATGGCGTTATGAAAAAGCGTGTCGTTCAGGAGATTGAGCCAATAGAGTCCAACCGCGAACCCAATCACCATGACGATGATACAGACCGCCCCCCATGATCCTAACTTGGATGAGTAAGCGCCCGTCTGTGCGCCGTCGAGATCACTTCGAATCTCCGGGTCACCTCGCCAAGGCATATACATTCCTCATTCTGTTGGATGCAGATCCACCGCGTGGACGCCGCTATAATTCAGGCCCCTCGCCCGCCTCAAGGGCGGCAACGCAGGCATCGACGACGGCGGGATCATAGAGGCGCCCGGCATTGGCGCGGATCTCATTGGTCGCCGCGACCAAACCAAGCCCCGCCCGGTATGGCCGGTGGGACGCCATGGCCTCCACCGTGTCGGCCACACCAATGATGCGCGCCCCCAGTAGAATGACGTCCCCCCTCAGGCCGCTGGGATAGCCCGAGCCGTCAAAGCGTTCGTGATGCTGCAAAACGATTTCAGCCACGGGCCAGGGAAGGTCGATATCACGCAGGATGTCAAAGCCAATGCGGCAGTGCTCCTGGATGATGCTAAATTCCCCACTGCTCAGGCGGCCGGGCCGACAAAGGATGTCGGACGGGACGTAGATCTTGCCGATGTCATGGACCGTCGCGGCAAGGCGGAGGCCCTGTAGATCGTCCTCGGAAAGCCCCAGGCGGCGGCCTATGGCCTGGGCAAGATCGGCTACGCGGCGTTGGTGCCCCGCCGTGTAGGGATCGCGCTTTTCAATCGTCAGGGCCAACGCCTGGATGGTCTGCTCCATGCTGTTTTCCAAACGCTGCAGCCGTTCCGTGCTCTCCTGACGCACGAGCATGACAGCCAAGCCGAACGCCAGGTCGGCGGCCAGTTCCAGCAGTAATTCCCGTTCTTGGTCACAGAACGCAGAGGCCGCGCTCCGCCCAATCGTCAACACTCCGAAGCAGGCCCCACTGGCATCATAGAGTGGCAGCGCGAGCGCGGCCTTCAGGCCCAGAGTGCCGGCCGTGGCCATCCACTCCGGCGACACCATGGGTGCCGCATGAGCCATGCAGTCCTTTGGCGCGCCGGTCTCCAAAGCCTCGCGCACCAGCCCGCCAGTGAGAAAAGCGTCGCCCGCGCAGCGTATCTTTTTGCCTGCGGCAGCATTTGCTGCGGCCAGCCCGCGCACGACATGGGGCCCGGACTCTGGACCAACCTGGACAAACCAAGCAGCCCCATACTTTCCCATGCCCACCAGGACCTCGCACATCCGGTCGATAAGGGATTGCTCATCCGTTGCCGCGACCAATACGCGGTTGCAGGCGCTGAGGGTGAGCAAGGCGCGGTTGACACGGCGCAACTCCTGCCCGCGTGCAACTTCATCCGTTTCGTCCCGCACCGTGCCGACAATCTTTCGGCCGCGATCAGCAGTCGTCTGTGCTGGCTCCCCACGCTGATGGATATACCGCACCTCTCCTCCGGGACGGACGATGCGGTGGTGGATGTCGAACGGGGCGTGAGCATCGACGCTCGTGGTTATCGTCTCTTCGACCGCTGTCCGGTCCTCGGGGTGAACCCGCTCGAGCAACAGGCCGAGGGTGGGCTGGACGCCGTGCTCCTGGTGATCGAAGATGCGATAGACCTCATCCGACCACGTCTGGCTTCCGTTGCCGACATCCCATTCCCAGCCCCCTATCCGGCCAATCCGCTGAGTATCGGCAAGAAGATTGGCAAGGGCTGACAAGGGGCTGCGCTGACGCGGTGCCGCAGACGATGCGGGCCTCCGCACAACCCATTCTCCCTGCCCCTCCACCGAAGTGCGGATCCACTCGTTATCGGAGCAAACTGCGGCCGCCGACGAGCCGGAGCGGCCAAGCATCGTCACGAAGCTCTCGTTGGCCCACACAACCCGACCGCCCATCCCAAGAAAGGCGATGGGCAGCGGGATGGCGTTCAGGACGGCGATGTCTGGTTCGGGCGGCGAAGCCCAGCCAGACGGTTGCTTGGATTCGGTGCCGGCAATAAAGATCATATCCGCGTCCACCATAAGTCGAAGGCTTCAGTTCGACTTGTAATGGCAGAAGCTTTTCTTTGCCAGACGACCACCCGGCCGTCATTGCTGCTTTCGAAGGAGAGCTGTAGTTCAGAAGAAGGTTGGCAGGCGCAACGCCGCTCCCTGAACCGCGCCGCGTTTTCCGGTGGTTGATTGGCCGTATGCGGTCATGGCCGATTGCGCCAGAGCGGCGTTTTCCCTGGTCTTTTGAGACCGTCCGCCCTATGAGCCGACCCACTGGAAAAAGGCGGGCTGCCGCCCACACCCGCTCGGGGNATACCCCGAACCCCTTCTGATTTTTTCAAGAAAAACTGGAATCTCTGGCAGGTCACCTCTGTGTCCGGGGCCTATCCAGGCGGACCTGGGGCTGTCCTGCCGCTGCACGGCCCTCTTCGCCCAGCATACGGACGGTATCTTCCATCCCTTGCACCGCCAGATCAATCTGCTGCTTCAGGGCGTACCGGTCTGTGCCGCAGGCAAACGCCCGGCTGACCGCCGCAGAAACCGCAGGACCGCTGAGATCTGCGGCATTCAGAAAGTTGGCTTCGAGATCAACGGAGCGGCAAAAGCTGGCCACCTTCGGGCACCACTGAAGGGCAACAAAAGGCTTGGCGAGGCTATGGGCGGCAATGACCGCATGCAGTCGGTGCGCAACGATGCAGTCACAGGCCGCTATTATCGTCACCAGATCTGCGGGTGTGGAGGGAGGATCGTGGATGTGAACGCCGGCGGCGAGCAGGGCGGGCCGAAGGCGCCGGAGCAAGGCCGCGTCCTCGTAGAGCCCATTGCAAAAGACATGCACCTTGTAGGTCTCCGCCAAGCAGCGCGCCACTTTAAGGAAAACCTCGTCCGTCAGGGGGCGTGCCGCAGGGTCGGCGGAAAGCTTCTCGTTCACCGCGCGGGGCTCAATGATGCCCAGCCCAACAACCTGCGGGCTTGCACTGCCCAAAGCCGCCGCGCCCGGAGCCGCCACCATCGGCTTCATAAGGCGCCCCGTCATCAGTGCGGGATCGGGGGCCAGCCTGGCCTGCCTGCCTTGCATCATTTGATTGAAGCGGTCGCGGGAGGCTGCGTCGCGGAATGTCGCATCGCGCAGATCGACGGCGTGCAGCGCGGGACGAAGCAGGGCCCGCGTCCCCCACGACACTGGCGACATGCCAAGCGCGTGCAGGGCCACGGGCAGCCTGTTCCGCTTGGCAAGAAACAGAACCCCGGCAAGGCGGACGGGAAAATAATAACCATCATCGGAAAGCAACTGTCCTCCGCCGATAATCACGGCGTCGGCGTCCTTCAGAAGGCCGTTCCAGCGGGGCACCAGCTTGAGTGTGGCATAGACGTTCATGACCAACGCAAGGGGCCTGCCAAGCCAGCGAGGCAGTTTGCTTGCAACCAGGAAAGCCCGCGATGCCAGGCGCCTGCGCCTGTGCGGCGACACGCTCTTCTTGCCGCTCAGATCCACGATTTCCACATGGGTAACGCCGGGCGTACTCTTCAGTTGCCGCTGCATGCATTCGGCAATCAAGCCGTCGCCGACGTTGGCGCTGAACCGCGCATTGAAGACCATCACTCGCATCTGTACTTCAACCATCGAAAGCAGGCCATCGAAAGCAGGCCACCGAAAGCAGGGTGGGCACCGGGCGCTGGGGTCAGGCCAGGGGGCGCCCTTCGCTGAAGTATCCGTCGCACGATTGGTAGTAGTAGGCGCTGTCTCCGCGGGCATAGTGCCGTTGCTTACGGAGATCGACTGCATTGAGCACCAGGGCGGGCGGGGGCCCACCAAAATCGTGAATGCGGTGGAGGGCTTCCTGAACCTGATCGCGGGGCGTCTTGCCCCAGCGCACAACCAGCAGGCTGGCATCCCCCAGGCGTACGATGGGGACCCCGTCGGTGACCATCATCATGGGGGGTGTATCAACAAGGATAAAATCGTAATAGGTGCGCACTTGTTCCAGCAGAAGCTTCAGGCGCTGATAGGACCTCGGCCCGTCCCGGAAGGGATGCGACCCCGCCAGCAGGACATGAAGCCTCGACCGTGGGTCCCGAACGATGGCGTCCCGCAGCGGACAGGCTCCGGCCAGTATATCGGCCAGAAAGGCCTGGTTCTCGCGCGTCTTTAGGCCGAGAACCTTGGCAAGCGAACTGCGGCGGCTGTCGGTATCTAGCAGCAAAACCCGCTGCTGCGCCGCTGCCATCCTGGCGAGGCTGGCGCTGACGCTGGTCTTGCCGTCTCCGGGCGATGCCGAGGCAACGACGACGACCTGCAGGTTGCCGTAAGCGGTGCCATGCCGCAGATGGGCCAGGGCTCCGTTCACGGATTCCGAAAACACGTCAAGGGGATGATCGACAACCCTGTTGGGAACATCTCCTGCCGTGCGGGTCCGGATCAGCGGGAGCGAGGCGATCACCGGCCTGCCGGTCATCATGCGCATCTGGGTCGGGCACCGGAAGGACGTGTCAAAGCTTTCACGACCGAAAGCCAGGCCGACGCCGGCACTGGCACCAGCCAGCAGCCCCACCAGGGCCAGCAGAGGAGCGTTCAGTCCGGACGGTGACAGGGGCACCTCGGCCCAGGAGAGGATGCTGGCGTGTGGCGTGGCCAGCTTTTCCTGTTCGTAGGCTTGGCCATGACGGGTCAGGATCGCCGTGTAAAGTACGCGTAGCGCCTCGGCTTCACGCTCAAGGACCCGCAGGTGCAGTGACTCGCGGTCAGTCAACTGCGTCTCCGCCCGGATCACGAGCATTTCCTGCCGAAGCGCCTGTTCCTCTGACCGCGCCACATCGGCGGCCGTCGCCAAAGTCCGCAGTAAGCGTCGACCTTCGTTCTGGATGCGGGTTGTGACATCGCCCAGCTGCGCCTCCACCTTCTGACGTGCTGGATGCCTGGGCCCCAGGCTGTCGGCTAGTTCGGCGTATTGGCGCTGCAACTCCGCTTGTTGAGCCTGAAGCTCTTCGATGAGGGGGCTGCCCATGGCCTCGGGAACGTCGCCAAGAGCGCGGTGCTGGGCAAGAAACCCCTGCACCGCCTCATGCTGGGCTTCAACTTCCAGTCGCCTGCCACGGGCCTCGGCGGCCAGTTGGGTCAGGTGGATCAATTGCTGTTCCTCGGGCGATGTGCCGTCGGCCTCCACCAGTGCTTGCTGCTCCCGATAAGCCTGAACGGCCTGTTCGGCTTGGCTCAGCTTTTGGGCAAGGTCCTCAACGCGCGCGCCGAGCAGATCGTTGGCCTGACCGCTGTCCATGAGCTTCTGCTCGACTTGCCGCTCAAGGTAGGCCGCCAGCAAGGCATTGACGATCTTTGCCGCCTGCTCCGGGTGCGGCCCGCTAAAGGCTACGTCAATCACATAGGATCGCGGCACTACGTTTACCGACAGGTTGCGCCGCAGGGTGGCAACGACATGCGCCTGTTCCCGGAGCAGGGGGTCGCGGGCCTCCTGGACAACCGCATCACCGAACAGCATGGCGTGGACGGAGTCCGGCAGCCAATCAGCGAGTGCATCCACCGCCCTGTCCATCCACTCCCTTGGCCGAAGGTCGCCCAGCCAGCCGGCCAGCAAGCGCCCTGACCCGCCCCCTCCGTCGCCCGCGTGCGGGGTTGAAGTGGGGCTGCCGACGGGGTTGTAGGCGGGGTTGAAGGCCGGGTCGTTCATCAGCCCGGTGGTGGCAATGACACGCCGCAACACGTCAGCCGACCGGATCCGGTCTATTTCCGTACGCACCGCCTGCTCCTCAGGCCCCAGCCTTGAAACTGGAGCGGAGAGCTCGAAGGGACTTGCCCCCTCCCCCGTAACGGCCACCTTCCCGGTCGCCAGGTACTCCTTCGGCAGGGCGAGGGCAGCCAGCACCGCAATCGTCAACCCGGCGGCGGCGCAACCCACCACGAGCCACACGTTGCGGCGCAGTATGCGCAGCAGGGTCGCTGGGCTAACAGTCGCATGACTGTCTCCGGGGCCGTCAAAGACTGACGTTGCAAAGCTTGCATCATGGGGCAGGGCTCTCTGCGTCCGCGCAACTGGAGCCCGAGAGGACGGCAGCTGTTCCATGCAATCTCCGTCGGAGCAATCAAGGATCCCGAACGACTGGCGCCCTCAGTTTGGGCGCCGCACCCTCAAACGCAACGACTCGAAAGGGTGGTTCCTATCACGCTTATGATGCGCCTCATCCTCACAATGGAACATCATTGCAAAGTAGTTAACATGTATAGGTAGTTTAGTACGTCCTATTGACTTGTTCAAAATATAGATATTGCGACAGTATGCGCGCCAGAAACATTTGAAGGATTACCCTCCGATCAAAATTTCTCCGTCGTATTTGGGAGTTTTAATCATGATCGGCAAATCCGTACGCAGTATTGCCGGGTTTCCGGTGCGCAACAGTCGCTCTCAGGTAGTTATCAGATACATTCGACGGAGGCAGAGGCAGGGCCGTCAGACGGCAGTCCTATTTGCCAACGCGAACGCGATCATCAGATGCGCCCACCTTCGGGACAAGATCAGGGAAGCGCAGGATATTCTTCTCCTGAATGACGGTATCGGCATGGATGTCGCGTCCTGCCTGCTTTACGGCCGTCCGTTCGGAGAGAACCTCAATGGCACGGATTTCACGCCGCGCCTGCTGTCCTGCCTTGCGGCGGGAACCAGGGTGTTCCTGTTTGGCGCGCGGCCCTGCTCCGTCGAAGGCGCAGCGCATATGCTCCCCGCGAAGACCGGCTGCCACGTGATCGATTTTGTCGATGGCTATTCCACGGTTGGTCAGGATGAACGGCTTACGGCGCGCATAAACGAGGCGCAGACCGAGGTTCTCCTCGTCGGGCTGGGGAATCCCCTACAGGAAGAGTGGATCCTGCGGAACCGGACCCACTTGAACGCCCCTATCGTTATGGGCATCGGTGCGTTGTTCGATTTTCTCTCCGGTCAGGTGCCCCGTGCTCCCGAAAGATGGCGCCGCCTGCGCCTGGAATGGCTTTACCGGCTCGGCAGGGAACCACGGAGACTGGGACGTCGCTACACGCTCGATATGGTTCGCTTCCTGCTGTCGTTGCGCCGTTCCCCCATACAGGCCGTTCCTCCCATACCGGCCGCTCACACGGAAGACGTGACTGCGATACCTCGCCCCGATCCTGACTCCATGCGCTCAACGGGACGCCTTTAGATGGACCTGAAGACCGATCAGCCAGCACGAGGCGGCATGGTTGCGCTGGTCCTGGTGGCGGCAAGCGTCTTCTTCAACTTCGCGCTCAGCCTTGTCAATACACACCTCTTCCGCACAACGGAGGCCGTCGTCGTCCTGAGCGAGGCCCTGATAATCGGGGCTGCCGCGATTATGATTGCCCGCTTCAGGGCGGTCACCGCCAACCCGCTACCCTGGTTGCTGATCGCCTACTTCATGGCCTTGCTGGCGGTGCGGGGGGAGGTTGATCTCAAGTTTGCCCGCGATATGGCCATCCCGTTGATCTTCTTCTGGCTGGGGCAGTTCTATGGCATCCCGGAACGGCTCGACCGCTTCATCATTGCCGTTACCATCGTCCTCCTGGTGATCGTGACGGTCGAGATGGCTTTCGTGGACATCTATACTCAATTTGTCGGGGTCTTGGACTACTATATCGCCCGTGGCACCCTGATCGACGGCGCCTCGTACTACAGCATGGACTTGGCCAACAACGCCTTTCGGCCCCGAGATGAGCCGCGCCAACTCCTGCCCTTCCTTGGCAGCCACCGGGGGTCCGGGGCCTTTCTTGAGCCCTTGTCCGCAGCCAATTTTGGGGCTATCGCCGCCGCCTGGATGCTGGCTCGCCAGAACAGCCGACCGGCTGTTCTGGCGCTCCTCCCGTTGCCCCTGTCCCTCGTGATCCTGGCCGACGGGCGGTTCGGCATGGGCATTGTGATACTGTGCGCCTTCTTCCTCCTGCTGCGCCTGCACCGCCTTCGGCTTGCCGTTGCGCTTCTGCCGGTGGGGGCAGCGGCGGTCACCTTGATGATGGGGGTCCTGTACGACTTTTCGGGCCTGCCCAACACCCTGGTGGGGCGGCTGTGGTATTCCGGCCAGAAACTGCTGTCCTTCGACCTGGCGACGGCGCTGGGGCTGGTGGTGCTTCCGGTGAGCCATGATTCTGGGTTGGCGTACATGATCAGTCGCATGGGGCTTCCCGGCCTAACACTGCTCTGGGGGGTCTTCGTGCTCCTACGGATGCCGAGCGAGGAGGCCCGCCGGTTCCACTTTTTTGTCGGTCTGTACTTGGCGGCTTTGCTGACCATCAGCGTGTCGAGCTTTTCCCTTAAGACGGCCGCCCTGCTGTGGTTCTGCCTTGGCACCCTGGCCGCCGCCCGACGGCATGCTCCTGCGGCCAGAGCGGCCGGTGTGGCCAACGCGAGAGCGCCAGGGACCCCCGTCCCCTCGAAGCCCCTGACCACCCCAAGCATGTGGAGAGCCCCGTGAGTCCAGCCGGAAGCATGGAAATTACGATGGTGTCCCGGCAGTTCCGGCCAGGCATCGGCGGACTGGAAGATGCTGTCTTTAACCTGAGCCGCACCCTGGCGGCGCGCGGCCACAGCATCCGGGTGGTCACGCTGGATCGCCTGTTCCGTGGCGATGGTCGCCGCCTTGCCGCGCGCGAGACCATGGAGGGTATCGAGGTGGTCCGCCTCCCCTGGGCCGGGTCGGAGCGTTATCCCTTCGCGCCGGGCGTTTTGCGACACCTGGGGAGTGCGGATGTTGTCCATGTCCATGGGATCGACTTCTTTTTTGATTTCCTCGCACTGGCCCGCCTGGGCCACGGCAGACCCTTGGTTGCCACGACCCACGGGGGCTTCTTTCACTCCGGATTCGCGCGCCCGGCCAAGGTGGTATGGTTTCACACCGTCACCCGGCTCTCGGCCCGTGCCTACAGGCGCATCATCTGCTGTGGGGTGGGCGATGGAGAGACATTTTCGGCCATCGCGCCATCGCGCCTGCAAGTCATTGAGAACGGGGTGGATACCGCCAAGTTCAGGAATGCCGCCGCGCCGCAGGCAGAGCGCGTCCTGATGTACTTCGGGCGACTTTCAGCAAACAAGAACACGCCGCAGTTGATGCCCCTGCTGGCGGCCCTGCGGAAGCGTCATCCTGGGTGGCGGCTCATCGTGGCCGGGCGGAACTGGGATACCACTTTCGCCGATCTCGAAGGCCTGGTTCGGAATTATGACCTGACGGACGCCGTCACCCTTGTGCCCGAGCCCGACGACCGGCAATTACGGAATCTCATGGGGCGGGCAACCTACTTCATATCGCCGTCCCTATACGAAGGCTTTGGCTTAACCACCGTGGAGTCACTGTCGGCTGGATTGGTGCCGGTCCTAAGCGACATCCCAGCCTTCCGCCGTTTTGTCCGTTTTGCTGATCCCAGCCTGCTCTTCGATCCCGCTGATCCGACCGCTTCGGCGGCCGCCATCGAGGCGTTGCACGCCTCTGTCCAGGAGAGATATCCCGCGCTCCGCGCCGGCCTTGTCACGAGTGCGGAACAGTTTGCGTGGAAAGCCGTGGCCGATCGCCATGAGGCAATCTATCGGACGGTGGCAAAAGCGGGGCAGTGGCAGGAAGACGAATGCGGAGGCGAATCCCATGGCTGACAGATGGCACCGGACCCTTCGCATGGTGGGACTGGCCGCGGTGCTCGTCGGTGCGGGCACGGAGGCGGCAGCGTCGGAGACGGCCGAGATCCCGTTCCTCGCCGGCGTGAACTTGGCTGGTGGAGAGTTCCAAACGGCGACCCTGCCGGGCGTCCACGGCACGGACTACATTTATCCCACCTTACAGGATGCGACGCCGTTCCTGGGGCGGTCATTCAACGCCTTTCGCATTCCCTTCCGATGGGAGCGCCTGCAACGTGATCTCTTTGCGCCGTTGCATCAAGCAGACGCGGCACGGCTGGACGCCATTGTGCGCGCGGTGACCCGACGCGGCGGCTTTATCATTCTGGACATGCACAACTATGCCCGCTACGGCGGGCATGTCGTCGGCACGTCCGAGCTTGACCAGGCCGCGTTTGCCGATGCGTGGCGCCGTCTTGCCGAACGCTACGGCGACAACGCCCGTGTCGTTTTCGGGCTGATGAATGAACCGATGCGCATGCCGACCGAGCAGTGGCTGGACGCCGCCAATGCGGCATTGCAGGCCATTCGCGCCACTGGCGCCGACAACCTCGTCCTGGTTCCTGGCAACGGGTGGTCAGGGGCCCACAGTTGGTTCAGCAACGGCTATGGCAGCCCGAATGCCGAGGTGATGGGCGGGATCGAGGACCCCCTGGATAATGTCGCCATAGAAGTCCACCAGTACCTTGACGGCGACTTCTCGGGCCGCAGCACCTCTTGCCCGGAGGTGGACGCCGGCGCCGCTGCCCTTTCGTCCTTTACGGCATGGCTTGAGGAAACGGGCAACCGGGGCTTCCTGGGGGAGTTTGCCGGCGGGTCTTCGCCAGCCTGCCTGGAAGCCCTCAACAAAATGTTATCGGTCATCAACCGCAATGCCGACCTCTGGATCGGCTGGACCGCCTGGGCCGGCGGTCCCTGGTGGGGCGATTACCCGTTCAACCTCACGCCACGCCAAGGGACGAGGCCGGTGCAACTGCGCCTTCTTGAAGCGCATGCCCGGTGGAGAACGGAATGACGGCACCTGGGGAGACGTCCTCACAAGCATCGGCACCTACAGCCAAAGCCCTTTCGTACACCCGGAAGGCGGCGCTGAGCTTCAGTTGGCTGATGATGGAACGCGTGGTGCATCTGGGCGCCGGGCTTGTCGTCGGTCTTTGGGTAGCGCGCCATCTGGGGCCAGAACAACAGGGCCTGTTGAGCTACGTCCTGGCCTACTCGGTTCTGGCAACTCCGCTGCTCACCCTCGGCATTAACGCCATCGTCGCCAGGGAAATTGTTCGCCACCCAGAAGATGAAGGGCGCATTCTTGGGGCGGCTGTTGGTCTGCGCATGGTGGGCGCACTTCTGTCGGCTGTGCTGTGCTGGGGAATCGCGCTTTGGCTCAATCCCGGCAATACGACGCTGGCGTTCTATGTCGCGTTGGTCAATGCGGCTTGGGCCATCGGTGCCCTAAGGGTGGTGCAGTTCTGGTTCCAGGCGCACTACATCCCCCGCAACATGACGATCGCCATGATGGTGGTCAGTCTGTCGTTTGCCATGCTTCGCATCGGGCTCATCCTGTTGAACGCTCCCCTGGGCGCCTTCGTCTATGCCGCAGCGGGTGAAATTGCCGTTTTTGGCATTGCGGGTCTTGCGGCCTATCTGCACACAGCCAGTGCGATCCGGTGGCGCTGGCACATGCCCACCGCCCGTGGGCTGCTCCGCAATTCGTGGATGCTCGCCGTTTCGGAATTACCCGCCGTGGTCTATCTGAAGATCGACATCTTAATGTTGGCACACACACGTACAGCAAGCGAAGTCGGGCACTACGCCGCCGCAGCGCGCCTGAGCGAAGCCTGGTACGTCTTGCCCATCGTCTTTGCCTCGGCGATCTTGCCCCGCCTGATCTCACTCCGGGATCAGGACCATGGCCGGTACAATCAACGCCTTCAAGAGGCGTACGATCTTCTCGCCTGTGGAGCCATGCTTGTTGCCATGACGACCACGGTGCTGGCCGATGATATTATTTCCTTCCTGCTGGGCCCCGCGTATGCCCCGTCGGCGCTCATCCTGATCATCCACATCTGGGCAGGGGTCTTCATGTCCATGAGGGCGCTGCTGGCCCAATGGCTGATAGCCGAGGATCTCTACGTGTTCTCGATAGTGACGCAGAGCTGCGGGGCCTTGATCAACATCGCCCTGAACCTGATACTTATCCCCTCACTGGGAGGGACGGGAGCCGCCATGGCAACGGTGGTGTCCTATGCCGTGGCGTCCTTCGGAGCCCTGTTCCTTAGTCGCCGGACCAGGCCGGCCGGCGACATGATGGTGCGGGCGCTGTTCTGGCCGTTGCGCATAGCCAGCGTCCTGCGGACATTGCGGCGCAGTCTATGAACAGCGGGCTTAGCGGTTTGCTTTTGATGTGAACCACGGTCTGTACCGGGAGCAACCCGCTATTCATACACCCGCACGTCGTCGATGACCTTGCCGTCGTTGGGCAGGGTGCCCGGTTCGGCCGGTTCGACGTGACCCTTCAGCTTGACGACGTCCTGGAGGGTCTGGCGGACGGTGTCGAGGAAGCCTGGCTCACGAGTGGCGGTTTCAATTTTCAGGACCATCTGGTCGACGTTGTCGACCGACGACACCACGAGGCGGGCGCGGGTGATCTCGGGGTGGCGCTTGGCCACGGCGGCGATCTGTTCGGGGTGGACGAACATGCCCTTGACCTTGGTGGTCTGGTCGGCGCGGCCCATCCATCCCTTGATGCGCATGTTGGTGCGGCCGCACGGGCTGGTGCCCGGCAGGACGGCGCTCATGTCGCCCGTGGCGAAGCGGATAAGCGGGNATTCGGGGGTGAAAGCGGTGACCAGCACTTCGCCGACCTCGCCCTCGGGCACCGGGTTGCCAGTGCCGGGGCGGACGATCTCGACGATCACGCCCTCGTCCACGATCATGCCCTCAAGGCTCGGCGTCTCGTAGGCGATGACGCCCAGGTCGGCGGTGGCGTAGGCCTGCAGGATGGCAATGCCGCGCTCCTGGAACAGGGTGCGCAGGGCCGGCGGCAGGTACTCGCCCGACACCACGCCCTTGGTCAGGGTGGAGGTGTCGATGCCCAGTTCATCAGCCTTTTCCAGAATAATGCGCAGGAACGACGGCGTGCCGGTGTAGGCGTTCGACCGCATGGCGGCAATGGCCTGGGCCTGTTGCTCGGTCTGGCCGGTGCCGGCCGGGAACACGGTGCAGCCCAGGGCACGGGCGCCATTGTCGAGAATCCAGCCGCCCGGCGTGAAGTGGTACGAGAACGTGTTGTGGACCAAATCGCCCTTGCGGAACCCTGCCGCATACAACGCACGGGCGGCGCGCCAGAAGTTGGCGTTGACGCCCTGCGGCTCGTGGATCGGGCCGGGGCTCTGGAAAATGCGGCCGATCTGGCGGTCGTGGGCGACCAGCCCGCCGAACGGGGGATGCTCGGCCTGCACGGTCTTGAGGTCGTTCTTGCGGGTCACCGGCAGGGTGGCCAGGGCCTCGCGGCTGGTCACCGCGTCGGCGTCCACGTCGGCCAGGACCTTGGCAAAGAAGGGCGTCTGCGCCTTGGCGTGGGCGATCAGGCCGGGCAGCGCGGCAAACTGTTCACGCTCGCGCACGGCCGGATCACGGGTTTCCAGGTCGTCGAAGTGCATGTCGTCGCGCTGCATGGTGTGCCCCTCAGGAAAAAAAGGATTTGAACCACAGAGGACACAGAGATCACAGAGGGGAGGAAGATTTCAAATCTTGCCTCGTCCCTTCTCTGCGTCCTCTGTGCCCTCTGTGGTGAATAATTCTACCCTACAGCCAGCGCTTGCGGCGGCGGTAGTGTTTGACGTCGCGGAAGCTCTTGCGGCCCTCGCCGGAGATGCCGAGGTAGAACTCCTTCACGTCGTCGTTCTCGCGCAGCTTGGCAGCCTCACCTTCCAGCACCACACGCCCGTTTTCCAGGATGTAGCCGAAGGTGGCGTAGCGCAGGGCGACCATGGTGTTCTGTTCGGCCAGCAGGAAGGACACGCCTTCCTTGGTGTTCAGTTCACGCACGATCTCAAAGATTTCCTCGACCAACTGCGGGGCCAGGCCCATCGACGGCTCGTCAAGCAGGATGACCTTGGGGCGGCTCATCAGGGCGCGGCCGATGGCCACCATCTGCTGCTCGCCACCGGACGTGTAGCCGGCTTGGCTGGAGCGCCGCTCGCGCAGGCGGGGGAAGTAGTTGTAGACCATTTCCAGGTCCTGCTTGATGGCGGCATTGCCTTCCTTGCGGGTATAGGCGCCGGTCAGCAGGTTTTCCTCGACGGTCAGGTGTTCAAAGCAGTGGCGGCCTTCCATCACCTGCACGACGCCCATCTTGACGAGGTCGTTGGGGGTCAGTTTTTCGATGGACGCGCCGTTGTATTCGATGGAGCCCTTGGTGACTTCACCGCGCTCGGCGTTCAAAAGGTTGGAGATCGCCTTCAACGTGGTGGTCTTGCCAGCCCCGTTGGCGCCCAGCAGGGCCACGATGCCGCCCTCGGGAACCTCAAGCGAGACGCCCTTCAGCACCAGAATGACGTGGTCGTAGATGACCTCGATGTTGTTCACCCGAAGGATCGGTTCAGCGGCCTCGGCCTTGACGGCGGCATTGCCGACGGTGTGGAGCGCGGTCTGGCTCACGGCGGTATCTCCCGGTTCCTGATGCTCAGGATTTTTCTTGTCGAGGGGTAGTGGGGTCTTGTCGTGGGGTAGGGGCGCTGTGGATCAGGCGACAGCCTCCGGGGTGCCGAAGCACCCCGGAAGTCTGCCGAACCGGCCTTACTCCTTGGAGCAGTCGCGCGGCTCGATGCCCTTTTCCTTGGCGTACTGCATGGCCGACTCTTCGTACATGGCACGCAGGTAGCCGTCGCGGTCCGGCTTGATCCAGTCGGACACGGTGTCCCAACCAGTGCCGTTCCACTGGGTCATGATGACGTCGCCGCCACCCTCATGGTCGTTGCACGACACCTTGACCGGGTTGATCATGCCGGTCAGGCCGAGTTCCTTGAGGCGCTCGGGCGACAGGTCGATGTTCTCGATGCCCCACCGGATTTCCTCGCCGGTCAGCGGCTTCTTGCCGTACTTGTCCTGGGCGACCTTGATGCCTTCGGCGCTCAGCACGGCCGCGGCGATGCCACGGTTGTAGATGACCGACCCGATTTCCTCGGGCTTGCCCATGCCCTTGTTCTTGTCATAGACGTGGGTGCGGACGTCCTTCAGGACCGGGAAGTCCTTGCCCGGCAGGACGAACTGGGCGGCCTTGAAGCCCTTGGCGGCATCGCCGGCCGGAACGGTGTCAACCTCGGACCCGGACCACCACACGCCGATGAACTTGTCGGCCGGGAAACCAACCGCGGCGGCTTCCTTCATGGCGGTCGAGTTCATGACGCCCCAGCCCCACATCACGACATAGTCGGGACGAAGCTGACGGCCGATCTTCAGCCAGGTGGCCTTCTGCTCCAGGCCCGGATGCGGCACCGGGAACAGGTCGAGCTGGAAGCCTTCCTTGACGGCCAGGGCCTCCAGGGTCTTGATCGGCTCCTTGCCGTAGGCGGAGTCGTGGTAGACCAGGGCGATCTTCTTGCCCTTCAGGCTGCCGCCCTCTTCGGCCTTGATGTACTGGGTGATGGCGTCGGCGCCGGCCCAGTAGGTCACCGGCAGGGTGAAGACCCACGGGAACACCGAACCGATGGTGGCGTCAGCGCGGCCCAGGCCCGAGGTGATCATCGGGATCTTGTCCGACCGCAGACGGTCGAGCAGGGCGTAGGTGATGCCGGTCGACAGGGGCTGGAACACGGACGCGCCGGTCGGGCCCTTGTTCTTCATGCGCTCGTAGCACTCCACGCCCTTGTCGTTGTTGTAGGCCGTGTCGCACTCTTCGTACAGGATCGGCACGCCGCCGATGCCACCGTCACGTTCGTTGAGCATCGCGAAATAGTCGCCGTACCCGTCCGCCCACGGAATACCGCCGGGAGCGTAGGGACCGGAACGGTACACCGTGCCGGGCACATACTGGCCGCCTTCCTGCGCGACGGCGGGAACCGAAATCAGCGCGGTCGCCCCGATGGCGGCGCTGACAGCGGCCAGAGTGATCTTCTTGAGCAACATTCTTGGGTCCTCCCATGGACGTTTACTTGGCAACCAGTTCACAGTCCGGGCGGTGGTCCGCCTCTTGTGGATTCTGTTCGTGTCCCCCGGTGTCCTTCACCTTAATACGGGAAGGGCCACAGGCGGAGCTTCTCCTTACCAATCTGCCACAAACGGGCCAGCCCGTGCGGCTCGACGATCAGGAAGAAGATAATGAGGGCACCGAAGACCATGACTTCCATGTGGGAAATGATGTCCACGGGAATGTTCAGGCCCAGCATGTGCGGGGCGTTGGTCAGGAACACCGGCAGCAGGATGATGAAGCCCGCACCCAGGAACGACCCCAGGATGGACCCCAGACCACCGATGATGATCATGAACAGGATGCGGAACGACACATCGATGTTGAACGCCAGCGGCTCGACCGACCCGGTGTAGATGAACGCCCAGGCCGCACCCGCGATGCCGCAGTAGAACGAGCTGATGGCAAAGGCGGCCAGCTTGGTCTGCAACGGGCGGATGCCGATGATTTCGGCCGCGATGTCCATGTCGCGCACGGCCATCCAGGCCCGCCCGATGTGGCCGCGCACCATGTTCTTGGCTGCCAGGGCGAGCAATGTCACCAATACCAGCAGGAAGAAGTACTTGGCGGTGTGGCTGGCCTCGGTTCCGGTGACGAAGACCCCGAAAATGCTCATCGGCGGGGCCGAGATCACGCCCGAGGACGAGTAGTTGGTGAACCACGGCACCTTGTTGAACAGCCACAGCAGGAAGAACTGCGCGGCCAGGGTCGCCACCGCAAGGTAGAACCCCTTGATGCGCAAGCTGGGGATGCCGAACAGGATACCGACCAGCGCGGTGATGAGGCCGGCGAGAATGAACACGAAGATGATGTTCAGGTCCGGGAAGCTAGTCGCCAGCTTGTAGGCGGCGAACGCCCCGGTGGCCATGAACCCGCCGGTGCCCAGCGACAACTGCCCGGCGTACCCGGTCAGCAGGTTGAGGCCGATGGCCGCGACGCTGAGTACCAGGAACGGAATGAAGATGGTCTGCGTCAGATAGTCGCCTGCAAACATCGGGATCGCGATGAAGGCAACCGCCATGGTGACGAAGAAGCCGATACGGTCCTGCAAGATCGGGAAGATCTGCTGGTCGGCCGAATAGGTGGTCTTGAACTGACCTGCCTCACGGTAGAGCATTGTTCTTCCCTCTCTTACACGCGCTCGATGATCTTTTCGCCGAACAGGCCCTGCGGCCGGAACAGCAGGAAGGCCAGGGCGAGCATGTAGGCGAACCAGTCTTCAATGCCGCCGCCGATGGCCGGGGCCCAGAACACTTCGGCCAGCTTTTCGCCCGCACCGATGATCAGGCCGCCGATGATGGCGCCGGGAATGGAGGTGAAGCCGCCCAGGATGAGCACCGGCAGCGCCTTCAGCGCGACCATGGCCAGACTGAACTGCACGCCCAGCTTGGCGCCCCACATGATGCCGGCGACCAGGCCGACCAGGCCGGCGACGGTCCACACGATGGCCCAGATGGTCTTCAGCGGGATGCCGACCGACAGCGCCGCCTGATGGTCGTCGGCCACCGCGCGCAGGGCGCGGCCGACGCGGGTCTTCTGGAAGAACACGGCCAGGGCGGCGACCAGCGTCCCGGCGACCACGGCGGCCACCATGTCGAACTGGTTGATCAGCACGCCGCCGAATTCCATCGGATTGTTGGGAATGCCCAGGTCCAGCACCCGCACCGAACTGCCCCAGATAGTCTGGCCGAAGCCGTCGAGGAAGTAGGTGATGCCGATGGTGGCCATGAACAGGATGATGTGCGGCTGGTTGACCAGCGGGCGCAGCACAACGCGTTCAATGGTCATCGCCAGCAGCACCATGACGCCGATGGTCAGCAGCAGCGCGATGTACCACGGCAGCCCGGTGTCGATGAACCCGGCAAAGAACAGCGCGGCGAACAGCACCATGGCGCCCTGGGCGAAGTTGAACACGCCTGACGCCTTGAAGATCAGCACGAAGCCCAAGGCCACGAGCGAATACATGACACCCGACAGCAGACCGCCGATCAGCACCTCAAGGGCAAAGATCGGATAGGTGAAGATCTGCACCAAGGGGTCGATCAGCAAATTGTAAAGAAAGTCCATCGGACCCGCTCCCTCCCTGGGGATTTATTCGTTTATTGCGAGCGGTTCAGTGGCTGACGCCTAATGACCAACACCAAGATAGGCGTCGATCACTTCCTGGTTGGCGCGCACCGCGTCGGGGGTGCCGTCGGCCAGCTTGCGGCCGTAGTCCAGCACCACGACGCGGTCGGAGATATCCATCACCACGCCCATGTCATGCTCGATCAGCACCATGGTGGTGCCGAATTCGTTGTTCACGTCCAGGATGAAGCGGCACATGTCCTCCTTCTCCTCGACGTTCATGCCGGCCATCGGCTCGTCGAGCAGCAGGATGTCGGGCTGCGCGGCCAGGGCGCGGCCCAATTCGACGCGCTTCTGCATGCCATAGGGCAGGCGCCCCACGGGCGTCTTGCGCACCGCCTCGATCTCCAGGAAGTCGATGATGTGCTCGCAGAACTTGCGATGCTCCATCTCCTCCTTCCTGGCCGGGCCGAAGTACAGGGCCTGGGCCAGAATGTTGGACTTCATCATGGTGTTGCGGCCGGTCATGATGTTGTCCAGCGCGCTCATGCCCTTGAACAGGGCGATGTTCTGGAACGTGCGCGCGATGCCCCGGCGCGCGGCCTCGTGCGGCCGCATGCTTTTGCGCTCCACCCCCTTGTGGATGATCTTGCCTTCCTGGGGATGGTAGAACCCGTTGATGACGTTGAGCATCGAGCTTTTGCCGGCCCCGTTGGGACCGATGATGGCCAGGATCTCGTGCTCGCGGACCTCGAAGCTGATGTTGGTCAGCGCGCGCACGCCGCCGAAACTGAGCGAAATGTTCTGCACGCTGAGCACCACGTCGCCGATGCTGCGGGCGTGGGCGGCGACGGACGCCTGGTTGATGTCGGTGAGGTCAGCCACTACGGACATGACGGGACTCCTGTCGAAACGGACTGCTGGATGCAAGGCCCTCTGAATGCGGGGGCGAGTGGCGAAACGGGCGAACGCCGCCCGTCAGCTTGCCTTGCGCAGCGGTTCATCCACCTTGTGGACCTTGGCGTCGCGGATGCGCAGGTCGGCCGAGACCGTGCCCTTGCGGCCGTCCTCGAAGGTCACTTCGGTCGACACATAGACGCTGTCGCGGCCGTCGTAGAGGGCTTCGATCTGGTCGGCGTAGCGTTCCGCGATGAACCGGCGGCGCACCTTGCGGGTCCGGGTCAATTCACCGTCATCGGCATCCAGTTCCTTGTGCAGGATGAGGAAGCGGTGGATCTGGCAGGACGACAGCATGGGGTGGACGGCCAAGTCATCGTTGACCGTGTTCACGCAGTCCAGCAGCAGGTCATAGACCTCCGGCCGGGCGGCCAGATCCTGGAACCCGGAGTAGGCCAGGCCCTTGCGTTCGGCCCAGTTGCCCACCGCCTCGATGTCGATGTTGATAAAGACGGTCACGGCGTCGCGCTTGTCGCCAAACGCCACCGCCTCTTTGACGTAGGGGAAGAACTTGAGCTTGTTCTCCACGTACTTGGGCGGGAACATGGCCCCGTTGTTGAGGTGCCCGACGTCCTTGGCGCGGTCGATGATCTTGAGGTGGCCGTTGTCATCAAAGATGCCGGCGTCACCGGTGTGCACCCAGCCGTCCGCGGTCTTCTCGTCGGCCGTCTTCTGCGGTTCCTTGAAGTAGGCCTGGAACACGCCGGGGCTCTTGAACTGCACCTCGCCATTGTCGGCCAGACGAATTTCCACGTCGGGCGCCGGCTTGCCGACGGTGTCGGCATAGACCTCGCCGTTCGGCTGCACGCAGATGAACACCGACGCCTCGGTCGAGCCGTAGATTTGTTTGATGTTCATGCCGAGCGAGCGGTAGAACGAGAATATCTCCGGCCCGATGGCCTCGCCGGCGGTGTAGGCCAGGCGAATGCGCGAGAAGCCCAGGACGTTCTTGAGCGGCGCGTAGACCATCATGTTGCCGATCGCGTACTTCAGGCGGTCCATGCCCGACACCGGCTTGCCGTCGAGGATGCGGGTGCCGACGCGCTTGGCGACGTCCATGAAGTAGCTGAACATCTTGCGCTTCCACGATGCCGCATCTTCCATGCGGATCATCACGGTGGTCAGGATGTTTTCATAGATGCGCGGCGGGGCAAAGAAGTAGGTCGGCCCCAGCTCGCGCATGTCGGTCAGCACCGTCTCACTGCTTTCGGCGCAGTTGACGGTGAAGCCGCACACATAGGCCTGGCCCATGGAGAAGATGTTGTCGCCAACCCACGCCATCGGCAGGTAGGCCAGGACATCCTCGTCCGGCCCCAGACCTTCCATAACGGCGTTGTTGCGAGCGGTAATCAGGATGTTGTCGAACGACAGCATCACGCCTTTGGGCTGCCCGGTGGTGCCCGAGGTGTAGAGCATCACCCCAAGGTCGGAGCCCTTGCCCTTGGCAATCTCGGCATCCAGGAAGCCGGGCTTTTCCTTCATGAAGGCACGGCCGGTGTCCTGCACCTTTTCATAGGAGTGCAGGAAATCCATGGTGTAGTCCCGCAGACCGCGCGGATCCTTGTAGATCAGCGTCTTCAGGGCCGGGCAGTCGGGCATGATTTCCGATAGCTTGTCGACCTGCTCCTGGTTTTCCACCACGGCAAATTTCACTTCGGCGTGTTGCAGGACGAAGGCCATCTCCTTGGCCACCGAGTCCTGGTAGACCGGGATCGGCGTGCCGCCGAGGGTCTGCGCGGCCGCCATCGCCCAATAGAGCTGCGGCCGGTTGTCGCCGACAATGGCCAGCGTGTCCCCCCGCTCGAAGCCGAGCGCCGACAGACCGGCGGCGAACGCCATGATCTCGTCGTGCACCTGGCTCCACGACCACGTCTGCCAGATGCCGTAGTCCTTCTCGCGCATGGCGGGATGGTTCGGCCGGACCTGGGCGTGGTGCTTGAGCAGTTTGGGGAGGGTGTCCATGTCCCGCGTGGTGGTCAGGGGGCCAGCCATCAGCAGCTCTCCCCGACAAACGTGGACGCGGTGGACTGGAACCCAGTGGAATGGGAAGCAGCAGAATGGGGAGTGCTCTCCCGGCGTCCGGACACACTTCGGGTGTCGATCATGGACGTCTCCTTGGCCATCGTTTCGTCTCCCTGTGCCCCCCGGTTGAACCGGCGGACTGACGGTTGCGCGTCTTTGTGACGCGGTCTGCTTGTCACGCCTTGGTGGCGCTTGGTCTGTTTCGCCCTGTTTTGAGGGCTTCTAAAGCGCTGCAGTGCAAGGCAACTGCAAATTTGCATACACGATAGGCGCTCTTTGTATCACCTAAAACCAAAATCGACCGGGGGTCAAGCATGCTTGGCAAGATGCCGGGAAACGCTTCCGAAGGTCCGATTGGAACGGTCGAGCGTGGGCATGAAAAACCGGGCCGCGATCCCCTGGTAGGGACACTGTACGGCCCGGCTGCACTCATTAACAGAAAAATTGTATACGAAAAAAGTTAGGGGCTTATCCGTTGATATCCACCACAACGCGGCCGCGAACACCGCCCTTGAGGATTTCGCCCGCAATGCGCGGCAGGTCCTCCAAGGTGGCCGGCACGACCATCGCTTCCAGGGTGTCCATCGGCAGGTCCTGCACGATGCGCGCCCAGGCGGCGGCGCGGCGCGGCGGCGGGCAGAACACCGAATCGATGCCCAACAGGTTGCAGCCCCGGATGATGAACGGGATGACGGTGGTTTCAAGCTTGCTCGACCCGGCCAGACCGACCGCCGCCACGCTGTGCCCGGCCTTGGTCTGGGCCAGGGCGCGGGCCAGGATGGTGCCGCCCACCGAATCGATGACACCCGCCCAACGCTCCGATTCGAGCGGCCGCTTGGACGGCTCGTTCAGGTCCGCGCGGTCGAGGATGGTGGTCGCGCCCAGGCCCTTGAGATAGGCGTGCTCGCTTTGCTTGCCGGTCAGCGCGGCGACCTGATAGCCCAGCTTGGCCAGCACCGCAACGGCGACCGACCCCACGCCGCCGGTCGCGCCGGTGACCAGCACCTCGCCATCGCCGGGCTTGAGGCCATGGTCCTCCAGCGCCATCACGGCGAGCATGGCGGTGAAGCCCGCCGTGCCTACGGCCATGGCGGCACGCGGGGTCAGGCCGTCGGGCAGCTTGACCAGCCAATCGCCCTTGACGCGGGCCTTCTGGGCATAACCGCCCCAGTGGACCTCGCCGACCCGCCAGCCGGTCAGGACCACCGTGTCGCCCGGCTTGAAATCAGGGTTGTCCGACGCCTCCACGGTGCCGGCGAAATCGACGCCGGGGACGTGGGGGTAGGTCTTGACCAGCCCGCCCAGGCCGTTCAGCACCAACCCGTCCTTGTAGTTCACCGTCGAGTAGTCCACCGCCACCGTCACGTCGCCGGCAGGCAGGCGGGCCTCGTCCACATCCTGGATAGTTGCGGAAACCTGATCGTCGGTCTTGTCCACCACCATGGCCTTGAACATGCGGTTCTCCCGTTTTGGCTGAGTCTGTTGAGGGGTATCGAAAACCCGATTGACCTATTTGTCAAACAAATATACTTAATATCTAAAGCACCCCAGGTTGGAACACCGCACATGTCCGTAACGTTCGACGGCGTCGTCACCGAAAGCCTCGCCAAGCAGATCGCCGAACAGATCCGCGAGGCCATTCTCGACGGCCGCCTCAAGGTGGACGAACGCCTGCCGACCGAAATGGATCTGGCCGAGCGGTTCGAAGTGTCCCGCCCCACCGTGCGCGAGGCCCTGAAACGCCTTGCTGCCCAGAACCTCATCCGGTCGCGGCGCGGGCCGACCGGCGGCACCTTCGTCAACCGGCCGAGCATCGCCGACGCTAGCCGCGCCCTGACCGAATCAGCCACCTTGCTGGTATCCCTGGGCGAGTTCAGCCTGACCGACATCGCCGAGGCGCGCGACGCCCTGCAACGCTCCTGCGCCCGGCTGGCCGCCACACGCCGCACCCCCGACCACCTGGGCCGCATGGCCGCCGAGATCGCCGTGCAGCGCGATCCGGCGCTGAGTGGCGAAGCGTTCTGCGCCTCGGACGTGCGGTTCCACCGCGCCCTGGTCGATGCCGCCAGAAACCCTGTGCTGGGCTTCGTCATGGGGTCGGTGATCGAGGCCTTGCAACCGGCGTCGAACATGGTCATCGACCGCTTCCGCGACCGCACCCAGGCCGCCGACCAGCACCAAAAGCTTCTGGATGCCGTGACGGCGGGCAACCCCGACGCCGCCGAGGACGCCGTGGCCGCCCTCATCGCCACCCTCAAGGCGCAGTACGCGAGGGCACAAGATGCTTGGGAGTCGCGCCATGGCTGACCGCGCCGCCCTGCCCCTGGAAGGCCTGCTGACCGGTAGGCGCCTGACCGTTTCCGCCAGCCTCATCGCCCTCATCGCCCTGGCCTGGGTCTATCTGGCCGCCACCATGGGCGGTGCCGCGTGGGTCGACCGGGTGGCCGACATCTGCCGGGTGGATGCCGGGCAGCCGTGGGGGCTGGGCGACGTGGGGATGCTGCTGGTCATGTGGCTGGTCATGAGCATCGCCATGATGCTGCCGACCGCCGCGCCGATGATCCTGACCTTCGCCGATATTTCCGCCACCAAGCTGGACGGCCGCGCCCTGCTCGCCCGCGTCGGCGTGTTCGCCAGCGGCTATCTGGCGGTGTGGGGTGGCTATGCGGTGGCCGCCACCGGCCTGCAATGGGCCCTGCGCGAAGGCGCCCAGGCGGTGCCCGAACTCAGCGCCGCCCACCCGTGGATGGCCGGCGGCCTGCTGATCGCGGCCGGACTGTACCAGTTCACGCCGCTCAAGGACCTGTGCCTCAGTCAGTGCCGCAACCCGATGACGTGGTTCATGGGAAACTGGCGGAACGGCGCGAAAGGAGCCTGGCGCATGGGCCTCGGCCACGGCGCGTGGTGCCTGGGCTGCTGCTGGGCGCTGATGCTGGTGATGATTACGGCCGGCGCGATGAATCTGGCGTGGATGGCGGTGCTGGCCGCCCTCATGCTGGCCGAAAAAGTCCTCCCCCACCCGGTCCTGGTCGGCCGCGCGGCGGGGGTCATCCTGACCGGCTGGGGGCTTGCCCTGCTGACGGNGTGAGGAAAGGAAGAGGGATTTACCACAGAGGACACAGAGAGCGCAGAGAAGAAAATACAAGAAAATAAAACCTTACTTCTTTTCTCTGCGCTCTCTGTGTCCTCTATGGTTAACAAAATTTAATAACGGGAGGGAATTCCATGGCTGAAAACTGGAAGATCAACGGGGAACTTGTCCTCAACTGTAACTGCAACGTCTTTTGCCCCTGCGTTATCAGCCTGGGCAAACACGCCCCGAGCGAGGGCTATTGCCACGGCTGGGGCGCTATCGCCATCACCGAGGGGCACTTTGGCGACGAACGCCTGGACGGCCTGAACGTCGGCATCCTGCTCGACATCCCCGGCAAGATGGCGAACGGCAACTGGACCGCAGCACTTTATGTGGACGAACGGGCTTCCGACGCCGCGCTGGCCGGGCTGGAACAGATTTTCTCCGGGCAGGCCGGCGGCACCACGGGGCTGTTCTCCATGCTGGTGTCCACCTACCTGGGCACCAAGCGCGCACCCGTCACCATCGAGCACGACGGCAAGACCCGCCACGTCACCATCGGCCCCAAGATCCTCCAGGCCAGCGTCGCCCCGGTGCCCGGCGCGTCCAAGGACGACGATCTGGTCATCACCAACACACAGTACTGGATGGGGCCGGACGTCACGGTCGCCAACGCGTCGAAGGCCAAGTTCCGCGACTTCGGCCGGGTGTGGGACCTGTCCGGCAAGAGCGCCGAGATCGTCCCCATCGCGTGGTCGGGGCCGTAATGGCAATCCGCTGACGCGGACGTGCTCCCGCCCGAACCCGGCTGGAGCACGCTCCAGACCTCTTTGCTTTCTTTGAAGAAACAAGAGGGGTTCGGGGTTCCCCCGAGCAGGCCAAGAGACGTGGAGGTGGCGGCAGCCCGCCTTCTCCCGGCGAAGTGATGCAGGGGACTGGGGGCGGGCTTCACCCGGACATGCCCCACCGGGGAAGCCCCCTCCTCGCCGTGCCGCGCGGCCGCAAGAGATCAGCCGTTGGCGCGGACGCCGAAACGGCCTTCGTGCAGGGCCCTGGCGATGGCCGCGTTGAAGGCGGGGATGTCGCCGGGATTGCGGCTGGTAATGATGCCTTCATCCTCGACCACTTCCTGGTCATGCCAATGTGCGCCGGCGTTGGTGATGTCCGTCTGCAAGGACGGCCACGACGTCATGTTGAGGCCCTTGACGACACCGGCCTCGATCAGCATCCACGGCCCATGGCAGATGGCCGCCACCGGACGTCCGGTTTCGTAGAAATCCTGAACGAAGGCCACCGCCTCGGGCACCAAACGCAGCTTGTCGGGGTTGATCTGGCCGCCCGGCAGGATGAGGGCGTCGTAGCTGTCGAACGTCACCGAATCGAGCGTCTTGTCGACCGACACGTCGCTCCCCCAGTCGGTATGGCGCCAAGCACGAATGGTGCCGCCTTTGGGGCTGACCACATGCACCTCGGCCCCCAGGGCGCGCAGTTCGTCGCGGGGTTTGATGAGTTCGTCTTCCTCAAAACCGTCGGTGGCGAGAATGGCGATGGTCTTGCCGTCGAGTTCGGCCATGGCTGGTCTCCTGTTGAGGGGATGCACCCCACGAACGCGACGGAGGCCATGCCAGTTCTGTCAGACCACGGCGTTCCCCATCGCCCGGATTTCGGCCACCTTGGCTGTGACGGCCGTCCAGTCGTCGTGCGCGGCGATGGGCGCCCACAGGGCTTCGACTTCTTCGATGAGCAGGCCGCTAGGTGCCCCGGCAAAGTAGTCGTGGCCAAGATCGACGCCGGGCCGGGGGGCGCGGGCCAACAAAGCATCGCGCACCGGCTGAAACGCGGCGCTGGCGTAGTGGGCGGCGTGGGGGCTGGCGCTAGCGCGCTCGACCGAGGCTGGGCCGCCGAACCAGTCGAAGAACGGGCGGTCAAAGGGGATCTGCGTGTCTTCGAGGAACCCGAACAATGCCCCGGCCAGTCGGTTGTCCTCCTCTACCGTGCCGCGCACCACGCCCAGGCGGCGGGTCACCGCCTCGGCCAGGGCGTCGGAAAAGGCGGCCGGGAAGGTATCCAGCGCGGCAACCAAGCGGTCCTGGTTGCACAGCGGCAGCAACGTCTCGGCCAGACGGGTCAGGTTCCACATCAGCGTTTCGGGCTGACGGCCGTAGGCGTACAGCCCGGCGTGGTCAAAGTAAGCCGCCGTGAAGCGCGGGTCATAGGTCGGCAGGAAGCGCCACGGGCCGTAGTCAAAGCTCTCGCCGGTGACCAGGATGTTGTCGGTGTTGAGCNCCCCGTGCACAAAACCCGCCGCCATCCACTGCGCCGTGGTGCGTGCGGTGTTCGCCACCACCTGACGCAGAAAGGCGGCCACGCGGTCCAGGCCGTCCGTGATCGCATCAACCTCGGGCATGTGCACGGCGGCGACGTGGTCAAGCAGCGTGCGCAGGGCGTCAGGGTCCTGCAAGGCGGCCTGACGCTGGAAACTACCCAGGCGGATGTGACTGTGGTTCAGGCGCACCAGCACGGCCGACCGCGTGGGCGAGGGTTCGTCGCCGCGATAGAGGCTCTCGCCAGTCTCGACGATGGAGAAGGTCTTGGAGGTGTTGACCCCACGGGCCTCCAGCATTTCTGTTGCCAGCACCTCGCGCACCGCGCCCTTGAGGGTCAGGCGGCCGTCGCCCTGGCGGGAATAGGGCGTCTGCCCGCTGCCCTTGGTGCCGAGGTCGAGCAGCCGCCCGGCCGGGTCGCCATCCTCGTGCATCTGGGCGAACAGAAAGCCGCGCCCGTCGCCAAGGTTCGGATTATAGGACCGGAACTGGTGGCCGTGATATCGTAGGGCCAGAGGGTGTTCGAGGTTGCCGGGCAACGGCTCGAACTGCGCGAAGTGGGCCAGCCACTCGGCATCGCTCAGCCTGTCGAGCCCCACCCGCGCCGCCCAGCGGTCGTTGCGGAAGCGCAAGATATGTTTGGGAAACTCGGCCGGGCGCACCACATCAAAAAAGCGGTCGCCGAGTGCGAGATGGTGGGGATTGGGGAGGTAACGGGGGGTCAAGGGCATATCCCGCAGATGGGTCCGCACCCGGCGTCGGTCAAGGCACCACACGAGGCTTGCACCATCGACGCGAACGGGGCATCAAATGTCTCTACTCAGGTAATGAAGGGCTCCCGCGGCATGGCGTTCGACATTCGATCGCTACTGGTTGCCACCGCGCTGGTCTGCGCGGTCTGCGCGGCCGCGCGGTTCCTGCTGTGGCGCATGCATCCGGCCATGCCGGGGCTGCTGCATTGGGCGTGGGCCGGCGTGGTCGCCACCGGCGGGTTGTTGTTGATCGCCTTCCACGAACAGCTTCCCGAAATCCTGTCGTTGTCGGCCGGGCAGGTTCTTGTCGCGATTGCGCTTGCCGTCGCCTGGGACGGCTTCCGGCGATTCCTGGGCCGCCCGCCCGTGACCCTGGCGAGGTTGGGTGGACTGGTGGCGGGTGTGGTCGTCCTGGTCGCCCTGGCGCATGGTGCACAGTCGGTACCGATGCGCTCCCTGGTCAACGCCGCGATCATGGTCCTGCTGTCAGGCGCCATCACCTGGGAGATATTCCGGGTCACCGCAGGCCGCACGTTGGCCCTGCGCGCCACCGGCGTGATTTACGGCCTCAACACTGTTTTCTTTGTCGTGCGCGGCGTCTCCTCGCTCACCGACACTGCCGAGGCGGTGCCCCTGGTGTCGGCCGGCTTCTACGCCTTTACCCTACTGTGGGGATTGTGCGTGATGCTGGGCGTGACGCTGGGCATGGTGCTGATGGCCAGCGAGCGGTTGCAGGACGAACTGGACCACCAGATCAGCCGCGACCCGTTGACCGGCACGCTCAACCGCCGGGCCTTCGCCTCTCTGGCCGAGCGCGAGGTGGCGCGCACCCGGCGGAGCGGCCAGCCGCTGGCCCTGCTAATGATGGACCTCGACCATTTCAAGCAGATCAACGACCGCCTGGGCCATGCCGCCGGGGATCACTATCTGCAATTGTTCGTGTCGGTGGCCGCCAATGCCTTGCGGGCCGAGGATCTGTTGTGCCGGTTCGGCGGCGAGGAGTTCGTCGCCCTGCTGCCCAACACCTCGGCCGATGCCGCCCTGGTGGTGGCCAACCGCCTGCGCACCGCCTTTGCCGAGGCCGCCGGACCTGCCCCGGCAACCCTGCCGACCTGCGTCACGGTCAGCATCGGTATCAGCGAGATGAAAACGACCGAACCCCTGGAGAACATGCTGCGGCGGGCCGACCATGCGATGTATCAGGCCAAGCACAATGGCCGCAACCGCTGCGAGGTTGCCGCCGCCCTCGTGCCCGTGCCGTCATAAGGTTTCAAAGAATGAGCCCCCAGCCCCCGCTGCGTCGCGCCCAGATCCTCGACGCCTTGCGCCGCATGGCGCCCGGCATCCCCCGTTTCGACCTGGAGGCGGCGGCCGATCACGGGGTGGACTCGCCCGGCCTGCGCCGTGCCGCACCCGAGACGGCGGCGTGGCTGTCGCTGGTCGCCTACGTCCGCCATGTCCACACGGACTATGACACCCTTCTGGAGGACGGTTACGATACCGAGTCGGCGCGATTCTTCGTGCTCGACGCCATCAACGCGGTGCTTGGTGACTGGGACTGCCGGCGCACGGTCAGCGGCGAGGACCCCGACCCGGACGATGCCTGACGTGAACCGCAGCGGCCGTCCGCCGTTGGTGGGGAAACACCCCCAGCAACGGAGGACTTGTCCATGACCACCCTGCGCACCACGCTTGCCGCCGCCAGTGCCCTGGCCGTTCTTGCTGCCGGGCCGGCGTTTTCCCAAGAGCAACAGGATGCGGCCGCCACCGTCCATGAGCGGCTTGCCNCCCTGGTCGCCCCGCCAGAGGGCGTCGGCGGGCCGGTGCTTGGCATGGCGCGGATCCTGAACCGCGACGGCCTGCAGGTCGGCGCCGCCAGTTTCCAGGCCGCTCCCAACGGCACCCTGGTGCGCATGGCCTTTACCGGCGTCGCGCCGGGGCCGAAGGGTATCCACGTCCACGAAACCGGCACCTGCGAGGGGGACTTCAAGGCGGCCGGCGGTCACTTCAGCGCCGCCGGCGGCGACCACGGGTTCTGGCACGAGAACGGCCCGCACGCCGGCGACCTGCCCAATGTCTACATCCCCGAGGGCGGTGAAACGACGGTGGCCTATTTCAACGAACGCCTGCGCCTGGACGAAACCCTGTTCGATGCCGACGGCGCGGCCATGGTCCTGCACGCCAAGGCCGACGACTACCGCAGCCAGCCAGCCGGGGAGTCCGGCGACCGCATCGCCTGCGGCGTGATCGAACCGCTAAGCCCCCAGGCGGCTGAACAGCCGACCGACCAAACGCCTCCGGTCAGGGCAGAATAAGGCTGCCATCAACCGCCAGTGCCGGCTCGGGCAGCCAGGAGATTTCCCACGGGTGGCCGTCGGGGTCGGCGAAGTACCCGGTGGTGCCGCCCCACGGCATGTCCGTCGCCGGCTTGAGGAGCGTCGCCCCAGCGGCAACCACCTCCTCCAGGCCGGCGGCCACGCCGTCGCGGGTCGGCACGTTGATCGCCAGGGTGATGCCGCCGGGGCGCGGGGCCTCCATGCCGGTGTCGGCGGCCAGCGCCGCCGCTCCATACAACGCGACCACCATGCACCCGGTCTGGAAAAAGGCGATCTGCGGGTTGCTCCAGGCATGAGCCACCCAGCCCAGCCGTTCATAAAAGGCCCGCGCCGCCGCCACATCCGCGACGGCCAGGGTGACAAGGGAAACACGTTGGTCCATGGCATGGCCTCCTAAGTGACAGAATGCCACTTTAGGGCGACTCGACCCCTTTGAGCAGCATTCTTTCACCGACTGGCGGACTTCCAGCCAAGACAATGGCGTCACAGGACCGAGGTTGCCCGCGTCACTCCGTACAGCGCCCCCAGCATGACGGCGTTGAACACCCCATGCAGCACGATGGACGGCCACAATGACCGCGTGCGCTCATAGACCATGGCCAGAACCACGCCTTGCACCGCCAGGGCCGGAACAAGCTGGGGGATGCCGTGCACGGCGCCGAACACCAGGGCGCTCAACACGATCCCTGCGGCCGGGCTGAGAAAGCGCCGCAGCCAGCCGTACAGCACGCCGCGAAAGACGATCTCCTCGACCACCGGCGCCACGCCAGCGGCCAGGACCAGCATCCCGACCATGGCCGGCACCGACAGGGCGGTCGGCGCCAGGACCTCGATCTGCGGATTCTCGAACGGGCCGTCCGTCAGGCTGGTGACCAGCGCATTGACCAGCCCGGCCAACGGAACGGTCAGCAGGCCCAGCACCNCCCCCCACCCCAGGTGCCGCCCCGAGGCCGCCCGCAGGCCGAGATCCGCCCACGCCACGCCGCGCAGCCGCACCATCACGACCCACACCGCCACAATCGGCGCCAGGGCCGCCAGCAGCATCAGGCCGACCAGCCCCAGCGGCGTCACCGTCACCGCGCCGACCATCAGGCGGGCGGCGTACAGCACCGCTGCGGTCAGGGCAACCACGGCCAGCAGATCCCACACGCGAACCGGGGCGGCGGTGGAGGAAAAAGATTGCACTGTCAGGGTCATCTCCCACGGGAAGGGTCTGGTATCCGGCGGGGCCGGCAGCATAAGATGGTTGCTTCGGTAACCGTCCGCTCCTCAGGAATCCTTTTCGCATGTCCGTTCCGCCCGATGCCCGGTCCCTCAACCGGCCCGATCCCCGTTCGCTGCCCGTCGCGGTTCTGCTGACCGCCCTGGTCGCGTTCGGGCCGATTTCCACCGACATGTACCTGCCGTCGCTGCCCGACATGACGCGGGCGTTCGACACCACGGTATCGCACGTTCAGTTGACGCTGTCGGTGTTCATTGCCGGGTTCGCCTGCGGGATGCTGGTCTATGGGCCGCTGTCCGACCGCTTTGGGCGCCGCCCGGTGCTGCTGGGCGGGGTGGCGCTGTACATGCTGGCCTCGGTCGCCTGCCTGTTCGCGCCGACCATCGAGGCGCTGATCGTGTCGCGCTTCGTGCAGGCCATCGGGGCCTGTGCCGGGCCGGTGCTGGCCCGCGCCGTGGTGCGCGATGTCTACACCCGCGAGGAAGGGGCGCGGATGCTGTCCTACATGGCCTCGGCCATGGCCCTGGCCCCGGCCGTCGGGCCGATCCTGGGCGGTTGGCTGCATGCGACGCTGGGCTGGCGGTCCAACTTCGGCGCCCTGACGCTGTTCGGCGTGGCGGTGCTGGCGGCAACGTGGTGGATGCTGCGCGAGACCAACNCCCGCCGCGATCCCCTGGCGCTGAAGCCGTCGCGGATGCTGCGCAACTATGCCTCGCTGTTCGCCTCGCGCGTGTTCATGGGCTACACCCTGACCGTGGGCTTTGCGTTCGGCGGGCTGTTCAGCTTCATTTCGGGCAGTTCGTTCGTGGTCATCGACGTGCTGGGCGTCGCACCGTCCAACTTCGGCTATGTGTTCGCCGCCGTGGTGGTGGGCTACATGAGCGGCGCGTTCTCGTCGGCCAAGCTGACCATGAAGCTGGGCATCGAGCGGGTCCTTTTGATCGGCACCGCCCTGGCCACCGCCGCCGGGGGTATCGTCGCGGCCCTGGCCCTGTCTGGCATCCAGGAGGTGGCGGCCATCGTCGCCCCGATGATCGTCTATTTCTTCGCCTGCGCGCTGATCATCCCCAACGGCACGGCCGGGGCCATCGGGCCATTCCCCAGCAAGGCGGGCACCGTGTCGGCCCTGCTCGGCTTCTTGCAGATGAGCCTGGGTGCCACCGCCGGCGGGCTGGTCGGTTTGTTCCATAACGGCACCACGGTGCCGATGACCGTGACCATCGCCCTGATGGGCGCCGCGTCGCTGGCCGCCTATGCCTTCATCGTGCGGGGCGCGGTAGAGGTCCCGGAGGAAGCCTCTTAGGTATCCGGCGCGGCGAGTCGCTGATAAGCCAACGCCACGCGGCGCTGGTGGCTGTGCAGGATGGTGCGCAGGCGGGTTTCCTGACGGTGCAGGAGGGGCGCCACAGCCAAAGCCAGGGCGCCGAGCAGGACAATGGCGGTGGGGCCAACCAATAGGCTGAGCGTCTGGTCCATTTCTCTGCTCCTAAAAAACATTCCGAACCATACTGTTACGGGATGTTCTTTAAGCATCGGTTAAGGCGCTGCCCGCAGCCGGACGGAACAAGGCGCGCGAAACGATACTCATGCTGGACGCGCCTTGGAAAACTGTTTTAGATAAGCCCTATGGATGAGGAAGATAAGACTGGTGTGTTAGGCTGTACGGCGGCGTTGCTGGTTATCGGCGCGTCGATTGGCGGCGTCGTGTGGTTCATCAACCGCGACGTCGGCCCCGAGCCCGAAACCCAGGCGGCAGCCACGCCTGCGGCCGAGGCACCGCGCAGCACCCCGATCACGCGCGTTTCGCCGGTACGCGAAAAGACCGTGGTGGCCAAGGCCGCGCCGATCGTCCCGTTGGCCCGCAAGATCGTCGTCGGCGAAACAGCGGACGCCTCTCCGCCGGCAGCGGTAACGGTCAGCGCCGCCGTCCAGGATCTCGGTCAGGTGACCGACCAGGGGCCGCCACCGGGCGCCGTCCAGGTCGTCGCCACCGTGCTGGAGGCCGAGCAACTCTGCTACCATGGCCGCGTGGCACGCCGGGCGCCCAGCCTATTCGACCCGAACGGCTTTGCGATCACCTACGGAGCCGACACCTTCAACACCGGCAATCCCAGGCCGCGCCTGGAGTTCTTTTTCCACCCGCCGTCGGCGCCAACGGTCGCCACCTTCCTCAGCATGACCGACGAGGACATGCCCGGCTTCCCGGCTGACCACGAGTTGCCGGTGGTCTACGACGAAGGGGCCATTCATGCCGTGGTCGCCCGTTGGGTCGCCGCCATCGCCACCGAAACCTGCCCGGCTCCCGTTCCGGCACCTAACGCCGCCAACTGAGCCCCCCTCCCACGCCAGCCCCCCTCCCACGCCAGCCATGCCTGTGGTAAAACAATACGGGTGGGGGTATCGTGGCGGAGGTTGTCCATGCGACAGGCGCAGACCACCCTGACCGTGCGCACGCGCGGCAAGGAATTTTCCGACATCACCGACGATGTCGCCCGCTGGGTGCGCCAAAGCGGCATCCAAACAGGACTGCTGACGCTGTTCCTACAGCACACCTCAGCCAGCCTGACCATCCAGGAAAACGCCGATCCCGACGTCCTGCGGGATCTGCAAACCTTCTTCAGCCACATCGTGCCCGAAGACACCCACGGCCAGCGCTACCGCCACCGCGCCGAGGGCTCCGACGACATGCCGGCCCACATCCGCGCCGTCCTCACCGGCGTGTCAACGGCCGTCCCTGTGGTCGATGGCGTGCTCGGCCTGGGCACTTGGCAGGCCCTCTACGTCTTCGAACACCGGGCACGCGGCCACGACCGCCACGTGGTGCTGCATCTGGTCGGCGAATAGGGACGGGCTCTGCGCGGACCGACAATAATCAAAAACGAGCAAAATCCGCTTCATTCAGCCGACAATCACACCGATCCCATCATCCGCCGCCGCCGTGGCGAAGCCGAAGTCGGCCGGGCGACAGGCGTGGATGCGATAGAGGGGGTCACCCTTTCTGACGCGGTCGCCCACGCTTTGCAGCAGGTCGATGCCCGAGCCCTTGTCCATGGGGCAACCAGCCAGCCGGGCGATGTGGTTGAGGCGGGCGCAATCCATGTTGACCACCACGCCATCGGCCGGGGCCACCACGTCACGGGTTAGCGGGCCGGGTTGCAGGCCGAGCACCGGGGCCGGGCCCTGCGCGGCCATGATGCGCTCCATCTTGGCCAGGGCGCGGCCGTCGTCGAGGATCTCGCGGGCCAGCCGCACCCCCTGCCCGCCCCGCACCGCCGGATCGAACTCCAGCACCCGTCCGGCCAGCAGGATGGACTTTTCGCGCAGGTCCTGCGGCGCGTCGAGATCACAGCGCAGCACCGCCATGGCGTCGCGGGCCTCCAGCACCGGGCCAATGCCCCGGCCGATGGGCTGGCGGCCGTCAGTGATGGCGACCTCCAGGTTGAGGCCAAGGGCGTCGCCGACGAACTCGAACATCTTGCGCAGGCGCACGGCTTCGACCTGGCTGCGCACCTTGGCCTGCGGGCCCATGGGAATGTCGATCAGCAGGTGGGTGGACCCGGCCGATACCTTCTTGGACAGGATGGAGGCAACCATCTGTTCCTGGGTGTCGATGCCGAGCGGCCGTTCGACCGAGATCAGGATATCGTCGGCCGGAGCCAGCCGCATGTGCCCGCCCCATACCAGACACCCCTTCTCCTCGGCGATGATGTGGCGCATGTGGTCGAGGTCCACCGTGACATTGCACAGCACCTCCATGGTGTCGGCGGTCCCGGCCGGTGAGGTGATGGCGCGCGAGCTGGTTTTGGGGATGGCGAGGCCGTGGGCGGCGACGATGGGCACCACGATCATGGTCGTGCGGTTGCCGGGGATGCCGCCGATGCAGTGCTTGTCCACCACCATATCCATCGGCCAAGTCAAACGTTGCCCGACCTCGACCATGGCCTGGGTCAACGCAAGAACTTCTTCAGTGGTCATGAACCCAGCGGACGCGACCAGGAAGGCGGCCAGTTCCATGCGCGAATAGCGGTGGTCGGAAATGTCCTCGATGATGGCCCGGTAATTGTCGGGGGTCAGCACCGCGCCGTTGATCTTGCGCCGCACGGACTCCAGGCTGCCGGGCGGCGGCGCGGGCTCGATGGACACCTCCGCTCCGGCCGGCAGGCCCAGGCGCGCGAAGGCCTCGGTGGACAGGCCCAGTTCATCGGTCCCGAGCAAGGCATGGGCGCCGTTACCGTTGGCCTCAACCAGATTGAGGGTGGCCAGAAGATGGCGCCGCCCGCCGTGGACCTCGATCTTGGCAAGCGCGCGCAGGCCTTCGACCGTATATTGAGTGCAGTCGCGGCGCAGAAACGCGACGTTTTCCGAATGGGTGTCGATCGGCACCCGGCGAACTTTGAGCATGGCCTTAAGCATGGCAGCCCCCCCCCTGAACTCACCGATCACAGTAGCCCACCCCGTTGAGCAGAGGAACTAGCAGGTGATCATCTCGGCCAGCTATCGCACTGACATTCCGGCATTCTATGGCCCATGGTTCCTGAACCGCCTGAAGGCGGGGTTTGTCGAGGTCACCAACCCCTATGGCGGCCCGGTGAGCCGGGTGGATCTGCGGCCCGAAGCGGTGGATGGCATCATACTATGGACCCGCAACCTGGCCCCGCTCCTGCCGCGCTTGGAGGCCGTGCGAGCAGTGGCGCCGGTGGTGGTGCAGTACACGGTTCTGGGCTATCCGGCCGTGCTCGATCGATCCGTGGTGGCACCCGAGCGGTCGGTGGAGGTGTTGCAGCGCCTCGCCAGCGACCACGGTCCACGTGTCGGCGTATGGCGCTATGACCCCATCGTGCTCACCAGCCTGACCCCGCCAGCGTGGCACGTCGAGACCTTCGGGCGACTGTCCGAGGCCCTGCGTGGGGCGGTGGACGAGGTGGTGGTCAGCTTCGTCCAGATCTATCGCAAGACCCGCCGCAACCTCGACCGGGCCGCGGCCGAGTGTTTCACCCCGCAATGTTTCACGTGGAACACTCCGGAGGACGCTGAGAAGCAGGCCCTGTTGCGCACCCTCGCCCCAATCGCCACCGCCAACGGCCAGCGCCTCACCCTGTGCGCCCAGGCCGACCTGCTGCTGCCCGGCGTCGAGGAGGCCGCGTGCATCGACCCGCACCGTCTGGCCGATGTGGGCGGAAGCCCCCTCTCCGCCCCCGCCAAGCCACACCGCAAAACCTGCCGCTGCGCCCAGTCGCGCGATATCGGCGCCTATGACACATGCCCCCACGGCTGCGCCTACTGCTACGCCGTGCAAAGCCGGGATCGGGCCAAGGCCCTCTATCAGGCCCATGACTCGATGGCGGCGCAACTCGGGCGGTAATTGGGGATAGTGGAAAGACGCGGGCTCTGCCCGCACCCGCCAAAGGCCATTGGCTTTTGGAAACCGCTTTTTGGCCGTTTCCCTGCACCGCAGGCATTTAAACGCGGGACAAGATATCTGCCTGCGGCGCAAAAATCCGTACCCACCTCCACGGGGTCCGGGGCCAATGGCCCCGGCGGGGCGCGAGGCTGGCCCCGCCTACGGCCTCAGCGATCCTTAAACCCGCTTTGCGGCCAATCATCGCCGTCGTCTTCGTCGTCGGCGGCAGACATGAGAGTGGACACATAGTCCTTGTCGGCAGCCAGGGCCGCCACGGCATCGGCAACGCGGGAGCCATCCGAATCCTCGGCGACGTCCTCAAGATCAACTTCCGGGAGGTCCCCAAGATCAACTTCGGGAATATCGTCAAGGCCCACCTCGGGTTCCCCTTCGGCGGCATCCTCCAGGGCGATCTCTTCAGCCTCGGCCTCCGGTTCGTCCTCAACCTCCAGCACGTCCTCTTCAACCGGCGCGTCCGCAATCTCGTGCCCGACGATGGCGCTGGCGAAGGCCCTGTCAGCACTGTCCTCACCGAGGTCCTCGTCGCTATCATCAACTTCGGCGGCGTGTCGGCGGGCGTCGGCGGCGTTGTCGGTCGGGTTGTTGAGGCGGTAGAGGATGTCATCGAGTTGTTCAAGCGTCTCGTAATGCAGGACCACGGCGCCGCCGCGCCCCCGGAAATCAATCTGCACCCGCAGGCCCAGCAGGTTGGACAGGTCGCGTTCCAGGGCGACGGTGTCGGCGTCCTTCTCATCCCGTTGGCCAGCCGGGCGCGGTTTGCGGGTCTTCACGCCGCCGCGTTCGGTGGCGAGCTTTTCGGTCTGGCGGACGTTGAGACCTTTCTTGACCACGGCTTCGGCCAAGTGCACCGGGTCTTCGGCATTAAGCAGGGCGCGGGCGTGACCGGCCGAAAGGGTGCCGGCGCGCAACATGCCCTTGACCGGGTCGGGCAAGCCGAGCAGGCGGACCATGTTGGCAACGTGGCTGCGGCTTTTGCCGAGCGCCTTGGACAGGTCGTCCTGGGTGCGTGCGAACTCGTCCATCAGGCGCTTGTAGCCCTCGGCCTCCTCCAGCGGCGACAGGTCGCGGCGCTGAAGGTTTTCGATCAGGGCAACCTCGGCCGCTTCCTGGTCGGAGAAGGCACGGATGAGCACCGGGACGCTGTGCAACTGGGCCATCTGCGAGGCCCGCCAACGACGTTCACCGGCGATAATTTCATACCGGGTGCTGTCTTCGGGCAGGCGGCGCACCAGGATGGGCTGAAGGATGCCCTTCTCACGGATGCTGTCGGACAGGTCCTGCAGCGCCTCGGGGTCGAACTCCATGCGCGGCTGGAAGNGCCCGGATTCGAGGTGGCCGATGGGCACCTCGACGGGCGCGCGCGGATCGGTGCCCTCGATCACGTCGGGGACTTCCTCGCCGAACAGGGAGGACAGACCACGGCCCAGGCCCTTGCGCTGCTTCATGCCGGTTGTCTCCTCGCTCATGACGCCGCTCTTATCATCTTGTCGCGGCGCAGGACCTCGCCGGCCAGGTGCACATAGGCCTGTGCCCCGGTCGAACGCAGGTCATAGAGCAGCACCGGCTTGCCGTGCGAGGGCGCCTCGGACACCCGCACATTGCGGGGAATGACGGTTTTGAAAACCTTGTCGCCAAAATGCCCGCGCACGTCGCTTTCAACCATGGTCGACAGGTTGTTGCGACGGTCGAACATGGTCAGGACGATGCCCTGGATTTCGAGGCCAGGATTGAATGCCTTGCGCACGCGCTCGATGGTCTTGACCAGGTACGACACGCCTTCCAGGGCGAAGAACTCGCACTGCAAGGGCACCAGGACCTCGTCGGCGGCGACCAGGGCGTTCAGCGTCAGCAGGCCGAGCGCCGGCGGGCAGTCGATCAGCACGTAGTCGTATCCGGCCAGGGTTCCGCCCAGGGCGTCCTTGAGGCGGAACTCGCGGCGGGNGATGGAGACCAGTTCCAGCTCCGCCCCGGCCAAATCGACACCCGATGGCACCACCGACAGGTTGGGCACCCCGGTGGACACCATGGCCTCGGCCACCGTGGCGTCGCCGGTCAGAACGTCGTAGCTCGAAATCAGGCGCTGGTCATGACCGACGCCGAGCCCGGTGGAGGCATTGCCCTGCGGGTCCATGTCGATAATCAGCACACGCTTCTTCACCGCCGCCATGGCCGTGGCCAGATTGATGGCTGTGGTGGTCTTGCCCACCCCGCCCTTCTGGTTGGCGATGGCGATGATCTTGGGGATGGACAGCGGAAGGATCTGCTGGACGTCAGGCTGGCTCACGGCGCACCTCGGAAAGTCGCAGGATGGTAGCGGCGGGCTCGGTCCGGCTGGGATGCCTCTCGACCAAAATGTCCCACAGGGTGTGTGCTTCGGTCAACTCCGCCTCAACATTCTGCCCCTTGAGGAACAGGCACTGGGTGTGAGGCGCGAGAAACGGGGCCGCAAAGTCAAGCAGTTGGGCAACCGGCGCCAGGGCGCGGGCGGTAATCACATCGGCCGGAAACGGAGCCAGAGCCTCGATCCGTGCCGTGTGCACCGTCACGGCAACCCCGACGGTGCGCGCGACCTCGCGCAGGAAGGCCCCCTTGCGGACGTCGGACTCGATCATGTGGACGTCCGGAACGCCGAGGATGGCGAGCACCAGGGCCGGAAATCCCGCCCCCGATCCGAAGTCCACCAGGGTCTTTGTCCCCGGCGGCAGCAACGGGAAAAGCTGCGCCGAGTCGAGCATGTGGCGGCGCCAAAGATCAACCAGCGTCGATTTTCCGACCAGATTGATGCTACCCTGCCACTTGACGAGGAGGTCAGCGTATACCCGGAGTCGGTCCAGCGTTTCACGTGAAACACTAGTGTCGCGCTGAAAGTCCTCCGGCGTCAGCGGCCGGAAGGCGTCGCGGTTCGGGCGCGCCGGAACGGGCACCGCAATCCCCTTTGTTTCACGTGAAACACAAAATGGGCGCCACGCGGCCCCTCACCTCTTCTCTATACCGCTTTCGGACTGCCACGCCAAGAGGCGGTCGCCCCACCAGCGGCTCAGGCTAGGGTATTTTCGCGACGACGCCGCCGCACATGGCCCAAAAGCGCAGTGACCGCGGCCGGTGTCACGCCCGGAATGCGCGCTGCGGCCCCCAGGGTGGCGGGCTGCGCCTCGGTCAGCTTGAGGCGGATCTCCGACGACAGGCCACCGACTCCGGCGTAGTCGATACCGCCCGGCAGTTCCAGATCCTCGTCGCGACGGAACGCTTCGATGTCGGCCCGTTGGCGATCAATATAGCCGGCATAGCGGCCCTCGATCTCAAGCTGTTCGGCGACGTCCGGGCGTACGGCCCGCAGGTCCGGCCACAGGGTGCACAGCTTCTCAAACGTCGTTTCCGGGTGCCCGAACAGGGTCAAGGCCGACCGCCGCACGCCATCCTGGTTGATCTTGATGCCCACCGTCTCGGCCTGCCGAGGGGTGGCGGCCAACGATTCCATCAGCGCCTTGGCCGACGCCAGAGCCTCGGCCTTGGTGGTGAAGGCGCTCGTGCGCGCACTGCCCACCACGCCAACCGCGATGCCCTGCGGCGTCAGGCGTTGGTCGGCGTTGTCGGCCCGCAAAAGCAGGCGATACTCGGCCCGGCTGGTGAACATGCGGTAAGGCTCGCGGGTACCCAGGGTCACCAGGTCATCAATCATGACCCCAAGATACCCATCGGCGCGGTCGGGCACGAACGTCCCCTGCCCGCCCCCTGCGGCCAGCGCGGCGTTGACCCCGGCGACCAGCCCTTGCGCGCCGGCTTCCTCGTACCCGGTCGTACCGTTGATCTGCCCGGCCAGAAACAGGCGGCCGACGCGGCGGGTCTCCAGGGTCGGACGCAGTTCGCGCGGGTCGATGAAGTCGTATTCAATGGCATAGCCAGGGCGGATGATCTCGACCCGCTCCAGGCCGGGAATGGTGCGGATCATCTCGGCCTGCACGGCAGCGGGCAGCGAGGTTGAAATACCGTTGGGATAGACCGTGGGATCGTCGAGGCCCTCGGGCTCCAGGAAAATCTGGTGCCGTTCGCGGTCGGCAAACCGCACCACCTTGTCCTCGATGGACGGGCAATAACGCGGCCCAATGCTCTGGATCTGGCCGGAATACATCGGCGCGCGGTGCAGGTTGGCGCGGATGATGGCGTGGGTTTCGGGCGTTGTGTAGGTGATGCCGCAGGGGATCTGCGGCGTGGTAATGGCCTCGGTCAGGAACGAGAACGGCAGCGGCGGGTCATCGGCCGGCTGCATTTCCAGGATGTTCCAAGCGATGGTGCGGCCGTCCAGCCGGGCCGGGGTCCCCGTCTTCAGGCGGCCCAGGCGGAACCCAACACGCTCCAGCGTGACCGACAGCCCGAGCGCCGGCGCCTCGCCCACCCGCCCGGCCGGGATCTGCTCCTCGCCCATGTGAATGATGCCGCGCAGGAAGGTGCCGGTGGTCAGCACCACGGCCCCGGCACGGATCACGCTGCCGTCCGCCGTGACGATGCCGCCACAACGCCCATCGGCGTCGATCACCAAGTCCTCGACGGCGTACGCGGCAATGGTCAGGTTGGCCGTCTCGGCCAGCAGATCCTGCACCGCCTGGCGATACAGCTTGCGATCCGCCTGGGCGCGCGGGCCGCGCACGGCCGGACCCTTGGACCGGTTGAGCATGCGGAACTGGATGCCGCCCCGATCAATCGCCCGCCCCATGATGCCGTCCAGAGCGTCGATCTCGCGCACCAGATGGCCCTTGGCAAGCCCCCCGATGGCCGGGTTGCACGACATCTCGCCCACCGTGTCGGTGCGGTGCGTCGCCAGCAACGTGCGCGCGCCCATGCGCNCCGCAGCAGCAGCAGCCTCCGTCCCGGCATGGCCGCCGCCGACTACGATCACGTCATAGGTCATGGTCATTTTTGTCGCGCCTTTGGTGGACCTAGGGAAGGACGGGCTCCGCCACTTTACAAAAGGAAGGACGGGCTCCGCCACTTTACAAAAGGAAGGACGGGCTCCGCCACTTTACAAAAGGAAGGACGGGCTCCGCCCGTGCCCGCAAGGGGCCATTGGCCCCTTGACCCCGTGAGTTTTCATTTTCTTGCGCCGCAGGCATTTGATGTCGGCATTGAATGCGCTGCGCGCGGCTTACCGTCCCTAATTCCCGAGGTCCAGGAGGCCGCGCCTCTTGGCGGGTCCGGGCAGCGCCCGCACTTCACTTCCCGATACAGAAGTCGCGGAAAATTACGTCCAGCAGGTCTTCCACGTCAACGCGTCCGGTGATGCGGCCCAGGGATCGCGTCGCCAGCCGCAGGTCCTCGGCCATCAGGTCCACCCCCGGCGCGGTCAACGCCCGGTCCAGCGCGTCGGCACAGTCCTCAAGCGCACGACGATGGCGCCGTCGGGTCAGGGCCGGGGCGCCCCGCGTCTCCAGACGCTCGCGCACTTCGGCTTCGAGGGCGAACAACAACACCTCCATCCCCTCCCCGGTGTGGACCGAGATCGGCATGGCTTCCTGCCCAGCGATGGGGAACGGTCCCGGTTCGGGGCAGCGGTCGATCTTGTTGACCACGACCAGGGTGCGGTCGTCAACCAGGGCCGCAGTGGGGGCATCAAACGCCGGCCAGTGTTCGCCGTCAAACACCGCGATGCGCAGGTCGGCGGTCTCGGCGCGGGCCAAGGCGCGGCGGATGCCCTCGCCCTCGATGTCGTCGGCAGCCTCGCGCAAACCAGCGGTATCGGCCAGAACGGTGGCATAGCCGCCGAGGTCCAGGTGCACCTCCACCACATCGCGGGTGGTGCCGGCGGTGGCCGAGACTATGGCCGCGTCCCGTCGGGCAATGGCGTTGACCAAGCTCGACTTGCCGGCGTTGGGCGGGCCGATGACGGCGACATACAGACCGTCCCGCACCCGCTCGCCCCGTGCCCCGTCGTCCAGATGGCGGCGGATCTGGTCCGACAGGGCGGCCACCCTCCCCCGCACGGTATCGTCCAACGTGTCGGGCAAGTCCTCGTCCGGGAAGTCGATGAAGGCCTCGATATGGGCCAGCAGCGGCACCAACACGCCGCGCCAGCCCTCGTACAGGCGGGCCAGGGCACCGTCCATCTGGCGCAGGGCCTGGCGGGCCTGGGCCTCGGTCTCGGCGTTGATGAGGTCGGCCAGCCCCTCGGCCTGGGTGAGGTCCATCTTGCCGTGCTCAAAGGCGCGGCGGGTGAACTCACCCGGTTCGGCTGGGCGCACGCCGGGCAGCCGACACAGCACCTCAAGCAGGCTTTCGATCACCGCCCGCCCGCCGTGCCCCTGCAACTCGGCGACATCCTCGCCGGTAAAGCTGGCCGGGCCGGGGAACCACAGGACCAGCCCGTCGTCCAGCAGGGCGCCGGTTTCCGGGTCGCTGAAGCGGGCACGCACGGCCTTGCGCGGCGGTGGGCGGCGGCCGATCAGGCTTTCCAGGGCCGCCCCGGCGGCCGGCCCGGAAATGCGGATGACCGCCACGCCGGCCCGTCCCGGCGCGGTGGCGAGCGCCACAATGGTGTCAGCAACCACGGCTGGAAATCCCTTTTACGACGCCTGAAGCCGCACCGCGATGTCGGCGCGCTCCTTGTCCTCGGGCCGCAGCATCAGGTGAGGCACCCGGCCGCCGTCCCGCAGGTGGGCGGTCAGCACGGCATCAACGTCCTCGGTCGAGCGTACGGCGTACCACACGCCCTCGGGATAGATCACCATGACCGGCCCCAGCTCGCAGCGATCCAGGCAGCCCGCCGAATTGACGCGCACGCCCTCCAGGCCGAGTTCCTTGGCGCGTGCCTTCATATAGTCACGCAGCTTGACCGCCCCGCCACGGGCACAAGACCCGCGCGGGTGCTTCTCCGGCCGTTCGTTGGTGCAGCAGAAAACATGGGCGCGATAATAGGGCGCCGGGTCACGGGACGTGTCGGTCACGGGGGAGATCCTTGTTGAAAGAAAAAATAAAGGCCTACTGGCCGGTACCGGGGCCGGACCCGCCCTTGTTGAACTGCGCCCAGAAGAATTTCTGCATCTGGTCGAGGCCCTGCATCTGGGCGGGCAACCAGGTCTTGAACATGGTTTCGGCGTCCATTGCTTGCAGGTTTGTCATCATGCGGTCCTGGATTTCCCGCATCATGGCGTCCTGCATGGGCTTGACGTCGGGCAGACCGAGAAATTGGCGGGCTTCATCGGCCGTGCAGTCCACATCGACGGTGATCTTCATGAAACGTCCTCCTCCCCACGCTCTGTAGGCCCACATTCCGTAGGTATGCCCGCCGTTGCAACCGCCGGGTCTTATCCCAAGGTAAGGCAGGCGGGCCAAACGCGCAACGAAACGGAGAACCCCATGGCCAATCGCCTTGCCGCCGAAACCAGCCCCTACCTCCTGCAACACGCCGACAATCCGGTGGACTGGCAGCCGTGGGGAGACGCGGCCTTTGCGCGGGCACGGGCCGAGAACAAACCTATTCTTCTATCGATCGGCTACGCGGCCTGCCACTGGTGCCATGTCATGGCCCACGAGAGCTTTGAGAACCCGGACATCGCCGCGTTGATGAACGATCACTTCGTCAGCGTGAAGGTGGACCGCGAGGAACGCCCCGACGTCGATGCGCTCTATCAAAAGGCGCTGGCCATGATGGGCGAACAGGGCGGCTGGCCGCTGACCATGTTCCTGACCCCGGACGGCGCACCGTTCTGGGGCGGCACCTACTTCCCGCCCGAGGACCGCTGGGGCCGGCCGGGCTTCCCACGCGTGCTGGCTGACTTGGGCCGGGTGTGGCAGGAGTCGCCCGACAAGGNGACGCAGAACGCCGGCATCCTGCGCACCGCCCTGGTCACCCCGGATGCCCCGAACGATGCGGCCGAGGACGTGGAGTTGTCGGTGCCCATCCTCGACCGGGCGGCGCGGCAATTGATCGAGCATCTGGACCCCACGCACGGCGGCCTGCGCGGGGCGCCCAAGTTCCCCATGCCGTTCGTGTTCGACTTCCTGTGGCGGGCTTGGCGGCGCACCGGCGACGTCGCCTTCCGCGATGGCGTGAGGCGGACCCTGGACGCCATGTGCCAGGGCGGGATTTACGACCACCTCGGCGGTGGCTTTGCACGCTATTCAACGGACGAGGAATGGCTGGCCCCGCATTTCGAAAAAATGCTCTACGACAACGCCCAAATCATCGACCTGCTGACCCTGGTGTGGCGGGAGACGCGCTCGCCCCTCTATGCCACCCGCATCACCGAAACCATCGGTTGGCTGGAACGCGAGATGCTGACCGAGGGCGGCGCCTTCGCCGCCACGCTGGACGCCGACAGCGAGGGCGAGGAGGGCCGCTTCTACGTGTGGACCGCAGCGGAAATCGATGCCCTGCTGGGCACAAATGCCGCCCTGTTCAAGCAGGTCTACGACGTCACGCCGGGCGGCAACTGGGAGGGCAAGACCATCCTGCGCCGGCGGGACACGGGTGCGCAGCCGGTTGACGAGGAGGCCCTCGCCCGCCAGCGCGCCGTCCTGCTGGCCGCCCGTGATCGCCGGGTGCGGCCGGGCCGCGACGACAAGGTTCTGGCCGACTGGAACGGCCTGATGATTAACGCCCTGGCGCGGGCCGGACAAGCCCTCGGGCGGCCGGAGTGGACGGCGCTGGCCCGCCGGGCGTTCGACCGGGTGGTGGCCTTGCTGACGCACGAGGACGGCCGCCTGGGCCACAGCTTCCGGGCCGGGCGGCGCCAGGACGTGGCGATGCTCGACGACTACGCCAACATGGCCCGCGCCGCCCTGGCGCTGTTCGAGGCCGAGGGCGACCCTGCCCTTCTCGACCGCGCGCGGGACTGGGTCACGGTGCTGGATGCGCGGTATTGGGACGACGCGGCGGGCGGTTATTTCTTCACCGCCGATGACGCCACCGACCTCCTCACACGGACCAAGGGGCTGGTTGACAACGCCGTGCCATCGGGCAACGGCACCATGGTCGATGTGCTGACCCGCCTGTCCCTGCTGACCGGCAAGGACGCTTGGCGCCACCGGGCCGAGAGCCTGGTTGCCGCCCTGGCGCCGGAGTCCATCCGCCAGTTCCCGTCGTCGGCCACCTTCCTCAACGGGTTCGAACTGCTGGCCCGTGGCGTCCAGGTGGTCATCACCGCCCCTCCCGACCGCCGGGCCGACGCCGAGGTATTGTGCCGCGTCGCCCTGGAGTCCGGGGAACCGGCCCTGGTCCTCAGTCTGGAGAGCGACCTTGCCGCTGACAAGACCCCGGTGGACGGCAAGGCCACGGCCTATGTCTGCCGTGGGCCGGTGTGTTCGGCACCGGTCACAACGCCACAAGCCCTCGGGGAAGCGTTGCGGCCGGACCGACTGAGCAGGTAATCTGTTGTCTACAGGCACGCAGAGGAGGCCATCCATGCCGCAGCTTTCATTCAACAGCCCCGTCGGGGCGCTGACCGTGACCGAGGAAGACGGCGCCCTGGTGTCCCTCGATTGGGGATGGGCGTGCGAAACGGCCGAAACGCCCCTGCTGCTGGAAGCGCGGGACCAGCTCAACGATTACTTCGACCGCAAGCGGACGATCTTCGACCTGCCCATGGCGCCGCGCGGCACCGAGTTCCAGGAACGCGTCTGGGCCGCCCTGACCATGATCCCGCACGGCGAAACCCGCAGCTACGGCGCTCTGGCCAAGCAACTGGACAGCGGCGCGCGCGCGGTGGGCACGGCCTGCGGGCTCAATCCCCTGCCCATCCTCATTCCGTGCCACCGGGTGCTGGGAGCCAACGGGGCGCTCGGCGGGTATTCCGGGGAGGACGGCGTGGAGACAAAACGCCTGCTGCTCCGCCTGGAAGGGGCGACGTGGCGCGAAACTGCGCCGGTGGACGCCGAGGTATAATGGTCCGCTGGCGCAGATGGCTGCCGCCAGCTTGGAGCTATGCTCCAGACCTCCTTTTTTCTTGAAGAAGAAAAAGGGGTTTGGGGGTTGCCCCAAGCAGGTTTGGGCGGCAGCCCAATAGACACTTTCTCAATAACAACAGAGAGGCAAACGTTCATGGCAACCGTCGTGCGCTTTCACGAAGCGGGTGGACCCGAGGTTCTGCGGGTCGAACAGATGGACGTCGGCAGTCCCGGCCCCGATCAGGTGCGGGTCCGCCAGTCGGCGGTCGGCGTCAACTTCATCGACTGCTACCACCGCAGCGGCCTATACCCCGTCCCCGGCTTGCCCAGCGGCATCGGCCTTGCGGCTTGCGGCATCATCGAGGAGGTCGGGCCGGGCGTGACGGATCTGGCTGTGGGCGACCGCGTGGCCTATGGGAACGGCCCCCTTGGCTCCTACTGTTCGGAACGCGTGATGTCGGCTGCCACCCTGCTCAAGGTGCCGGACGGCATCCCCGATGACGTGGTCGCGGGCATGATGCTGCGCGGCATGACGGTCGAATACCTGACCCGCCGTACCTTCAAGGTCGAGCCGGGCATGTTCGTGCTGTTCCATGCGGCGGCCGGCGGCGTCGGGCAGATCGCCTGCCAATGGCTGAAGCACATCGGCGCGCGGGTGATCGGCACGGTCGGCTCGGACGAAAAGGCCGAAATCGCGCGGCGCAACGGGTGTGAGTTCCCGGTCAACTACAGCCGCGAGAATTTCAAGGACCGCGTCATGGAGATCACCGACGGCAAGGGCGTGCCGGTCGTCTATGACGGCGTCGGCCTGACCGTGTGGGACGACAGTCTGGACTGCCTCAGCCGGCGCGGCATGTACGTGCAGTTCGGCAACGCCGCCGGCCCCGCTCCCGACATCAACCCGCTGGTGCTGTCGCAAAAGGGCTCGCTGTTCCTGACCCGCCCGACCCTGATGGCCTACACCGCCACCCGTCCCGAACTGGAGGAAAGCGCTGGCGCCCTGTTCGATGTGGTGAGTTCAGGCGCGGTCAAGATCGAGGTCGGCCAGAGCTATCCCCTGACCGAGGCGGCGCAGTGCCACCGCGATCTGGAGGCCCGCAAGACGGTGGGATCCACGGTGATGATCCCGTAGCCATGTTTCACGTGAAACAGAGAAAGTGAAGGGGAAGTGAAGTGGGGAACCACAGAGGACACAGAGTTAGGAGAGAAGGCACAGAGAGAGCGGAGCATGGCGCCGCAGGCGGTGGCTTCCGGACTGGGTTTGATGCGCTGCGCGCGGCATCTGCACCGAAATCTCTGTGTCCTCTGTGGTGAGTCCCCCTTCACTTCCTAAACAGAAAAAACGCCCGGCGAGGGAGACCTCGCCGGGCGTTTCCGTATTCGAAACCCATGCAAACCTAGTTGTTCATCGCCTGGAAGAAGTCGGCGTTGCACTTGGTTTCCTTGAGCTTGGAGGTCAGGAAGTCCATGCCGTCCTGCATCCCCATGGGGCTGAGGATGCGGCGCAGGACCCACATTTTCTGGAGGACATCGCGGCTGACCAGCAGCTCTTCCTTACGGGTGCCCGACTTGGTGATGTCGATGGCCGGGAAGGTGCGCTTGTCGGCCAGCTTGCGGTCGAGGATGAGTTCGGAGTTGCCGGTGCCCTTGAACTCTTCGAAAATCACTTCGTCCATGCGCGAGCCGGTGTCGATCAGGGCGGTCGCGATGATGGTCAGCGACCCGCCTTCCTCGATGTTGCGCGCCGCACCGAAGAACCGCTTGGGGCGTTGCAGGGCGTTGGCGTCCACGCCGCCGGTCAGCACCTTGCCCGAAGACGGCACCACGGTGTTGTAGGCGCGCGCGAGGCGGGTGATGGAGTCCAGCAGGATGACCACGTCGCGCTTATGCTCGACCAGGCGCTTGGCCTTTTCGATAACCATTTCGGCCACCTGGACGTGGCGCTGCGCCGGTTCGTCGAAGGTGGACGACACCNCCTCGCCCTTGACCGAGCGGGCCATGTCGGTAACTTCTTCGGGCCGTTCGTCGATCAACAGGACGATCAGATAGGCTTCGGGGTGGTTGTGCTCGATCGAGTTGGCGATCGATTGCAGCATCACGGTCTTGCCGGTGCGCGGCGGCGCGACGATCAGGCCGCGCTGGCCCTTGCCCAACGGCGCGACCATCTCGATGACGCGCGGCGTGTTGTCCTTGACGGTCGGGTTCTCGATCTCAAGATTGAGCTTCTCGTCGGGATACAGCGGCGTCAGGTTGTCGAAGTTGATGCGGTGGCGGACCGCGTCGGGCACGTCGAAGTTGATCGTGTTGACCTTGAGGAGCGCAAAGTACCGCTCGCCGTCCTTGGGGGCCCGGATCTCCCCTTCCACCGTGTCGCCAGTGCGCAGGCTGAACCGCCGCACCTGGCTGGGCGAAATGTAGATGTCGTCGGGGCCCGGCAGATAATTGGCTTCGGGTGACCGCAGGAAGCCGAAGCCGTCCTGAAGAACTTCCAACACGCCATCGCCATAGATCGCGGTGTCGTTGTCGGCCAGGGCCTTGAGAATGGCGAACAGCATGTCCTGCTTGCGCAGGCTGCTGGCATTCTCGATTTCGAGCTCCTCGGCCAACGCCAGAAGTTCGGTCGGAGACTTTTTCTTCAGCTCCTGAAGATGCATGCGGTATGTCCACGATCTGTGACGCCGACGGAAACCCGTGGCGCATGGTGCTGGGGGGACCGGACCTCATGGTCGTTGCCAAAGCAGCCGCGTGAACCGCAGGCTGGTCCGGGAAGATCAGGGAAGCGCCGGTGGAGGGGATCGCCAAATCTGGCTACCAGAACTGGCTAGACGTCAGGATGGGCCGAGACTTGACGTCTCGTCGGTTTACGGTTAGGCGCATCAACGCCCGCTGTCAATTGTTTCATTGGCATCCAACGCCGGAATTCCACATCGGCGTGCACTGATACCACGGAAGGTTGGCCCTAGAAGGGCTGTCCTCATGTCCCGTTCCGCTTGCGCGGACGGGCGATTTCAAAACGGCTTCACAATAACCAGCACGATGATCCCCAGCAACAGCAGCGTCGGCACCTCGTTGGCCACGCGATAGAATTTATGGGACCGCGTGTTGCCATCAGCCAGAAAATCCTTGCGCCAGCGGGCATAAAACCCGTGGCAAACCGCCATCAGGATAACCAGAGTCAGCTTGGCGTGCATCCACCCATCGGCCACCCACACCGGGAACATCAGGAACCCGGTGATGAATACCACCACCATGGACGGGTTCATGATGCCGCGCAGCAGGCGCCGCTCCATCACCTTGAAGGTCTCGGACTGCTCGCTGCCGGGGGCCGTTTCGGCATGGTACACATACAAACGGGGCAGATAGAACAGCCCGGCCATCCAGGTGATGATGGATACAACGTGCACCACCTTGACCCAGTCATAGGCGGCCGTGCCAAGTTCGACAATCACGGGCATCAGGCAACCCTCCAGGCGTTGGGGCAGATGGTCAGGCCAGCCGGGCACAGGCGCCCGCCGGTTTGGGAACACGGGCTGCACACCCCGACCAGGGCATCGCGCACCAGGGTCGCCAGCCCGTTGATGAACACCGGGTCCGAGGACACCGTGGGCACCCGGTGGAAGCCCGCCACGCCCTCGGCCTCGGCCAGTTCGCGGTATTCCTCGTCCAGCTCAACCAGCGTCTCGGAATGCTCCGACACGAACGCAATGGGCACCACCACCACCGGCACGCCATCAGCCCCGGCACGGCGGATCTCGGCATCGGTCGATGGCCCGATCCACTCCAGCGGGCCGACCCGGCTTTGGTAGCACACCTGCCAGTCCAGGCCCGGCAGGTCCATCTTATCGACCACGGCGGCGGCCGTCTGCTCGACCTGCCACTGGTAGGGATCACCACGGGCAATCACCTTCTTGGGCAGCCCATGGGCTGAAAACAGCACGCGCGGTTCGCCGTGGGAGGCCATCTTGCGCACCGCCTCGGCCACCCGCTGGGCCATGCTTGCGATCCNCCCCGGCGCGGTCGGCCAGCAGCACACCTCAACGGCCGGCGCCCCCAGGCCCTGCCGCGCCGCCTCCTTGCGCCACGCCTCCAGGGATGAGCCCGAGGTGGCGCCGGAATACTGCGGATAGAGCGGCAACAGCACCACCCGGTCGGGCGCAAAGGCTTTCACCGCCGCCACCGCCTCAGCCGTCATCGGATGCCAGTAGCGCATGGCCACGAACACCCGCGCCTGCCCGCCCAGCACCCCTTCCAGGGCCGCCGCCTGGTCGCGGGTTTGCTCCAGCAGCGGCGACTTGCCGCCCAGCCGGGCATAGATCTTCTGCGCCACCGGAGCACGGCGCCGGGAAATGAAATGCGCCAACGCCCAGCGGATGGGACCAGGAGCCCCAATGATCGCCGGGTCGTTGAACAGGTTGAACAGGAACGGCCGCACCGCCGCCGGGCTGTCCGGGCCCCCAAGGTTGAACAGGACAACGGCGATTTTTTCCATGCTGGCTCCGGTTTGGTGGCTTGGGTCGGAAGGGCGGGCTCTGCCCGTGCCCGCAAGGGGCCATTGGCCCCTTGACCCCAATAGTCAGAACAAACCCACTTCTTGCGCCACAGGCAGGCATCTTCAACAGGTAATGCGCTGCGCGCGGCTTTAAGCCGATCACTTCCTTAGCGCCGCAGGCGGCCACCCAAAATCATCGACCACCCACCGCCCGGCCTTGGCCCCCACTCCCGAGGTCCAGGAGGCCGAGCCTCCTGGCGGGTGCGGGCAGAGCCCGCCTTGCCTCCCCTACCCCTTAAACGCCCGGATCCGGTCCGCCAGCCGGGCCACGTTCTCCGGCGGCGTGTGGGGCACGATGCCGTGGCCGAGGTTGAACACGAACGGCCCGTGGCCCAGGGCGTTGAGGATGGTGTCCACAGCGCGGTCCATGGCCTCGCCGCCGACCACCAGCATGATGGGGTCCAGGTTGCCCTGCACGGTCACCAGCGGCTGGAGGTGCTCGGCGGCCCAGGTCACCGGCACCGTGGTGTCGATGCTGACGGCGTCGCAGCCGGACTCGCGGGCGAAGTCCTTGTACAGTTCGCCGGCGCCGCGCGGGAAGCCGATCACCGGTAGGCCCGGAACGGCGGCCTTGACCTTTTCCGTGATGCGCCGGATGGGGTCGAGCGACCAGCGGCGGAATTCAGCCTCGGGCAGCACCCCGGCCCAACTGTCGAAGATCTGCACGGCCTCGGCCCCGGCCTCGGCCTGGGCGATCAGATAATCAGCCGAGGCATCGACCAGGGTGTCGATCAGACGGCCGAACAATTCCGGTTGCCCGTAGGCCCACCGCTTGGTCTCGGCATAGTCCTTGGACCCGCCGCCCTCGATCATATAGGTCGCCACCGTCCAGGGAGCCCCACAGAAGCCGATCAGGGCCGTGGTGGGGGGGATGGCGCCCGCGAGGCCGCGAACCGTCTCCAGCACCGGCGCAAGGTGGTTTCTTACGTTGCCAAGCTGTAAAGCTTCGACGTCGGCGGCCCCGGTCAGCGGATCAAGCTGCGGGCCCTCGCCTTGCACAAAGCGCACCGAGCGCCCCAGGGCATCGGGAATGACCAGGATGTCGGAGAACAGAATGGCCGCGTCCATGCCGTATCGGCGGAGCGGCTGCAATGTGACCTCGATGGCCTTGTCTGGGCTGTAGCACAGGTTCAGGAACCCGCCGGCATCACCGCGCGTGGCCCGGTATTCCGGCAGATAGCGCCCGGCTTGACGCATCAGCCAGAACGGCGGCGGCGTCACGGTCTCGCCGGCCAGGGCACGCAGAAAACGCTTCTCGGTCTTCACTTCGGTCGTCTGGATCACGGGCTTTCCCCTTTATGCACACTCCCTACTTACACAATTCATTTTTTGAATGAAAGGTTGTGGTGGGTAGTGGATGGCTGTGGACAACGGGGATCCCATTTCCTCCCGCTGTCATCCACTCCGTTTTGCACAGATCCCTGTGGATAGAATGCGGGGTTTGGGGACCCTGGAACAGGATCTGGAAATCCCGGATCGACTCGGCGGAATGCGGCCTTCAGGCTGGGGAGATGAATCATGGGGACAGTGTGGATAACTCCTGTGGAAAAAATCTTGTGAAGGGGATTCACCGGTCGGTCGGAAAACTACCCACAGGAGGACGCTTCCCTGGACCTAATACGGCACATCGTGCACGACGGATCAGCATGCGGACCGAAAGGGCGCTTTGTCCCCGGTCTCTCGATTTTGTCCCCAGGGAGGGGTGGACAGGATTAAGGGCGGGCTCTGTTCGTGTCCGCAAGGGGNCGCAGACCCCTTGACCCCATGAGTTAAAAAAGCCCTTTTCTAGCGCCGCAGACATTTCCCTTACACGTGTGTGACGTCTGCCTGCGGCGCAATAAAATGGGGTCAAGGGGCCGCTCGGCCCCTTGCGGGTTTGGGCAGAGCCCAATCTTTCCCAATCTCCTGATTTTCTATAAAACGGATCATCGTCCTTCAAAGAGTGGGCCCCATGAAAAGCATCCACCTCCACCTAGTGTCGGATTCCAGTGGCGAGACGGTGAGCGCCATCGCGCGGGCCTGTCTGGTGCAGTTCGAGGACGTCACGGTGAATCAGCACCTGTGGTGGCTGGTCCGCACGCCGGGGCAGGCCAAGCGGGTGCTGGACGGCATCGTCGCCGACCGGGGGCTGGTGGTGTACACGGTGGTCGATGCGGCCATCCGCGAGCAGCTTGAGGATGGATTCCGGCAGCTTGATATTGCGCATATTCCGGTGCTGGACCCAGTGATGAACGCGCTGTCGGGGTTGTTGCAGGCGGCGGTGGGCGGTCAGCCTGGTCGTCAGCATGTGATGGATGCCGATTACTTCCGCCGCATCGACGCCATGCAGTTCACCATTGAGCATGATGATGGGCAGTCCATGGCGCGGGTGGCCGAGGCCGACGTCATCCTGTTCGGAGTGTCGCGGACGTCCAAGACGCCGCTGTCGATCTATCTGGCCAACCGTGGCCTGAAGACGGTCAACGTGCCGGTGGTGCCGGGCATCCCCCTGCCGGCCGAGGCCCTGACCACGCCCAGGCCGCTCAAGGTCGGGCTGACGCGCGAGCCCCGGTCGCTGACCGACATCCGGCGCAACCGGCTGCGTATGATGCGGCAGGCGCCCGACAGCAGCGACTACGCCGACGAGGAGGTGGTGCGGGCCGAGGTTCTGGACGCCCGGCGGCTGTATGCGCGCCACGGTTTTCCGGTCATCGACATGACCCGCAAGTCGATTGAGGAGGCGGCCGCCGCCATCCTGCAACTGCACATCGAACACGAACGCAAGGCCGTGGACACATGAACGATACTGAAATTCCGCGCCTTGTTCTGGCCTCGGGCAGCGCGGCGCGCCAAGCCATGCTGGCCGCCGCCGGCATCGCCTGCACCATCGATCCGCCGGCGGTTGACGAGGCCGGGGTCAAGGCCGCCCTGGGGGCCGAGGGCGCCTCGGCCGGGGACGTTGCCGAGGCCCTGGCCGAACTGAAGGCGACGCGGATTTCCCGGCGCACTCCGGGTGCTCTGGTGCTGGGCTGCGACCAGATGCTCGACTGCGAGGGGACGTGGTTCGACAAGGCGGAAACGCTGGAAGAGGCCCGCGCCACCTTGCAATCATTGCGCGGCCGGACGCATCGCCTGGTCAGCGCGGCGGTGATCGTGCGCGACGGTCAGCGGGTGTGGCACGAGGTGGCCGAGGCGCGCCTGACCATGCGGAACTTCTCCGACGCCTTCCTGGACGGCTACCTTGTCGCCGCCGGGCCGGGTATCTTGGGCAGCGTCGGCTGCTATCACATCGAGGGACTGGGCGTGCAACTGTTCGACCGCATTCAGGGCGACACCTTCACCATCCGTGGCCTGCCGCTGCTGCCGCTGCTGGGCTTCCTGCGCGGCTGGGGCGTGGTGACGCCATGATGCTCACTGGCAAGGCCCGGTTGGCGGGGGTCCTGGGGTGGCCGGTGGCGCATTCGCTGTCGCCGCGCCTGCATGGCTTCTGGCTGCACCGCCACGGCATCGACGGCGCCTATCTGCCCCTGCCGGTGCGGTCGGAGGACTTCCTGGAGGTCGTCCGCGCCCTGCCCAAGGCCGGCTTTCGCGGCGCCAACGTTACCGTGCCGCATAAGGAGGCGGCGTTTGCCCTGTGCCGCGATCATGGTCGCCTCAGTGACCGGGCGCGGCGGGTCGGGTCGGTCAACACCCTGGTCTTTGCCGAGGATGGCGTGATCGAGGGCGACACCACCGACGGCTTCGGCTTCGTCGCCAACCTGCGCCAGGAGGCCCCCGACGACCGCTGGACCCGAGGCCGGGCGGTGGTGCTGGGGGCTGGCGGCGCGGCGCGTTCGGTGGTGGCTGGACTGCTGGAACTGCCGGGGATCACCGAACTGGTCCTGGCCAACCGTACTCTGAGGCGGGCCGAGGAGGTGGCGGCTGATCTGGCCGATGCACGCATCCGGGTGTGTGCCCTGGATGGGACGGCGGCGTTCGCGGACCACTGCGCCCTGGTGGTCAACACCACCTCGGTCGGCCTGAAGGGCGAGCAGTCCCTGCCCATGCCGCTCGACGCTTTGGACCCCGCCGCGCTGGTCACCGACATCGTTTATCACCCGCTGGTCACCCCGTTTCTGGCGGCGGCCCAGGCGCGCGGTAACCCCATCGTAGACGGCCTGGGGATGCTGCTGCACCAGGCGCGGCCGGGGTTTCAGGCGTGGTTCGGGGTCGATCCCGAGGTTGACGCCGACCTCCGGGCGCATGTTCTCGCGGGGGCGGTGTGATCGTCCTGGGGGTCACCGGGTCCATCGCCATGGGCAAGTCCACCGCCTGCGCCATGCTGCGGGCCCAGGGCGTGCCGGTCCACGACGCCGATGCCACGGTGCACCGCCTGTTTTCCATGGGCGGCGCAGCGGTGCCGCTGCTGGCCGAGGCATTCCCCGGCGTGGTGGTCGCCGGCGTGGTGGACCGCGCCCTGCTCGGCCCGCGCGTGCTGAACGACCCGGTTGCGCTGACCCGCCTTGAGGGCATCGTCCATCCCCTGGTGCGGGCCGAGGAGAAAACCTTCCTCGACACCCACCGCCGGGCCGGACGGCGGGTTGTTGCGCTGGACATCCCGTTGCTCTTTGAAACCGGCGGCGAGCGTCGGTGTGATGCTGTGGTGGTGGTCACCGCCCCTGCCCTCATCCAACGCCAGCGCGCCCTGCGCCGGCCAGGGATGACGCCCGAAAAGCTCAAGGCCATCCTCGTCCGCCAGATGCCTGACGCCGAGAAACGCCGCCGGGCGGATTTCGTCGTGCCGACCGGGCTGGGCAAGGCCGTGACATGGCGGGCCTTAGCTCGTATTCTGGGGGACGTCTAAGATGCGGGCTCTGCCCGCNCCCGCCAGGAGGCTGGCCTCCTGGACCTCGGGAGTTGGCGGCGGTGTCAAGCCGCGCGCAGCGCATTATTCGTCGCGGTTTGATGCCTGCGGCGCAAGAGAATGAATATTCATGGGGTCAAGGGGCCAATGGCCCCTTGCGGGCACGGGCAGAGCCCGTACTTTTTTTAACGCGGGGCCAGTAAATGCGTGAGATCGTTCTCGACACGGAAACCACGGGGTTTGAGCCCAGTGAGGGCGACCGCATGGTCGAGGTTGGCTGTGTGGAGTTGCTCAACCATGTCCCGACGGGGGTGACGTTTCACCGCTATATGAACCCTGAGCGTGACATGCCCGAGGCGGCCGAGCGGGTGCATGGATTGTCCATTGCGTTTCTGTCCGACAAGCCGCTGTTCAAGGACATTGCCCAGGACTTTCTGGATTTCGTGGGCGACGCGCCGCTGATTATCCACAACGCGGCCTTTGACATGAAGTTCATCAACGCCGAGTTGGCCCTGTGCGGTCGCCCACCTTTGCCGTTCGAGCAGGCGGTGGACACGGTCGGCATGGCGCGGCGGCGGTTTCCGGGGGCGCCGGTCAGCCTGGACGCCCTGTGCCGGCGGTTTGGCATCGACAACTCGCACCGTGACAAGCACGGCGCGTTGCTGGACTCCGAGCTTCTGGCCGAGGTGTATCTGGAACTGCGCGGCGGTCGGGAGCCGGGCCTGGAACTGGGCGCCAAGGGCAGCAGTCAGACCGTGGAGCGGGTCCAGATCGCCCGCCCCTTCCGCGCCCCCCGCCTCCACGCCGCGACGCCCGAGGAGGTGGCCGCCCATCGTGCCTTCCTCGAAAAAAAGGTCAAGGGCGCCCTGTGGCTGGCTGACGAAGCGGCTGAGGCCGAACGAGTCCCGGCTTAAGGAAACCACTGCAAGGGATTAACCACAGAGGACACAGAGGACGCAGAGGGTTCGGCGCATGCGGTCCGCGCGGAGCGCATCAAAGTCCTTCGGGACAAGACGGCTGGCGGCACGACTCCGAACTCTCTGTGCCTTCTCTTCTAACTCTGTGTCCTCTGTGGTCCCCCGCTTCACTTCCTTCACATCCCGCGCACAGAAAAAGGGCGGCCCCCATCACACCGGGCCGCCCTTTGTGTCTCCGCCCTGTTTCACGTGAAACAGCGGCCGGGAATAACTTTAGTTGGTCGGCGTGTCGCTCTGCTGCTGCTGCTCGGCGGCCTGGGCCATGCGGCTGCGGTAGAGCTGAACGAAGTCGATGGGTTGCAGCATCAGCGGCGGGAAGCCGCCGTCGCGGGTGATGTCGGCGATCAGGTTGCGGGCGAACGGGAACATCATGCGCGGCGCTTCGATCAGCAGCAGCGGCTGGAGGTGTTCCGGCTGTTCCGGGGTAACCTGCACCACGGCGCCATAGGCCAGTTCCAGGATGAACGCCGGGGTCTCATCGACGGTAGCCTGCACGTTGAAGTGCAGCACGATCTCGAAGTAGTTGTCGTTGAGGCGGCGGGCCTGAACGTCAACCTGGATCGGAATGTCGGGCGCCTTGGTCATCTGGCTGAAGATCGCCGGCGCGTTGGGGGCCTCGAACGACAGATCCTTGATGTACTGGCCGCTGATGACCAGCGGGGCCGGCTGCTGGTCGGCGCCTTCGGTTGGCTGCGGCTGGGGGGTGGTGTCGCTCATCTGGTGGATCTCCCTGGAGTCGCGGAAAAATGGGGTCGTGGAAAAATGATTGTATCGGGGCTATCACGGATCGCCCCGTCCGGCAACGGGCAGTGGCTCTGGCTTGTCCCGGACCTAGTCGCGCTTGATGCGCGGCCGATCGTCGGGTGCTGTCGGGCCAGCGCTGTCGTCGGGCGGGGNGACGTCGCGATAGTCGCCCTCAATGTCAACAGGCCCGCTATAGGGGGGGCTGCCTGGTCCCGGTCCATGGCCGGGCGGAGGCGGGCCGAACCCGCCGCCGCGCACGTGCACCTTGCCCGCCCGAACGGCGCCGCCCAGCCAGCCGAGCAGGCCGGTGCGCACCGGCGGCAGGAACAGGAGAAGGCCCATCGCATCGGTCACGAAGCCGGGCGTCAGCAACAGCACGCCGGCGACCAACAGGCAGGCGCCGTCGAACACCTCGCGCAACGGCACCTCGCCCCGCTCCACGCTGGTTTGGGCGCGGCGCAGGGTGGCAAGGCCCTGGGCGCGCAGCAGGGCGGTCCCGGCGACTGCGGTCAGCAGCACCAGGGCGATGGTGGGCCACAGGCCGAGAACACCCCCGACCTGGATGAACACCGCGATTTCGATTAACGGAACCGCGATAAACAAACTCAGAATGACCAGTGGCATGCTTGCCCTTTTCCGTCCGAGGGCTTATCTAGTCCTCAGGACCATCGCCGAAAAGGGCAGGCGGGGCAAGGTGGCATGGTGGGNGTTTCTGCATGTCGTCGTCGCCGCCTCGAACGGTTAGCCTCCCAAACGCCCAACAGCCCCGGGGACAGTATGAGCCAGGGTATCCAGTTCATTGACATCATTTTCCTCGGCCTCGTCGCCGGTTTCCTGGTGCTGCGCCTACGCAGCGTACTGGGGCGGCGCACTGGTAACGAGCGGCCCCCCAAGGATCCCTACGCCGCCAAGGATCCTTACGCCGAACGTCCCCAGGACGATGCGCGGGAAGAGACCAGGGACGACAACGTCATCGAGCTGCCCGGTCGCCGGGTGGAGCGGGCCGACGCTGCCGGGCCGCAGACGCCGCTTGAGGCTGGCCTGACGCAGATCCGCCTGGCCGATGGCGCGTTTGATCCCGAGACGTTCCTGTCGGGCGCCCGCATGGCCTTCGAGATGATCGTCGGATCCTTTGCCAAGGGCGATACCAAGACCCTGCGCCCGCTGTTGGCCGACGACGTCTATCGTAACTTTGAGGCCGCCATCAAGGACCGCGAAAGCCGCGGCGAAACGATGGAGACCGAGGTCGGTTCGTTCAAGAGCATCAGCATCGACACCGCCGAAATGCGCAAGCGCATGGCTTATGTCACGGTGCGGTTCGTGACCGAGCAGATGACCATGGTGCGCAACGCCGAAGGCGTCGTCCTCGAAGGGGACCCGACGCGGTTCGAGCCGGTGACCGACCTGTGGACCTTTGCCCGCGATACCAGCGGCCGGGATCCCAACTGGCAGCTCGTCGCCACGGAAACGCCCGAGGACGAGGCCGAGGACACCGTGAGCGACGAAGCGTAAGGCTGAAGGACTGTTGGGGGGTGGTCGTATCGTGACGAGGATTCCACGGATCAGGGGCGCCGTTTGCGCCTCCCTGGTGCTGGCAACATTGGCCGCCTGTTCGCCGGCCGACCGCCCCGCCGCTCCTGCCCTGCCGGACGGTATGAGTCTGACCCCGGTGGCCTTTGACGCCCTGCCCGGCTGGTCGGAAGATCGCGTTTCCGAAGCGCTGCCCGCCTTGCGCCGGTCGTGCGACCGGCTCGACGTGATGGCCGCCACCAAGGGCGCCGACGTGTGGCTCGGCCCCGGCGCCTATGGCGGTACGCTCAGCGACTGGGTGGAACTGTGCGGGGACCTTGACCGTGCCGTCCCGCCGACCGTGGGCGCCGACGAGATCACCCTCCGTGCCTTCCTGCAAAGCCGCTTCCAGCCCTATGCCGTGAGCTTCACCGATGAGGCGGGCGCGCAGCGCTCCGATGGCATGTTCACCGGGTACTACGAGGCCGAACTGCGCGGCGCGCGGGAACCCTCGCTGGAGTATCCGGTGCCGGTGCACGCGGTGCCGGCCGATCTGGTCAGCGTCGATCTGGCGGCCAGCAACCCGGACCTCGGCGCTCCGGTGCCGCTGGTCGGGCGGCGCGACGGCACTATGGTACGGCCCTACTGGACGCGGGCCGAGATTGACGACGGCGCGCTCAATGGCAGCGCGCCGGTGCTGTTTTGGGCGGCCGATGCCGTGGACGTCCATGTTCTGCACATCCAGGGATCGGGCCGCGTGGTGATGCCCGATGGTGCGGTCGAGCGCATCGGCTATGCCGGAAACAATGGTCATGCCTTCGTGGGCCTGGGGCGCATCATGCTCGACCGGGGCGTGGTCGAGCCGGGCAAGGGCTCCATGCCGCATATCCGCGCCTGGCTGAAGGCCAATCCCGAGGCGGCGCATGACATCATGCGCCAGAACCCGCGTTACATTTTCTTCCGTCGCATCCCCGGCACTGCCGATGGCCCCATCGGCGCGCTCGGCGTGCCGCTGACCCCCAAGCGGTCGGTGGCGGTGGACACCCGTTATGTGCCGCTGACCGTGCCGTTGTGGCTGGACACCCATGATCCGGACAACCGGCCGCTGCGCAGGCTGGTGGTGGCCCAGGACGTCGGCAGCGCCATCAAGGGCGCGGTGCGCGGAGACTTCTTTTGGGGCTTTGGCGAACCGGCTCTGGCCGACGCCGGCCGCATGAAAAGCCGTGGCACCTGGTACCTGCTGCTGCCGCGCGACCGGGCGCCGGAGTCCTGAGGCTGGTTGCATTCAGTGCTTTCCGCTGTCGCGGAACGGGCTCCCGCCCGAACCCGGCTGGAGCAAGCTCCAGACCACCTTGTTTTTTTTAAAGAAGACTGGGGTGCGGGGTCTCCCCGCGCGGGTGTGGGCGGCAGCCCACCAAGGCCAGCGGGTCCCTGTCCGGGCCGGAGATTCGGTGCTATGGTACTGCAATAGATGACCAACCGGCTCGGTTGTCTGCCGCCTATGCGAGGTCTTTGCCCCCGATGACCCAGAAAACCGACGCTTCTCCCCACGCCAAGGGTTCCCCCCATGTGGGCCTGTTCGTCACCTGCTTGGTCGACGTCTACCGTCCGTCGGTGGGGTTCGCCGCCCTGGCCCTGCTGGAGCGCGCCGGGTGCCGCGTGTCGGTGCCCGACGAGCAGACCTGCTGCGGCCAACCAGCCTGGAATACCGGGGATCGCGCCACGACGCGGCGCATGGCCGAACGCCTGATCGCCCAGTACGAGGGGTTCGACTACATCGTCCTGCCCTCGGCATCGTGCGCCGGCATGGTCAAGGACTACCCCGAGGTGTTCAAGGGCGATGCCGCGTGGCTGGCCCGCGCGCAAGCGGTGTCGGAAAAAACCTGGGAGCTGACCTCGTTCCTGACCGACGTCATGGCGTTCGAGGGCATCGAGGCGGCCTATGACGGCGTGGCCGCCTACCACGACAGTTGCACCGGCCTGCGCAAGTTCAAAATCCGCGAACAGCCGCGCGCCCTGTTGTCCAAGGTCGCCGGGCTGGAGGTCCGCAACCTGTCCGAACCCGAGGAATGCTGCGGCTTCGGCGGCACCTTCTGCGTCAAGTTCGGGGACATTTCCTCGCGCATGGTCAGCGACAAGGCGGACGACATCATGGGCACCGGGGCCGACACCCTGCTGGCCGGCGAGGTTGGGTGCCTGCTCAACATGGCCGGGCGGCTCAAGCGGGTCGGCTCGCCCATCAAGGTCCGCCATGTGGCCGAGGTGCTGGCCGGCATGACCGCCGACGCGCCGCCCATCGGCGACGGGGAGGGTTAGACATGGAGCAGTCCACCAGCCACACCTTCAAGGAAAACGCCCACAAGGCGATTGACGACGCCAACCTGCGCGTCTCGCTCCAGACCATGAAGACCGGGTTTCGCGCCAAGCGCTCGGCCGCCGTCGCCAAGCTGCCCGAGTTCGAGGCCCTGCGCGACGAGGGCAAGCGCCTGAAGGACCACGTCCTGGCCAATCTCGACTTCTACCTGGAGGCGTTTGAGGCCAAGGTTCTGGAGCAGGGCGGCCATGTCCATTGGTGCGCCACCGCCGAGGACGCCCGTCAGGCGGTGCTGACCATCTGCCGCGACCACAACGCCCGCACCGTGACCAAGGGCAAGTCGATGATCGCCGAGGAACTCGGCCTCAACGCCTTCCTCGAACGCGAGGGCGTGACGCCCATTGAGACCGATCTCGGTGAATACATCATCCAGCTCCGCCACGAGCCGCCCAGCCACATCGTCGCCCCCGCCCTGCACGTCCGCAAGGAGGCTGTGGCCGACGCCTTCCGGGCCACCCACACGCACCTCGCGCCCGACCGCGACCTGAGCGAGCCGCGCCAGTTGCTGGACGAGGCGCGGTCCGAACTGCGCGACAAGTTCCTGGCCGCCGACATCGGCATCACCGGCGCCAACGCCCTGATTGCCGAGACCGGATCGACCATCATCGTCACCAACGAAGGCAACGGTGACCTCACCCAGTTGCTGCCCAAGGTGCATGTGGTGATCGCCAGCCTGGAAAAGGTGGTGCCGACCCTGGAGGATGCCACCACCATCCTGCGCCTGCTGGCCCGCTCGGCCACCGGGCAGGAGTTTTCCAGCTACACCACCTTCTCGACCGGCCCGCGCCGTCCCGAGGACACCGACGGGCCGGAGGAATTCCACGTCATCCTGCTCGACAACGGCCGCACCAAGATGCTCGGCTCGGAGTTCGAGGAGATGTTGCGCTGCATCCGCTGCGGCGCCTGCATGAACCACTGCCCGGTGTACGGCGCGGTCGGCGGCCATGCCTATGGCTGGGTCTATCCCGGCCCGATGGGTTCGGTCCTGACCCCGGCGCTCATCGGCATCGAGAACGCGGCCCCGTTGCCCAACGCCTCGACCCTGTGCGGGCGGTGCGAAGCCGTGTGCCCGATGAAGATCCCCCTGCCCCGCATGTTGCGCGACTGGCGGGAGCGTGAGTTCGCCGCCAAGCTGACGCCGGACCGCCAGCGCTGGGGCCTGCAACTGTGGGCCTTTGCGGCGACCCGCCCGGCGTTGTACCGTCTGGGCACGCGCCTTGTGGCCCGCATGATGGCCCTGGCCGGGGGTCGGCGCGGCCGGCTGAGCACGCTGCCCCTGGCGGCCGCCTGGACCCAGTCGCGTGACATGCCGACGCCGCGCGGGGAGACCTTCATGGACCTCTACCGGCGTCGCTCCTCTTCAACCAGCCAAGCTGCAACCGGCAAAAAGGGCTGACCCGTCCAATGGCTCGCATCAGCGCGCATGACAAGGTGCTGCACGACCGTCTGCGGGCGGCCTATGAACGCAACGTGGTCAGCATCTACACTGAGTTCCAGCGCCTCAACACGCCCGGATCACCGGTGTTCAACCCGTGGGAAAGCGTGCTGCCGCTGCTCGTCCTGCTGCTGCTGGCGGTCATCGTCTTGCTGGTTGGGGGGATTCTGGTCGGCATGGGCGCCCTGGTCATGGGCTTGGCGATTTATGCCCTGGTGATACGCAAGTGGCTGGCCCGGCAGGTCTACAACCGTGCCCTGATCACCTTGATGGTGGATGCCAAGACGTTTCAGGCGGTGTGGGACCATGGCGGGGTGGTGTTGGCCATGACCGACCGGCCACAGCATCAGGCCCGTGCCCCGCGCGGCAGTTGGCGGGCCTTCGTGGACCGTTACCTGCCGCAGGCCGACGGGGCGGATCCCCTGACCGCGCCCCCGGCGGGCGCGTCCTTCGGGCCGGGAGCCGACCGGCGCTCCGGGTTTAGCAGAGAAGTGGAGTGACGCCATGACCAGCAGCGGTTCTACCAGTTCTCGGGCAACCGTCCTCGACGGCATCCGCCGGGCTCACAACCGGGGTCCGCTGGACGCCCAGGCTCAGGAGGTCTTGCGCCAGGGCATCAAGACGCCGGGCTCCAGGGTTGTGCCGGCCCGTGCCCAGGGTGACCACGCCCACCATCTCGCCTTATTCGCCGAAATGGCCCAGGCGGTGGCGGCAACGCTGGTTCGCGTGGACGGCTGGGCGGGCGTGCCCGAGGCCGTAGCTGACTACCTCAAGGGCCACAACCTGCCGACCGATCTGGCTGTGGCCCCCGACCCCCGGCTCGACGGGCTGGCCGGGCATGGCCTGTTCACCGTGCGGCGCGGCCCCGCCCTGCCCCAGGATGTGGTCGGCGTGGCGGCGGCCTTCGGCGGGATTGCCGAAACCGGGACGCTGATGCTGGTTTCCGGGCCGGACACCCCGACCTCGCTCAACTTCCTGCCCGACGTGCATGTGGTTGTGGTGGCGGCGTCCGATATCGGCGGCACTTACGAGGAAGCCTGGGCGCGCCTGCGGCTGCGCTACCCGGCGACCCTGCCGCGCACCGTCAACCTCATCACCGGGCCGTCGCGTACCGGCGATATCGAACAGACCATCCAGCTCGGTGCCCACGGCCCGCGCCGGCTTCACATCGTCCTGGTCGATGACCGCGCGCAGGCGTAGCCGCCGGGCTCTGTCCGCCGACGAGGATCGGTTGTGGCGTCTGGTCACCAAGAACGCCGTGCCCCTCGATGCCGAGGCGCGCGGCCTGTTCGTCGAGGCGCTGAGTGAAGACGATATCCCACTGCCCGAAATATCGCCCCCGCCGGTGCCTAAACCCGCGCCCCCGGTCGTAGCCCCCGCCAAAAACCCCGCTCCCAAGCCGGATGACGCCTTCTGGCCGCCGCTGCCCGACTTCCGCATTGGTGAAAAGGTCACGGCGGCCGCCGTCCAGGTGCGCCGCGCCCTGCCCGGCCTTGAACACGGCAAAAGTCCCGGCGTGGACAAGCGCACGGCGCAGCGGTTCAAGCGCGGTCGCATGGACATCGACGGCACCATCGACCTGCACGGCATGACCCAGGAAGCCGCCCACATCGCGCTCAATCGGTTCGTTGAAACGGGCGCGGCGACCGGCAAGCGGTGCCTGCTGGTGGTCACTGGCAAGGGCACGCGCGGCGAAGGCGTGCTGCGCCGTGCCGTGCCGCGCTGGCTGAACGATGAACGGCTGCGCGGCCTCATCCTGTCCTACAGCCATGCCCAGCCCCAGCACGGCGGTTCCGGTGCGCTGTACGTCCTGCTCAAGCGGCGCCGCGAGACGTGACACCGTTTGGCGCCCGCATCCGCGACCTGCGCCGGGTGCGCGGGGTGACGCTCACCCAGATGGCCGCCGACCTGGACGTTTCGGCCGCGTATCTTTCGGCCCTGGAACACGGCAAGCGCGGCAAGCCCGGCCCCGGACTGGTCATGGAAATCTGCGGCTACTTCGGCCTGATCTGGGACGAGGCCGAGGCCCTCAAACGCCTCGCCGACCTGTCCCACCCCAAGGTAACCCTCGACACCGGTGGCATGACCCCCCAGGCCACCGCCTTCGCCAACCGCCTGGCCGAAACCCTCCGCGACCTCGACGCTGACGCCATCGCCGCCCTGGACGACCTGCTGGTTCGGGTGAGACCGCCAAAGCCGCACCATCGGCGGGGGCGGTAGAGGCGGGCTCTGCCCGCACCCGCCAGGAGGCTTGCCTCCTGGACCTCATGAATGGTTGGCATGGAAAGTCGCGCGTAGCGCACGGGAGGCTTAGCGGGCTTGCTGGCGGCGCAGGAGCAAAAGCTTTTTCCAACTCACGGGGTCCGGGGCCAATGGCCCCGGCGGAGTTTGGGGCTGGCCCCATCCCTCTCCGATTATCTACAGAATAAACCGGCTCAAGTCGCCCTTTTGGGCCAATGCCCCCACGCGTTCCTGGACCAGGGCGGCGGTGATCGGGACGGTTTCGCCGCCGCGGTCGGTGGCGGTGAAGCTGATTTCCTCCAGCAGGCGTTCGAGCACGGTGTGCAGGCGCCGCGCCCCGATGTTTTCGACCGAGCTGTTGATTTCGGCGGCCAGGGCGGCGACGGCCTCGATGGCCTCGTCGGCGAACTCAAGGGTCACGTCCTCGGTCGCCATCAGGGCTTTGTACTGCTTGATGAGGCTGGCTTCGGGCTCGGTCAGGATGCGGCGGAAGTCGTCCTTGGTCAGGGCCTTCAGCTCGACCCGGATGGGCAGGCGGCCTTGCAGTTCGGGCAGCATGTCGCTGGGCTTGGCGAGGTGGAAGGCGCCCGAGGCGATGAACAGGATGTGGTCGGTCTTGACCGCGCCGTGCTTGGTCATGACGGTGGTACCCTCGATCAGCGGCAGCAGGTCGCGCTGCACGCCTTCGCGCGACACTTCGCCGCCGCCGCTGCGGCCGTCATGGCGCCCGGTGATCTTGTCGATCTCGTCGAGGAACACGATGCCGTGGTTCTGCACGGCGTCGAGGGCGTCCTTGGCCACCTGCTCCTCGTCGAGCAACTTGTCGGCCTCCTCGCGGACCAGCACCTCATAGCTGGCGGTCACGGTCATCTTGCGCGGCTTGGTGCGGCCGCCAAAGGCCTTGCCGAAGATGTCGTTGAGGTTGACCATGCCCATCTGGCCGCCGGGCATTCCAGGGATGTCCATGGTCGGCAGGGACATGCCGGCGCTGTCCTGGACGTGGACCTCGATCTCCTTGTCGGCCAGCTTGCCCTCGCGCAGCATCTTGCGGAACTGCTGGCGGGTTTCCGGGCGCGCGGTGTCGCCGACCAGGGCGTCGAGGACGCGTTCCTCGGCGTTCATTTCGGCTTTGGCATGAACCGCCTTGCGCAGGCGTTCGCGGGTTTCCTGAAGGGCGATCTCGACCAGGTCGCGGATGATGCTTTCGACATCGCGGCCGACGTAGCCGACCTCGGTGAACTTGGTCGCCTCAACCTTGATGAATGGCGCCTGGGCCAGCTTGGCGAGGCGGCGGGCGATCTCGGTCTTGCCGACGCCGGTCGGGCCGATCATCAGGATGTTCTTGGGCAGCACCTCTTCGCGCAGGGCCTCGGGCAGTTGCTGGCGGCGCCAGCGGTTGCGCAGGGCGATGGCGACGGCGCGCTTGGCGTCATCCTGGCCGACGATGTAGCGGTCCAGCTCGGAAACGATTTCGCGGGGGCTGAAGGCGGTCATCTACAGGCTCTCCAGCACGACGTTGTGGTTGGTGTAGACACAGATGTCGGCCGCAATGGCCATGGACCGGCGGGCGATGGCCTCGGCGTCCATGTCGTCGCGGTCGGCCAGGGCGCGGGCGGCGGCCAGGGCGTAGGTCCCGCCGGACCCGATGCCGATGATGCCGTCGGCCGGTTCAAGAACGTCTCCGGTGCCGGTCAGGATCAGCGACACGTCCTTGTCGACCACGGCCATCATGGCCTCCAGCCGGCGCAGGTAGCGGTCGGTGCGCCAGTCCTTGGCCAGTTCGACGCAGGCGCGGGTAAGTTGGCCGGGGTGCTGCTCCAGCTTGGCTTCCAGGCGCTCGAACAGGGTGAAGGCGTCGGCGGTGGCGCCGGCGAATCCGGCCAGGACGCCGGTGGCCAACGGCCGGACCTTGCGTGCGTTGGCCTTGACCACGGTGGCGCCCAGGGTGACCTGCCCGTCACCGGCGATGACGACGCGGCCGTTCTTGCGCACGGACAGGATGGTCGTGCCGTGCCACAGGGGGCTGTCGGAGGATGTCATGGACTCACCGGGCTGTTGAGGAATCGGGGGGCGGAGGAACCCCCGAAACATGGGTCAGGCGCGGAGAGGGGTCAAGACCGCACAGGCCCGGCAGGCGCCCCGCCAGGACGGGCAAGCAGAAAGAGCGGAAACATGTAGGAAACTACTTGGCGTCGTGGTATCTCATTTGCTATCTTATCGTGCGACTGATCGCAATGCACCAATAAGTTGTCACCCATCCTTTGTGGGATGATCTTTTTGCCATTTTGGCTTGCCCTTTTGGGATGACCCCTTTGCTCAAGTCGACGCCGCACACCTCCGCTCCGCCGCACGATGCCGCAAAGGCCGTGAAGACCCTGACCAAGGCCATTCAGACGGCCACCGATCTACGAGCTGAACTCAAGGCATCGGCCCTGCACGAAGAAACCCACTTGCTGGACGCGTTTCTATGCTCGGTCGAGGAACGGCTCAACGCCCTGGCCGCCATCGGGGACCAGGGTTCCGTATCATCGGTCGCGGACAGCAAGCCTTAGTCGCGACGGCCCATGCTGCGCAGCAGTTCGAGCACGTTCTTGCGCATGTCGCTGTTGGCCAGGCGCCAGTAGGCCCGCACCAGTTCCAGCGTTTCGTTGCGCGACAGTTCGTTCTGCTCGTAGGCCGGCATCGGCGATTCGCCCAGGCCGGCCTGTTCGGGCAGGTTCTGGGTCGGGCGGCCGTCGGTGATGTCGGTCCCGATGTCTTCAAAGAAGAACGAAATGCTCACGCCCATCACGCGCGCCACGTCATAGAGCCGCGATGCCGACACCCGGTTGGAGCCGCGCTCGTATTTCTGGATCTGCTGGAATGTTACGCCAACCGCGCCAGCAAGCTGTTCCTGGCTCATGCCGAGCAGCGTGCGGCGCAGGCGCAGCCGCTTGCCGACGTGCACATCAATCGGATCCGGGCCGTATTCCTTGGCCGTAATCGGCTGGCGGCGACGGGCCTTGGGCTTGTCCATATCGGTATCGGTCACAGTGCGCCTCATATTCGCGGGCTGAAGTGAAGGACCTAATTGCAGGGTCCTTAGTTTGCAACATACCGGGGCTCTATTCAGACGGCTAGTTGAAAGACTTTCATCGAACGCTCTCAGGGTGTGATGTCTGGGCTTATTGTGGCGGTGCGGGTTGGCGGAACCCTCGAACGCTGTTAAATAACCAGCAGTGTCCCAGCCGGAGCGGCCTTCATGCGCCAAGCCACGATAGAGCGAGTGACCAACGAAACCGCCATCACCGTGACCGTCAACCTCGACGGCACAGGGGTATACGATGTGAAGACGGGCGTTGGATTTCTCGACCACATGCTTGAACAGTTGTCGCGGCATTCGCTGATTGACTTGACGGTGCGCGCCAAGGGTGACACCCACATCGACGACCACCACACGGTCGAAGACACCGCCCTGGCCATCGGCGAGGCGATTTCTCGCGCGCTCGGCGACCGCAAGGGCATCACCCGCTATGGCTCGGCCATGGTGCCGATGGATGAAACCCTGACCCAGGTCAGCCTGGACCTGTCCAACCGGCCGTATCTGGTGTGGAAGGTGACGTTCACGCGCGACAAGCTGGGCACCATGGACACCGAACTGTTCAAGGAATGGTTTCAGGCCCTGTCCCAGACGGCGGGCATGACCCTGCACGTGTGGAACCACTACGGCGAGAACAACCACCACATCGTCGAGAGCGCCTACAAGGCCCTGGCCCGCGCCCTCCGCCAGGCCATCGAGATCGACCTCCGCAAGGCCGACGCCGTGCCGTCCACCAAGGGCGTGTTGGGCGGCTCGCTGTAAGAGCGGTTTCCATTCTTGAACCACGGCGTGGTGGGCTGCCGCCCACGCCCGCTTGGGGCCAATGGCCCCAAACCCTCTTTCGTTTTTCAAGAAAGACAAGGAGGTCTGGAGCCTCGCTCCAGGCGGGCCAGGGCGGCAGCCCGTCCGCGCCAGCGGACCATTATGGCTCAAGGCTCAACGTCCTCCGGCCCATCACTCTCCCCCTCGCCATCTTCAGCGCGGGTGTCGTTGACGTGGCGGCGGCGCAGGGCCAGGGCGTCCAGGGCCGGTCCGATGGGCGCGAACAGGCTCAGGCCGCCGCTGGCTGGTGCTCCGGTCGCGATACCCACCACCGCCCCCGTCGCGTCGAGCAGCGGCCCGCCGAGCAGCCCGGCCGGGGCGCCGACATCGGCCACGATCTCGGGCAGGCCGGCGGCGGTCTGGGACAGTCCTCCGACCACGCCGCGTGTCACCGTGGACCGCCGGCTGCGGGTGCGCGGGTTGGCGATGGCATAGACGTCGGCGGCCTCTTTCACCGGCTCAAGGTGGAGCGGCAACGGCCGATGTCCGGCCTTTTCCACCTGCACCAGGGCCACGGCGCGCTGATCGTCCCGGCGCAGGACCGAGCCGAGAAACCCGCGCCCGGTGGGCAGGGTGATGCGCACCGTGTCGGTGCCGGCCACGGCGTCGAAGGTGGTCAATATGAGATCCGGCGCGATGAAGAAGCCCGACGCAGGGCTGCCGGACTCATTCGATTGCCCGTTCTCCACCGTTACGACAGCGTGACGAATTATCTCGATGTTGGCCAGCAGGCCGTCGTCGAAGGGGGCCACGGCGGGCAGCCAGCGGCGCTCGAAGGTGTTGGTGCGGAGCACGGCCTCGGGTGTCGGGCGTGGCGCGCTGACCAGGGCGATGAGGCCCGGATCGGCTGCGAAGTTGGCGGTGGCCTGGGCGAATGCCTCCATGACCAGGGCCACCGGCGCGCTGCCGACCGGCCGGGACAGGTCGTGATACCCGGCTGTCGTCGCCTCCAGCACCACCTTTTTCTCCAGCACCGAGAACACCTGCCAGTATACCCGCACCGCCCCCTGCCCGGTCTGGGCATCGAGCGGCGCGTTGGTCAGCAGGCTTGCCACCTCGCACAGGTTGAGGCGGATGTCGTCGATCTGGGCGCTGACCAGATAGGCGGGCGCGGCGCGGTTGCGCTCCTTGCGCTCGAACAGGGCGGCGGGGTCGCCCAAGACGGTGTGGCCGGCCAAGCTCATTTGTTCATGGAACAGGCCGTTCCAGTTGATGTCCTTGGCCAGCACGGCGCCGGAGTTCCACCAGATGTTTTCGCCGCCCCGGATGCAGTCCAGGCCGTCGCGGTAGGCCCCGATGCGCCGGCCGCGTCGCAGGGCGATGGCAGCCTTTTCAAAGCGTAGCGGGGCGAGCACGGCCGGGGTGCCGCCGCGTTCGGGGGTTTGCCACACCGGCACGGCCACGGGCACGGGGTCCACCTGCATTCCGGGCGCGCAGGCCCCGAGCAGGAGAACCGCCAGCAGGCCCCCTGCCCGGCTCCGGAGTGGCGGCATTTTCGACCCTTGCATGGCTCCCCCTGGTGCCGCGATTTTCGCGAAATAATGCAACCACTGTATGTATATCATCGTCATCCGGCAAGTCTCGGCCGACCGCGCGGCGCGGCAGGCTTCCGCGCGCCGTCGCAAGCTGATACAAGGGGCGCCTCCGAGCGAAGACTCCACAACGGAAGCGCGTCATGACGGTAGCCATTATCGACTACGGATCAGGCAATCTGCGGTCTGTCGCCAAGGCGTTCGAGCGCGCGGTGGCCGAGGCCGGGCTGACCATGGATGTGGTGGTCACGGACCAAGCCGACGTGGTGCGCGCCGCCGACCGCATCGTGCTGCCCGGCGTCGGCGCCTTTGGCGACTGCCGCAAGGGTCTGGACGCCGTGCCCGGCATGGTCGAGGCGATGACCGAGGCCGTGTTCACCCGTGGCCGCCCGTTCCTGGGCATCTGCGTGGGGATGCAACTTCTGGCCGATCGGGGCCTGGAGCATGGCAGCCATCCGGGCCTGGGGTGGATTCCTGGCGACGTGGTGCCTCTTGCGCCGGCTGACGCGACGCTCAAGATTCCGCACATGGGGTGGAACGAACTGGAGTTCGATACTGGCGCCCATGCGCTGTTGGCCGGTATCGAGCCGGGCGACCACGCCTACTTCGTCCACAGCTATCATTTCGCGGTGGCCGACCCCGCCGACCGTCTTGCCACCGTGGACTATGGGGGACCGATCACGGCAGTGGTCGCGCGCGGCACCGTTGCCGGAACCCAGTTCCACCCCGAGAAAAGCCAGGCCACCGGGCTGCGGCTGATCACCAACTTCCTGCGCTGGACCCCATAGATGATCCTGTTTCCCGCCATTGACCTCAAGGAAGGGGCCTGCGTCCGCCTGTACAAGGGCGAGATGGACCAGGCCACCGTGTTCAACGAGTCCCCGGCCGATCAGGCGGTGCGCTTCAAGGCGGCCGGCTGCCGGTGGCTGCACGTGGTTGACCTCGACGGTGCGTTCGCCGGCCGTCCGGCCAACGTCCAGGCGGTGGAGGCCATCCTCGACGCCCTGCGCGGCACGGGCGCCGAGCCGCCGGTGCCGGTGCAGCTTGGCGGTGGCATCCGCGACCACGCCACCATCGACCAGTGGTTGAACAAGGGCGTGCGCCGGGTCATTCTCGGCACCGTCGCGGTGCGCGATCCGGCCCTGGTCAAGGAAGCCTGCCGCCGCTATCCCGGCCGCATCGCTGTGGGCATCGACGCCCGCGACGGCATGGTCGCGGTCGAAGGTTGGGCCGAGCGGTCCGACATTAGCGCCCTCGATCTCGCCCTCAAGTTCGAGGATGCCGGGGTGGCCGCCATCATCTACACCGACATCGACCGCGATGGCGCCCTGACCGGCGTCAACGTCGAGGCCACCGCCGCCCTGGCCGAGAAGTTGACCACGCCGGTCATCGCCTCGGGCGGGGTCAGCGGGCTTGAGGACATGCGGGCGCTCAAGGCGCGTTCGGGCAGCGGCATCGCCGGGGTGATCTCGGGCCGCGCGCTGTACGACGGGCGGCTGGATCTGGCCGAAGCCCTCGCTGTTCTGGATGCGTAACGACGGACCTGCATAGAGGACCCGGCCCATGATGAAGATGCGCATCATCCCCTGCCTGGACGTCAAGGACGGCCGGGTGGTCAAAGGGGTCAACTTCGTCGGCCTGCGCGACGCCGGCGACCCGGTCGAGCAGGCGACGCTGTACGACGCGGCCGGGGCGGACGAGCTGTGCTTCCTCGATATCACGGCCAGTTCGGACAACCGCGACACGCTTTATGACGTGGTCGGGCGGACGGCCGAGAAGTGCTTCATGCCCCTGACCGTGGGCGGCGGCGTGCGCCAGGTCGAGGACATCCGCAAGCTGCTGCTGGCCGGGGCCGACAAGGTGTCGATCAACACCGCCGCCGTGCATCGCCCCGAGTTCGTGCGCGAGGCGGCCGAGAAGTTCGGCAGCCAGTGCATTGTCGTGGCCATCGACGCCAAAAGCGTCGGTCCCGACAAGTTCGAGATCTTCACCCACGGCGGCCGCAACGCCACCGGGCTGGACGCCGTCGACTGGGCGCGGCGCATGGCCGAGTACGGCGCGGGCGAGATTTTGCTCACCTCGATGGACCGCGACGGCACCAAACAGGGTTTCAATCTTCCGTTGACCCGTGCGGTGGCCGACGCCATCCGCATTCCGGTCATTGCCTCGGGCGGGGTGGGCACCCTGGAACATCTGGCCGAAGGTGTGCTGCAAGGGCACGCCACCGCAGTCTTGGCGGCGTCGATTTTCCACTTTGGGGAATTCACCGTTCGTCAGGCCAAGGAACATCTGCGCGCACGCGGCATCCCGGTACGCCTGGACTAAGGAAGACTGATGGCTGACAAGACCATGAACGCCACCGCTGGGGACTTGCTCGACCAGCACACGCTGGACGCCCTCTATGCCGTGGTGGCCAGCCGCAAGGGCGGTGATCCCGAGGAATCCTATACCGCCAAGCTGTTCGCCAAGGGCCGCAAGAAGATCGCCCAGAAGGTCGGCGAGGAAGGCGTGGAAACCGTCATCGCCGCAGTGGCCGAAGACAACCGCCACGTTATTTCCGAAAGCGCCGACCTGTTGTACCACTTGGCGGTGCTGTGGGCCGACTGCGGCATCACGCCCGATGAAGTGTGGGATGAACTGCGCCAGCGGTTCGGAACCTCGGGCGTGGCCGAAAAGAAGGCACGGAAGAAATAGGGGTCCTGTGATGAGTTACGACGACAGNAACATCTTTGCCAAGATCCTGCGCGGGGAAATCCCCTGCCAGAAGGTGTTCGAGGACGACCACGTCCTGGCCTTCAACGACATCAACCCGGCCTGCCCGGTCCACGTCCTGGTCATTCCCAAAGGTCCGTACCGCTCGATCAACGAGATGGCCGCCGAGGGCAAGGATGCCGAACTGGCCGCCTTGCTGCGTGCTCTGGGCACCGTTGCCAAATTGACCGACGTGGCCGACACCGGATACCGCGTTATCGCCAACACCGGCGAAAACGGCCACCAGGAAGTCCCCCACCTGCACTTCCACTTGCTCGGCGGCCGCCCCATCGGCCGCATGATCAGCCGCAGCGGGGCATAAAGAATAAAGTGAAGGGGGTTCACCACAGAGGACACAGAGAGCACAGAGAAGAAAGGAAGGAAAAAGAGCAGGGTGGCGCCGCAGGCACCTCCCTTACAACGCTCCCTGACTGTGCCACGCACGGCGTCATAAGCGTATTTCTCTCTGTGCCTTCTCTTCTAACTCTGTGTCCTCTGTGGTTCCCGCTTCACTTTTTTAAAGCCCCAACCTATTGCCCGCCAGCGGCGCCGCGCAGGATGTCGAGGATGATGCGGGTGCCTTCGTCGATCAGGACCACGTCGTTGTCGAGGATTACGCGCTTGGTTCCGGCGCGCTTGGGCAGGCGGCTTTCCAGGTCGGCCGGCAGGGCGCGGCCTTCGAGGCCGGGCGGCAGGCGGCCGTTGCGTTCGAGCTGCATGGCGAGGCCGGGCGGCAGGCTGTCGCGCTTGGCCAGCCCCGGCGGCAGGCTCTTGCGGGTATTGTCGATGTCCACGGGATCGGCCGTGCGGAAGTAGTCGCGCAGGATGGCTTGTTCAAAGTCGGTCAGGACGCGTTCGGCCACGGTTTCATCCTTGCCGGCACGGTGATCCCGCTCCCAATCTTTCCGATTGTCCTTATCGCGGTCATCATGCCCCCGGTCGGCCCGGCCGCGATCATCCTTCCCCTTGTCATCATGACCGTGATTATACTTACCCCAATCATCCTTGTTCTTGTCACCCTTGCCCTTGTCGTCCTTTCCCCGGTCATCCCGATCTTTATCCGCCTTGCCTTTCGCATCTTCTGATGCGTGGGCCGGCGGGGCGGCCAGGGTGGCGCCGATCAGGGCGGGCGTGAAGCCCAGGGTCAGCACGGTCAGGCCAATGAGGATGGGACGCATGGCGAACTTCCTTTTCCAGTCATCCTTTATTGCCGGCGGGTGCCGACAGTTGGCACTATCGGCCCGCACTCCGGCGACAGTAAGGCGGGATCAGGGNGTTTTATGTGCTCGTCTCATGCGTCCGTCTTATGCGTTTAGGCGATACCCGCCCGCTTCGGTGACCAGCAGGGTGGCCTGGGCGGGGTCAGGCTCGATCTTTTGCCGCAGGCGGTAGACGTGGGTTTCCAGGGTGTGGGTGGTGACCCCGGCGTTGTAGCCCCACACCTCGTTGAGCAGCGTGTCGCGGTCGACCACCTGCCCGGTGCGGAACAGGTATTTGAGGATGGCGGCCTCTTTTTCGGTCAGGCGGATGCGCTTGGCGGTGGCCTCGTCTTGGAGCATTTTGGCGGCCGGCGTGAACTTGTACGGCCCGATGGTGAACACCGCGTCGTCGGAATGCAGGTGTTGTCGGATGTGTGCCTTGACGCGGGCCAGCAGCACGGCCAGCCGGAACGGCTTGGTGACATAGTCGTTGGCCCCGGCATCCAGGCCGGTGATGGTGTCGTCATCGGAGTCGGCCGCTGTCAGCATGATGATCGGGCTGCGTACCCCGGCGGCGCGCAGGGCGCGGCACACGTCGCGGCCGTCCTGGTCGGGCAGGCCGATGTCGAGCAGGATGAGATCCCACGGCGCCTGGTCCCCGGTGGCCAGGGCCAGGCCCTCGGCGCCGGTGGCGGCTTCGGCGATGTCTTCGATGCCTTCGCGGCCGGTCATCTGCTCGCGCAGGGTGCGGCGCAGGATGGTGTCGTCGTCGATCAGCAGGATGCGCCGTGGCGGGGCCATGCCCGACCTCCCGTAAAAGTCCGTGATGGTGAAAATCATTGTCCTGTGGTTCTAACACCGGGCGACGTCTGATTGCACTCCCCGCGACGCAGGGAGTATAAACGCGGTCATGACAGACTCGAAGCCTTCTCCCGGCGCCCCGCGTCCGGCGCAATCCTCCCCTCCCCCGGCGCCTCTGGTGGCCGTGGACCGTGCAGCGGCCGAGCTGCGGCGTGGTGGCATCCTGCTGATCCAGGCACCGGGCTTTGCGCCCCTGCTGGTTGAGGCGGCCGAAGCCTGCGGCCCGGAAACCCTGGCTCGCCTGGAACGGCTGGCCGGTGCCGCGCCGTGTCTGCTGGTGACCGGGCGGCGTGCCGCCATTCTCGGGCTGCCGGCCGATGACCCGCGCGCCGCCGTGGCGCTGGATCTGTCCGTGCCGCTGGAGGATGCCCTGGTCAGCGTGCTGGCCGAGCCCGATCCCAATCGTGATGCGGTTAACGACCCTGCCGTCGCTCCGCCGGCCGGGACAACCAGCCGTCGCGTCGATCCGGCCAGCCCGGCCGAGGCTGCGGTGCAACTGGCCAAGCTGGCCCGCCTGCTGCCGGCCGCCGTCGCCGCCGAGGCGTCAATCAGCGGCGACGTGCGGGCGTGGGCGCATGAGCGCAACATCCTGACCGTCGATGCGGCGGCCATCGTGACCTATCAGCAGACCCAGGCCCATTCCCTGCGCCTGGTCAGCGAGGCCACCGTGCCCCTGCTCGGCGCCGAGGACACCCGCATCCTCGCGTTCCGGCCCGGCGACGGCGGCATCGAGCATCTGGCCATCGTCATCGGGGTGCCCGATCCCGAACAGCCGGTGCTGGCCCGTCTGCACTCCGAATGCTTCACCGGCGACCTGCTTGGGTCCTTGCGCTGTGACTGCGGCGACCAGTTGCGCGGCGCCATCGAGGCCATCGCCGAGGCCGGCGCGGGCGTGCTGCTGTACCTGGCCCAGGAAGGGCGCGGCATCGGGCTGGTCAACAAGCTGCGCGCCTACCAGCTCCAGGATGCCGGGTTTGACACCATGGACGCCAACGGGCAACTCGGCTTCGATGACGACGAGCGCATCTACCTGCCGGCCGCCGAGATGCTGCGCCAGCTCGGGTTTTCGCGGGTGCGCCTGATGACCAACAACCCCGCCAAGGTCGAGGCCCTGGCCCGCCACGGCGTGAGCGTCGAGGAACGCGTGCCCCACGTCTTCAAATCCAACGTCTACAACCTGTCTTACTTGCGGACCAAGGCGCTCAAGGGCGGGCATTTGTTTTAGGGACGGTGCGGCGGGCTCTGCCCGCGCCCGCCAGGAGCCACAGGCTCCTGGACCTCGGGAGTTGGCCTTGGTGTGAAGCCGCGCGCAGCGCATCAAAATTCGAGTATGCCTGCCTGCGGCGCAAGGTGCGGTAATGCCCATCTCATGGGGTCAAGGGGCCGCTTGGCCCATAGGCGCTAACTTAGGGGGAAGAAACGGGCTCTGCCCGCACCCGCAAGGGGCCGAGCAGCCCCTTGACCCCGTCAGTATTGATCTGGAGTTCGGAATAACATTTAATATCCACAAGTAAACACGTCGTTCCCGCGAAGGCGGGAACCCAGGACCATGGAAAAAGTCCTGTCGGCCTGCTAAAGATGAAAGCGGGAAACGACTTTATCGACGACCCTGGGCACCCGTCTTCGCGGGTGCGACGATCAGGGGAGTCTCTGAAAGCTGGTCTGCATCTTCGGCGGCCCGCGTCACGCTATCTCTTATTCCCGAGGTCCAGGAGGCCGCGCCTCCTGGCGGGTCCGGGCAGAGCCCGGCCTTATGTTAGCGCTTATGGGCCGCTCGGCCCCTTGCGGGCGCGGGCAGAGCCCGCTGCTTTCCCCTAAGTTAGCAGCGCCTTTGGACTGCCGGCAGCGGAAGCCATAAGGTGCAAGGACTGCCGGGCAGCCCGGCAGATTCTGCCGCCCGGCACCGGGGATGCGGTCCGCCCGCAGGGGCAAGTCCTTGAAATGGGCTGATGTTCATTCTGGCACGGGTGTTGCTGAGACTCCTGGCGGAACAGAGTCCCCAGAACGTCTGCCGCCAGGCGTTCGATTTCAAGGTTGTGTGGCATGAGCATCACTCCCACCGACATGATGATCGACCCGCGCCGCGCCGGACCCCCGCTGCGCCTGACGCCTGACGCCGGGCCACAGGCCGGAATCATTGAACGGGGTGGACGGGTCGAGGCCACTCAGGCCACCGCCGCCGCTGGTGGAGAGGCCGCCGACGAGGACTACTCGTTCTGGGACCTGCTCGACGTCATCAACCCGCTGCAACACATTCCCGTCGTGTCGACCATCTACCGCGAACTGACCGGCGACGAGATCCGCGCCCCTGCCAAGCTGGCTGGCGGCGCGCTGTTTGGTGGAGTCATCGGGCTGGCGGCCTCGGCCATGGATGTTATTCTCAAGGAAGTCTCCGGGCGCGACGCCGGGGAGCACGTGGTCGCCCTGTTCGACGGTGCCCCTGACGACGCCGATCCCAATGCGGCGGTCCTGCTGGCCGAAAACGCTGCCGACGCTGCCCCGGTCTCTACTGACCCGGCTCCGGCCCCGGTCCCTGCCGCCGTTGCGGCGTCCGCGTCCGCGCCTGCCGTCGTCGGAGCTGAGGGGACGCGGTGGTTCTCCATCAACCGCGACCAGCACGTCCGCGTCGGCGCCGCCGCGCCCGAACCGGTGCGCGAGGCGATGTTGCGCGCCGGTGGTGGCCCCACGGTCGAGGTGACATCTCCCCGGCCCGAGGCCAGTCCCGCTACCTCGCTGCCGCTGGGTATAATGAGCGCGGCCAGCGCCGCCGCCGCTCCGAAAGACGGGACCCCGCCGCCCGACGCCGTGCGCCGCGCCCTGGCCGCCCAGGGTCTGCAACCGCGCGACGATCACGCCATGCTGCGCGCGGCGGTGCCGCTGGCGCCCGTGGCAAACGTTGCGGTCCCGGTTTCAATGCCGTCCGCCGTTCGAACCCAAGCTGCCGCGCCCTCCAGCACCAGCGCGTCTCAGGCAAATGCGTCTCCGGCCGGTGGGCCGGTCGATGTGCCGGCGTGGTTCGACAGGGCGATGCGCAAGTACGGCGCCAGCGACAGCCTGGCGCCCGACGGCCATATCCCTGCCGCTGGACCCCTCGCGGCGCCCGTCGACCGCCGCGGTGTCTAGGCCATGGCGGGCGACATCCTCGTCTATCCCGATGGGCGCCTGGAGTTCGCCGACCGTACTTGGCGCTGTGCTCTCGGCAAGGGCGGCCTGATCGCCGACAAACGCGAAGGCGATGGGGCGACTCCGCTGGGATGCTTTGTCCTGCGCCGCGTCCTCTACCGTCCCGACCGGCTGACCGCTGCGCCCGAAACCGGCTTGCCGGTGGTCGCCCTCGACCCGGCCGATGGCTGGTGCGACGATCCTTCCCNCCCGGACTACAACCAGCCCATCCGCTTGCCCCACCCGGCCCGCCACGAACTCCTGTGGCGCGAGGATGGCGTCTATGACGTGGTGGTGGTGCTCGGCCACAACGATGCCCCGCCGCGTCCGGGCTTCGGCAGCGCCATCTTTTTGCACGTCGCCCGGCCCGAATATCAGCCGACGGAGGGCTGCGTGGCCCTCGCCCTGCCCGACTTGCTCGACGTGCTTAAATACTGCGGGCCGGACACGCGGCTGTGCGTGGCCCCGCTTTGCGTTTAATTTGAACCATGGAATGGTGGGCTGCCGCCCACGCCCGCTCGGGGGTAAACCCCGAACTCTTTTCTTTAAAGAAAACAAGGACGTCTGGAGCCTGCCCGGCCAACGTCAGTCCGCTTCGGCCGTGCGGCGGCGGTTGCCGGTGACGACGCGTTCGGCCAGGACGCGCGACAGGTTGAGCAGCAGCTTGGCGGCCAATTCGGGCGATACCTTCATCAGCTTGCGCAGGTAGGCCTGAGTCAGCACCAGCAGGCGGGCGTCGGTCAGGGCTACCACGTCGGCCGAGCGGGTGGCGTCGGTGATGAAGGCGATCTCGCCGAACACCTGCCCGGTGTCAAGGACGGCCAGCGCGCCGTCGATGCCCGGCAGGCGTACCTCAAGCACGCCGTCGAGGACGACATAGACCTCCTTGCCGACCGTACCGGCGGGGATGATGACGTCGCCCTTGCGGCAGTCGATGACGGTGCCGCTGCGGAACATGCGGCGTTGCTCGGTTTCGTCCAAGTCGGCCAGGATGGTGGCCCGGCCGGACGCCGCGTCACGCACCTTTTCAGCCAGGAAGCGCCAGAAGGTGCCTTCGTTCTCGACCCAGTCGCGCACCACCGAGGTCATCGGGAAGGCGCTGCGCAGCCAGCCGGCCACGGCGCCGCCTTCTCCGGCCGAGGGGTGGCCGCGCAGCATCCGCCATAGCGGCGAGCGGATGGCCTCTAGGTGTTCGGCATCGCGCAGGACCAGGGCCAGTGGCACCTGATAGCCGACCACCGGATCGACCACGTTGTCGGTGAACCGCCGATAGCCCAGGTGTTCATAGAGGTCCACCAGGCCCGGTACACAGGCGCAGAAGTCCACCTGCACCGGACTGTCGAGCATGTCGCGGTAGGCGGTGCCGACCAGGGCGTTCATGGCCGTGCCGCCACGGGCGCCGGGCGCCACCATCAGGCGGGCGGTGAACGACATGGCCTCGGGCGGGAACTCGGCGAAGCGCTCGAACCCGCTCAGGCGGCGGAAGGTTTCGGGGACTCCACCGTCGCCGGTCGCCACGCGCAGGGTGCCCATCAGGCCGCCGTCCGGGCCGTGGGCCATGTACAGGCGCGCCGTGGCGTCTTCGGGATCGGTCAGCCGGCCGGCGGCGTGGTCGGCGCCGGGCATTGACACCTTGCCCATTTCGCGGACATAGACATCGTAACGGAAGCGGAACAAAGCCTCGCGCGCCGCATCGTCCGCAGCCAGCGTCACCCCACCCTGCGTGGCCCCGCCCTGTGACGCCATGGCTGTACGTCTCCCTCCGCACGAATAAACCTCAGTCTTCATACCATGTACGACCCACACGCGAAAGCGGCGGCGCGCATTTATGGGTGTACCGGCTTTGGCGCAGCGGTATTGTCGAGGTTGTTCAACGACGTCCAGTGAGGAAACGCACCCCATGAAACGCAGAGATTTCCTGGTCGGGTCGGTCGCCGCCGCCAGCGCGACGGCCGCCGCCGCAACCGTCGCCACCGGCCTGTCGGCGCCGGCCATCGCGCAGGGCAAGCAGGACTGGAAGATGGTCATGCCGTGGCCCAAGAACGCGCCGGGCGTGGGCGTCAACGCCCAGCGGTTCGCCGCCATGGTCACCGAGATGACCGACGGCCGCCTGACCATCAAGCCGTTTGGCGGCGGCGAACTGGTGCCGCCGCTGGGCTGCTTGGACGCCGTGCAGAGCGGCGTGGCCGAGTGCAGCCACGGCACCCCCTATTACTGGGCGGGCAAGGCCAAAGCCCTGAACTACTTCACCACCGTGCCGTTTGGCCTGATGGCGACCGAGCTTCAGGGCTGGATCTATTTTGGCGACGGGCAGGCCTTGTGGGAGGAAACCTACGCGCCGTTCAACGTGCAGCCGTTCTATACCGGGTCCTCGGGCCTTCAGGCCGGCGGCTGGTTCCGCAAGGAGATCAACAGCCTCGACGACCTCAAGGGGCTGAAGATGCGTATTGCCGGGCTGGGCGGCGAGGTCATGCGCCGCCTGGGCACCGCCGTCGTGATGACCCCGCCGGGCGAGATCACCACCGCCATGCTGTCGGGCACCGTGGACGCTGCCGAATGGGTCGGGCCGTGGAACGACATCGCCTTTGGTCTGCATAAGGCGGCCAAGTTCTATTACGTTCCGGCCTTCCACGAGCCCGGTCCGGGCCTGGAGGTCATCATCAACAAGGACCGTTGGAACGAGTTGCCCAAGGACATCCAGGCCATCGTGCGCCACGCTGCGCAGGCCGGCACGGCCCAGGCGACGTCGGACTTCCTGCACCACAACATCCAGTCCTTCGGCCAGCTTGACGACCTGGGCGTCGAAAAGCGCCTGTTCCCGGCCGAGGTCATTAAGGCCATGGGCCAGACCACCATCGAGGTGCTGGAGGAAGCCGCCGCCGGCGACGCCATGACCCGCAAGGTCCATGACAGCTACATGGACTACGTCCGCAAATCCACCCGCTACCAGAGCTGGTTTGATCGCCGGATGCTGGAAATGCGTGAAATGGTGTGGGGGGTTTAGGAAGGGAAGCGGGGAAACACAGAGGACGCAGAGAGTGCGGGGACACTGCGCCGCAGGCGATACTCTCCTGTAGGGTTTGATGTGCTGCGCGCGGCACCTGCACCGAAACCTCGGTGACTTTTCTGTGTTCTCTGTGACCTCTGTGGTAAATCCCCTTCAGAAAAAAGGCCCCGGAGGTTTCCCTCCGGGGCCGATTTTCTGATACTGAGCAAAGGCTAGTTACGGTTGCCGAACAGGTGCATCATCATGATGAACATGTTGATGAAGTCCAGGTACAGGCGCAGGGCGCCCATCACGGATTTTTTGGCAGCCGCTTCGGAGCCGTCACCCTCGAAGTACATTTCCTTGATCTGCTGGGTGTCGTAGGCGGTCAGGCCGGCGAACACCAGGACCCCGGCGACCGACACGATCCATTGCAGCATGGAACTGCCGAGGAAGATGTTGACCACCGAGGCGATGAGGATGCCGATCAGGCCCATGAACAGGAAGCTGCCCATGCCCGACAGGTCGCGCTTGGTGGTGTAGCCCCACATGCTCAGCGCGGCGAAGGTCGCGGCGGTGATGAAGAACACCCGCGCGATCGACTCGCCGGTGTAGGCGACGAAGATCAGCGACAGCGAGATGCCGTTCAGCGCCGCGTAGGCCCAGAACAGCGCCTGGGCGGTTGATGCCTTGACGTGGTTGATGCGCGCGCTGATGAAGAACACCAGCCCGATGGGGGCAAAAATCGCCACCCACATCAGCGGCGACGGACCCGTTTCGGTGAAGAACACCGAACGCAGGGCCGGCGTGTAGGCCACCAGCCAAGCGACGATGCCGGTCAGGGCAACGCCGGAGGCCATGTAGTTATAGACCCCCAGCATGTATTTGCGGAGACCTTCGTCGATGGCCGCGGCCGAGTCGGCGCGGCTACCAACACCGGTCATGTACTTGCGGTCTTCGAGAGCCATGTACGTTACCTCATGTGAAAGACGAAACGTTGTAGAGCCTAATATGGCACTGTCGCGCTCCGGCGCAATGAAAACCGGACGCCACGCTTCCGTTTTGGCCGGGTCATTATTTCGCCATAATCCCTATTCGTTTCGCAGGAAGCCGCTGGCCCGCGCGCCTAGCGCCCGCCACGTCCCCAGGAACCCCAGCGCCAAGGTCAACGCGATGCAGCCGACCACCGTTGCCGCCACCACGTTGGGCAGGAACACCCACTGGGCGCGCATGACGAACACCAACGTTCCCCAGGCCGCCACGCTGCCGACCACGGCGGCGATCAGCCCGGTCGCCGCCCCCATCAGGCCGTATTCCAGCAGGTAGGCGCGCAGCACGTCGCCGCGCACGGCCCCCAGGACCTTGAGCACCACGGCCTCGTAGACGCGACGGCGACGGCCGGCGGCGATGGCCCCGGACAGCACCAGTACCCCGGCCACCAGGGTGATGGCGGCGGCGGCGCGCACGGCCTGGGCGGCGGCGGCGATGATCTGGTTGACGGTTTCCAGGGCCTCGCGCACCCGGATGGCCGAGGCGTTGGGGGCGGCGGCGGCCACCGCGCGCTCCACCTTGCCTTCCAGGCCGGGCGGCACGGCCACCGTGGCGATGTGGGTGCGCGGCGCCCCGGCCAGGGCGTTCTCGCTGAAGATGAACGAGAAGTTCATGGACAGGGTGGACCAGTCCACGTCGCGCAGGTTGGCAATGGTGCCGGTCATCTCGCGGCCCAGCACGTTGACCGTGACGGTGTCGCCGATGCCCACACCCATGCCGCGCGCCACGCCCTCGACCAGCGAGATTTGCGGCGGCCCGGTGTAGTCCTTGGGCCACCAGGTGCCGGCCACCATGCGCTCCATGTCGCGGGCCGTGCGGGTGGTGGTCAGGCCACGGTCGCCGCGCACCGCCCATTGCGCCTCGGGTGCCACCGAATTCTCGTCGATCGGGGTGCCGTTGAGCGCGGTGATGCGGCCGCGCACCATGTCGGCATGATCGACGACGGTGGCCTCGGGCACGGTGGCGACGGCCTCGCGGAACGGCTCGAACTGGTCGGGCTGGATGTCGATGAAAAAGAACGCCGGGGCCGTCTCGGGCATCCGCTCGTTGACCTGCCGGTCCAGGTTGCCCTCGACCAGGGCCACGGCGACCAGCACCGACAGCCCCAGGCCCAGCGACAGCACCACCGTGGGGGTCGGCGCGCCGGGCCGGCTGAGGTTGGTCAGGGCGAGGCGCAGAGCTGGACGGCCATCGGCCTTGCCGGCCCGCCCAGCCATGACGACCAGCGCGGCGGCCCCTCGGAACAGCAGATAGGCGCCAACACCACCGAGCACGAACCATGCCGCCAGATCGGGGCGCGGCGCGGTGACGATGGCAAGGCCGATCAGCCCGACGATGCCGCCGCCGACCGCGAGCGCGACGCCCCAGCCCGGCCAGCGCACGTCGGGCGCCTCCAAAAGGCCCCGGAACAGCCCGGCGGCGGGCACGAACCGGGTGCGGGCCAGCGGCCACAGGCCGAACACCAAGGCGGTCAGCACGCCAAACGCCAGTCCCTCCAGCAACGGTTGGGGATAAAGTGCGACGCGTGCCTCGACCGGCAGGTATTGGGCCAGCAGCGACGCGGTCAGGAATGGCACGGCCGCCCCGGCCAACAGGCCGAGGGTGACGCCCAACCCGGTCAGCACGGCCAGTTGCAGCAGATAGGTCTGGAACACCAGCCCCGACGGCGCGCCCAGGCACTTGAGCACGGCGATGGTCTCGGCCCGCCCGTCGATAAAGGCGCGCACCGCGTTGGCGACACCGATGCCGCCAACCAGCAGGGCGGTCAGGCCGACCAGGGTGAGGAACTGGGTGATCTGGTCCAGGAACCGTTCCAGTCCGGGCGCCGCCGAGTCGGTGGTGCGGACACGCCAGCCCTGGCCGGGCATGTCACGCTGGATGGCCTGAGCCAGGGCCTCGGCCGACATGCCATTTTCGATGCGCAGCTTGGCGCGGGTGGTGACCAGACTGCCCGGCTGGATGAGGCCGGTGTCGGCCAGGGCGTCCTGGGCGACCATCACGCGCGGACCAAAGGCGAAGGCGGTGGCCACGCGGTCGGGCTCGCGCGCGATCAGGGCAGACACGACAAAGGTCGCGTCGCCCAGCCGGAAGCTGTCACCGACCGCGAGCCCCAGGCGCAGGGCCATGCTCGGATCGACTACCGCGCCCCACAGGTTTTCACCCTGTTGCGCGAGGGCCGGGTGCAGCGGCTGGGCAGGGTCCAGGCGCATCTCGCCATACAATGGATAAGCGGCGTCAATCGCCTTGACCTCGATCAACTGGCGGTCTTCGGTGTTGGGGGCCGAGGCCATGGCCCTCATGCCGCGCTGGTCGGACAGGGTGCCGTGGCGGGCGAGGTAGGTGCGCAACTCGGGCGACAAGGGCCGGTCGGCCGTGGTGCTGAGTTCGATGTCGCCGCCCAAAAGGGCCTGAGAGTCCTCCTCCAGCCCGGCGTGGATGGCGCGGTTGGTGGACCCGGCTGCCGCGATGGCGAACACGCCCAGCGCCAGACAGGCCAGGAAAATGCGAAAGCCGCGCAGGCCGCCGCGCAACTCGCGCCGGGCCAGTCGCCAGGCAATGGGCAGGGAGGTCACGAAGAAGACTCCACACGATGGGTGACGTAGCCGCCGAACAGGAAGGCGCCGAAGAAGCGTTCCGGCGGGGTGAACCCGGCTTCGGCCAGCAGGGTGGTCAGGCGGTCCTCGGTCACGAAATGGATGTCGCGGCGCACGTGGGCGAGGCCCTTGTCCACCTCGGTCGCATCGATCCCCTGGGCGATCTGCCAGCGCGCCCAGACGCCGAGCAGGCGTTGGTAGCGGGCGCTGCGCGGGTCCTCGTTCATGTCGGCTAGCACCAGCGGCGCGCCGGGCCTGAGGCGGCGGGCAACCGATTTCAGCAGGGCCAGCTTGGACCCGTCATCGGGCACGAAGTGCAGCACCAGCAGACAGGTCGCGGCGTCGAATATCGCGTCTTCGGGCAGGCCGTCGGCCGAGCAGGCGTGCAGATCGACCCGCGCGGTCAGCCCGGCGGCGGCGACGCGGGCGCGCGCCACCTCCAGCATCCCGGCCGCCGGGTCACAGGCGGTGAACCGCCAGCCCGGCTCGCTGGTACCGAGGAACCCCAGTTCCGCCCCGGTGCCGCAGCCGACCACCAGCAGGTGGGCATCGTCGCCGACCTCCTGGTGCAGGATGAGGCCGGACATGGCGTGCAGGGTGTCGTAGCCGGGAATGACCCGGCGAATGGTGTCGTCGTAGCGCTGGGCGCGGGCGGCGTGGAAGGTGTCTTTTGGGGGAACGGTGGAGGTGGTCATGCGCTTGCCACTTCGGCATGAAGCCCGTGATCGACGATCCGCCCGTCTTCCAGCCGCGCCACGCGGTCACAGCGCTCGGCCAGCACGGGATCGTGGGTAATCAGCATCAAGGTGGTGCCGTGGATGGCCTTGCGTTCCATCAGCAGGTCCATCACGGCCGCCCCGGTGGTGCCGTCGAGGTTGCCGGTCGGCTCGTCGGCCAGCAGCAGGTGGGGGCGCGGCGCAAAGGCGCGGGCGAGCGCCACGCGCTGTTGCTCGCCGCCCGACAATTGGCCGGGATAGTGGCCGATACGGTGGCCGAGGCCAACCGCCTGGAGTTCCTCGGCCGCCACGTCAAAGGCATCGCGCCGCCCGGCGAACTCCAGCGGCACGGCGACGTTTTCCAGCGCCGTCATGGTCGGGATGAGGTGAAAGGACTGGAACACGATGCCCACATGGGCGCGGCGGAACAACGCCAGGGCGTCCTCGCTCATGCCGGTCAGCTCCTGCCCGGCGACCCGCACCATACCGCCCGTGGCGCGTTCCAGACCGGCCGCGACCATCATCATGGTCGATTTGCCCGACCCCGACGGGCCGACGATGCCCAACGCCTCGCCCCGCCGGGCGGTCAGCGACAAACCGCGCAGAATGTCGATTTCTCCGGCTGGCCCCTTGAGCCTGACGTGAACGTCCCTGAGGTCTACAGTGTTGGTAGGATCAAGCGGCGAATCGGATGATGGCATGTCGTTCCCACGCGTGAATGGTTTTCAGCCTGTGTTCAAGGCTCTGGGCTTATGGGCATATGGCCCGCTGCGGTGCCGCGTCAAGGCGAGCGGCCTTGGACTTCTGGTCGGCCTGACGGTGCTGGCCGCCCCCCCGGCATATGCCGAACCTCACACCATCGTGGCGTTCGGCGACAGCCTCAGCGCAGGCTACAACCTGCCACACGACGCCGCATTTCCCAATCAACTAGAGACTGCGCTGGCTGAACAGGGCCTGAACGTGCGGGTCGTCAACGCCGGAGTGTCGGGCGACACCACGGCCGGCGGCGTGGCGCGCCTGGACTGGATGCTGGGCGATGCGCCCGATCTGGTGATCGTGGAACTGGGCGCCAACGATGCCCTGCGCGGCATCGCCCCGACCCAGGTCGAGGCCAATCTCGACGCCATCCTCACGCGCCTGACCGCCGAGGGCGTCGGCGTGGTGCTGGCCGGCATGTACGCCCCGCCCAACATGGGGGCCGAGTATGCCCAATCCTTCAACGCCCTCTATCCGCGTCTGGCCGAACGCCATGGGGTGCCGCTCTATCCGTTCTTCCTTGACGGGGTGGCCGCCGAGCGGGACCTTTTGCAGAGCGACGGGATGCACCCGACCGCCGAGGGCGTGGCCGAGATTGTGCGCCGCATCCTGCCCACCGTCCAGCAGGCCCTAAAGGCTGAAACGCCTGAGGCTGAACGCGGGAGGCCATCGCAATGACCAGCGGCACCCCTTTCCTGTCCGCCACCGCCACCGGATCCACCCCTGCCGCCGCCGTCCGCGATGCCGTGGGGGCGCTGGGCGGCCGGGTGTCACCCGACAGTCTGGGCTTTGCTTACGTTACCGAGCCGTTCGCGGCCGACCTTGACGGTGTCCTGGCCGCCCTGCGCGAGGCCACCGGCGTCGTCCACTGGACTGGCTGCGCGGCGTCGGGCATCTGTGGTCGAGGGGTGGAGCATCACGCGGTGGCTGGCAACGCCATCGGCGCGGTGTCGATCATGGTGGCCGAATTGGCGCCCGATTCCTTCCGCATCCTGCATTGCATCCGCCAGCCCGAGGATGTGGACGACTCGCCGCTTGACGACTGGGACAACGCGGTACGGCCGCTGCTCGGTCTGGTTCACGGCGATCCGCGCAATGCCGCCGTCCACGACTTGGTCAGCCTGCTGCCCGAGGCCCTGGAGTGCTATCTGGTCGGCGGCATGTCGGCCGCGCCCGGCGGCCCGGCCCAGGTGGCCGACGAGAAATGCGGCGGGGGATTGTCCGGGGTGTTGATCTCGGCCTCTGTCCCGGTCGCCGTGGGGCTGACCCAGGGTTGCCGGCCGATCGGCCCGCCGCGCCAAATCACCGGCATGGATGGCGATTGGGTTGCCGCGCTCGATGGCCGCCCGGCCATCGAGGCCCTCAAGGACGACCTGGGGCCGGAGAACTTCGCTAACCTGCGCCAGATGGGCGGCATCATCCACGCCGCCCTGCCGGTCGAGGGGTCGGACACCAAGGACTACGTGGTGCGCAATCTGGTCGCCCTGGACCCCCACACCGGGCGCGTCGGCGTGTCGGCCGACCTGAACGAGGGTGAGCGCATGATGTTCGTGCGCCGCGATCCGGCCACCGCCGAAGACGACCTGCGCCGCATGATCCGCCGTCTGGTGAAGCGGGCGGGCACCCCGGCGCGTGGGGCCATTTACGTGTCGTGTCTGGCGCGCGGCCCCAACATGTTTGGCGACGGCCAAAGCGAACTGTCCATCGTTGCAGAGGAACTTGGGCCGGTGCCCTTGACCGGCTTCTTCGCCAACGGAGAAATTAATAACAACAGGCTGTATGCCTATACGGGTGTTTTGACGTTGTTTCTTTAAGTGAAGTTTATTTACCACAGAGTACACAGAGAGCACAAAGAAGGGGAGAATAACGAGTAGTGAATGTTTCTTTTGTCCCCTTCACTTCTTTGTGCTCTCTGTGTCCTCTGTGGTTAAATCACTTTTTCCCTAAGAAAGGGCAGCCCCCATGATCCGGTTGTTCGTCGGCCTCGCCCTTCCTGAAGCCCTCCGCGCCGCTCTGGCCGAGCATCAGAACGGGGTGCCCGGCGCGCGGTGGGTGGAGCCGGCGAACCTGCACGTCACCTTGCGTTTTATCGGCGAGGTGGATGAAAACATCGCCGCCGACATCGACGGCGCCCTGGCCGAGATCACCGGCCCGCCGCCCACGGTCGCCCTCAACGGTCTGGGGCGGTTCGGCGACAAGCGGGGGGCGCGCATCCTGTATGTCGGCGTTGACCCCGATCCCGCCCTGGTCCGGCTGCGCGACAAGGTCGAAAGCGCCTGCGTGCGGGCTGGCATCACGCCCGAAAAGCGCCGCTTCATGCCCCACGTCACCCTGGCCCGCTTCAGCCAGCCGGCCGGCGGGCGGCTTGACGCCATCGTGGCCGCCAACACCACATGGCGGCCGGGATCCTTCACCGCCGACCGCTTCGTGCTGTTCTCCAGCCACCTTAGCCATACCGGCGCCAGCTATACCCCGGAACGGGAGTATCTGTTGGGGGGCTGACAAATGCCGTCCAACCCATATATCATGGTTTACGAATATTAAAAAATCATGGGAGGACGGCGGCGATGGGTTCGGACATGGACAAGCCGATGTTTGACGGGGCGCTGGCCGAACCGGGTCAGGCCATGCAGTTTGGCATCATCGGGGGCGATGACGCATTGGCCGAACTGGTCGGCTCGATCCCCGGCTTGCAGGTGGCGCGGCGGGCCGAGCCCGGCGGCACCGAGTGGCGGACGGTCATCAACCCCACCCTTATCGACGCCCTGCTGATCGACGTGGCGCCGGCGTGGCGGGCCTCGATGATCCAGGACGCGCTCGCGGTCGGCGTGCCGGTGCTGTGCGTCGGTGCCCTGGCCAACGACCCGGCCGAGGTCGCCATGATCAAGCGTCTGGCCGGCATGGGCGGCGGCGTGGTCATGGGCTGGTATCCGTGGCTGTTCAACCCGGCATTCTCGGCCATGAACGAGATCGGCGGCATGGTCGGCCCGGTTCAGGCGATCCGTACCACGACCCATGTCGCCGCGCCGCTTGAGGGGGCCGACCTGATCTGGAGCGCCGGGGCCGATGGCGTGGCCGGTGTGCTGGAAATGCTCGGCGGGCCGCCGGAGTACGCCTCGGCCGAAGTGATCGAGGGCGGCGTCCTGCTGCGCCTGCTCTACAAGGACGACGTCAACGCCCATGTGGAACTGCGCGGCAACCGCCCGCCGGCCGAAAGCTTTGCTGTGCACCGTGACCAGATTGTTATGCGCTGGACCCCGGCTGGTGGCCTGCGCCTGCACCCGCCGACCCACAACTTCGCGCCGCCGACCGATCCGGGCGAGCAGATCGCCGGAGTCGATCCCGGCGGCCCGGAAATGGCCGTGCGCACCTTCGCCCACATGATCCTGGAACGCGACCCTCAACCCCAAATCCTCGACTTCGCCACGGATGTGGTCAAGACGCTGGACCAGTGCGTGAAGTCGCTGTGATGGTTGGGTGAGGGAAGGGATCCGAGCGCCTGCAGCGCACCTCCATTCTCTCTGTGTTCTCTGTGTCCTCTGTGGTGAATCCCTTTTCTTCCTTTCCTCCAGGCGCTTCGGCGTCCGGCGAAAGGGAAGGGATTGAACCACAGAGAGCGCAGAGGACACAGAGGAGAGAAGATGCCTGCGGCGCTGTTCTGTTCTCCTACACCACCGTGCAGGCTTCCTCGAAGGTCAGGCGGGGGCTGCGGGGGTGGAGGGCGGCGGGGTCGCCATGGCCCAAGCTGCACAGGAAGTTCGACTTGAACCGTCCATCGGGGAAGAACGCCTTGTCCACCATCGCCTTGTCAAAGCCGCTCATCGGGCCGCAGTCCAGGCCCAGCGCGCGGGCGGCCAGCATCAGGTAGGCACCCTGGAGCGTGCCGTTGCGGAAGGCCGTTTCGTGCATCAGGGCGTCGTTGCCCTCGAACCATTCGCGGGCATTGGTGTGCGGAAACAGCTTGGGCAGCAGTTCGGTGAACCGGGTGTCATAGGCGATGATGGCGGTCACCGGGGCGGCCATGGTTTTGTCGCGGTTGCCCTCCATGAGGGCCGGGCGCAACATTTCCTTGGCTGCGGCCGAGGTCACGAAGACCACCCGCATGGGGCTGCAATTGGCGCTGGTCGGCGGCATCCGGGCCAAGTCCCACAGGTGGCGCAAGGTGGCCTCGGGGATGGGCCGGTCCTGCCAGCCATTGTGGGTGCGGGCGTCCAGGAACAGGCGGCGCAGGGCGGTTTCGTCGAGGCTCTCGGCCACGGTATAATCGGCAACGGACACGGCTTCCCTCCGGGGATTGGGTGCATTGGGGTCTTGTCGCGGTGGGGCATCCCCGCCATAAGGTGGCGCGGCGGAAGCGATACCGCAACCAATGGAGTGCGCCCGATGCGTGTTGTCTCCCTGATGTGCCTCATCCTGGCCGTTCTGATCACCCCGATACAGGTCAAGGCGCAGGCCTCGATGGCGTCGGCCGCGTCGATTCTCATGTACCATCGGTTCGGCGAAGGAAAACTACCGTCGACCAACATCCGCATCGAGCAGCTTGAGGCCCACATCGCCCTGCTGACCAGCGGCCCTTATACCGTCCTGCCGCTGGACGAGGTGGTGGTGGCCCTGCAATACGGCACCCCGCTGCCGCCCAACGCCGTGGTCATCACCGTTGATGACGCCTACCGCAGCTTCGTCACCGAAGGCTGGCCGCGCTTCAAGGCGGCCGGGCTGCCGGTGACGTGGTTCCTCAACACCGCTGCCGTAAAGAGTGGCGCCGTGGGCACCGGCGGCGGTGCGCCAACCTGGGACGAAGTGCGGCGCCTGCGCGACGAGGGGGTGACGTTCGGCGTCCACTCGCACGCCCACCCTCATCTGCCGACTCTGACCCCCCAGGAGCAGGAGGCCGACCTCGACCGCGCCCTGGCCCTGTTCGAGCAGGAACTCGGCCTGCGCCCGAAAACGTTTGCCTATCCTTACGGCGAGGCCGACCGGGCGGCCATGGACCTGATGGCCGCCAAGGGGTTCGTTGCGGCGTTCGGCCAGCATTCCGGCGTGGCCTGGGGCGGAGACGACCGCTGGTACCTGCCGCGCTTCGCCCTGAATGAGCAGTACGGTGCCCCCGACCGTTTCCGCCGCGTGATCGACGCCCTGCCGCTGCCGGCCACCGACGTGATGCCGGCCAGTCCCGTGGTGCGCGGCACCCCGCCGGTGTATGGATTCACGGTCACCCAGCCCGATCTGCCCCTGGACCGCATCGCTTGCTATGGTCCGTCGGGGAAACTGGCGGCGCAGATCGTCGGGCCGCGTGTCGAGGTCCGCATGGGCGTCACCCCCCCGCCCGGCCGGACCCGCATCAACTGCACCCTGCCCGGCCCGCGCACCGCCGACGGCATCCAGCGCTGGCATTGGCGGGGCACGCAGTTTGTTGTTCTGCCGTAGCCGGTAGAAGGGATGTAATACCGTCCGCCCAATGAACCGACCCATTGGAAAAAGGCGAGCTGTCGCCCACACCCACTCGGGGCGAATCCCGAACCCCTTTCTTTGTCTTTAAAGAAAACAAGGAGGTTTGGAGCATCGCTCCAAATGAGTTCGGGCGATAGCCTGTCTTCTTGCCGAGGACGCGTTTCTGGCTCAGGCCTTGGCTTATGCCGAGACCTTGGAGGTTATTCCAGATCGACGGTGAAACGGTAACCGTGCCCATGGCACGTCTCGATCATGCGCGGGCCGCCACGGGTGTCGCCCAACTTGCGGCGCACGCGGCTGATGAGGGTGTCGATGGAGCGGTCGTTGACCTCGCGGCCGGGTTGGCCGGTGGCTTCCAGCAGGGCGTCGCGGCCGAGCGGTTGCCCGGCCCGAGCGACCAGCACGGCCAGCAGGTCGAACTCGGTGGAGGTCATGGACACCTGCTCGCCGTCCGGGTTGACCAGGCGGCGCCACACCAGATCCAGTTCCCAGCCACGGAAGCGATAGACCACGCTGCCATTGACCGGCTTGGTCCCGGCGCGCAGCAGGACGTTGCGCACGCGGGCGACCAGTTCGCGGGGATGGAACGGCTTGGTCACGTAGTCGTCGGCGCCCAGTTCCAGGCCGGTGATACGGTCACGGGCATCGGAACGCGCCGTGACGATGACGATGGGCATTCGTGACTGGCGGCGCAGGGCGTGGGCCAACTGGATGCCGTCGGCGTCGGGCAGGTTGAGGTCGAGCAGGACCAGATCGACCCGGCTGCGGGCCATGACCTGGCGCATTGCCTCGCCGCTGGCGGCCACGCTGACCGTGTAACCGGCGTCCTTGAGGTACGCGGACACCAGGGCCTGGGTGGCTGGATCGTCTTCGACCACCAGGATGTGCTGCCGCTGCTCGGTCATTGTGTCACTGCCTCCCACGACATCATCGGGGCGCGAACGCCGCTACGCCAAAGTCCCGCGTTGTCATCACATCAAACGAAGGGATTAAGCAGTTTGGCATAGAAACACAATGGGAAACAGTACGCTTGAGTGATGCCGGGCGGCGGCCGGGCTCCTGTACCGGGAAATTGGCCGCCGCCCGAAATCTTATGCGACGTTATGCTTGGCTCTACAGTGCAGTCGTCACACGACGGCAAGCATTGAGGCGACGAGTGGATGGCGAACGATGTCCTCGTCACGCAGGCGCACCACCGCCACATCCTCCAGGGCGTCCAGGCGGCCGGCAATGTCCGATAGCCCCGACAGGCCGGGCAGCAGGTCCGACTGGTCGGGATCCCCGGTTAAGACCATGGTCGAGTTCCAACCCAAACGGGTCAGCAACATCTTGATCTGGCCATAGGTGCAGTTCTGCGCCTCGTCGATCACCACGAAGGCGTTGTTGAGCGTGCGGCCGCGCATGTAGGCCACCGGCGCGATCTCGATGGTGCCGTCGGTCAGGAACTGCTTGAGGCGCTTGCCGCCCAGGCGGTCGCTCAGGGCGTCGTACAGGGGCCGCAGGTAGGGGGCCAGTTTGTCTTCCAGGCCGCCGGGCAGGAAGCCCAGGTTCTCGCCCGCCTCGACCGCCGGGCGGGTCAACAGGATACGTCCGACTTCCCCGGCTTCCAGCGCCTCGACCGCCTTGGCGATGGCGAGGTAGGTCTTGCCTGTGCCGGCCGGCCCGCAGGCCACCACCACGTTGTAAGTCTCGATGGCTTCGATCAGGGCCTTTTGATTGTCGCTGTGGGGGCGGATCTTGCGCGTGTAGCTCTTGTCGCGCGGCGGTTCGGCAGTGCCGCGCAGGGGGTCCCAGACGGCGCGGTCCGGGTACAGGGCACGCACTTTGGCGTCGTCAGCCGTGCCTTGGCGGAATCGTTTGGCCATGTCAGCCTCCAGGGTCAGGGAAGGGGGCAGGCGTGGAAAAGAACGAAAGCATCGCGGAAACGAAAAACGCCTCCCGAACGGGAGGCGCAAGACAACATAGGCAGGGGGTGTGCTGCGGGGATTTGGCGGTGTTGGGGAGGATATCCTGTCACCCGATGCACGCTCCGAACCAGTGTACGATCACCAACAGGGTACCTCATGGGAATCGGAACGTCGCGGTTCATAAGGGGTAGCCGCCAAACTTTCACACCTTATCGAGGGCCTGCTGTTGATCGGGCACACCATTGGTGCCCCCATCTCTTTTCGGACCCGTGCCCGGTGGCACGAACACCTCGGCCCGTTCTCCGGCCAGGTGTTCCACGTACAGTGTGCGCGACGGGAAGGCGAAGGCGGCATCGGCGTCCTCGACCACCTGTTTGACATGCAGGGCCAGGCGTTCCTTGACCTTCAGCCACTCCAGCCACACCGTCGTGCGAGTGAAGCAATACAGGATGATATCAATCGAGCTGTCCGAGAACCGGTCGATGCGCACGAAGGTGGACACCTCCGACGGCGCGGCGAAGTCCGGGTCGTTGAGGATGAACGCCTCGATCTCATCGCGGATGCGGCGCAACTGGTCAACCGAGGTGCGGTACTCCACCCCGATGTGCCAATAGATGCGCCGGTGCGTCATGGCCGAGAAGTTGGTCACCGCGTTGTCCGACAGCTTGGCGTTGGGCACATGCACCGGTGCACGGTCGAACCGCCGCACCATGGTCGAGCGGAAGCCGATGTTTTCCACCGTGCCCTCGACCACGCCCTCGACCAGGATCCAGTCGCCCTTGTTGAAGCGTTTTTCGGCGATGATCAGGATGCCGGCGATCAGGTTCTTGAACAGGTCCTGGGCGCCCAGCGCCACGGCGACGCCCAGCAGCCCCAGGCCGGCGATGATCGGCGCCACCTGGATACCCCAGATCTCCAGGATCGTGGCCCCGCCGATCAGGATGAAGGCCACCCGGATGGCCTTGAGCACCCATTCGACCATGGCGGCTGAAAATATCCGCTCCAGGCGCTGGAACAGGAACGACAGCGGATCGACCAGATTGCGCAGGCCCCAGAACAGGGTGAAGGCGATCATCGACCGCACCAGATTGGCGCCGATGGTCGCGAATGTGCCGTCCGGGGACAGGTATTCCAGCGCGAAGAACACGCCCAGCACCACGGGCAGGAACCGGATCGGCCCCTCCACGGCCCGCACCATTTGACCATCAACCGGGGTTTCGGTGCGGTCGGTCCAGGCCAGCAGGCGCTTGACCACGAAGCGGGTGAACAACCGGCGCAGGACGAGAAACCCAATCAGGATTGCGGCGGCCACCAGCAGGCGGCCGATGTCCGCCCCGAACACCCCGTTGCGCCACACCTCCACCACGACGGCCCAAAACTCTCCGAGGGGGGCGGTGATTGAACGCATGTCCATGGGGGCTGTTCTCCTGGGGCGGGGGGCGGGGGGCGGGAACGAGAACGCCCACCATAAGGCCCCGGTCGCGCTCCGTGAACCCCTGTGGCCGGGCACTGACTTAAGGGAAGGGAAGAGCCGAGCGGCCCTTGGATCCCATGAGGGGGTTTGGAGACTTCAACTTGCGCCGCAGGCAGAGGACGTCGGCATTTGATGCGCTGCGCACGGCTTTGCCCCCCGCCCCGCCATGAGGTCAAGGAGGCTGGCCTGCTTGCGGGTGCGGGCAGAGCCCGGCTGGAGTCGACTTCCCGCTCTACCGCCGCGCCGCTCGCGGCAGCACCATTACGTTCAGCCAGTTGTCCAGTTCATGCAACCGGCGCGCTTCGTCGAGGATGTCGGCGTCAACGCCCAGCCGCCAGGCGAGGTCGCGGCGGCCGGTTGCCTTGAGCGCCAAGCAGGCCGCGGTCCAGTCTTCGGCGTCCCCGGCAGCGGCGAAGAACCCTTCGCGGGTCAGGCCCTCGGCGTAGCGGCGGGCGTACAGGCCGATCTCGGCGATGTCGAATTCCGGGTGGTACTGCACGCCCCAGAAGGTGCCGCCGCTCCACGGGATTTCGGCCGCCTGGATGGTGCTCATGGCGTTGCCGGCCAGGAGCAGGGCGCCGGGCGGCAGGCTTTCGACCTCGTCAAAGTGGATGGCGGTGGCCGAGAACACCGGCCCCTTGGCGCGATACAGCGGGTGGGTCAGCCCGGCCTGGGTCAGTTTGATGCCGCGCGCGATGCCGAATTCGCGGCCTTTGGGATTGCGGCGCACCGTTCCGCCGGTGGCCACGGTGGCGACCTGCAGGCCCCAGCAGCTTCCGAACACCGGCGCCCCGGCGGCCAGGGCCTCGCGCATCAGCTCGACCTGGGCGCGGATGGCCGGCACCGGGGTGCCCGGCGTGTCGTCATAGACATTCAGGGCCGAGCCGGTCCACGCCACGCCGTCGAAATCGCCCAGGCCGACGCCCTTCGGCAAGTGGTCGCCATCGGCGGCATTGAGGAGGGTCACCATGGCCTGCGGGCACAGGCCGCGCAGGGTGTCGGCGTACAGCGGCCCGGACACGCGGCACCCGGCCTCGGCCAGGGCGGTGCGGGTGTCGGCGGTGTTGCCTTCGACGACGAGCAAGTGGGGTTTGGTCATGGGGAAGCCTCCAAAGCCGCATCGACTGCGGTCAGCATGGAATGCATCAAGCCGTCGCGGATGCCCAGGGCGTCGAGGTGGGCGACGGTGTTGGCCAGATAGTCGCGGCACGGCCCCTCGGCCCCGCAGCCCTGGACGATCAAGGCCACCTGCTCGGCCCGCGACAGGGCGCCGCCGTACTGGGCATGGGTGGGATCGCTGACGTAGCCATAGGCCTGCACGCGCCGTGTGCCGCCCCGGCCGTCGTCCAGGTCCAGGGCCAGAAAGCGGGTGCGGTAGGCCCGTGTCGCCAGTTCCCGCCCGTCCAGATATTCCAGCGCCGCCAGCCGGTCGGCGGCGGCCACGCGATAGGCCCGCCCCCGGCACGACCCGCCGCGTTGCAGGCCCATGACCAGGCCCGGCGCCTCGGCGGTGCCGCGATAACGGATGGACTTGATGCACAAGGCGCGATGCCAGCCGCGCAGCAGCGCGGGGGCCATCTCGGCGAAGGGAAACCCCGGCCGCCACATCAGGGAGCCATAGCCGAACACCCACAGGTCGCCCTGCTCGGCCCGCGCCTGGCGCTGGCCGTCATCTATCAGGGCCGGGTCGAGGGCCGGGGTGACGGCCATGTCGGGAACGCTGCTCATGCAGTCTTGATAGGTCCACGGGGCAGCACAGCGCAAGAGGACCTTTCCGTTCGGGGCTGCGGGGCGCTACCATTGGTGCAGAGGGTTTCTCCTGGGGTGGGTCCGACCATGATGCGGTATCGCTGGATTTTGGTGAGCGTTCCCGTGCTCATCATCCTGATGGGCGTCGGCTATGCCGTGCTGTGGCTGTTCGGCGCCCGTCAGGCCGAGGAAGTGGCGCGCGGCTGGGTCGCCGCCCAGGTCGCCGCTGGCTGGGAGGCCGAGATCAAGGATCTGCGGGCCACCGGCTTCCCCGGCCGCATCACTCTCGAAGGCGATGCCCTGCGCCTTGCCCCGCCGCCGGGCACCTCCACCGTGCCGTGGCGGTGGGAGGCCCAGGCCGTGCGCGTCCATGCCCTGCCGTGGGCGCTGCGCGAACCGACCGTCGAGCCGGTCGGCACCAGCACCGTAACCCTGCCGAGCGGCCCGGACGGCGCCATGGTCAGCCACACGGTGACGGCCGACGCCGCCCAGGTCGATCTGACCGTAGGCAAGGGCGGCCAGGTGGTTGGCTTTGCTCTGACGGCGGCCGGGATCAAGGTCGGGGTCGGCGGAAGCAAGGACGTGATCGCCCTGGAGTCGGCCGCCGTGTCCCTGGCCCCGCACGAGGGCAGTGGCAAGCTTCTCGACCTGCGCGAGCCGTCTTACATCCTGTCGGTCAGCCTGCGCGGCCTGGACGTTCCGCCGGCGCTGGAGCCGCCGCTGGGGCCGCGTGGCGAAAGCCTGGACGCCCATGCCCGCATTCTCGGCCCGGTCACCCTGGACCCGGCGCAGCCGCTGCTGGAAACCATCAAGACGTGGCGCGACGATGGCGGGACCATCGAACTGGATCGGTTCAATCTGCACTGGGCGCCGCTTGGCATGTCGGCCGCCGGATCTTTTGCCCTGGACCAGAGTTTGCAGCCGGTGGCCTCCATGAACGCCCGCTTCCAGGGGTTCTTTGCCGCCGTCACCCGGCTGGAGGAGGTCGGCGTCGTGCGGGCGCGCGAGGCGTCGGTGGCGCGCGTGGTGCTGGGCGTCATGGCCACCCGCGACCCGGCGGGCGGGGCGCCGCTTCTGGCCGTGCCCATGAGCATCCAGGACCGCCAGATCCGCGTCGGCCCGGTCACCGTGCTGACCTTCGCCCCCATCCAGTGGGGCGGCCGCCCGCCGCCGAGCGGCCAGGAGATCAGCCCCGGCTTCGAGGTGGACCGCTGGGGCAACGTCATCCGCCGACCGTGAGTGCGCAAGGCAGGTCCTTCGTATACATCTGTGGGATGCCTGGATAACTACAGTCGGCTGTGGTCTAATCGAGTTGTGCCAACGTACCGGTATACCGGGCTTGGTACATGGCCCCCAATACACAGGACCATGGCATGGGAGCGGACCGCCCGTACCTCGACGACAGCGCCGCCGACACTGGGCCCGAGACGGTCGCCCACCTGCGACGGCGCGTCGCCGCGCTCGAAGCACAGGCCGAGCGCGCAGCCGCCGTTGAGGAAGCCTTGCGGCAGAGCCAGGAACGGTACGAACTGGCCATGCGCGGCCCCAACGAGGGGCTGTGGGACTGGGACCCCAACACCAAGGAGCTGTACCTGTCGGCCCGCCTGCTGTCGATCCTGGGGCAGACCGAGGAAACCATCCGCACGACCAGCCACGAATGGCTCAAGCTGGTCCATCCCGCCGACATCGCGGGGTACGAGGCCGGCGTCACGGCCCACCTCAAGGGTTACAGCAACCATTTTGAATGCGAATACCGCGTGCGCGACCACCGTGGCGGCTGGCGGTGGGTGCTGGCGCGCGGGCTGGCCCAGCGCGACGCCGACGGCAAGGCCGTCCGCATGGTCGGGTCGATTGGCGACATCACCGAACTGAAGCGCCGCGAGGAGTGCCTGCGCGACGCCCACGAGGCCCTGCGCCACGCCCACGCCGACCTGGAACTGCGCGTCGCCGAACGCACCGCCGAATTGGTTTCCGCTAAGGAGCAGGCCGAAATCGCCAACCGCGCCAAGTCCGACTTCCTGGCCAACATGAGCCACGAACTGCGCACGCCGCTGAACGCCATCATCGGCTTTTCCGACCTCATGCTGACCGAGACCTTCGGGCCGCTGGGCTGCCCGCGCTATGCCGAATACATGGGCGATGTGGCGGCGTCCGGGCGGCATCTGCTGGCCGTCATCAACGACATCCTCGACCTTGCCAAGGTGGAAGCCGGAAAGTTCGAGCTGCGGGTCGAACCGGTCGATGTCGCCGCGGTCATCGCCACCGCCGTGCGCGTGATGTCCGGGCGCGCCGCCGAGGCCGAGGTTGTCTTGGACAGCACCATCGAGCCCGCCATGCCCCGACTGATGGCCGACCCGGTGCGGCTTCACCAGATATTGCTCAACCTGATGTCCAACGCCTTGAAGTTCACGCCGGTCGGCGGCCGCGTGGCGATTAGCCTGGAGCACAGCCACGACGGCGGCGGCCTATGTCTCAGCGTGTCCGACAATGGCATCGGCATGGACGGCGACGGCATCGCCAAGGCCCTGCAACCGTTCGGTCAGATCGACACCAGCCTGTCGCGCCGCTACGGCGGCACCGGCCTGGGGCTGCCACTGACCAAGGGATTCGTGGAACTGCACGGTGGTTGCCTGCTGATGGAAAGCGCACCGGGCAAGGGAACAACCGTGGCGCTGAGGTTCCCCGAACGCTGCACCGTGGCCTGAAAGGCGCCGCCATAAGGGAAGCGCTGGGCTCTGCCCAGGCCCGCCAAGGGCCGAGCGGCCCTTGGAACCGATGAGGGGGTTCGTCCTTTTCTTGCGCCGCAGGCAGAGCCCTTTTCTTGCGCCGCAGGCAGAGAATGTCGGTATTCAATGCGCTGCGCACAGCCCGCTTTTCTCCGCTGTTCGTCAGCCACGGTCGACCACCCAAACGACAAGACCCGCCGGCGTGAACCGGCGGGNCTTTGAAACTTGGTGGAGCTGGACGGAATCGAACCGACGACCTCGTCATTGCGAACGACGCGCTCTCCCAACTGAGCTACAGCCCCCTAAGGGTGGCGGATAATTGTGCAAGCCGAGGCACATGTCAAGCCCTGGGTGGAGGTTTTTCAGTGATGCCGAAAGGGGTGGGCGGTCGACCTGCCCTTGCGCGGCGGAGAGCGGACGGTTAGGGTATCGGTCCCGGTGGTTTTGGGAGGTTTTCCCGCTTCATGAACGTCGTTCTTCTGCCGCTCATCCAGATTGTCAACGTGGCCATCAACCTGTTCATCTGGGCGCTGATCATTTCAGCCATCCTGAGCTGGCTGGTGACGTTTAACGTGGTCAATACCCGCAACCAGTTCGTCTACATGGTCGGCAACTTCCTGTACCGCATCACGGAACCCGCCTTGCGGCCGTTGCGCCGGGTGATCCCGATCATGGGCGGCATCGACCTGTCGCCGATCGCCCTCATCCTCATTCTGTGGTTCATTCAGGGCGTGTTGACGCAGCTTGCCATGCGCATCATGACGTCGTGACCAGCCCCGTCACGCCTCACCCCGTCACGCCGGTTTCCGATGGGGTGCGCGTGGCCGTCAAGCTGACCCCCAAGGCGTCGCGCACGGCCCTCCAGGGGGTCGCGCCCGAGGCGGGCGGCGGCGTGGTCCTCAAGGCCAGCGTGACCACCGTGCCCGAGGACGGCAAGGCCAACGCCGCCCTGATCGCGTTGCTGTCCAAGGCGTGGCGCCTGCCCAAGGGGGCCTTCACCATCGTCGCCGGAGCCACCGACCGGCGCAAGACCATCCATGTGGCGGGCGACCCGGAACAACTCGCCGCCCTGCTGAAAGAAAAGATCGGACCATGACCGCACCCAACCTGATCGACGGCAAGGCCTTCGCCGAGTCCCTGGTCCACGCCATCGGCGAGGAGGTGCGCGAACTGCGCGCCGTCAACCGCATTCAGCCCGGTCTGGCCGTCCTGCTGGTCGGCGCCGATCCGGCCAGCGAGGTCTATGTGCGCAACAAGGTGCGCCAGACCGAGATCGCCGGCATGAAGTCGGTCGAGCGTCGCCTGCCCGAGACGACCACCGAAAAGGAACTGCTGCTCATCATCGAGGGGCTGAACGACGACGACAGCATCCACGGCATCCTGGTCCAGTTGCCGCTGCCGCGCCACATCAACGCCGACAGGATCCTCCGCACCGTCCTGCCCGAGAAGGATGTTGACGGCTTCCACCCCATCAACGCCGGCCTGCTGGCCACCAGCGGCAAGGGGCTGGTGCCGTGCACGCCGCTGGGATGCTCTTTGCTGCTCAAGGATCGCCTGGGCGACCTGTCGGGGCTGCACGCCGTGGTGGTCGGGCGGTCCAACATCGTCGGCAAGCCGATGGCCCACCTGTTGCTGCGCGAGAACTGCACGGTCACCATCGCCCATTCGCGCACCCGCGACCTGCCCGCCATGTGCCGCCAGGCCGATATCCTGGTTGCCGCCGTCGGCCAGCCGCAGATGATCAAGGGCGACTGGATAAAGCCGGGCGCCACGGTCATCGACGTCGGCATCAACCGCATCCCCAAGGAGGACGGCAAGACCCGCCTTGTCGGCGACGTGGATTTTGCCGAGGCGGTCAAGGTGGCCGGCGCCATCACCCCGGTGCCCGGCGGGGTCGGCCCGATGACCATCGCCTGCTTGCTGCGCAACACTCTTACGGCGTGCAAACGCATCAACAAGCTGGACTGAGGTTCGCCGCCCTGCGTATCGTCGAGGGAATGATGCGCACCCAATGCGCCGCCCACGACTTGGTCACGACAGGGAGGACGACCGGCATGACTCTGTTCCGCACGTTGCTTACCGCCGCCATGGCGCTTGTGCTGATCGGCGGCCCGGCCGTGGCGGCCACGCTCGACAAGGGCGACGGCATCCACACCGAAAGCTGGTTCAAGAACGACTCGTTCCTGGTTCTGGCCGAGGATGTCGCCGAGGCGGCCGCCAAGGGCAAGCTGTTGGCCGTCATCTGGGAACAGCAGGGGTGCGGGNCGTGCCAGAAGTTGCACGACGTCAATCTTCAGGACGAGGCCGTCAAGGCCTATCTCCAGAAGAACTTCGAGGTCATGTCCATGAACATGTACGGCGAAGTCGAGGTCACCGACTTCGACGGCGAAAAGCTGCCGGAAAAGGACTTGGCCTTCAAGCAGCAGATCAACTTCACGCCGACCACCGTGTTTTTTGACGAAACCGGCAAGGAGGTGTTCCGTCTGCCGGGCTATTTCAGCCCCTATTTCTGGATGGCCGGATTCGTCTATGTGGCGGAAAAGGGCTATGCCGATCCCGAACATCGCGGCATGTTTCCGCGCTGGACCAAGGCCAACCGCGACCGCCTCATCAAGGCCTATGGCTCGGAGCCCGAGAGCTGACGTATGAGACAACCTTCGCCCGCTTCCTGATTGACCAGGGCGCCGACCCCGCCGCCCTGGTGGCCGATCCGGCCGCTCTGACCGCCCGGTTCATCGCTTACGCGGGCAGCGAAGATCCCGACACCCTGCTGTCCGCCCTGATTGCCCAGTTCACCCTGGTCGACCTGGGCATCACCGCCGAACGCGCAACCGAGGTTGACGTGGTGTACAGAGGCGCCGCCGGCCTGGTCCTGGGCTGCGAACTTCTGGCCTGGGATGATGTGGTGGACGACGCTTGTGTCACCGCCCTGCTGGACTACGCCGACAGGGTGGACGCCCTGACCGCAGGCATCCTGACCCGCAACCGGATCGGCGAGATCGTGGTCGCCGGACAACGGCTGACCCTCAAGCCCCTGGCGTTGGAAGCCGTGCGGGTGGATCGTTCCGCCGCGCGCTGACAACGGCCCCACCGGAAAAAGCGGGCTGCCGCCTGCGCCTGCTCGGGGGCAGGCCCCCGAACCCCTTTTTTCTTTATAAGAAGACACGTTCGCTTCAGCAGAACAGAAGTATTGCCTGCGGCGGGAGCCTCGCTCTCTCGGTGCCCTCTGTGCCTTCTCTGTGTTTCCCCGCTTTACTTCTTCAAGCGGACAACCGCAAAACGCCTCAAAAATCCAGGTCGGTATAATGCTTGGGCGCCGGAACGCCGGGGATGACGTCGCGCAGCAGGGGGCGGAAGCTGGGGCGGCTTTTGACGCGGGCGTACCAGTCCTTGGCCAGCTCGTGGTCTTCCCACGGCACGTCGCCGGCGTAATCGACCAGGGACAGGTGGGCGGCGGCGGTCAGGTCGGCGATGCTCAGGGCGTCCCCGGCCAGCCATTTGCGGCGCTCGGTCAGCCATGCAATATAGTGCAGGTGGGTGTGCACATTGGCGCGGCCGGCGCGGATCATGCGGGAGTCCGGGGCGCCGGTGCCGATCATGCGCTTCATCAGCTTTTCGGACACCAGGGGCCAGGTGACCTCGCGGTGGAACTTGCCGTTGAACCACGCGGCCAGACGGCGGGACTCGGCCCGTTGGGCCGTGGTGCGGCCGATCAGCGGCGGTTCGAGATAAACTTCTTCGAGGTATTCGACGATGGTGCCCGCGTCGGCCACGGTGGTACCATTGTCCTCGACCAGCACCGGCACTTCGCCGGCCGGGTTGAGGGCCAGAAAGCCTTCGTCCCGTTCCCAGTCGAGCACCACCTGTTCGGTCACCTCCAGGCGCTTTTCCTGAAGCACCAGGCGGACGGTACGGGCGAAGGGCGACAGCCAATGATGATAGAGTACACGCATATCTCCTGTTTACCGCATTGCGGAATTTTGTCCACCTCCTGCGTGCGTTGGGCTTCTGCGTGGGCACAGTGCGCCCAGGTTGAGAAGCAATGAAACGCGAAGCTCCTGTTATCAAACCAACGAAAACGCATAGTGCCGAGGTGCGTCGGCTGGTCCATGGCGCCCGTGTCTGCACCCTGGCGACGGTTATGGCCGAGGGTGGGGCGCCCTATGCGTCGCTGGTCACCATGGCGGCGGACCATGATGGCAGCCCCATCCTGCTGTTGTCGGGGCTGGCCGACCATACTCGCAACCTTGAGGCCGATCCGCGCCTGTCGCTGCTGATCGATGAGGCCCGCGCGCTGCCCAATCCGCAGACCGGGCCGCGCGTGTCCCTGCTGGGTCGGGCCGAAAAGGTCGAGGGTCCGGCGGTGCGCGACCGGCTGGCTGGTCGTTTCCTGGCCCGTCATCCGGGCGCGGCGCTGTATGCCGGGTTCGGCGATTTCGCCTTCTGGCGCGTGGTGCCGGAGCGCGCTCATCTGGTTGGCGGCTTTGCCCGCGCCGTGTGGCTGACCGACGGCCTGCTGCGCGATCCCGCCGTGGCCGCCGCCTTTGCCGAGGTGGAGCCGCACGCCGTTGCGCACATGAACGCCGACCATGCCGATGCGGTGGCCGCCATCGCACAGGCTTTTGTAAAAGGGGCGTTCGTTGGTGGGGCCACTGGCGTTGGCTGGCGGATGGTCGCGCTGGACGCCCAAGGGTTGGCCGTGCGGAACGGCGAGGACGAAAAAGTGTTTCATATTCCGTTCGACCCTCCCCTGGCTGCGCCGGACGAGGTGCGGGCACGCCTTGTGGACCTCAGCCGTACGGCCAGGGGCGAACGTTAGTATCCCTTGGTGTGGCGTCCAACGCCCGTAGACTGTAGGGGATTGGGAAAATGGACGCGGAGTCCCCAAAACATCACCAACAAGCGGTTGCCGGGCACAACCCGGACCGATATGGTGCGGACCTGGGGGTCGTGATACGGGCGGTAGATGCCCTTGGTCCGGCCTCCCGCGCCGTCTCGAAGGAGGAGTTCATCCGGTGACGCACCTGGGACTTTGTGGCACTCGCCGTCCGCTGGCCGCGGACAGGGCGCGCGTGCCTGATCTCCTGACGCCGGCCTCCCTGACGGGGCGCGGTCTTCGGCCTTTGTCCGACCCGCACCAAGACTTGTTGTAGAACCAAAAAATATGGACCGTCATCCGGGGCGACCTCCCTGAAGATGTCGGTTGGACCTGCCGATGGAGAGCCACGGATATGAGCGCAGCGCCCACCAAGAATGCGAAGCTTCTCGCCTGGGTCGATGAGATGGCCAAGCTCTGCAAGCCCGACCAGGTGTACTGGTGCGATGGCACAGAGGAAGAATACGACCGCCTGTGCCAGGAGATGGTGGACGCCGGGACGTTCATCCGCCTGAACCCCGAGAAGCGCGCCAACAGCTATCTGTGCCGCTCCGATCCGTCCGACGTGGCGCGTGTCGAAGACCGCACCTACATCTGCTCGCAGGAGCCCGACGACGCCGGTCCGACCAATAATTGGATGGACCCGAACGAAATGCGGGCCACCCTGACCAACCTGTTCGACGGCTGCATGAAGGGCCGCACCATGTACGTGGTGCCGTTCTCCATGGGCCCGCTGGGCTCGGACATCGCCCACATCGGCGTCGAGATCTCCGACAGCGCCTATGTCGCCGTCAACATGAAGATCATGACCCGCATGGGCAAGAAGGTCCTCGACGTGCTGGGCGACGGCGAGTTCGTGCCGTGCATGCACTCCGTCGGGATGCCGCTGGCCGCCGGCCAGAAGGACGTCGCCTGGCCGTGCAACGAGACCAAGTACATCGTTCACTTCCCGGAAAGCCGGGAAATCTGGTCTTATGGCTCGGGCTACGGCGGCAACGCCCTGCTCGGCAAGAAGTGCTTCGCGCTGCGCATCGCCTCGGTGATGGCCCGCGACGAGGGCTGGCTGGCCGAGCACATGCTCATTCTCGGCGTCAAGAAGCCGGACGGTGAAAAGACCTATGTCGCGGCCGCCTTCCCGTCGGCCTGTGGCAAGACCAACTTCGCCATGATCATCCCGCCCAAGGGCTTCGAGGGCTGGGAGATCACCACCATCGGCGACGACATCGCCTGGATCAAGCCGGACGCCCACGGCCGCCTGCGCGCCATCAACCCGGAAAACGGCCTGTTCGGCGTGGCGCCGGGGACCAACACGGCGTCCAACCCCAACGCCATCGCCACGTTGGATGCCAACTGCATCTTCACCAACGTCGCGCTGACCGACGATGGTGACATCTGGTGGGAAGGTCTGACCGAAGAGGCGCCCGCGCACCTCATCGATTGGACCGGCCGTGATTGGGAACCCGGCTGTGGCCGTCCCGCCGCGCACCCCAACTCGCGCTTCACCGCCCCGGCCAGCCAGGTGCCGTGCATCGATCCGGAATGGGAAAACCCCGCCGGCGTGCCGATCTCAGCCTTCATCTTCGGCGGCCGCGTGTCCAAGAACTTCCCGCTGGTGTTCCAGTCCTTCAACTGGAGCCACGGCGTCTATCTGGCCGCCACCATGGGCTCGGAGGCGACCGCCGCCGCCGTTGGTCAGGCCGCCATGCGCCGCGACCCGATGGCCATGCTGCCGTTCTGCGGCTACAACATGGGCGATTATTGGGACCATTGGCTCAACGTCGGCCGCAAGTTGCCCGAGCCGCCGCGCTTCTTCCGCGTCAATTGGTTCCGCAAGGACGAGAACGGCAAGTTCGTGTGGCCGGGCTTTGGCGAGAACATGCGCGCCCTCAAGTGGATCGTCGACCGCGTCAACGGCCATGGTGCCGGCGTGGAAAGCCCGATCGGCTGGATGCCGCACCATTCCGACATCCATTGGGCCGGTCTGGACTTCCCCAAGTCGAAGTTCGACGAGATCATGAAGATCTACAAGGGCGCCGCCCTGACCGAAGCCCACGATCAGGCGCAGTTGTTCGAAAAGTTCGGCGACCGCCTGCCCAAGGAAATGGAACTGCATCGCCAGATGCAGATCGCCCGCCTGGAACGCAGCCCCGAAGTGTGGGAACTGCACGAGCGGAACGAAGCCGCCGAGTAATACCTGGCGCCTTTGGAGTATTCGGAAACGGCCTCCCGCGTGGGGGCCGTTTTCCGTTGTGGCGTGGGCCATTGGCCCATAGGCTTTGGCGAAAGGACGCGGGCTCTGCCCGCACCCGCAAGGGGCCGCGCGGCCCCTTGACCCCAGCAAATGGTCCTGCGCTTGTCTTGTGCCGCAGGCAGATAACCTTGTCGTTTGCTGCGTTGCGCGCGGCTTTGCTCCGTCACGTCGCGAGGTCCAGGAGACTGAGTCTCCTGGCGGGCGCGGGCAGAGCCCGCTTTCCTTCGCTAAAGTTAGCGCCTATGGGCGGCGGCCTGTTTGCGACAGCGGAACTGAGGGTCGATTCACAAAACGGCCGGTGTCATACTGCGACAGGGACTTTCACCAGCGTCAGGGGCGCAGATGACATTACCGTGGCCGCAGCAGGCGACCGCCGCCGCTTCCGGGGGCGCGTTCGGGCGGATCGGGCCGTGGCTGGCGGCGGCGGGGTTGCATGGCGGGGTGGCCGGTCTGCTGGCCCTGGCGCCGGGCGCCGCGCCGCCGGTCCCGGCCGAGGCCGTGGTCATCGAAGTCGTGCTTCTGGCGCCAGAGCCCGTGCCGGCGCCGGCGCCCGTGGCCCAGCGGGAGCCTGATCCGATGGCCTCCGCTCCCCCTGCCCCGGCTGATTTGGCGCCCGAGGCCGAGGCCGAGTCTCAACCAGAGCCCGAGTCCACCGCGCTGGCGGTGGTGCCGACGCCGGTGCCCCGGCCGGCTTCCCGCCCCACTCCGGCCCCTGCCGCGCCACACGTGGCGTCTGGTCCCCCCGCCTCCACCTCTGCCTCCACCATCGTGAGCCCTACCGCCCCGGCGCCAACCGAAGCGGCGCCAATCGAAGCGGCCCCCACCGAAGCAGCATGGCAGGGCGGCGGGTTGGCCAATCCGGCCCCGGTCTATCCCCGTTCGGCGCGGCTGGCCGGGCAGGAGGGCCGGGTCGTGCTGCGCGTCCAGGTCGGCGCCGACGGGACCGTGACGTCTCTGCATGTGGTCACATCAAGCGGCACCGATGCCCTCGACGCCTCGGCTGTGCGGGCGGTGCGCGGCTGGCGGTTCCACCCGGCGACGCAGGCGGGCCGCCCGGTTGCCGCCGTGGTCGAGGTTCCGGTGACGTTTCGCTTGCGGGACCGGCTGAAGAGTTGAATTTCTTTGACAGGCCCCGTCTCCGCCCGATAATCCCTGTTCCGAGAGGGGAGATCGCGTGACCACAGTCGTTCCGCGCCGTTCAGGAAAGCAGTCCGCCCGCCGCCGCGTCACCGCGTGGCTGGCCGCGCTGGTGCTTGCCCTCAACGTCCTGGCGCCGGTCCTCATCAACGGCCCGGCGGCCGCGCTGTCGATCTCGGACCCTCAGTCCGGTCAAATGGTCATCTGCACGCCCTCGGGCATGCGGATTATTGGCCTCAATGGCGAAAGCCGGCCCCTGGCCGACCCCACCAACGGCGATATCCAGCTTTGCGCCTTCTGCCTGCCGCTGGTCAATGCCGGCCTTGGTGCCCTGTCAGCCAGCGACGTGGTGGTCCCGCCGCCGTCAATCACGGCGGGCACCCTCGCCCGCCCCGGCCAGGATGCCACACACGCCGCAGCCCCCGCCCCCGGCCTGCCCGAAGCCCGCGCCCCTCCCGTCCTGCTGGTCTGATTGCGTTTTACGCCGACTGGCCTTTGACCTGACCGCCATAGTCCGCTGACGCGGACGGGCTATCGCCCGCACCCATTTGGAGCAAAGCTCCAAACCTCTTTGTTTTTCTTGAAGAAAGAAAAGGGGTTCGGGGCCATGGCTCCGAGCGGGTGTGGGCGGCAGCCCACCTTTTGCGGGCAACACCAGGCCGGTCGGCCCTCAGTCCCTTTAGTTCGTGAGGAACCTTCATGTCCGACCATCGCCTTTGCGGTGCGGCGGGGCGCGTTCGCCTGCGCACCGGCACTGCCCTTGTTGCCCTGTCCGTCGCCGTGTCTCCGCTGGCCCCGGCCCTTGCCGCTGACGTCGTGGTTGAGGCCGAGCGCCTCGCACCGCCCTCCACCACCACCGTCCTGCCGACTGTCCTGACCCACGCGCCGGTGGCCGACGCGGCGGATCTGCTGGGCACCCTGCCCGGCGTCAGCTTGGGCCGCATGGGTGGCCACGGTCTTGATCCGGTCATCCGGGGTCTTGGCCAGGATGGCCTGAACATCATCAGCGACGGCGCCATGACCTTTGGTGGCTGCCCCAACCGCATGGACCCGCCGACCGCCTCCATTCCGGTGTCCACCATGGACGCGGTGATCGTCGAGCGCGGCTATCAGACCGTCACCAATGGCCCCGGTGGCCCTGGTGGCACCGTGCGGTTCGAGCGCCTGGACCCCGAGTTCACCGAGCCCGGCGTGCGCGGCACCATCGGCGGCGGCTATACGTCGAACAGCGCCATGCGATCCGGCTTCGCTGATCTTCAGGCCGGGGCCGAGAACGGCTGGGTGCGGCTCGACAGCCAGTGGAAGCGCGCCGGGTCCTATGAGGACGGCAACGGTGATGCCGTGCGGGCCGGCTTTGAGCAATACGGCGGGGATCTCCAGGTCGGCTGGCGGGCGTCCACCGGCACCACGCTGAGCGTGTCCGGTGGCCGCGACATCGTGCGGGACGCCCTGTTCGCCGGGGCCGGCATGGACGCGCCGGATACCGTGGTGGACACTTTCCGCGCCCGCCTGAACCATGTGGTGCAGGGCGGCGGTGTGCTGACCGGGGTACAGGCCGAGGCGTACCGGTCTGCCGTCGACCACACCATGGACAACTTCTCCTTGCGGCCCCTGACGGGGCTTATGCGGATGCAGGCCGACACCACGTCGGACACCTTCGGGGGGCGCGTGGCCGGTACCTTCCAGACGCCTGCCGGGGTGCTGGAGGCCGGCATCGACCACCGCACTAATGCTCGTGATGCGGTGCTGCTGGCTGGTCCCCGGACGATGGCGCCGAGCGCCGCCATGGCGCAGATGTGGCCGGGCATGACCATCGCCCAGACCGGACTGTTCGCCGAACTGGACCATCCGCTGAGCGACCGCACCACGGTGACCGTTGGTGCGCGCCTCGACGCCGTGCAGGCTCATGCCTCCAAGGCCGACCAGCCGGGCACCATCGGCACCGGTCTGGGGGTGACGGCGCGCGATCTGTACGCCGCCACCTATGGCACCACCGACACCAGCCGCGAGGAACTGAACGTCGGCGGCCTCGCCCGCCTGACCCACGCCTTCGACGGCGGCTGGACCGGCCATGCCTCGGTCAGCCGGTCGGTGCGCACGGCCGATGCCTCCGAACGCGGCATGGCCCGCCCGGTGGCTGCCGGATGGGTCGGCAATCCGGGCATCGCGCCGGAGAAGCACACCCAGGCCGAAGTCGGCGCGACGGCGGTCCTGGGCGGCTGGTCGGTCGAGGCGACCGGCTGGGCCGACCGCGTCGAGGACTTCATCCTGCGCGACATCGCGCGCGGGCAGTCGGGCGTTCTGGTGTCCAACGGCCGCACGGTCTATCGCAACGTTGACGCCACTCTGGCCGGTCTTGAAGCCGGTGTCAGCGGGCGCATCGCCACGGTCTGGCGGGTCAGCGCCGACGCTGCCTGGACGTGGGGCGAAAACTCCACCGACGGCCGCGCCCTGGCCCAGATCCCGCCGCTGTCCGGCCGTCTGGAGGCCGCTTATGAGCAGCCGACCTGGAGTGTCGGCTCGACCCTGCGCTGGGCGACCAGCCAGGGCCGCATTGATGCGCTGGGCGGTGTGGACGTGCGCGAGACGCCCGGATATGGCGCGCTCGACCTGTTCGCCACCTATGACGGGCTGAAGCCGGTGTCCTTGCGCGTCGGCGTCACCAACCTGCTGAATGAGGCCTATGCCAGCCACCTCAGCCGGGGCAACGGCATCGATCCGCAAATGATCCAGGTGAACGAGCCCGGCCGGGCGTTCTATCTCCAGGGGCAGGTTACCTTCTAGACGGCGACGGTACCAGAATGTGATGATGGAGCCGACGCCGGTGTCCGCGGCGCCGGCTTCATCATTGGGAACCATCCATGCAACCTGCGTCCGGCCGGGGCACCTGGGCCCTGTTCATCCCCAAGTTAATTACCGTCCTGCGCGAGGGGTACACCCTCGGCATGTTGCGGGCCGATGCGGTGAGCGGTTTGACCGTCGCCATCGTCGCCCTGCCGCTGGCCATGGCGCTGGCCATCGCCTCGGGCGTGCCGCCGGAGCGCGGGCTTGTTACCGCCGTTGTCGCGGGGTTTTTGATCTCGGCCCTGGGCGGGTCGCGGTTTCAGGTCGGCGGGCCGACCGGGGCGTTCGTGGTCATCGTGTTCGCCATCGTCCATGACCACGGTTACGACGGGCTGGTCATCGCCACCCTGATGGCCGGCATCCTGCTGGTGCTGTTTGGTTTGGCGCGGCTCGGCACCTTCATCAAGTACATCCCTTATCCGGTGGTGACGGGGTTCACGGCCGGCATCGCGCTGATCATCTTTTCAAGCCAGGTGGTCGAGATCCTCGGCCTGCGCCTGGAGGACGAGCCGCCCGGTTTCATCGAAAAGTGGCAGGCCATCGTCGCCAACCTGGATGGTGTCAACCTCACCACGCTGGTCGTCGCCGTCCTGACCCTGGCCGTCATCCTGGGCGTGAAGAAGATCAAGCCGGGCTATCCCATATTCCTGGTCGGCATCACGTTCGGGGCCGTGCTGGTGTGGGCGGCGGGCCTGCCGGTCGAGACCATCGGCAGCCGGTTCGGAGGCATCCCGCGTGGCTTCGAGATCCCGAGCTTCCCGGTGGTGACCTGGGCGCGCATCGTCGAGCTGATCCCGCCTGCCATCACCATCGCCCTGCTGGCCGGCATCGAAAGCCTGTTGTCGGCCGTGGTGGCCGATGGCATGACCGGACGCAAGCATCGCTCCAACTGCGAACTGGTCGGCCAGGGGGTGGCCAACATCGCCTCGGCCGTGGCCGGCGGCATCCCGGCCACCGGCGCCATCGCGCGCACGGCGACCAATGTGCGGTCGGGCGCCCGCACCCCGGTGTCGGGCATGTTGCACGCGGTGTTCCTGCTGGTGTTCGTGCTGGCGCTGGCGCCGCTGGCGTCGTACCTGCCGCTGGCCTCGCTGGGCGCGGTGCTGGTGGTGGTGGCCTGGAACATGAGCGAGCATGACCGCTTCCGCCACCTGCTCCGTGCGCCGCCGGGCGACCGTCTGGTGCTGCTGGTGACCTTTGGCCTTACGGTTCTGGTCGATCTCACCGTGGCCATCCAGGTCGGCGTGGTGATGGCCGCCATCCTGTTCATGCACCGCATGACCCGCGCCGTGGAGGCCGAGAGCGGCGTCACCCTGATCGCCGATGACGTCAACGACTTCACCGAAACCGATCGCGCCGCCTACGAGCCGCGCGGCAACGGCGACGTCGCCGTCTATCGCATCAACGGCCCGTTCTTCTTCGGGGTGGCCGGCAAGCTGAGCGATGTCCTCGACGATATCGCAACGCCGCCGCGCCTGTTCATCATCGACATGACCAACGTGCCGGTGATCGACGCCACCGGGGTTCATGCCTTGCAAGGGGTGATCGACCGCTGTCGCCGCCATGGCACCCAGGTGGTCCTGGCCGCCATCAAGCCGCAGCCCCTCACGGTGCTACAGGGCATGCGCCTGGACGTCGGCTTCGCGGTCACGGTGGACGCCGCCATGCCGCCTCGCGCGACGACACCCGTCCCTACTGGTTGACGATAGCGGTGTAGAGGACGCCGTCGTCCGGCCGTGTGGCTCGGTCCCCGACACGGGACGGTGTTGATGGCATCCTCGCCAGCCCGTCGCGCGTTGACCAGCGCAGTCCAGGTGATCCTGGGCCAGGACCGGACCCCAAGTGGAAAGGGCGGCGCATACTGCCAAAGTACGAAGGTTTGCTTGATGCTCTCCTGTCAGGGGAAGTGGCAGTCCCGTAACGACCAACGGGAAATCCGTGCTGCCGTGCCTCACGCAGACGTGTTCACCGATGGGAGGGATTCATGCTCAAACCCGCACTGGCCGTATCGGCGCTGGCGGTAGACGTGGTCGATGGCGGGCGCTTTGACGTCCACGCCGCCCGGCCCCGCGCGTTCACGCTGCTGGCGTTCTATCGCGGGCTGCACTGCCCGGCCTGCAGGTTGTGGTTGCATAAGCTCGACGGGCTGGCGGATCAGTTCCGGGACCTTGGCGTCGAGCCAGTGGCGTTGAGTACCGACAGCATTGACCGGGCGCGCGCGGCGCGTGACGACTGGGGCCTCAAGACCCTGCCGGTCGGTTATGGCCTGCCGATCAGCACCGCCCGCGCCTGGGGCTTGGCGATCTCCGAGTCCATCGCCGAAAAGGAACCGCCGTGGTTCTCCGAACCGGGCGTGTTTCTGGTGCGGCCCGACGCCACGCTCTATATGTCGTCCATCCAGACCACGACGTTCGGTCGCGCCGCCTTTGACGACATCCTCAGTGGCATCCGTTTCGTGATCGAGAAACAATACCCTCCCCGCGGCACGGCGTGATCTGCCCAGGCCCCTCTTTAGATGGGCCCGTCACTCAGGCATAGGATCCCCATGGGCCGCTGGTGGCCGGCCGCTGGCCGAGTTGCTGGGCCAGTTGGCGCAGGCGGGCCACGCGGTTCTCGGTCTTGGGGTGGGTGGAAAACAGGCTGTCCATCTTGTGGGCGTGCAACGGATTGATGATGAACAGGTGGGCGGTGGCCGGGTTGCGTTCGGCCACGCCGTTGTCGATGTGGCGCGCCGCGCGGTCGATCTTCTCCAGGGCGGCGGCCAGCCACAAGGGATGGCCGCAGATCTCGGCTCCGGCGCGGTCGGCGGCGTATTCGCCGCTGCGCGACACGGCCATCTGCACCAGCATGGCGGCCATGGGCGCGAGGATGGCCATGATGATCACCCCGACAAAACCGAGCGGGTTGTTGTTGTCGCGGTTGCCGCCAAAGAAGAACGCGAAGTTGGCCAGCATCGACACTGCGCCGGCCAGGGTTGCGGTGACGGTCATGGTCAGGGTGTCGCGGTTGCGCACGTGGGCCAGCTCGTGCGCCATCACGCCGGCCAGTTCCTCGTGATTGAGCATCTTCATCAGGCCGGTGGTCGCCGCCACGGCGGCGCGCTCGGGGCTGCGCCCTGTGGCGAACGCGTTGGGCTGCGGATTGTCGATGATGTAGACCTTGGGCATGGGTAGTTCGGCCCGCAGGCACAGTTGCTCGACGATGCCGTACAGGCCAGGCGCGGTGGACGCGTCAACCTCCCGCGCGCCGTACATGCGCAGGACCATCTTGTCGGAGTTCCAGTAGGCGAACACGTTCATGCCCAAGGCCAGCAGGAAGGCGATCATGGTGCCGCCAGCGCCACCGATCATGTACCCCACGCCAAGAAACAACGCGGTCATGCCGGCGAGCAGGACGGCCGTGCGGGCGAAGTTCATGGTTGCGACATCCCTTTCTTGCCGAGGCGTTGCCAGCGCGGCGCCCCCCCGTTGCGGTGCACTCGGAACTGTGCCACGTGATAAGTAGAGCGCGCGGGACGCGGCATCAAGATGCATGCGCCGCGACACGGCACGAGGAGAGCGATGATGACGCCTGACAAACCCGAAAACCCTGCCCCAGAAAGCGCTTTGCCCGAACCCGGTGCGGACACTAAGCGCGAACCTCAGGCTCCCGATTCCGACACGCCCGAGGAAATCGGCGGCCCGAAAGGCGCCGAGCCGACCCGATTCGGGGACTGGGAACGCAACGGCCGGTGCAGCGATTTTTAGAAGGCGGCTGAAAAGCCGTTTTGCGCGCAAGCGCATGGGTGCTGACAGTATGGGAAGGCCTGGTGGGAAAGGCCGGGCGCCGCCCGGACCCGCAAAGGGCCGAGTGGCCCTTGGAACCCATGAGGGGGTTCGCCCTTTTCTTGCGCCGCAAGCAGAGAATGTCGGTATTCAATGCGTTGCGCGTGGCTTTGCACCGTCACGTCATGAGGTCAAGGAGGCTGGCCTCCTTGCGGATGCGGGCAGAGCCCGCTTTCCTTCGCTAAAATTGGCGCCTATGGGCCCATGACCCGTTGATTCCATGATGGGGTTCTGAGCTTGTTATTGCGCCGCAGACAGGCATTTTCGCCTTTTCATGCGCTGCGTGTGGCTCACCGCCTCTAATTCCCGAGGGCCAGGAGACTTGAATCTCCTGGCGGGTCCAGGTAGAGCCCGGCTTAATTCTCAAAGGCGGCTCAAATGCGTTGGCCGGCGAAGGTGTTTTGCCGTATGAGGGCATAAAGGCCGTTATTGTTCTTGATATGTTCCGGTTCGTGGCATAGCGTGGGGCTTGCGGCAAGACGCAGGCTCCGGCATGATCGCGCCATCGGCATGTAAAAAGATTATCAATAATGGACCACAACTTTTTAGAGTTCTCTTCAGTCTGTTCGCTGGTCAGGAGCCTGTTCCTCGCAGCGCTTGTCGTGGTGGCGTCCAGTCCGGCCGGTGCCGAGCGGCTGCATGGCCCGATCGAGGCCGAAGTCCTGCGCATCGTCGATGGCGACACGGTGGAGGTCCGGGCCCGCATCTGGCTCGGCCAGACGGTTACGACCCTGGTCCGCATCGACGGCATCGACGCCCCGGAGCGCCGCGCCCGCTGCCCGGCCGAGAAGGCCGCCTCCGATCAGGCCACTGCGCTGGTTGCCGAGATGTTGCCGTTGGGTGCCATGGTGCGCCTGCACGGCGTGCAGACGGGCAAATTCGCGGGTCGCGTGGTGGCCGGAGTGGAAACCGCCGATGGCCGCAATCTCGCCCAGGTGCTGCTCGAGAACCGTCTGGTACGGCCCTACGACGGCCGCGCCCGCGCTGCATGGTGCGACTGATACGCCAGCCGCCGAGGTGTTTCAAAACACAGTCGGGAACAGGCCTGAAAGCGGGAAAATCTCCCGCTTCCCCTTACCCGTTGGTATGGCTACACTGCCGGTCGTAAGTCTTTTCATCCTGGTTAATCCTTTCGAAGCAAGGCGTGCGCCCGATCCATGGCCCTGTTCTCGTTCCTGCGCCGCATGTTGACGTCCGCGCCCGAGGTCCCACAGGCCGAGGCGGCGCGTTCGGTTGAGCCCAGCGGAGCTTTTCCGATCCTGGTCGCCGGCATCGAGGGCGAGGGCGGCAGCACTGCCGCTGCGGCCGTTGTCACAGCTCTGGGGGCGGTCGATGGGCTGAGCGTACAGACGACCTCGGTCGGCATCGGCAGTGTTGACGATACGGAAGTCTCGCCGGTCAGCCTGGGCAAGGCGGTGGCCAAGGCCCGCATCCTGGCCGAGGCCCATGGCGCAGCCTCGGTGGTCGTCGGGCAGATGATCGCGCCGACCACGGTGCGCCTGCGCTTCATCGCCGCGTCGGTGGGGGGGGATCCGGCCAGCGGCACCTGGACGGTTGGCGACATGGTGGATATTCCGGTGCCCTTTCCGCCCGGAGGCGCCGCCTTTGTGGCCGCCTGTACGGCGGCCAGTCTGACCCTGCCCAGCGACGAAGACCGCCGTACCCGCCTCAACGTGCTTCGCCACGCTCTGCGCGCGGGCGAAGGCCTGGTCCAGGGCGAGGGATCCTTGAGCGGCGCGGCCAAGGTGGTGACCGCTGTGTCGTTCGCCGCGATGCTGATCGAAATGGGCGTCCGCACCCAGCAAAAGCCCCTGCTCGACCGTGCCCAGCAGGTGTTGCGGGCGGTCATGAACAAGGCCGCCCCCAAGGCCGCCGCCAGTGCCAGTGCTGCCGCCAGTGCCAGCGCCGATAGCTTTCCGCCCGCCGCCCCTCTCCCGGCCACCTTGCCGCCAGCCACTTTGCCGCCAGTCGTCGCGGCAGCGGCCCGCCTGCACCTTGCGACCATCGGTGCCGATATCGGAGGGCGTGATGGCGACACCGCCCGCCTGGAGGAGGCCGGGCGCCAGATGCAGGCTGCCGCCACGGTCATCAGCGGCGACATTCTCCCCGAAGACAACGCCGCGATCTGGGCCCAGTACGGGCGGGCCATGCACCGTCTGTCCGCTCTTTCGGGCAAGACCGACCACATGAAGGCTGCCGTGCAGGGCTATCATCTGGCCGCCGCCGCCTGGGGCAAGGGCAGCAACCCCGACCGCTGGGCCGAACTGCAATACGGCATGGCCAGCGTGCTCGGCCAGTTCGGTGAGTTCACCGGGTCCATACCGGCCCTGGAGCGCGCCGTCACCGTGTTCGAGAAAGTGGCCGAGGTGTGGACCCGCGAGGTCAACGCCCGCCGGTGGGCGGGCCTGCAAAACAATATCGGTGCCTGCCGCTTCGCCCAGGGCAAACGCAGCGGTGCCCTGCCGCCGCTGCGCGACGCCGCCGAACGGTTTTCCCGCGCGTTGGAGGTCTACCAGGCCGCCAACATGACCCGCAACGTCCACGTCACCCAAAAGAACATCGCCCGCGTCGAACGTCTCATCAGCGTTCAAGAAGGCGGCGACTAGTCGGCGGCGGGCCGTTGTAGGGGTCATCACGGGGACCGGGGAAGAGGCGCGTGCGTGGGTAAAGCCCGCCCGGTTCTCCGGCCCGGATTTTTTCACAGCTGGGTCTTGCGGTGTCTGTGGAATGCCCTATTTACCATCCATGTGGATGGTGACGGGATGGTAATTAGATGACCAAGGACCTCCGGCCGAAGACGGCGGACAGCGAGAAGATCACCGTCAATCTCGGGTTCGTCGATCTCGGCCACATTGATCTTCTGGTGCAGGAAGGGGTTTATTCCAACCGCACCGACTTCATCCGGACCGCCATCCGCAACCAGATCGAGCGGCATGGCGAGGTCGTCCGTCAGGCCGTAACCCGCAAGAGTGTGGACCTTGGCCTGCGGAACTTCACCCGCGATGATTTGGAGGCAGTGCGCGATGCCGGGCAGATGCTCGACATCCGCGTCCTGGGGCTGGCCAGCATCGCCCCGGACGTCACTCCTGAACTGGCCCGTGCGACCATCGCTTCGCTGACCGTCCTGGGGGCGCTGCACGCCAGCCCCGCCGTCAAGACAGCCCTTGCAGACCGCATCCAGTAGAGCAGCCAGACGTTACGTGCCCTGAAACCGGGAAGGATGGCGCCTCGCTGAGAGCGCCGGGCCTGTTCCCGAGCCTTGAAAGCACCCGAATGACCTTCCAGATGCCCCCCGATATGACCGAGGCCCTCCGCCTGACCCGCGCTGGCAAGCTGGGCGAGGCGACCAGCCTCCTCAAGCGCCGGCTGGGCGGGACGCCGTCCCCCGAACCGCAACCCGCTTCCGAGCCCACCGCGGAACCCACACCTTCCACGGCCCGCACGGGGCTGGGCGAGACCCTGCGTCGCCTGATGGCCAAGGCCAAGCCGATGCCCGGCGGCCAGCCGCCCGCCCCGGCGCCGGAGGGCGCGAGTTTCGTGACCGCGACCTTCGCCAGTCCGGCCGGCAGCCGCGACTACAAGCTCTACACCCCCGCCAAAACGGTGGCCGGGCGGCGTGCCCTGATCGTCATGCTGCACGGCTGCACCCAGTCGCCCGATGATTTTGCCGCCGGCACCCGCATGAACGCGCTGGCCGAGGAACACGGTTTCCTGGTTGTTTACCCGGCCCANCCGTCTTCGGCCAACGCGCAGAAATGCTGGAACTGGTTCAGCCCTGCCGACCAGCGGCGCGACCAGGGGGAACCCGCCCTGATCGCCGGGATCACCCGCCAGATCCTGCGCGACCACCCGGTTGATCCGGCCCGTGTCTACATCGCCGGACTGTCGGCTGGTGGTGCTGCGGCGGCCATCATGGGCGCGGCCTACCCCGATCTTTACGCCGCAGTCGGCGTCCACTCCGGGCTGCCCCTGGGCGCGGCGCGCGACATTCCCTCGGCCTTTGCCGCCATGCGCCAGGGCGGCAGCGGCAAGGGCAGCCTGACGGTGCCGACCATCGTCTTCCACGGCGATACCGACTCCACCGTCCACCCCAGCAATGGCGACGCCGTCGTGGCCCAGGCCACCGCCGTCGGTGACCTGATCTCCACCGTGAAACGCGGTCAGGCCGACGGCGGTCACGCCTTCAGCCGCACCATTCACGCCGACGCGTCCGGCCGCCCGCGCTGTGAACATTGGACCATCCATGGCGCCGGCCACGCCTGGGCCGGCGGCAGCCCCTCGGGCACCTACACCGACCCGCGCGGCCCCGACGCGACCCGCGAAATGCTGCGCTTCTTTTTTGACCATGGGCAGGTTGTGACGGCATAAAGCGGGCTCTGCCCGCACCCGCCAGGAGGCGCGGCCTCCTGGACCTCGGGAGTTAGGAACGATAAGCCGCGCGCAGCGCAATAAATGCTGAGGGGGTATTTGCCTGCGGCGCAAGGCAAGGTAAGAGGATGCCCCCAAATTCATGGGGTCAAGGGGCCGCTCGGCCCCTTGCGGGCGCGGGCAGAGCCCGCCTCTACCCCCAAGGCCCGGAGCGGCTGCGGAACAGCGGGATGTGGCGTTTCTTGAACACCGGCAGCAGGACCATTCCGGCGATGAAGCCGCCGACGTGGGCCATCCAGGCGACGCCCCCCGGATCGCCGGCCGCTGCGGCGACGGCCAGGTTGATGAACTGCAACAGGATCCAGAAGCCCAGCACAACCATGGCCGGGACCCGCAGGGTGGTCACGAAGATGCCCAGCCACACCAGCACCAGGATGCGGGCGCGCGGATAGAGCAGCAGGTACGCCCCCAGCACGCCCGAGATCGCCCCCGACGCGCCGATCATCGGCACCGTGGACTGCACGTCCTGGACGGCGTGGGCGAGTGCCGCGACGATGCCGCACAGCCCATAGAAGACGATGAACCGGCCGTGGCCCATGCTGTCTTCGACATTGTTGCCGAACACCCACAGGTACAGCATGTTGCCGATCAGGTGCAGCCAGCCGCCATGCAGGAACATGCTGGTCAGCAGGGTGCCCAGGGCCGGCACGGTGGTCAGTTCCGGCGGCAACTGCGCGTGGCCGAAGATCACCGCCGGGATGGCGCCATAGCCGATCGTAGCGGCAAAGGCCGCCCGCTCGGGCAGGCTGACCTGCCACAGGAACACGACGATGCACACCGCGATCAGGACAACCGTGACCACCGGCCGAAGCGTGGTGGGGTTATCGTCGTGGAGTGGGATCACCTACCGCGTGCCAGCCGCCGCAACTGCGGCCTCCGGGCGGTCGACCGGGGACGGCACGCCTTCGGGTGGTAGCGTGACCAGGGCGCGGCCGCCGCCCCATGTCACGCTGGCAAAGGTGCCGCAGGCCTGGCACGAGGCGTCCCACTTGGCGGCGCGGGTGCCGCAGGCGGTGCAGCGCCACGCCTCGGGCTCGTGGCCGATGACCTCGACCGCCTGACGCAGCCAGCGCAGGGCGTCGCCGAGGTTGTTGTGCTCGCCTTCCTCCAGGCGGGCCATCAGGCGGGCCAGACGCGGGTCACGCACGCCAGCGTCCACCGGCGCCTTGAGCCGCGAGCGGGCTTGGCCCCACAACTCGGCATCAAGCGCGGCGGCGGCGACCAGCAGGCGGCTTTCCAGGTGTTCGGGATTGGTTTCGGCCAGATGTTCGGCCCGGCTGACCCGCTTGAGGGCGTCCTCGTCACCCCACAGGCCGCGATAGACCTCGGCCAGTTCGGGGTTGGGCGCGCGTCTCCAGGCGTCCTCCACCACCCCGGCCGCCTTGGAGGCGTTGCCCTCGGCGGCGTGGGAACGGGCCAGGCGGATGCGGGCCGGCAACAGGTCGGGATCGGCATCCACCGCCTTTTTGGCCAGACGCGTGGCCTCGTAGGTCTGGCCGCCGGTGATCGCCTCGTCGCACCGGGCGACCAGGATGGTGGCCTTGCGGCGGTTGGCCTCGGCGGCGGTGTACACGCCGCTCTTGCGGGCGGCTTCCAGGGTCACCAGGGCGGGTTCCCACTGGCGGCGCTTGACCTGGGCCTCGAACAGGGCGCGTCCGGCCCAGGCGGCGCGCGGGTTGCGCTCGAACGCGCGGGCGGCGTAATCGATGGCCTCGTCGGTGCGGCCCTCGGACAACGCCTCGTCCATCAGGCCGCGCAGGCCGGCGATCTCGGTTTCCCGGCGGGCCAGCAGCTTGGTGTTGAGGTCGCGGGCGGTCTTGGGGTTGTCGCCGAGCAGGGCGGCGCGGGCCAGCAGCAAGGTGGCGGCCGAGGTGTCGTCGCTGAGGGCATCCTGGGCCTCGGCGGCTTTCTTGCGGGCACCGTAGGAATCTTCTGCGATGATCGCGGCAAAACCATCGGCCAGGGCGGCGAGGCCCTTGCGGCGGCGCTTCTCGCGGCGGCGGCGGCCGAACGCGCCGGGCAGGCCGAGCAGCGTGGCGACAATGCCCCGGATGAACCAGAACACGACGACCAGGACGGCCAGGGCCAGCAGTATCATTGGCACCGAGGTGTCGATCCGCCAGCCCAGCCAGTGCACGGTCACCGCGCCGGGGTTCTCGGCCATCCACACGGCACCGGCGACCAAGAGGCCGACGACAATCAGAAAAGCGATCAGACGCACCATGGGATCAGCCCTCCTGACCGGAAGCAGTTGGGCGACCGGCACCGACACGGGCCAGGGCCTCGGCGGTCAGTTCGGACACCGCGGCATCGGCGGCCAGACGGGCACGGGCGTCCTTCAGCCACGGCGCGGCGGTCTCGGCCGGGGCACCCTCCAGGGCGCGCAGTTCACCAACGGCACCCGACAGGTTGCCGGCCGCCAGACGCTGTTCGGCGCGCGAGACCACGGACGCGGTGGTGTCGCCGACCGCCTCGCCATCGGTGCGCCGCACGCTGACCACCGACAAGGCGCGGTCCATGGTCCGGTTCAGCCAGCTATCGGTCTCGTCGGACTGGGCCGAGGCACGGATGATCTGGTCGGCCTCGGCATTCAGGCGCTGGCGCAGCACGACCAGCGGCGGAACGCCGGCATCGGCATACTCGATGAAGCCTTTGGCGGCGGAGGTCAGCTCGAAATCCTGCGGCGCGGTGGCGCGCACGGCGCGCAGTTCAGCGTCAAACGGTCGCCCGGCAAGGAGCGCCTCGCGCAGTTGCAGCACCGACATCAGGAACGACAGGGCGCGTTCCTGACGGGCGTCGGCGTTGCGCACCTGGGCCTCGACCGCGTTGACCCGGTCGGACAGGGACAGGACGGTGGAGGCGGCGGCGCGGCTGTTCTCCAGGTCACCGACGCGGGCGCCCAAGGCCTGGATGTCCTGGGTGACGTCCTGCCCGGCGCTGGCCTGGGCGAGCTTTTCGACCTGTTGGCGCAGGGCTGCGAGATCGTCCTGGCTGGCCTGGGCCTGCCCACCCTGTTGTCCGCCAGCCTGTTGTTCAACACGGTCGAGTCGGCTTTCCAGGCTGCGCACGGTGGTGCTCATGCCACCCATCGCCTGGCGCAGGTCGGCGATCTCGTCCTGAAGCGCGGTGTCGGTTTCGGCGGCCGGCATGATGCGGGTGGTCCAGGCCTGATACTCGGGCGGCAGGGACCCGCGCCACCAGGGCAGCGAGGCATAGAGCAGGACCAGGATGAGCAGGACCGCGCCGATGGCCACGGCCGCGCGCCCGCCGCCGGACTTGCCGGACGGCTGGGGTTGGTCGGCGCCGGTGATCCTGGGCTTGGCCGGAGAGTCGGGTTTGGCCTCGGGCTTGTCTGTGGCGGCAGAGACCTTGGTGCCCGAGTCCTTGGCGGGAGAGACGCCGGAGGGTGGAACCGCACCAGTGGCCGTGGAGTCCTTTGCCCCTTGGGCCTTGGGCGTGTCGCCGGAGGTTTCAGGCCGGTCACTCCCGGAGGTTTCAGGCCGGTCACTCCCGGAGGCTTCAGGCCGGTCACTCCCGGAGGCTTCAGGCCGGTCACTCCCGGAGGCTTCAGGCCGGTCACTCATGGTGCGCTCTCCCTCGTGGGTCGTTTCGGCCGTATCCGCCGGACGGCGGAGACGGCTGTGGTTGTCGGTGTCGAACAGGGCCAGAAGGGCGTCCTGCTCGGGCCGTGGCGCCACCCGGACGGCGGCAAAAGGAAGGGTGCCCAGCGCCTCGGCCACGGCGGGGCTGAGACAATAGGCCGTAACACTGGAACAAGCGTCCCGCAGATCGCCCTGCTCCGCAAGGGTGGCAAAAGTCTTGGCCGTGCGCGGAGAGTACAGCAGCACCGCGTCAACGGTGCCGGCCGTCAACGCCACCCGCAGGTCGGCCGAAAAGGCCGCCGCGGTGCGCGACTCGTAAAGCTGGACCCGGCGCAGGGTGTAGCCGTCGGCCGCGAGGTCGCCGGCCAGATCTCCGGCCACATGGCTTCCCGCTGCGTGCAACAAGGGGCCGGCATCGGGTTTGAGGGTGGCACGGACCAGGGCGGCCAGGGACGTAACATCGCCATCGGCGGCGCGGACGTCGGCGAATCCCAGTTCACGGGCCACGGTGGCGGTCTGGTCGCCGACCGCGAGGGCGGGGATGTGCAGGGTAACCGGATCGCGGCCAAGCGCCCCAACCAGGGCACGCACCCCGTTGGCGCTGGTCAGCAAAGTGGCCTGGATGCCCGAGGTGTCGACCTCCACCCCGGCGCGCGGGACGATGGCCAGCAGGGGCTCGACCATGACGTCGAGGCCCCGATCCCGTAGCGGTGCGGCAATACGTTCGGCGTCTTCGACCGGCCGCGTCACCACCACGCGCATGGATTTAAACCGGCGGAAGGTCGAGGAAGCCCGGCCCGGCCCGGCGCAACAGTTCCTCGCCAGCCTCGCGGCCGATCGTCTCGGCATCGGCCAGCGGACCCCGGCGTTCAATGTCCAGGCGTTCGGAGCCGTCCACCCGGACGATGCAGCCGCGCAGCCACAAGTCGCCTTCGGGCGTGATCTCGGCCAGCCCGGCGATGGGGGTGCGGCATGACCCGTCCAGGGCACGCAGGAAGGCGCGCTCGCAGACCACGCGGATGGTGGTCTCGGCGTGGGCCAGCGGGGCCAGCCAGCGGTGGGCAGCCTCGTCCTCGGCCCGGCAGGTGATGCCCACCGCGCCCTGGGCGACGGCCGGCAGCATGTCCTCGGGCGAGAAGACGGCGGCGGCGTGTTGGGAAAGGCCCAGGCGGTTGAGACCGGCCATGGCCAGCAGGGTGGCGTCGATGTGTCCCTCCTCAAGGCGGCGCATGCGGGTCTGCACGTTGCCCCTGAGGGATATAACGGAAAGATGGGGGTAGAGGTTCCGCACCTGCGCCCCCCGGCGTAGGGACGCCGTGCCGATCACCGACCCGGCCGGCAGGTCGGCAAGGCTTTTGGCCTTGAGGCACATGAAGGCGTCGCGCGGGTCCTCGCGTTCGACAATGGTGGGCAGGACGATGCCCGGCGGCAGGATGGTGGCGACGTCCTTCATGCTGTGGACGGCGATCTCGATGTCGCCGCGCAGCATGGCGTCGTCCAGTTCCTTGGTGAACAGCCCCTTGCCGCCGATCTCCGACAGCGGCCGGTCGAGCACGATGTCGCCGGTGGTCTTGAAGACCTCCACGCTCACCGCGCCGGGTTCGGCCAAGTCGGCATGGGCGGCCACCAGCGCGTCGCGCACGGCGTGGGCCTGGGCCAGGGCGAGCGGGCTGCCCCGCGTTCCGATTCGTAACTTGGATCTAGTCGTCATAGCTCCAGTGTTGTAAGGGCTGCCTGCACGCATGAAAAGGCCAAAGTGGATGCCAAAGCAGATGATTATCCTTGGGATAGAGACAAGCTGCGATGAAACGGCCGCCGCCGTGGTGCGGGATGACGCGCCGCCCGGCGCCGCCCGCGTGCTGTCCGAGGTGGTGCTGTCGCAGCTTGATGAACACCGGCCCTATGGCGGTGTGGTGCCCGAGATCGCGGCGCGCGCCCACCTCGACCATGTGGATCGTCTGGTGGCCAGCGCCATGAACAAGGCCGGTATCGGCTTTGGCGATCTCGACGCGGTGGCGGCCACCGGCGGGCCGGGGCTGATCGGCGGGGNGATCGTCGGGGNGATGACCGCCAAGGCCATCGCCGCCGTGCATGGCCTGCCGTTTGTGGCGGTCAACCATCTGGAAGGCCACGCTCTGACCGCCCGGCTGTCCGATGACGTGCCGTTCCCCTACCTTCTGCTGCTGGTCTCGGGCGGCCACTGCCAGACGGTGGTGGTTGAGGGGGTGGGGCGGTATCGCCGCCTGGGCACGACCATCGACGACGCGGCCGGCGAGGCCTTTGACAAGGTCGCCAAGATGCTGGGCCTGGGCTATCCGGGGGGACCGGCCGTGCAGGCCGCCGCCGAACGGGGTGATCCCAAACGGTTTCCCCTGCCCCGCCCGCTGAAGGGCCGGGCGGGGNGCGACTTCTCGTTCTCGGGCCTCAAGACGGCGGTGCGCCAGACGGTGGAGAAGCTGCCGCCAGGATCCTTGAGCGACCGTGATGCGGTCGATCTGGCCGCCGCCTTTCAGGCCGCGCTGGTGGATGCGACGCTGGATCGGGTGGGGCGGGCGGTGGCACTGTTCCGTCAGTGCTATCCCGATGGAACGTCCCTGGTGGCCGCTGGTGGTGTCGCCGCCAACGTTCCGCTGCGCGCCGGATTGCAGTCCCTGGCCGAAAGAGAAAACCTCCAATTCGTCGCCCCGCCGCTGCGTTGGTGTACCGACAATGCGGCCATGATCGCCTGGGCGGGGCTTGAACGCTTGCGACTCGGGCAGTCAGACCGGCTTGATTTCAAGCCACGGCCCCGCTGGCCGCTCGATCCCGACGCTCCAAAGGCGGCTGGATCGGGCGGCGTAAAGTCTTAGAACTCTTCCAAAGGGGTAGAAGATGCAGTCCGGCGGACTCAGGAGGCGGCCCCCAACCTGCTGATTCTCCGGCATCTTCGCCACCCGGCTTAGGCCGCTCGTGCGGGGTGCGCCGTTCGAGGCAAAAACATCGGTGGAATAAGGCTCTATGGGCGTCGCTTGAAGCGCTTTTGGAGATGTGATTCACGGAAAACCAGCACAAACCGCAGGGGGTGGCCACCGTAAACGATACCCCTTTTGAGGTAATCCGTCCGGCACCGGAACACCGCCATCAGAGGGGTGTACGCGAGCGCCGGAATCCCCCATCTTGATGGCTAAGGCAAAGGGCACCCTGGGGGATGCAGAGGCTGCCCAAAAGTATAAGAAAGAGATGCCGAAAAGGATGAGGGCAATGGTAACCATCACCGTCCGTTCTGCCGCCCAGGCGGCACGTATCGGCAGCGTTTTCGGGTTGCTCCCCGGTGAGGAGTGGCATGAAAGCGTGGCCGTGACCCTGGTGCCTTACGCATTGGCGGAAGCCTGTGCAGTTGCCGCTGGGGGCGGCCTGCATGTTTATTTCGACGACGGCCTGTTCACCGGCGTGGCCGGCGACAGCGACCTGGCCGTCCTCCCCCGGCGCACCAGCAGCACGCTGCTGGGTGCCTGACGTTGCAACCCTAATCCACCTCAAGAACGCACGACGGCCCGGAGTTTACGCTCCGGGCCGCCGTCCTGTCAGCGCGGCTCCAGGCGGATCGCCCCGTCGAGGCGGATGGCTGTGCCGTTGAGCATGGGATTGCCGGCAATCGACAGCACCAGCCGGGCGTATTCCTCGGCCCGGCCGAGGCGGGCCGGGAACAGGGTCTTGGACAGCAGGCCGTCGAGGGTTTCCTGCGGCAGGTTCTCGAACATCGGGGTCTCGAAGATGCCCGGCGCGATGCACATGACGCGCACGCCCTTGGGCGCGAACTCGCGCGCCGCCGGCAGGGTCAGGGCCGCCACGCCGCCCTTGGACGCCGAGTAGGCGGCCTGGCCGAACTGGCCCTCGAACGCGGCGATGGAGGCTGTGTTGACGATCAACCCGCGCTCGCCTTCTTCCATGGGCTCCAGGGCCACCATGTCGGCGGCGGCCTGGCTCATCACGTTGAAGGTGCCGATCAGGTTGATGTGGATGATGCGGGTGAAGGCGGCCAGATCCATCGGGCCGTCGCGCCCGACGATGCGCCCGCCGTGCACCACCCCGGCGCAGTTCACGCATACCCGCGCCGGGCCGTGCGCCTCGCGCGCCGTCGCCAGGGCGGCCTTGACCGACTCGGCGCTGGTCACGTCGCAGGGGGCGGCCAGGGCGCCCATGTCCTTGGCGGCGGCCTTCAGCTCGTCTTCCTTGACGTCGAGTACGGTCACCCGCGCGCCGGCGGCAATCAGCGCCTGCGCGGTGGCCCGGCCGAGGCCGGACGCCCCGCCGGTGACGACAGCGGCAACACCCTTCACGTCCATGTGCGTCTTCCTCCGTTTGGAATTTCGTTGTCCGACCCATAGCAGATTCCGGGCGGCCGATGAATCGCAAAGTATGCCACGGGGATGCAAATTGTATGCGCAGGATGCCCGACCCCTCTGCTGGGGCGCTTGGCGACGGGGCCGGGTTGGTGCACACTCGGCGGTCAAGACGCACAACAAATCAAGCCGGTGGAGAGAAATCCGTGTCCAAACTTCTGTGGAAGCCCAGCGAAGAGCGCATCGCCCAGGCCAACCTCAGCCGCTTTATCGCCCAGGTGAACGCCGACCACGCCGTGGGGGCCAAGACCTACGACGATTTGTGGGAGTGGTCGGTCAGCGACATCCCGGCCTTCTGGAACGCAATGTGGGACTTCTGCGGGGTGATCGGCCACAAGGGCGACACGGTGGTCGACGACGTGGATCGCATCCCCGGCGCCAAGTGGTTTCCCGGCGGCACCATCAACTACGCCCAGAACCTGCTCCGCCCGCGCCCGCACGACGCCGAGGCCCTGGTGTTCTGGGGCGAGGACAAGGTCAAGTGCCGGCTGACTCATGGCGACCTGGTGGCCCAGGTGTCGCGCGTCCAGCAGGCCCTTCAGGCGGTTGGCGTGACCAAGGGCGACCGGGTGTGCGGCTACATGCCCAACATGCCCGAGACCATCATCTACATGCTGGCGACCACGGCGCTGGGCGCCATCTGGTCGTCGGCCTCGCCCGATTTCGGGGTGCAGGGCGTGGTTGACCGCTTCGGGCAGATCGAGGCCCGCCTGATGGTCACCGTCGATGGGTATTTCTACAACGGCAAGACCCACGACATCCGCGACAAGGTCAAGGCGGTGGCCGAGCGGATGCCGACCCTGGAGGCCGTCGTGGTGGTGCCCTACACCCAGGACGCCGCCGACCTGTCCGGCATCGCCAAGGCCATTGCGCACGACGAGTTCGTGGCCGGGCACACTGCCGGCGACGTCGAGTTCACCCCGCTGCCGTTCGACCACCCGTTGTTCATCATGTTCAGTTCCGGCACCACCGGGGTGCCCAAGTGCATCGTCCACGGCCACGGCGGAACCCTGCTCCAGCAGCTCAAGGAGCATGTGCTCAACAGCGACGTGAAGGCCGGCGACCGGGTGTTCTACTTCACCACCTGCGGCTGGATGATGTGGAACTGGCTGGTTGCCGGGCTGGCCGCCGAGGCGACTTTGCTGTTGTTCGACGGTTCGCCGTTCTATCCCACCGGCAACGTGCTGTTCGACTACGCCGACGCCGAGAAGATGACCTTCTTCGGTACCTCGGCCAAGTGGATCGACTCGGTGAAAAAGGCCGGGTTGATGCCCAAGGACACGCATTCCCTGGCAACCGTGCGGTCCATCGCCTCGACCGGCAGCCCGCTGTCCCCGGAAAGCTTCGAGTTCGTGTACGAGGGCATCAAGGCCGACGTGCAACTGGCGTCGATCTCCGGCGGCACCGACATCGTGTCGTGCTTCATGCTGGGCAGCCCGATCGACCCGGTCTATCGCGGCGAGATCCAGAAGCGCGGCCTGGGCATGGCGGTCCAGGTGTTCAATGACGAGGGCAAGCCGGTCAAAGGCCAGAAGGGCGAACTGGTCTGCGTTAAGGCCTTCCCGGCCACCCCCATCGGGTTCTGGAACGATCCTGACGGCGCCAAGTTCCACGCCGCCTATTTCGAGCAATGGCCGGGTGTGTGGACGCACGGCGACTGGATCGAACTGACCGACACCAATGGCATCGTGGTCTACGGCCGGTCCGACGCCACCCTCAACCCTGGCGGGGTGCGCATCGGCACGGCGGAAATCTACCGTCAGGTCGAACAGCTCCCCGAAGTGGTCGAGGCCCTGGTCGTCGGCCAGGATTGGGACAACGACGTGCGTGTCGTGCTGTTCGTGCGCCTGCGCGACGACATGGATCTGACCGACGATCTGGTCGCCCGCATCAAGAAGCAGGTGCGCGACAACGCCACGCCGCGCCACGTTCCGGCCAAGGTGGTCCAGGTCACCGACATTCCGCGCACCAAGTCCGGCAAGATCGTCGAACTGGCCGTCCGCGAAGTCGTCCACGGCCGTCCGGTCAAGAACAAGGAAGCGCTCGCCAACCCCGACGCCCTGGACCAGTTCGCCGACCGGCCAGAACTGGGGGTGTAACGGGGTTTAATAGAAAGGGAAGCGGGGAAACACAGAGAACACAGAGGGGACACAGAGATCACGGAGTGGCGTCGCAGGCAATAAACCCCCGATAGGGATTTGATGTGCTGCGCGCTACTACCTTCTCCGAACCCTCTGTGTCCTCTGTGGTAAACCCCTTCACTTCTTCCGAAACGCCCTATTCTGCCGCATCCACCAGGCTATCGCCCTTCTTCATGGCTTCCTCGGCCAGGCGCAGGGCCAGCATGGCTTCGTCGTAGGTGGCGCAAGGGCTGGGTTCGCCGCGCAGGAACTGGGCGAAGCCGTTGAGCTGGGCGACCAGGGGTTCGGTGCGGACGATGCCGAACTCGATGGTGTCGTGGACCGAACTGTAGGCCACGAACTGGCCGAAGGTGATCTCGTCCACGGTCGGCAACTGCGACGCTGCGGTGATGCCGCCGGTGTGCACGGTGCAGGTCTGGGCGATCAGGTCCACGAAGCAGGTGCCGTTGGTCCCGGTGATGCGGATACCGCGCATCTTGGTCGGGGTGATCCAGCTACAGTGCACCGAGGCGGTGGCGCCCGCCCCGCTCTTGAGCAGGATGTCGGCGGTGTGGACCGCCGGGGCGTGGCCCTTTTCCGGCTTGTGGGCGTGGGCGGCCGAGCCGACCAGGGNGGGCTTGCCGAACGCCCAGTTGAACAGGTCGATGTCGTGGACGGCAAGGTCAACAATCACGCTGCCGCTGTTCTGGATGCTGCGCGGGAAACCGCCGACGCGGGTGAAGGCGACGTGCACCACATGGCCCAGGTGCCCGGCCCGCAGGACCTCCTTGAGCTTGACCACCACCGGGTTGAACCGTTCGACGTGGCCGACGCGCAGGCGGTCGGTGTCGAACAACTCGCGGAGGGCAACGCCTTCGGCCACCGTCTCGCACACCGGCTTTTCGATCAGCACATGGCCCTTGAAGCGGCTGAGGGCGCGCATGACGTCCAGGTGGCTGGCGGTCGGCGCGGCGATCACGATGACGTCCAGCGCCTCCAGGTCAAGCTGCCTGATGTCGGCCAGCAGCGGCGCGGTAACGGCGGGGGGNAACTGCTGGGTCTGCGGGTCCACCACGGCGCACAGTTCGTACTCCGGGTGCTCGTTCAGGACCCGCATGTGGTGACGGCCCATGTGTCCCAGGCCAATCAGGGCGGCGCGATACATCAGGCGTTCCCCTCGGTTTTCAGTACGTCGATCAGGGTGTCGCAGACATGCTGCACGGCAGCCGGTTCAATACCGTAGTAGAGCGGCAGGGAGAACAGGGCGCGGCTCAGGGCCCGGCTGCGGGAAAGGTCGCCAAAGCGGGTCCACGCTTTGCCGGGCGGCTGCATGTCCATGGTTTCGGGATACACCCGGCCACAGAAGATGCCGCGTGCCTTGAGCTTGGCGACCATGTCGTCGCCGCTCAGGGTGTCGTGGGTCAGCATGGTCAGGTACCCGTTGCCGGTCTGCCCGGCGGGCACGCCGTGGAAGGTCAGGCCGGGCACGTCCGACAGCCGCGCCTGATAGGCGGCAAACGCTTCGCGCCGGCCGTCCAGGATGGTGTCGGCGTGGTCGAGCAGGCGGGTCAGATAGGCCGCGTTCAACTCGGCCATGCGCGAGTTCATGCCGACGTGGGCATAGGAATAATGCTCGGCCCGGCCGTGGTTGGCGATGGAGCGCAGGCGTTTGGCCAGCTCGTCGTCGTTGGTCATCACGGCGCCGCCGTCCATGCAGCCGCCGATCACCTTGGCCGGATAGAAACTGAGGGTGGACACCTGGGCATTGGCATAGACCGGGCGGCCATCGACCGCGACACCAAACGACTGGGCGCCGTCTTCGATCAGGGCGATGCCTTCGGTGGTGCAGAAGGCGCGGATGTCGGCCAGTGCGGTGGACGCCCAGCCGAACAGGTTGGCCAGTACGCAGGCCTTGAGCGGATGCGCCTTGGCGGCCGCCTTGAGGGCGTCGAAATCCAGGTGCAGGTCGGCACCGACGTCGATCAGCACGATGTTGCAGCCGAGAATCGCCGGCGCCTCGGCCGAGGCCCAGAACGTCAGGTTGGGCACCGCCACCCAGTCGTCCTTGCCGATACCGGCGGCCATCAGGCCCATCACCAGGGCGTCGGTACCATTGGCGCAGCAGATGGCGTGGCGCACGCCCAGACGGGCGGCCAGCTTCTGTTCGACCTGGGCGGTGTTCTTGCCGTGGATGAAGCCCTTGCTCGACAGGACCTCCCGCCACGCCTCGTAGGACTGCTCTTCGACCAGGGCCACCGTCTTGGTCAGGTCGATGAACTTCACGTCATCCATGCCTTGCGCCTCTATTGGATGTTCTGTGCCGGGACTCGGCGGTGCGGAGTGTACGGGATGGGCGGGGGGCCGCACAAGGTGGCCCCTGCATCCGGTTGCCATCTGCAAAGACCCTCATACTGTTGAAGGGGCATTTGAAGATTGCGCGCGCCATGAACTTAGGGAATTCTGCGGCGAGGGAGAGGAACAGTGACCAGCAGCGAAGATCTTTCCGTCCGTTTGCGCACTCTTGAAGAAGAGAACGCCGCCCTGCGCCGCCGGCTGGACGGAGGGAGCGCCGGGGCACCCCTCGACCACAAGGCCCTGCGCGAGATGTTGCACGAGTTGCGACAGCCGGTGCAGGCGGCCCGTCTGTTCCACGGCCTGCTGGCCCGCCGCCTGACCGAGGGCGAGGAAGCAGAGCGTCTGGCCCGCCTGGGCCAGGCCATCGACGCCATCGAAGCCCGCATCGTCGAAATCCAGGCGGCCGCGCGCGGCAAGTCCTGAGGCGTTCGCAACGCACGCCCTCCCCTTCCCGTTTGTGACAGAGCCCACCGCTCTTTATGGGGAGGTTTTCGCATGTCCGACCACGCGCCCAAGCCCGACAACGAAAACGCCGAACAAAAGGTCAAGAAAGACCAGAAAGGCAACGAAAAGAAGGACAAGGACCACAAGAACAAGGCTGGTGGGGAAACGCGGGAACACCAGGAGGAATGCCTCGACGACGCGCTTGAGGACACCTTCCCGGCCAGCGACCCGATTTCCCCGCAGGACCCCAGCAAGCCCGGCCGGGGCTGAGCCAGGACTGAGCGGATCCACCCGCATCTTTCCCCGGCCGCCGTCAGCGTTTATATGAAGGGTTGGACAGCAGCCCACGCGGCGGCATCGACGAGGAAGGACACCACGGGCCATGGATCCCGCACTGAGCCCCACACTGGACATTGATGAACTGGCGGACAACTTTTCCCTGTTCGACGACTGGGAAGATCGTTACCGCTACATCATCGACCTCGGCAAAAAAATGGACCCCCTGCCCGAGGCCGCCAAGGTGCCCGCCAACAAGGTCGAAGGCTGCATGAGCCAGGTGTGGCTGACTTCCGAGATCCACCCGCCGGCCAACGGCGGCGAGCCCATCCTGGTTTTTCATGCCGACTCCGACGCCCACATTGTGCGCGGCCTGCTGGCCGTCCTGCTGATCGTGTTTTCCGGCAAGACGCCGTCGGAGATCCTGGCCGTCGATGCCGACGCCGAACTGGCCCGCCTGGAACTTGACCAGCACATCAGTCCCAACCGGCGCAATGGCGTCGCCTCGGTGGTGCGCATCATCCGGGCCACGGCAGCCACCTGTTCCACCACCTGAGGGTCCGGGGCGCGGCCCGCCCGGCTGGCGGTGTGCGGCCGTCGAAACGGCACAGGATGGTGAAGTCATAGGGCGTGTAGGTGTCAAGGATGGTCACCTGCGCGCCCAGCTCCTCGCGGCAGAACTCCAGGTAGTCGGCCGGATCGGCGTAGTACAAGGTATGGCGGGCGTCGGTCCCGCGCCGGTCGAGCATGTTGAACGCCATGCCGTGCCGCGACCGCGCGGCCAGCTGGCGCAGGCAGTCGCGGACATAGGCCTCCCACGCCGGATAGGTTTCCTCCATCATCAACCCGAAGGTGCCCGAGGCGAAGGAGTAGTCGGCGTCCTCGGTGGCCTCGGCGGCGCACACGAAGGTCGCCCGCTGGTCCTTGCGATGACGGAGTCGCGCCGCTGCCACCATGTCCGGCGACAGGTCGATGCCGATGTAGCGGCCGCCCTTGAGAAACTTCTTGCGCCGTATGTGGTCGAATAGGGCGCCATAGCCGCAGCCCAGGTCGTTGACCACCAGCCCCGGTCGCGCCGCGTCGTCGCCCAAAACCTTCAGAAGCTTGCGAAAGCGCAGCACCTGGCTGGCCCGGTTCTGCCACAGCACGCTGTTGGGGGTGGTTCCGGCGCGGCGTAGCGTCTCGTTGTAGGTGCAGGCGATGCGGGCCAGGGCGGCAGGATCGAGGCCGCTGGCGCCGGGAAACAACGCGCGCCCCAGTTCGGCCGCGAAGGACGGCGGCGGCAGGCTCTCGGGTGGGTCTGGAACGGGTCCGCTCATGGCCGGCATGGTGCCAGGGTCCGCAAATCCTGTCACCTGGGACCTGCGGGCGCGGGCAGAGGCTTGACGGATGGTATCATTCGCACGAGATTTAAAAGGTCCACTGTCGCCGATGCCGTTTCGGGGCGGCGGACTTCACCGGGCGCCGCAGGGTCGGGCCCACGCAACAGCGGATACGCTCTCAAGGAGGTGTTCCTGTGTCCAGGATGTCCATGTTCAACAGCCCGCTCCTTTTGGGTTTTGACCATTTTGAACGGGTTCTCGACCGGGCGGCGAAGACGTCGGCCGAAGGGTNCCCGCCGTACAATATCGAGCAGACCGGCGAAACCTGTCTGCGCATTACGCTGGCCGTGGCAGGGTTCTCGGACGACGATCTTACGGTCACCACCGAGGACAACCAGTTGGTCATTCGCGGCCGCCACCGCAACGACGAGGCCGAACGTGTATTCCTGCACCGTGGCATCGCGTCGCGCCAGTTCCAGCGCAGCTTCGTGCTGGCCGAGGGTATCGAGGTGATGGGCGCCCGGCTGGACAACGGCCTGCTCCATATCGACCTGGAGCGCCCCATGCCCGAACCCGTGGTTCGCGAAATCCAGATCAAGACCGGCCGCACCGGCAAGACAGACGGCGGCCAGACCATCGATGTCTCGCCGGATGACCGGCAAGACCGGCGCTAACGGAGGGGGTAAACCCATGAACACCATGCATCGCAGCGATGCCGAGAGTGTTTCCAGCCACGACCTTTCCGAACTCGGGCTGGAACACGTCGCCTATGTGCGGGCCTCCGTACAGGACGGCGAGGCCCTGTGGTCCATCCACAGCGCCGATGGCCAGGAAATCGGCCAGGCCCCGACCCGCGATCTGGCCTTCGCGGCCATCGTCCAGCACGACATGGAACCCGCCAGCGTGCATTGAGGGGGGCAGGGTCAAGGCTGGGCGCTTCTTTATCCGCTTTCGCGGATGGCTGCCACCAGCCTGGAGCGACGCTCCAGACCTCTCTTGTTTCTTGAAAAAGAAGGGGAGGTTTGGGGCTTGCTCCAAGCGGGAACAAGNCGCGCGCAGCGCATCAAAAGGCGACAGTATCTGCGCGCGGCGCAAGAGGAGGTTCAGGAACCCTCATGGGTTCCAAGGGCCGCTTGGCCTTTGGCGGGTCGGCAGCGCCCAGGTCTTCTTTCCCGCAAGGTCTCCGTCGTCCCAGGCCTCAGGCCATCCCGCCGTAGGCCACGCCCAGCAGCACCACGCCGAGTACGATGCGGTAGAGCACGAACGGCGTGAAACTGGCGTGCTTGAGCCAGGCCATCATCACGGTGATGGCGACCAGGGCCGAGACGAAGGCCAGCCCGGCACCGATCAGCGCGGCTTCGGTCAGGGCCGCATCCCCGCTTTCATAGACCTCCAGGCCGAGCAGCAGGCCGGCCGCGAGGATGGTCGGGATCGACAGCAGCAGCGAGAACCGCGCCGCTTCCGGCCGTTCGTAGCCCAGCGCGCGGGCCGCCGTCATGGTGATGCCCGAGCGCGACATGCCGGGGATGAGGGCCAGCACCTGCGACAGCCCGATAATCAACGCCTCGCCATAGGGCAGGTGGGCCAGCGTCTTGACCCGCATGCAGTAGCGGTCGGCCAGCCACAGAATGATGCCGCCGACCAGCATGGCCCAGCCGATCACCGCCACCGTCCGCAGGCCGTCGCTGGCGTCCATGGTCTTGAGGGCGAAGCCGGCGATCACCACCGGGATGGTGCCCAGCACCACCTGCCAGAACATCCGTGCGCCGGCATCGCTGCGGCCCTGGATCTGGCGGCCCAGACCGGCCGCCATCGTCCATACGTCGCGCCAGAAGTAGACCAGAACGGCGCCCAGCGCCCCGACGTGAACCGCGACGTCCATGGCCAGGCCCTGGTCGGGCCATTGGGCGACGATGGGAACCAGGATAAGGTGGCCGGACGAACTGACCGGCAGGAATTCGGTGATGCCCTGGACCAGGGCAAGCACGACGATCTGGATGAGTGTCACGATCGGCTCTCGGCGGCTCTCGGGCGTGGCGGAAGCCATTTCATAGCATCGTGGAGGCCTCGGCCCAAGAGGCAAGAAGGTGACCCGTCATAAGGCGTGGAGGCCGCCCAAAGGTATATAGTAAACAAAACGTTACTATATGAGAGGCCGACGACCGGGCTGTGGCCCTTGCTTTCTGCCGGGTTGGCAAAAATTGGTAAACAAACATGACCTATTTGCCGCTTTTCCCTTGAGGAATGCGGCTTCCAGCCTTATACCGGACCCTCAACAGTGCAGACCCCATGGTAGGTATTGGCCGTAGAAGCGACTGACGAGGAGGCCGACGCATGTCGTCCAAGATGCTCCAGTTCNCCCGCCTTGAGCAGCAGATGCCGGACAAACGTCCTGCGGACACCCGCCGCCAGGACTTCGACGAGATCTATGCTGGCTTCGAGGCCGAGCGGGCGGGCGACCAGGCGTCGCGCTGCGAGCAGTGCGGTATTCCGTTCTGCCAGATCCATTGTCCGCTGGGCAACCACATCCCCGACTGGCTGATGCTGACCGCCAGCGGCCGCCTTGAGGAAGCTTACGCCATTTCCTCGGCGACCAACAACATGCCCGAGGTGTGCGGCCGTATCTGCCCGCAGGATCGCCTGTGCGAAGGCTCATGCGTGCTCGAACAGTCACGCCACAGCGCGGTGACCATCGGCGCGGTGGAAAAGTACATCACCGACACCGCCTGGGAAAAGGGCTGGGTGAAGCCGGTCAAGCCGGAAGTCGAACGCACCGAGTCGGTCGGCATTATCGGCGGCGGTCCGGCCGGCATGGCGGCGGCCGAGGAACTGCGCAAGCAGGGCTTCCAGGTCCACGTCTACGACCGTTACGACCGCATCGGCGGCCTGATGGTCTATGGCATCCCCGGCTTCAAGCTGGAAAAGGACGTCATCGCCCGCCGCGTCGCCCTGCTCGAAGAGGCCGGCGTGCACTTCCATCCTAACAGCGACATCGGCGGCACGATCAGCTTTGACGCGTTGCAGGCCAAGCATGACGCCGTGCTGATCGCCACCGGCGTCTACAAGGCCCGCCGCCTGACCATTCCCGGCGCCGGCCTGACCGGCGTCCACAAGGCGCTCGACTACCTCATCACCTCCAACAAGGTGAGCCTGGGCGACAGCGTGGCGGCCTATGAGGACGGCACCCTGAACGCCAACGGCAAGGACGTCGTGGTCATCGGCGGCGGTGACACCGCCATGGACTGCGTGCGCACCGCCATCCGCCAGGGCGCCAAGTCGGTCAAGTGCCTGTACCGTCGCGACCGCGACAACATGCCCGGTTCGCAGCGCGAAGTGGCCAACGCCGAGGAAGAAGGCGTCGAGTTCGAATGGCTGGCCGCCCCCGAGGCCCTGCTCAACGACGGCACCGGCAACCGCGTCACCGGCGTGCGGTCCATTCGGATGCACCTGGGCGTGGCCGATGCCTCGGGCCGCCAGAAGCCGCAGCCCATCGACGGCTCGGCCTTCACCGTGCCGGCCGACCTTGTGATCGAGGCGCTCGGCTTCGAGCCCGAGGACCTGCCCGGCCTGTTCGGCCAGGACGCCCTGAAGGTTACCGACTGGGGCACCATCAAGACCAATCCGCGCACCCTGATGAGCGCCATGGATGGCGTGTTCGCCGCCGGAGACATCGTGCGCGGTGCCTCGCTGGTGGTGTGGGCCATCCGCGACGGCCGCGATGCCGCCGCCGCCATCGGGCGCTATCTGAACGTGAAGGCCAGCCAGGGTTCCCTGGTCGCGGCCCAGTAAATCGAAGGATTGTCACATGACCGAGATCAACAAGTTCGATCAGATCGAATCGGGTGAGCAGTTCGTCGAGAACTGGAAGGCCAACGCGGCCACGCTCGAAGCCGGCCACCTCTATTCCCCGGCGCAGGAAATCGACAGTTGTGGCGTCGGCATGGTCGCCGCGCTCGACGGTAAGCCGCGCCGCGCGGTGGTCGAGGCCGGTATCGAGGCGCTGAAGGTGCTGTTCCACCGGGGCGCCGTCGATGCCGATGGCAAGACCGGCGACGGCGCGGGCATCCACGTCGAGATCCCGCAGGAGTTCTTCAAGGAACACGTCAGCCGCACCGGCCACCAGATCGGCTCGGGCCGTCTGGCCGTGGGCATGGTGTTCCTGCCCAAGAACGACATGGACGCCCAGGAGCGCTGCCGCACCCTGGTCGAGTCCGAGATCCTGCACTACGGCTATACCATCCACGGTTGGCGCCAAGTGCCGGTCAACATCGACGTGATCGGGGAAAAGGCCAACGCCACCCGCCCCGAGATCGAACAGATCATGATCGCCAACACCAAGGGCGTGTCCGACGAACAGTTCGAGACAGACCTCTACGTGCTGCGCCGGCGCATGGAAAAGCGCGCCCTGGCCGACAACATCTCAGAGTTCTACATCTGCTCGCTGTCGTGCCGGTCGATCATCTACAAGGGCATGTTCCTGGCCGAACAGCTCGATGTGTTCTATCCCGACCTGCGCGATGACCGCTTCGTGTCGTCGTTCGCCATCTATCACCAGCGTTATTCGACCAACACCTTCCCGACGTGGCGCTTGGCCCAGCCGTTCCGCACCCTTGCCCACAACGGCGAGATCAACACGCTGACCGGCAACGTCAACTGGATGAAGGCCCACGAAACCCGCATGGCCTGCGAGGTGTTCGGCGAGCGCATCGACGACCTCAAGCCCATCGTGCAGCCGCACGGCTCCGACTCGGCCGCCCTCGACGCCGTGTTCGAACTGATGGTCCGCGCCGGCCGCCCGGCGCCGATGGTCAAGGCGATGCTGATCCCCGAATCCATCGTCCAGAACGCCACCATGCCGAATGAGCATCGTGCGCTGTTCGCCTACACCAGTTGCGTCATGGAGCCGTGGGACGGCCCGGCCGCCATCTGCGCCACCGACGGCCGCTGGATGATCGCCGGCCTCGACCGCAATGGCCTGCGCCCGCTGCGCTACACCATGACCACCGACGGCCTGCTGATCGTCGGGTCCGAAACCGGCATGGTCCGCGTCAACGAGGCCGAGGTCACCGAGAAGGGCCGCGTCGGCCCCGGCGAGTGCATCGCCGTGGACCTTCAGGAAGGCCGCTTCTACCGCGACATCGAGACCAAGGACATGCTCGCCGCCCGCCAGCCCTACGGCAAGTGGACCGAGCGGGTCACCGTGCTCGATAGCCTCATCAAGGAAAGCCGCGCCGCCGAGCCGGAACTCGACGTCGAGACGCTGCGCCGCCGCCAGTTGGCTTACGGCCACACCATGGAAGACATGGAGCTGATCCTCCATCCCATGATCGAGGACGGCAAGGAGGCCATCGGGTCCATGGGCGACGACGGCCCGCTGGCCGTGCTGTCGGACAAGTACCGTGGCCTGCATTGCTTCTTCCGCCAGAACTTCAGCCAGGTGACCAACCCGCCCATCGACCCGCTGCGTGAAACGCGGGTGATGAGCCTGAACACCCGCCTGGGCAACCTCGGCAACATCCTCGACGAGGATGCCAGCCAGTGCGAGCTGTTGCAGCTTGAAAGCCCGGTGCTGACCACCGCCGAGCACCGCGCCATGCGCGCCACCATGAAGGACACGGCGGCCATCGTCGATTGCACCTTCGGGATCGACGGCTGCGGCAACGGCGGGGCGGAAAATGCCCTGCGGGACGCCATCACGCGCATCCAGCAGGAAGCCGAGGACGCCGTGCGCGGCGGCTGCACGCACATCATCCTGACCGACGAGAAGGTCACCGCCGACCGCGCGCCGATGCCGATGATCCTGGCTGCCGGCGCCGTTCACACGCACCTCATCAAGCAGCAGCTCCGCACCTTCACCAGCCTGAACGTGCGGTCGGGCGAGTGCCTGGACACCCATTACTTCGCCGTGCTGATCGGCGTCGGGGCGACCACGGTCAACGCCTACATCGCCGAAGAAGCCGTCGCCGAGCGTCACCGCCGGGGCCTGTTCGGCGCTCTGAGCCTTGAGGACGGCCTCAAGAACTTCAAGAAGGCCATCGACGACGGCCTGCGCAAGATCATGTCCAAGATGGGCATTTCGGTGGTGTCGTCCTACCGTGGCGGCCTCAACTTCGAGGCCATCGGCCTGTCGCGCTCGCTGGTTGCCGAGTTCTTCCCCGGCATGCCGTCGCGCATTTCGGGTATCGGCATGGCCGGCATCCAGCACAAGGTCCTGACCCAGCACAAGAAGGCGTTCGGCACCACCGCCGCCGTGCTGCCGGTCGGTGGGTTCTATCGCGTGCGCAGCCATTCGGGTGAGCCGCACTCGTTCGACGGCAACCTCATCCACACCCTGCAGGCCGCCGTGGCGACCGACAGCTTCTCGCTGTACAAGCGCTACTCCGATGGCCTGCGCGCCCTGCCGCCGATCAACCTGCGGGATCTGCTGGACTTCAAGCGGGCTGACAGCACCCTGTCCCTGGACGAGGTCGAATCGGTCACCGAAATCCGCAAGCGCTTTGTCACCCCGGCCATGTCGCTGGGCGCCCTGTCGCCCGAGGCGCACGGCACCCTCAACATCGCCATGAACCGCATCGGCGCCAAGTCCGACAGCGGCGAAGGCGGCGAGGATCCGTCGCGCTACCGCCCGCGTCCGAACGGCGACAACGCCAACTCGGCCATCAAGCAGGTGGCGTCGGGCCGCTTCGGCGTCACCGCCGAATACCTCAATCAGTGCCGTGAAATCGAGATCAAGGTGGCCCAGGGCGCCAAGCCCGGCGAGGGCGGCCAGCTTCCCGGTTTCAAGGTCACGGTCGAGATCGCCAAGCTGCGCCACTCCACCCCCGGCGTGATGCTGATTTCGCCGCCGCCGCACCACGACATCTATTCCATCGAAGACCTCGCGCAGTTGATCTACGACCTCAAGCAGATCAACCCCAAGGCGCGGGTCACGGTGAAGCTGGTGTCGCGCTCGGGCATCGGCACCATTGCCGCTGGCGTGGCCAAGGCCAAGGCCGACTGCATCCTGGTGTCCGGCCATTCGGGCGGCACCGGGGCCTCGCCGCAGACCTCGATCAAGTACGCCGGCCTGCCGTGGGAAATGGGCCTGTCCGAGGTCCATCAGGTGCTGACCCTGAACCGTCTGCGCCACAAGGTCCTGCTGCGCACCGACGGCGGCCTCAAGACCGGCCGCGACGTGGTCATCGCCGCCATGCTGGGCGCCGAGGAATACGGCCTGGGCACCACCAGCCTGATCGCCATGGGCTGCATCATGGTCCGCCAGTGCCACTCCAACACCTGCCCCGTGGGCGTGTGTACCCAGGACGACGCCCTGCGCCAGAAGTTCGTCGGCACGCCGGAGAAGGTGGTCAACCTGTTCACCTTCCTGGCCGAGGAAGTGCGCCAGATCCTGGCCGAGCTGGGCGTCTCGTCGCTCAACGAGGTGATCGGGCGGACCGACCTTTTGCATCAGGTCAGCCGGGGCGCCTCGCACCTCGACGACCTCGACCTCAACCCACTGCTGGTCCAGGCCGACGCCGGGGGCCTGCCCACGGTCAACACCGTGGTCGGCCGCAACGAGGTCATGGAAACCCTCGACGCCCAGATGATCCAGGACGCCCAGCCGGCCCTGGAAGACGGCGAGAAGATGCAGTTGACCTACAACGTGCGCAACACCCACCGCGCCGTGGGCACCAAGCTGTCGCACATGATCGTCAAGAAGTACGGCATGAGCACCCTCCAGCCCGGCCACATCACCGTGCGCCTGCGCGGCTCGGCCGGCCAGTCCCTGGGCGCCTTTGCCGTGCAGGGCCTCAAGCTCGAAGTGTTCGGGGACGCCAACGACTATGTCGGCAAGGGTCTGTCGGGCGGCACCATCGTGGTCCGGCCGTCGGTGTCCAGCCCGCTGAAGTCCAACGACAACACCATCATCGGCAACACCGTCCTGTACGGTGCCACGGCCGGCAAGCTGTTTGCCGCCGGTCAGGCCGGGGAGCGCTTCGCGGTGCGCAACTCGGGCGCCCAGGTGGTGATTGAGGGCTGCGGCTCCAACGGCTGCGAATACATGACCAACGGCACGGTGGTCATCCTCGGTGAGGTGGGCGCCAACTTCGGGGCCGGCATGACCGGCGGCATGGCCTTCATCTACGACGAGGACGGCCTGTTCGAGCACCGCGTCAACCCCGAGGCCGTCATCTGGCAGCGCATCGAGGTTCCGCACTACGAGCAAATGCTCAAGTCCCTGATCGAAGAGCATGTGGCCGAGACGCACTCGCGCTTTGCCGAACGCCTGCTGGTCAACTGGAAGCGGGAAGTCGGCAAGTTCTGGCAGATCGTGCCCAAGGAAATGCTCAACAAGCTGGACGTCCCGGTGACCACCGCCGTCGAGGACAAGGCCACCGCCTAAGCCTCGCCGAACACCGGCTCAAGACCAGCCGCCCGCCCTGGGATACCGGGGCGGGCGGTTTTCTCGTTGGTACGGTCTGCTGCCCTCCGCGCAAGCGGAAACCCAAAGGTCGCGTTGCCGAGGGGTGTTGGCATCATTCCCCCAGCGCCACGCCTTCCCTGCGTGGGTCGGCCCCGCCGGTCAGCCGACCGTTAGGAGCAACGGTGATCAGGTTCAAGCCGCTGGTCATGTCGGTTACCCGCACGGTATGGCCGCGGGCCTGGAGGGCGGCGGCCAGGGCGGGGGTTTCGGCATCGGTGCGCGGCTGGTCGCGGTTGACGGCGTGGGGCAGGGACGCGGCGGCCTGCGGGTCCAGGCCGTGGTCGAGGATGCCGACCAGGGCGCGGGCCACATAGCCGATGATGTTGGCGCCGCCGGGCGAGCCGGCCACCACCGCCAGCCGCCCGTCGGGGCCGAACACCAGGGTCGGGCTCATGGAGCTGCGCGGCCGCTTGCCGGGTTCGACCCGGTTGGCCACCGGACGGCCATCCACGGCGGGGCGGAAGGAAAAATCGGTGAGCTGGTTGTTGAGCAGGAACCCGCCGACCATCAGCCGCGACCCGAAGGCGCTTTCGATGGAACTGGTCATGCTGACCGCGTTGCCCCATGCGTCAACGATGGACACTTGGCTGGTCGAGGGGCGATCCCACGCCGCGCCCTCGGCCACGCGCACCGCACCGGGGGGCTGCCCCGGCGTGGCGTCGGCGGCGGCGTGGGCCGGATCGATAAGCTGGGACCGCGCCGCGAGGTACGCCCCATCAAGCAGCCCGGCCACCGGCACATCGACGAAATCGGCATCGGCCACATAAGCGTTGCGGTCGGCAAAGGCGAGACGCCCGGCTTCGGCCAGCAGGTGGGCGACCTGCCCGTCATCGGGCGGCAGGGCGGGCAGATCAAAGCGCTGAAGCATCCCCAGCATTTGGCCGACGGCAATGCCGCCGGAACTGGGCGGCCCCATGCCGCACACTGTCCAGACGCGGTAGGGTGCGCATACCGGCTGGCGCCGCACCGGCCGGTAGGCGCGCAGATCGGCCAAAGTCATGTCGCCGGGCGTCTGGGCAGTGCGCACGGTGTTCACGATGGCCTCGGCCAGCGGGCCGTCGTGGAGGGCGTCGGCGCCGCGCCGGGCAATCATGCGCAGGGTCTCGGCCAGGGCTGGGTTGCGCAGGCGATGACCGACCGGCAATGGGGCGCCGTCGGGCGTGGTGAAATACGCCCGCGCCGCCGGCTGGTCGAGCAGGCGCGCATCGCCGGAGATCAGGGCGTGCAGGCGCGGGCTGACCGGGAACCCTTCTTCGGCCAGGGCGATGGCGGGCGCGAACAGGTCGGCCCACGGCAGGCGGCCGTGCTCGGCATGGGCGGCCTCCACCATGCGCAGCACGCCGGGCACTCCAACAGACAAGCCGCCGACAACGGCATCCATGAATGGCAGCGGCGCGCCGTCGGGGCCGAGGAAACGGTCGGGCGTGGCGGCGGCCGGTGCCGTCTCGCGGCCGTCCCAGGCCACCGCGACATCCCGCGCGGCATCCCAATACAGCAGGAAGGCCCCGCCGCCGATGCCCGAGGACTGCGGCTCGACCAACGTCAGCACGGCCTGCACGGCGATGGCGGCGTCAATGGCCGCGCCGCCTCGCGCCAGGACGGCGCGGCCAGCCTCGGCGGCGAGGGGGNGGGCGGCGACCACCATGAAGCGGTCGGCGGGAACCGGGGCGCGCTCGGTCCAACCGGATGCCGCCTCGGGCGCATCGCGGGTCGGTTGGGGCGCCGCGCAGGCGGTTAGCAGCAGGATGGCGGCGGTGGTCAGGAGCCTCATTTGGCATCTCCCATGCCGGTGGCCAGTATGGAGGTCAGCGCCGCATCGACGCACCGCACCGGGCCGCGCCAGTCGTCCGGCGTGTCCTGCTTGAACACCCGGACGGTGGAATACCAGGTGTCGATGCTGTCGCGGCTGTCGAACCGCCAGTCATGAACGGTGGGCAGTAGAACCCATGTCGGCTTGCCCAGGCTGGCGGCGAGGTGCAGGACGGCGGTGTCGCAGGTGATGACCAGATCCATGACCGACAACACCGCCGAACTGTCCGCAAAATCGCCAAGAACCGGGTCGAGGTTCCGGATCAGCTCGCCGACGCCGTGGCGTGCAAGGTCCTGGGCCGCCGCGCCCTTTTGCACGCTGTAGAAGGCGATGTCGGGATGGCGCAGCAGGGGCAGCAGCGCGGTCAAGGGGAGGGACCGGCGGCGGTCGTTCCGGTGGTTGGGACTGCCCTGCCAGCACAGCGCCACCTTCAACCGGGTCCCCGGTGGCGGATGCGGCAGGGTGATCGGGCGCGATACCGGGCGCAGGGTCGGGCCGCGTGGAATGTCCTCCCGCGCCAAGCCCAGCAAGTGCGGCACGCTGAGCAAGGGTGCCGTCACGTCGCACGGCGGCGGCGGCCGGGTGATGGGCACGACCTGGGCAACGCCGGGCAACTGACCGGCAAGCAGTGCCACCAGTTCGGGGCGGACGTGCAGGATGATCATGCCGCCGGTCGCGGCAAGCGGGGCGAAGCGGGCGAACTGGATGATGTCACCAAAGCCCTGCTCGCCGTACAGCAGCAGCGTCCGCCCGGCCAGCGGCGTGCCGTCCCAGTTCGGGCGGTCATAGGGCGGGTGCCTCATGCCGCGGAGCTTCCAGCGCCACTCGAACTCCGCCCAACCGGACTCATAGTTGCCCCGGCACAGCAACGTCTGCGCAAGGTCCCAATGGATATTGGGGCTGTCCGGTTCGGCCGCGACGGCCTGCTCCAGCCAGTCCTGCGACTCTTTGAGCCGGTCGGTCTCCCGCGCCACCACGCCGAGGCCATAGGCCGCCCCGCGCGCCGCCGGGTCCAGGTCCAGGGCGCGGCGGTGGGCGGCCTCGGCCTCGTCCAGGCGGCCCAGGTCGCGCAGCACGTTGCCCAGATTGACCAGAATTCCGGTGTCGTCGGGGGTGAGCGTCAACGCCCGCCGACAGCACGCCTCGGCCGCCGCGCACAGCCCGAGGGCGCGCAGGGCGACGCCCATGTTGTTGGCCGCCGTCCGGTTGCGCGGGTCGGTCGCCAGCACCTTCCCATACCCGGCGACCGCCGAGTCGAGGCGACCGGCGCTATGATCCGCAATGGCGTTGGCCAGCACCATGCTGGTGGGGGTGGGACGGGCGAGGGGTGTTGCGTCTGTCATGGGTGGAATCATCAGGCAGGGATGCCGGGTTGTCCAGCGTGGGAGGCAGGCGGAGGCCTGGGTCCCAGCGGCTTAATAATGCGACCACTTTGCAATTTAATACTTGACTAATATGGTCTTGTATTCATATTAGTGTTTCAATATGTACAGATCGCGCAGACTTTTTGGAGGCAGACCATGTCGAACCTGATCGCCGGTTTTCCGCATGACGGCGTCGTCACCGTGAATCGCGTCGTCCTGAAGGACGGATACACCACCGACGACCTGGAAGAGCGGGTAGCCCTGCTGTGTGAGAACGTCAAAACCTACCACTCCGACACCGGATTCGTCGGTGGCTTCGTGTGCCTCAACAGCGGCATGATCTCCAACGAGGGCAGCACTGCCGGCCAGACCGTGCAGAGCCCCATGAAGGACCGCGAGGCCCTTATCGTCACCTTCTGGCGCAGCTTTGTGGAACACGAGGCGTCGCACCGCTCGGACACCTTCCAGCCGCTGTTCCGCGATGTCCTGGCCCTGTGCGAAAACGGCAACGAAGAGATCGGCTACACCATGATGTGGTCCGGCAACGCCTACACGCCCGAAGAAGCCGAGGACGCCCGCCGCATGAAGGCACAGCACGCCGCCTGACCAACAGTCCCCATGTTCGGAAGCGGCCGGTTCATCCCCCTTGGCCGGCTCGTGACGGGGTTTCGTCCAGCCCATTGTGCCATGCCCCGCCGCAGCTTCCGCGCCTGGCCCCCGGATGTCCGCATCCGGGGGCCTTTTTTGGCTCGTAGAAGCGGCCCGGCCAGCTTGAGGCAAGCTCCAAACCCCTTTTTAGTCTTCAAGAAAACAAGAGAGGTCTGGAGTATCCATCATCGGCAAGACAAAATCCGCGGACCCTAGCGCCGTCCGGCGGCACGGGAGATCTGGAGCAGCGCCCGCGCCCCGATTTCGATTTCGGGCATTCCCGACGACTTGCAATCCAGTTCCGCCTGGAGCAGGACGTCGAGCGCCCCGGCCACCCGCTCGGGCGGCCAGCGGCGGAGTTGGGCGGTGAAGCGGCCCTTGACCTTGAAGAACACCGGTGGGCGGAGCAGGGCCAGCGCCTGATCGCCCGACTTGCCCTGGGCCATCGCCCCGCCGGCCAGGTGCAGGCGCATGAAGTGGCGCGACACGCTGCGCAGCAAGCTGATCATCGGCTTGCCCTCGGCGATCAGGCGGTCGAGCAGGGCCTGGGCGTGGGCGGCTTCGCCATCGGCTACGGCAAAGGCGAGGTCGTCCATGGTCATGGCCGACACGTCACCGACGCAGGCCATGACGTCGTCCAGGGTGACTTCGCCGGGGCCGCCCATGTAGGTGGCCAGCTTGGCGATCTCGGAGCGGGTGACCAGGCGATCACCGCCCAGGTGGCTGGCCAGGAAGTCCATGGCGTCGCGGCTGACCGCGATCTGGTTGGCCGCCAGGGTATCGCGGATGACGGTTTCCAGGGCGTGGCCTTCGTCGAGGTAGCAGGGCAGGGCGGCAGCCATCGGTGAACCTTCGGCCACCTTGCGCAGGGCCGAACGGGCCGGCAGGTCGCCGGCCTGCACCACGATCAGCGAATCGCCGGTCGGCGTTTCGAGGAAGGCGGTGATGGCCTTGGCGCAGGCGTCGTCGGCATCGCGCACCCGCACCACGCGGCGCCCCCCGGTCAGGGCCAGGGCGGCGGCCTCATCGGCCAGCAGGGCGGGGTCGGTCTTGATCTGCGGGCCGGTCAGTTCGGCCACGCGGAAGGGATCGTTGGGATCGTCGACCACCGAGCGGACCAGCTTGGCCACCCGTTCGCGCACCAGGCCCTCGTCCGGGCCATAGACCAGGGCCAGGCGGACCTTGGCATCCGGCCGGGTGGCGAAGGCGTCGGCGCGCTCTGGCGAGATCTTCACGGGGTACTCACTTGGTTTTGGCGGTGTCGCCCAGGAACGTGGCAAGGCGCCGGGTGATGTCGTCGGCGACCTGGGTCACCACGCGGTCGCGGCTGTCACGTTCCGAAATGACCGTGGCGTATTGCTGATTGAGCAGGTTGTAGGCCGCGGCACTGCTCGATTCGCCCGACCATAACAGCGCACCGTCGCGATACAGCCCGAAGGTCGCCGTCAGCACGACGTCGGACCGCGTGGTCGTGGCGTCGCGGTTCAGGCCAACCGCCGTGGTCTTTTCCTCCAGTGCGATTTGTAGGGTGTAGATCTTGTCGCGCCCGGCCCCGGCCCGCTCCAGCCGCTGCTCCAGGGCGTTGCGCAGGAGTTGCCCGGTGCGGTTGGGGATGGGCGCCACCGCCACCCTGGTCATTTCCACTGCCAGACCGGGCGTGGCGGAATGTTTTCCGTACAGCGGCCGAAAGCCGCAGCCCGCCAGCACCAGGCCGCACAGGGCCAGGACCGGAACCAGGGTGAAGAGGGCGCGACGGTTCATGGCATTCAGCCCACCACGATGTTGACGATCTTGCCGGGCACCACGATGACCTTGCGGATGGTTTTGCCGTCCAGCCACGGCTGCACCGCGTCCAGCGCCAGGGCGGCCTTTTCGGCGTCGTCCTTGGAGGCGGCGCGGGCCACCTCGACGGTGCCGCGCAGCTTGCCGTTGACCTGTACCGCCAGGGTCACGGTGTCGTCTTCCAGCAGGGCCGGATCAAAGCCCGGCCACGGGCTTTCCACCAGCATGGTGGTGTTGCCCAGGGTCTGCCAGGCTTCCTCGGCGATGTGCGGGCACATGGGGGCGATCAGGCGGACAACCGTTTCGATGCCGAACCGATAGGCCGCCTTGGCCGCCGCGTCGCCCTGCTCCAGCGCGGCGACCGCGTTGGACAGTTCGCGCACACGGGCCACCGCGTTGTTGAAGCGCAGCTTTTCGAGGTCCTCGCCAACCTGGGCGATGGTGCGGTGGGTCAGGCGGACCAGCTTGCCGGCCTCGCCGTCCGGGAGTTCGGAAAGCTCCCCGGCTTCGGGGGCTGCGTCCTGGGTCAGGCGCCACAGGCGGTTGAGGTAGCGCCACGCGCCCTCGATGCCAGCGTCGGACCAGTCCATGTCGCGGTCGGGCGGGCAGTCGGACAGCATGAACAGGCGCGCCGCATCGGCCCCGTAGGTGTCGATGATGTGGTTGGGATCGACCACGTTCTTCTTGGACTTGGACATCTTTTCAGATCGTCCGAGGATCACCTTGGACCCATCGGCCACCTGCACCAGATCCTCGCCGCGCTTTTCGACCTCGGTCGGGTCCAGCCACTTGCCGTCCTCGGACTTGTAGGTCTCGTGGCAGATCATGCCTTGGGTGAACAGGCCGTCGAACGGTTCGGCCACGCCCAGATAGCCGCATTCGGCCATGGCGCGGGTGAAGAAGCGCGAATACAAAAGGTGCAGCACGGCGTGTTCGACGCCGCCGATGTACTGATCGACCGGCAGCCAATAGTCCACCGCGTCGCGGTCGAACGGCTTGTCATCGACGTGCGGCGAGCAGAACCGCGCGAAGTACCAACTGCTTTCAAAGAAGGTGTCGAAGGTGTCCGTCTCGCGTCGTGCCGGCTTGCCGCACACCGGGCAATCGACGTGCTTCCACGTTGGGTGGCGGTCGAGCGGGTTGCCCGGCGCATCAAAGGTGACGTCCTTGGGCAGTTCGACCGGCAACTGGTCCTCGGGCACCGGCACGACGCCGCAATCCTCGCAATGGATGATCGGGATCGGGCAGCCCCAATAGCGCTGGCGCGACACGCCCCAATCGCGCAGGCGGTACTGCACGGTGCCGGTGCCCCGGCCGAGGTCCTCGACACGCGCGATGGCGGCGCGCTTGGCGTCCTCGACCGCCAGACCGTCGAGGAAGCCGGAGTTGATCGCCACGCCGTCGGCGGTGAAGGCCTCGGTCGAGGCTTCGAGTTCGGCCGCGAACTCGGCCGCGTCGCGGTCCTTGGGGGCGACCACGGCGGTCACCTTGAGGCCGTACTTGCGGGCGAAGTCCAGGTCGCGCTGGTCGTGGGCCGGGCAGCCGAAGATGGCCCCGGTGCCGTATTCCATCAGCACGAAGTTGGCGACGTAGACCGGCACCGTCCAGGTCGGATCGAACGGGTGGACGGCGCGCAGGCCGGTGTCGAAGCCCTTCTTTTCGGCCGTCTCGATGGCTTCCTCGGAGGTGCCCAGGCGGTCGCACTCGGCCACGAAGTCGCGCAGGGCCGGAGTCGTTGCGGCCAGAGCGGCGGTCAGCGGGTGATGCGGCGACAGGGCGATGAACGACGCGCCATAGAGGGTATCGGGCCGGGTGGTGAACACTTCGACCGAGTCGTCACGCCCGTCCAGCGGCCAGACGACTCGGGCACCCTCGGACCGGCCGATCCAGTTGGTCTGCATGGTGCGGACCTTTTCCGGCCAGCGGTCCAGGCCCTTGATGGCGTCCAGCAGGTCGTCGGCGTAGTTGGTGATCTTGAGGAACCATTGCGACAGCAGGCGGCGTTCCACGGCAGCGCCGGTGCGCCAGCCCTTGCCGTCGATGACCTGTTCGTTCGCCAGCACCGTGTGGTCCACCGGATCCCAGTTGACCCAGGACTCCTTGCGGTAGGCCAGGCCCGCCTTGAGGAAATCCAGGAACATCTTTTGTTCGTGCTTGTAATACGGTGCGTCGCAGGTCGCGAACTCGCGGGACCAGTCAATGGACAGGCCCATGGGCCGGAACTGGTCGCGCATGGTGTCGATGTTCTGGTGCGTCCACTCGCCGGGATGGGCGCCGCGCTCGATGGCGGCGTTCTCGGCCGGTAGCCCGAAGGCGTCCCAGCCCATGGGGTGCAGCACGTTGAAGCCCTGGGCCCGCTTGAAGCGCGCCACCACGTCACCGAGGGTGTAGTTGCGCACATGGCCCATGTGGATGCGCCCCGACGGATAGGGGAACATCTCTAGGACATAGTACTTGGGCTTGCTGCGGTCTTCCGACGACGCGAAGACGCCACGGTCCTCCCACAGCGCCTGCCACTTCCGCTCGGTTTCCTTGACGTTGTAGCGGTCCACGGACACGGCTCGGGCTCCTCAAGCAGGGACCCCCGCTTGCGCGGGGGTGCCGGAAAATTCAGTGTCGAATTCAGTCGTTACAGGGTCTGTGCGGCGCCGATCAACGGGCTGCCGCGGCAATGCGCAACTGGCGGGCCCGCGTCAGGACGGCGTTCTCGAACTCGGTCGCCACGCTGTCGGCCACCGGGGTGTCGACCCAGGCGCCCGAGGCGTCGCGCACCTGGCGGAACACGCTGGCCTTGACCGCGTCGGCCCGCAACTCGCGGCCCAGGATGAACACGTTGACCTTGAACCGCTCGCCGGGGTTGGCCTGCGGGCTGTGCCAGTCGGTGATGATGACCCCGCCGAACGGGTCGGCCGACGACAGCGGCATGAACGCCACGGTGTCCAGAGAGGCCCGCCACAGATAGGCGTTGACGTTAAGCCCGGTGCCGCCGCCGACATCCTCGGACGACTTGCCGCTGCCGAACAGGCCGCCCTTGCCGAAGATGGTATCCTGGGGCTCGTCATTGATGCCGCGGCCCCAGGTGTTGGAGGCTTCGTTCTTTTCGTAAGGACGGCTGTCCACGTCCATGCCCGAGCAGCCAGCCAACAGGGCGGTCGCCAGGACCAGCGAAAGAGTCAGTATCGTGGAGCGTTTCAACATCGTTTCCCCGGTTCCCACCACGGCAGGTCTGTCATCCGTTGTCGGTGTGATGAACTACCAACGGACACGCCTGTATACCCCACATGGTCATGGCCCGTACAGGTATCGCGTACCCGCTGCCGCCATAAAGCCGTCTGGGTGGGCTGCCCGGCGGGGCTGTTGCTGAAAAAACACACTGTGCGGAAATTGACACAGACGCCTTCGGTGGCAGCTTGACCCTTTTGAGCGGAAGTGGCCTTATCCTCAAACCGTAGCGGCGGTCTGCGCCCACGGCGCGGGTCGGTAACCTACGTAACCGCTCGTTCCAATCTAACTTGAATTAGGGATATGGAAACAATGAAGAAGCTTCTTATCGGCACCTCCGCTCTGGTTGCCGCCGGCCTCGTCGCCGGTGCCGCGCACGCTGCTGACCCCATTAAGCTCAACGTCGGCGGCTTCGCCGGCGCTTGGGTCACCTTCGCCGACCAAGACGACGCCTTCATGGGCACCAGGGAAGTGACCGCCGTCGATGTCAAGGGCGACGCCGAAGTGATCTTCACCGGTTCGACCGTCCTCGACAACGGCCTGAAGGTGTCCTTCAAGACCGAAATGGAAGCCGGTGGCCGTCACATGGGAAAGGTCATCGACGAATACAATATCGCCGTCTCTGGTTCCTTCGGTACCGTCGTGATGGGTGCGGACGATACGGCTCTGGCCGCGATCGCGGTAACTTCGCCGCGCGTCGGTGGCCGCCTGCACGGTGGCGCCTTCTCCGAAGGTGACGTTGTTGACGCTCAGGTGATTCTGAGCCCGGCTGGCAACACTGCCCCGATCGCCTCGTTTGTCAACACCGGTGGCGACAGCGAATCGATCTCCTACATCACGCCGGCCTTCGCTGGCTTCACCGTTGGCGCAACCTACATGCCCGATGCTGGCGACGGCCGCAACAATTTCCAGCAGCCGAACGGCCTGAACACCACTGAAGCTTACGGCGTTGGCGCCGCCTACAACGGCGAGTTCTCCGGCGTTGGAATCAAGCTCTCCGGTGGCTGGCTGACCGGTGACGTGTCCAACCAGACCGCTACCACCGTCTCCACCATCGATGACTACAACGAGTATCAGGCTGGCCTGAACGTCTCCTTCGCCGGCTTCACCGTTGGCGGTGGTTACCGCGTTATCAACGCCGACCTCGCCGGTGGTGCTGACAACGATGCTCGCGCTTGGGACCTCGGCGTTTCCTACAAGACCGGCCCGTACGGCGTGTCCCTCGCCTACTTCGACGCCAAGGCCGAGAACGGCGCTGGCGTCGGCGACGACAGCCGCCAGGTTTGGGAGCTGAACGGCGAGTACACCATGGGTCCGGGCGTTGCCCTGGTCGGTGGTCTGGCTCACGCCGAGTTCGAGAACGGTGTTGCCACCGGTTCCACGGCTGCGACCGTCGCTGCCAACCAGAACGATGGCTGGGCCGTGTCCACCGGTATCTCCCTGTCCTTCTAAGTCTTACGACGCAGAAGCAGAGATTGCCAAAAGGGAAGGGGTGGCTTCGGCTGCCCCTTCTTCTTTTTTGCATCCGCTCGACCTCATGATTGCGCTCGCGCTGCAAGGACACTAAATTTAACCGTGGTACGGGGTATCGTGCGCCCGATTTCAAACACCACATTGACGTGAGCGGGACCGAGACATGTCAACCTGTGCGATACAGGGCGACGGCGCACGCCGGATCATCGTGCTGGCCAATGCTGTTTGGGATGACTTCTTCGCCGCTCCAGGCCTTGATTTTCCGGAGCGTGAGCAGCCCCAGATCCCGTAACCGCCCACCCGTCAATGGCCGCCACGCCCCAGGCGCCTGTCCCCTCAAGGGCCTTGATCGTTGCCGCAGTGATCCCGCCCAGCGCTACCACCGGCACCGCGCCGCGCCGCGCCACGGCGGCGAATCGCGTCGCGCCCAGCACCGGCGCCCCCGGATGACTACGGGTCGGGAACACCGGGGACAGCAGGACGACGTCCGCGCTCAGCGTCTCGGCCCGTCGCATCGCCGTCCGCCCGTGCGCCGCCACGCTCAACAGCTTCCCGCCGCGCCGCCGCCAGCCAAGCATCGGGGCCAGTCGGCCGCCGCGCACCACGCCCTCGGGCAGGTGCACGCCGTCAGCTCCCAGCCGCACCGCCAGCCGCCAATCCCCGGCCACCAGCAGCATCAGGCCGCGCGCCCGGCACACCTTGGCCAGCCGCCGGCCCAGGACTTCACGGTCGGGATCGTCATAGTGGCGCAGCACCACCGCCGCCCCACGCGGCAGCCGCGCCGCCACGGCCACCACGTCGGGCAGCCGTGCGTCGGTCATCAAGTACAGATGGGGCAGTGCTTTTGCGCGGGGCCGCGCCGTCCGTGCGTTGAGCGCCCGCGCCGCCTCTGCTAGGGTTCGCGGCATCGCGCAACGCTAGCATCGACGCAGGATCCCCGCAATGAACGCGCCCTTCGACTCCGCCGCAGCCTTCGCCGAGGTCCAGGCCTCCATCGCCCGCGCCGAACGCTCCGCCGGGCGGGCCGCCGGGTCGGTCACCCTGGTTGCCGTCAGCAAGACCCATGACGCGCCGCGCATCCGCCCGGTCCTGGCCGCCGGCCACCGGGTGTTCGGCGAAAACCGCGTGCAGGAGGCCGAAGCCAAGTGGCCCGCCCTGCGCGCCGAGTTTCCGGGCATCGAACTGCACCTGATCGGCCCCTTGCAGTCCAACAAGGCGCGCGAGGCCGTGGCCCTGTTCGACGTCATCGAATCGGTTGACCGCCCCAAGATCGCCGAAGCTCTGGCCCGCGAAATGACCGCCCAGGGCCGCCGTCCGGCCTGCCTCGTCCAGGTCAACACCGGCGAGGAAGAGCAAAAGGCCGGCATCCTGCCGTTTGAGGCCGACGCCTTCATCACCCGTTGCCGCGATGAGTGGGCGCTGCCCGTTCAGGGCCTCATGTGCATCCCGCCGGTCGATGAGGAACCCGCCCTGCACTTCGCCCTGCTGCGCGAAATCGCCAACCGCAACAGCCTGCCCGTGCTGTCCATGGGCATGAGCGGCGACTTTGAAACCGCCGTCACCCTGGGCGCCACCCACGTCCGCGTCGGAACTGCCATCTTCGGGGCACGCGACTATGCCTGATACCAACCGGCCCCTAGGCGCCGCCATAAGGGAAGCGCTGGGCTCTGCCCAGGCCCGCCAAGGGCCGAGCGGCCCTTGGATCCCATGAGGGGGGATCCCATGAAGGGGTTCGCCCTTTTCTTGCGCCGCAGGCAGAGGATGGCGGTATTCAATGCGCTGCGCGCGGCTTTCTTCTGAGGCCAACACCTGAGGTCCAGGAGACTGAGTCTCCTGGCGGGTGCGGGCAGAGCCCGCCTTCCTTTACCAAAGTTGTCACCTATGGGGGTGGGCCGCGTGCTGCGTCTTCCGCTCAGGACGTGGGTACCCGCACGATCACGGTGGTGCCTTCGCCGGGCACCGACACCAGTTCGATGGTGCCGCCGTGCAGGGCGACGAAGCTTTTCACCAGGGCGAGGCCGAGGCCCGGTCCGGCGCTGCGCGGGCTGCGGGAGAAACGGTCGAAGGCGGTCGATTGCTCGGCCTCGGACATGCCGACGCCGGTGTCGGCCACGGTGAAGGCGATGGTTCCGTCCTGCCCGGAGGTGGGCTCCGGCTGGGCCGCCAGGATGATCTGGCCGCCATCGGGGGTGAACGTGATGGCGTTGAGCAACAGGTGATAAAGCACCTGCTTGAGGCGCTTCTCGTCGGCCGCCAGGGAACCGATGTTGGGCGGGCAGTCGAAGTTCAAGGTCAGGTTCTTGCGCCGCGTCGCTTCGCGCGTCAGGGCCAGGACCGAGGCCAAAAGGCCATGCACGTCCACCTGTTCGCGGCTGAGGGTCATTTCGCCGTTTTCGATGCTGACCAGATCGGCGATGTCGTCGATCAACCCCCCGAGGGCCTGCGCCGTCTCGGCAATGCCACGGGCGTATTCCTTCTGCCGGGCGTTGAGCGGGCCGTAGTACTCGTCGGCCAGAATCTCGGCAAAGCCCAGGACGGTGGTCAGCGGCGTGCGCAGTTCATAGGATACGTTGGCCATGAAGGCCGATTTCATGTGGTCGGCCGCCGCCAGTCCCTCGGCCCGTTCGCGCAAGGCCCGTTCGACCCGCGCCGTGTCGGACATGTCGAGGATGGTGAACAGCACCCCGCCATCGGGCAGCGGCACGCCGACCATGTCGAGGATGGCGCCGTCGCGCCGCTCGATGCGCTGGCTGCGCACGGTGCGTTGCTGCGGCGGCGCGGCCAACTGGCTGCGCATGGCGTCCCAGCACGGACTGTCGCCGAACCCCTCGGGCAGGCCGGTGATCATGTCGGCAACGCCGGGTTCCTCGGCCAGGGTGCTGTCGTCAAGGCCCCACAGCCGGGCGAAGGCCGGGTTGTGCAGGCGCAGCTTGCCCTCCGGCCCGAACACGGCGACCGCCTCGTGCAGGTGGTCGAGGGTCTGGCGCTGCACGGCGATCAGGGTGTTGCGCGACGCCTCCAGGGCCAGGCGGTCGGTGACGTCCTCGTAGGTCGCCATCAGGCCGCCCAGGGGATGGGGCGACAGCACCCGGCGCAGGGTCTTTCCATCGGGCAGGTGGAGCAGGTCCTCCATGCTGTCGAGCAAGGTCTTGAAGCGGCCCAGTTCGACGTCCTTGAAGGCCGGATAGTCGGCCACCTCGGGCAGCAGGCGGCGCGACCGCAGGGCCTCCAGCACGGCGCCGTAGGTCGGCTGGTCGTCCAGCCACTCGCTGTCCAGGCGCCACAGCCGGGCAAAGGCGGTGTTGTAGAAGCGCAGCCGGGTGTCGCGGCCGAAAATGGCGATGGCCGTGCCCAGCCGTTCGAGCACCTTGGCGTGGCTGGCCACCTCCCGGTCGAGGGTGGTGCGCAGGGCCTCCTGCGGGGTCGAGTCCTGGGCGATGCCGACGGTGATGAGGGTGTTGCCAAGCGCCTCCCCGGCGGTCGGCACCTCGGTCACCTCAAGCAACCGGCGACTGCCGCCGACCACCACGTGAAAGGCGGCGCTGCGTTCGGTTCCAGCGGCGCGGGCGGCACTGGCCAGGGCCCGCATCTCGCGCGCCGTCATGCCTTCGGCCAGTTCCAGGTCCCTCCCGTCGTCCCTCCCATCGGCGCCTCCTTTGGTATCGGCGGTGTTCCCGGTGGCGGTGGCGTGAAAGGCGCGGTTGGCGTGGATGACGCGTAGGGTATCATCGCGCAGCCACACCGGCAGAGGCAAGGCGTCCAGGGCGGCGCGCAGGCGGTTGCGCTCGGCGGCGACGGTGGCGGCTTCGGCGGCCAGGCTTTCGAGGGCGGCTTCCTCGGCCGTGACGTCGCGCAGCCACAACAGGTCAGCCAGCGGGCGGCCGTTGTCGGCCACCGCGCGTTGCCCGGTCACCCGGATAAAGCGCCGGCCTCCCCCAGCACTGGCAGCCGTCGCGGACGGCGGGTCGTTGGGGCCGTCGAGGGTGTCGTTGTGCAGGGTGACGACTTCCTCGAAGCCCTCGCCATCGGCCCGCAGGGCGGCAGCGGCGCCGCGCAGGATGTCCGCGTCGGCCGGGCGGAAGGCGGCCAGAATGTCCTCGAAGGTGGAGTCGCGCCCGCCGTACAGGGCCAGCAGGACGGCCAGGCGGCGCGAACAAATCTCGCTCCCGGTGCCGAGGGAGGCTTCGGGGGCGTCCTCCTCGACGCGGTCATGGAACCAGGCGAACCAGCCGTCGGGCGCGGTGGACAGGGCCTCTTCCAGCGCGATGGTGCGGTCTTCGGCCCATTCGGCGGCATCCTCGGCGCGGCGGCGCCGTCGCCAATGCCACCACAACCCCAGGGCCAACGGTGGCACCAGGACGATGATCGCGGCGGCGATCGAAAACGCCTGCTCCGGGTCCAGCTCCAACATGGCGCGAGAGTGACCCGCCGACGCCGGATTGGCAAGGGCCTGAACGCAAAGGCAAACGCCGGGCCGCCACCCATGGGCGGTAACTTATGGAAGACCTGGGCGCCGTTCAGGCTCGCAAAGAGCCCGAGCGGTGTGGGCGGCTGGCATAGCTCCCAAGGTTCTGGAGCCAGTGGCTTACAGGCGCTAACGTAAGGCCGGGCTCTGCCCGGACCCGCCAGGAGACTCAGTCTCCTGGACCTCAGGAAATGGCTTCGGTAAAAAGCCGCGCGCAGCGCAAAAAATAAGGCTGGTGCTGTCTGCCTGCGGCGCAAGTGAAGGCACAATAAAACTCATGGGATCAAAGGGCCAATGGCCCTTTGCGGGTGTGGGCAGAGCCCACTTGTGGCTAAGTTAGCGCCTATCAGCCCGTGGCTCTTGGCAGGCGCGGGCAGAGCCGTCGTCCTTCCAGTGGTTCAGGTTAGCTTTTCTTGGCCTTGCGGCGCACGGCGGCGGGCAGGCGGACGGTGAACAGGGCGCCGCGCACCGTGCCATCGGTGGCGCGGACGTTGCCGGCCGTGATGGTGCCGCGATGGGCCTCGACGATTTGTTGGGAGATGGACAGCCCGAGGCCCGAGTGGGTGCCGAATTTCTCGCCCAGCGGCCGTTCGGTGTAGAAGCGGTTGAAGACGTCGCGTTCCTTGCCGGCCGGGATGCCAGGGCCTTGGTCCTCGACCTCGATGACCACTTCGCCGCCTTCGCGGCGGCCGCGCAGGGTGATGACTCCGCCTTCGGGGGAGAAGCTGAGCGCGTTGCCGATCAGGTTGCGGATGACCTGCACCAGCCGGTCTTCCAGGCCCCGGATGACCAGGGTGTCGCCCTCCGGCCCGCCGCCATCTTCCGGGACATCGAGGTCGAAGGTCACGGCGCGGTCCTGCCCGGCCAGGGCATAGACGTCGGCCAGGGTTTCGAGCATTGGCCGCACCGTGACCTCGCCGGTTTCGGCCCGCGACAGTTCGGCGTCCAGGCGCGAGGCGTCGGAAATGTCCGAGATCAGGCGGTCCAGGCGGCTGACGTCATCCTTGACGATGGCCAGCAGGCGGCGCTGCTTGTCCGGGTCGTCCAGGCGCACGATGGTTTCCACCGCGCTGCGCAGAGAGGTGAGGGGGTTCTTGATCTCGTGGGCGACGTCGGCAGCGAAGCGTTCGGTGGCGTCCATGCGCTGGCGCAGGGCCTCGGTCATGGCGCGCAGGGAGACAGACAGTTCGCCGATTTCATCCTGGCGGCGCGACAGGTCGGGAATGACCTGCCGGCGGTTCTGGCCCGACCGCACCTGTTCGGCCGCCGCGGCCAGCCGGCGAATCGGCCGGGCGATGGTGCCGGCCAGATAGAACGACACCAGCACGGTCACGAACAGGGTGCCCAGGAACAGCTTGAGGATGGCCAGCCGGACCTCGAACAGGCTTTGTTCGATGTCGGCGTCGGATCGCGACACCATCACCGCGCCGACCACCTGCTTGTAGTATTGCACCGGTACGGCGGCCGACAAAAGTTTGCGGTCGCGGTCAACCTGGCGGACGGCGGTGGCCGGCACGGCGACCTCGATGGCTTCGACCACCTCGTCATAGTCCGATGCCGTCTGCTCGACGCGCTCCACGTAGCGCGGCAGCGACCGGCCCAGGGACAACGCCCGCTTCACCCAGTCGTAGGCATTGCGCAGGGTGCCGACCAGAGATACCGGCTCGGGCGGCGGCAGGTCGGCCACCTGGACCATGCCGCCCGGCCCCATCAGGCGGCGGCTGTCGGCGACCAGCAGGCCGTTGGGGTCGAACAGCCGGGCCCGCACGCCGCCCAGTTCGGCCAGCCGCCGGATCATGGCGCGCGAGGCCTCGGGCTGGAGGCGGTGGCTGGTCACCGGCAGGCGCAGGTTTTCGAAGGTTTCCATCTCGGCGGTAACCGCGCCTTCACCGATGGCCGCGGCCACCAGATCGGCTTGCACGCGCAGGCCGTCCAGCTCGTTGGTGATGAGCGCGCCCTCGTACTGGTCGAGGTACAAAAGCCCGGCCAGCAGCAGCAGGGGGGCGATCAGGTTGACCGCCAGGATGCGCCCGGTCAGCGGCGAGAACGTGCGTTCCTGGCGCGTGGCCTGGCGCGTGGCCTGGCGCGTATCCTGACGTTCGGCCTGACGGTCTTTCTGGGCGGTGTCTACCCTTCCACCGTCAACGGTCGGGTCCCCCGCCGCCGGCTGGGGGCGCCGGGCCGGGGATGTGCCGCCATCCAGGGGAGCCTGCCGCGCGATGTCCATGATCTCAGGTGCCGCCGTCCTTGTAGCGATAGCCGACGCCGTACAGCGTCTCGATCTGCGAGAAGCTGTTGTCCACCTCGCGGAACTTCTTGCGCAGGCGCTTGATGTGGCTGTCGATGGTGCGGTCATCCACGTAGATGTGTTCGCCATAGGCGATGTCGATCAACTGGTCGCGGCTCTTGACGTGGCCGGGGCGCTGGGCGAGGGCCTGTAGGATGAGGAACTCGGTTACCGTCAGGTCCACCTGACCGCTTTTCCAGGTCACCAGGTGGCGGGCCGGGTCGAGCATCAGGTCGCCGCGCAGCATGGCCGTCTCGGACGCCGGCTTGCCGCCGTTGGCGACCTCGTCGCGGGCCTCCATGCGGCGCAGCAGGGTGCGGATGCGTTCCAGCAGCAGGCGTTGGGAAAAGGGTTTCTTGATATAGTCGTCGGCGCCCATGCGCAGGCCCAGCAACTCGTCCACCTCGTCGTCCTTGGACGTCAGGAAGATGACCGGCATGTCGGTGGTCTTGCGCAGGTTTTGCAACAGCTCCATGCCATCCATGCGGGGCATCTTGATGTCCAGGATGGCGAGGTCGGGCGGCGCCTCGGTCAGGCCCTTCAGGGCCTCTGATCCGTCGTGGTAGCAGCGCACCTTGAAGCCCTCGGACTCCAGAAGGATCGATACCGACGTGGTGATGTTGCGGTCATCATCGACCAGGGCAATCGTATGGCTCACCGGGTCCTCCTTGTTCGCCCCCTCCGCAGATACCATGGGGGCTGATGTCCCGCTTTGGCAACGCTTCGCCAAAGACCGGGGCACAAACTATAAACCTGCCGCCCCCAAGGCCAAAGGCTTTGGAGGCGGCAGGTCAAGACACACGTGTTTTGTGGCGAATCTTTGGGGATTAGTGGGGGGGATTAGTGGGGGGGATTAGTGCCGGGGGATTAGTGCCCGTGTTTCATCCCGCCCCCACCCATGGCGGCTCCACCCATGGCACCCCCGCCCATGGCACCGGGTCCCTGGACATGGATCGGCACGGTGAGGATGCCGGCCTTTTCGAACTCCAGGGCGACGTCGAAGGTCTGGCCCTCCTGGAGGGGGGCCTTCAGGGTGATGAACATGACGTGCAGCCCGCCCGGCTTCAGGGTGACGGTCTGCCCGGCCGGCACGTCGATGGCTTCGACCTGGCGCATGCGCATTACGGTGCCTTCGTGGATGTGGGTGTGCAGCTCGGTCTTTTCGGACACCGGGGCGGATGCCGCGATCAAACGGTCGTCGGCCGCGCCGCTGTTGGTGATCTGCATGAAGCCGGCGCCGGCGCGGGCCATTCCGGCCGAGGCACGGGACCACGCGTCGGTCACGGCGATGTCGGCCGCCCAGGCGGGGGCGGACACGGAAAGGGCCACGGCAACGGCGGCCACGGTGGAAATCAGGCGGGTCATGGAAGGGTCCTCGGTCGTCAGGGGGGCATCGTCAGGGCGTTCGGGAAAACCTCAGACGACGGCCGGCGGCGAGCGGGCACGCGGCAGCCCCGGCCTCAGGCCCTGGGCGAGGAGAACGGTTGGTTGGTCGATACGCACCCCCGCCGCAGCCGGGGGAAACGGCTGTACGGGGGTGTTCGGGATGTCGGTCGTCGCGCCGGTGGCATAGGCCAGGCAGACGGAGCAGCCTGAGGCGGCGGCTGGTGCGTCCGGGCGGGCCGGGACGGTGGAGCCGGGCATCGGCACGCTGCGCAGACCATCGGCCGAGCACAGCACCAGACTGCGCGGCAGGCCATCGGCACCGGCGACAGGGACCGCCTGACCCAGCGGCACCAGAACCTGGACCAGCAACGCCAGAATGCCCCACCATGCCATGGCGGCGCGGCGGTCGTTGAGGCGGTGGCGGAGGGTTGGCGCGCACGGAGTCATGACGCCAAGGGTGCCCCGCCGGCCGGGATGTCGCAAGAGATTTTGTGTATCAGGCCGCCTGCTTGGCCACCCAGCCCTTGACGCCGGGGCCGGAGACGAAGCGTACGCCGGCCGCCAGCGCGGCTTCGACCAGGTCCACCGATCCCAGGCCGTGGCAATAGGCCTTCAGGCGGTTGGTTTCGGATCGCCTGACCAGATCGTCGAAATAGCTGCCCACCGCCTTCATCGGCCATGGCTTGTCGCGCAGGTGCAGGGCGATGCCGGTGTAGTTGGTGGTAGCATACAGCTTGAGGTTCTGCGACTTCGGCAGGATGCGGGCCGCATAGGTCAGGCAGAACGGATAGAGCAGGATGGCGACCTCGTCGAGGTATCCCATGGACTTCTCGTCGTCCATGTTGGTGGCCTCGAACAGGATGTTCGGGCCGAGGTCGCGGATGAACGTGCGGCAGCCCTCGGCAAAGGCCGTGGCCACCGCTGGAATGGCGAGCCCGGCGCCGTTCACGGGAATGATGATCTTGCGGGCGTCGTTGTTCTTGGCCATCAGGGCGGCGCGGACGCTGGCCATCTCCAGGGTCCGCAGCATCATCTTGATGAGCAGGGCCTCGTTGACCGTCCGCCCTTCGAGGCCCGCCCCCAGGAGGACGTCGTCGCTCAGGAAGCGGCCGTCAGGCAGGCGCGCGGTGGGGCGGCAGTACAACGTGTTGACGCGGCCTTCGCGGCCATCGAGAACCGGCTGGAAGTCCATCGAGAACGACAGGTCCTCGCTGCGCATGATCGACGGCGCCTCCGTGGGCGGAGAGCCGGCATCCCCCGCCTGGGTCGAAGCCGGAGTCGAAGTCGCAATGCCGTCCATCGGCGCCATGGTGAACCTTTTGGGCAGGAGGTGTAGCCGTTGTACGACTCTTGTCCAAACCGGGTTGCGATGCAAGAGGCGCTCGCGCGTGAAGTTGCTCGTTCGTCGGTGTGTTTACAATTGTTATGATTCGCCCGCGCGTCAGTCGCGCGAGCAGTGCTGTTATGATTCGCCCGCGCATCAGTCGCGCGAGCAGTGCTGTTATGATTCGCCCGCGCGTCAGTCGCGCGAGCAGTGCTGTTATGATTCGCCCGTGCGCCAAGCGCGCGGGCAGTGCTGTTATGACTTAACCCGTGCTCCAGCCGCGCGGGCGGCGCATGCCGGCGATCTTGCAGGCCTGTTGCACGTAGCCATAGGGAAACAATTCGAACAGTCGATTGCGCGAGGCGCCGCGCGTTTCCTTGAGGTGCTTGATGACGTAACGGGCATCCGGGGCCATGCCCTTGCGGCGCAGGAAGTCCCGCATGAAGCCGATCACCTCCCAATGCTCGTCCTCAAGGGCAATGCCCTCGGTGCGGGCGAGGGCACTGGCGACCTCTTCGGTCCAGTCGGCGGGGTCGATCAGATAGCCTTCGCCGTCGCGGGCGACATCGAGATTGCCATCGTCCAGCATAAGTCTCCTCCAGTACCTTTGGGTCGGACTTCAGTACTCTATGCTGGAGGAACGCCTGAGGCGGCGCCTTGATTGTCGTCAAGATGGATTAAGGTTGCGACCGATCGCGCAGGGCGTCGCGGATTTCCTCCAGCAGCACTTCCTGGCGTGGTTTGGGTGGGGCTTCCGGGGCGGGACCCTCCTCCTCGCGGCGCTTCAGGCGGTTCATGGTGCGGATGACCAGGAACAGCGCCCAGGCGACAATGAGGAAGTTCAGGATGGTGTTGATGAACACACCATAGTTCACGGTTGCCGCGCCGGCCGCCGTGGCCTCGGTCAGGCTTGCGTACTCGCCGTCACCCAAGGTCCAGAACAGGCTGGAGAAATCCAGGCCGCCCATCATGTAGCCGATCGGCGGCATGATGATGTCATTGACGAGCGAGGTGACGATGCGCCCGAACGCCGTGCCGATGATAACGGCAATAGCCAGATCGACCACGTTGCCCTTGACGGCGAACTCCTTGAACTCCTGCACCAACGTCATGAGGTTTCTCCAGGCTGGTTCTGCAACAGGATACCCCAAGGTGGCATAAGTGAGAACAAGGCGCGGCCTTTCCCATTCAAGCCCTAGTTGATCTTGACGTCGCAGGCCTTGGAGATTGCTTCGTAGGCGGCCGACGATCCGCTGAGGGAGTAGGTGTCGATGGTGGAGGTGCCGCGCTGCGAGGTGCCCTTGACCACCAGATCGCTGCCTTTGCGGATGGCTTCGGCGATCTGGCTGTCGATCTGGGCCGTGCGAGCCCAGGCGCGGTCGCCGTGGGTGAACAGGGTGAACGCGGTGCGCCCGACGCTCAGGCTGACATCGCTGCCGTCCTTGTAGGGGTAGCCGGCCACGATGCTGATGACGTTGTTGCTTTTTTCGGCCGGGCGGTGGGTCACCAGGGCAAAGATGTCCCCCCGGCTGGTGTAGTCGCCCTCGGCCTTGCGCGGCTGCGAGGCCATATAGCAGACCTTGCCCGCCCCTTCCTGGAACGTGTAGGCGGTCCATGCCCCGAAGGTGCCGATCAACTGCGGGTCCGCGGCCCGCGATGCGGTCGGGGCGATGGCCAGTCCGGCCACGGCGACGGCCAGTGCCAGAGCGGCGGAACGGCACGCCGTCGTGATGCGGAACATGCTGCGGAAACGGGTCATTCGGAACGTCCCTCCTGGCTGGGTCGGGTATTAGGGGGGTGCGGGTGAAACACACCATCGGATAGCACAGCCGCGCCGTTCGTTGAAGCGGCTTCGGGCTTTATCAGGACTCTTCGGCCTCGGTCACGCCCACTTCGGCCAGGGGCGGCGTGTCACGGAACATCTCCATGGACGCCTGCTGGCGCATCTTGGGCGGGCCGGACACATGGGGCGGCAGCTCCTCAACCGGGCCGCCGGCGCGCACCGGACGGGGGGGGAAACGCCCGCGCGACATCACCCGGNCATACATCACCAGCGCCCCGGCAATGCCCACGTTGAGGCAGAAGCGGGTGGGGATCTTGATGACGTGGTCGCAACGCGCGACCGTGGCCGACGACAGCGAGGCCCGCTCCGGCCCCAGGATATAGGCCGCCTGCAAGGGATGGCGAAAGCTCGGCAGGTCCACCGCCTCGTCGAGCAGTTCCACGCCGACCAGCGCGCAGCCCTTGGGCAGCACCATGCTGTGGATGTCGGGGAAGCTGTAGAACGGCATCTGCCCCAGACTGTCCGAGGTGTCGCTGCGCGCCCCCTTGGTCCGTTCGTAGGTGGCATCCACGGTGAACACGAAACTGGCCCCGAAGGCGTGGGCGGATCGGAACACGTTGCCGACGTTGTAGGGCTTGTTGATGCGCTCCACGCCAATACCGAAGAATCCGCGCATGGTGACAAGGCTCCTGTTTCGGGGGTATCAAGCTTGCCGTGATCATCGGGATTTCCTCCCGCCGATCAAGGATAAGCGTCGAGAAAGTTCAAGACGGAGAATTCTGATGCGCGCGGTGATGATCGATGAGTGGTGCTCCCCGACCGACCTCAGGGTGCGCGAGGCCCCGGCCCCGGCCCTGCCCGAGGGCGGCGTGCGCATCAAGGTCCACGCGGCGGGGATTAATTTCGCCGACGGCCTGATCGTTCAGGGAAAGTACCAGGAAAAGCCCGCCCTGCCCTTCGCGCCCGGCTTCGAGGTGGCCGGCGAGGTCATCGAGGTGGCGCCGGGCGTGACCCGCGTCGCGGCGGGCGACACGGTGTTCGCGGTGCTCAATCACGGTGGGTTTGCCGACGAGGCGGTGGCGCGGGCCGAGGACGTCCACCGCCTGCCGGCCGGCATGGACTACGCCACCGGGGCGGCCTTTCCCATCGCCTACGGGACGTCCCACTTCGCGCTGACCGACCGCGCCGGGCTGCGGGCCGGCGAGACTCTGTTGGTCCACGGCGCGGCCGGGGGCGTTGGCCTGACCGCCGTGGAATGCGGCGCCGCCCTGGGCGCCACGGTGATCGCCACCGCCGGCGGGGCCGACAAGCTGGCCGTCGCGGCGGCCCACGGCGCCGTCCATGGCATCGACTCGCGGACCGAGGATGTGCGGGCGCGGGTCAAGGAACTGACCGGCGGACGCGGCGCGGACGTCGTCTACGACCCGGTTGGCGGAGACCTGTTCGACGCCTCCCTGCGCTGCACGGCGCCGGACGGCCGCATCCTGGTGATTGGTTTTGCTTCCGGAACGGTGCCGCAAATCCCCGCCAACCACCTGCTGGTGAAGAACCTGTCGGTGATCGGAGTGTACTGGGGCGCCTACCGCAGCTTGGCTCCGCAGCGCATCTCGGACAGTTTCGACCAGCTTCGCACTTGGTACGAGGCGGGCCTGCTTAAGCCCCGCGTGTCGCACACCTTCGGGCTGGATGACGCGGCAACCGCCCTTCAGGCCCTCAAAGACCGCGCGGTGACGGGGAAAGCCGTGCTGATTTGCCGCTGATATCAGCCGCTTGATAACAGAAAAAGGTGGGCTGCCGCTCATGCCCGCTCGGGGTGAATCCCGAACCCCTTTTGATTTTTATAAAGCAACAGCAAGCCGCGCGCAGCGCATCAAATTTCGGGAGCTGTCTGCCTGCGGCGCAAAAGAAACACCCGCGTTCATGTTCATGGGGTCCAGGGGCCGCTCGGCCCATAGGCGCTAACATAAGAAAGGAACTGGGCTCTGCCCAGGCCCGCCAAGGGCCGAGCGGCCCTTGGATCCCATGAGAGGGTTCGC